>Ga0194133_10000060_pt1 | contig 212527 bp, 209 predicted proteins | sample TA2KigOf40mmetaG_FD_155448 | JGI IMG/M metagenome (GOLD analysis project Ga0194133, IMG submission 155448) | Freshwater microbial communities from Lake Tanganyika, Tanzania - TA2015055 Kigoma Offshore 40m | ecosystem: Environmental > Aquatic > Freshwater > Lake | place: Tanzania: Lake... | reverse complement strand
TCCGCGGCGTCGAGATGACGGTCCGCGTCGTGATGATGATCGTCGTCCCCGTTTTCGTGATGGTGATGATCGTCCGCGTCGCTCGTCTGGTCCGCGTCCGATTCGTGATGGCGGCCGTGATAGTGGGCAGCGTGGGGATCGTCGCCCGCGTCGTGACTTTGGTGATGATCGCGGTCGGCGTGACAGTGATGAGCACAGACCACGTCGCGATTTTGGTGATAACCGACGGCGTCAGCGAGATGATGGTGCACGTCGTCGTGATGATCGCGGTCCGCGCCGTGAAGATAATCGTCGCCCACGACGTGACTTTGGTGATGATCGCGGTCGCGGTCGCGGCGAGGGGCGTAGTGAAGGTCGTGGTGAGGGTCGCGGTCGGGTGTTCCGAGATGGTGGACGACCAGTCCCGCAGACCGCAGCACAACGCAAGCGAGAGGAAGTGCGCTCCCGCACTGGCGGACGTCGCACCAAGGACGTTCCTGACAGAGCCCCAGATCACACTTCGGAGCAGTGGATTGACGAGGGGTCAACACGTCAACGTCGTGAACGAGCTGTGGCCTCAGTCTCGAAGAAACGCACCAAGAAGGTGCGTGCACTCGACTCGGTGGTCGCAGAGTTCGAGAAAGCTCTTGGCAAGCGTCACGGTAAATATCTGCAGCGCTACGAAGCGGCCCTAGCCGCCTTTGAGGCGCAGCGTTACAAGGAAGCACGAATTGCCCTGACCCCATTGGCAAAAGAGTGCTCAGACATTGCATCAGTTCACGATCTACTTGGCTTGTGTCTCTATCGCGAAGAGAATTTCGCTCGGGCAATCGAAGCATTGGAAGTGGCCCAACGGATCAACGCACATCAGGTGTTCAACCATGCAGTGCTGGCTGACTGTCACCGTGCTCTGAAGAGCTACGACAGAGTTGATGAATTGTGGGCTGAGTTGCGAGATGCGTCGCCACATCCAGAACTTCTGGCGGAGGGGCGAATTGTGTTTGCAGGGTCACTTGTCGACCGTGGCCGTCTCGAAGAGGCGCGAGACGTCATGGAGAAGGTGTCGCCAACCTCATCGAAGCCATCTAAGGGCCTCAATGAGTACCACTTGCGACAGTGGTACGTCCTTGGCGACATATACGACCATCTCGGCGACGTCGTCAATGCGCGACGAGTGTTCGAAACAATTTTGTCTGTCGACACCCATTTTGCTGACGTCCCAGAACGTCTCTCCACACTGGGCGCCTGACGCACACACCATCGCTACCGCCGCGCAACCATGCACGGCTTGGCTGAAAGGTGATCGTCATGGCAGCACATTCAAGTGAAGATGTTCTCGAGGTAAGTGGCGTCAACTGTGTGGTGCTGCGCGGCACGGTTTCCAATGATCCAGAGGTTCGAGAGTTGTCATCTGGAAAGGTGGTGACGTCGTTCAATGTGTCGACCACCACAGGTGCTGGCACGTGGTCGGTGCCAGTGTCGATTGAAGGAACGCTTGCGAACTCCGTGATCGAAGGGTCAGACGTCGTAGTTGTAGGTGGGGTGCGTAGGCGCTTCTTCCGAGCAGGTGGTGTCGTTCAAAGCAGAACTGAGGTGTCAGCTTCCAAAGTTGTAACTAGTCGAAAGCGCGCGACAGCTCGACGCCTTGTCGACACGATGTTCGACGATGTGCTCGCTGTGTTGGATCTTTAACGAACCCGCACGCTGAGTGTGTCAGGGGCATCGCCGCGCATCTGCGTGAGGAATGCGTCGAGGGGTGCGGGTGCTGGTACTTCGGAGTCACTCGGTCCGTGTTCCCAGAATGTCTTCCACGTCGGCCAATAGTGCTCCCAGCCACCCTCGTAGGGTTCGCGATCGGGCCAGCGCATCTTGTTGGGCCCAATGGGCGGCTTGTTGAGATCGACTGCGTACCAATAGAGCGGAAGACGACGGCGAAAGAACCACGAGCCATCAATCCGCTCGTAGTTGTCGATGTACATCATCGTCATGATCACCCACTCATCACCTGTCTCATGTTCGTTGCGCGAATACACAACGCCACGGGCGTGGTCATAATCATCAAACTCAATGATGTGATTGCCGATGAAGTGCGCCGTGCCGGTGAACTGCTCGCGCAACGTCGTGTCGAACCAGTCGCGCAGAGCCCATCGTCCACTCTGATCCCGACTGACCCGTACATCCTCGGGGAACAGGCCGACGAGCGAATTGAGGTCGCGCATGTCCAACGCCAACGAGTATTTGGCGGCCAATTGCCGTATGGCATCGAGGGACTCAAGGCGGTCGATTCTGTCGTTCACTTCAGGCATGTGACGACCGTACCTTGCCGTGTGACGGGGGGCCTGGAAAGTCGGGTCGCAGTATGCGGATGACTACTGTGGTCAAGGTTCTTCCCTCAGGGATGCGGGCGAAAGGAATGGCATGAACCAGGAACAACTCACGCGGATGCGCGACGGTAAAGGATTCATTGCTGCATTAGACCAAAGCGGTGGCAGCACTCCGAAGGCCCTGCGTTTGTATGGCATTGAAGAATCGGAGTACTCCGGCGATGCTCAGATGTTCGATCTCATTCACGCGATGCGCACGCGCATGATCACGAGCCCAGCGTTCTCAGGCGAGCGTGTGCTTGGCGCCATCTTGTTCGAAGGCACCATGGACCGTGACATCGAGGGAATGGGAAGTGCCGAGTTTCTCTGGTCCAAAAAGAAGGTCATCCCATTCTTGAAGGTTGACAAAGGACTTGCCGATGAGGAAAACGGCGTACAAGTCATGAAGGCGATGCCAGAGCTTGACGCGTTGCTGTCAAAGGCCGTGTCAAGAGGTGTCTTTGGCACGAAGATGCGCTCAGTCATCAAATTGGCAGACAAGAAGGGAATCGAAGCTGTTGTGACCCAACAGTTCGAGGTCGGTCGTCAGATTCTGAATGCCGGGCTGGTGCCGATCATCGAGCCCGAAGTCGACATCCACAGCCCGAACAAGTCCGAAGCTGAGTCGATTCTCAAGCAATGCCTCCTTGCGGAGTTGGCGAAGCAACCCGCGTCGTCACCGGTGATGCTGAAATTGACACTGCCCGAGCAAGACGGGTTCTACTCCGATGTCATCTCGCATGCGAGCGTGCTTCGAGTTGTTGCATTGTCGGGTGGCTATACACGCGACGACTCAAACGCACGTCTGTCAAGAAACAAGGGCATGATCGCCAGTTTCTCGCGAGCGCTCACCGAGGGTCTTTCGGCGAAGCAGTCCGACGCTGAATTCAACAAGGTGCTCGACCAATCAATTGAGAGCATCTTTCAGGCCTCAATTACCTGATCGTCTGAGTCTCTCCGACGAAACCTCGTACGACGCGGCTTACGCGTCAAGGGGTCGCATCACTAGTCCCGTTCTGAGTTTTGGCGTGAAGAAGGTTGACTTCGGGGGCATCAACTCGCCACTGTCGGCGACGTGGCGAATCTGGTCGATGCTGACGGGCCTGATGAGAACGGCAGCTGAGCATCGTCCCTGACGAAGTGCCTTCAACACGTCGGTCACGCCATGTTGATAAGCAACTTGGTGGGTGATGCCCTGAAGCGCATGTTCGAGGCGTGCGCTGTCCAAATCTCGAACACCTTCGAATTTCTCCATTCTGGGTGTGAGGAATTGTCCTTGGCCATCCGGACCGACGAGACACAGAGCTCCGCGTCGTCGCATCTCGGTGAGTGTGGATGCATCAACGCTGCCAGCGTCTGTCGCGGTGAAGTAGTTGCCTAGCGCTGTCTGTAACTGGTCGGCGGTGATGTCTGAGTAGATGCGATGAATGGCCGCAATACTCAGCTGTTCTTCGACTAATTCAGCGACGTAGGTGAGAGCGGTTGCTGCGCCCGTTGCCTGAGGCGTGCCAGCAACTTCATCGCGGTATGTGCGGGAGATGGCGTAACGATGGTGTCCGTCGGCTATGAGCACTGGTTTGTCGGCAACACATGTTGCGATCAGTGCGAGGCGAGCCGAGTCGTCGACACGCTCAATGACGTGGACGACACCTTGTTCATCGATACAGCGCGCTACTTCGGTTCCTGAGTCCTTCAAGAGCGCAGACAGTCCTTGGTTGAGAGAAAGACCCCACACCGGGCTGAGATTGGTTCGTGTGGCACGTGTGAGATCCAGACGGTCAGTCTTTGCCTTGGGTGTTGTCTGTTCGTGGGGCAGAACTCCGCCTGCCCCAGCGTCAACGACTTCGAGAGTTCCGAGTACTCCGACGGTCGTTCTCGTAGACCCTGCCTCGTCGGTGAATGTCATCCGGTAGATGTAGAACGAGGGTTCGTCGTCGAGAACAAGCACCGAGGTCTCGATCCAGTTGCGCAGCAGTTGTGCGGCCGCTTCGTAACGTCCGTCTCCGTCGCGCTCGACGGGATAGTCAACTCTCACGATGTTGCGCTCTTCGCTCTTCGCATGGTTGTCGCGTGTCTGCACATCGAACACGTCGTAGGGAGGCGACGTGAAGCGACTGACATCGGTTGAGGTAGATGTCGCGTAGCGAAGACCACGAAACGGTTCAAACTTTGGCATACGTCAAGGGTGGCAGGTTCAACAGTGTTCGACAAAGGTGGACAGTGTGCTCGGTACGCTGAATGACAATGCGCGCTCGCCTAGATGTCGAAATGGTGCGTCGTGGCCTCGTTGCAAGTCGTTCCGAGGCTGCCGACATGATTGCCGCCGGAGTCGTGACGGTGGCAGGGGCCATTGCCGACAAACCGTCGCGATTGGTGGCAAAGGGTGATCCGGTGAATATCGCCGGCCCGGCACCGCGTTATGTCTCGCGCGGTGGAGAGAAGCTGCACCACGCACTTGCTGTGTTCGATGTGTCGTTAGTTCACCGGTCTGTACTCGACGCTGGTTCGTCCACCGGTGGGTTCACAGATTGCTCCCTGCAACACGGTGCTCGTCGTGTCGCCGGTTTTGATGTGGGGAAGGCGCAACTGCATGAACGACTCGCCAACGACGAACGAGTCACTCAGCGCGATGGCGTGAATGTGCGAAACATCACGACAGATGAACTGCCATTCCCGTGTTCTTTGTTGGTGGCTGACGTCTCGTTCATCTCGCTCACCAAGGTGCTTCCGGCTCTGCTTGCAGTGCTGTGTGGTGAGGAAGGATTCGACACCCCCGAAGCGCTGGTGCTTGTAAAACCTCAATTCGAGGCCGGCCGACAAGAAGTGTCAAAGGGCCGGGGCATCATCACGGACCCACGCATCTGGATGGAGGCGTGCGATGCCGTCGCAGAGTGCTTCAGCACACACGGATATGGCGTGTGTGGGGTGGTCGAATCTCCAATCAAAGGCGGCGATGGCAACGTGGAATATCTCATGTACGCACGCCGTGGCGTGGTGGGGCAGACTTCTCACGTGGTGGCATCGCCGACTTCTGGAGACATGGCGTGACTGTCGTCGGCGTCACCTTCCACCGCTATCGCGACGATGCGGTGGCTTCAGTCGACACAGTTGCTGCCTGGGCGCACGCCAACGGTGTGAGGGTGGTTGCACAGGCCGATGATGTGGAGGCGCTGCGGGGCCGAGTGGCACACGAGCCTGAGTCAGTCGCTTCGCTCATCGACGTTGACGTCGTGGTGTCGCTCGGTGGCGATGGCACGATGCTGCGAACGGTGCGGGCGCTCAATGGGCACCCGACACCAATCATCGGTGTCAATATCGGAACTCGTGGCTATCTCACTCGAGTAGAGCCACACGATGTCGCAGAGGCCTTGAAGAGGTTTGTGCACGGCAGGGAAGGAGTTGACTTTTCCTTTGATGACCGCATGATGCTCTCGGCCGTCGTCAGTGCTCCCTCGTCGGGCAGCGAGAGCACGTGGTTCGCATTGAATGAAGTCGTCTTTGAGAAATCAGAGAGCGGTCACACAGTCAAGCTCGATGTCTCTATTGATGGCGTCGATTTCGCCACATACACGGCAGACGGCCTGATTGTGGCGACGCCAACTGGCTCAACGGCCTATGCGCTGTCTGCGCGGGGTCCAGTGTTGTCGCCTCGACTTCGCGCAGTGTTGCTGACACCGGTGTCACCGCACATGGTGTTTGATCGCTCGCTGGTGTTGGACCCCGCTGAGGACGTGGTCGTCACCGTCGGTGGGTATCGACCTGTCGAAGTGTCAGTCGATGGTCACCGATGCGTCGAATTGAATGTCGGGCAGTCGATGAAGGTGTCTGCTGCGCAATATGTGGCACGACTGTTGCGCTTCGAAGATCGCCGTTTCCACCAAATCTTGCGGCAGAAGTTTGGTTTGGTCGAGTAAGCGATGTTGGCAGAGCTGCATATCGAGAACCTCGGCGTCATCGAATTGCTCGATCTGCGCTTTGGTGCAGGTTTCACTGCGTTCACCGGCGAGACGGGTGCCGGTAAGACCATGTTGGTGGAGGCCATGTCTCTCTTGGTCGGTGGTCGCGCTGATGGGGCAATGGTTCGACCGGGCGCCGAGGAAGCACGTGTTGATGGAAGGTTCATCGTGCGCGGCACCGACGGCGATGATGAAGTGATTCTCAGTCGGGTTATCCCCGCCGATGGGCGAAGTCGGGCATACGTCGATGGTCGCTTGGCCACGGTCACACAACTTCAAGACATTGGGTCGCGCATTGTCGACATACACGGCCAACATGCACACCAACGTCTGCTCACCGCAGCCACTCAGCGCGCCGCCCTTGACCATTACGGAAAGGTTGACCTTGGTGATGTGCAGAAGGCGCGCGAGGACATTGCTCGTATCGACGCGTCGCTTGCAGAGCTTGGCGGAGACGAACGCTCACGTGCTCGAGAAATTGATCTCCTTCGCTTTCAACTGACTGAAATTGAAGCTGCTGCGCTGGTTGATGCTGACGAGGATGTGCGATTGTCGTCTGAAGAAGATCTCCTGTCGCGCGCCACGGCATTTCGTGAAGCCCTCGGCGGCGCATACGACCTCATCGCCGACGACAACGGTGTACGCGACACCTTGGGTCGAGCAAGTGCACTGCTTGGCGGCGCTGCTGGCGGGTCTCATCTTGCTGATATTGCCGGCCGCATAGAAGCTCTTCTTGCCGAGGTTGACGACGTTGCCGCTGAGCTTCGCCGGGGCGCTGAGACCATCGAGGAAGACCCAGAACGTCTGCAGGGCATCCGACTGCGACGGCAATTGTTGGTTGATCTTCGTCGCAAGTATGGAGATTCGCTGACAGATGTCATTACTTTCGCTGATGACGCTCGTCGACGGCTCGATGACCTCGAGAGTCACTCCACCCGGGTGGCGGAGTTGACGTCGGCTCGTGCGTCTGGCGTCCAAGCATTTGCTCGCGCAGCCACCATCGTCGGGAAGGCTCGCCGGGCGGCCGCACCGCGGCTCGCGAAGGACATCCAAAGCCGACTCAGGTTGTTAGCCCTGCCTCATGCCGAGGTGGCGGTGGCGATTGGAGGCGACGAGGCATCCGATGCCGTCGATGCAGGTTCGGAGGTTTCTTTTCTCATCTCCACCAATCCCGGGTCACCATTGGCTCCACTCACCAAAGTTGCATCTGGTGGCGAATTGGCGCGCACCATGCTCGCAGTTCGCCTGGTGTTGTCCGACGAACCCAGCACGATGGTGTTCGATGAAGTCGACGCTGGCATCGGTGGTGCCGCTGCGTTGGCAGTTGCTCAGGCACTCGGTGAGCTCGGAACTCACCATCAGGTTTTTGCCGTGACGCACTTGGCTCAAGTAGCCGCTGCCGCCACGACTCATGTGGTGGTCTCGAAAGAAGTGATCAATCGCGCGACATATGGACGAGCCGAGGTTGCATCTGGGGACGACCGAGTGGCTGAGATTGCCCGAATGCTGTCTGGCGGGGTGGCCGACGAAAGCGCGCGCCGACACGCCACCGACCTTCTCGCGGAACTGGCGACAGACGTCAATTCCCGATCCACATCCCAATCCACACCGCAAGTCCGTGGCACCAAAGGAACCCCTCAATCTGGAAAGGCGGGCCCGCGGCGCAAAGCGGGTTAGGATGAAATCCCGTTGGCGACGCACAGTTGACGGGAGAGCCGATGCCTAAGCACATCTTCGTGACGGGTGGCGTCGCAAGTTCCCTTGGTAAGGGTTTGACCGCATCGTCACTCGGTCGTCTTCTCAAGATGCGTGGATTGCGTATCACCATGCAGAAGCTTGATCCCTACATCAACGTTGATCCGGGAACGATGAATCCTTTCGAACACGGTGAAGTGTTCGTCACTGACGATGGTGGAGAAACCGACCTTGACCTCGGCCACTACGAACGTTTCATCGACGAAAACTTGACGCGCTCATCGAACGCAACGACGGGCTCCATCTATCAAGCTGTGTTGGCTGCAGAACGACGTGGCGACTATCTCGGAAAGACGGTGCAGGTCATTCCGCACATCACCGATGAAATCAAGCGCCGCATCAGGCGACTCGCCACAGAGGACGTCGACGTGGTGATCACAGAAGTTGGTGGCACTGTCGGCGACATTGAGATTTTGCCGTTCCTAGAGGCCATTCGGCAGTTCCGCAACGAAGTGGGTCGCGACAACGTCTGTTACATCCATGTCACCTTGGTGCCGTTCATCGGCCCGAGCGGTGAGCAGAAGACCAAGCCGACGCAGCACAGTGTGAGTGAGCTTCGCGGTCGTGGAATAACTCCGGATGTCATCGTGTGCCGCAGTGAAGAGCCGCTCTCGCAGAATCTGAAGCGCAAAATTTCCAACATGTGCGACGTCGAGGAGCGTGCCGTCATCAACGCGGCGGATGCGCGCAATATCTATGAATTGCCGCTGATCTTGCACGAAGAAGGCCTCGATACTCACGTGTGTCGCACTCTGCAGTTGAACACCGACATCGACCTGTCATCGTGGGAGACGTTGGTTGGTCAAGTGGAAGCAGCGGTACGACCCGTGCGAATCGGGCTCATCGGGAAATATGTCGAACTGCAAGATGCATATTTGTCAGTAGTCGAGAGTTTGAAACACGCCGGATTCCATCATGGGGCCAAGATCGAGATTGATTGGATTCAGGCCGAAGATGTCGAAGGTTTGCTCGCGTCCGGTCGTCTCGAACACCTTGACGGCATGGTTATCCCGGGTGGTTTCGGCCCACGCGGAATTGAAGGAAAGATTGCTGCGGCAGCTCATGCACGTGAGAACAAGATTCCGTGCCTTGGCTTGTGCCTCGGCATGCAGGTGATGACTATTGAGTTTGCTCGCCATGTGCTCGGTCTTGCTGATGCGAACAGCAGTGAGTTCGATCCGGCCTCGAAGAATCCGGTCATCGACTTGATGGTGGATCAACGAGACGTCACGAACAAAGGTGGCACCATGCGTCTTGGTGCCTACTACGCAGTGCTTCAGCCCGGCACCAAAGTTGCAGAGGCGTATGGCGACAATGTCGTAAGCGAGCGACATCGGCATCGCTACGAATTCAATTACAACTTCCGTTCCCGATTCGAATCTGCCGGCTTCATCTGTAGCGGAACATCCCCGGACAAACGTCTTGTGGAGTTCATCGAGGTCACTGATCATCCGTTCTGGGTCGGTACTCAGGCGCATCCAGAGTTCAAGAGTCGCCCCGATCGTCCACATCCGCTGTTCCGTGAACTTATCGGTGCATCGTTGACATATCGCGAGGCGCGCTCGAAGACCACGAGTGCGGTCGGCGAATAAGACAGCCGAGCCTCGACCACTTGTCGGTCGCGTGATGCAGCAGTTCACTCGCGTATCGGCCGACGTGATTCATCCGTGGGCCATGTACTCACTTGTTCATGCAGTCATCGAATCGCCATCTGGCGAGCAGTTTCATCGCACCTTTGTCGATTCACCTGGCGCTGTAGGGGTCGTGGCACTCACAGCGGAGGGAGAGGTCGTGCTCGTGACCCAGTATCGAGCGGCGCTGGGGGATGTCCTCACAGAGATTCCCGCCGGACTTCGAGATGTGCCAGGTGAGGAGCCATTGGTAACCGCTCAGCGCGAACTGGCGGAAGAGGCCGGCCTGCAGGCATCAGAGTGGCAGTGGCTCGGTCGAATCGCTTCGGCACCAGGTGTCACCAACTCGACTGTTGAGATTTTTCTCGCTCGCGGCCTGACCGATGTGCCGACCGACCCTCATGGCCCAGAGGAAGACCACATGACCATCAGTTGTGTACCACTTAGTGAAGCTGTTGAAAAAGTGGTGCGTGGCGACCTCACAGACTCAAAGACATGTGTCGGGCTGTTGCTTGCTGACAAAGCTCTTCGAGACGGCACCGCGTAGGTCGTTGCATTGAAGAAGGTTGTGGGTCTGTCCGAAGAGATGGAGGCCTTCCTGGTGTGGTTGCGCGTCGAGCGTGGCCGAGCAACAAACACGCTTGCTGCGTATCGTCGAGATTTGGTGCACTTCAGTACGTGGATTACCGATTCTTCTCTTGATGCTGAATCTCTGACTGCCTCCGACGTGGACGACTACATCGATGAATGTCGGGGAACCGGTGAAGCCGTTGCAACAACTGCCCGACGTATGGCAGCGATGAGAATGTTCTTTTCCTATGCAGTGGTCGAAGGAATGCGAGCCGACGACCCGACTGCGTTGGTTGAAGGAGTTCGCGTTCCAACAGGCGTGCCAAAACCACTCTCTGAAGACGATGTGGAAGCACTACTTGGTGCTGTCACCGGTGATGACTCTGCGGCCAGGCGTGACCGTGCGATGCTCGAGTTTTTGTATGCAACAGGTGCGCGCATCAGCGAGATGTGTGGGTTGAACCTCGACGACCTGGACATGCGCGGGCGCCTCGTGAGGTTGTTCGGTAAAGGCTCAAAAGAACGTGTCGTGCCATTTGGTCGTAAGGCTTGTACATCACTCGAGGAGTACTTGGCGCGCGATGGTCGAAATCTGTTGGTGCCCGATTATTGGGCTAAAAGCGACGATCGCGATGCAGTTTTCTTAACCAATCGTGGACGTCGCATGAATCGGCAAAAGGCTTGGGATGTCGTCAAACGTGCAGGCGCAGCGGTGGGACTCGCAGATGATCTGTCACCTCACTCATTACGACATAGTTGCGCCACTCATATGTTGGAACATGGGGCCGATCTGCGGATAGTGCAAGAAATGCTTGGCCATTCCACCATTTCCACCACGCAGATCTATACGAAGGTGTCGCAGGAGCGACTGTTCGAGGTGTACAAGACTCACCATCCGCGAGCCCGGAGCAAGCACAAGTGACGACATTTGGCCACCTAGTCCGGCGAACTCTTCGTTCAGTCCGCCCGAGGTTGTCTCCGGCTGACGTCGATCTGGCTACTCGGACGTTGTCATCTGGAGAACTTGCAATGTGGTCGGCGATGCAGATGGCTGACAAAGTTCATTCTGTAATGGTCCTTCGTCGGTTTATAGAAGTCCGACCGGCCGCCACGACTGCTGAGAAGTGTGCTGTGCTGTTGCATGATGTTGGCAAAAGCGCTTCGCGGCTTTCCACGTTTGGTCGAATTATTGCGACATGTATTGGTGGACGAACTCCGCGGATGCGTATGTACTTGGCTCACGAAGCAATCGGAGCTCGCATGCTTGAAGGCATCAGCAATCAACTAACGATTTCATTGGTGAGGGGCGATGGGCCGGAGGACATGCAAGGCGCTCTTCGAGTCGCTGACGACATCTGACAAGCGTCAGAAAAAGACGAACTCACTCCAGCGATTCAGGCACGGGGCAAGAGCCCGATGGCTGAGTGCACTCTGGCGAGCGTCTGTGATGCGACCGCTCTGGCTCGGTCGTTTCCTTTTGCCAGGAGGCGGGCAAGCTCTGCAGGATCTTGCAAGAGTTCGTTGTAGCGAGTGCGGATTGGCTCAATGAGCGCGATGACTGCCGCACCTGTGTCTGCCTTTAAGGGGCCGTACTGCTGGTAGTGACCTGCCAAGTCGGACGGGTTGCCTCCGGTGCATGCGGCGAGAATTTCGAGCAGATTGCTCACGCCCGGCTTCGAGTCACGATCGAAACGGACGACACCTTCACTATCGGTAACCGCACGCTTGAACTTCCTCTCGATGGCCGAGTTGTCGTCAGTGAGGTACACGATTCCGAGGTCAGATGACGCCGACTTCGACATTTTTGCTGCCGGATCCTGTAGATCCATGACGCGCGCACCTGCGGCTGGGTGCACGGCCTTGGGTATGACAAGAGTGTCTCCGAAGCGATGATTGAAACGAATGGCGATGTCGCGAGTGATTTCGATGTGCTGCCGTTGGTCGTCACCGACAGGAACTTCCTCTGCGTCGTAGAGCACGATGTCTGCTGCCTGCAAGGCGGGATAGGTAAAGAGGCCTGCAGACACGAAGTCGGCCTCTCGCTTTGCGGATTTGTCCTTGAACTGAGTCATGCGGCTCAACTCTCCAAAGGAGACAGTGCACTCCATGATCCACGCCAACTCACTGTGTTCATGGATGTGGCTCTGAACGAACACCGTCGCGACGTCCGGGTCCAATCCGACAGCGAACAGCATGGCCGCAAGTTCGAGAGTCTGGCGACCGAGTACCCCAGGCGTATCGGTGACGGTGAGCGCATGTAGATCGACGATGCCGTGGAAAACGTCAGCCTCGTGTTGTCCGCTCACCCAGTTGCGTAGGGCGCCGAGATGGTTGCCAAGGTGGACCACGCCTGTTGGCTGTATGCAAGAAAGCACCCTGGTCACGGAGCAGAAACTAGCCTGTGAGCGTGGCAATCGATGTGGCAACTCCTGTCTACGAGGGCCCATTTGATCTTCTCTTGCACTTAATACTTCGCGAGGAAGTGGACATCCATGAGATTTCGCTCGCGACCATTGTCGATGCGTACCTGCAGGAATTGTCTCGGATGCAGGAGCTGGATCTCGATGTCGCAACGGAATTCCTGCTGATTGCGGCGACACTTGTCGAGCTAAAGGCTCGCCGACTCTTACCTGGTCGGGAAAATGTTGACTTAGACGACGACTTGGCGCTGTGGGAAGAACGGGACATGCTGCTCGCCAGGCTCTTGGAATGCAAAACCTTCAAAGACGTGGCCCGCATCCTCAGTAGGTATGTCGATGACGCCGACCGTACGTATGGTCGCATCACAGGGCCAGAGGAATACTTCACAGCTTTGTCGCCTGACCCGCTCGAGGGAATCACGATTGCAAAACTGCAGGCCGGATTTGTGCGAGCCATCACGCCACGTACCGAACCATCGCTCGATCTGTTCCATGTGTCACCAATTCGTTTCACCGTGGCAGAAGCTGTCAGTGGATTGATGACAACGATGCCCTCCATCGGCCGAACGACTTTCCGTCGAATGGTCGACCAGTTGGTTGAGCGATTGGATGTGATCGTGCACTTCTTGGCCATTCTCGAGATGTACAAGCAGGGATACATTGAGATTGACCAGTCAGAAAAGATTGGTGACATTCACATTGAGTGGACTGGTCGCGGTCCGGAACTTGGTGACGAATCTATGCAGATTGATGATTACGAGGGCTGACATGTTGGATGCAGATGTCGTACGCGCAATCGAAGCCATGATCATGGTTGCTACCGAACCGGTACGTACCGAGTTGATGGCGCAACTGCTCGAGTTGCCGACGGCAGACATCGAGGCATTGTGTGTCGAATTAGCGCGCACTTATGAGGAGGCCGGACACGGCTTTCAGTTGGCAAAGGTTGCCGGTGGCTGGCGTTTTCAAACCCATCCCGATATGGCGCCGTATGTCGAGCGGTTTGTTCTCGATGGACAACGCGCCAGGTTGTCTGGCGCCGCACTAGAGACGCTTGCAATTATCGCGTACAAGCAACCCATCTCTCGAATGCAGATTGCCTCCATTCGCGGAGTTGACCCAGATGCAGTGATGCGCACGTTGCACGGCCGTGCCTACATTGCACCTGTCGGTCGTGACAGTGGGCCTGGGCAAGCGGTGATGTGGGGAACGACACAGTTGTTCCTCGAGAAGCTCGGCATTGCCACGCTCGACGACTTGCCTCCGATTGCGACGTTCGTTCCTGATGCATCGATCGTGGAAACACTTGAGAAGACGTTGCGTGCTGCCGCTGAAGTTGAAGAGTTGGCTTCTGCGAGCGACTCAGGTGATTCCACCCATCAATCTGGTGAGTGACGTCTCCTCACCGGCGAGACAGGTCGTTGCCTGACATGAGCACAACATCCGGTGGTGTTCCTGGTGAGCGCTTGCAAAAAGTATTGGCTCGCATCGGGTACGGGTCGCGCCGTGTGTGTGAGGACATCATTGTTGCCGGACGCGTGACGGTCAATGGCGAAGTAGCGGAACTTGGTCGAAGAATCGATGAAGAATCTGATGCTGTGTGTGTCGACGGGGCACCCGTTGGTGTTCGTCCCGATGTCGTGTACTACTTGCTGAACAAGCCACGTGGAGTCGTGACGACCGCCGATGACACGCACGGGCGACAGACAGTTCTTGATCTCGTGCCAGCCACTCCGCGGGTGTTTCCCGTTGGACGCTTGGATATGGACACAGAGGGACTGTTGATCATCACCAATGACGGTGACCTCGCTCACCTCGTGACACACCCGAGCAAGGGAGTGGAAAAGGAATATCTGGCCGAAGTTCAATGTGGAAGCGAGGGAGTCTCGAACTCTGCGATTCGGCGCCTTCGCGAGGGAGTGGAGCTGGACGACGGGCTGACTTTTCCAGCGACAGTGTCTCAACCAGAGAGCGGGGTCTTGCGAATCACGATTCATGAGGGTCGCAATCGGCAGATTCGTCGGATGTGCGAGGCGGTGGGTCATCCGGTATCACGACTCGTGCGCGTACGCATCGGACCAATTCGTGACCAACGGACACCCCCTGGAAGGTTTCGTCACCTGACACCGCACGAGGTAATAACTCTCAGGAACACTGCAGCTGGCGTCGGTACGCTCTGAGTCTGTGTCTGGTACTTCACAAGCGACCACCGCTATCGATCGCGTGATGCCAGCAAGGGTGGCCAACGTCGTCGGACTGGGTCTCATTGGTGGCTCGGTGGCTCTTGCGCTTCAAGAACGTGGATGGACAGTGTGGGGTAGAGACCTGGATGCATCGCGTCAGGCCGAAGCGTACGAGCGCGGCATCATCCACGAGGTAGGCACAAATGCAGATGCCTCGATCAGTTTCGTGGCTACTCCAGCAGATGAATCCGAAATGACAGTCAACGACCTGTTGCATAACACCCATGGGGTTGTCACCGATGTTGGCTCGGTCAAGTCTCGCCTCATGTCGGCGGTTTCATCTCCGCGCTTCGTGGGCGGACATCCGATGGCGGGTTCTGAGCTCGATGGTCTCGACGGCGCAGATTCTTCGATGTTTGAAGGTGCAATCTGGGTGTTGACGCCCGGCGCGTCGTCTGACGACACTTTTGCGACAGTTGCAGCGGTGGTGAACACGCTTGGCGCTGAAGTCGTCGTGCTGCCGGCGGATCGCCATGACGATCTCGTCGCGGTCATCAGCCATGTACCGCATCTCACCGCAGCAACTCTCATGGGCCTCGCAGATTCTCGAAGTGAGGAACATGTCGCACTGTTGAAACTCGCTGCTGGTGGATTTCGCGACATGACGCGAATCGCAGGTGGTCGACCAGAAATCTGGCTCGACGTTTGTTCTCAGAATCAAACGGCGATTGTCCGTGCGCTGAGTGAGCTCATCGACGGACTCACGAGTATGCGCGATGTCGTCGAACACGGCGATCGAAATGAACTTCTCGAACGGTTGTCTCGAGCTCGTAGGGCACGAATGAATTTGCCATCTCGCGTTGGCCCGAGCACTGAACTAACTGAAGTTCGTATTCCCATTCCAGACCGACCTGGTGGTGCCGCTGAAGTGCTCACGCTCGCTGGTGAACTTGGGGTCAACGCCTATGACTTTGAAGTGGTCCACTCGGCAGAAGGAGACCGCGGCGTGATCGTGCTGCTCATCGAAACGGCACACGCCGAGCTCTTTAGAGGCGGGTTGTTGGCTCGAAATTTCAAGCCAGCCCTGCAACGCCTTTCGTCATGACCTCCACCAGACGTGTTCGTCGCAACGGTGGACCGATCAATGCGACTGTCGTGGTGCCCGGCTCGAAGAGTGCAGCCAACAGGGCGCTTATCATCGCGGCCCTCGCACCTGGCACTACAACTCTCACAGGGGTTCCAAACAGTGATGACGTCAATGCGTGTCGAGATGGTTTGCGCGACATGGGTCTTTCGGTCACCCTCGAAGGTGATGGTGTAGCAGTAAGAGGCGGAGCTCTCGGTGGTCATCCAGTGACTATCAATGCTCGATTGGCAGGAACAACCTCGCGATTTCTCACCGCGCTGGGTGCGCTTCGCGAATCCCCGTTAACCGTCACTGGTGAAGAAGCATTACAAGTGCGTCCGATGGCACCGCTACACAATGCCCTTGAAACTCTTGGCTTCGTTGTCGAGCGCCGGCCTGATGGTTACGGGTTGCCTGTCACTGTGTCTCGTCCGGTCGAGGGGGCCATTGGCGACCACGTCCGACTTCCTGGTGATGTCAGCAGTCAATTCGTGTCTGCACTCATGATGATCGCACCATTGCTTCCGAATGGGTTGATCATCGAGATCGATGGACCGACAGTCTCTGAGTCCTACATTCAGATGACGGCAAGCATCATGAAGATGTTTGGGGCACACGTGGACCTATTGGGTGGTTCGATCCATGTGAGGAAAGGCGTTTATGTTGCTCGTGAGTTCGCAGTCGAGCCAGACTTCTCCTCTGCGGCATTCCCCATCGCAGCGGTAGTCATTGGCGGTGGGTCTGTAAGAGTGCCCGAATTGGCCTCCGCCTCGTTGCAGGGGGATAGTCGAATTCTCGACATCGCCGCCTCGATGGGTGCAGCCGTGGAGGTGAACGGTGCGGATGTGATCGTCTCACGGTCCGTCGATTCGGATGTAACGGCAATCGATATCGACATGTCGGATTGTTCAGACCTTGTCCCCGCAGTGGCGATGATGTGTGCCTCCGCTGCGGGTACGAGCACGCTCTCGGGCGTTGGCTTTATTCGACACAAAGAGAGCGACCGTCTCGGGGATCTTGCATTGGAGATGCAGGAGATCGGCGCCCGTGTCGATGTACTCGCTGACGGTTTGGTTATTCATGGCGTGCAGTCGCTCGAAAAAGGGCGTTGTGAGACCCACCATGACCATCGACTTGCGATGGCATTGAGTCTCGGAGCGTTGACTGCCGAGTATGTGGACGTCTGCGACGCTGACGTCGTGAGCAAGAGTTGGTCCTCATACTGGAGGGCGATGGGCGACATCATCACCTCCGAAACAACTACGAGTTAGCCTTCCGACATGACCGACGTTGTCGCATTCGATGTCGACGGAACTCTCACAGTGCGAGATTGCGTGTTGCCCTTCATGAGTCGAGTGGGCGGCATGGGTGCACTCATTTCTGCATCAGCGGCATCAGCGCCAGCGCTTGTGACCAGACGTCGAGATGAGGTCAAGGCCCACTTCTGTCGCAGGGTGTTCTCGGGACGCGATGTGGCTGAGGTCGATCACATCGCACAGGACTTCGCCACGAAGGTCGCACGGTCGTGGTTGCGCCGAGATACCCTCGCACGACTTCGTTGGCATCAAGAGGTGGGCCACGAAGTGGTTCTTGTGTCGGCCTCGTTACGTCCGTATCTCACACATCTCGCAACCCATCTCGAAATCACACATGTGCTGTGTACAGATCTTTCACAAAAAGATGGGGTCTACACCGGTGAATTGGAAGGCGCCAATTGTCGCGGCAGAGCAAAAGTCTCACGCTTGCAATCGTGGGCGTCTGATCGGGGCTTGGCCGCTGACTTGGCATGGCTAAGCCACGCGTACGGTGACTCTGCTGGAGACCGTGAGATGTTGAGCCATGCCGCTCGTGCCCATGATGTGAGTCGAGAAGAGCTCGAACAAACATGCTGAGCGCTTACATCAAAGAAGCTCGACCAAAACAGTGGCTGAAAAATGTACTGGTGTTCGCTGCGCCGGGGGCGCTCGGTGCACTCGACGAACCTGACGTGTTGTCTCGCACGCTCCTGGTATTCCTGGCGTACTGTCTCGTCTCTAGCGGGCTCTATTTCTGGAATGACATACTCGACGTAGCTGCCGACAAGCTCCACCCGAAAAAGTCGCAACGGCCGATTGCGAGTGGACGCATCAATCTCGTATCGGCTCGACTTGTGGGGACAGCGCTCATCGTCGGCGGCATTGCACTCAGCACTGTTCCGCGTGGGGACACCGCAATTGTGCTCGGGCTTTATGCGGCTCTCACCTTTGCTTACAGCGTGAGACTAAAACACGTGGTGCTTCTGGATCTGGCGATTGTTGCTTCAGGGTTTGTGTTGCGTGCTGTGGCTGGTGCGGTCGCAACGGAAACGAACATGTCTCAATGGTTCGTCATCTGCATCACCTTCGGTTCACTGTTTATCGTCGCAGGTAAGCGATTCGCAGAGCTACGTGAAATGGGAAGTGACGCGTCTCGAACGAGAGCGATTCTCGCTGAGTATTCAGAGCCATATCTCCGGATGATTATCGGAATGGCTGTGACGACAACGATGGTGGCCTATTGCCTGTGGGCCTTCGAGAGTGCCGACAATGCAACAGGAGTGTCCCGGTTTCCCTTTTATGAACTTTCGATCGTGCCAATGATTCTGGCGGTGTTTCGCTATGTCTTGGTTCTCGAGTGGGGCCTCGGAAGTGCCCCCGAGGAAGTCTTTGCGCGCGATCGCCATATTCAGATTTTTGCCGTTGTGTGGGTCGTGGTCTACGGCCTCGGGGTCTATGCGTCTGCGCTCTGACGTCGAACTTCGTGGTCAATGACCCGAAGAATTTTTTCTGCGCACGCATCCCAAGAGAAGGTTTGAGAGTGAGCGAATGACGCTGTAGCCATGTCGGCCCACATCGCTCTGTTGTCCAGCACATTGGCGACGGTCTGAGCAAACTGAGTGTCGTCAGCAACGAGCAGACCTGTTCGCCCGTTGACGACGGCTCCTCGATGGCCGACATTGTCCGTGACGACGCACGGAGTTCCACTTGCTGCAGCTTCGGTGATTGTCATTCCCCAGCCTTCCGAGTGGGACATGCTCACCAGTAGGGCCGCGTCACGGTAGGTGGCCACCAGTTCATCCTGGCTAACTCGACCCGCAAGGGTGACTGATCCGGCGAGGTTGCGGTCTTTTACTAGTTGCGTCAGGACATGGTCGTCGGGACCTTCCCCGATAATGACGAGACGAGCATCTGGGCGCTGGTGGTGAAGCTGCTCGAAGGTATGGATGAGGAGATCGAAACGTTTGACAGGAGCAAGTCGTCCGACTGCCACCAGCAGAGGTGCCGTGAGACGTTCGACGCCTTTGGGCTGCGCCGCAAAGAAGTGAGCGGAGATGCCTGGGTGCGCCACGTGAACTTTGTCGGGATGAAAGCCTCGATCAATCAATTCATCTCTCGTCGAGTCGGCCAAGGTGATGAGTGGTGCATCTTTGTAGAAGGGTGGTGCAATGCGAACTTCGAGTATGCGTCCGAGAGGTGCGAGGAGTCGGGGAAGCGAGTCGCGCCACATGTCCTCGTGAATGTGGTGCATCACTGTCACCCTTGGGCCACGTGCCCACAATCGTGCGAACCACGGAACACCATTCCAAATTTCTAGGGTGATCGATGCGTCGCGCCGCCGACGAAAGAGGTTTCGCAGTATCACCCGAGGAAAAACGCCGTAGCGAGAACCCCGTTGCGTGACGTGATAACCGTTGCGTTCGAATTCGCGCGAAGACCTCTTGCATGACGTGCGATGGGAGACCGACAGCCCAGCTTCGCAGATGAGACGAAACACATGGTCTGCATGAACTTCTGAACCGCCTGCATCTGGGTCATCTAGGTCGCGCCATGCATATGAGTCGATGTGGTTGAAGCCGTGCGCTTTGATGTCTTGAACGAGTTCGGCCAGTCGCCGTGGGGTGTCGGCGAGGGAAGACATCGCCTTTGTATACTAGGAAATCAATGAAGCAAACAGGCGAGCGTCCGATCAAGGGCAGCACGCCGGCGGCTTTGGTGGCGCTTCACGATGCCGGATATCGAGAAATTGTCGAACGCCTAAACGATGGTGTGATTGTTGACATCGGTTGTGGCGTGGGCGACGAGACAGGTCGACTGACTGGCCCAGGACGTACGGTCGTCGGAGTCGATTACTCGTGGGAGGCCGCTCACTCAGCGACGTCCCACTCTGTGAAAGCAACGTGTGCCGACGGTTCGGTGCTGCCATTGCGTGGGGGAAGTGCACAGGTGGTGTGCTCTAGTCACATCATTGAACACTTCGTGGACCCCACCGACCATGTTGTGGAGATGGCTCGAATCACCGCCGCAGAAGGAACCGCTCTTGTCATCACTCCCAATGCTCCAGCTGACTTTGAGAACCCATTCCACGTGCATCTCTTCACCGCAGACTCACTTCACAAGATGCTCAGTCGTCACTTTGCCGAAGTTGAGGTGTTTGGTCTTGACGGAGATGCCGAGGTGCGAGCTGACTTTGCCGCACGGCGGCGAACAGGTGCCAAGTTGCTAGCTCTCGACGTCTTCAACCTGCGCCATCGGCTTCCTCGTGGAATGTTCGTGGCACTGCACTCTTTCGGTCGTCGTCTGGTGTATCCGTTCACTAATCGGCGAGAGCACGGAAAACCGCCCATCTCCGCTGATCGGTTTTCGATTGTTCGACACATCGACAATGACACCTTGGTTCTGTTTGCAGTCGCGAGAAAGCCGATTCGTCAATGAGTCGTGAACGCATCTCGGGGTGGGGGCGCACAGCTTGGACATCGGCAGACGTGGTTGAGGTGCGTGATGTCGGCACGTTAAAGACGGTTGTTGGCTCACAGCATCGACGAGGTGTGATCGCTCGCGGGCTTGGTCGCGCATACGGAGCCGCGGCTCAGAATGCCGGTGGCATCGTTTTGGCTTGCGCTGACGACAGCAGAGTAGACAACATCCATCTGGATTCCAGTTCAGGTCATCTCACTGCTCCGGCAGGATTGAGCCTCGACGCTGTCTTACGGTTCAGCGTGCCGCGTGGTTGGTTTATTCCTGTGACACCTGGGACTCGATTCGTGACGCTGGGGGGCGCAGTCGCATCAGATGTTCATGGAAAGAATCATCATGTTGACGGCAGTTTTGGTCAGCACGTGGAATCCATGAAGATCCTCTTGTCTTCGGGGGAGGAAGTCGTTCTGTCGCCCAGCGTCAAGCCGACGTGGTTCTGGTCGACGGTCGGAGGAATGGGTCTGACCGGAGTCGTCACTGAGGTGACCGTTCGAATGTTGCCAGTGGAGTCATCACTAGTAATGGTCGAGACAAAGCGTTTGGGCAATCTTGATGACGTCATCGCTTCGATGTCAGGCAAGTCAGACGATGAGTTCCGATATTCAGTCGCATGGGTGGACATGCTTGCCTCTGGTCGGTCGCTCGGTCGCGGAGTACTCACCAGAGGGAACCATGCAACTGCATCAGACGTGGGTGGCTCAGAGCCGTGTCGATATGACCCAAAGGTGAGGCTCGCAGCCCCACCGTGGGTTCCCAATGGGTTGTTGAATAAGTTCACGGTCCGGGCGTTCAATGAAGTTTGGTATCGAAAGGCGCCGGCCGATGCCCACATCGGGCTAGAGACGATTCCAGCGTTCTTTCATCCGCTTGACGGCGTACGTCAGTGGAATGCGCTCTACGGGTCGAATGGCTTTATTCAGTATCAATTCATCGTTCCTCTCGAGAGGGTCGATGTTCTTCGCACTGTCATTGGGAAATTCTCTGAGGCTGGGGTTGCTTCATTTCTTGCAGTGTTGAAGCGCATGGGGAAATCAAATTCTGCCCCCATGTCTTTTCCCACTGAGGGTTGGACTCTGACGCTCGACTTGGCCGCAGGTTCGTCGCGATTACCAGCATTGCTAGAGCACATCGATGAAATGGTGCTCGATGCAGGTGGACGTCATTATCTGGCCAAGGATGCACACGTGTCGGCCCTTGCGGTTGAACGCGCATACCCACGGCTCGAAGAGTGGAAGCACATTCGGGACGAAATGGACCCTCGTCGACTGTGGGTCAGTGATTTGGCACGTCGGCTCAGACTCGTGGAGGAAGCATCATGAAAAATGGCCTTGGAGTTCCGCAGAACATCGTTCTCTTTGGTGGAACGAGCGACATCGGATGCGAGATTGTTCGACAGCTGATCCAACCTGGTGTGGCGAACATCGTGCTCGTGAGTCGTGACATTGAAGCAGCGGAGACGAGATGGAATGGCCTTCTCAACGATGACAACCAAGTGAATGTCCATCATGTGCGCTTCGACGGTGCCGATGCCAACGGCATGGTTGATGTCGTGAACGGAATTGTCGACGACATAGGCGACCTTGATGTGGTGGTCGTTGCCCACGCCGTATTGGGGTCAGAGTCCGATTTTCTCAAAGACCCTGTGGCAGCCGCATCTGTCGCGAGTATCAACTATGGCGCCACCATGGTGTTGCTACTCGCCCTTGGTGAGCGAATGAAACAACAGGGATATGGCCGACTCTGCCTTCTCTCGAGTGTGGCTGGCATGCGTGTTCGCTGGTCCAATGCAGTGTACGGATCATCGAAGGCAGGAATTGACGGATTCGCTCTCGCTCTTGATGGTGAGCTTCGTCAGTACGGGGCATCGCTCCTCGTCGTGCGACCAGGTTTTGTGAGTACAAAGATGACAGCTGGCATGAAGAAGGCACCGTTGTCGACGACAGCCGATGCAGTCGCAAGCGTAACTGTGAAGGCAATACGAGGCAATGGGTCTGTTCTGTGGACGCCGGCAGCGTTTCGATTCATTTTCGGTGTATTCCGACTGCTACCAGAGGCCATCTGGCGGCGCCTACCACTTGGCTAAAGATAGCGGTGTCTGTCAGGTTTCGCGGCTGATGATCGTGGGTGATGCGCGTCGGCCACGAAGAATGTCGCGTAGTCCCCACATCGTCACAAGTAGCAGTGCTTCCCGCACGATTCGTCCACTCATTTTCGATGCGCCGACTGTGCGCTCATGAAAGACAATCGGAATCTCAACGATGCGTGCGCCACCACGAACAAGGCGATACGTGGTCTCTACTTGGAACGTATAGCCGTCTGAAGTTGTGGAGGCGAGATCGAATCTTCTCACCGTCTCTGCTCGAAACGCTCGAAACCCACTAGTTGCATCATTGATGGCGAGTCCGAGGAGAAATGCCACGTAGCGATTACCCCAGCGGGAGAGAAAGAGGCGATTCTTCGGCCATCCGCGAATTGCACCACCGGGGACATAACGCGAACCAATCACCAGATCGGCACCCATCGCAGCAGCGCTGACGAGCTGTGGCAGCACCTCTGGCTCATGGGACAGGTCGGCATCAATTTCGCAGAGAATGTCGAAGTCGTGTTGAAGGCCCCACTCAAAACCTGTTCGATACGCATTGCCTAATCCGTTTTTGGTTGGTCGACTCAAGATCTCGATGTTGCCGAGATCTTCGCCCAGGGCGCGTGCCACATCACAAGTTCCATCTGTACTGGCATCATCGACAACCAACACGTTGGCATCGGGAAGTGCCCGGCGTAGGCGACGCAACACATTCTCAATGTTTCCTGCCTCCTGATGTGTCGGCAAGATGACGAGAGTTTTCATCGTCGTGAAGATTACTTCTCGTGGACACAGTCATCGGGGTCACTGTTCATCCAGCCCGCAATTGCGACCAAGCCGACGCTGACCCATGCGAGAGATCCCCACGAGTCGAATCGACCTGGCCAATCGAGGGTCACTGGGTATCGATGAACTATTTGAGACACGACAGTCCATGTGATGAGTAACAAGTATGAAACAGCGGCCACTGTCACCAGAAGTTGGCGCGTCAGGCGTGTGATAAAGACCACCCCAACAATGACCACAGCAAGAACCACAGTGGCTACTGGTGGCGTAGCAACGAGTAACACGACCACAGCCAACGTCGTGACAACGGCGCGACCGTGGACATTCGCATCTTCCGAGGACCGTACTGAGCCGCGGCGACGGGTGAGAAGCACAAGGGCCAACATTGTCGTCAATGCACTGACGAGACTCAGCCACATGGCTCTCGAGTACCACCTCTGCGGTGTCCATTCGAATGTGACGACTCCTGCTCCGGGTGCAATGACCCCATGCGCAATTCCATTTGTGACGAATGAATCTTGAAGTACCTTGGTGCCCTCGGTGCTGGTGAACGTCGCTTTCCAGCCGCGATTGTTGCTGGCGTTCAGACTGACAACTGAAGGACCCGCGGAACTCACTTGAGCAACGATACGTGTGCGTTTAGCAGAGAGAATCTCAGCAGTCGCAGGTGTGTCTGGCCCGGCAGATGGACGTGCGGGGGAGAAAACGATGCGATCCACATTCCAGCCAGTCGTGCGCCCGGAAGTCGACTCAATGAAGGTCCGCCCAGACTTCAGGGTGAGAGAGGCGCAGGCTTCGAATGCAACGTCCCCGCCCGCCCAGGGTGATGCAGATTCCATGGTTGTTGGGAGCAGACGTATAGCCACAGGATTGTCGTTCAACGTCAAGAGGTCGGTACGGCACTCACCGTTTTGCAAGACCATGTTGGTGGAGTCGAGAGGTTGAATGTCGTCACCGCGCACCTCGGTGAGTGCGACAGGTAGTTCTCGATCTTGTCGGGAAAAGTAGTCGGGGTAATGCCGAGGTGTGACCTTCGTGATTGTCAAGCCCCTGAGTGCGCCACTCGAGGTAGGCCGTCGAACAGTCACCGAATCACCAGTGGCGGGCACTTCAATGAGTGTCGAGGTGTCATCGTCGAAGGCCAGCTCGATTTGTTCAGGTCGTGAGTGCCACTGATCATCGAGAAATGAAATCGTGATCGATTGCGATGCGGCGAGTCCGGCAAAGGTAATCCGTGAGCCGACGGCTTCATCGAGTGGTGTGACCCAGGCCGATAATGCATCACCGTCCAACGTATTCATTGCCGAGGTGTACGGGCTGCCCTTCAGTCGACGGTTCGATATTGCGGTAACCGGATGGTTACCTGTGGTCCTGACGAGGGTGGCATCTTCAACCGTGCCATTCAGCCGCACAACGCCAGACACCTTGACGTCGGCTTCGCTGGTGCGATCAAGGGCGCGCAGTAGGCGCGCTTCAGGATCGTTGCGATTCGGCGTTGCCTCGTCGAGGCGCCAGCGTGAGAACACATACGAGGTGTCGGGGACTTCGGTTGCATCTTGGCTCGGCGTTGGCACCAGCACGAACTCTTTGTTGCGAACGCCTGGGAGAGTGATCTCCGCAATACCGGTACCTGGAAGTCCGTCGTAGATGGCTCGTTCTCCGAAAGTGTCGTCGTCAATGATGATTCGGAGTTGAGTGAAAGTTGTTGGTGCAAAGGTGACGGTGGTGTCACTCTCGTCATCTGTGACTTCAAAAGGCACTGAACGCTGAATGGCAGAATCTTTTCCGTAGAGAACAACTCGTCCCTTGGTGATACGCCGCTCGGTATTGCCGACACGTGGCCAAGCAATAGTGACTCGTGGAGCACTGATTGGCCTGCGAAAAGTGGCGTCGATGTATTGGCCGATTGAGCGTCCGATGATGCCGGTGCGCCACGAAGTGTCGGGATCACCATCGAAAGCGTTTTCAGGTCGATCCTCAGGTGTCGACACGATGGGATGACCGTGGTTAGATGCGGCCACAGTGTTGATGTCCCCGACAAGGAGCGAGACGGACTGAGTGGACGGGTCTGCTCTAACTGAATGGTCATCGACAAACGGCATCAATCTGTTGTCGCTCGGGTCGTCTTCATGCTGTTCGTCCGCTCTCTCAGTCCGGCCGAGATTGGAGCCAACCGAGTACCAACGTCGTGACTGACGTCTGTTGCTGTCAGTCACGACGACACGGGCTGGCATCCCGAGTGGAGCGCGCGAGAGACGGGCAGTGTCGTCATAAATGAAACTGCCCAGCGACTGCCTGCCAAGTGCGGTGACCGCATCGATGACTCCGTCACCGCTTCCCACAAGCCGGGTGTATTCGGCCACAGGGGACACAGACACGAGCGGTTGAGGGTCAGTCTGGAGCACCGCAGTCGCAGGAAACGTTGTCGCGCGTGGGTGTGCGAGAACGGTTGCGTCGGCGATGGTCGTGGCTTCATTAGTTCGGATCGGTGGAGATTCATGACCGACTTCAAGCCCTGCCATCGAGATCTCGCGCCACAATCGTCCGGGGTTGGGCGTTCGGTATGTGTCGTAACGCACGTCGCCGCGGAACGTGACTGTGTTGGCGCCAAACAGCGCCGCAACTTCCTTGAGTGCTGATGGCTCAAAGCGACCCTCTTGAAGGCGTGATTCGAAGGCGTTGAGGAGATCTGCGGTTGCATCACTTCCATACGGAACCAATTCCCGCGCTAGGTACTGAGAATCGATGAGGCCAGGGGTGACTGGGTCAATAGTTCCGCCCCAGGTGTACGTGGCGAAATCCACCCCGGGAAGTTCGTACGTGCGTGACACAGTTGATGCGGTCTGCGGAGCTGAATCGATTGCTCGGGCAGCATCACTCCAGTACGCCGGAACCACCTCGTCACGAGAGATTGACGGAGTGAGTAACCGACCAGTCATCCACGGATAGTTCTGCGCGACGAGTATGAGCACAAAGAGACTCACGGTTGCTGGCTTGGCAATGCGAATACGAACGCTGTTGACGAGGGGCACATAGCGATCCCATGCAAAACCCAATGAAATAGCAAGTGCAACAAGTACGACTGGAGTTGCCCGTGGGCTAGAGCGAAGCGCAAAGCCGGACTCATTGTTGACGACTGATTCAAAAAGACGACCGTAGAGAGACGATGCACCCTGAGGATTCGAGCCGACGGCAATCGCAAGACCCACTACTAACAGGGCGACACAATGACGTGAATGGCGGTGGCGTGCGAGGCCAACCGCCACGAGAGCCACTCCCGAGATAAGCATTCCAAGTGCGAGAAGAGGCGTGGTACCGATGAGGCGTGTGCTGGCATCAACCCAGGCGCCGCTGTGGTCGTTTCCATAGAAAAACCAATACCCAAGTCCGCGAAGAATCTCTTGCGGTGTTGAGGCCTTTGCCACTGTCTCGTACGTCTCGGTGTAACGAAGAATCGGTAAGCCGTAGCGACCCTGCACCACCAGAGCTGTAATCCACCACGCACCACAAACCAACGATGTGGCTAACGTGCCGGCGAGAAGAGTTGCGTGTTGCCGAAGGCGAACGGTGCCAGTAGCAATGTCGACCACCATCCAAGTGACCACGCCAAGGAACACCATTGCAAGGGCTGTGACGTTCACCGATCCGGCAGTTGCAATAAGTACCCCGAGTGTCAGGCTCCATCTCAGGGTGTTTCCATTGCGTACTCGAACGACACATAGCAACATCCATGGAAGTAGTGCCCAAGGTGTGAGAAGCCCCGAGAGTCGAGCCAAGTATTGAAGCGAATAGGGACTGAATGCATATGCGAGGGCCACGACGCATGCGGCCATCTCGGACAAACCAAGGACGCGAGCGAGGCGAAGCATTCCAAACGATGCAAAGAGCGCGAGTAGAGACCACCACAGGCGTTGGGCAACCCAATCAGGACATCCGAGTTGCTCCATGATCCAGAAGTAGGGACCCATCGGCCAGAGATAGCCAGCCACTTGGTGGGCAACAGTCCCTGCCCCGACAGTGGGATCCCACAGTGAGGTTGCGCGAGAGAGAAGGCGCCCCGGATCGAGAAACAGGTAACTCTTGGTGTCCGCGCTGACGCGACCAGGGGAGCTCCAGAGGGGAGGCAGCACGCAAAGAACGGCAATGAAGAAATTGAGACGCCAACGAAGCGACGTGAGAGCCGGCGATCTGAACGACTGTTGAGTCTCAACCATTGGGAACTGACGTCTTCCATTGGCGCACGACAAATTCAACAGAGGAGGAGATGGCGAGTGCCGCAAGCATGACAAGCATGGGGTCCGCGCTGGCCCGATAACGAGTGATGCCCGCCGAAATTGCCACTGCCGTGAGAGCAGTCAAGATAGGTGTCGCACATACGAACGCGACATATCGCTGCTGTCTAAGGGTCATGATGAAACCAGCCAGAGCAAATGGAATGAGTGCGTAGTAATTCACCCAGCTAAAGACGGCGAGAATTCGGTCCTTGCCCTCGGGAAAATGATCCAGGCGCATCTGTTGAAGTGGTTTATAGATTCCGAGAACACGTAGTTCTCTGAGTACCGCAATTTGTGCAGCACGACGCTTGTTGTCCTTGATGAAGTCCACACCGATGCGCCGAATCTCTGCATTGACCACCGACTCATCTGCGTTCGGGAATCGGCCTTCAGCACTGTCAATCGCCTGTTGAGCGCATTCAATGTCCCAGTAGGCGACCAACGGACCTTCATACGTACTCGCACAATTGTCTGTGGGTATCACGATGTCTAAGCCGTTTGAAAGGATGACCGTTTCATCGAATCGTGAGAGATTGAACAGCACCCACGGGGAGAGAACGGCGAGCATGCATGCGCCAGCCACAAATGACTTGAAAACGGAGCGGTGATGCACAAAAAGCACCAGTGCAATGCACAAGATTCCACAGAGCAACAGCTCGGCGCGTGCCAATGTGGCACAACCTGCGACAGCCCCGAGTAAAACGACGTTAACCGTGGTTGCGTGGCGCATGGCCTTCAAAGAGGTGTGAACGGTCAGAACGGCAAAAAGCATTGCAAGGGGTTCGGACCACAGCATCTTGTCCCAACTCCAGAGAAGTGGGCAGATTACGGCAAGCCATAGGGCAAACTTGCCCACACGTTCGCCAAAAGCAAGACGCGAGAGTTGAGCGATGGCGAGCACAAGTGAGACGCCGATGATGGCTGTTGCGAGTTGATGAGCGACCATCGATTGCAGGCCAAGTAACGAAAAAACTGTCAGATAGATGATGAACAGCGGCGGGTGGTCGGCGGCCTGAGCGATAATTCCAAACTTGTTGAATTTCAGCGGGTTGACGAAACCGACACCTTCAGCCACCAGGTTGGCACTGTGGTGATAGAAGTAGGCGTCACCCCAAATTTGCAACTTGCCGTCGGCCATTATGCGTATGTCCTTGGTGGCAAACACGAGCCACAATCTCAATACGACGGATAGCACAGTGGCCATCGCCAAGTGCTTTCTCCAGTTCGTCATGGGCAATCTACTGACTTAGCGATGTCGCGAAATTGTGTGCGCTCAGTAAATGGCTTGGTGAAACGCCGAAGAAGCGGCAACTCAAAAAGGTAATAGCTGATTGCGGCCACCGCGACCGTGATTGAGATTGTGGTGAGAAGACGGTTCGCAACGGCGCCATCGAAGATTTCATAGGGCATCTGTTGTTCTGCGAAGTTTCCTGAGATGAAGACTTGGTGCCAGAGATAGATGCCATACGACACGACGCCGAGCCAGGCGAGAGGACGCCAACCGACCACCACTGCTGTTTTTGTTTGTCTCTCGGTGAGAGCAAAGGGAGCCACGCAGAATAATCCGATAAGCCCGTACAGCCCTTGACGGATCGTCTCTCGTTCGAATGTCGAAATCTCAAGACCTACTGCGAGCCCGAACTGCGTGCTAACCCACCAAAAAGTGAAGAGTGCCAAGAGCAGCAGTAGCCATGAATATTTGGTGACAGAGCAGCACAGGGCACCGATGTCCTCGTTGAACCGAGACCATTCACGCAGTACCGCGAGTGCAATTCCAAGGGCGAAAATATCGATGAGGGATGGAAGCCAATATGGGGTGACATTGTCAAATGGTGGTTTAGCGACGTGAACAACCACTCGGAACACGACACTGAACACGTACAGACAAGAGAGAGATGCGAGCAATGCGAGAGCACGCTGGTCGACTGACCAGAGACGCGTGCGACGACGCATGAAGGCTGCATAGATGGGCATGAAGACATAAAAGGAGACCTCAGTTGCGAGGCTCCAAGATTGAGTGATACCGGATATAGCGCGGTCTGGGTGATACACGTGGAGGAGAAAAAATGAGAAGAAGAATCCCGTTGGACCGCGCACCGCGACTGCGCCGATGACGAGCATGGTGATCAATGCCAACCAGTACGCAGGAAAGATGCGAAGAAATCGTTTCCAGAGAAAGTCCTTCGTCGAGGGCGCTTCTGTGTCAGCAAGAATCGAGCGCACGAACGGTCGGGCGAGGAGATAACCGCTCAACACAAAGAAGATCGGTACGCCTACGTCCATGCGGCCCGTAAAGACGCCATACGCCTCGTTCATCGTGACGCCAGCTGCATAGGCGACGTGGTGAACGACGATGAGCAGGGCAGCCATCGCTCTGACACCATCTAATGGAAGATTTCGCGTGCCCGGCGCGTTCGCCTTGATGGGCCAGGTCCTCACCTGAAAGAGGCTAGTTCTGACTCAGGCTGGGAAGCCTGACTTCGCACTGGGTGAACTGGGCAAGTTCGTGATGATTGCTATGAGTGCTGTTGACGCGAGGAGGTGCCAGTGGACAGCGGCCGTCTCGTGAGTCCAGTCGAATCGAATCGGAGGATCGGTGATGAGTATTCGAAGCAGGCCCAACCCAAGCCCGGAGAGCGACCACATCACCAATACGAATCGTGGCCAGTGAGAGTTGCGATTGCGCCAGATGAGTGCAAGCACCATGCATGCCGGAATGAAATAGACCGGCTGTGAAACTAACGCAACGGTTACCGCACCAGCAATGAGGAAGAACACAAGTGATGGGGTGTGGTTCGACGACGGTCGTTTCTGCTGTGAGCGAGGGGCGGCCAATATGACGTCATGTCCAGACGAACGCTTGCGGGTGCCGCGCATGACCACGATGATCATGGCGACCACTGTGAACGCAGTGATCAGTAGTCCAGCAGTGAGCCATCTCTGTGGTCGAAACTGCAGGGTTATGGACCCTGCCTCGGCGCCAGCTGGTAAAAGCCAACCGTTGAATCCGCCATTCACTTGTTGAGGAGTGCCTAAGTCGACTCCGTCGAGATGTGCCGTCCAGCCAAGGTTGTGACTTTCCCCGAACACGAACCAGCATTCACGTGGGCAACCTGGAAAAGAGATCTGGCGTGATGTCGGCCCTCCGGTCATTGTGAGGCGCGTCGCACTTGCGGATGAGTCTTCCCGCTGACTCCATGGCTCATTGGTCAAAACGACATCATCAACACTGATGCCTGTTGTCAGCAATGATGAAGAACGAAACACGGACCGTCCGCCACTAGTGGCTGTCTTTGGAAAGGCAGCGGAATATTTCGGTCGCTCGGCTGTTCCATCCCACCTCATGTTCAGTCGTATTTCCACATCGTTGAGGAACACCGGAAGAGTCGTTATTCGGGTTGGTAGTTGTGGCCTCACAAGAGCGATTCCATCGCCGGCTACCTCGCTTACTGCGATGGGTCGAGAAATCGGGAGATACGTGCGCGCATCCGTCGAATACTCGGGTTCGACTTCGGTGATCGTGAGAGTCCATCGACCCGGAAGCAGTGAGTGTGCGGAGAAGCGACCGAGACCTGAGGTGTGGTCAAATGACACCACCTCGGAATGTCGTCCATCGGACAGGAAGGCCCTTCGTATAGGTGAAAAACGCTCGGTCATTGGTTGCGAGATCACGCCGGGCGAGGCCGAGGTGCTGAGAAAGCTGAGTTGGGCGCCACGAGTGACACCTGGTCTTGAAACCCACAATGTGTCAGTCGTGCCATCGGTTGCGTTCCATCCCGCAGTGGAGAAGTCTCTCGTGAAACGTCCAGATGCGTAAGTCGAGACACCGAGCCAGGGCGCTGTCAGACGTTCATCAGCATCCAACGCAAGTGAACCATGCACGCGTCCTTGAAGAGAAGTTGAACCTGGCACGACAAAGTCTCGCGACAGTGTCGACTCTGGGTCATGTCTCCATGAAGAGTTTGAACGCGCTCTGACACGACTGAAGTCATACGCAATTGGTCGTTCACGTGATGATGCGACCAGAGCGCGCGTCGGTAGTTCAGTAGTTTCTCGGGTGGCAGGAAAGCCGAGCTGTATCTCAGCAAAACCGACGCCGTCGAGACCCTCTTGTGGTCCATCAATGGACCAATCAACAAGTTCGATACGGAGTGTGAGTGTTGTTGCTGGCGCTTCAAGTTGGAGCAACTGGCCTGAGGATCGACGAGAGTTGCTGTTCAAGTCGAGAGTGACGAAGTGCTCTCCGTCGACTGAGTACGACACTTGAGTGATCCAGCGATTGGCACTTGAGTCAAGTGGTTGAATCAGACGTGCTTCTGTGAATGGCTTCTTGGAGGTGAGTGTGAGGAACTCTCCCGTCGGGTTGGCAAATGCGGATGTTGTCCATGCAGTCGACGTGTCGCCATCGATGGCAGCCGCCGGACGATGTTCGGGCCAATAGAGAAGTGGTGTGCCATAGGACGATGCCCGCGCAGTGACTGTGCCGACTTGACGCACGACTGTGTGTTCGGCCAAACGAGTGTCGTCAGTATCTGAGGTAAATAGGTGGAGTCGGCGGTCTGCGTAGTCGTTCACCAAGGGTCCGGAATCTTTTGTGCCGTCTTCGCTGTAACCCACTGTGTCGTAGCTCGTGCGCCAATGTCGTGCCCGAATGCGATGTGAGTCGGTGACAACGAGCGGGATGTTCTCAGATGCAGCAGATCGGATGCTGGAGTCATGTTGGTCGGCTGTGTACTGGACAAGTCGCCCTCTGATGAGGTCGTGTGCATCTGCTGACACGAGTCCGTCGCCTGAACCAGAGAGTTGAGTTGCGCCGACGACGACCGTCGATACGTCTGCCTCGCGATTGAGTAGCAACCAGTGTGTGCCGTCAGTTTCGGGTACTTCGCGGTCAGGTGAAAGGTCAGTCTCACGTCCGACAACTTCTTGCGGCGTAGTTTGAAAGCGAGTCTCGTCGAGGTCGGCCGGAAGAAAGACTGCACCGGCACCCAGTCGATCTGAGGTGTTGCGGATGCCGGTGTCGTTGGTCGTTCCCGCCTGTACGGCGTCATCAAGTGCATACAGTTGGTCCATTGCCTGCACGCCGCCAAGTGGCAGCAAATCACGACTTGCTAACGGCCTCGCGGAAACAGTGGGCCACACAGGGTCGACTGTGAAACCCCAGTCGTATGCACCAAATTCTTGACCCGGTGTTTGAAGAACTCGGGCAGTGGGAGATATCGACGAGTCAAGGAGTGCTGCCGTCTGTTCCCAAGACACCGGTGCTGCTGACGGTCGTGCGAGGGATGCATCGGTTACACCAGTTGATCGCAGTGATGGAAGCGAGAGAAGAAGGATGGCCAGAGTGAACGACGGAGCAATAAATCCAATGTCACTTCGGTTGAATCGACGTGTTGACCGCCGGAGACGTGTGAGCATCGATTCGGTAAGCCCAGCCCATGCGATTGCAACTCCGAGTAACAAGACGGGAATGGCTCGTGTGCTGCTACGCAAGGCGAGCGCCAAGCTTGATTCAGAGTTGTTTGAGAGGGAACGCATGACAAGCGAAGACGACGACATGCCGTATGCACCGGTACCGATGACAAGCCCTACTGCCACAAGTATGCTTGCAAGGGGTGCACGGTGATGGCGCGACATCGCGAGCCATGTAAGGGCTCCAGCTGGAATGAGAGTGCTCGCGATGAGAGCAGTCGGGCATGAAAGCAGACGTATCGCAGCCGAGGTTCCGAAATGAGGTCCTGAAACCACATAGTTCAGCCAGTAACCCATACCGCGAAGCACTTCGAAACTTGTCGATGTCGATGAGACGGCTTCGAGGGTCTCTGAGTATGACAGCACATCGGCGCCATAGCGCGCCTGAATGGCGAGCATTGAAATCCACCACGCCGAACACAGAGCACTGAGTAGCGCAGAACGCCACAGGAACGAATAGGCCATTGATGATGGGGCCTGCTTCTTCTGGTGAAGTGCCACGATCAGAACAACAGGTGCGATCATGATCAATGCGGTGGCGTTGATGCCGCCGACTGTGAAGACAAGTAGTGCAATGAGGCACGGATGTGTCCAAGAACGAGTTTGAGCGCCGCGCGAACTGACGAGCGCGAGCCAACCCACTGCCGCCCACGGCAGCAACATGACAGATGTTCGCGATTGGTAACTCAGAACATACGGTGTGATCTGGAAACACAACGCACCAGCAGTCGCACCATCAACACGAAATCCGAGCCGGCGGAGGAAGCAGTAGACACCAGTGCCGGCAGCCGTGAAGATGAGCGAGAGCCACAGCCTCTGCATCAACCAATCTGGAGCACCCAGGACGTCGCCAAGCCAGAAGAACGGTCCCATCGGCCAGAGATATCCAACGGCCTGGTGCGGCACATATCCGAGAAACTGGCTTGGGTCCCACGCATGCGCTGCGTTTGAGAGAAGACGCCCTGGGGACGACGACAAGAACAGCTTGGTATCGGCGTTCAACTCGCCGACATGGAGTGCAAAAGTCGGGAGCGCAGCGACGAGGGCGAGTAGCAACACTCGCCGCTTGTCACGGGATGATTCCGTAGACCCCATACAGACCCGACACGCACACAAGACCAGCAGAGAATACGGCCACTATGACCAGCCAGCGATCGCCATCTTCATCTCGCATCAATGCTCCGCAAGCCAACAACAACGGAAATGCGGTGAAAAGAAAACGCGGGCGAGCGGTGACTGTCTCAGGTACGAGCATCAACGCAAGAACAACGACGCTGTAAGCGACATGGTGTGCAGGGAGACGGTGTCTTTTGGCTGCCCAGATCATGATGCCCATGAGCACGAGCGAAAATACCGTCATCAAGCTCGTGGGTGATGACACCGGATGCAAGACGAAATCAGCAACTCTTTGAATAGCTGTCAAGCCAAAACTTGTACCTTCATCCCACGCCTCGTTCTGCACTCTGAACCATGCCCACGGCTCCCCGGTGTGGTGGCGAAGGAACAACATGAATCCGACGAACCCAGTTGGTGCAAGTAACGGTGCAACAAGCGCCGACCACTCTCGTCTCTCGCGAATGGCGAGTAATGCAGCAACGCCACAAGCGACGGCGAGAGCAAGTCCGTTCGGTCGCGCGAGACTTCCCAAGCCGGCGAACAGTCCAGCCCACAACCACGCTCGTTCGGTGAGGGCAATGAGACACAGGCAGGCGAGCACGAGCAATGTCGCTTCTGAATACGCGAATGAAAGCACGAAACTGCCCGGAAACAGGCAAAGCACGATCATTGCCTTTTCGGCAACTTTTACATCGAAAAGTCGAAGTGCGATTCGACCAGCGAGGTAAATGAAGAGCGCGCCGAGCACGAAGTTGACGAGCAGAGCAGTCGGTACTGGCCCACCAGGGAACACCTTGTCGAGATAGTGAACCATGCGGGGATAAAGGGGGAAGAATGCCGCTCGGGCATCTGAGACGAAGTAGGTGACGTTGTCTTGGATGTCTCGGGGGTAGCCCATGCGGACGACGTCCATATACCAATGGCCGTCCCACATGTCGAGATATTTTGCGATGTTAGAAAACCCTGTCTCGGGTTCGCGACCTTTCTCTTTTTCTTGCACCGCCCAAGAAGTGATGGCTACGCCTCCACCGAGCAATACGAACACTCGGGTGAGGAGGTAAGCGAAGATGCCGCGTCGCAGTGCGCGAGCCCACAAAGGGTCACGAGTTGCCATGTCATCGCGGAGATGAAGAGAAGCGAGAAGTGGCATAGATGCCCTAGAAGCGGGCGATAGTCAGATTACGCCGACGAGGACCGTGCTTAGGTGCACTCCATCCGTCGAGCGACAACCAACGGATGACGCGTCCACGATGCGGTCGATATGGCTCTAGTAATTCGAGCATTTCGGTGTCGGTGCCTCGATGTCGACCCGTCAATGCATACGACACCATGTTCTTCAGATGGAAGTCGCCGACTGCGACCGCATCGGCATCACCAAAGGCAACGAAGCCGGCAACTGCTGCGGTCCAAGGGCCGACGCCAGGCAAGAGGGTGAGTTGGTTGGTGGCCTCACTCGGGGTGCCGCTGAAGTTGTACAACGACGAGAGGTGTTCGAAGTGACGAGCCACGACGCGCAGCGCTTCCGCGCGACGGCGTTCGATGCCAAAGCGATGAAACGTGTGATACGGCAGGTGAGCGAGCGCCAGAGGATCTGGAGGACTCCACAGTTCGATGTCGTGCAGCAAGAACTTCGTACCAAAGGTCATGCTCAGTTGGCGCCATTGGCGGACAGCTTCCGCTGCCGTCACGCGCTGTCCGAGAACTGCGGGAATCAACTCGTGATATGCAGTTCCACTGCGCACAAGTTGCACATGACCGTGACGCCGTTGAGCATTGCGGATCACCTCATGGGGAGCGTCAATGAGTGGCGGATGGTCGTGGCAACCAAGCAAAGAAGCCGAATGATCCTCGAGCCATGTACCACCTGGACCGTGAACTTCGATGTCGACGCCGTCATCGAGTCGGCGAACATGAATGATGCCGAGACCATCGGGCGTGTGGGTGGCGCGACAGAAGTAATCCGGGCCGATGAGAGTGGTGGGATCGAGGCGACCATTGCGAAGTACAGACAATGTCGCGACACTCGGATATTTCACAATGCTCACGGTACATCGGGGGTGTGGGCCAGACTCGCTGGCGTGCCACGATGTGGCAATGGATGTATCCGAAGCGCATGATCCGTCTCTCTTGATTCTCTCGCAACCGCGTGAGGGGATCCTTCAAGTCACAATGAATCGTCCTTCTCGACTGAACGCTATGACTGCCGAGTTGGTCACGGGTCTGCACGAGGTATTGGACGAGGTGTCCGTCAACCGTGACATTCGCGTGGTGGTGTTGACGGGTGCGGGACGAGGTTTCTGTGCAGGTCTCGACCTGGGTGGATACGGCGACGCTCCGGGGTCAAATGGCGCTGGACAGATGGAACGTTCATTTGCAACTTAGAAGCACATTGCGTCGCTTCTCCCTCACCTTCGATCGATCCCACAACCTGTGATAGCGGCGGTGAATGGCCTGCGGCCGGCGGCGGATTCGCTTTGGTTCTTGGGTCTGACGTGCGTTTGGCGGCGGAGTCATCTTCACTTAGTGCGGCCCCATCCGCATCGGATTGTCGGCCTGTGACATCGGTAAGAGTTGGCTACTTCCACGCCTTATTGGCGCAGTACGAGCACAAGAAATGATGCTCACCGGCCGCACATTTGACGCATCTGAAGCATTAAATATCAGGTTGGTCGTTGACGTCGTTCCGAACGACGTGCTTGTTGAAGCGGCCTATCGAAAGGCAGAAGAAATCATCTCGAATTCTGCTATTGGTGTGGGGTTGACGAAGGAAGCCATGTGGACGGTCCTAGAGATTCCGGGAATGCATGCTGCGATTGACTTGGAAAACCGTCAACAGGTGATGGCGTCGTACTTGAGCGAAGTGCGGGACAAAATGAAAGTGTCGATGCGTGCACGCACGCGCCAAGCCTCAACGGGTGATTGACACCGGAGCATCGCCACCCCACGCAGGGTGGTGGCACGCGACAAAGTGATTGTCGCCAACATCTCGCATCTGTGGTTCCTCGTTGCGGCAACGATCTGACGCGGCAGGACACCTGGTGTGAAATCTGCAGCCAGTGGGTGGAAGTACCGGTGACGGTGGTTCCCCTTCGATGCGTCCGTGGGCAACTGGTCGACTGGGGTCTGGGACTGGAATGCTGTCGAGAAGAACTTTTGTGTAGTGATGTGCCGGTCGTCGGTACAAGTCGTCCGACGTTGCCACTTCACACAACTTGCCCAAATACATGACAGCGACTCTGTCGCTGATGTTCTTGACGACAGCAAGGTCGTGGGCAATAAAAATCATTGTCAAGCCATAGGCGGCCTTCAAATCTTCGAGCAAGTTGAGTACTTGTGCCTGCACGCTCACGTCGAGAGCTGACACTGGTTCATCACAAATGATGAGGGACGGGTCAAGCACCAGCGAACGTGCAATCGAGATGCGCTGACACTGCCCACCGCTGAACTGGTGTGGCTGACTCTCTGCAGCCCGTTGAGGGTCGATTCCAACATCTTCGAGCACTTTGTCGACGCGTGCGTCTTGTTCAGCAGATGTTCCGCGTTTCCAGATGTCGAGAGGCTCTTTTACGATGTCCCGCACTTTGCGCCGAGGGTTGAGACTCGAGATCGGATCCTGAAAGATCATCTGAATCTTCGTCCGTGCCTCGCGCATGTCTGAACCAGTTAGTTGCGAGAGGTCTTGTCCGTTGAAGACAACCGCCCCCGAATTCGGTGATGGAAGTTGCATGATTCCGCGTCCGGTGGTGCTCTTGCCGCAACCGCTTTCTCCGACTATGCCGAGTGTCTCGCCCCGCATCACATCAAAGCTGATTCCGGACACCGCATTAACTTTGAGACCGGTGCGACCGACAGGAAACTCAACAACCAGATCTTCGACACGCAGGAGCGCATCGCCCGAGCGAAGATGTGCCTTTCCGGTGCCGGCCATCAGACTGTTTCCTTTGCTCGGCGTTCAATAGCCTCCCGGTACACGGGTGACCCGACCGGATACCAGCACGCGTACACGTGGCCTGGAGAACCTGCAGAGAACAACGGGGGTTCTTCAGAGTGACAACGTTCTTGTGCTGCAGGGCAGCGAGGCGCGAATCGGCAACCAGCTGGGGGAGACACCAAGTCGGGCGGTCGACCAGGAATGGTGGTCAGGCGAGTATGGCTTGGTCGGTTCATCTTCGGGATACTCTCGAGCAGCGCCGCTGTGTAGGGCATGAGCATGTTTTTGAAGAGGCCATCTGTAGGTGCCTTCTCAACGATTTTGCCACCGTACATCACTGCTATTTCGTCAGTGTGGCCAGCGACAACACCGAGGTCGTGAGTGACGAGAATCATCGACATGTTGCGATCTTGACGCTGTTCTCGCAGCAAGTCGAGGATCTGTGCCTGAACTGTCACGTCGAGTGCGGTTGTCGGTTCATCGGCGAGCAACAAGTTCGGCCCGCAAGCAAGTGCAATCGCGATCATCACACGTTGACGCATGCCCCCGGATAGCTCATGCGGATACTGATTGAGGCGCTTTACGGATTCTGGAATTCGCACATCATCGAGCAGCCTCTTGGCAGTTGCAAGAGCTTGGTCTTTCGGCATGTCGAGGTTGTGAATGAGCGGCTCTGCGATCTGCATACCGATCTTCATGAGCGGGTTGAGCGATGACATCGGGTCTTGGAAAATCATGGCCATCTGCTTGCCCCAGATGTCACGCATCTCAGAGGGCGCGCGACCTTGAATTTCTTCGCCCTTGTATCGAATAGTTCCACCCCGAACTGTTCCCCTGGTTGGGAGGAGTCCCATGATCGTGCGCGACAAAATGGTCTTTCCTGATCCGCTTTCACCCACGATTCCCAACGTCTTGCCGCGCTCGAGAGTGAACGTCACTCCGTCGACGGCGCGTACTTGTCCACGAGGTGTCTCGAAATGTGTGAACACATCTGTTACTTCGAGAAAGTCACTCACAGCGCGGCCTCTCTGATGTCGAACCGGCGAGCGATGCGATCACCGAGCACATTGAATGACAAGACTGTCGCAAACAACATCACGCACGGCATGATGGTGCCCCACCAGGCCTCGCGAATGAAGTTCCGATTTTCTGCGATGAGACGCCCCCAGGTGGGTGTGGGCAACTCAATCGAGTAACCCAAGAAAGCGAGACCACCCTCAGCAATCAACAACACGGCAACTCCGGTGAATATGACAGACACCATCGCTGGCACGAGGTTAGGAAGAATCTCGCGCACCAGAACGCGTCCGTTTCTTGCTCCGAGGCTTCGAGCTGCCAAGACGAATTCCCGTTGACTGATGCTGAGTGTCTGTGCGCGCACGATTCGTGCCAACGGTGCGATAGCAAGAATCGACAACACGAAAGTGATGGACCAGGTGCGCGACAGCCAGGAGAACGCTTCGCTGTTCTTTCGCAAGGCGTCGAATCGTCCGGTGACGAGAATGGCGATGACGATTGGTGGGAAGGCGAGCATCACGTCGGTGAAAGCACTGATGGCTCTATCTGACGCCTTGCCGAAGAATCCGGCGACCATACCCAGAGTGCCACCAACGACCGTTCCGATGATGATGGAGAACAAAGCAATACGAAGAGAAATCTGAGCGCCATAGATGCACCGAGCAAAGACATCGCGACCAAGTTGATCGCTACCGAGCAGAAATGACGTGAACGGCCCTTTGCTGAATCCGATTCCTTCAGGTGAGGACTCGGCATAACCACGAATGAAGGGTAGATAGTCAGCGGTGAAGGCGAGGATGGTGAGACCAATAAGCCAGGCGGCAGCGAGCACTGTCGGCCAGTCCCGCTTCTTTGTGATGGCGCTCATTTGATGGCCCTCGCGTGACGTATGCGCGGGTCGATCACCGCATAAAAAAGGTCGACCAAAAGATTGACAGCTACCACGACGATGGCAAGGAGGGCAGTGATTGCCTGTACGACGAGAAGGTCATTCTGTTGGATAGCAAACACCAGTCGGTCGCCAATGCCTGGCATGGCGAAGAACTGCTCCGCAACGACTGCGCCGCCAATGAGCCCGCCCATTTGAATAGCGATGCTTGTGATGAGGGAAAGTGCGGATGCGCGGAGTGCATGCACCCAGAGAATGCGCCGTGGCGACATTCCTTTTGCTCGCGCCAACATGATGAAGTCACTTTGCAGCGTGTTGATGAGATCGGCGCGAAGAAGGCGAGTCCATACCGCTGAGAGGCCAAGACCGAGAGTGAAGCTTGGCAGAATGAAGTTTCTGAAGTGCTGCCAGGGGTTGTCCCACAATGCGACATAGTTCGAGTCCACCGGAAACCATCTCAACTTCACGCCAATAAAGAAGGAGAGCAGTACAGCGATGACGATGGGAGGCATTGAGAGAAACGCAAAAGACGTCGTCGACATTGTCTTGTCGAATGCACCGTCTCGGCGGTATGCGGAATAGATGGCCGTCGGAACGGCAAGAAGAAGTCCGATGAATATCGCCCAGATACCGATGAAGAATGAAGGCAACAGTCGCTGCTTCATCATGTCGTTGACTGACTGGTTCTGCGCATACGAATAACCGAAGTCAAGAGTTACAAGGTTCTTGATCCAATTTCCGTATTGAACGACAAAAGGTTCGTCGAGTCGGTACAACTCACGCACTTCGTCCACTTGTTCTTGGGCTACCAATCCGCCGGCAAGATCACGGGCAGGATCCTTTGAGCCAATGCGAGTGATCACCATGACGAGGAAAGTCACGACGAGGAACACAAGGATGAATTGCCCAAGTCGTTGAAGTGCGTAACGCACTGGTCGAGCCTCCCCGAAGTTCTCTTGATTGGTATGAGTTCAGTGGGGGATCCGACCAATAGGCCGGATCCCCCAGAGTGAGATGTGAGGTGTATCAGCCAGCTTTGAAGAGTGCGTGTGTGTACACCTGGCCAGGGAACCCAGCGCCGTCGCGGGCGGTTGACGTTCCGTCCGGAGTTGGGGTGCGGCCAATGCCCTTTACTTCAGGCTTCGAGAACACTGCCCACTTTGTGTACGAGTTGGGCAACGTCCAGCACTCTTTGCCGAACTGACGGTTGATGTCCTCTGCATACCCGCGGCGAATCTCCGGGTCTGCTTCCGAGCGAGCCTTGGCGAGAAGATCGTCAATGACCGGGTCGCTCAGGCGTCCGAAGTTGAGGGCCAATTGGGGTGGCGGATTCGCGCCATTGCCGTTCCACCAGAAGTTCTGCTGGTCCACGAAGATGCCTGCGTGGTTACGCCACCCGAACGCTTCAAAGTCATCTGCGCCCGTGAGAGCGTTGGAGATGAGCTTCGATTGCTCGATCTGGACAACTTCAGTGTCGACCCCAATGGCCGACCATGCGGTCTGCAGGTACTGCGCGGTGAGCAAGTTCGTCGCACTGGTCGTGGTCGAGTAAATGACTTTGACGTCGCCGTTGGCAGATTCGTAGTCCGTGATCATCTGCTTTGCAGTTTCGACGTCGAATTGTGGGCCACCATTGTCTTCGAGGTAGCCCTCTTGACCTGGCGACATCATGCCTCCGGCTGGCGCAAGGAAACCTGCTCCAGTCGCATCAATGAGCGCGACCTTGTCGACGGCCATGCCAAGAGCGCAACGCACATTGCGGTCCTGAAGTGGACCCTTCTTGGCGAGGTTGATGAGCAGATAGTTAACTTCGCCGTATTCCTCTTGCTTCGTCCACACGAAACTGCTGTTCTCAGAGAGCGGCTTGATGGCGTTTGAGTCAGAAGTGGCGATCAGGTCGACGTCTCCGCTCTCAAGTGCGGACTGGCGAACTTTGGAATCGGTGATGACGCGGAACTCGATCTGGTCGAGATACGGCAACTGAACGCCGTCCTTGTCCTTCATCCAGTACGCGGGATTCTTCTTGACCACCATCTTGTCGCCAGGCGCGTAGCTGACGAACGTGAATGGACCCGAACCGATTGGCTGGTCGGGCTTTGCGGTTCCGGCTTTGACGTCTTCGAGCCACTTGGGCGAAGCGACAAGTCCGAGTTGGGTTGTGAGAAAGTACGGGAATGTCGGCCATGCGACCGGTGACGCTGCATCGCCACCCTTGCCGGTGGCAAGAGTGAAGGTCATGTCGTCAATCGACTCCATCACGAGTGTGCCGTCCTCGTTGCGTGCGAGGTCCTTGGTGGCTGGCTTGATGAGCAGACCACCACTCGTGGCGTTCAGGTTGTACATGACAGCAGCAGCATCGACCGGAGTTCCGTCGGTGAAAGAAATGCCAGGACGAACCTTGATGGTGAAGACGGTGCTGTCTGCATTTGCTGTGATGCTCTCGGCGAGCCAACCGTGAACTTCACGGTCTTCGCCGACAACAGCGATCGGATCATAGAACGCGCGCGCCCGCAACTGACAGTACGAATCGCACTGGATGGCTGCCGGTGTCCATGGGTTCGACACTTCAGCTTCGCCTGCGATAATCAAGGTTCCGCCCGGAACCGGTGTCACATCCTCGACAGGCGCTGCTGTGGTGTCGCTACTGCCTCCTGAATCTGATGAATCACTACCGCCACAAGCTGTTGCGATAAGTGAAAATGCAATGATGACGGCACCGACTGTTGAAGCAGCCCGTGCACGCTTGGTGCGGTGTCTCATGGATCCCCCTTGTTGCCATGACCCTGATATCGGGACGAATCCCGACAGAGCCAACTGACGGAGAGACTAGTCACTCATCTGAGCCCAGGCGAGCGGACGGTCAAATTGACTTTCTGTCTGAAGAGACGGTTCACGGCGCGGAGAGGCACTAATTTCCGACAGGTGACTGAGCGCGAAATCATGACATGGGAAGTATTCGGAACGGCTAGTCGAGAGCTTGCCCAACAGATAGCCGACTCGGGCTTCGAACCGGATCTCATTCTCGCAATTGCTCGCGGGGGTCTGTTGCCTGCTGGAGCGCTCGGGTACGCACTGGCCGTGAAGAACCTCTACACCATGAATGTCGAGTTTTATACAGGTGTTGATGAACGTTTACCGGTTCCGATGATTCTACCGCCAGTCCCTGATCTGGTGGAACTTCGATTTGCAAGAATTTTGGTGGTCGATGACGTCGCGGACACAGGGCACACCCTCAAAACTGTTGAGGAGTTTTTCAAAGGTCGTGTGAAGGAAGTGCGCACGGCGGTGTTGTATGAGAAGCCACGTTCCGTCGTGCGTTGCAATTACGTCTGGAAACACACTGATTTGTGGATCAATTTTCCGTGGTCTGATCAAGGGCCGGTCGTTCAGCGTGACAATGTCGTGCTAGACGCGTGATCGCGTCGTTTGCGTTGAGCACGAATGCGCGCACATACTCAGAAGACATCACGAATGACTGTTAGCGCGGCGTTTCGACCGCTTGAACCCCACACGCCGGCCCCGGGGAATGTTGCGGCACCGGTGAGGTATAAACCGTTGATACTTGTTCTGTAGCGAGTGAGTTCTTGGGGTTTTCCGAGGAACGCAGCTATTGGTCCGCCTGCAAAACTCGTTGCGTGGCCGCGCGGTAGGTGAAAGTCGTTTTCATAGTCGACAGGTGTGACAGCTCGCCATGCCTCAATAGACGAAAGGAATCCTGGCTGCACCAACGTTGCGAATTGGTCAAGCCATCGTTGCGGCTCAGAGGAGTTGGTCCATCCGCCAGCGAGTGCATACGGCGTGTACAGCGCCTCGAGGCTGAAGACATGTTTGTTCGGTGGAGCGAGAGTCTCGTCGATAGTCGAAGGAACATTCACCAGCAACGCCATGCGTGGCATGGTTTGTCCGTTGGTCAACAACTGTGCACCTCGATGCAATTCGGTCGACGAAGGGCTGACCACGGTGGTTGGCGCCACATCATCACCGCCAAGCTCTCGCATCATGTCTGAGTCAAGGCCCATGAGTTGCGGCAAGTCCGTGATGACTGCATCAATTTTTGATTCGTATCCGTCCTGTACTGGCATGTCTCGCCAACGGTTGATCATCTTTCCCGCGCCCGCCGGAGCGTTACGAAGCCAGCGAACAAACGTGTCGTGCGGGCTGCACGCCGACACAACGACCCGTGCAGTGACTGTCGTGTTGTCGCTCATGTGTATTGAGCTCACGTGGTCACGCTCACAATTGATTGCGACCACGCGCGTATTGAGACGGAGAACACCTCCGCTTCCGAGGTACGACGACAAGATCGCTTCAGGAACTTTCCCGCTACCACCGCGGGGTCGACCCACTGTTGAAGCATGTCGGAGTGCATACGCCATCGCGCCGAGTCCGGTGCCAGGAGTTTCCGGAGACACGCCCCAAACAACCGGGCCTTCGACGAGTGCAGGTCCGACCACGGCGTCGTCATCAAAAAACTCGCGCAGCACATCAGCAGCGGACATGCGGCTGTAACGCAGAAGCGCTGGTAACCCTCGTCCTCCACGGCGCGCGACAGTGGCGAGAAAGCCACCGCGCGACGGCGGCTGGGCTGCTGCGTCAAGTACGAGGCGCGCGAGAGGCACCATTGTTCGCGCGTATCGCCGGTAGCCATTTACTGAAGTGGGGTGCACCCGATTCAAAGCCTCGAGCGTCCGTTCAACGTCCTTGTATATAGGCCAAAAGCGTTGCGTTGACCAATCGCCGTTGATTTGCGCTGGTTCGACATCGATGTAGTCGAGTCCGTGCGCTGCCAGTTGAAGTTCATCAGACACTGGGGTTGTGCGAAAAGTCAGGTGGTCGCAATTGCAGATATTGGCAACAGTTCCAGCGAATGTCTCACTTGCTGCAGTTCCGCCGACCATATGTCGAGCCTCTACGAGAAGTGTCGACGCACCGTGTCGAGCGAGGTAGGTGGCTGCGATGAGGCCATTGTGACCAGCACCAATCACGACCGCATCAAAATCAGTCTGACGGTGCTTCATGCTCTCATTGAACCACTCAGATAGGTTGACGTCATGACTCTCCGTGAATTCGGAAGCCTTCGAGGCCCACAAGTGACACAACAACTGACGTCATCGTCGGTGTTGGTGCTTCCGATAGGTGCAATCGAGCAACATGGCCCACATTTGCCGTTGAATACCGATTTGGAGATTGCAGAGGCGGTTTCTCGTTCAGCTGTCGAGCGAGTGGGCGAGCGTCTCGACTGCTGGTTGCTGCCAGCTCTTGCAGTATCGAAATCGAATGAACACGCGTGGTCTGCAGGAACACTGTGGTTGTCTACAAGAACGATGTTGTCGGTCCTCGAAGACATCGGCCGAAGTGTGGCCACGACACCTGCGAAAAAATTGGTCTTCGTCAATGGACATGGCGGCAACAGTTCGTTGCTTTCAGTGGCGAACCGAGAACTGCGCCTAAAGTACGGATTACAGACCTTCCTGACTCATCCACATATGCCGGCGGACCAAGGTGGAACGTCGTCAGCTTCCGAGATGGGGATGGGAGTGCATGGTGGGGACGATGAGACCTCTGTGATGTTGCATCTGCGTCCGGAACTCGTTGACATGAGTCTCGCAGTGCGACGTGTGCCAGAGAAATTGGCATCAAACAAGCATGTGCGGTTCGGTGGCTCCGTGTCATTCGGATGGCTTTCCAATGACTTCCACGCCGATGGACACATTGGTGATCCAACGAGGGCAACTGCAGAGCGCGGCATGGCACTTTTTGAGGGTGCGGTTGACGGTCTGTGTGCGGCGCTCGAGGAAATTCGCGACTTCGAATTTGGCCGCTAGAACGACAAAGGGGCGGACACCGAAGTGTCCGCCCCTTTGTCACGTTGCCGTGACTATCAGTTGTCAGGGAAGTGCAATCGACGTGTCGACGAACTCGTTTGTAACGATGTCGGCTGGTGTCAGGCCTTCTTTGACCTTTGCACCAGTAGCGGTGTAGATCGGCGTGGCCTTCTCGATGAAGGCAGTCACGCGATCGAGGTCAAATGATCCGAGGGTGCCGTCGGGGCTGTTGGCCACGAGGTTGTCCTCTTGCATCTTTGCCACTGCTGCTGCAGCTTGTCCGGCGTCATAAGCCCAACCGTTGTTGTACTGCTGCACAAGATCGAGAACCAACGCATTGGCACGATCCGGGCTGGCGATGTATTCACGCTGTGACTTCTGAATTGCGGGAACAAGCAGTGGCCAACAAGCCTTGTTTGCTTCGAAGCTGTCCATGGTTGCGCCGATTGACTGTGCGTACGCAGTCCAGCCTGCATCGTGGATGTACTGGTAAGCAACTGGCTTCTTCCAGTCAGCGAGAACTTCCTGGTAGAAGTACGGCTCTGCCGTACCGAAGCCCTGCTGTGCGTCTTTTCCGCCAGCCGCGATGAAGTTTGCAGGTGTTCCATCGTAGGTGCCGTCAGCTTGGTCCTTGTCGACAATTCCAGACTCAACGAGGTAGTCCATGTAGGCCGCACCGTCAAAGTAGCGAATTTTGACTTTGTCAGCCTTCAAGTCTGCAACGGTCTTTGCATTCGGGTAAGTCGCTGGGTCCCACATGATGATCTGCGGGTTGATGTTGAACGGAGCGACGACAGTCATTGATGGCTTCTCGACCGATTGCGAGACTGCTTCGTCTGTGCTGATGAAGCCCGCTGTGATTGCGGGATCCTGGTACATCATCGCGAGAGGCGACTGGTAGCCAGTTGCAGGACCGCCTGCGCGGACTTCAACCTTGACCCCTGTGTCTTGGCCTTCTACGACGAGAGGACCAGTCACGGACAACTTCTCAGTGTTGACCGTGTAGCCCTCGCCGACAAGGTTGTACAAGAAGCCGTGTTCGGCTTCTGGGTTCCAGTCGGTCTGGAAAACGACAGTCTCTGGGCACGAACCTGCAAGGCTCACACCTTCACCAGCCGCGGCTGTCGTGTCAGTGCTTTCTGCCGCTGCAGTTGTGTCTGTGCTTGAACCATCGTCGCCACCGCAGGCAGCAAGCGTGAGCAAAGCTGCGAGGGAGGCTCCGAAGAGTGCTCTCTTATTCATGTATGTGTGTCTCCTGGTTTGATGTGTGGTGTTGGTGGTGGTGTGAGGTCATGTGCCCCTCGTGGTGATGTGCCACTTCCCGACGGCACGCTTTGCGAGCCAACCGAAAAAGAGGAATACCACCAGACCTAATGCGCTTGCAAGAAGGATTGCTGCAATCAGCTCTGGCCCCCAGAGCCTTGATCGATAGACGTCGATCTGGGCGCCAATTCCGACGACCCCTCCTTGGCGGAAATAAAAATCGCCGACCACGGCTCCAATGACCGCGAGACCAGCCGAGATGCGTAGTCCAACAAAGATATTCGGGAGTGCAGCAGGGAATTGCAACTTCGTTAGCCGTGTCCAGGAGGATGCTCCTTGGAGAGTGAAGAGTTCGTGCTGGCTTTTGTCTGCAGAGAGAAGTCCGAACAAGGTGTTGCTAACAATCGGGAAGATTGAGATGAGCACAACGACGAGAAGCCGTTGATTCATGGTGCCGTCGATGATTGCACGAATAAGTGGGGTGAGGGCCAAGATCGGCGCAGATTGAATCGCGACGAGATATGGCCATGTCGCCCGCTCGAGCCAACGACGCGTGCTCATCGCAATGGCAAGTGCCATCCCGACAAGGATTGTGATGATGAGACCTATGAGTGCAACTTTCGCTGAATCCCAGAGTGAAAGAAGGATCGGTTGCAGTCCACGCCGTTCACCACCGCGCCACACAAAGAAACCTTCGGAGATGACCCGATGGGGTGGCGGAAGTAAGAAGCGCTTATGCGGTGGTAGCAGCACCATCGAGACCAGGTACCACACCCCGATGAAGAGACAGAAGGTGACGAGCGGACCGATTAAGTCGGACGCGCGCGACTTATCGGGTGCATCGGGAGCAACATCGTCAAGTCGCGCGCTAGGTGGCGTTGCAGGGTCTAGAGGAACGTGGGCGGTTGAGCCTTGGAGAATGCTCATTGGTGAGCCCCTCGCAAAGCATGTGATACCTGACCGCAAAGTTCTGCAAATTCCGGCTCATATCGAAGATCGTGCGTTCGCGGATAGGTGAACGGCACATCGAACACATCGGTGATACGTCCTGGCCTTGAGGACATGACCAAGACTTTCGTGGACATGTACACGGCCTCGGTAATGGAATGTGTGATGAATAGACCGGCGAAGCCTTCATGTTGAAACAGTCTCAAGAGTTCATCATTGAGACGTTCTCGAGTGATTTCATCAAGTGCGCCGAACGGTTCGTCAAAGAGGAATACCTTTGGTTTCATCATCAGCGAACGTGCGAGGGATGCGCGCATCTTCATGCCGCCGGACAACTGACGCGGATACTTGTCCTCGAAACCACTCAGGCCGACGAGTTCGATCGCTTCTGTGCATGCCTTTGCGCGCTCTGCTTTTTCCATTTTGTGAAGTTCGGCGATGAGTTCGACATTGCGCCGAACTGTTCGCCATGGCATCAGCGTTGCGTCTTGAAACACGAACCCGATCGAGCCACGGTCCACTTCACAATGTCCGCTGGTGTTTTTCTCGAGATTGGAGGCGATTCGAAGAAGGGTTGATTTTCCGCAACCTGACGGGCCTACAACAGTGACGAACTCACCCGGACGAATGGAGAACGACACGTCGTCCAGAGCGCGAGTGCCGTCAGGGAATGTCATCGACATGTGATCAAACGACAGCACCGCCCCTGCACTGTTGTTTGTCGAGGGTGCATCGGTCATATTCCCTCCATCGAGAATCACCGCACTCGCACCTCCCACCGCACGCACACTAGAAGAGCCATGCGTCGTGAAAGTGTCGAATGTGTTTACTTTCTGTTTCAGAGTCTGCTGTGTAAACGTTGCCCGTGACGAATGACGACTCGTTCGGTGGTTTGCATGGCAACAGCCTCCCGAAGACCTTGTGCCCGAACGAGAACGAAGTTGGCCGGATCACCAACAGAGATATCCACAGGCTGATGTCCTACGGCACGTTGAGCATTGGAGGTGACTGCTTGAAAGGCCTCGTCGATGAGGACGTGTCCTGCGAGAACAAGGAAAGCGGCGGTCTCGAGGGGGTCGCCCTTGCCGAGCGGATTGAACGGATCCTGCAAGTTGTCTCCGCCTGCTGCGACATTCACGCCGTGCTTTCTCAAGAGTGCGACAGGAGTGAGACCCCGGGGCATCTGTGAGCTTCGATCCCGTCCCTGGAGGTACAGGTTGGTCAGGGGAAGTGTGATGACACTGATGTTTGTCTCCGCAACCTTCTCGGCAACGCGATGCTGGATGTCCTCCCCGTGGGAGCCGAGCGAGACGCAATGACTAGCTGCTATCGCGATTGTTGACCCGGTCGAGAGCTTGAGATCAGCGCAGCGCTCAAGGTCGTATGAATCGGGCCTGGTGTTCTCATCGGCATGCAGATCAAGGGGTACACCGGATTCGCTGGCGAGCTCAAAAAGAAATTGAAGAGCCTCGGCAGGTTCGTCATCCAGATGCGGGCAACCACCGATGACGTCGACACCAGCGTCGATGGCTGCTCGCGCCAATGCGCGATTGTCGGCTCCGTTCGTGCCCGACAGCGGCCACCCGACGAGTGCCGCCACCTGCATGTCAATGAGAGATGCACTGCGCTGTTTCACTTCGAGGAGTGCTTCGACGTTTCTCAGACCGGAATCAACTGTGGTGTCAGCGTGAGAGCGAACAAGTTGTACGCCGCGTGCCGACAACAAGCGTGCCGCACGTTCTGCACGCTCGAGGGTGTCGTCGTATGTGAGACTCTCTCGTGCGGCTTCGATGCCGTGAATAGCGCCCATCAAATCTCCAGTGAGATTGTCAATTCGTTCAGACAGGTACGCCTTATCTAGATGGGCGTGCGGTTCGACTAGCGGTGGAAGTGCCAGAAACTCACGTCCGTCAATGACTCCGTCACGACGACGCGAATCAAGGGGAGTTGAGGGCTTGATCTCGACGATGATTCCATCAGACATGGCAATGTCGACGAAATCTCCTGAAATCAATCTGGCGCCGTGAACAATGTTGTTGGCGCTTGAGTTTGGCTTCGAGCTCACGTCGAAGCCGAGTCGTTCGGATAACCGGTGTTCGGCCACATGTTCCGTGCTGTCAGTACATCATGGAGCGCACGAGTGTCGTCACTCATGATGCCGTCAACACCAAGGTCGATGAGACGAGCAATTTCCTGAGGATCATCAACTGTCCACACATGGACCAGAAGTCCCACCCGATGCGCTGTCTCAATAAATCGCTTCGTGACCAGCGGAAGGGGACCCTGTTTGATTGGAACTTGCGCCACGTGAGCACTCAATCGTGATGCGAGTCGATCGTAGGATGTTGTAGCCGCAAGCAGCCGCGCAACTCCGCGTGGCCCGAGTGATGTACATACATCATCGCCTAAGGACGAGCGGATCTGACCGAGTCGCTTGTCGCTGAAAGACCCCACACAGATCCGTTCAAGAACATTTGTGCGTCGAAGTAATCCGATCAATGGATCAACGACCGCATCTGATTTACAGTCAATGTTGATTCTTGCGGATGGCCAAGTTGAGAGAATCTCCTCCAGAAGTGGAACATTGTGTGCCCCGTTTACACGGATGTCTTTCAGCTCTGACCAAGTCACATCCTCGATTCGAGCGTTTACACCGCAAGTACGACTGAGATCCTCGTCGTGGAATGCGACGACTACTCCGTCGGCCGTCAGATGAACATCGGTCTCCAAGTAGACATAACCAAGGTCGATTGCGTCTTGAAAAGCTGCCATCGTGTTCTCAGGGGCGCTTCCAACACCCCCACGATGTGCAAAGGCATGAAAGTGAGGCCAGTCAAGATACGGATGAGACGCCATACGCGCGTCAGATCTTTCGACCAGCGGCAGCCCAGTATTCATCCTTCAACAGACGCTTGTAGAGCTTCCCTGTTGGATGACGGGGTAGTTCTGCTCGAAAGTCGACGCCTCGTGGACACTTCACATCTGCCAGTTTGCTGCGACAGAAAGCGATGAGTTCCGCAGCAAGTTGGCGAGATTCGTCATCGGAGGCCGGCATGGTCACTGGTTGAATGACTGCTTTCACTTCTTCACCAAAGTCGTCATTGGGCACACCGAAGACTGCGACGTCAACGACTTTCGGATGCTGAATCAGTACGTTCTCGGCTTCCTGCGGATAGATGTTCACGCCGCCCGAGATGATCATGAAGGCCTTGCGGTCGGTTAGGTACAAGAAGTTGTCAGCGTCGAGGTATCCGACATCACCGAGAGTCGACCATCCTCGTCCCTTTGGATCTCGAGAGTTCTTCGTCTTCTCCGGATCGTTGTGGTACTCGAAAGGTGCAGCGCCTTCGAAATACACGGTGCCAGATTCTCCTGAGGGAACTTCATTTCCTTCATCGTCGCAAATGTGCACGATGCCCTGTATTGCAGTGCCGACCGTACCGGGATGCGCCAACCACTGCTCAGAATTGCAATATACGAACCCATTTGCTTCGGAACCGGCGTAGTACTCGTGAATGATGGGGCCCCACCATTCGATCATTTGTTTCTTTGTCTCGACGGGGCATGGAGCTGCGGCATGAATTGCACAAGTCAGAGATGACATGTCATAGCGACGACGTGTGTCGTCTGGAAGTTTCAGCATTCGCACAAACATTGTGGGAACCACTTGTGTATGCGTCGCCTTGTACCTCTCGACCGATGACAAGAAGACTTCAGCGTCGAAGTGCTGCATGACCACAGTGGTGCCACCAAGTGCAGTCACCGCGATATTGAATCGCAGGGGAGCAGCGTGGTACATCGGTGCTGGTGACAGATACACCATGTCCGAAGTGAAGCCGAAGAGGAATTGACCAATGAGGGTCAGGCCTGCAAATTGTTCAATGGGGGAACCCTCGAGATCGCGACTGATTCCTTTTGGCATGCCGGTTGTTCCGCTCGAATACAGCATGTCTTGGCCATTCACCATCGACGGAAGTGGCGTGGTTGATGCACTGTCCACGACATTTTCGTAACTGTCGTAACCCGGTACTGTGCCATCGAGCATGAGGCGAAGCGAGACGCCGGGTGTGCCTTCGATGATTTCGGTCGCTTGCTCTGCTTTGTACTTGGAGGTGATGAATGCTTTTGCGCCGCAGTCATTGATGATGTACTCGAGCTCGTCCTTGGTGAGACGACTCGAGCAAGCGGTGTATATGAGCCCTGCGTAATGGCATCCCCACGTGACTTCGAGGTATCGGCGGTGGTTCTCCATGCAATACGCAACATGGTCGCCCACCTGGAGCCCTGATGACCTGAGCACATTGCTGAGACGTACTGCGGACTCGTGGAGTTCTTTGTACGTGACAATCTCGCCGGTCTCCGCGATGATAACGGCGGGCTTGTCTGGGTGGGTCACTGCATGGTCTGCGGGATACATGGAGCGAAAGTTATACGACGATACGGTTGCCATGTGGAGCCGATGAGCGTGTTTCGTGAGTTGGTTGGTGAAGACCGTTCCCTGTACGCCTTGCAACCTGGCAAAAGTGTTGAAACAACCCTCGAATTGCTGTTGTGTATCGAGGCGCACTGCCGCCCTCGCGGCGATTGGCGAAGTATCAAAGAGACGCTCGCTACTCTGGCGAACGACTGTTCAACGGCTGGTGCCGGCGCCGATAGCAGAGACGTGCTGCGGTGGCTGTTCGAAGAAGCCGCGTTCGCTGGGAATCGAAATCAGTATGGTGCATCCTCGAACTCAATGCTTTCCGAGGTGTTACATACTCGCCGCGGGATTCCGATCAGCTTGTGCGTGATTGCGCAATCCGTCCTGTCAGATCATGGTTTTGAAAGCCACCTCATAGGACTTCCAGGCCATGTTGTGCTCGGACTGGGTGACAGCGCTAGTGAGGGCTTTGTCGATTGTTTCAATTCCGGCAGACGTCTCACCCACGATCAGTGTGTTGCGATGGCCGCTGTTGCCGGGCTATCGAGCATTGCGGAAACGCTGAAGCCGATGGCACCTGCGCTGGTAGCTCTACGCACGCTGAACAATCTGCTGAATTCATTCGAGAGTGAAAGGGATGCCGCTGGTCTAGCCAGAGCGGCTGCGCTTCGTTTGACCGTACCGTTTCTCGGGCCCGACGATGTGCAGTCGACGATGGCTTTATTGGCGCACACCAACTGACCAGCCGGCCTCTGGGTACTACTGTCACAACCGCATCGATGTGAAGACACGAGGAGAGATGATGGCAGCGACCCAAGTAACGAACACGCCTTCAACGGAAGAGTCACAAATCCACGGATTGATCGACGAACTCCTCGCTCAGCATTCACCTACGAAGGTGTCACCACGGGAGTTCTTGGGTGCTCAGTACGACGCTGGGCTTGCCTGGGTTCACTTTCCAGTTGGTTTCGGAGGCTTGGGACTGTCGCCAAAGCATCAGCGCGTCATTAACGAGCGTCTCTTCGCTGCCGGTGCACCTAACCCGCAAGCACGGAATCCCATCGGACATGGCATGTGTGCACCAACAGTTGTCGAGTGGGGAAGTGACGCGCAACGTAGTCGTTATCTTCGACCGCTTTTCACCGGAGAGGAAGTGTGGTGTCAGTTGTTCTCAGAGCCAGGATCCGGTTCGGACTTTGCGGGATTGTCGGCTCGTGGTGTGAGGGATGGAGACGAGTGGATCTGCAACGGACAGAAAGTGTGGACGACACTTGCCCATCTGGCGAAGTGGGGATTGCTAGTCGTTCGCACTGACACCGAAGCAGTGAAGCACGCCGGACTCACCGCTTTCGTTGTCGATATGGAAGCCCCGGGAGTGGAAGTTCGACCGCTGCGGCAGATGACTGGTGAAGCGGAATTCAACGAGGTGTATTTCACCGATGTGCGCATTGACGAGCACGAGATGCTCGGCAATGCAGGCGATGGTTGGAGGGTGAGTCTCACCACATTGATGAACGAACGCGTGTCAATCGGTGGAACGACACCTCCGCGGGGATCCGGGCCAATTGGTCAGGCGGTGAAAAAGTGGCATGAGTTGTCAGGCGATGTACACACAGTTGTGAAGCGTGACGAGCTTGCAAGGCTTTGGATTCGTGCGGAAGTTCTGCGTCTCACAAATATCCGTGCATCACAGATGCGAAAAGCTGGCGTCCCCGGACCCGAAGGTTCAATTGGGAAAATGGCGAGTGCCGACCTCAACAAAGATATCTATGAGTTCGTGGTTGACATGTTGGGACCAGAGGGTCAGCTATATGGAAGCTATGAAATGATCCGTCCGGAGATGGCGATGGGTTTCGATTCTTTTCAGAAAGCATTCCTTCGTGCGCGTGCCAACTCAATCGAAGGTGGAACGACCGAAGTGATGAAGAACATCCTCGGTGAGCGCGTCCTCGGCTTACCAGGTGATGTTCGCGTAGACCGCGAGGTGCCGTGGAGCCAGGTTCCTAGAAACTGACGGTAAACGACTCCGGAAGGGCAACACTACTCAGGTGCTCAGTAGCACTCCGAGTGCCAAAGCGCCTAGTGAGGCCAGTAATCCGACCGCGCCCCCCAACGCGATGAACAGTCGCTCTTTTGACGTCGAATGAATGATCGCTGCAGTGGCAGCCAAAAAGACGAGAATAAGTTTGCCTGCGAGGGTGATTGAGTATGCAGTGCCCTGCTCTGTCGGACTGACTTGTAGAACTAGTGCGATTCCCGAAACGATGACGACGCCCATTGCGGTCCAGGATGTACGAGCAAATTGACGCGCAACGAGCGGTAGTAGTCCTTCGCTGTTTTGTCTGATCGTCTTCACGAGTGTTGCGAGTGTGATCTGGCCTCCCACCCAGACGCATACGCCAACAACATGCATAACGAGAAAGAACCATTTGATCGTAGGAGTAATCATCTGACAAGTCCTTCCAGCACGGTACTGGCACCAACTGTTCGATCATCCATCTTCGGTGCTGACAAAAAAGATCCACCCACCATGACAGTGATTGCTTGATCTATCGCGCTCTGAAGATCACGAATGTTGCGCGGCGGAGGAAAGTATTCGTCCTCTTCGGTGACTCGTACCTCGGTCACACCCAAGCGGGGCATGAGTTTTTTGATAACAGCGGTGACAAGTTCTTCTGGAGCAGAAGCTCCAGCGGTGACCCCTACTGTTCCTGAGAGATCAGTAGGAACTTCGGATGCTTCATTGACCCTCAAGACTCTTGGGCATCCGGCTTCAGAGGCGAGCCTTTCTAAAGCTCGAGTGTTTGAGCTGTTCGACGATCCGATGACAATGAAGGCATCGACATCTGAGGCAATACTCATGAGCGCCGACTGGCGGTTGGTCGTGGCGAAACAAAGATCGCTCCGACCCGGTGTCCATACATCTGGAAACCGACTACGAACAGCTACGGCAACTTCTTCCCATTCACGATGCGACAGAGTTGTCTGCGCGAGGAGAGCCAGAGGCCCGGTGCTCATCGGTAACTCTGCAACCATGGCCGTGTTTTCAACTAGTGAAATCGAATCGGGGGCAACAGCCATTGTTCCGACCGCTTCTTCGTGACCTTCGTGGCCGACATACACGATGTGGAAACCTTTGCCAGCACGTACCTTCACTTCGTGATGCACCTTGGTCACGAGTGGACAGACCGCATCCACCACGTAGCTACCTCGTCGTCGCGCCTCGGCAACTACTTCAGGGGCTGAGCCATGGGCGGACAACATGATGGGGAAGCCAGGCGGCACAGAGGAGATGTCGTCGACAAAGATGACCCCAAGTGCAGCGAATCGATCAACAACAACTTTGTTATGGACGATCTCGTGATAGCAGTAGATGGGTGCTTCGAAAGCGCGAACCATCCAGGCGAGTGCCTTGATTGCCATTTCAACACCGGCACAAAAACCGCGCGGAGACGCGAGCAACACTCTCTCTACGGCCATGAGGACAGGCTAGCGAGGGGCACCGATAGCCTGCAGTTGCGTGCGCACGAATCAATTGATTCCGACTGTGACGTCGGTCGACGAATCATCATTTGGCGAACGAATCGGGCTTCGCCTGGGCGACCGCATTGTGTCGGTTAACGGCACCGTTCCTCGCGACATTCTTGAGTGGTATCGCTTGAGCGACGGACAGGCCGTGACGATTGAAGTCGAGAGAGAAGGCGACATTCTCGACCTCCATGCAGAAAGGCACACGGCCGAAGCGCTCGGAGTGTCGGTGTCGAGTGCCGTGTTTGATCGAGTTCAGACCTGTGACAATCATTGTGAGTTCTGCTTCATCTATCAGTTGCCAAAAGGTATGCGCCGTAGCCTGTATCTCAAAGATGACGACTATCGCCTCAGTTTTCTCTTTGGAAACTTCACGACTCTGACACGCTTCACGGAAGCGGACTTGGAACGGGCGATAGACGAGCATCTCTCACCACTGTTTGTGAGTGTTCATGCAACTGACCCACATACGCGAGCTGAAATGTTGCGGAACGAGCGTGGTGGATTCAGCCTTCGTTGGTTGCGACAGCTTCTTGACGCCGGAATTGAGGTGCGTGCACAGATTGTCATGTGTCCGGGTGTGAATGACGGTGAAATCCTGGCCGACACCTTGTCGTCTCTCTTGGAGGATTTCCCAGAGCTCAGCAGTGTGGCTGTGGTGCCGGTCGGCCTGAGTAAACACAACACCGAAACGCGCATGCGCGTTCACACTCAAGCGGAATCGAAAGCTCTTCTACTTGCCGTTGACTCCTGGCAGCAGGTGTTTATGAAGACAATCGGAAGGCGATTAGTTTTCGCTGCAGACGAGTTTTATCTCAACGCTGGAGTTTCCTGTCCGGATCTGTCTTCCTATGAAGACCTCCACATGATCGAGGACGGTATTGGCATTGCCTCTCGATTCGTCAATGAGTTCGAGACCGGTGTTGGTACGAATGACATAAGCAGTGGTTTCTTTCAGGCGATGGATAACCCAACCGCGTACATCGCCGCAGGTAACCCGGCTGGGGATACCGGTCTGCGTCCCATCGCCGTATCGGTGGGGCTGAAGCACAAGCATTCCAAACTCGCATCGACACCGACGAAGGATGCACCACCGCTGCTCTTGTGCATCCTCACAGGCGGTATGTCCGCTCCATTGTTGTCTGCACTTGTAGAACCTTTTGGTCGTGGACATGTGGTGGTGGTCGGTGTTGAGAATGAGCACTTTGGTGGGAACACTGCTGTAGCCGGCCTGCTCACAGGTAGAGACATTCGAACCACTTGTGAAGTAATGGCTGCAAACCATGGTGGGCCACAACGGGAAATCCACTTTCTTCTGCCTGATGTGTGTCTCAATGGAGGTGTGTTTCTTGATGGCATTCGATTGGAAGATCTTCAGAAGGATTTTCTCATAGACGTGATTCCAGCGAGAGGTCACGTATTACGGCAAGCTGTCTTGCGTTTCTTGGAGAAGGCAGCGGCACGCAATGACTGAAATTGAACACGACAACATTCCAACGGTGGTGATTGTCGGCCGTCCGAATGTTGGCAAGAGCACGTGGTTTAATCGTGTTGTCGGAGAACAGGCGGCGATTGTTGAGGACCGTCCAGGTGTCACTCGTGATAGGCACGCTCGGATTGCCACCTGGCTCGGTGTTCAGTTTCGCATTGTTGACACCGGCGGTTGGCAACCTGCCGGAACCACACTTGATGACAAAGTCAGCCGACAAGTCGAACAGGCGGTGCGTGAGGCCGACCTCATTATTTTTATGGTGGATGCCTCTGTGGGGGCGACTGATGACGACGAGTCAGTAGCCAATTGGTTGAGAAAAGTGGGCAAGCCCGTGCTGCTGGCCGCGAACAAGGCGGATAACGAACGTCGCGAAGTAGACCGTTGGTCGTTTCTTTCCCTGGGTCTCGGTGATCCATATCCAGTGTCGGCGTTGCATGGACGGCGTGCAGGAGATTTTCTAGATGAAGTCATTGCACGGCTTCCTGAACGCATAACAACCGAAGTCATTGTGCCTGAGGCCCCTTCTGACGTTCCACGGGTGGCACTCGTCGGACGACCAAACGTGGGCAAGAGCACGTTGTTCAATCGTTTGGTGGGCGAAGAGCGCTCTGTCGTTCACGACATGCCCGGCACTACTCGTGACTCCATTGACACGCTTGTCGAGACCGAGGACGGACCCCTTGTGTTTGTGGATACGGCAGGAATGCGCAAGAAGAGCCGTATCGATGACTCGGCCGAATATTTCTCACTGGTTCGTGCGCTGCAGGCAATTGACCTGGCAGACATCGCAATGCTGGTCATCGACGCAACTGTCGGTGTCACTAGTCAAGATCAACGTCTCGCCGAACGTGTCGACGCCTCGGGGTGCCCAGTCGTCATTGTGTTGAACAAGTGGGAGCTGTTGGAGTCAGAGGAGCGCCGCGAGGTAGAAGCTGAATTGGCACGAAAGCTGTATTTCATCGGCGAGGCTCCAGTTCTGAAAATCAGCGCGCTCACTGGTAAGGGTGTTCACAAGTTGCGTCCCGTACTACAGGAAGCGATCTCTTTGTACAACCGGCGTGTTCCGACGAAAGATGTGAATCGTGTGCTGGCAGAAGCTCAACAACGACAGCCCGCAGGTGGTGGCGCAAGAGTTGTGTTCGCGGTGCAGGGAGCATCTGAACCTCCGACCTTCACATTGTTCGTGAACCGAGAGTTACCTCAGCCTTACTTGCGTTATCTCGAACGGAGTCTTCGAGAGGCGTTCGAGCTGGGCTCAACACCGATCAAGATGCGCGTGAGGAAGCGTTCAGAGGCCTGATTCATGCCGTGGTGTGAGCCCTGTGCGAAGTACTTCACTCCAAGCGCGGCCCGTGAAGACGGATCGTGTCCGTCTTGTGGCCAACCTGTACAAGTGGCAGATATTCACGGACGAATCACTGCGCAGAATATTGACCTTCGCGCACTTGCCAATGGCGACGCGGCTGAGTCAGAGAAGTTGCCATGGCACTTCAAGCTGTTGTTGACTCTGCTCTTCATTTACTTGGGATGGCGTGTCGTTCAGTTGTTCGTCTGAGGCACACGCTGACTCGGCGGTACACTTTGTGAGGTCGCGGGCTGTGGCGCAGCTTGGTTAGCGCGCTTGTCTGGGGGACAAGAGGTCGTGGGTTCAAATCCCGCCAGCCCGACCATCAGTCGACGCGATCAATTCGAAAATATGGACTGAGTTCGAAATCCTTTGGTTGTTCGAAAAACGCTCGCACCGAGACCACCAGTCCAACCGAGTTGACCTTCCACACTTCGATGCCGTTCACCTCGACCTGCTGACCCTCGATATTTCCCACGTTATGCATCTGTACGGCCACTTCGGTGTCGGTACCCACAATGCGAATGGGATGAAGCGTCCATTCACGGCCGGTCGTCAGTGAGCGGTCCCATGTGTTGCGAATGGCTTCCTCTCCAACTTTTGGTCGTGCCCCGACCGGATCTTCGAAGACGACCTCTGACGCAAACAAGGACATCCATTCGGTGCGTTGGCGGCTATTCCAGTATCTACAGTGCAGCAGTACTGCATTGGTGGCTGTTTGCTGAGACATCAAACACCAAGTGTAGGTTCAACTAGGAGGTTGAAAATCAACATGTGTGGACGTTTTGTAACGAACTTCTCGATGGCAGAGTTGATTGGTGCCCTTGAGAGCCAAGAAGTCGATGCAACGTCAGATTTTCCTTCCGATGAAGTCCATAATTTCAACGGAGCACCAACGCAGTCGTTTCCAGTAGTGATACCGGGCGAAGCGAAGGCGTCCATCGTTGTCGCTCGTTGGGGCCTTGTGCCGCGTTGGATGAAAGATGACAAGAGCGCCGCCCGCATGATCAACGCGCGTATCGAGACGGTGCGCGAGAAACCGTCGTTCAAGGGTCTGTTATCGCGACATCGTTGCATTGTCCCGATGAATGGTTACTACGAATGGAATCGGGAAGACCCAAAGAAAAAGGTGCCTCACTACATTCATGACGCGAGAGCGGGTCTTTCGTTTGCTGCAGGGCTGTGGACTTTGTCGCCAGTAACGGGGGACACGCCCACATTTACAATGCTCACCGAACAAGCACCTCCAGAGGTTGCACATGTCCATGACAGGGCACCTGTTCTGGTGAGTGGAGAATGGTTACGAGATTGGTTGTTCGACCAGGACGCTCCTGTCGAGGCTGTCACAGAACGCCAACGCCATGTACTCGAAGCCCGAAGGGTGAGCGTGCGGGTGAACAGTGTTCGAAACAATGATGAGAAGCTTGTTGACGAAGAAATCGAACTCTTCGGCACTTAAAAACAAGTAGTCGACAATTACTCAGCCACTTGAGGCCATGCCATGACGTGCCATGGCCTCTCGAATCCTTACGGCGATCTGTTCGAGTCGGTCTCGTGTCACCGAATCAGCTGCATTGGCAAAGGACAGATCATCCATCGTCTGCGTCGGGATGAGATGGATGTGGCAGTGGGGAACTTCAAATCCGGCGATGATGAGTCCGACTCGTTCACAACTGAACGCATCTTGAAGACACTGAGATATTTCATGAGCTCGCGAAAAAAGATGGTTGGAGAGTTGCGCGGGAAGATCCGTCCATTTGTCGATTTCCTCGATGGGACACAACAAAACGTGCCCGTCGGAAATTGGGTTGATAGTCAGGAAGCAGGCACAGAATTCATCGCGGTACACAAACGTTCCAGGAATGTCTCCAGTAAGGATGCGTGTGAAAACCGTGGTCACTTGCAGAACCTTAGACCCCGATACTCTGGCTGTGTCGGTACTCTGGTCGTGTGAAGCGCTCAGACATCGTCACAGTTCCCAATGGGGTAACTCTCATTCGGCTCGCCATGTTGCCTTGGTTCGTGATGCTGATTGCCGACGGGCAGGTGGTGGCCGCATCGTTTGTTCTCGGCTTTCTTGGGGCATCTGACTGGGTCGATGGATACCTCGCGCGACGATTGAACCAGGTGAGCGAACTGGGGAAGGTGCTCGACCCAGTAGCAGACAGATTGGTGTTCTTTGTCGGTGTGTCGGCCGCCATCTACTACGAAGGAATCCCTGCGTGGTTCGGGCTCGCAATCCTTGTTCGTGAAGGCTTTGTGGCGTTGATGATGATCGCGGGTACGGCCCTCGGAATGGAACGTTTTCCTGTGACTACCAATGGCAAGCGCGCCACCTTTGCGCTGTTGTGGGCTGTGCCTTGGATCTTGATAGGCACGGCCGGCGGTCCTTGGGTCTTTTTCCAGGTGTGCGGCTGGTGCATAGGTGCGCCAGGTCTAGTGCTGAGTTATGTGACAGCCGTCCAATACGTGCCTGTCGTGCGCGCCCATCTACGCCACGGCGACTACCGTGAACGTTGATGAACGTTCCCCTCAACCTGAAGTACACGTCTGACCATGAATGGATTGCCGTCACCGGATCCACAGTGAGAGTCGGAATTACTGACTATGCCCAAGATGCCCTGGGGGACGTGGTGTACGTGCAACTGCCTCAGGTGGGCTCGCGGATTGAAGCCAATGCGAGCATCAGCGAAATTGAGAGCACAAAGTCGGTTAATGATGTGTATGCACCGTTTGAAGGAATCATTACTGCGGTTAACGAGCTCTTGAACGATCGTCCAGAATTACTGAACAGTGACCCGTATGGTGACGGATGGATCTGCGAGATCGAATGTAGTCAGTTGTCTGAATCCGGATTGCTGGATGCCGCTGCTTACTCGGCACTTATCGGCGGCTGAGAATGTCCTACGTGTTCTGTAATCGATGCGGGCATCGAAATCCACCTGTATCGGTGTTCTGTTCTGCTTGCGGAACAGTGCTGGACTCTATGGAGGATCGCACAATTACCCTCGCCAAGGTCGACCCACTGCTCGATGCACCAGGACCGGCTGATGATGTTCAGGTGGATCTAAATGAGATTCCACGTGGTAACGCCATTCTTGTGGTTCGTGACGGTGAAGCGTCGGGCCATCACTTCGTGTTGCGAGATGGAATCACCAGAGTCGGACGACATCCCGACAGTGACATCGTTCTAGATGACATCACCGTGTCTCGTCGGCATGTCGAGATTCGGGCGGAAAAGGGTGTGCATCTGGTGCGGGACACGGGTTCGTTAAATGGCACTTATGTGAACCAACGACGTGTAGATGACGGTGAGCTGATGCAGGGTGATGAGTTGCAAGTCGGGAAGTTTCGCCTTGTGTTTCTCGAAAATCCTGAGGACATCTGATGTCTGATCGCAACTATCTGTCAATTGGGGAAGTACTAGCACTCTTGCTTGATGAATTCCCAGACATCACGATTTCCAAAATCCGTTTTCTTGAAAGTCAAGGGCTGATCGAACCTGAACGCACACCATCTGGGTATCGCAAGTTCAGCAGTGCAGAGGTCGAGCGCCTCAAGTTCATCCTGCGAGAACAGCGAGAAAATTTCCTGCCACTACGTGTCATCAGAGACCGTCTGGATGAGACCGGCGATATCACTCGCGAATATGCCTCAGCTCCAGACACAGGAGAAATCAGAGCATCCGGTCATCCTGCTGCGCGGGCTACTGTGCCGCGTGGCAACACAACTGTTGTTGTCGAACAAGACCCTGTTGCACCTGAGGCAGATCGACGCGCACTTCGTCGCGAGGCCAAGACACATGCTGACAAGACGGAGTCCCTTCCACGTGACGAGGTACTTTCGCAGTACTCCATATCGGATGACATGCTGAAGGGTCTTGAGAACGCTGGACTTGTCGGCGGCCACGATGTGGGAGACACCACCTTTTTTGACCAAAATTCGATCGAGATTGCGCGGGCGGCGCAACGCTTTCAAGAGTTGGGCATAGACATCCGCCATCTACGTGCATGGAAGTTGTCGTCAGACAAAGAGGTCACTTTGTTCGAACAGCGAATTCTCCCGTTGCTACGTCAGAGGAACCCCGGTTCGCGAGATGAAGCACTGGCGATGCTCGATGAATTCATCACTTTGGGAGGCCGCTTGAGGCTTGCCCTGCTGGCCAAGGAAGTTCAGAGGTTGACCGATGGCAGATGATGTGAGAGGAATAGAGATCGTCGCAATTCGACTTGACCCACTTGCCAACACGCCTGCAATGCGCTTGCGAGAGATCGACGGATCACGTCGGGAATTTGACATCTTTATTGGAGCGCCCGAAGCGTCGAGTATTCACACTGCTCTAGAAGGCGCAGAGATGCCTCGTCCACTCACACATGACCTGTTCGTGATGACGCTTCAGCGTCTTGACGTAACTATTTCGAAGGTGTGTATCACCGAGGTAGTCGATGGTACCTATTACGCGGAGATGCATCTCGAGAGCACAACGGGTGTTCACGTCATTTCGTGTAGGCCGTCAGACGGTGTGGCCCTGGCAGTGCGGGCTGAATGTCCGATTTACGCCTCAGAAGACATCCTTGATGCGGTTGGGGAGGTCCCTGAATCAGATGGGGCCGAGGAGATTCTCGAAGAATTCAAGGACTTCATCGAAAACATCAACCCAGAAGACTTTGGACGATGATTGCGTACTGACAGCGGTGTAGTTACCTCGGTGTGATGCTGGTAAACACATGAGTGGGCCGAGTTGGTCCACCAAGAGGAGGCTTCGGCATGGGCGGTTTTGATCAGATGTTCAGTGGTACTCGTGCCGCCCAAGTGGTCGGAATTTCATATCGCCAACTTGATTACTGGGCCCGCACTGACTTGATTCGCCCCAGCGGGGCAGATGCCTCCGGTAGTGGAAGTCGCCGCCTTTACACCTATCGAGACTTGCTTGAATTGAAAATCATCAAGAAGCTTCTGGATGCTGGCATTCGTCTTGAATCAGTGCGCGATGTTTTTACTTATCTGCGTGATCACGTCGACACTGACATCACATCTGCCCACATCGTCATCAACGGTAGCTCAGTACTGCTCTGTGATGGTGAAGATCTCATTGATGTTCTTCGTGGTGGCCAGGGTGTATTGAATGTCTTGCCGCTTTCAGGCGTGCGAGACGAAGTTGACAGCAACATCATCTCTCTTCAGACAGAAAGTCCTGCTCCCACCCAGCGCGCAATTAACTCGTGACGAACAGATTCTCTCCACTCGACGCGGTTCACCGTGGTCTTGGGGCCAAGATGGTTCCATTCGGTGGTTGGGAAATGCCTCTCGCGTATCCACCCGGCACGCTTTTTGAACATGCAGCATGTCGCACGTCGGCTGCACTTTTTGATGTGTCGCACCTCGGAACCGTTCGTCTCGAAGGCCCTGGTGCATACGATGTTTTACAATCAACTTTGACGAATGATCTGGGCAAAATTGCGGCCGGACGGGCCCAGTACACACATCTTCTTGATGACACCGACGCATCAGTGACGGACGACATCATCGTGTGGTGGTTGTCAGAAGACATATTCGATGTGATGCCGAATGCATCGAACACGGACGGAGTGCGTTCTGCCATCGGCGGCAGAGACACCACCGCCACTCGTGCGGTGTTAGCACTGCAGGGTCCCACCGCCCGTGAAGTCATGGCGAAAGTTTCGGAGCAGTGTGCGGCAATTGGGCGCTTCCAAGTGGCGCAGGTTGATGTGAACGGCGTGCCGTGTGTCGTCGCAGGAACTGGTTACACCGGTGAAGATGGACTCGAGCTGGCTGTTCCCGCCGAGTCGAGCCGTCACATCTGGAACTTGCTGGTCGACGCTGGTGCCCTTCCTGCCGGCCTAGGAGCTCGAGACACATTGCGTTTGGAGGCTGCACTTCCGTTGCATGGTTATGAGTTGGGCAAGGGAATTACTTCACTGCAGGCTGGGCTCGAATGGGTCGTGTCGTGGAACAAACCCACGTTTCGTGGCCGCGAAGCATTGGCCCAGGAGAAATCTGTGGGACCAGCTCGAGTGCTTCGTGGTATTTCCATTGATGGTCGGCGACCCGCGCGAGACGGATCTGCGATTCGCAATAGTGAGGGTCGCGTGGTCGGTGAAGTGACAAGCGGCAACTTTTCACCAACATTAGGTCACTGCATTGCATTGGCGCTCTGTGATCGATCGGTCAGTGTCGGAGATGCAGTCTCGTTGGACGTCAGAGGTACGTTTCTTCAGGGACTCGTAGTCGCGACGCCGTTTGTTGCAAAAAAGTGAAGGTCACGTTCTCGTGTGCCTCGTGACTTTGTCACGATGATGAATTCTGTGATTTTCCGCTGGAGCGCAGCCCGAACAGGCCACCAGCATTTTCTGCAAGTTGAGTGAGAGGCCCTAGCCGCTTCGATAGGTCACCGAGAGCCGAGACGGCATCTCCGAGTGTGGCCATTGAGTTCATTCCTGCCGCAATCTGGGGCATCAAGCGCCGAAGTGGTTCTTCGACTTCATCTAACAATGTGTTGATTCGAGTGGTGGTGCGATTCAAGTTGTCGATTGTCGATGCAAAGTTCTCGGCGGTGGCAATGAGACCATCGAGTGCACGCTTGCTGGTAGTTAACGAAGTTGATGCAAGAGAAGCGATGTCAATTGAAGAGAGCAGTCCAGCAAGATACTCGAGTGCCGCTAGTGGGTTGTGCAGCTGCCCGTTCGGCGAGCCTGACCCACTTGACGCCTGCTGCGTACCGTCAGCTCTCGTTTCGTCCGAGTGATCACTCATGCAGACACGGTAGTTGCAACCAACCCAGTTTCATACTCCTCAATGGCCGCACACGTGCACACCAAGTTTCGGTCGCCTTGGGCAGCATCAATTCGAGACACGGGCGGGAAGTACCCTCGAGCGCGCAGCGACGAGAGTGGGTAAAGGGCTGTGCTACGCGAGTACGTTCGCGTCCACTCGTCGGCGAGGTCTTCGACTGTGTGTGGCGCATGTCGTAGGGGAGTGTCCTCGACCGGTGTGCCCGACCGGACAGCGTCGATTTCATTTCCAATAGCAATCATCGCGTCGCAGAATCTCTCCAATTCTCGCAACGACTCGCTCTCCGTGGGTTCGACCATCAGAGTTCCGGGGACAGGAAAGCTCATGGTGGGGGCATGGAAACAGAAGTCCATCAATCGCTTGGCTATGTCGTCGACGGTGACGCCGGTGTCACGCGTGATTGGACGGATGTCGAGAATGCATTCATGCGCGACCATGCCATTCATATTCGTGTACAAAGTGGGGAAGTGTTCTGCAAGACGACACGCAACATAATTTGCAGACAAGATCGCATCTTCAGTGGCCTGCCGAAGGCCGACTGCACCCATCATCTTGATGTAGACCCACGGAATCGGAAGAATGCCCGACGATCCGAACGGGGCCGCCGACACCGGCCCAACGACGCTGTGACTCTCAAGGGGATGACCCGGAAGGAAGTCAGCTAGGTGTGCACGAACAGCAACAGGTCCGACACCAGGTCCGCCACCTCCATGGGGAATGCAGAATGTCTTGTGCAGATTGAGATGGCTCACATCTGCGCCGAATTTTCCGGGTTGAGCGACTGCAACAAGAGCATTCAAGTTTGCACCGTCGATATATACCTGACCACCGGCCTCGTGGACCAGTGCGCAGATGTCACCAATTGCTGCTTCAAAGACGCCGTGAGTTGAGGGATAGGTGACCATGAGGGCGGCCAACTCGTTACGATTTTCATCAATCTTCTTGCGCAAATCACTGATATCGACATTTCCCTCGTCGTCGCAACTCACCACCACAACACGCATGCCCGCCATGACAGCACTTGCAGCATTCGTTCCATGAGCACTGCTTGGGATGAGGCAAACGACTCGCTGAGTCTCGCCGCGAGCACGTTGGTATGCCCGAATAGCGAGAAGCCCAGCGAATTCTCCCTGACTACCAGCGTTGGGCTGGAGGCTGACGGCGTCGTAGCCGGTGATGCTGCACAACATTTGTTCGAGTTGTGTCACCAGTGTGCGATAGCCAATTGACTCGTCATCTGGCGCGTAGGGATGCAGATCTGTCATCTCTGCCCAAGACACTGGTTCCATCTCACTGGTTGCATTCAATTTCATGGTGCAGGATCCGAGAGGAATCATTGTGCGGTCAAGTGCAAGATCTTTGTCGGCGAGGCGTCGAAGATGACGCAACATGTCAGTTTCTGAGTGGTGTCTGTGAAACACAGACTGATGCATGAAATTGTCGGTACGAAGCGCAGCTTCCGAGAGTCGTGTGGGACCGACAGTGTGTGCAGCATCAAATACGGTCAGCAAGGCTTTGACTTCATCAGTAGTAGTTGGTTCGTCGAACGACACACCAACCGTGTGAGCATCGATGAAGCGAAGATTGAACCCAGCCCTTTTTGCGTGGTCGATGATGCCTAGGGCATCGTCACAGATAACGGCCACTGTGTCGAATAATTCGTCATGACGAATTGCCCAATCTGAAGCGATGAGGGAAGTGGCAAAACTGGTTGCATGATGATGAACCCGACGTGCAATCGCACGTAGACCATCTGGCCCGTGATATGTGCCGTAAAAACCTGCGACATTGGCTAGTAGTGCCTGGGAGGTGCAGATATTGGATGTGGCCTTCTCGCGTCGAATGTGCTGCTCGCGAGTTTGTAGAGAGAGTCGTAGTGCGGGACGACCGGCAGTGTCGACACTCACGCCAACGAGTCGTCCCGGGAGTGCGCGGGCGTGGTCATCGCGTACCGACATAAACGCAGCGTGAGGACCGCCGAACCAGAGAGGCACGCCGAAGCGTTGAGCGGACCCGACTGCAATGTCGAAACCGATCTGGCCAGGGGGAGTGAGAATCGTGCATGCAAGTAGATCCGTTACAGCCACTGACATAACACCACACTCGCGAGCAGATTGCACAAGAGATGTCACCGCAGACAGATGAGAAGCATTGCCGCTACTGGATGGCCACGAGATCAGCATTCCAAACGCTGATGTCACATCAAAATCCGCAATCGACCGGATGTGTAAGTCGATTCCGATTGCTTCAGCTCGGGTGCGCAGAACATTGATTGTTTGCGGGTGAGTGTCGCTGTCCACAAGAAAGACATCTTGTTTCACTTTGCTTTGTCGACGACAGATGGTCATTGCCTCGGCAGCTGCGGTGGCTTCATCGAGTAAAGAAGCATTGGCGACCGGTAGACCCGTCAACTCTGAAATCATTGTTTGGAAATTGAGTAGTGCTTCGAGGCGACCCTGGCTGATCTCTGGTTGATATGGGGTATACGCGGTGTACCACGCCGGATTCTCGAGCACGTTGCGCTTGATAACTGGCGGACAAATAGTGGGGTAATAACCCTGGCCGATGAAGCTGCGACGCTTCTCGTCGCTCGAAAAAAGTTCACGCAACTCGGCGTGTATCACGTGCTCATCCACGGAGTCGGGAAGTGCGAGAGGAGTATTCAGCATGATGCTGTCGGGAACCGTCGCCTTCAGCATCTCGCTGATTGACGACATGCCAATGGTGGTGAGCATCTGCTGTCGGTCAGACGGAGTGAGGCCGAGGTGTCGAGTCGAAAATGACTCGAATCGCTCGAGGGAATGCCGTTGGTCGCTCATGAGTGCCGCCTTGTGTATTAGCTATGGCACCCCAGCTGTCTGTTGCACCTGAGAGCTTCACCCCTGAAGGGCTTTCCCCGTCGGTGGAGAACACAAAGTTCTCGCTTTCCAGCGTCGCCTGTCGCGTTCGGTCCGGTTGCCTGAGAGGTTCCGGGGCGGTTGCTCCTTCGGCGGCCACCGTGCTGGCGACACGGTGACTCTCTCCCAAAGCGACAATTGGCTTTCTTCAGAGTAGCCCTACTCGATAGTCCCGTATGTACTTGTGCGGCCGGTCGTCCCGGACGCCGAGACCCTCGAAGAAGCATCATCAAGATCGCGAAGGAATTCCGTCATGACGGATTCGTGAACAGCGTTGATGGTGGCATGAAGTGACGGGGGAGGCCCTTGTCGGTCGAGATACCAGCCCTTCGTCCGCAGGACATCGGCAATGGCGAATATCGACTCGTCGTTGCTGCGCGTTCCAAATGAGACCAGAGTCGAATCAGGCCACGAACGAAGTTGAAGTACATCGTGTTGTTCGAGGTGGTTTGCCAGGCGTAGGGCTGCATCGCGAGCAGTCACGGTCAATGCTTGATAACCGCTGTCGCCGAGGTGACGCATCACCGCCCACGCAGAAGCAATTGGTCCACCAGATTTCGTGCCCAGAATTCCGGACGACCCATAGAGACCGCCAAGCCAGTTGTCCGTCACGAAAGTTTGTGCTGCCCGACGTTGTTTGTCGCGATACAACAAGACGCCTGCACCTTTAGCGGTGTAGCCGTACTTGTGAAGGTCCACCGACAGGGAAGTGACTCCATTGAGTCTGAAGTCCCAGAGGGGAATAGCCTCACCAGCGCGCTCAAGGAAAGTAAGTGTCACGCCGCCCATACACGCATCCACGTGCAACGGAATGTTGCGACTGGTCGCAAGCTCAGAGAGCTCTGTGATGGGGTCGATGACTCCTTGGGGGTACTGGGGAGCCGAGCCGACGAGCAAGACCGTGTCTGCATCGATGGCTTCAGCCATCATCGAGACGTTGGCCCGCCAATCTGGCAAGACGGGAATGCGTCGTGCCTCAACATCGAAGTACTCAGCAGCCTTTTCAAACGCTGCGTGTGCCGACGTTGGCAACACCATGTTGAGCCGACCGGGCGAACGACCGGGGGAAGTATCGCCAGCAGATTGGCTGGACTGATACATCTTGAGAGCACTTCGGACAGCGAGGATCAGGCTCTCCGTCCCGCCTGAGGTCATGAACCCAGCCGCACCCGCCGGCGCGTGGGTCCACCCGAGTATCTGTGACACCACATCTGCCTGCATCCGACGGAGGCTGGGAAATGCGTCAGCGTTCAACCCGTTGGTGTGGGCGAACATTCGGTAGGCGTCGTTCGACAAAGATTGAGTGACCGGGTCGGGAACGTAAGCAAGCGAAAACACCCGACCACCGAAAACATCGACGTCGTCGTTTGCCAATGCGATGAGTTCGTCATGAACTGCGTCTGCATCGGTGGGCACCGATAGTGCCTGTTTCTGGGCAACAGGGGAACGAATGTTGTCATTCATCACAATAACTCAATGTTTACAGGCCATCTGATTATTACATAACGGAGATTATGGGCAAACATGGTGTCTGTGGACGGGAACCACGTACTTATGGAGGGTCTGAACGTCACGCTGGGCGCTGCTGAGGACGTGTGTCAGAGTCGCCGTGACCGCCGATGTGAGCGTCTGTCACAGGTCGTGCCGCATCGATTAACCACCGCAAAGATTCTCGCATCGCCTCAAGAGGCATCCGCTTGTTGTCGATGTCTCCGGCAACATCATCGATGGCGCACGCCAAGACGAAGATGCGGTCCCGAATTTCGTTGAGTTCGCTCCGCGTTACAACCAGCTCGTCTTCGGCAAGCTTCAGTTCCGTGGCCCGCTGACGGGCGACCCAGTCCCATTGTCGGCAGGCCTGACTGCAAAACTCTCGCGGTCTACCCCGGCCCTGGCGCGTCGCGATGGTGTGTCGACACCAACGGCACTTCACGGCTGCTGAGCCACTGCCTTCAGCGTTCGGAACGACCTTTAACGTCATGACGAAAGGGTAACGATCAGTACTGTTCGCTTCGTGGCAATTCACCGTTCCCCTATGCCAGATGCGCCGGCTCGGCTGTTCGCCAGCGACAATGCGAGCGGTGTACACCCTCGATATCTGACGGCCATCGAGCGGGTGAACGTCGGTCATGCCCTCGCCTACGGGCAAGACACTGCCACCCGTGATGCGACAGCTCTGTTTGCAGAATTGAGTGGTCGACCAGTTGAGGTGCTGTTCACCTTCGGCGGAACAGGTGCGAATGTGCTCGCACTCGCCTGCCTGTTAGGGCGCGCGGAGTCGATCGTGTGCACTGAATGGGCTCACATCGCCGTTGATGAGACAGGCGCGCCAGAGCGTGCGCTCGGAGTCAAACTGCAGACCTTCCCTGCTCCTGATGGCAAGTTGAAAGTTGAACACATTGAATTCGCCGTTCAAGCCCTTGGGAATGTGCACCATGCTCAGCCGGGAGTTGTCTCAATCAGTCAGCCGACTGAGATGGGAACTCTGTACTCACTTGATGAAGTTCGCCAGTTGTGTGATGTCGCCCACAAGCACGGTCTGCGTGTGCATCTCGATGGCGCTCGTATCGGCAATGCGGTGGCTGCGCTAGGTGCGACTCGAAACATGTTTTCTGCGATGACCTTTGATGCTGGTGTCGATGCGGTGTCTTTCGGAGGAACTAAGAACGCGATGCTGAACGCTGAGGCCGTCTTGCTCTCGGGCGTTGACCAGACGCGACGAGCTCAGTATCTGCGCAAACAAGTTGGTCAACTCCCGTCAAAGATGCGTTACACCGCGGCACAGTTCATGGAGGCACTTAGTGATGACTTGTGGATTCAGACTGCGCAAGATGCCAACAGATCCGCTGAATCCTTGTATGTCGCACTGAAGGATGTGGCCCTGCTACAACTCGCCGCACCAGCCGTGAACAGCCTCTACCCCACACTCCCGGAGCCACATCGCAGCCAACTTCAGGAGTGGTCCTTCTTTTGGGACTGGGACCTCAGTCGGGACCAGGTGAGATGGATGACTTCATGGGACACCACCGACGACGACATTCAGCGCTTCGTTGCGGGTGTTCGCCACGTAATTGACCGATGAATTAGTTCCGTCATAGAGTGATGGCCCTCGACCCCCGACGAGTGGAAGTACATGGGCGCATCTGATTTGTTTCCTTTGAGATTGTGGGAAGACCAGTCTTGGGCCAAGAGCGCTGAGTGTCGTGGTCTCTCCTCCATCTTCTTCGCGCCTCCCGCTGAACGGCCGCAGGCACGCGAGAAGCGAGAAGAGGCAGCACGGGATGTCTGTCACCAGTGCAGCGTGTTGTCATCCTGTCGTGATTTTGCGCGCAAGAACCGCGAGTACGGCTTCTGGGGCGGAGAGTCAGAAGAAGAGCGTCATGCGGCGGGATATCGACTCATCGCTCCGGTTGGTATTCGCACTCGAAGCGCTAGCTAGAAACCGATTCACGCATCAACACCAGGCCCAACCAACCGTCACACTCTTCCTCGTCGACCACACGCCATCCGTTGTATGCCGACAGCACTCGCTCGCTCTGATCTGATCGAAGACCTGCAAGCACAACAACGGCACCGCGTTGGCAAATTCGTTCGAGGTCTTCCGCAATGTCGATAAGAACTGGGGCGAGAATATTGGCGAGCACGATGTCTGCCCAGTCACTTTGGATGTCGGCGAATCCTTCTTCAACTTGGACATGACAATCATTCAATCGAGCATTCGAGAGCACGACCGAGGCCGTCGAGGGATGTATGTCGAACGCTCTGCAATTGGCATCTCGGAGCACGCTGAGCGCGACTGCAAGCACTCCTGATCCGCAGCCCACATCGACAACATTCGACCCTCTCTCGCAATGTCGAAGTGCCAATCGCAAGGCAAGTTGGGTGGTGGGATGATTACCAAGTCCAAACATGTCGTGCGGATCGATGAAGATCACCCGCTTCTCTGAGTCGAGAGTTGACATTTTCCAAGATGGACAAATCATCACCTCCTCCGTCACTTGAACGCATTCGGCATGCTGTCGCCACGTATCTGCAACAGCTCGGTCGATCTGCTCCACTCGCCATGGGTATGTGATGCCCTCATTGGCAAGTGCCTGTACGACGTCAGTTATGTACTCTCCCACCGACGTCCAGAGTTCAACTTCATCGGAAGTTGAAGACATCGAAACTTCGTTTGAGCCGAGTGGTCGTTCTTCGATGGCGACCACCCCTGCTCGCCAAAGTGCATCAGAGACATATTCGAGCTCTGGTGGTGGGACAGTGAGAACAAGCATCGACCACGACGGGTGTTCGACCGCAGAGTCGTGAGTCATTGCTTCAGAGACTTAGTCAATACGACGAAGGTGTTGGGCGAAATGACGGCCCTTCTGCACATACGCCTGTGCCGCATAGACGATGTCTTGGGCGCGCGCGCGGCCCTCTTTGATGACAGCCGGTGCCCCAACCGCGAGTGCTCCTGGTGGTACGACCGCGTCGTTCAAAACCACAGCATTAGCTGCAACGATGGCGCCTGAACCAACGACTGCACGATGAAGAATGACGCAACCACTCGATGCCTGTGACCCATCCTCAAGAATGCAGCCCTCGAGGTGTACCGCGTGACCAACAACGCAGTCATTTCCGACAGTCGTGTGGGCATAGGGCGTGGTGTGCACAATCGTGCCGTCTTGAATACTGGTGCGCTCGCCGATGACGATTTCGCCTTCGTCTCCCCTCAACACCGTGCAGGCCCAGATTGACGAATCGGCACCGATAGTGACCGCGCCGATGACAACCGCATCAGGATGGACAAATGCTGACTCATGAATCACCGGCGATTTGTCGCCGAGGGCATAGATGGGCATGGGTCAACCGTACCAATACGGCCTGCTTGCAGGTACCGTTGTCTCCCTATGTCACGACGCATTGAGATCGAACTAACGAGCAAGCGATCCGACGGGCAGTGGACCTGGCGTGCAGCAGGCGCTCGCGAACCAAAAGGTCTCATCGAAGATGCGCTCGTCCCCGCCGAGGCGAAGGTGAATGATGTGTTGCGCGCGGAAGTGGAGACCGACCTCGACGGTACGCGCGTCTTGTCGATATTTGCTGCCAAGCAACGTGCGGAAAAGTCGAATGTGCTGACACTTCTTCCAAGCGAAAAACCATTCGAAGGTGTCACATCTCAGCTGAGGAAAAAAGAACGGCGTGGACCCTCTGATCGTAAGGGTCGGCCCCGGCGCGAAAGCGGCGGTCGTGATGCAAAGAGCGACAACGCAGATGGTCGCCCCCGTCGCCCGTTCTTCGAAGCACCTCCCGAGCTTCCGCAGAGGCCAAAGCCAAAGCGACTCAAGGCTGGTCGCGAGCGGATTGAGGTAGTCCTCACTGATCTGCCCGAGGCACAACGTGCCATCGCAGAACGAGTGTTGAACGGTGGCATTCCTGCAGTGCGTGCAGCCGTTGCCGAACAGAATGCTCAAGCCGTCAAAGAGGGCAAAGAAAAAGTTCCTGCTGACGGCATTGTCACGTTGGCGGAAAACTTGCTCCCGCGACTTCGTGTCGCAGAATGGCATGACAAAGCCGAGGCAGCCAAGGCGATGGTTGATGAACTTGACCTTCGCGACTTGCGTTCAGTTGTCGTCGCGGCTGCTGACCCCGTTGTCGCGCGCGATGAAACCACACGAGCATTGGCGGAGGAACTGAAGACGGCCCTCGCTCGTCGCCAGGAGGAAGAGACAAAGAACTGGCTCGAGGACGTACAAGCAGCCACAACGGTCGGACGCGTGGTCCGCGCGCTCAAGTTGTCCTCTCAACCACCGAAAGCAGGTGTTCGCTTCCCTCCAGAGCTCGCAACTCAATTGTCTGCACTGGCAACCGGCAGCCTGACAGCTGACGCTCCGGCGGATCGTTGGATCGCCCTGCTCGAGGCGGTCGCATTCTCCCCCGTCAGATCGCAGGTGACGCCATCGACACCTGCTCAGACCGTCACCGACGAGTTGAAGGCCACAGTGCAGCGACTCGCGGTACTTATTCCACAGATCTCCGCCTTATACGGCATCACAGCTGATCCCAAGTCACCAACGCCCCGACCTCTTCGTCCGACACGTCCGGAGAAGAAGTCACCAAAAGGGCGCAGTCCTAAATCCGATAATCGCGGTCCGCGTCAGCCCAACTCTGGGAAACCCCGCACGGGCAAAGCAGTATCAGAGCCGACGCCTACACGTGAGTCTGCTGTGTCTACATCGAATGACCCAGCACCAGTTGATGTCGCAGCAGTCGATGTTGCAGCAGTGGAAGTTGCAGCAGCTAATTCCGCACAGGAAGACTAAACATGTCAGACAAGGTTCTGTTTGAAAAGCGCGGTCATCTCGCCATTATCACCTTGAACCGTCCTGAAGCCCGAAACGCAGTCAATGCGGACATTGCTCAGGGAATGGACGAGGCAATGAAGCGCCTTGAAACGGATAACGACATTTGGGCCGCAGTTCTCACTGCTAACACTGAAGGACAAGATCGGCCGGTGTTCTGCGCAGGCGCAGATCTGAAAGCCATCAACTCTGGAGACGGTGGCAGCATCAACACCAAAGACGGAAATTTCGCAGGATTCGTCTATTACAAACGCCAAAAACCAGTCATCGCTGCTATCGACGGACTGGCCACGGCTGGAGGATGCGAGATTGCCTTGGCTTGCGACATGATTGTCGCCACTACGCGCAGTGCATTCGGATTGGCAGAAGTGAAGAGAAATCTCATCGCCGCTGCTGGTGGCCTCTATCGCCTTCCGCGAGCATTGGGTCAACAAGTTGCAATGGAGGTCATACTCACTGGTGAGCCACTGAGTGCTCAAAGGGCGTATGAACTCGGAATGGTCAACCGTCTCGTTGAGCCTGGTGAAGCGTTACATTCGGCTCTTTCTCTTGCCGAGAAAATCTGTGAGAACGCTCCCCTTGCGGTGCGAGCGAGTCGTCGAGTTGTGCTGGCTGCTGCAACTGAAGACGACGCAACTCTCGTTCAGATGACCAACGCAGAATTCTCAGTGGTTTTGCAATCCAGCGACACGAAAGAAGGACTTGAAGCCTTCATTGAAAAACGTGCGCCGAGGTGGACCGGCGCTTAGGTCCGCAATTCCTTTGACACGACGATTGCCTCGGCGATGAGGCCAAAACGTTCGAACAAGTTCTTTGTTGACCGGTCTCCTGGCAGAGCCACACTGGACACTCGAGTGACCCCGTTGACGCTTGCGTCCGAAAGAATCCGTTTCATCAGGGCGTCCCCGATGCCGATGCCTCTCGCCTCACGAATGACATGGACATGGTCAATGACCCACTCGTCAGTACCGCGAAGATGAACTATCAGGGAGCCCACCGCAGACTCACCCACAACGGCGACATACGCATTTCTCGCCCCACTTTCCGTGTTCGGAGAGTAGTTTCCTCTGAACTGCGACGCCTCGTTGCGCGCCCTCTCACGATGGTCGTCAAGGAGAGCTGCAACCTTCTCATCCGCTGCATCACACATGCGAACGTCAATCATGGCGGGACTCAGCCCCTTCCGGATCCGCACGCAGCGAGGACCGTGGCTCGTGCACGATGACAGAGCTCGTAGTTGTGCACCGCCACGCATAACTCAGGAGGACTCGTTTTCAACTTAGAGACAATGTCTCGTGCGGACATCACGTCGTACTGGGGCCAAGGAAGTGCCTCGTTTGAGCCCGAGTCCTTCGATGAAACATCAGCTTCAACTGCCATTTCGATCTGCACACTGACTGCCTGATCAGAGTCTTGTTGTCGCTGATGCAAATGAGACAGATCGCGAAATCTATGACCCACTGAACGACCGAGCATTTTCACCACCTGCTCGCCGATGAATCGAGCCGCAGGAGCGTCGCGCCTCAGTGAGCTGACGGTTTGGCGAATCGAATCCATCAAGGATTCGACCGGGGTCGTCATGACCAGACCTCTAGCGCCCGCTGAAGATGGGACAGGAGTCATCACCAACCGGACACACCGGTGCGCTCTCTCGAACGAGCAGGAAACAACTTGTGCACAGTTGTTCGTCGGCTCGCTTTGGCTGAAGGCGGTCATCACCGGCTGACCGATCATCAACCTCGACTTCTTCCTCATCCTCGGGCGCAAGCTCTTCGGTAGCGAGCTTGTCCTTCAGAATCTTGTCCAAGTCCTCTTCGACGTCGTCGGCGGTGAGAAGGTCCTCTTCGTCCTCGTCGTCATCGTTGGCGCGTCGTACCACCGTTGCGCCGACACTCTCGTCATCGTCGTCGTCGGCAATGTCTCCATCGACCTCGTCTTCGTCGAGAATTTCGAAGTCGCCCTCTTCGAGTTCGTCTTCTTCCAGCTCGTCCGGAGCCAAATCGTCGGCGTCGATCTCAACCTCGTCGAGCTCTTCTGGATCGATGTCGTCAGCGGGCACCAGTACTCCTTCTTTCGGTGCACAATGTGCGCACCATTTGGCTTCGGCTTAACAAGCCGTTGTCCGCGCGGATACTACGCACAAAGTTGACGACTTGCACGACCTCTCGCAATCTGTGGATAACTCGTGACGACCGTCACCATGCAATGACGAAATGTCTTCGAATTCTCAGGAATCGCGACGTTTGGATTCCGCCCGACGCTCTGCTTCGAGTCGTTCCAATTCGGGTGCATCCATCGTCATATGAGACATAGCCTCAGCGAGAGCACGATGCCCCGCCACCTCGCCGATCTGTCGGTGCATTTCAAGCGCAACACGACGATACGCGGGGTGTCCCTGTGGCGCGGAGCGCAACTCGAGCATGTGCATCGCCTCACGTGCATTGAACTGCATCACATATCTCAAGCGATATGCCATGGACACCGCATAGGACGCCTGTTGCGGGTATTCGTGCACTAGTGCTTCATAAAGACCACGGGCACGCTCCACCACTTCATCGAATGCTGGCGCAACGCCTGCAGCGTCTACGAGATCGGGGCGGGCGTAGCCGTGGTACGGGGTCAACGGCTGCCATTCAATGGTGAGCAGTCGGTGCCGTTGAAGGTCGCGAAAGGCCCCATAATCAGACAGCACGTCGAAGCGGTAGTCAGTGCGCTCAAATGCGCGTCCGGGTCGGTGACGACGATTGGCGCGTTGTCCGACGTAAGCCCGCAGAATGTCTCGTCGTTGTTCGGTTGACAGTTCGTCGACACGCGACATGATTTGTGACTCGGGAAGATGACTGTGTGAATAGCAAATCGCAGCAATGACTTTCGACTCCCCATCAGGATCAAAATCGGTCAGTGTCACTTCGTCAACCTCGGAGGCAATGTCGTCACCGAGAATTCGCTCGACAATCGAATGTGTGGAGTCACGAGTGTCTGCTAGGTAGTCAGACCAAGCACCACCGCGCTCGGGAATATCCACGCGCTTCAAGAAGCTCGGCACGACTTTGCGCAGTTCTGTCAGCATCATGTCTGCGTACACGCGTGCTTCAGGAAGCGCATGGGCCCTCATGCGCAATAGAAGAGATTCAAAGGCTTGGCCTGTTCCATAAATCCCAACATTTGACAGTGATGCTGCAGGTAGAGCGCCACGTACGGCATCGAGAGCCTTCGCCCTTGTCGCCTGTCGGTACACGAAATCTGAATCGCGGGGATCTTTCGGGACTGTCTCTCGCACATGACGGGTCACTTCATCGGCCAGTTGACTGTACGAGTCGAACATACGGTCCATGTCGCCGACATATCGAGTGCCAAAGCGCCCAGCAACAATGTCTGGATCTCGGTAATAGCGATAACGCCCACCGAGACGTTCGTCGTAGGCGATGTATCTGGTGCTTTGCTCGAGGTAGCTCATCAGACGTCCCCATTCGAGGATCTTGGTGAGGACGTTCGAAGCTTGTTCGCACGCCAGATGTACTCCACCCAATTGCGCTACTGAATCGTCGCCGTAATCAAAAAAGACCTTTTCGTATAGAGACTCCGCACGGTCAACCCCGACCGTTGCGTCGAACGTGACATCGCCCGACACGTCAAGGTCACCCAAGAACTCATCGAGAAAGAGACGTCTGAGCGACTTTGGACTTCTGGAATAGCGGGCGAACAACGCACCCTTCACGACTTCGGGCAGATTGACGAGAGCGAAAACAGGTTGGTCAAGGTTGGTGAAGTAGCGGCGCAGAACCTCAGATTCGGCGGCCGTGAACTCTTCCGGGACGTACACGGTCACGTGGTCATGCTAGAAGTCCGACGTGGTGGCGTCGTGGATGGCACATCACTACGGGTCTTGGAAACACGGCTTCCAAGAATCTCTTGCTCAGAGGACAGTGCGGTCGGGGCTGGCCTTTCGATAGTCATCTTCTACTTCTTGACGGAGCGATGAGTTGGTCCAGACATCGAGTGCCGTGAGGGCCATGGCTTTAGCGCCATCAATGATTGCTTGGTCAGCTCTTTGTGAAACGGCGTGCGACGCAAACTCCGCCGTATGAATGGCTGTGCCTCGAGGGGCAATCGCAATCATTGGATGAATCGACGGCACCAAGTGGCTGACGTTACCCATGTCGGTACTTCCCACCACCGCATGATCTGAACCTGCTTCGTGCACAGTTCGACCAAGAGTTGAGGAATAACTCGAGTAGGTATCAATGAGGGAACGGTTCGTCACCATGTCTGCGTAGGGAGTTTCGTCCCACGTGTGCGACATTGAGCAACCGCATGCAGAGGCTCCGCCCTCTAACGCCGCTAGTACGCGAGCTTTCAATGGCTTCAAGGCTTCCGTGTCGTCTGACCTGATGTACCAATGCATCGCTGCTTCACGAGGGACGATGTTGGGTTTGTCCCCAGCCTTCGTGAAGATGCCATGTATGCGCTCAGATGGTCGTATGTGCTGCCGCAACGCCGCAACACCCATGTAGCCGAGCACTGCGGCGTCAAGTGCGTTACGTCCCTTGTGTGGTGCGGCTGCAGCATGGCTTTCGAGTCCGTGATACTCCACAAATAGTTGCTGAACTGCGATCGCAGAAATTTCAGCAAGATCCTCGTCGGCTGGGTGCACCATCATCGCTGCTGCGAGACCTTCGAACGCGCCTGCCCGTGCCATGAAAACCTTTCCTCCACCACCCTCTTCGGCTGGAGTTCCCAAGATGCGGACACTGCCCCCAGCACTTCGAGCAATTCGGGCAAGAGCAACTCCGGCACCCAAACCAGCCGCGGCAATGACATTGTGTCCACAGCCGTGGCCGATTCCTGGAAGTGCGTCGTATTCGCAGATCACACCGACGCATGGTCCGTCACCAACTTCACCTGCAAATGCCGTCGGTACGGAAAAGGCGCCCCGCTCCAATTCGATGCCGAATTGCGATGCAGATCTGCACAACGTCTCACTTGCGTGGTGCTCTTCGAAATTCAATTCTGGATGCGCATGAATGTCGTGGCTGAGAGCAACAAGGTCTGACGCCATTGAGTCGATGTGCTGTATCAATTGTTCGCGAAGTTTGACGACGTCGTCCATGGTGCTCCTTCTGGATTAATTTACATGTTAGGGGTTCGTGTCTGCACGTCCGGATGGCCCTTTGTCGGCAGACACATCTCTTGGCACTGACACGCGCCAAGCGTCAGGCACAACCTCGACGCGAAGATTCCGCACGTTGCCTCGTCGGACTCCGTCCACAATGAGCAATAAGTTGGTCGCAGAAGCAATATCGACGAACGGCGTCCGAGTAACGAAGAGTCCACGATGAGGCAAGTGGTCTCCCCGACTGGCGCGGGACCAAGCCTGAAATCTTTGGCGGATGTTCATGGTGTCGCTCACGTGCAGCACATCTATGACGCCATCGTTGGCATGTGCACGAGGAGTGATGTTCCGACCACGGAGCATTCCTGTCAACGAGACACACCAGACAGGACCTACCAAGAAGCCGCCACGCCACCAAGATCGTCGCAGCACTATCGAGCTAAAACAAGTGTGTTGTAGCGGACCGGCAGACACATGAATGGCGTCAAACGTCAGATCCCATGTTTCACATGGTGGTGAGATTTCATGTGGACGCCCGAGAGCCAGCCACGTGTCTCCAGCTTGCACTTGGATCGAAGATGAGTGTTCACTTGCACGTTTCACCATTTCAGCAAGGTCGCAATCACGCAAGACTGTCACGACAGACTCTGCCTGCGAGCGGCGGCCCCATTCCTCGCCCTTTTGAATGGTCATGTGGGGTTATCCTCCACCGCCACTGCGGTGCTGGCTGCAACGAGACCTCTGTCAAGTGTGGCAGCTAGATGAGACGCGGAGTCAGCGAGGGATGAGTCCGTACTCACCGTCGAGATCTGTCTGGCTAAGTCGATCACTTGGCGCACATGTCTCACGAAGTCCCCTGGGGTGATCTCGGGATCCAGAATTCGAGACAGCGCAGCGCCTTTTGACCACGCAGCCACCTCTCGATGAAGCCCACCATCTGGTGGACGATGAGTGGCCATGCCGTGTTGTCTTTCCAGCATCTGGATCTTCTTGCTCAGTTTGTCTATCCGCTTGTAACGACCACGGACCGTATCGTTCATCCACGAAATGCTCTCTTCGGGTCTGCCTCTCGGGTCGAATGTGATGCACGAAAGCACACCAGCCAGATCTCCAACCGACAGCCCCACGAGTAATCCTTGACTGAGCACCTCGGTCACGAGCAAATCAGACTCATGGAAAACCCGCGTCAGCAATCGACCTTTGTCGGTGAGCGACCAGTTGGTGACGTAACCAAGTTCTTCCAGAATTGCAACGACACCGTCAAAACGAGCGACAACCGCACCCTTTTGAGTCTGCGACCGTTTTGAGATCTTCTCGATGTCGGCACGAAGCTTTCGCGCCTTGCGGTCCCGGCTGCTGTCGTCATTTTGTGTCGAGACTCCACGCACTCGCCGCACGACATTTTGGATTGACGGCTCCACTCGGCTCAGACGGGAAGCTGCCTCGCGTTGAAAATCAGTACGGCTTGGATCAAACGGAACTGGCAAATCAATTACCCCGCCTTTCATCGGAACGGCATCGAAATCCGCTGCCACAAGATCGAGAATCTTGCGTGATGTCGTGATGACAGTCAGTCGTTGGCCACTTCGACGAGAAGCGGTGGAAAGCACCACGGCTTTCCCACGCAACTTGACACTGTCCACGAGGAAGACATCCCCAGGTCGAAAACCACGCAGTGCAATTTCGACTTCGACAGGACTGGCAACAGACTCTTCGGGCTCTTCGATAAATGCTTCGACACGTTCTATCTGCAATACGTCCTGGTCCTCGTCGTCTCGACGCAGCAGAGCAAGTTCACGGCGTTTTGCCTGCAACTGCACCTCTACTGCAACGATTTCCTTGTCTGCTTGGAATTGAGCAAATGAAAGGCTGAGCAGGTGACTCGCCTCTACTCGACTATGCGAACTGACCAGATTTACTGCCATATTGAACGTTGGGCGGAAAGCTGAATTGAGAGAAAAAGCACGACTAGTTGCAAGCGACACCACCTGGTCATATGACATCTGTGGGGACCACAGTGTGATGGCGTGTCCAATTGTGTCAATTCCACGACGCCCCGCTCTACCAGTCAATTGCGCAAAATCTGTTGCCCGAAGTGGGGTGTGATGCTCTCCCGAGAACTTCGTCAACTTCTCGATCACCACCGCACGAGCCGGCATGTTGATCCCGACTGCAAGGGTCTCCGTGGCAAAAACCACCTTCACGAGACCAGCGACAAAGCACTCCTCCACCGCTTCCTTGAACAAAGGAATCATGCCTGCATGATGCGAGGCGATTCCGTTGCAAATGTTGTGCACGAAATCGTCGAAACCCAGAACTTGCTTGTCGGCTGTGGTCAACTCAACACAGCGACGTTCCACAATGTCTCTAATTGCCATTGATTCATCGCGATCCGTGAGTCGAAGCCCAGCGCGATCACAACTCCGGACAGCATCATCACATTGAGCACGCGAGAAGATGAAGATAATTGCAGGCAGCATGTCTTCATCGTCGAGTAGCTCGACGAGCTCTACACGATTTGGGATGAAGAAGCGACTGCGACGATTCTTGGCGCCGTACTGCTGTCCTCGGCGGCGATGGTCTTCAACAAGTAATCGGCGCAAACGCTGGTTCGGCTCACCATGAACAAGGGTGTCATGCATCAACAGTGAGTGTGTCGCTGTGTCGCCCACGACGAAGTGATTGACAAGCTCCACAGGACGTGTGCTTTCGACAATTGAGTCGGTGCGCCCACGCACTGTTGTCAGCCAAGACGCCACTTCAGCCGCGTTCGAAACAGTCGCGGACAAGCACACCAATTGGACCTCCATCGGAAGGTGAATAATGACCTCCTCCCAGACCGGACCCCGAAAGGTGTCCTGCAAGAAATGGACCTCATCAAGCACGACCACTCCGAGCGAGCTGAGCGAAGAAGAGCGGGCATAAATCATGTTGCGCAACACTTCTGTCGTCATGACGACAACTTCGGCACCGGGGTTGATCGAGTTGTCGCCTGTGAGAAGACCCACACGCTCGGCCCCTAGACGTTCCACAAGGTCGCGATATTTCTGATTGGAGAGTGCCTTAATCGGAGTCGTATAGAAAGCCCTTTCATCTCGCTGTATCGCAAGTTCTAAGGCGTACTCAGCGATGAGGGTCTTTCCGGATCCGGTAGGTGCGGACACAAGGACAGAATTTCCAGCATCTAAGGAAGCGAAGGCACGTAGTTGAAAATCGTCTACAGCGAAATCCAACCCCTCGACAAATCGACGCTGAACCTGCGACATCGATTGAGATGCCTCTGTCAACGTGACCGTCGTCTGGTCATCAACCAACCGATGAGAACTGCAAGAAAATACAACGCCGTCATCGGAATTGATAACGCAAATAGGCTCACGGGATCGCCGCTAGGTGTGATGACAGCTGCAGCCACGAAGATGCACATGATGGCGATGCGCCACTGGCGAATGAGAGATCGCGGCGTGACTACTCCGACGAGCTGCAAAAACAAAATGAGGACAGGGCTGAGAAATCCTGCACCAAATGCGAGCGCCATCAACGTCACAAGTGACACATACTTTGATACCTGATACGCCTGATCGACAGAACTTCCCGACCAGGAGATCAGAAACTCGAGCGCCTTGTCGAGGGTCCAATACGCCATCCAGCAACCGACCGCGAACAACACCGTGATTGATGCGATGAATGGAACCGCATACTTCTTCTCGCGCCGATCAAGACCGGGCGCCACAAAACGCCATATCTGCCAGAAAACCACTGGCATGGCAAGAATGACCCCACCCCACGTAGCAATTCTGATTCGTGCCGCAAATCCATCAAGCGGCCCGAGTGCAAAGAGTGATCCATCGCACGAAAAATCTGGATTGGTCGCACACAAGTCGCGGTATGGCTCTGTGAGAAATCGAAGGATCGGATCGTAAAACGAAAGCACCACCACCATGCCAATGGCCACCGCTATCAGTGCTCGCACGATACGCATGCGCAGCTCACGCAGGTGGTCAGTCATTGACATCGTTACCGAGGAACTTGCCGACGCGTCACTAGCGGACCCGACAGAGCGCATCACGCTTCTCCCGTCCGGTCGGTCTCTTGAGGTTCATGAGTCGGAGTCTCATCAGTCGGAATCTCCTGACCCGTATTCTCGAGTGCAGACGGTGCGGCAGAACGTTCGGGTCGCATGGGGGGCGAGGGTTCGTTGTCAACCTCGCCGAACCATTTTCCTGATGCCGTTGCTTTGTTCACTTCATCAGAGAGACCTTTGACAGCGCCGCGAATCTCTTCCAGCGGCTCACCGAACGTTTCCTTCATCTCCGCTTCGAATGAGGACGCCATACGCCGAAGCTGTCCGTAGGTCTTGCCCACGCGCCGGATCACACCGGGCAGTCGTTCTGGACCCAAGACGACCAGACCGGCCAGAAGCAGAAACACCACTTCGCTGCCAGACAGGTTGAACACTCGTACGAGTGTACGAGGCGTGTGTGAGTGGTGCAGAACCCTCAACAGCTAGCCGTCTGAACATACTCTGGCTTTGTGCAACAGCGGCTGCCGTCCCTCCTCAAAGTTCCCATTGCCTTTGCACATCGCGGGGCAAGTGCACACGCTCAGGAAAACACGCTTGAAGCGTTCGCTCTGGCGCTTCGACTGGGCGCCACTGGTCTCGAAACTGACATCTGGTTAACAAAAGATGACGAACCAGTACTCGACCATGACGGCGTTGTTCGAAGCTTGATTCGTAAGCGCCCAATACGTGATGTCGAAAGATCTGACCTGCCGGTTCACATACCGGCATTTGCGGACCTCGTCTCACGCGCTGGGTCACATTTTCAACTGAGCATCGACGTGAAAGATCCTGACGCATTCGGGGTAATCATCACTCATGCTGCATCTACGGGTTTCCCGCTAGAGCGGCTGTGGTTGTGCTACCCAGACGCAGAGATACTGCACAACAGTCTCGACTCTCGAGACACAGTGAGACGTGTGCATTCCACTCGCCTCAACAAAATGCCCGCAGGACCAGAACGACATGCTGCCGACTTGCAGCGACTCGGAATACATGTTGTCAACATGCATCACAGTGACTGGACCGGTGGCCTGACCACACTCTTCCACCGTTTCGGAATCCTGTGTTTCGCGTGGGACATTCAACATGAGACAAAGATGACCGATGTTCTACGAATGGGCATCGACGGCGTTTACAGCGACCATGTCGACATGATGATGGAGGTGATTGGTCGCGAGACAGGCCAAGACACGATGTGGTCGTGATTCAGGTCAGAGTAACTGCCACATCTTGAAGGGCCAGACCACGACAAAGGCACGACCAATGACAAACTTCTTCTCGATTGGCCCAAAACGACGACTATCGAAGGACTCTGGTCGATTATCGCCCAGCACATAAATCTTGTCGGCCGGAACTGTGCTTTTTTCGACATCGGGCTGACCGCAGCGAGCATTCAGGTCGGTTTGCGAGAGATCTTCAGCGGGTAGATAGTTCTCGACGACGACGACATCATTGACAAACAACTCACAACTTTTGATTTCGACCGTGTCGCCTGAGAGCGCCACCACTCGCTTGATGAGGTCGTCGTGAGCAACTGTTTCCCCGTCCATAGTGATGCGCTCAAACACCACCACATCGCCACGGTGAATGTCATGTAGGCGATAGCTGAGCTTGTTGACAAGAACGCGATTGTCCTGAAAAAGGGTTGACTCCATTGAAGGACCCGATATGTAGTACTGCTGGAGAACGAACATTCGGACGAGTAGAGCGGCACCCAGTGCCACCAGGACGACAATCAACCACTCTCGAATGGACTTGATCAGACCCGTTGATGTAGCCGAGGACTCTGCAGACATGGGAGACCCACGGTAGTTCGCTTGAGCAGAAAAATGGCTACAAGCCAGCGATCAGTCGCTCGACACGTTCATCCCGACTTCTGAATGGGTCCTTGCACAACACCGTTCGCTGCGCCTGATCATTCAGCTTGAGATGTACCCAATCGACCGTGAAGTCACGCTTCTTCAACTTTGCTTGTCGAACGAATTCACCACGAAGTCTGGCCCGCGTTGTCTGAGGTGGCTCTTCCATGGCCCGGAGAATCTCTTCGTCATTGCACATCCGGTCGACTAGGCCGCGACGTTGAGCTTTGTAGAACACCCCGCGCTCGGTATTGATGTCGTGGTACTGGAGGTCGATCAGTTGCACTTGTGGATCAGCCAAGCTCAAGCCGTGTCTGGATGCGTACGAGTCAATCAGCCGATGTTTGATCACCCAGTCCACCTCGCGATCAAGAGAAAAGGGATCCTTCTCGATTGCTGTCACACAATGCGTCCACATCGATAGTGCTTGTCGCTCCAGCGCCGGAAAGCCGACCCTCTCATCGAATTCTGTCGCCTTGTCGAGTAGCTCTCGCTGTATGTCTAGAGCACTGAGCTCTCTCCCCGATGCGAGACGCACAGGACGCCTGCAAGTGGTGTCGTGACTGATCTCTCTAATTGCCCTGATGGGGTTTTCAAGCGTCATATCGCGGAGAACCACACCGTCGTGCTCGAGCATCCGAAGGACACACGCGGTGGCTCCGACTTTCAAGAAGCTGGTGTACTCACTCATGTTGGAATCACCAACTATGACGTGCAAACGCCGGAATACTTCCGCATCGGCGTGCGGTTCATCTCTGGTGTTGATGATTGGGCGGCTGCGAGTGGTTGCCGAACTCACACCCTCCCAAATGTGTTCTGCTCGTTGGGCGATAGAAAAAAGTGGACCTCTGGGGGTATTGAGAATCTTTCCGGCACCTGTGTAGATGGACCTAGTGACGAGGAAAGGAATGAGAACCTCCTCATACCGAATCGGGGTCTCTGTCCGCCTGACGAGGTAGTTCTCATGGCACCCGTATGAGTTTCCTGCTGAGTCCGTGTTGTTCTTGAACAGATAAATGGTTCCTCGTATGCCTTCGTCGCGCAGTCGATCTTCTGCCGCGCCGACCAGATCTTCAAGCCGTCGCTCCCCCGCTTTGTCGTGCGTAACCAACTCGAGAAGAGAGTCGCATTCGGGCGTTGCATATTCCGGATGCGAACCCACATCGAGGTAAAGACGAGCCCCATTTTCCAGAAAGACGTTTGAACTGCGGCCCCAAGCGACCACCTTTCGAAACAGATATCGAGCCACCTCATCGGGCGTCAAACGACGCTGTCCTCGAAGGGTGCAGGTGATGCCGTACTCGTTCTCCAAGCCGTAAATACGGCGTTCCATCGATGCGTTTGTCACGCCAGAAGCGAGGCAACGTCGGCGTCGACCACCCGTGTGAAACAACGCCTGCCATTGCCTCGTTGAAGTGTCGCGACTTCAAGATCATCCGCACTCAGTTGTCGGTCCGCGCCAGCTAGCGCTGCTAGGGCGCACTTCAGCGCACCCGAGAGATTGCACCCGGATTCAAAATTCGATGACATTCTTTCGCTGATTGCCTCAGCGTCACCGCCCAGCACACTGAAGTTGGTCTCATCCATCACCGTGCCGTCGTACAGAATGTGGAACAGACGATCTTCATCAGCAGTCAGACCCACCTCGGCTACCAAGATTTCGACTTCCAATGGCTTCGAATCATGAGTGAAAATTTGACCCATGATCTGTGCGTACTGGTTCGCGAGACTTCGTGCATCAACATCAAGACGCGAGTACTGATAACCAGTAAGGTCGGCTGCTCGAACACCTGCCTGTCGCAGTTGATCGAACTCGTTGTACTTGCCTACTCCTGCAAATGCTATGCGGTCGTAGATTTCGCTGACTTTTCGCAGCGTGCTTGACGGGTTCTCTGCAACCAAGAGAATGCCTTGGTCGAACTGCACGCCCACCAGTGCTCTTCCGCGCGCAATTCCCTTCCGCGCGAAGTCCGCGCGGTCCTTCATCTGCTGTTCGGGTGGAACGTAGAAGGGCATGCTCATCGCGCCTGCACCTCACTTGCAATCGATTGGAACACTCCGGCAAGTTCAGCGTCGTCGACAGACTGCCAACCAGCGGAAGTGATTGTACCGCGCAGTGCGTCTGGCCCACCCGTCGCCGAGTCTGCATCAGCCGCCTCCCACAGCGACCGACAAGCCAGCGCAACTGCTGCGTCACGCCCCATGTCAGTGCGCCAACCAACCTTCACAACCGTTCCGGCATGAAGGCTGCCAGAACCAGTGGCGACGAATTCGCGCTCTTCGTAGCGCCCACCCGTCACGTCATAGTCCCACAGGCGACCTGTGCCGTCGAGCAGATCAAATCCCCCAAAGATGGGAACAACAGCCAAACCTTGCATGGCTGCAGGCAAGTTTCCGCGCACCATCATCGACAGTTGGTTCGCCTTTCCTTCGAGCGACAACTGTTTCCCTTCCATCTTCTCGTAATGCTCGAGTTGAAGTTGGAACAGACGGATCATTTCCATCGCAGGACCTGCGGCACCCGCAATGGCGACACCGCTGTAGTTGTCGGCTTGGACAACCTTCTCCATGCCACGATGACTGATGAGATTTCCGGCTGTTGCTCGTCGATCTCCTGCCATCAAGACTCCGTCGGCGTAACGCAACGCCACGCATGTTGTCGCGTGTGGAACGTCGATCTTCGACTCTGGCGCTGGCGCATGAACTCCGACTGCAGTCAACAAGTTCACAAAGCTGGAACCGGGATTGTTATCGGGAGAGAAGAGATGCATCATCAATAACAAACCGTGACGTAACGAGCCAGGTCACTCCCCACCCTTTTGCACATAGCTCTTCACAAAATCCTCAGCGTTAGTTTCCAGAACATCATCAATCTCATCTAGAAGATCATCAAGCTCCGCCTTGATTCGGTCACCGGTGTCCGACGCAACGGCATCTTCTGATTCAACCTGCTGACCTTCACGAGGGCTCGATGAGGGACGCGTTTTATGTGTTCGTTCAGCCACGACTCCACCGTAGCGAGAGTGAAGCAACCCTGTCACGCTCGACTCGCACTTCGTGTCAGATGTTGGTCACCAACCAGGCTCGGGATACACGGTCTCGATGTCAGTAGCCCCGAGTGCCTCGATGAGCTCACCTGCCGTTTTCGACGAATCCAGGAGGGCCTTTGTGAGGGCTTCACTACCCCTCAGAGGTTCCATCATTGGCACACGGCGAAGCGGATCAATACCCACGTCAAACACAATGCTGTCCCAGTTCGCCGCAACAATCTGCTCTGGCCAACGCTGCAAGCACTTGCCCCTGAACCAAGCTCGCGTTTCCTTCGGTGGTTCAGAGATTGCGTCGACGACATCCGCGTTCGACACCATCGTTCGGAGGCCAGCCCTTGATGCGAGGCAGTGCGACTCGCGCATGTCGTGATACTGCAGGTCTATCGCCTTCAATCGTGGGTGGCCGCTTTGAAGCCCGTGACGCTCTTGATATCCCTGCACGAGGCGACGTTTCGCCACCCAATCCACGATATGGGCAACGGAGTCTGGATCACTCTCTAACCCACAGAGCACTTCGTCCCAGAGCACCATCACATCATTGGCATCGCCACCGATTGGGTCATCATCAGAATTTGCCAGATACTTTTCACACGCCTCAAAGAGCAATCTCTGTACGACTAGCGCAGAGACGCGGCGTCCATTCACTGTCTCGACGGCATGACGAAGAGTGTCATCTCGGCTGATTCGCTTCATTTGAGATACTGGATCCTTGATAACGAGATCCTTGGGGAATGCACCATCCTCGATCATCGACAACACAAGTCCAGTCGTGCCGACTTTCAGGAAAGTTGCCACTTCGCTCATATTCGCGTCGCCAACAATCACATGGAGACGGCGGTACTTGGTCGGGTCGCAATGAGGCTCATCTCGCGTGTTGACAATGGGCCGCTTGAGAGTCGTCTCGAGACCAACTTCTTCCTCAAAGAAGTCAGCCCTCTGGCTCAGTTGATACTCGACTGTCTTGCCATCAAGTTCTGTCTCTTGTCCCACTTTTCCTGCACCACAAAACACTTGACGCGTAACGAAGTGTGTCGTTATCTGACTTGCAAGACGACCAAACGGCGTGTCACGAGCGACGAGGTAGTTCTCATGACACCCATAGCTGTTTCCCTTTCCATCTGAATTGTTCTTGTAAGCAACAATCTCGGCGCCGTTAGGAAGCAGTTCGCTGCATGACTTCATACTCAATTTGACGATTTCTTCTGCAGCTCGGTCATAAAGCACGACCTGCCGTGCGCTCGCACACTCGGGGGTGCTTATTTCGGGATGAGCATGGTCGACGTAATAGCGCGCGCCGTTGGTGAGAACAGCATTCACTAGATGTGATTCGATTTCCGGGGCAAAGGCCTGTTCGAGTCTGAAGCCGCGAGCATCATTGGCAGGATTTTCATCGAGGAAGTCCCAACCAATTTTCTGCGGCATGGTCCCCGCGTATGCATTGATGAGTACAGAAGAAGCTGTTACAGGAGACGCATCGAAACCACGGGACATGATGCCGTATTCAGTTTCGATTCCACAGACTTTTTGGAGCGCCATGGTCGTCTACTGATCCATTGTCGACTAGAGGTATTGGCCCGTGGCGGTGCGCTCGATCGCTCGCCCACCAGAGGCGTCAGCAATGTCTGCTTCAGCAGCAATCAGGGTACGAATGAACACGATTCGCTCCCCCTTCTTGCCGGAGATGCGCGCCCAGTCGTCCGGATTGGTGGTGTTCGGGAGGTCCTCGTGCTCCTTGAACTCCTGACGGATCGACTGCACCAAGTCATCGAGACAGATTCCCCTAGTGCCACCGGCGAGAATTCGTTTAATCGAGAGCTTCTTGGCTCGGCGCACGATGTTCTCAATCATCGCGCCGCTCGAGAAGTCCTTGAAATAAAGCACCTCTTTATCACCATTCTGATAGGTGACTTCTAGGAAACGATTACCTGACTCTGTGCTGTACATCTCAGCAACAGTGGCGTCGATGAGAGAGTCGACGACAACTGCGGCGTCGGTCTCATTTTCGACACCTTCGAGCGGCAGGTCTGCCGTGAGATACCGAGAGAAGATCTGTCGTGCCGCAACCTCGTTCGGGCGTTCGATTTTGATTTTCACATCAAGTCGACCGGGACGAAGAATCGCAGGGTCGATCAGATCCTCACGGTTCGTGGCGCCGATAACAATGACGTTCTTCAGACCCTCTACCCCATCGATCTCGGCGAGCAACTGGGGGACAATCGTCGACTCCATGTCTGAGGAAATGCCACTTCCGCGAGTACGGAACATCGAATCCATCTCATCGAAGAACACAATGACGGGCCATCCCTCTTCGCTCTTCTCTCTCGCGCGTTGAAACACGAGTCGTATCTGGCGTTCCGTCTCTCCGACGTACTTGTTCAGCAGCTCCGGACCCTTGATGTTGATGAAATACGAACGACCTTTCTCGCCCCCAGTCTTGGCCGCGACCTTCTTTGCCAGACTGTTTGCGACGGCCTTCGCAATGAGTGTCTTTCCGCATCCGGGAGGGCCGTACAGCAAGATGCCCTTTGGTGCGGGAAGCTGATGTTCGGCGAAGAGATCGCTATGCAGAAACGGAAGCTCGACGGCATCTGCGATGAGCTCTATTTGACCATCAAGACCGCCAATATCGGAATAACTGATGTCGGGCACTTCCTCAAGCAAGAGATCATCCACCTCGGGCTGCGGCAATCTCTCGATGAGAAGATTCGTGCGAACATCGCAACGAAAAAGGTCACCCGAGCGGAGCAATGTTCCTCGCAGGCTGTCTGCCAACTCGCAGACTCGCTCTTCGTCGGCCCGTCCAGTGACGATGGCGCGAATGCCGTCTTCCATCACTTCTTTGAGAGTCACCACCTCACCGGTGCTCTCGGCGCGTCTCACAAGAACGATGTTCATTGACTCGTTCAGGACGACCTCGTTGCCACGTTCGATGTCCTCTATGTCGATTGCAGGATGATGCGTGACTCTCATCTTCCTGCCGCTCGTCAGCACGTCAATCGTGCCGTCGTCGTTGACTCCGACGACGCTTCCATACGCAGAAGGTGGTCTGGTCAACTTCTCCACCTCGTCGCGAAGTGTTGCTATATGTTCGCGAGCCTCGCGGAGTGTGAAGGACAACTTCTCATTTTGAGCCACAGCATGAGCCAACTGACCTTTCGTTTCGAGAAGTCGCTCTTCCAATGCGGTCGCACGTTGAGGTAACTCGCCCAGACGGGCCCGAAGTTCCCCGATTTCGGCCTTCAGTGCTTCGACGGCTTCCTCATCGGAGGGACCATGCGTCTCCCTGGTCATGTAACAACCCTACTTGTGGTTCTCCCGCTGATGTCTTACGCAGATGTTTGGTCGACCTGAACCTGTCTCACCAGCAGCCGGCTGTGTAGAGTGAAAACGCCGGGTATCCGGCGGCAGTATTCAGTTCCTCGGTCCACATCCGAGGTGAGAGTTGAGGGAGTCTCCCCCCATGAAGGTATGGATTGACCAGGACTTGTGCACCGGAGACGGTCTCTGCGAGGAAATCGCACCCGATGTGTTCACTCTTCTTGACGACGGTCTTGCCTATGTGAAAGAGGGCTCGACCATCTACGCAACCGCCAAGGGCAACAAGCAAGGCGCCGAAGGTCTTGCAAATTTCGCCGACAATCTGCTCGACGCCGTCGTCGAATCGGCTGAAGAGTGCCCCGGTGAGTGCATCTTCATCGAACCCTGAGTTGCCGCAACTTTCGTTGAGCGACGCTTCTACGAGCCGATAAATCGAGCCGCTGTCAGAAAAGCGGTGTGTGCGACCATCCGATGATCTGGTCGTACTGACTGGCCTTCGATGTGCCACGTTCGGTGCAGGACTTCGAGAGTGCGCACATCGGTCCACTGTCGATCTAATGCCTGCCGGGTCTGTACCGCCTGAGTTATAGACGGCGTATAGGCCACCAGAATGCCTCCGGGCGCCAATGCTGACGTGGCGTGTGGGACAACCTGCCATGGCTCGGGAAGGTCTAGAACGACGCGATCGTAGGGACCATCGGGAACTGATTCGTAACTGTCGCCCACTGTCACGCGGTAGCGCTCGAGCGCCTGTTCTCCGAGAAAGCTTCGAACGTTCGACGTGGCTCGATTGAGGAAGTCCTCACGCAACTCCACTCCTCTGATGGTGGCGCCCCACCGAAGCATCGTCATCGACAACGCTCCTGAACCAATGCCTGTCTCATAGACACGCACACCGGGACCGATGTCCGCCAGGACACATATCGGCGCAAGATCCTTCGGGTAAATGACTTGCGCACCGCGTGGCATCTCTAGGACAAAGTCCTCGAGGGTGGGCCGTAGAACGATGTAGCGGGCCCCGAGGGTCGACTCAAGACGTACACCCGGAGCTCGGCCAATGACATCGGCGTGAGGCACGAAACCAGAATGACTGTGAAATTCACCTTCTGGATGAAGGGTTACCAAATATCGACGATGCTTGCTATCGAGGAATAATGCACGTTCTCCGCCAGAAAAAACATCAGACATTGGACTGGCGAACTTTCTCTCGTGTCAACACGAGGATCTCATCGTCGGCCAAGTCGACATCAACGATCTGCAGACGATCATTTCGTCTCTGACGTCTTCCGACTAGCCATCGAACGACACCAGCAACAACAACAAATGCCCTGATCAATGGGTATCTCTTGACGAGACGACCGTAAGCGCTTGCACTCAGCACGCGTTGAATCATGAGGCTAAAAACCGCGTACTTCTACTCGTCGACTACGACCTCGTCGGCGGCCTCGTCGCCCAACGAGGTACGCAATGACAATCGCCAAAACTCCGGCACCGACCCCTGCCGTCACCGCTGCATCCTTCTTGTTTGACACCTTCTGATTGATGTCTCCTTGCAGAGCACGGAGTTTTGCCTCGAGATCATCTCTGTGAATATGTCTTGAATCATCCGGACGCTCAACCATGGTCAACACCCTTTCGGGATAGTGACGGCTTATTCACCCGAGAGAGGCTGAATGCAACCAGAGTGACAGCCGCAATGAGCGCGATGAGATACGAGACGAAGGACCACGCGCCATCGATTGCATCGCCTCCGATGTCTTGCACCAACCGCAACACACCGAGTATGGCGAACAGCATCGATATGCCGAGCGACAAGGAAGCGGTCAGACCAAACATCAGCCAGCGGCCAGCGCCACGCAAAGGACCGATTGTCTCCTGCTTGGCATAGACCTTTACAGAGTCGACAAGATCAACGATTTTCTCCGATGTCGACAGGCGACTACTAGACCACGGGCGACGCGAAACCACGCACTAGTTGTACCAAGAAACGCCAATTTTCCACCGGCCTCACTGTCGGCGAAATTCAACCATCTCCCGTAGATGAGCAATCACTTGCTCTAACTGACCCAAACGGGCCTCGAGTGTGGGCGCTGCAAGGAGGCCGTACCGGTCAAAGGGCCCGCACGGCAGACTTCTCACAATCGCCCACGTGGCGTCTTCGCATTCACCTATGTCGAACGTGCCAGACGCTGCGTGTCCTAGTGCGGCTGCCAACTGAGCAGGTAGAAAACGACCGACAAGATCCTCGTCGCCTTTGTCTGTGCTGGAGGATCCATTTTTTGCAGATTCCTCGAGCATGAGATGCAGGACACTGCGAACCTTCTGTGCCACGAGCGCTACATGGCTCACCAGATTCTTGGGAGCAGCCTCGGTGGACTCCATTGTGACGTCGGCACGTGGGTACGGCGAGTCAGATTTCCACTTCTCTACAAACAAACGTCTGGTGGCGACACCGATGACTACGTAACCGCCGGTGTCTGAAGACTCACAATGGTGAAGTCGAACATCGACTCCTACATCCCGCCGAATGTCGTTACCTCCCACCTCGCTTCCCCTATCGATGAGCACAGTTCCAAAGTGCATATGTTCTGTATCCGAACGCAATACATCACGCATCATTGCGACATAGCGATCTTCGAAGACTCGCAAGGACACGACGTCACCTGGGACGAAAACGTTTCCCAACGGAAACATCGGATAATCAAGAATCACTGGTTCACCCGTATTACGGCAACAGTGCCTCGACTGTCGGATTGACCGATGCTCGAACTGTTGCATCGACGAGCGCATTCCATACCGGACGAAACTTTGCTGCTTGATCGATACCGTCGGAATTCATAATGAGAACTAGTTCCACTGGTTCACCACCGTCGACCGTCATGTAGCCGGCTAGAGCCTTGACTCCCGACAGTGTGCCGGTCTTTGCCACGAGTCGCCCGCGAGCTTGCGACGATGTGTAGTACTCACGGAGTGTCCCCTGTTCACCCGCAATGGAAAGCCGATTGATGAATTCGTCACGATTGCTCGCAAGAAGTGACGAGATGAATTGACATGTCACCTTGTTGCCCGATGCAAGACCGGAACCATCGAGCTGAGTGAGACTTGACACATCGACGCCCAATTCTGCGATTGCTTCTTTGACTACCTCTAAACCTGCAGCTGAGGTGCCCGCACCTTTCTTGACAGCCCCCATCTCTTTCACAAGTAGCTCCGCAGTGTTGTTGTCCGAATTGACGAGCATCTCTCGAACCACCTGTCCCACATCGACCGATGTGACCGAGGCAATCACCGGAACGTCCGCAGGCATCGCTTCACGAAGTGAAACACCGACGACGGTGACACCGCGCAAACTCAGCAGTGTTCGAAGGTCTGTTGCGGCCGCAAGCCCTGGATCGTCAGGTTTGAGGAACTGTCCCAACTGCGAACCGTCAGCCACCATCAATGAGCCAAGTGGACCCGCCTCGACTCCATAAAACTCGCTTGGCCATGACGGCAGGAAACGTTGGTCGTCGTAACGATCGTCGATGGGAACTATTGAGCCATTGATGACCTTCACGCCGGTTGCCACAACCGCGTCGGCGAGTGTCTCGAGAAACGTAGGTGTCAAAGTCGGATACTTCTCCGAAAGCACGTAATCACGCCGCACCAACAGTGGGTCCCCCGCACCGACCAGATACACGTTCCCAGAGACAACACCGTCGGCCACGACACCCTTCAGAGATGTCGTATAGGTGGCGTCGGCACCTAGCGACTTGAGAGCGCCAGCTGCGGTTACCAACTTGATGACACTGCCAGGTGTGACGCTGGTGTCACCGTTCACTGACGCCAAACGTTTACCGAGCCAATCGACCGTGAGACACGAGCCACTTGGCATCAACTCCTCCGCGCGACTCAACCGATCTTTTAGACGACCAGTACGTACCGCCACAGACAACACATCGGGAAAACGTCGCGCAGACAAAACTGGTACGCGTGGTTGATCAAAAACGCTCACAGACACATCTGGCACCGTTCGCGCGGCGACCGAAGATGTCACGAGATACAACCCACCGAAAAGAACTGCACCAAAGACGCCAAGAACGAACACTACCCGCGATGGGTTGCCGGCTCGACGGCGACTATCTGTTCGCGTAACCGGTGTGTATTGCATAGCGATAGAGGTGACCGAGCGCAGTGACCGCGCGATTTCCACTTGGATAGCAGAGGCGGCCTGTACGACGCACTGCTTCAACTCCGGCATTCTCCGGGTCGGCAGTCGCCAATTCTGTTGCTACGAAGATCGGCTTCCCTGTCGCAAGCGACAGTTCATGGGCAGCCTCAGCAAATCGGGCATCTTGGCGCTCGTGGTAGGACACGATTCGCTCCAACCCATGATCGGGATAGAAACGACTCTCTTTCATGAGTCGTCCCTGGTTCGCTTGGATACCAAGACCGAGGTACACAATTGCGTCGACGGAATCATGAGTCGCGATCATTTCCATTACCTCTGGAATGGTGTCACGCGTCTCGCCACCAGCGCAGTCAACCGGATTGTTACGACTCCATCGCGGAGGAAGTTTGGTGTCAATTTGTTGGAGAAGATCTGCGGGTAAAGCGAGCAATTCCAGAAGCCCATCTCGAGCGATGGCATCTGATGTCACGACACCCCAACCTCCGGCAGTGGTGAGCACCACAACTCTCGGTCCGCGCGGAAGTGGCTGAGTTGCAAAACTGGCTGCGACTTCATAGGCCTCTTCGACAGTTGCTGCACGAGTGATTCCATGGGCCTTGCATGCTCCGTCGAAGACTGAATCATTCGCCGCGAGCGCTCCGGTATGACTTGCCGCTGCACGGGCACCCTTGTCAGTAGCCCCACCTTTCACGACAACGACTGGTTTATGTGCTGCAACTGCTCCCAAGCGTTCCATGAGCGAACGACCGTCGGTGATGCCCTCGACATATGCGAGCGACACCTTGGTCTTGTCGTCACGGCCGTACCACTCGACAAGATCCGCTACCCCTAGCGCAGCTGCATTTCCTGCTGACACCGCTCGGCAGACTCCGACCCCCGTTTGACGCGCATAGTTCATGAACGACGACACGAAGTTGCCACTTTGACTTGCGATGGAGATTGCTCCGGCTGGTGGGTACGGTGCGACAATCTGCGCACAGAGAGACACCGGCGTAGACACCACGCCCTGACCATTTGGTCCAGCCATCAACATTCCGAGTCGATCCGCATGCTCGACCAGTTCATCCTCTGCTAGTCGACCTTCATCGCCTGCCTCGCCGTAGCCCGCAGAGGTCAAGAAGGCAGCTTTCACTCCTTTTGCCGAACAGGCAGTCAGTAGTGCCTGGTTCGTCGATGCCGGCGTGCACACGAACACGAGGTCGATCGCATCTCTCGGAAGCTCTTCCACGTCCGCGACAGTTTGCACACCAAGAACGTTTTCTCCTTGCAGATTGGTGCCAAAGACCTGTCCTGCATACCCACTTGCGAGGATGTTGTGAAGAGAGACAAAACCAAATTTTCCCGGATGAGTGGAAGCGCCAGCCACAACCACACCCCGCGGTTCAAAAAAGGCCCTGAACTGCTCGTCACTGTATGGCTTCCTCGTCGAACTTCGCTTGATGTAACTCGGCTCACCACTGGTGGTGCGTTCGACGAGTGCATCCACTGCCACGACCGAACCGTCTGAACGCACAATCAACGGGTTGATATCGATTGAAGCGATGTCCGGATTCGCCTGCACACAATCTGATACGCCACGCAGTATTTTGACCAACTCGGCACGGTTGACAGCCGCCTCGCCACGAAATGCATCAAGAAGCGCACTGGTTCGAAGACCATCGATCATGGCTGCTCCTGAGTCGGCATCCACTGGTGCTGGCCTGAAGACGACGTCCTTTAACGCTTCGGCCATGACGCCGCCCACACCCAACATCACCGTCGGTCCGAACTGCGGATCAACCAACATTCCCACGATGAATTCCCGCGCACCAGAAACCATCTCTGCGACCAGCAGATGCACCTCCCCATCATCTGGCCTTGCAGCAGCAAGAAGTTCTTCGGCAGCGAGACGCACTGCTTCGTCGCCGGATAGTCGAAGCCGTACCAGACCACGTTCGGTCTTGTGTGCGATTGAATCTCCACCCAACTTGACGACCACGGCACTGCCCATCGCCCGCGCTGCAGCAACGGCCTCTTCTGCCGTGCCAACCTTTGCTTCCTTGGCGAAGGACACACCAAAGGGAGCTAACAGAGATTTTGAGTCGGACTCTGAGAGAGTTCGTGTGGCTACAGCAGCCGAGACAGACGATTCGTGCACGTGTGCAACCGTAGTTCAGACATGAACGTCGTTCAGGGTAGAAGCGCGGCACGGAAGAACTTCAACACGTGCTCTTTGTGTTCTCGAATACTGTCTTTACTCAGAGCCTCATCATCGATGAGTCCGTCAATAAAGGGTGCATCAGAGAAATACGAGAGAATCGAACCGTACGCAGAAAGCAACAAGTGCCGAGCATCGAATGTTCTGAAGCTTCCATCTGCCATCTGACGCTCGAGGTACTCAGCCGCGGCATCGAACATCGGGCGAAGCACAGCAGACAAATCAATTCCGAGGTGGCCACCGCCGTCTAGTGCTTCGCGTCGCATCAGTCGCACATAGTTCGGGTTGTCCTCGAATAATTGAAAACCAGCTGAGAGAACCACTTCGAATTTCTCCCATCCGCGGGCCTCGCTCGCGATCGCAAAATCAAGTCGTTCCATCCAGTCGCTCAACAATCGCTCGAAAGCCTCCCCGTACAACGCTTCCTTGCTTTCAAAGTGATGCAAAAGACTTGGTCGCCGAATACCGACCGCCGCCGCAATGTCATTGAGAGACGTTCCCTCATACCCAGTGTCTGCAAAGCACTGGAGGGCTTCGTGGAGGATCAACTCGCGCGTTGACAGATGGGGGCTGTCTGTGTCACCTGGCACGACCTAACCGTACAAGTTCGACGTCAGATTGCCTACCTACCAGTAGGTAGTGAGTTACGATGCAGTCATGACAATTGTTCAATCCATCCTGCTTGCCCTCGTCATTGGCGTGGTTGTTACTCAAGTGGCACACATGTGCACCACGGTGTATCTCCACCGCGCCTTGAGTCATCGGGCCCTGACGGTGGCGAAACCAGTCGCTCTTGTCTTCCGGTTCCTGCTCTGGATCACGACAGGTATCAAGCCCAAAGAATGGGTTGCAGTACACCGCAAGCACCATGCCTTCACCGACACTGAAGGTGACCCACATTCACCGGTGTTGTTGGGATGGAAGCGAGTTCAGATTTCGAACGTGAAGTTGTATCGCGACACTGCCGCACAGCCTGAAACCATCTCGCGGTACGCCAAGGATCTGCCCGATGACACATGGGACAAATTATTCTTCGGTCACCACAAGACAGGCTTGGCCCTTGGCATTTCAATTCTCGTCATCGTCTTCGGACCATTTGTGGGTCTTCTGGCAGCGGCTATTCACATGAATTACTACTTGGCAGCTAACGCTGCAGTGAACGCCCTCGGCCATCATTTCGGGCGTCGACCATATGAAAACGGTGCGACCAATCTCCAGTGGCTTGCTCTCTTGACACTCGGCGAGGGCCTTCACAACAACCACCACGCCGCACCCTCTACTGCTCGTCTCGCCCATCGTTGGTACGAAGTTGATCCCGGTTGGTGGATCATCCGCGGAATGACATTTCTTCGTGTAGCAACCCTGCGCTTCGATGGCGTGCGCTTGCTGCCGCCAGCACGACCATCAGTGACACCTACCGCATAAGACCAACCACGTCGACCCCACAGGCATCAACGGCGGAAGTGTTACACCCACAAAGTCCTCTTGGTAGAGGGTCAACAACTAATGTCGCAGCGTGGCTGAGCGTCTGTCTGAATCTGTCGACCAAGCAGCCATCAATGTCATCCGTGGTCTGGCGATGGATGCGCCGCTCTATGCCAAGAGTGGTCACCAAGGCACTGCGATGGCCCTCGCTCCTCTCGCACATGTGCTATACAGCCGAATTTTGCGCCACGATCCATCACACCCGCACTGGCCAGACCGAGATCGTTTCATCCTGTCCAACGGACACGCTTCAATTCTCCAATATGCGCTCTTGTTCTTGTCCGGATACGGACTTGAGTTTAAGGACCTAAAGCAATTCCGACAGTGGAACTCGGCAACACCTGGTCATCCCGAAGTCGGACACACTGCGGGAATTGAGGTCACCACCGGTCCGCTCGGACAAGGGTTTGCTAACGCGGTCGGAATGGCCATTGCTGAATCGCATTTGCGGTCAGTGCACGGTGAGAACAATCAGAATCATCACATCTATGTGATTGCTGGCGATGGATGCTTGATGGAGGGGGTCAGCCACGAAGCTGCCTCGCTCGCTGGACACCTTCAACTTGATCGACTCGTTGTCGTATTTGACGACAACAAGATCACCATTGACGGAGAAACGGACCTCACCTGCTCGGACGACGTGCCGGCGCGTTTCGCCAGTTACGGCTGGAACGTCATGCAATTGGGTGAAGTGGCCGAAGATTGTGATGCAATCGAGCAAGCATTGATTACAGCTCGCGACTATGAGGGTGCTCCGACACTTGTGGTGTTACGCAGTCACATCGGCCACCCATCCCCTGACCTCACTGACAATCACGAAGCACATGGAAATCCATTCACCGCAGAGCACGTATCTCGCACCAAAGCGGTGATGGGAATTCCAGATGAACCATTTTGGGCTCCGGCCGATGTGGTGTCTGCATATCGCACTCATTGCGCACAACGTGGCCAACTATTGCGTAGCGAATGGGAACAGCACACCGGAGAGTCCCGAAGTGACTTCAATGAAGCATGGTCGTTGAAGCCACGCACGGATCCCGAGACCACCATTTCCCACTTCGCCCCTGATGTTGCATTGGCAACACGGCAGGCATTGCAGAAAGTGATTGATCAATCGCTGACAATGTGCGCCACTTTGATGTCCGGTGCCGCAGACCTCACCGGAAATACGGGGGTGAAAATGTCTGGACAGAAGGCATTTTCCTCAAAAGATCGCAAGGGAAGACAGGTCTTCTACGGGATCCGGGAGCATGCCATGGGATCTGCGCTCGTTGGAATGGCTCTTCACGGTGGCGTCTTGCCAGTCGGTGGCACTTTCTTCGTCTTCGCGGACTACATGCGCCCCGCAATTCGCCTCGCTGCGCTCTCCAGGGCGCGGTGCATATTCGTGTTCAGTCATGACTCTGTAGGTGTCGGTGAAGACGGTCCGACTCATCAGCCGATTGAACAGCTCGCATCGTTGCGTGCAATACCTGGTCTGCACGTCGTTCGACCGGCCGACCCCGAAGAGACGCGTGCTGCGTGGATTGACGCAATCTCTCATGATGGACCAACCGCAATCGTGCTTTCTCGCCAAACAGTGCCTGCCCTCACCGACGGAGGCGCAGTTAGCCAGGGCGCAGGTGTCCTCGTGAATCACGAGGACGCACAGGCCGTGGTGATTTCCACTGGGTCAGAGGTGTCCGTTGCGATCGCAGCCCACGACAAACTTCTTGAATTGGGAGTGCCTGTGTCGGTGGTGTCAATGCCTTCTTGGGATCGCTTCGAAGTACAAAGTGAAGAGTTCAAGGATTTCGTATTGCCACCACATCTGCCGGTTGTCTCCATTGAGGCTGGAACAACATTTGGATGGCACCAATGGGCTGATAGCGCAATCGGTATCGATCGCTTCGGCGCAAGTGCACCTGGACCAACTGTGATGGCGAACTTAGGCATCACTGCTGACGCTGTCGTGACAGCGGTATGCGAGTTGCTTGAGGACTGACCATGGTCGTACGTCAGTAACTTCATGTCCGCACTTCACAGCCTGTTCGACATCCAGGGTCAGAGCCCTTGGGTCGACAACCTGCAGCGCTCCCATCTTCGTGACGGAACTCTGAAGCGCTACATCGCAGATGGGGTGAGAGGATTGACTTCGAACCCCACCATCTTTCAGAAATCCATTCAGGGTGGATCTGAGTACGACAAGCAATTCGCATCGCTCATTACAAATGGGGTGAGCACCGAAGAGGCCTACTGGTCGCTCGTTATTTCGGACATCCAGGATGCGTGCGATGTTTTCAGCGATCTACATCAGTTGAGTAACCGAAACGATGGTTTTGTGAGCGTCGAAGTTGACCCTCGCCTTGCCTTGCAGACCGCTGCAACCATCTCTCAAGGTAAAGACCTTGCGTCGCGCGTGAATCGCCCCAATGTGATGATCAAAGTTCCGGCCACAGAGGAAGGTCTGCTCGCCATCACAGAGTTGACCGCTGCCGGTGTATCGGTGAATGTGACACTCATCTTCAGTGTTGATCGTTACCGGCATGTGCTTGACGCGTACCTTCAAGGTTTGGAGAAGCGACTCGATCGTTCTGAACCCATAGACACAATCAACAGCGTGGCGAGCTTTTTCATCAGTCGGGTGGATTCGTTGGTTGATTCCCAAATCGTTACGTTGGCGGAGCGCACACCTCGCCCAGGGCGCACAGCGATCAACCAAGCAAAACTCGCCTACGAACACTTCCAAGAAGTCTCCTTGTCTGACAGATGGAAGCGACTCGCCGACAACGGTGGCCGACCTCAGCGACCCCTGTGGGCCTCAACGTCGACGAAAAACCCTGCGTACCCAGACACCCTCTATGTCGATGAACTCATCGGCCCAGCGACGGTTAATACGTTGCCTGAAAACACTTTGGTGGCATTTTCGGACCACGGACGGGTCTCGCGCACCATTGACTCAGGGCTCGACGATGCCCGTCGCGAGTTGGCTGAGATTGAGGCTGCGGGCATCTCACTTGCTGCCGTTGCCCACCAACTTGAGGAGGAAGGTGTGCGCTCTTTTGAGGCCAGCTTCGAAGATCTTCTCGCAACTCTCGACGCAAAGCGGCAATCAATCCTCTGATGCTGCTGCAGCCTTAACGGCTTCGATGGCTTTCTCTATTGCACGGGTTGCTTGGGCGAGTTTCTTGTCGCTGGTCGGACGTACTCCGCTACCGGCTTCGACCGCATCCTGAAGTGTCTCGATTGAAAGATCCAAGAGTGATTCATGGATGCTCTCGAGCCGGCTCAGTACATCTGCATAGACGTCTCTCATGCTCTCTCCTCCACTGGTAGACGACAACGACGAAAAAGAGAGTAGCGTTCGTTCTCGTGCCAAAGCCTGAACATCTTCATGAATGGGTCAGTTTCGACGATCCAGACGAACAACGTACGTGGTTGATCGATGCGACCTTTCTTCGCTCAAACTACAAGTGCATTTACGGCGAAGGTTGCAAGGGAGTGCTCGATGACGATGCCGAGGACTTGCAACAAGGCTGCTGCTCATATGGTGCGCACTTTCTTGACGAGAAGGATTTCGCCATGGTCAAAAAGACGAGCAAACTTCTGAAGGACCACCACTGGCAGAACAAGAAAATCGCAGACAAGAAGGGCTGGCACGTCGTAGCGAAAGACGGCAGCAAGAAAACACGAGTTGTGAATGGTGCGTGCATATTCCACAATCAGCCCGGATTTGCTGGCGGATCTGGCTGTGCACTGCATATCGCCGCTATGGAAGCCGGTGAAAGACACATGGATTGGAAACCCGATGTGTGCTGGCAGGTGCCGGTCCGTCTCGAAGAACACACAGAAGAAGACGGACATGTTGTATCAATGCTCCGAGAGTGGAAACGTCGTGACTGGGGTGATGGTGGGCACGAGTTCCATTGGTGGTGCACCGAGACCCCTGAAGCGTTCGTGGGCAAAGATCCCGCATATGTGTACTTCAAGGACGAGATCACAGAGTTGGTCGGCAAGAAGGTGTATGCCTTGATAGCGCAGCAACTCTCTCGCGCGACGGGCACACCAGTTCCGCATCCGGCTGTCAGACGACGCAGCAAGTAATCAGTCAGCCGCCCATGAACTGAGCGGGTTTTCAACGTGGTTCGCGCTTGAAGGCCCGGCGACGGTCCTCGAGGGCCAGAAACCGCTTTCTGATACGAACCTTTGTGGGCGTTATCTCAACCAATTCATCTTCTGCAATCCACTCGATTGCTGACTCCAACGTGTGAATAATCGGGGCAGCAAGCTTCACCCCGTCATCGTGACTGTGCGTGCGGATATTGGTTTTCTCCTTCGCACGTACTGCATTGACCACCATTTCTTCGCCGCGCGCACTTTCGCCAACCACCATGCCCTCATAAATGTCATCACCAGGCTCGACAAACAGAGTTCCACGCAACTGGAGATTGTCGAGCGCATACGGCGTGGCTACTCCGATTCGGTCGCCGATCATGGCCCCACCCTGTCGGTGCGGGACTTCGCCAGCCCATGGCATCCAACCTGCGCGAGTTTGGTGCAAGAGCGCCGTACCGCGGGTGGCTGTGAGCAACATCGAGCGCAAGCCGATGAGACCGCGTGATGGCGCCTCAAACGACACGATTGTGCGACCTGGGTCGCCAGGGCGCATGTCGGTGATACGACCCTTACGTGGCGCCAATTCCTGTGTGACGGTGCCGACGTACTCATCGGGAACGTCACACGACCCAGACTCCTTTGGCTCATGAAGTTTTCCATCGATTGTCTGTGTGACAACTTCCGGACGACTGACTTGTAACTCGTATCCTTCGCGACGCATGTTTTCGATGAGCACCGCAAGTTGAAGTTCTCCGCGACCGGCAACTGTCATGATGTCCGCAGAATCGGTGTCGGAGACCTTGATCGAGACATTGCCGAGCACTTCTTTACGAAGGCGATCACGGATGTGTCGCGACGTTACGAACTTTCCTTCGCGGCCCGCGAACGGCGAAGTGTTGACTCCGAAACTCATCCGTAGAACGGGCTCGTCAACCTCGAGACGAGGCAATGGCTCGGTGACGTCTGGATGCGCGATGGTGTCCCCCACCTCCACATCATCGATACCTGCGAGAACAAATAAGTCCCCTGCTTCGATCTCAGTCACTTCCTCACGCCCGATACCGCGGAAGACCGACAATGAACTGATCTTGCGTCGCTGTGGCGGAGCGTCGGGGCCTGTTTGTTTACCCCAAAGAACCACGGATTCGCCCTTGCGCAGAACGCCCGACTGAACACGACCAATGGCCAATCGACCGAGATAGTCACTCGCATCGAGGTTGGTGACGATTGCTGTGAGCGGATCATTTGGGGCGACAGCAGGTGCCGGAATCGTGTCGACAATCGCTTGCAACAGAGCCTCGAGACCATCTTGAGGTTCAGGCATACCGATGCCCTTCACTGCGCAGCCATCGCGTGCGATAGCAGACACAACCGGAAAACCGAGCTGACTATCGCTTCGAGCCACATCGAGAAACAACTGTTCCACTTCGAGAAGCACTTCCTCGGGGCGCGTGTCCGAACGATCAACCTTGTTGAGCACGAGAACAACAGGAAGATTCATACCGAGAGCTTTGGACAACACATACCGCGTCTGCGGAAGTGGTCCTTCTGCTGCATCGACAAGTAGGACGATGCCGTCAACCAAAGCCAACGCTCGCTCAACTTCGCCACCGAAGTCCGCGTGACCTGGCGTGTCAACCAAATTGATGCGAGTGTCGTTCCACTGCACAGACGCAGCCTTTGCGAGAATGGTGATTCCACGCTCACGTTCCTGATCGTCCGAGTCCATCACCCGATCGACAACTGCCTGGTGGGCGGCGAAGGTTCCGGTGGACTTCAAAAGAGAGTCGACGAGAGTGGTTTTTCCATGGTCGACGTGGGCGACGAGGGCTACATTTCGGAGGGAGGTCATGTTGTTTTCAGGCGACGTGCGCCCGCCAGTCTCAATCTGCGTCGTCTTCTTCGGTGTCGTCTTCGTCGTCAAAATTCACGCCATATCGCTGAGCGATCTCGGCGTACTCATCTTCTTCAGTCTTGGCGCGCCGAGGAGATTCCCCGAAACCAAGATCCGCTGCACTAGGACCCGCTTGCTTCAGCTTGCGAGCCTCTTCGAAACGACGATGGCGACCCTTTTTCACGGTCGTTCTCCGAACACTTGTGTGGCACCGAGGTGCTTATTGACAACCTCTCCTACTCTACCGACCGAGGCCCTCTGAGAACGGGATTTACTCGTCCACACGCTGATTTCCTATGTGACCTCAGCCATTGCGGCGCGAAATATCGTCAATCCGCATATCTATTGGGCGTCCTCGTTGAGAGAAATCAATTTCAGACCGCCATCTGCCGTGAAAGTCAGTCCAGCACGACCAGCCACAAGATCATCCACGTCATTACCGACGATGTCTGCTCTCCATCCACTTCCCAGTCTGGCTGACGGTGCCTTTCGCAGCAGATCCACAATGTCCTGCCGAGTTCCGAGCAGCGCAGGGTCAAGTTGTTTTTGTCGACTGAGTTCGCTCACCCACGCAGAGACCAGTGTCACCGCCGGTCGCAAAGCACGATCGAGGTCGTCCGCATCGGAGGATGGAATCTTCAGATCGCCTCTCGTCGAGCGTTCGAGACCAGTCTTGACGCTCTCAATGACGAAGCGCCCCATCGAACCGTGGGCCTGTTTCCCATCAAAGCCGCGTATGTGGCTCAACTCGTCGGCGGACTTCGGCATCTTCTGCGCCACGCCCACGATTGCGATATCCGACAGGACGTGCCGAACAGGGATGTCAAGTTCCGCTGCGCGCATCTCTCGCCATTCCGTCAAAGCCTGAGCAACCCATCGTGACTTGCCCTTCAATGTTCGAATGTCCTTGACCTTCATCCATGCTCGTTCTGGATCTGTCGGACCCGTCGGACGTTGCCGAAGTTCCTCACATGCTTCTTCAACCCAGGTGAGACGCCCGAGTTGATCAACGCTTTGACGAATAGTGTCAGCTATTTGTTCGAGATAACGCACATCACCGGCTGCGTAGTCGATTTGTGCAGGTGTCAATGGCCGACGCAACCAATCGGTAAGCCGGTCACCCTTCGGAAGATTGACACCAGCGAAGGTCGTGGCAAGGGACGAGAGCGAAGGCGAGTTGTAACCGATGAAGCCGGCAGCGAGCTGCGTGTCGAAAATTCGCCGTGGTACAGCCCCAAACGCATGCTGCAGCACTTCAAGGTCCTGTTGCGCGGCGTGGAATATCGCGACAATGTCGGAGTCGAACAGCTTCGTGAATGGCACACGGCCAACGCTCAGTGGGTCAACGACAAAAATACGACCGACTGCCGCGAGTTGAACGAGAGCCAACCGCGGGAAATATGTCCGTTCTCGATGGAATTCGGTATCGATCGCGTATCGCTGTTGCGAGAGGAGAAACGATATGGCGTCGTCGAGCGCTGCCTCATTGTCCACCCACGTCACATCAGCCTGAGGTCGGCCGGAATCACTCTTGGGCATCAGCTGGCGCCAGATCTTCTGGCGAATTGATGTTGCGCACCGCGACAGCAGGCACCGGCACCTCGGCAACATCGAGCAAGACAGCAGCCCGGTGCATTGCGCGCTCATTCCGCTTCCACACTGATTGAAGCGTCGAGAGACATTCGTCTTTCGACCACGCGGCACACAGCCAATTGAGTCGGTCCGTCCTGCCGACCGATGCTTGAGCATCTGACAACGCATTGACGAGACTTGAAATGACCGATGCCGTTATGAACGGCATGTCGCATGAAAGCACGACAACTGAGTCATGTGACGCGCTCTTCAATGCAGTGATGAGCCCACCGAGTGGACCTTCACCGGGCCATGAATCCTTTTTCCACGTGCCAGACATTCCTTTGACCAACGCACTACTGCCGCCCACGAAGAGCACTTCAGAAGCACCTGCTTCCTTTGCGGCCCGAGCAACACGTTCCGCCATTGACACACCGTCAACCTGGAAAGTGGCCTTGTCCTCGCCCATTCGCGAGCTGTCTCCTCCGACGAGTATCGCCACCGTGAAGTCACTTGCCACGTGACCACGCTAGGTCGTCGGACCCATCTAGGGTGGGAATGGTGAGTGATCTTTTCTCGTCAGTTGATCCCAATTCACTTCGAAATGTCGCACTCGGTTTGTCCGGAGGTTCACTTCTCTTGGCGCTGATTGCGCTCAAAGTATTGAAGTCAATGGTTATGAGAGTTGTCGGAGTTGTCGTTTTTGTGGCGCTTTCCCTGGCCCTGTTCGCCCAACGTTCTGAGCTTCAGAGTTGTGTCGATTCAGCAAAGAATGCTGCCGCGGGTCTGACCTCGAACTCAACTACCGCGTCACAGTTTCAATGCACGTTCATGGGTTTTGACGTCGACGTCAACCCGTAGTCGAGACTCGGCATGGAACTGATTATCGTTCGACACGCTCTGCCCCTGCGTGTGGAGAAGGAGTCTGGAGCTGCTGATCCAGAGCTCAGCCCTGAGGGTCACCTTCAAGCAAAGGCACTCAGTCAGTACCTGGTCCATGAGTCCATCGATGCGGTCTACTCAAGCCCCCTCATGCGGGCACGGCAGACAGCAGCCCCGCTTGCCACACAGCTCGGGCTTAGCGTCCGAGAAGCAGACGGAGTTGCTGAGTGGGATCGAAACTCGAGTGAATACATCCCGATGGAAGAAATGCGGGCAACGAATCATCCCAAATGGCAAGCCATGATGCGCGGCGAATGGGTTTCAGATGAAGACCAAGAAGAATTTTGCGCTCGTGTCCGCGGAGCGTTCAACTCACTCATTGAGACACATCAATCCGAATGCGTTGTCGTGGTGTGCCACGGGGGTGTCATCAACTACTACATCTCCCACGTTCTCAATATGCCCACAACACAGTTCTTCTATCCCCACTACACATCGATTCATCGCGTCAAGGCGGTGGCAGGTGGACGACAATCACTCGTCACCCTGAACGAGACCGCCCACTTGCATCCGTTAATCAATTCGAGAACTACCCTTTGATTGTCAGCTACTTTCGATAGGTACGGAAAATGACTGCAGAACCGAGTGACTTGGATTCCTTATGCGGCTGGTTGGATCAGTCGCCGACGCCGTATCACGTCGTTGAATCAGCACGAGCGGCCCTCACTGAGGCAGGCTTCACCGAACTCAACAATTTTTCAAGCGCTCCAAGCGAAGCCGGATTCATCTGTCGAGAAGGAATGATTATTGCCTGGCGACAACCCAAGAGGTCGATCGCTCGGTTCGCAATTGTGGGTGCACACACAGATTCGCCGAACCTGCGTATCCACCCGTCCCCAGATATTCGTGCCGGCCAATGGCAACAGCTAGGTGTTGAAATCTATGGCGGAGTGCTACTGAATTCTTGGCTTGACCGAGATCTTGGAGTAGCGGGTGTTGTCATCACAAAGGACGGAGAGCGGCGCATGTTCATGAGCGATGCCTCCATCGCTCGAATTCCACAACTTGCCATCCATCTTGATCGCGAAGTAAACGACAAGGGTCTTTCGCTCGATCGCCACAACCACATTCGTCCGGTGTGGGCCACTTCCTCAGGTTTGGACTTTCTCTCTTGGTTGGCGCACACTTCAAGATTACGAGCAGACGACATCGCTGCGTTTGATGCGCAGTTATTCGACATGTCTCCCGCAAGCATCATCGGTGCTGATGAGTCATTGTTGGCATCAGGGCGACTCGACAATCAACTGTCCTGTTGGGCAGCCATTGATGCACTCATGCGAACTCAGGCCTCTGATCACACGTGCCAAGTCGTGGCACTGTTTGATCATGAAGAGGTTGGTTCCTCGAGTCGCCATGGCGCGAGCGGACCTGCCCTAGAGCGCATCCTGCGAGTTCTCTGCGCGCCAGGAACAGAATCTCAGTGGAGCGACATCGTCGAACAGTCACTACTTATCTCGGCCGACAATGCCCATGCCATCCACCCGAACTACTCCGATCGTCATGACGCACAGCACGCGCCGATGGTGAATGAAGGTCCGGTAGTGAAGATGAACGTGAACCAGCGATACGCCACCACTGCGACTACTGCAGCGCTCTTGGGAAACTTCGCGAGCAGCGCCGGTGTGCGACTACAGCACTTCGTTTCTCGCAACAACATTCCGTGTGGCTCTACCATCGGGCCACTTGCAAGCACGCGTCTCGGTATTCCAACTGTCGACATCGGAGTCGCACAACTTTCGATGCATTCTGCACGCGAGGTCTGCGGTGCACATGATCCCTCGCTCCTACGAAACCTCTTGGTTGCACACTTTTCTCACGATTAATTCCAAAAGACAATCGATATGGCTATTGCGTGAGTAGCTCTGCTCGATCAAAGAGATTCTGCAGCTGCTTTGTCAACTCTTCCGTCGTCTCACGCACTGCTGAGCGCGGGACACGCCCTTGCTCATCGGCTGCCATCACGATTGGCTCTCCCACCACGACAACGCATTTCTTCGGCCGAATCATGCGAGAGCCTTTCGGCATCACGCCTTCAGAACCACCAATTCCTACCGGCACGAGCGGCACACCCGACTTCACTGCCACATAGGCCGCGCCATCAAAAAGTGGCATCACGGTTGGTCCTGTTTGCCTGGTGCCCTCTGGAAACAACACCAACGGCTCTCCCGCTCGCAGCACAGCGATGCATCGAGCTAGCGCTTCGCGATCGGCGGAGCCTCGCGTCACGGGGAAGCCACCAAGAGCAGACAGTAACCATCGAACTGGTTGATGCCGCCACAAGGAATCCTTTCCCATGAATCGCAGACGTCGACGCGTCACTGCTGCAGCAATAGGTGTATCAATATTCGACCGATGAATCGGGGCAAGCACGTAGGCGCCAGTCGACGGAATGTTGTGTGCACCGTGAACTTCGAGCCTGGTGATGAGTCGCGTCAGACCAACAACAACGAGACGCACGAAGTGGTAGAACACGCGACTCATGCGCGAGTTTCCGGCCAAGTACGTGTCCACTTCAGCCACGGGTTACATCACCACTCTTGGAAACTTGGTCGTACGCATCGGAGATTTCTCGTACCACTTCATCCACTGATCGACCGCTACTGTCAATCGTGACTGCACCCTCGGCTGGGCGAAGCGGGCTGTCCTGGCGCGTTGAATCAATGCGATCTCTCTCTGCTATCGACGCAGCGATCGCATCAACATCCCCGCCGACCTGTGCCACCCGTCGTGCCGCACGAACGAGCGGTGAAGCAGTGAGAAAAACCTTGAGTAACGCGTCGGGAAACACCACGGTTCCGATGTCACGGCCTTCAACAACTCCCCCGCCATGGGCCAAAATCCATGCACGTTGTGCAGCTCGCATCGTCGCACGCACACGCGAATACGTCGCTATCACGCTGACCACCGATGTGACTTCGGGTCCTCTGATGTCGGCGGTTACAACATGCCCATCGACTGTCACTCCGCCTGGTTCAACAACGACATCGACGGTCTCAGCGATTCCTGAGACGCGGTCTTCATCGGCCGGGTCTACACCGTCACGCAGGACCGCGAAGGCGACGCCGCGATACATGGCACCAGTGTCGAGATACGGAAGTGATACGGCCCGAGCGACTGCGCGAGCAACAGTTGACTTCCCGGCTCCTGCAGGTCCGTCAATTGCGATGACTCGCAATGTCACCAGCTGGTGCCTTGGGGTCGACCTTCGTCATAACCGGCGGCACTTTGAATACCAACCACCGCGCGGTCGTAGAACTCAGCAATTGTGCGTGCACCCGCATATGTGCAAGCCGAACGCACACCTGCGACGATCTGGTCGATGATGTCCTCGACGCCAGGGCGAACGGGGTCGAGGTACATGCGAGAGGTACTGATTCCCTCTTCGAAGAGCTCCTTTTTCGCGCGCTCTAGTGCTGTCTCTGAACGAGTTCGATTCTTGACGGCGCGATTTGATGCCATTCCGAAGCTCTCTTTGTAGAGACGCCCTTCGGTGTCGCGAAGCGTGTCAGCTGCAGACTCATACGTACCCGCAAGCCAAGAGCCGAACATGACGTTCGACGCTCCTGCTGCAAGAGCCAGGGCCACATCACGCGGATAACGAACTCCGCCGTCAGCCCATACATGCTTACCCATCGCGCGAGCCGCATCGGAACATTCGTGTACCGCACTGAACTGCGGCCGACCGACACCGGTCATCATGCGAGTGGTGCACATAGCGCCTGGCCCAACACCAACTTTCACAATGTCTGCTCCGGCGTTGATGAGGTCACGAGTTCCTTCCGCAGTGACGACGTTTCCTGCGACGATTGCCAGATCAGGAACAACTCGGCGCACTTCTTCGATCGCATGAAGAGTTCGGTCCTGATGTCCGTGAGCTGTGTCGATGACGAGCATGTCTACGCCCATTGCGACGAGCGACTTTGCTCTGGTCGCGGGGTCGCCATTGATACCCACTGCAACAGACACCAGCAGTCGATTCATTGAGTCCACAGCGGGCTGATAGATGGTGCTACGAAGGGCTCCTTTACGAGTCACGCATCCGAGAAGTGCACAGTTTTTGTCAACGACAGGAGCAAAAGTCAATCGCTTATCTGCCAGAAATTCGTGAATTTGTTCTGCAGATTTGCCGTCTTCGATGACAATGAGATCTCGGTTCATCACGTTTCGCATCTGAGCAAACCGGTCAAAACCAACGGCGTCGTGCTCAGTAAAAATCCCGACCGGGCGACCATCGTCATCCAACACGATGACCGCACCATGTGATCGCTTGTGTACCAAACTGAGGGCTTCGCCCACCGTGTCTGTGGGACCCAATGTGATGGGGGTTTCGTAAACGAGGTGTCTCGACTTCACATGGTTCACGACGCTCTCAACGATGTCGAGCGGTATGTCTTGCGGCAGAACGGCCACTCCGCCCCGACGAGCAACCGTCTCGGCCATGCGACGCCCTGCCACTGCAGTCATATTCGACACCACTACTGGCACCTTCGTACCCACTTCATCAGGCGTCGAGAGATCTACGTCGAAACGAGAGTTGATGGTGTTTCGACTAGGAACCATGAACACGTCGTTGTACGTGAGGTCATGTTGCGGAGCAGTGTGGAGGAACCGCATAGGGCAACACGAGGCTACCGTGTGAGGATGTCTACTATTGCGACAATGCCCGTTGCTCTCGTGCATGGCTGGGCTGGTTCATTTGCCTCCACCTGGGAGGCCCCTGGTGTGTCTGCATTGTTGAAAGACATCGGACGAAACCCACTTGGTATTGACCTCTTGGGCCATGGCACGGCCGACAAACCCCATGACCCCGAGGCATACGGACATCTTCACGAATGGCTGCTTGACCGGTTGCCAGAAGAATCAGTAGACATCGTTGGCTTTTCTCTCGGTGCACTCACCACACTTCGCGCTCTTGTGGCGGCGCCGTCACGATTTCGCAAAGTCGTGCTAGCCGGAATCGGAGATGGAGTGTTTGAGACCACAACTCACGACATGGCCCGACGTATCGTCCAAGCCATCGAGGGAGACGTCACCGATGATGCCACTGCACTTCTCTTTCGACAGTACGCCCATCAACCAGGCAACGATCCGGTCGCGCTGGCAGCCGTGATGAAACGTCCCCAAAGTGAACCTGTGACCGCTGAAATGCTCGGCGTCATCCACAATGAGGTTGTGGTGTGCATCGGTGACAAAGATTTTGCTGCTCCAGCCGAACGACTTGCTAATGCATTCCCTAATGGACGGCTCGTCGTTCTCAAGAACACGGATCACTTCGCAACTCCGAATGCATTTTCCTTCATCGATGCAATGCTCGATTTTTTTAACAACTGACTTGCCATCTATGTCGACCTGTCGCCTACTTCATGGGGTAGCTGAAGCCGCACAAAGTCTGACTGACCGGAAAATCATCGCTATTCCCACAGAGACGGTGTACGGGTTGGCGTGTCGTGCCGATGATGACGATGCGATGAGAAAGGTGTTCGCAGCGAAGGCTAGGCCGTCAGACCACCCACTTATTCTCCATGTTGCACCCGAGATGAACATCGAAGGTTGGGCGTTATTCAGCGACAGCGCCCTAACCCTTGCCAATGAATTCTGGCCAGGACCGTTGACCATCTTGGTCGCACGTGGGGCCCTCACAAGCGATGTGGTTACCGGTGGTCGCGACACGGTTGCGGTTCGCATGCCCTCACACGTGTTGGCACAGGAAGTCATCAGAACCATCGGCATTCCAGTCGTTGCACCGTCTGCGAACAGTTTCGGTCATGTGTCACCAACATGCGCGCAACATGTCATTGACGATCTCGGCAATGTGATTGACGGAGTATTGGATGGTGGACCATGTGACATCGGAGTCGAGTCCACCATCGTTGACTGCACCACCTCACCGCCACAAGTGCTTCGTGTCGGTGCCGTAAGTCGAGCCGACATTGAACGAGTACTGAATACACCAATGGCGGAAGTTGACGGCAAGGTACGTGCGCCCGGAATGCTTGCCAGCCACTACTCACCTAATTGTTCCATGCACCTCGCAACTTCCAGGGTCGAAGCCGAGACCCTTGCAGTATCGCTTCGCAAGAATCACCGTAATGTGGCAATCATCGACCACGTGGACAACATCACTGAATATGCACGTTGCCTCTACAGCGACATGAGATCTGCTGCAGCTGCCGGTGCTGACGACATCATTGCAGTCTTGCCAACCGGTGAAGGCCTGGCAGAGGCGATTCGAGATCGGTTGTCCCGCGCAGCGGCTTGAACTTCGCTACGTTCCTTGACCTCGTGATCAACGTCCTCGGAATTGTGGAGCGCGCTTCTCAAGGAACGATGCAATGCCTTCGCGAAAGTCTTGGGTACGAAACAAGGTGAGCAGTTGGAGGTACACGTGGTGCACATTTTGCTCGAACGATTCAGTATGTCCGGCACGCACCATGCGCTTTATGGCCCGGGTTGCAAGTGGGGCGTTGGCAGCAATGTCATGCGCCATTGCAAGTGAAAACTTCATCAAATCCTCGACAGGCACCACATGGTTGACCATCCCCAGATGAAGAGCTTCTTCGGCAGTGAGCGTCTTGCCCACAAGAGCTATCTCAGCCGCTTTCGCGAGGCCAACGATGCGTGGCAGCAGCCAAGTTCCACCACTCTCAGGCACGATTCCGCGCTTCGCAAAGCCCGGGTTCAGTTTGGAGCCAGACGATGCAATGCGTATGTCGGCGCCCAACGTGATGTCAAGGCCATAACCAGCTGCTCCGCCGTTCAGTGCGCAGACAATCGGTGTATCCATGTTGTACATGACCACTGGTGGTGCCGATTTCAGATCAAACTCTGCTCCAGAACCAACGTCACCCAGAACACCAAGGCCCTGCCCACCAGCCATCTGGTCTGTCATATCAAGCCCCGCGCAAAAGATGCGACCCGCACCTGTAAGAACGACACAGCGCACATTGGTGTCTTCTTCTGCTGCCAACAATTGTTGCGACAGTTCAATGAGCATCGAACCGGAAATAGTGTTCAATCGCTGTGGTGCATTGAGACTGATGATTGCTACGTGGCCATCACGGGTCGCCAGCACCTCCGCTGTATTCGAAGTCGTCTTGTCGTTCGACATGCAGGAAACCTATCTCTCAGTTCTTGTCGGAAGAGGTACCCACAGACTGAACGATCACATTGCAGACGGACAGCCACAGTGCAGTCGCACCGGCGATATGAATCAGCACGAGGCCGGCTGGAACACCGGTGAAATACTGCCAGTACCCCACACCTGCCTGTGCCACTGCAAACCAACCAACTGTTGTGACCGATTCACGAAGTTGACGTACGTCGCCATCTGATGAACGACGTGACGTCATAACAAGTAGCGCCACGATGAGCGCAATTGTGACAATGACAACGAGTCCGTGAATGCGCGCAACCGAGCTCAGCGCGAAATCGAATCGCGGTGCATCTTCATCTCCCGCATGTGGACCACTCGCTGTCACCACTGTCCCGCTGACAATCGCAGCGAGTGCACTCAGAGCCAAAGCCCAACGCAGTCTCGAGAGCCGAAGGTCACGAATTGGTCGCACGACTGAGGACGGTTTGTAGTCATCCCCCTCACTTCGACGAGCGAGCTGCATCAACACCCATCCGCATGTGACGAGGACCATCGACAGGAGAAAGTGCCCCATGTTTGCCAGAGGGTGAAGGCCGGTCAGAACCACCACTCCTCCCAATACGACTTGAGCAAGCACTCCAATAACGAGAGACCACGCCCATCGCACCAAACGCGGCTCGACCAACTTGCGTCGATACGCACCGAGCACGGCAACGATGACACTCACCGAGACCACTCCTGTGAAGAGGCGATTCAATTGCTCGATACGGGTGTGATGGGTCGAGACATCGATCAACTTCTGCTCATTGCACCGGGGCCAGTCCTCGCACCCCAGCCCAGAGCCAGTGAGACGTACAAGCGCTCCGGTAACGATGATGACGCACAGTGACCCCAGCGCCACTTGGGTCACAATTCGAAACGCTCTCCCCGACCTTGAAACCGCCGGAGACGCCACCCCGTCACAGTATTCCGAGCCCCATCTGGAACCACTGACCCAGACGTCAGATCACAATCTGTGGTCACTTCACCACTGTCCCCACTCTGCGTAGTCACATAGACATTTTCCGTGAGAAATCTCTCAAGTTTCTCCTGACCTGGCCGATCTCTCCTGCACAACGACAGGAGACATCATGGTTCGCCAGCAAAACCGCACATTCACAGGTCGCATCGTCATCGCGGCGGCAACCCTCGCCACCGTGGTTGTCGGCCTGTCGAGCCAGGCTCAGGCTGCTCCTGCTCCGAGTGGCTCTGGTTCTCCTTCTCGCTCCATGCCACGTCTCGGTGAAAGCGGACCTCATGTTGCCGCTCTTCAGCAGGCACTCGTGCGCAATGGCTTCACTTTGCGCGGTGGTGTGACAGGTACGTTCGACCAAAACACGGTTCGCACGCTGGTGAATTTCCAGCGTGTCGTCGGCCTAAAGACGACCGGAACTGTCGATGTGAATACAGCCAAAGTTTTGAAGTTGTCCCAGACTGAAACTGCTCAACTTCAGACTCTTGCCGTGTTGCCCGTGCGTGGCATGCGCAACAAGTCGGTGCTCGATCTTCAGAAGGCCCTCGTGACTGCAGGTGTCACACTTCCTGGCGGGGTCGACGGTTTCTTTGGTCGAGGAACAGCATCTGCTCTCAGCGCATTTCAAACCTCTAAGGGTCTCCCAGTGACCGGAATCATCGACTCTGCAACAGCAAATGCACTGGGCCTTGCCGTTCCAGCAACATCAACTACGGCATCCGCTTCTGTCATCTCTGCCGTGCCAGCAGCCACCGCAGCAGCGTCCCCCACTTCAGCACCATCGATCACGAAACTCGATGTTGCATCTCTTCCTCGCCGCGGTGATCGTTCAGAAGCTGTCAAGACACTGCAAAATTCACTCATCTCTCGCGGTATCACCGTGAAGGGCGGAGCAGACGGCATCTTTGGTGGAGGAACAGCAGTTGCTCTGCAGGCATATCAAACTTCACAAGGCTTGAGCGCAAGTGGCGAACTTGACTACCGCACAGCCCTTTCATTGGCTCTTGTCGATGAGCCAACCGTGAAACTCGCAGCCTTTCCTGTGCAGGGCCGCTGCTCATTCTCCGACACCTGGCACGCCCCCCGCGGTGAGCGCCTTCACCTTGGAGTTGACATCATTGCTCCCCGCGGAAAACTGATCTACGCGGTCGCCGATGGAACGATCACCAAGATGTACTCGGTCGGCAAAGATGCCAATGCTGGAAATGGCTTCCGTCTGACGATGGCTGACGGCACATATTTTTTCTACGGCCACCTCGACACGATCGCTGCGGGAATCACCGTCGGCGTACCTGTGAAGGCCGGACAAGTGCTCGGCACCGTCGGTTCTACTGGCAACACAAATACACCCCACCTTCACTTTGAGGTTCACCCTGGTGGCGGCGAAGCGGTTAACCCGTACTCAATCGTGAAGGCCATTGATGAGTGCAATGTGACGACAGCTCGCGGATGAGGATAAGGAACCAAGCAAACCAACTTGCCTATTTGGCAACTTCATAAAAGGCATTGACAGAATGGTCGACCTGAAGTCGCTCAAATGTGGTGAACCCAGCTTTCAGAGCCATTGAACGAGCAAGACTTTCCGGTAGCCCAAGCGTGCCTAATCCTGCACCGTTGGGCTCAGACATCGCCGATGACATGCAGGACAAAATGCTGATTCCGTACATGAGAGATGCCATCGGATTGCTCTGGACATTGTCTTCAAATGTGTCGAGCGCCTTGATGTCAACTAAGAGCCATCGTCCCTGCTCGGCGAGAATCCCAAAGATCTGATTAATCATCTGTTGCGGTGCGGTCATGTCGTGAATGCAGTCAAAAGTGGTCACGAGATCGATGGTTCCCGTAGCAGGCATTGGATGGTCGTCAGGGTGATGAAACGAGACATTCGCGAGGCCACTCGAAGCAAGCTTCTCATTCGCGCGCTCCAATGCGAATCGCGAGATGTCATAGCCCTTAAAAGTCGACTTTGGGAATGCTTCCGCAAGAATCATCAAGGCGCTCCCCGCACCGCAGCCGATGTCAACGACCCGAATACCTTCGTCAAGTTGAGATTTCAGACCCTGCAACGCCGGAACGACTTTTGACAAGAGATTGGCACGACTCCAGGGTTCGAAACTTCGCTCAATACCCACCGCGCCCTCCGGACCGTGACTGTCGTAATCGCAGCCAACGCCGGTCTGGAATGCGCGCGGCATGTCACGAAGTGCCTGCATCGTCTGCGGAAGGCGATGAAACATTCCCATACCAAAATGTTCACTGTCGTCGTTTGCCAGAACGTCAACCGCCGGTTCAGACAGACCAAACACCACACTGTTGTCTTGTTGTTGCCACTCAACGATGCGAGCTGCAGCCTGATTGTGCAGCCACTCCCTTACCCAACGTTCATGGAGTCCCGTCCTGTATGCCAGCTCAGCACTTGTCATCCAACCCGACACTTGCGCCATAGCGCGATACAAACCCAAAGAGTCACCCAGATGAATCATTCCGGCTGTTACTGCACCTTCGAGCTTGCTGAACACCTGGAACGCAAACAACTTGCGTTGGTCGTCTTTCGAGAGTGCACTGATATCCATGCAAAGACAATAGTTACCAGATGTGATGGTTAGTACGTGCGCATCTCGATTGGTAGATGCTCGAGCGTCGAAAGACGAGTGACTCCGAATGATGAGCCGTCCTTCATGTCCATACTGGTCACCCGAGATACCGACGAGTGACCAAGAACGAATCGCTCCCATTCCCACGGTGTTGCTGCGAGTCCGAGGAGATGACAAATCACGACGCTGTTCGTGCCAGCGTGAGCGATGAGAGCAACCCGGTGACTCTTCGGACCTGTTGTCCACACCGGTAGATCGCCACCGATCGGAACCATATTGCGTTCTTCCAGAAACAACTTGCACCCAAGGTTGATTCGCTGGACAAAGTCGGCGACATTCTCACCGCCGTCAAGACCGGACCAACGCTCGACACTGGTCTTCTCCCGCTCGGCACGATATGCGGTCTCTGCACGTGCAACAGGTGTGCCATGCCAAATCGGATTACGAATCTCCTCAAGCCACGGTTCAATCACAAGATCGTGACCCAACACTTCGAGTACGGGCTCGGCGGTCTGACGAGTTCGAAGCAGTGGCGAGACAAGCACCTCATCGAAATGCTCTCCACGAAGCGAGTCCGCCAACAACTTGGCCTGCTGATGACCGCGCACAGTAAGGGGTGGGTTGTCGACGTTGAGACCATCGCGCACCCATTCGGGCTCGGCATGACGTATGAGTGTGATTTCCACAGAGACCTTCGATCAGGTAGGGACGTCGAAATCGATACCACAGGCGTCGAATGCTCGTTGATATTGGGATATGTACTGTGCGCTCGAAGAGCCCTGGTTGCTGTAGTCGACGACCTTCGACACTTCTTCACCAAGACAGAACGCCTCGTCAGCGGTCAGAGTCAATTGAAATGAGTTTCCAATGAGAATTCCTAGTGCTGCGACCTCACTGTCCGTTTGAAGAGGTGACGTGTCCGGATCTGTGACATCAGTACCCAATTGAGTCGAAGGTGGCAGCGTGGCAGGAGCAACTTCGTCTGCTGCTGCCGCCATCGGAGCCCCACACTTTGAAAACAGGTATGACTCGACTGTCGCGCTCGCCACGAGTGCCGACCCATCTGTTACTTCCTCCACCGCTTTCTGCACAGTGACATCGGAGGCAGCAACAGCAAGATCCCAGTCCACCGAGTCAAGTGCTGTTTCCACCTCTGCGTAGGCGCTCAACACCTCATCAATAGAGGGAACTACGCCATCTGGTGCATCAACTCGCGCAGCATTCAGAACGTTCTGATTAGCAATGATGTCAAGCCGTAAAGATGCGGACGACTCTGCAGCGACCGCATCAAGACCTTGAGAAAGTACGCCGGTGACCGACGCAAGTGAGGTACGTCTACCGCACACATCGAACGCCGTCTCCTGCGAGCATCCGGTTGTGAGAGCAGACAAAAGCAGAACAGGAATCAGCGATCTTCTCATTGTGCGATGTCCACTTCGGTTGCCTGAACCCATGCGTCGTACAATTTGCTGTAGTGGCTGTCTCGCAACAGAAGTTCGCTGTGGGGCCCGTCCTCCACCAGTTTGCCGTCCTCGACAACGAGAACTCTGTCAGCTCGCGCCGCCGTTGAAAGCCGATGGGCTATAGCGATGGATGTTCTGCCCCCCGACAGCAGTTCCAAAGCGTGACTCAGACGAACTTCCGTCAGCGCATCCACCGATGACGTTGCCTCGTCTAGGAGCAACACGTCGGGGCTTGAAGCAGCCGCTCTCACCAGTGCGACAAGTTGCCGTTCCCCTGCTGACAACAGACTGCCACGCTCGCCCACCTCAGTCGCCAGCCCATCTGGCAACGACATCAACCAATCTGTCAGGTCAAGGGATTCGAACAATCGATGTACACCGTTGTCGTCCAGTTCAGGTGCCGCGAAACGAACATTCATGCCAATGGTTCCAGTGAACAGAAAGGGCTCTTGTGGAACGACGACAACACGCCTTCGAAGGTCGGCATTGGCAACACGACGTACGTCAACTCCTCCGAAGGTGACGAGACCGTTTGTCGGATCAGCAAATCGACCAATGAGTCGTCCAAGTGTCGACTTTCCCGATCCTGTCGTGCCAACTATCGCGACACTTTGTCCGGCGGGAATCTGAACACTGATGTTGCGCAACACGGGAGCATCGTTTCCTGACTCGTCACCCCCACGAGCTGTGTAGGAAAAAGTGACATCCTCAATCCGGATGTCGAGAGGCCCCTTCGGTAACGGAATCGGCTCTGTCGCTGGCGGGGGACCCACTGGGGTGTCGAGGATTCCGAGTACCCGCCGCATTCCAGCTACTGCAGTCTGTGTTTGATCTAGCACCTCTGTGAATTCCGCGATCGGCTCAAGGAATCGATACGTGAGGAAAATGAAGCCGATCATTGCGCCAGTAGTTAGTTCCTGGGATGGGCCCATGACCACACCAACTGAAACAACTGCACACACAGAGAGAACCGAGAACACTTCACCAGAAGGGAAGAGAAATGCACCGAGGATGCTCGCCTTCACCCAGCTACGTCGTCTTTCTCGAGCAATGTTCTCCACCTTTTTGACGTACGTCTCGCTGCAGTCATACGCCTGCAAGGTTTCGATGCCGGATGCGTACTCTGAAATCGACCCGAGCAGTTCCGCGTTTTGCTCTCGCGTGCGAGTATGCGCTCGAACAAGATGGCTCTGAACCACACGCAGCACAAACGCAAGGGGCATAGCAACCACGAACGCCACAAGGGCGAGCACCCAGTTGTACGCAATCATCACACCAGCAACCATCAACATCAATGTTCCGTCCAACAAGAACGCAAGGGCGCCCCAGGAAAAAAACATCTGCAGAGTCTCGATGTCGCTCGTCACACGACTCACCAACGCACCACGGCGCTCCTCATTATGGTCTGAGATCGACAGATGGTGAATGTGGTCAAAGAGCGTGACTCGCAACAAAAAAAGTCCTTGCTCCGCACGCCGACCAAGGCGATACACCGCAGTTCTCAGACACCACCCGGTGACAATCACCAGAATCACGCCAATGGCGACGAGTCGCACCACATAGCCAACATCGACCGCTCCGTCTTGCAAGCCATGGTCGATCGCTAACTGCAGCAATATTGGCACCACCACTCTTGCCCCGGCGCCTACGAATGCGAGCAGAAACGTCAGAAGAAACCCTTGCCGGAGAACCGGCGCAATATCCACGCCACGACCAATGACACCAATTGCTCCGCGATGTGATTCAGGTTCGCTCATGCATCACCTCTACGCGCGACAGCGAATGCGGCCATAAGTTCTCGATAGTCGTTGTTCTCCGCCAACAACTGTTCGTTGGCGCCGTGACCTGCCACTCGCCCCGAGTCGATGTATATGACTTTGTCGGCCAGTGCGATTGTTGACGGACGTGACGCCACAATCAAAACCGACTGCACCAACTCGGTTCGAGATAGAGCATCGATGACGCGTTGCTCTGTGTCCGGATCCAGTGCTGAAGTGGTGTCATCAAGCAGCAACACCTGTGGACGTCCCGCTAAAGCTCGGGCGAGGGCAAGACGTTGCCGTTGGCCGCCACTGAGACTGACTCCTCGCTCACCCACCACTGTCGCGAGATGTGGGTCGATGTCCCACACAAAATCCGCCTGCGCGACAGAGATGGCTGAGCGAATATCGTCTTCTGAAAGATTTCGACCCAGATCAATGTTAAAGCGGAGTGTCTCTGAAAAGAGAAATGGCTCTTGAAAGACGATGTGCGCCTTTCCACCACTCACAGCTACAGACCCCGATGACGGCATCTGCAAGCCCGCAATTGTCCGCATCAGGGTGGTCTTTCCGCATCCTGTTGCGCCAACGACGGCGACGGTTTCTCCACGAGACACGGAGAATGAGACGTCCTCCAAGACAATTGAGGGACCAAAGACAACACGAAGGTTGCTGACCCGCAACACCTCGCGCTCGTCGCCCAGCCTCTCTGTATCAAGGTCGACCACCGTCGGACGCGGTTCTAGTGGTTCATCCATCACCTCGCGAAGTCGGTTCCAACCGGCAAGAGAATGGGGCAAGTCGGACAGGGCAAAACCAATGATGCGAAGCGGCATTGCAAGCAATGTGAACAGATACATGGCCGCTGCGAGATCGCCGACCGTGAGATCACCGCTCTTGACACGGTACGCACCCAGCAACAGCACAACGAGATTTGCGATGGAAGGAATTGCGTCAAGCAGAGCTTCAAAACTCGATCGTCGGCGGACAGTCTCCACTCTCGCATCTCGGAGATCTGCCGTGATGCTCGAAAGTCTTGCGGTCTCTCGTTCTTCGGCCCCGAATGCCTTGACGACACTGACAGCTTCAAAACTTTCCAGCACTTGTTCACTCAGCACGCCCAAGTGTTCTTGGGCTTTGTTGTAGTAGACGTCTACTCGCTTCTGGTACCAAATGTTCATGAAAAGAAGCAACGGAATAATGACTGACGCAATCAAACCCAGAGATGAGTCGAGCGCCCACATGCCTGTTGTACTGACGACCAACAACAGAACAACTGAACTTGCATAGGGAAGCGGAGCGAGCACGCTGACGCTTGCATCGGCGTCGACTCCAGCTCGAGAAATCATGTCCCCTGTCTGTCGTCGCGCATGCCACGACACCGGCTGAGCTGCCATGCGCTGGACAACTTCATTCGAAATTTCCTCAGCGACTCCCCACTCTGTCTTTCCAGCCCACGTGCGTCGCACGACGACGCCAGTGGCCCGAACAAATGCAATGGCCAGAAGTATCAAACATCCGCTGAGAAGGACCCCGACAGAAACAGCATCGCCATCGAATCGAGGCACAATGACATTGTCGGTGACCCAACGCACACCGAGCGATGAACCGGCGGTGCACAACGCGTACAAGAAGGCACCCGAAACTGCAATTGCGAACGTCAGAGGTTTGCGTCGCACGTGAGAGACAATCAGGTTCACCGCTGCGCGTGCGCGATTCGGCGAGGCTGCAGGAGCGACGGATGCCATCTCGTCATTCTTGTCGTTAGGCAGACCTGGAACAGGCACTAGGTCTTTGTGCTGTCCTACACTCATGACATGACATCAATAGACTTTGGTCTTCTCATCATTCGGTTGTTTCTTGGTATCTCCCTCGCCTACCACGGCTACAACAAAGTTTTCGGTGGTGGTGGGCTCGCCGGAACTGCAGGTTGGTTCGGCAGTTTGGGTATGAAAGCACCAAAACTGCAGGCACGTGGTGCTGCATTCACGGAGATTGCTTCCGGACTGATGTTTGCTGCTGGTCTTCTCACTCCGCTTGCTGCAGCCGCGATGATCGGTCTGATGGTGGTCGCCATCGTAACGGTTCATTGGAAAGTGGGATTCTTCATCTTCCTTCCGAATGGCGGATGGGAATACTGCGCATCGATCCTCATCACGGCCTGGGGAATCGCAGCGATTGGTTCAGGTACTGCGTCACTTGACAATGCATGGTCAATCGATCTTGGTAGCAACTGGGCAGCATTGACACCGATTATCGGCATCGGCGGCGCAGCTCTCCATCTGTTGGCGTTTTACCGGCCCGTGAAGAGCAACTGACCTGCCCGATGCAACGTGTTGCACGCCTGACAATCATCATCGTCTGTGTCGCACTAGCGGCAATGTGGGTGTACGCCTTCGGATTCTCACCACGCGAATCAATCAACAAGATCTACGACGAATCATGGGCTTCTCAAGCAGAGTCCAGATGTACCAAGGCTCGGGAAGAGCGTGCAGAGTTGTCTGATCTGACCACCTTCAATGTCAAAGATGTTGCTGCGCTGGCCAAGCGTGCGGACATCATCGAAAAGGCAAACACATCACTCAAGTTGATGATCAGCGACCTCGAACTCATTGACATCAACAACGAGAAAGGTCGTGCACTGGTACCGCAGTGGCTCACCGATTACCGCACATACCTTGATGACCGCTCTGACTACGTGAATCTCTTACGCTCAGGCACTTTCAGCCGGTTTTCCGAGACTCAAGTTGAAGGCGTGCCGATATCAGAACGTATCGGCAAGTTCGCAAAGGATAACGAGATTCGCGCCTGCATTCCACCATTTGATCTCGTCACCTGACGGAATCAATCGTGACGCTTCCAACCTTCGCCCGGTTGATGCGATCGAACGATTCGGGCGGGTGCCCCAACTGCCACCGAGTTGTCTGGAATGTCCGTGGTGACAACTGAGTTCGCGCCTACAACCACGTGCTTTCCGATTGTCACTCCTGGCAGAACGACTGTTCCATGGCCGAGCCACGAACCGTCACCAATTCGCACTGGAAGTTCCGGCTGAGTCTGTCTCGAAATTGGAACACTGACATCCTCGTATCCATGATTTTGATCGGTGATGTACACGTGGTGTCCGGTCCAGACATCATTACCAATCTCGATGGAGAAGTGTCCGACAATTCCACTCCCCCTGCCGATCAAACATCGATCGCCGATAGAAACAACGGGAGTTGACAACATTTCCTGTCCGGGTGTCATACCCGCCGCGAGGGCGACATGAGGCCCAATCATCGTGTCTCGTCCGATGGAGATGTACTGCTCGTTGTAGAGAGTCGTCGGGGGCCAACAAATAATGCTCCCCTCCCCGAATGCATGAAACCGCTTTCCACGACCACCACGTGGTCCGATTGCTGCCCACCTAGACAAGGTGCCATGTGCACGAGCAAAGACCGCCCCTATTGTCCGCCGAACCACATGACAACGCTATCTATCGCTACCGAGCAGTCACCGTATGGATCACGGTGGTCACCGGTCTCCCTCGGGGGCAATAGCCGAGATCGTCCGTAACATTCGTTCTATGGCTGCCACAGGCGCGTCGTCACCCCGCGCAAAAGTCACGGTTCCGTCTCTGCTCCAGGCGAAGCACGACAAGCGACGAATCGCGATGATCACGGCTTACGACGCCACATTCGCCTCTATTGCAGACGAAGCAGGTGTGGATGTGCTCCTCGTCGGCGACTCAGTGGCCACAGTCATGCAAGGCGAGCGAACCACTCTTCCTGTGTCAATGGACGAAATGGCATATCACACGCGCATCGTTGCCGCTGCTCGTCCAAAGGCCCTCATCGTGGGAGACCTGCCGTTTGGCTCATACCAACAAGGTGCTGTCCTAGGCATCGAGAACAGTGTTCGTCTCATCAAAGCTGGTGCGGAATGCGTGAAGTTGGAAGGCGGCGTGTCGGTTGCTCATGTCATCGCGGCCATCACGACTACTGACATACCCGTCATGGGCCATATCGGTCTCACACCACAGAGCTACCACCGAATGGGTGGCAACAAGATTCAAGGACGCCAACATGGTGATCAAGCTGGTCAACGTGATCGACTCTTGCAAGATGCCCATGCGGTGGAAGATGCGGGCGCTTGTGCGGTGGTGATTGAAGGTGTGCCAGCTGATCTTGCTGCTGAAATCACCGAAAAGCTCACTATTCCGACAATCGGTATCGGAGCTGGCTCTTCGTGTGACGGCCAAGTGTTGGTACTACACGACGTCTTGGGCTTGTCTCGTCGCAAGCTGAGCTTTGCCAAGCCGTATGCCGATCTCTTGACTGCGAGCACAAAAGCAATTTCTGAATACGTCGAGGAAGTACGCAACGGATCCTGGCCTGACGCCAGGCACTCCTTCTCCTGACCCTCACCTCACAAGACATGATTCTTCTTCGCACGCCGGACGACATGCTCGCGTGGTCCAAGAGTCGTCAGGCCTCCGGAAAATCGTGTGGCTTCGTACCGACAATGGGTGCGCTCCACGACGGGCACATGGCGCTCATGAGAATTGCTCGTGAGCAGTGCGATGTCGTAGTGGTGTCGATCTTTGTGAATCCGACTCAGTTCAATCAACCAGCAGATTTCGAGACCTATCCCCGGCCTGAGTCGGAAGATTTGGCTGTATGCAAGGCCTGTGGTGTTGATGCAGTATTTATGCCCACCGCTGAACTGATGTACCCGAACGGATACGCAACGATGGTTCTGCCAGAGGGTGTGGCCGACAGCATGGAGGGGGCGTCACGACCAGGCCACTTTGCTGGTGTCGCCACAATCGTCACAAAGCTTTTCAATTGCGTTGCACCAGATCGTGCGTACTTCGGTGAGAAGGATTTCCAACAGTTGGCTGTCGTGAAACAGTTGGTCCGCGATCTCAATCTCGGAGTACACGTGATACCTGTGAGCACCGTCCGCGACCACGATGGTCTGGCGCTCTCCAGCCGAAACGCACGGTTGTCAGAGAAAGAACGTGTTGCAGCCGGCATGCTTCCAACCATTTTGACCGAGGCGCAGGCCATGGCAAGAGATGGTCATCAGTCGAGCGATGTAGTGACACATGTATCCACGCGCTTGCGCGATGTGGCTTATTCGCGTGTCGACTACGTCACGATTGTCGACGGCGATTCACTGGCCACTGTCGACACACCCGGTACGAAATCTGTCTTGGCCATAGCTGTGTGGGTCGGCGACGTACGCCTCATCGACAATGTTTCACTGTTGGGCGAGCCTCTTCTGTGACCGCGTCTCGCATGGTGATCGCTCAGGCAGAGCCCCGTCCGCTGTGGGAATCTGAGACGCGACGAGTCGTCGCAGATTCCCCTCAAATTCCTCCTCGTACTGACATTGCAATCATCGGTGGTGGATACACGGGGCTATGGACTGCCCTGTATTTGAAAATGTTGGATTCATCGCTCGACATCACCATTCTCGAGAAAAATACAATCGGCTTCGGCGCCTCAGGAAGAAACGGTGGCTGGTGCAGTGCCCTGCTTCCTAGTTCTCTCTCATTTATTGCTGAAGTTCATGGGCATCAAGTTGCAGAGACCATGCGTCAATGCGCCGTGGACAACCTCTTCGAGATGAAGCAGGCCCTGGACCAACATTCGATCCACTGCGACTACGCACTTGGGGGCACACTCACCGTGGCACGAAATCGACCACAGGTGCAGCGACTTGCTCAACTCGCCAAAGAAGAGACGAGCTTCGGCGCAACAGACAGTGACATTGTTTTACTCGACAAGACCGAAGTAGACAGCCGTCTCAGAGTGACAGACACTCATGCTGCCCTGTTCACGCCGAACTGTGCAGCTCTTCATCCACGAATGCTCGTCAATGGCCTTGCGCAGGCATGCCTGCAAATAGGAGTCTCGATCGTCGAAGACATCGACGTTGTCTCGTACACATCGGGGACAGTCAGCACGAGACACAATGGTCGTCCTACAGACATCCGCTGCAACTGGGTTGTACGTGCGACAGAGGGGTACTCCAGCACATTCAAACAAGCCCGTCGCGAATTGATTCCTCTGTATTCCTTCATGATTGCAACAGAGCCACTGTCGCCGAAAGTCTGGAGCGATATCGGATGGCACGAGCGCGAGACATTGAATGATTCGCGTAATGGTGTTATATATGCGCAACGCACTGCTGACGGAAGAATTGTGTTTGGTGGACGAGGGGCCCCGTATCACTTCGCGAATCGAATTCACGACTCACAGGACATTGACGACGCAGTTCATGGAAGCCTCGTATCAACACTGCACGAGTTCTTTCCAGCAACGCGTGATGCATTGATCACGCATCGTTGGGGTGGCCCCCTCGGTGTACCTCGAGACTGGAGGAACTTCGCACGAGTGGATCACGAGAAACGTCTCGCGGTTGGAGGCGGCTACACGGGAGACGGCGTGGCACTCGCACATCTCACCGGCCGAATGCTCGCCCACGGAGTGCTTCGACGAGACCATCCTTCTCTCGCTCTCCCATGGTTTGGCCATAGAGGGCGATCATGGGAGCCCGAACCACTTCGCTGGCTGGCAATCAATGCGCTGCGAAAAATCGTCGACTCAATGGACACCACGGAAAGTCGCCACGACAAGCCTGCACGACTTCGCAGATATGTGGTTGAAACATTTCTCGGCTGATGTCAGCGCGACAAGTTGTTGTCACTTTGGCGCATGCGCATACGCAAACTAAAGACAGAGTCCCCTGACAAGACGCCACTGCGAGCCAACAATCGCCCGCACTCCCAATTGGAAAGTCCAAGCTCTGGCTTTCCGAGCGCATATTGACCGTCGACCCAACGTGTTATTCCGTCTCCAAAGAACGGAACATCGACTTCGGCCCACAGCGCATCTTCCTCTTCCTGAGAGCCAATCAGCGACACCACAAAATGGGGCGACCATCGATTGATGAGATCAGCTGCATGTTCGATGTTGCTGTACACAGCAATTGAGACTTCGGGATTCACCTCCCACTCGTGTTCGACTGCGAGGGCGTGTTCTGGAATCTCGGTGACACATCGTTCCGTGTCGACCGACCCGGCACGGTGAACAGTCACCTCTGACTGTGCTACCAGATCCGCCACGACTCCGTAGGGAGCCCTGGTGCAGTGGAAACGCGCACCGACGCCACGTCGCTCGGCCGCAGTTTCAACTGCCCGAACGACCATTTTGAGCATCTCTTCATCACAATCATCTCGAACCAAAATGCAATTGACTGTGTTACACACTTTTCGATCTAGTGAGTTCACAATCACGTGATGTAGACGAGTGTGGTCAGGATTCTCCCCGACCACGAGCCAGGCCCCACCGGTGCCGTGCAAACTCACATTGACTCCGCTTTGTCGCGCAATGGCGCCAAGCAAGCGCACTGATTCTCCGCTTCCACGAGCGACAGCCAATGACAGACGACCGTCAGCAAACAGCGCCCAACCGGCCGCATGCTCGGCCGACTCGACCAGCAATACGCAGTCACGCGGCAGGCCGCATTGTTTGATTGCAACACCAATCACGTGCTCCATCAATGCTTGCGCCGTACCGAGGGCGTCGCTCCCAATTCGAAACACGACACTGTTTCCACCACGCAACACTCCCGTGGCATCTGCGAAGACATTCGGACGACCTTCAAATACGAAACCAACCGGACCGAGCGGCGCGCGCCAGGATTCAACCGCAAACCCATCGTTGTCGACTCGCGATTCCATGTGACTCCGAGCACTGGGATAATCGCGCCACATCTTGAGCGCCTCAATCATCGCAGTACGCATCTTGTCGTCCAACACGAGACGAGTCGTTGATCGACCCCTCGCCCTTGCTGCTTCTACATCGGCGTCGTTGGCAGACAACACCGGCTTCATCACCACGTCATCTGCCATCAGGGCGGCTGCCACATCAAAGAACCGCGTAATCGCTTCATCGCTTATATGCGCCATTTCGGCGAAGGCCAGGCGCGACCGAGACAACACATCAGTGACGAGCATCTTCGTGCGAGCCGGAACACGCAACAACTGGCCGGTCTCTGCCACTCCCAACACGACATCCCCAGGCTCAATTGATGCTGCAAAAACAGCATCAACCGTCAAGAGTGCGGATCCCACGAGCACCCGGTCGCCCTGTCTCAGTTGTTCGTCGTCCACGTCACCTATTCTGCACCCGTGAGCATCTCTTCCACTGACGACAAACTGTATTTCCGTCAACTCCTCAGCGGGCGGGACTTCGCAACGAGTAACCCCCTCGCCCACCAAATGGTGAACTTCATTTATCTCATCGGAGACCGTGAAACTCGCGAGTGTGTCGTGGTTGATCCGGCGTATGCCGTGGACGACATCCTGCGAATCGTTCAAGAAGATGACATGACACTCACCGGCGTGCTCGCCACCCACTACCACCCAGACCATGTCGGAGGATCAATGATGGGTCACACCATCGAAGGTGTCAGTGCTCTCCTCGAGAAGTGTGCCGTGCCGATACACGTCCAAGCCGAAGAGTCTCCGTGGGTCATGAAGACCACAGGATTGGACGAAACCGACCTTGTGACACACACGAGTGGCGACGTCGTCTCTATCGGCGAAATCGAAATCACACTGCTACACACCCCGGGACACACACCTGGTAGTCAATGCTTTCTTGCAGGCAATTGTCTGGTGTCTGGTGACACGCTGTTTCTCGAAGGGTGCGGTCGCACTGACCTACCCGGAAGCGATGTAGCGGCGATGTACGACAGCCTGCAACGGCTTGCCTCGCTGCCGAAAGACACCCTGGTGCTACCTGGCCACCAGTACTCCTCGGTGCCGTTCGCGTCCATTGAAGAGGTGAAGCAGGTCAACTACGTCTACAAACCACCGACTCGTGAGGCATGGATGAGTTGGTTCGGCGGTACGTCATCTTGAAGCACCTGAATTGTAGAGAGACTCGAGTCTTGTCTATTTCAGAGCGCCATACAGCGAACTACAACCGCTGAGCAAGAGCAAGACAATCACCAGCCATTTGAACCGGTGAGGAGGAAATAGTGGCCTGACTCTGTATCCGATGAGAATTGCAATGAACATCACCGGCAAAGACCACATCGCAGCCATGGCGTTGTCGCCAGAGATGTTTCCAGACACCAGGAACGCCAGCACCGATGCGACACCGGACACAGCGAACACGGTGTTGATTGTGGATCGAAGTGCTTGGGGCTGAAGACCACGAGCCTGAAGCAAGAACACCAGCGGCGGACCATTGGTGGAAAGCGATGTTGACAACGCTCCACTCAAAAATCCCATCGAGTATTCGGCCGATCGACCCCCATCAAGACGGAAATCTCGGGCAATCAACACGGTGGCGACAATCACGACCAATCCGAGCGAGAGCCGAAGCACTTCTTCGGACGCAAACGAGAACAACACCAGCCCAAATGGCATTCCCACCAATGCACTCCCTATGAGTCGACGCGCCATGACCATCTCAGTTGCGTGAGCATCCCTGACACTCTGGCCAATTGTCGACGCTGCGCCAAGCAGCGTTGCAATGATCACTGCATCCTGTGGCGACACGACGGCCGACATGAGTGGCACTGCCAGCAATGCAAAACCAAAACCCGACACAGCCTGCGCCGACGAGGCGATCAATACAGTCACCAAGATCCAGACGAGATCAGACACGTGTCAACGGCACAGACGATCGACGGCAGATGCAAAGACTGCTGTGTGTTGTTCGACATCTTCCTGTTCATGGAACGGTGAAAATAAAGCCATGTTGTGGAACGGAGTCAGCAACACACCACGATTGAGCGCGTACAAGTGCATGAATGACTCGAGCTGTGCATCAGAGGCAGCAGCTGCAGCAGCACCGTCTCGTGGTGGCGGACAGAACCAATACTCGGCTCTTGCACCGAGTTGCTGCACGCTCCACGGAAGCTGCTTCGATTCATATGCATTGCGCACACCGTCGGTCCACATCTCGGCCAACGGGATCATTCGTGCAAAGTCCTCATCTCTCAAGGTGGACTGAAGCGTCGCTCGAACAGCAGCGAGCGCGAGCGCATTCCCGGCCAAAGTTCCGCCCACACCCGACACATCGACAGTCGGGCCAGACATGATGTCTTCGAGACGCGCGGCCACCTCGCCAGACATTCCGTAAGCAGCCACCGGCATACCACCGCCAATTGGCTTGCCAATAACAAAGAAGTCGGGCTCCAAACCCCACGCACGCGTACAACCACCAGGGCCCGCGCAGATTGTGTGCGTTTCGTCGATGACGAGTAACACTCCGTGGCGACGAGTGATCTCCCGTACGGCTTCCAGATAGCCCGGTTCAGGCAACACGATGCCGATGTTGGTGAGGGCCGGCTCCATCAGTAGGCAAGCAACGTCGTCTTTGGATAAAGCATTCTCGAGCATGTCGACATCGTTGAACGGGATAGATACAGATGTCTGAGACACATCGAGATGTTGCCCAATAACACCGGGCCGACTGACTGTACGACCGCTTTCATCGCGCACCACCAATGTCTCATCCACTGAGCCGTGGTAACACCAATCAAACACGGCGATTTTCGGCCGGCGTGTCAACTCTCGTGAAAAACGAATGACGAAGCGATTCGCATCGGTGGCAGTCATTGCGAATTGCCATTTCGGAAGACCAAAGCGCCGCTCCAGCTCTTCAGCCACCCACAGAGCATCATCACTAGGCAGCATCGTGGTGATGCCACGTCGTGCCCTTGACGACAATGCGTCAGCAACTTGTTCGAGGCCATGGCCGGTCATGGCGCCGGTATCGCCCATGCAGAAATCGACGTACTCATGACCATCCACATCAACGAAGTGCGCACCATGTGCTTCGGTGAAATACACCGGCCAGCCACCTGGCCAACGGGTCATCCAAGGCATCGGAACACCTGACAACAACCGACCCGACATCCGGTGACGCTCAAGTGACGCCTGGTGGCGCTCGCCGAAGAGATCTTGCTCCTCAGCCATGGCAATGGCCAATTCGTTACGGTCGATAGAAGTCACCAACCCAGACTATTGAGATGACCCTGTCAAAGGGCGGAAACCCATAAGACGCAAGCATTTGGGATTGACATTTCGTACACTTGCGACGTGGGCGCCTCGTCGACTCTTCAGCACCCTGATGTGCGCATCAACCCGATGCGGCTGCTCTCACGCATTGCATCACTTGCCGACATCTCACCCATCACCGGTGGCGGAAACTGCCGACTTGCCTTGACTCCAGAGGACGGTCATGGCCGAGACCTCGTGGTTGGCTGGATGAGAGAGCTCGACCTGGACGTGAGCATCGATGTGGTCGGCAACATCATCGGCACTTGGAGTTGTGCATCGGGTTCTCCAGTGATGACCGGTTCGCACATTGACACGGTACGCACGGGCGGTCGTTTTGACGGAAACTACGGAGTACTCGCAGGTCTCGAGGTCATCCAGAGTTTGAAGGACGCCGGCATCACACCGAGCAGACCTCTCGCAGTGGGCATTTTCACCAACGAGGAAGGCGCACGTTTCGCACCAGACATGCTCGGCTCGTTGGTGTACGTCGGCGGCATGAGCGTCGAAGAAGCCCTGGACGTTGTCGCAATCGATGGTGCTCGCTTTGCCGATGAACTTCAAAACATCGGTTACAACGGACCCAACCCATGTCCCGGGCCCACACCTCATGCTTTCGTTGAGTTGCACATCGAACAAGGTCCTGTTCTCGAGAGCATCGGATACCGACTCGGAACGGTGACTGGCGTTCAAGGAATCTCTTGGCAGGAACTCACCATTTCGGGACAGTCCAACCATGCGGGCACGACGCCAATGTCAATGCGAAAAGATCCGGCTTATGTGGCAGGTCGAATCATGGTGTTTCTTCGTGATCTTGCCACCCGATACGGGGCCCCTCAAGTGTGCACAGTAGGAAAAATTGACCTCGTTCCGAACTTGGTCAATGTCGTGCCATCAACAGCCACCATGACAGTCGACATTCGAAACACCGATGAGGCCACGCTTCAGCGCGCAGAGACGGAACTCTCCGACTTCCTCGCCCTCATCTCGGGCGAGGAAAACGTCTCCATTTCAACACGAACCTTGGCGCGATTCGAGCCGGTCATCTTTGACGAACGGGTCGTCGGCATCATCGACAATGTTTGTGCGTCATTCGATGTTCCAGCGCATCGTCTTCCCTCCGGAGCAGGACACGACGCACAGATGTTCGCGCGAGTCTGCCCGACAGCAATGATCTTCGTTCCAAGCATCAAGGGAATCAGCCACAATCCAGCCGAGTTGACAGACGACGTCGACCTCACGCTCGGCGCTGACGTATTGCTGCACACCATGCTCCGGCTCGCCAGCACAACCTTCACGACTGCGAGCAAGTCATGAGCCGCATCATCACCGTCGGTGCCGCCCAACTAGGCCCAGTACAACTGTCTCACAGCCGTACCGATGTGGTGGCTCGACTAATGGCTTTGATGAATCAGGCTGCTGATCGCGGATGCGACCTCGTGGTGTTCCCAGAATTGGCACTGACGACCTTTTTCCCTCGTTGGTTTCTCGACGACATTTCAGAAGCAGATCACTTCTACGAAACAGAGATGCCATCCCCCGCCGTTCAATCACTTTTCCAATGCGCAAAGGATCGTTCCATCGGATTCTCCCTCGGGTATGCCGAGCTCACCACAGATGGACATCGCTTCAACACGCAGGTGCTCGTTGATAAGACCGGGTCAGTTGTCGGCAAATATCGCAAAGTTCACATTCCGGGGCACGCGTCAAACGAACCAGGTCGGCCTTTTCAACACCTCGAGCGCTACTACTTTGAACCATCCGATGAGGGCTTCGGCGTATGGCACGCCTTCGACGCCAAAGTCGGGATGATGATTTGCAACGACAGACGGTGGCCAGAGACATATCGCGAAATGGGTCTCCAAGGCGTCGAGATGATTCTGTGTGGATACAACACCCCGATTCATTACGTCCCAGACCCGAGCCAGGACATTTTGCAAGGGTTCCACAACGCGCTCGTCATGCAGGCCGGGGCCTACCAAAACGGGACCTGGGTTGTGGGTGTCGCCAAAGGTGGCGTGGAAGAAGGTGTCGACAGCTTGGCTCAGAGCGCCATCATCGCGCCGTCCGGACAAATCGTTGCGCAGACACTCACTACTGATGATGAACTCATTGTTGCTTCATGTGATCTCGACTGGTGCAAGCGCTACAAGGAAACACTCTTTGACTTCGACAAGTACCGACGACCAGAGCTCTACAAACGACACGTCGAACAGCGCGGAGTGAAGTGGGATGGCAATCCAACGGTGAGACCGTGACGACGCTCGCCTCGCACCAAACTGCGGGCCTCGTCTGCTCTCACCACCATCTTTATTCGTCGTTCGCTCGCGGAATGCCGGCTCCTCCAGCAGTACCGACGTCGTTTCGAGGGATTCTCGAAAACGTCTGGTGGCGACTTGATGCAGCACTTGATCTCGACTCCATCTACTGGTCCGCTGCCCTCGGTGCAGTCGAGGCGCTTCGAGCCGGTTGCACCACGATCATCGATCACCATGAGAGCCCATTCGCTATCGAGGGCTCTCTCGATGCAATTTCGCGCGCATGTGACGACCTTGGCGTGCGGCACATCTTGTCGTATGGAGTAACTGATCGTTGGAGTAACGGCTCTCTTGTCACTGACATACCGGCCTCCATGACTGATGGCGCGCGGCTCGGCTTGGCCGAGACCGAGCGTTATGTCTCAGGTGGAGGAAACGCGATGGTTGGTGTCCATGCGTCCTTTACCTGCTCAAACGAGACCCTGGAGGCCGCCGCTGACCTTGCTCGCCGACTCAACATCGGAGTGCACATTCATGTCGCAGAGGGACCTGACGATAAAGATGCCGCGCAACGCATTCGTCATCTTGTTGACGACACCTGGCTACTCGTTCATTGCGTTCATCTAGAAGACGACTTGCCTGGAACAATCGTGCACAATGCGCGTTCCAATATGAACAACGCCGTTGGCTATGCACGACCGGCTCGATTCAAGAATCGTGTCGTGCTCGGCACAGACGGAATCGGTGCAGACATGTTCGAAGAAGCCCGAATCGCCTATGCCCGTCTTCGCGAGCATGATGTCACCGCCACACCAGACACAGTCTGGCAATGGCTCGAAAACGGCTACGCGTTGGCACCTGCATCGCGCAATGACGTCGTCTCCTGGAATTACGACCACATGAATGAGCCCTGGAGACTTGCGTTCACCACGGGGGTCACGGCGACGGATGTGGTCATTGAAGGTCAGCCAGTATTGAAGGAAGGGCGTGTGACCACTGTCGACGTGGATGAGATCCGAGCCAAGGCAGAAGAAGCTGCCAAACGTCTTCATCAAAGGTTGGAATCATGACCGTGCACAGCCCACGAACTATCGATCAGGCCGTCACACTGCTCGAAAAATATCCGAGCGCCATGATCTTGTCCGGCGGCACCGACTTCATGGTCGAGGTCAATTTCAACCATCGCAAACCGTCTCAAGTGGTGTCAACGAGAGCAATTGAAGAATTGCGTCAATGGAACATCGATCATGACACCAACTCGATATTCATCGGTGCAGGTGTCACGTATTCGACAATTGAATCATCGGATATTGCACAGGCTGCACCAGCACTTGCCGAGGCGTCACGCACAGTTGGTTCACCACAGATACGCGCAGCAGGCACGATGGGCGGAAATCTCGGAACCTGCTCCCCCGCCGGAGACACCTTGCCAGTGTTTGCAGCACTCGACGCCAAGATTCTCCTTGCATCCAATGCAGGACGCCGTGAGGTGAGCTTCGCCGACTTCATGGTGGGACCGAAGAAGAATTCGTTGCTCGCGGGCGAGATGGTTCTCGGCGTGTCTTTGCCAATCATCGAGGGCTGGCAGGGCTACGCGAAAGTGGGCGTGCGCAACGCCATGGTCATCTCCATCGCGTCGGCCTGCCTTGTTCGCAACGCCTCAGATGATTCCGTACGAGTCGCTCTTGGATCGGTTGGCCCAACAATCATCCGAGCACGAGCTGCTGAGTCATGGTGGCTGGATCAAGGCGCACCAAGATCATCTTCGGAGATGCACACTGAGTTCGGGGCACGTTGCGCCGCCGAGGCGAGTCCGATCACGGACCATCGTTCGACGGCCGAGTATCGACGACACGCAATCAAGGTTCTTTGTACTCGCTTGGCAGCAAGGAGCACCTCTCGATGAGCGAAAATCAGATTTACACTCTCACCGTCAATGGCTCACAACGAGAGGTGAAGGACTCCTGGATTGGTGAAAGCCTTCTCTACGTGTTGCGCGAGCGCCTCGGCCTGCCAGGCGCCAAGGGTGCATGCGAACAAGGAGAGTGTGGAAGTTGCACGGTCATGATGGACGGCGCTGCGGTCTGCAGCTGCCTTGTGCTGGCTGCTTCCGCAGTTGATGCCGACATCAAGACAGTCGAAGGACTTGCACCAGACGGCAGCCTCACCGACGTGCAGCAATCATTCATCAACAACGGCGCCGTGCAATGCGGTTTTTGCACCCCTGGGTTGATCGTCGCTATTCACAACTTGCTCGACTCGCAACCGAATCCGTCCGAGCTTGAAGTAAGAGAAGCGATCTCCGGAAACATCTGTCGATGCACTGGTTACGGTCGCATCTTTGCTGCTGTTCAGGACGTCATCGAACAACGAGGTGCGACGAGATGAGCACTGTCAAAACACGACGAGACGTCCTCGGCACCAATGCACTTCGACCAGATGGCGCAGCAAAGGTCAAGGGTGAGTTTTCATTCTCATCTGATATGTGGTCAGACGGAATGTTGTGGGGTGCGACGTTGCGCTCCCCGCACCCGTATGCACGAATTGTGCGGATTGATACGAGCCCTGCGCTCGCAATCGATGGTGTCCGTGCCGTACTCACGGCTGAAGATGTACCCGGCGTTCTCACGTATGGCTTGATTGATCAAGATCAGCCGGTGTTCGCAGTTGACTACGTGCGCTACATGGGAGAACCAGTGGCGGCTGTTGCAGCGGACCATCCAGAAACGTGTCGACGCGCACTCGCTGCGATCATCGTCGAATACGAGGTGTTGACTCCTCTCACTGATCCAGAGTTGTCGCTCGATACCTCAACACCGGCTATCCACCCGAATGGAAATGTGTTCCGACACCAACGCATCGTTCATGGCGACACATCGGTCGTCGGTGACGTTGTCGTCGAGGGCGAGTACGAAATCGGTATGCAGGACCAGGCGTTTCTTGGTCTCGAGGCCGCGATGGCGATACCTGACGCCGACGGTGCAGGCATCGAGCTGCACATCGCCACACAGTGGCTGCACGAGGACCAGAAACAAATCGCTGCGTGTCTGGGTCTTCCCATTGAGCGCGTCCGTTTGGTGCTTGGGGGCGTTGGTGGTGCCTTCGGAGCGCGAGAGGACATCAGCCTGCAGGTGCACAGTTGTCTGCTGGCGTTGACCACGAAGCGTCCGATCAAGATGCAGTACAGCCGCGAAGAAAGCTTTTTCGGCCACGTTCACCGACACCCGGCTCGAGTCCACATCCGTCACCACGCGAAAGCCGACGGAACCATCGTCAAGATCGAAGCACGCATGCTCTTTGACGGTGGTGCGTATGCCTCCACTTCATCAGCGGTGTTGATTAACGGTATTACACACATTCAGGGTCCGTATCGGTGCCCAAGCGCAGTGGTCGACGGATTTGCTGTGCGAACGAACAACCCGCCATGTGGCGCCATGCGCGGCTTTGGCGTCGTGCAGGCCTGTTACGCGCACGAGTCACAGATGGATCGATTGGCAGAGGCTTGCGGGCTGTCTCATGTGGAGATTCGCCTACGAAACGCCATGCGCACTGGAGACACCCTCATCACGGGTCAGCCTGTTGAAAGTGTCGCTCCCGTTGAACGCTGCATTCGAGAGACCGATGCACTTCCCTTGCCGCCACCACTGATCGACTCACCAGATGTCTTGGAACTTCCTGGCGGAACGGGTCTGACATCACGCTCAGAGAACATTCGCCGTGGAATTGGTTGGGGCGTGTCGATCAAGAACATCATGTACAGCGAGGGCTTCGACGACTACAGCACCGCGCGATGCACCCTCCAAGACGGCGTCGTCGCGTTGAAGTTTGCAACCTCAGAAGTCGGACAAGGTTTCGTCACACTTGCGCCGCAAATTGCCCGCAGTGTCCTTGGTGTGACCGACGTGGTGGTGGAACCTATGGACACCACAATCGGTTCAGCAGGATCCACATCGGCATCACGCCAAACATGGATGAGTGGTGGTGCAGTTGACGGTGCATGCCGCCTCGTTCGCGAACGACTGTTCGAACACGTCGGTCTCGCGAACGGCATCGATGCTCTGCGTCTCGTCATCGAAGACGACGAAATTGTCGACACCATGGGCACCTTGCGCATCAAAGTCACAGATGCAGCACCGGGCGTTCGGTTCGAAGAGACGTTCGAGCATCACCACCGACCCACCGAGGATCTTGATGAAAACGGTCAAGGAAACTGTCACGTGGCTTTTGCCTTTGTCGCACACAGGGCTGTGGTCGATGTCGATGTTGAACTAGGACTTGTGAAAGTGGTTCAAGTTGCGACGGCACAAGACATCGGACGCGCTCTCAATCCGCTTTCAGTGCAAGGACAGCTCGAAGGTGGCATCGCTCAAGGTCTTGGCTTGGCAGTGATGGAAGAAGTCATCGTTCAGGACGGGCGCGTACGCAATCCCAGTTTCACCGACTACCTGCTTCCGACAGCCCTCGACGCACCAGAGGTGGTGTATAGCCTCATCGAAGAACCAGACCCGCAGGCTCCTCTCGGTGCCAAAGGTGTCGGCGAGCCCCCCTGCATTTCTGTGACGCCAGCAATCGCGTCAGCCATCAGACAAGCAACTGGTCGCGATATTCGACGAGTTCCGGTGCGTCCTCAAGACATCTGCCTGTGAGCAATTCTCACTTTTAGGAACCGAGAACTTTCTTCACATAGTCGTTCGAAAACACTCGCTGCGGGTCGTACTCGGTGCGGCGCGCAAGAAAATCGTCCATCCGTGGGTACAGCGTCTTCAGATGTTCGTGGTCGAGGGTGTGCATCTTTCCCCAGTGAGGACGGCCACCATGGTTCACCATGATCGATTGAACGTCGTTGAAGTACGCCGTGTGATCCATGGGTCGATACATGTGAACAGCGATGTAACAGCTGTCGCGTCCGTATGAGGTTGACAGCGCAACATCATCCGCCTTCGTAAATCGAACCTCTACCGGGAAACTCACCATGTGACCCTGACGTTCGACCATCTGGCGGAGCTCAGTCAGAACTTCGGCACCCGACGATCGTGGAACTGCAAACTCCATCTCTTTGAATCGCACCAGTCGTGCGCTGGCGAACACTTTGTGGCTCTGGTCGCGATATGCACGCGACCCAGAGGCCGGTAACACGGTCGCAAGTCGCGGAATGAGAGACGGACGAATACTTCCCAACCGACACACCGCACCAAAACCGACGTTCTCCAGCACAGTCTTTTCAGCAAAGTGTCTCCACCGTGGAAGTGGAGCGGGCGCTTCATCTGTGCGGGAGTTCCTCTTTGTCAAGCACCACTTAGTATGAGGTATCCAGTAGAACTCGAAATGGTCAGTGGTATCGACGACCTCATCGAGACAGTCCATCAACTCCTCAACACGCATCGCACCCTCTCGAGCCTCGAGGCGAAAGGCCGGCACCACTTCGAGGGTGTACTCAACGACGACACCCAATGCCCCGACATTCACTGCGACGATCCGCACTCCATCTGGATCATCGATGTGTCGCACACGTCCGAAACCATCGACCAGCGTGATGGCACGAACCTGTGCTGCGAGTCCGAAGAACTGTGCACCTGTGCCATGCGTTGAAGTGGAAATCGAGCCGGCAACTGTCTGGGCTGTGATGTCTCCAAGATTCGGCAATGCCAGCCCCAGCCCCGCAAGTTCGTTGTTCAAGTCGCTCAGCACTGTTCCGGCGCCGACAACGACCAAGGAGCGTGCGTAGTCAACATGACGAATTCCGGCGAGCTTTGAGTTATCGACGAGCAGTCCTGATGTCTGTACAACTGGGGTGAAACTATGACCGCTACCGGCCACCCGCACCGACCGACCAGCAGTAAGTGCGCGGGACACTTCTAGGACTAGTTCGTCGAGCGTTCGCGGAGTCACCATTTCGGCCGGCGTGAACACCACGTTCCTCGCCCAGTTTTTCCACTGCGTTGCCATTGGCGCCTATCGACTCTCCCCGGCAACATTGCCGGACCCTGAAGATAATAAGGTTCCCGATGTCAGGAGGGACCGACACATGCCCCACATCCCCCACGTCGACTATCTCGTTCTTGAGCCGGCACCCCATCTGGTCGCGAATCAATGCACATCATGCAAGGCTCGCTTCTTTGATCGTCGTAATGCATGTGCCAATTGCTCGAACACATCTTTCGAGAAGGTTGACATCGCCACTGAAGGCATCGTGCGGTCATTCACCATCGTCACCTTCGCGGCGCCGGGTGTTCCGGTTCCTTTTGTGGCTGCTGTCGTGGACTGTGGCGGAACGTCCGTACGTGGAAATGTCATCAACTGCGACCCGACTCCAGAGGCCGTGTCGCTTGGAATGAAAGTTCGCCTCACCACCTATTCACTCGGATCAGACGACAACGGAGTTGAGGCCATCGGATTTGGCTTCGAACCTGCCTGACCCACGATCTTTACCCAACACTTCTCGACACCACACGAAAGGCACCACTCATGGCAACAGATGACATCTACATTCTCGGCATCAACATGACGAAGTTCGGGAAACACCCCGACAAAGACACCGTCGACCTTGCGTCAGCAGCCGCCCTCGCTGCACTTGCAGACGGTGGCGTCACCATGAAAGACATGGGTGTACTTGCAGCCGGTTGCTTGATGGGTGGCGGCTTCATCGCTCAGCAGATTCAGAAGCAGATTGGCCAGACCGGTATTCCGGCATACAACGTGTCGAATGCATGCGCCACCGGTGCAACTGCGCTGCGCACCGCGATCATGGCTATCAAGGCTGGCGAGTGCGATATGGGTCTTGCAGTTGGCGTCGAGAAGTTGGCTGGAGCAGGTCTCCTCGGAGGAGGCGGCAAGCCGAAATCAGACGGGCACACCTGGTCACCGAGTGGCCGGTTCGGGGCTGTCGCGCCCACCGATGGTCGCATCGGCACTGACACCATGCCTGGAACGTTCGCCCAGGTTGGAATGGAATACGGACACAAATATGGCGGAGCGTCATTTGAGTTATTCGCGCGTATCTCAGAGAAGAACCACGCGCACAGCACGCTGAACCCACTCGCTGCGTATACAAAGCGCATGACTCTGGAAGAAATCATGGGAGACCTCATGATTGCTTACCCGAACACGCGAGCAATGTGCTCGGCCAACTGTGACGGTGGTGCCGCTGCAGTCGTTGTATCCGGTTCGAAGCTGCGCACTCTTTCAAAAGAGCAACAGCGTCGCGCAGTCAAAGTCTCAGCGTCGGTACTCACGACTGACCCGTATCAAGAGGCTTGCCAGGTGCTTCCTGATGTCAACACCCTCACCAAGATCGCGGCACGCAAGGCCTACGAACAAGCCGGCGTAAGCCCATCAGATCTTGACCTTGTCGAACTTCATGACTGCTTCGCCACAGCGGAACTCGTTCATTACGACAACTTGATGTTGTGCGAAGAAGGCGGTGCCGTCGACTTCTTCAATTCCGGAGCAACGTGGCGCGACGGTTCCACACCAGTGAACGTCTCGGGTGGGCTTGAATCAAAGGGACACCCCATCGCTGCAACTGGCATCGCAAATATTTGGGAGATCTGCCATCACCTTCGTGGTGAAGCTGGCGACCGCCAGATTGAGGGAGCGAAAGTCGGCTTGGCACACGTCATTGGGCTCGGTAACGCGTGCGGCGTTCATATCCTGGAGAAGTCTGCGCTCTAGTCAGAATTTGACTGCGAAATAGTTGTGTCGCCGCCGTCAGGCGCGATGCGGTTGAACTGCGTCGGCGGGCACACGACCGAGACGACCCGCTTGAAAGTCTTCGAAGGCCTGCTGAATTTCATCCATTGAGTTCATCACGAACGGTCCGTACTGCACGACGGGCTCATTGAGCGGAACGCCTCCGATAAGGAACACTTCGAACATCGATGTGCGTGAGTCCTGTGTGGGGTTCGCTGAAATGCGGACGAAGTCACCGTCGACAAAGACTGCAGTTTGTCCGGAGGTGATTGCGACATCATGGGACACCATCCCCTGCCCAGCAAGCACGTGTGCGAGGGCATTGAAATCACGTGGCCATGGGATATCAATTGATGCTCCCGCGCTCACCGACACGTGCGTGATTGCCAGCGGTGTGTGGGAGATGCCGGGCCCGGCATGACCAGCCAGAGAACCAGCAAGGACTCGCACCACGGCTCCGCCGTCGTGCGACGAGATGAGTGCAACATCTTGATCTTGCAAATCTTGGTATTGCGGGGCGATGCGCTTCTTCGCGCGGGGCAAATTGATCCACAACTGAAGCCCGTGAAACAGACCGCCAACTTCAACCAGTGCGGGCGGTGGCGTCTCAATGTGCAAGATGCCGTCACCGGCCGTCATGTATTGAGTTCCACCCTCACGAATGACTCCACCGCCGCCGTGAGAGTCCTGATGAATGAACTCACCCTTCAACAAGTACGTGAAGGTCTCCATGCCGCGGTGCGGATGCCACGGAGTTCCCTTGGGCTCGCCTGCTGCATAGTCCACTTCGCCCATCTGATCGAGAATCACGAAGGGATCAACGTCGCTTCTGCTCAACCCTGCAAATGCGCGTCGAACGGGAAAACCATCGCCCTCTAGCCCCGATGGGGCCGTGACCAACTTGCTCACTCGACGAACACGCCCAGTCAGCGCTGGACCGAAGGTGGGTGCGACGAAGTCGGCACGCTTGTCACCGGATGCAGAATGTTCAGTCACGATGTCACTCACTATTAATGGTGTCGAAGGGGGGACTTGAACCCCCATGCCCTAATGGGCGCCAGCCCCTCAAGCTGGTGCGTCTGCCAATTTCGCCACTTCGACAAGGAAGGTGAAGGCTATCTGTGACGGCTCAAGCAGCCAACAGGAAGCCGAGCGCAACAACTGTGAAGAGCCACACCGTCGCAAACACCGTTGTGATGCGATTGAGGTTCTTCTCCGCGGCTGCTGAGCCGAGCGCTGCTCCGCCGGCACCGCCGAACATGTCCGAGAGTCCGCCGCCCTGGCCGCTGTGCAGGAGCACACCGACGATGAGAGCGAACATGGACACCACGTTCACGACCAATGTGAGAGCTGTGATCACTGAGCGCACGAGGAACGATCCTAACTGGACTAATGCCCAGCGCCACCGAGAGTGACCGGGACCTCATTCGGAAAATGACACGCCACCTGATGCGTACCCCCGGCCGACGACAACAGAGGCTCTTCGACGGCGCACCGTTCTTCGGCCCGCGGGCATCGAGTGCGGAAACGACAACCACTTGGCGGGTCGATGGGGCTTGGCACTTCACCGGTCAAGACAATTCGTTGGCGTCCACGCTCAATCACAGGGTTCGGCTCTGGAACTGCGGACAACAGTGCCGTCGTATAGGGATGGCGAGGATTCGTGTACACCGACTCAGCGGGACCAACCTCCACCAGTTTTCCGAGATACATGACACCAATGACGTCTGAGATGTGTCGCACGACGGACAAGTCATGCGCGATGAACACATACGAAAGACCGAGTTCCTTCTGGATGTCTTGCAACAAGTTCACGACACCAGCTTGAATACTCACGTCGAGAGCTGAAACTGGTTCATCCAGAATGAGCAGCGAGGGATTGAGTGCCAAAGCTCTCGCGACGCCTACTCGTTGACGTTGTCCTCCTGAGAACTCATGTGGGAAGCGACGGGAGTGGTCGGGCGAGAGACCAACCAATTCGAGAAGCGATGCGACTTTCTCTGCGTGATCTCCAGGCACCTTGTGCACAACTAGCGGCTCAGCGATCGACGTTCCGACTGTCAGTCTCGGGTCGAGCGATGCATACGGATCTTGAAATACGATCTGCATTTGACGACGAAGCGGCCGTAATTCGACTTGCGTCAAAGACGTGATGTTTTGACCTTTGAACGCGATGTTCCCTGATGTCGGCTCGAGCAAACGAAGCACGCATCTGCCGACTGTGGTCTTGCCGCTCCCTGACTCGCCGACCAAGCCGAATGTTTGACCCTCTTCAACTGCGAACGACACTCCGGAAACTGCGTACACGGTCTGCCGTGCGCTACGAAGACCAGCAGTGGTCTTCACATAGAACTCTTTGACGAGGTTCTCAACCGAGAGCACAGGAGTAGTCATGCTGACACCCCTAATTCTTGAGCACGAATACACGCGGTCTCCGTCTTGCCCACTCGCACGAGTGTCATTGGAGCCGACTCACACTCATCTGTCGCCTCTGAGCAACGAGGCCGGAAGGCACATCCGCTTGGCGGTGCAATCATGTTCGGTGGCGAGCCGACAATTGGTTGGAGGCGCTGCCGTCCAACTTGCGGCAACGAAGCCATCAGACCGCGAGTGTATGGATGCCCTGGCGAGGCGAACATGTCGTTCACTTGTGCTCGCTCAACTGTCATGCCCGCATACATGACCTCAACACGGTCAGCGATGCGCGCTATGACGCCCAAGTCGTGCGTGATGAAGACAACGGCCGTGTTTAAACGAGACTTCACTTCCATCAACACATCGAGAATTTGTGCTTGTACTGTCACATCCAACGCAGTTGTTGGCTCATCGGCAATCAATACGTCTGGCTCGTTGGCGATAGCCATCGCAATCATCACTCGTTGACGCATTCCACCTGAGAACTCGTGCGGGTATTGCTTGGCACGCACAGCGGGCTGAGGAAGCCCGACGAGATCCAACAATTCCACTGCACGCTCTGAAGCTTGCTGCTTGGACATCACCTGATGAGCAAGGATCATCTCGACGATTTGGTCACCTATTCGATGAACGGGGTTCAATGCCGACAACGGATCCTGGAAAATCATCGACATGCGCTTACCACGCACGGATCGAATCGTCTTGACGTCGGCACCGATCAACTCGGTTCCATCCAGTGTTGCCGAGCCTGTGATGAGCGCCGTGGGAGGTAAAAGGCCCATAATCGACAAGAAGGAAACGGACTTCCCCGAACCAGACTCCCCGACGATGCCGACCACTTCACCACGCTCAACGTCGAGGTTCACGCCCCGTACGGCGAGAACCTTGCCAGCCGGTGTGGGGAATGTGACTCGTAGGTCACGTGTGCTGAGAATAGGACTCATTGCTCAACCGTTTGCTTCGGATCAAACGCATCTCGCAGTCCGTCACCGATGAAACTCACACAGAGCGTCACGATAAGCAATGCCGCAAACGGATACAGCGCGAGCCACCAATATCCAGCCCGCACAGCAAGTTTCGACTCGGCAACGAGCAGACCAAGCGAAGTCGCTCCGTCACCGGGACTCGGCCCGTATCCGAACAAGGACAATGTCGCCTCACTTACGATGACGCCAACAACACCAAGGCTGAGTGCCACCAGGATCGGTCCAGTTGAATTCGGTATCAGGTGCTTTCGAATGATGTACCAATTTGAAGCACCAGCAGCTCGTGCGGCTTCCACGAATTCACGCTCTTTGAGTGCCATCACCTGCGCACGCAAGATACGCGCCACACCCATCCATCCGAAGATGGTGAACAGGACCACGAGAAAACGAATGGAGCTTGGTTCACCGATGATGGCAGTGATCCAAGGCACCGCACCAAGAACGTTGCGAATCACAAGAAGCGCCACGAGAAATGGGAATGCAAGGAACACATCGGTAAGCCTCATGACGACGTCGTCAAAGCGACCACCCTTCAACCCGGCATACGACCCGACAGCAACGCCCACTGCCAGACTGAACGCTGATGCGAGAATTCCCAGAAGTAGCGACACTCTCAAGCCGAAGATGATGCGGCTGTATAAATCCCGGCCGATGCTGTCTGTACCGAACCATGCCTCGGCTCGCGGTGCGAGGTTGTAGTTCTTACCTTGCGAAATGTTGAATATTTGTTCGTTCACCCCATATCGAGTCGTCAGCGGTGAAAGCAACACATACACCACAAGAAATGCGAGGATGACGACAGAGACTGAGGCCGCTTTGTGCGCTCGGAAACGCATGTATGCCATGCGCGTCGGAGATACAGAGGCGACTGTGAGCCCTGCAACTGCATCCACACCGGCTGCAGCCACTTCGGAGTTCTTCTTCTCAGACAAGCTTGATCCTCGGGTCGAGACGGGCGTACACGATGTCAGCCAGCAAGTTGAACACGACGACAGATCCGACGATGATCACCATGAAGGGCATCAACTGCGGGAAATCACCATTGCCATACGCAACCAAGAAGAAACGGCCCATTCCGGGGTATTCGAAGAGACCTTCGGTGATGATGAGCCCTCCAACAATGGCACCGATGTCCAAGAAGATGAGAGTGGTGACAGGAATGAGTGCATTTCGGAGAGAATGCTTCAGAAGCACCTGACGTTCACTGATGCCCTTTGAGCGGGCGGTGCGCAGATAGTCACTGTTCAGCACATCGAGTAGCGATGAGCGCATGTACCGCGAGTAACTCGCAATTGTTTGAATAGCCACAACGACGACCGGAAGCGCCATGTGCTTCAGCATCAATGCGAGATCGAAGCCTTGGTGGCCTGGTGGGTACACACCCGAAGTGGGAAATAACGAGTAGCCAAACCATTTCTGCCAGTAGATGGAAAACAGCAACTGCAGAAGTAGTGCGCTGACGAAAGGAGGAATGGCGAGTCCGATGAGGGCACCCGTGTTCACCGCCGTGTCGCGCAGGCGTCCGGGTCGCAAAGCTGCGAGCACACCGAAGAGGTTGCCGACGAAGATTCCGACGATCGATGCGGTCACCCCTAGTCGTAGTGAATTGGCAAGAGCATCCTTCAGGTTTGGCCACACCGGCGTGCGACCCTTGATACTTGGCGCCCAGTCCCCTGTGAGGAATCCTCCGAGCCACTTGAAATATCCCCGCACATAACCAAATGCGCCGTCATACAAACCATTCAATTCGATGTACTGCTGAATCTTCTTCTTCGAGGCGCGTGCGTTCGCGCGCTTGTAACTCTCCACCGGGTTAGTACCCAAACGCAGTGCGACATAGACGAGGAATGTCACGAGCAGGAGCGTGGGAATCAGCCACAGGAGACGGCGCGCGATGTATCTTTTCACGCCTCTCCCCCCACGTTCTTTAGTCTAAAACGCGAAAGGTGCGGGGCATGTGCTGCCCCGCACCTTCTCAATTGTCTCAGGATGAACCTGAATTACTTGGTTTCCACCTTGGGCTCAGACTTGAGCAGCTCGGTCACCTCGTACTTGCCGTCATTGGTGGTGCGGTATGCGCCTGGTGCAAGCACCTGACCCACGGTCCACACGTACCACGACGAGTTTGCACACTCAGTGATCGGGTTGAGGCACTCTGGCCACTGCTCCGCACCAATGACGATCTGGCCGTCACCGTTGAGGTCCTTCCACATGTAGGTGTCGTTGAAGGCTGCGTAGTTGTTCAACTGGCCCTCGACGTCGCCCACGAGGTCGGTGCGGTATGCGCCTGACTTCGGGAACTGGAAGAACGGAATCATCATGTAGTCCTTGTCCATTTCGACAATGGCTTCCTTGATGAGTTCGGTGCGCTTGTCAGCATCGGTTTCCTTGTCCGAATTCTTCAGAGCTTCGGTCGCCTTGTCGTTGACCCAACCCTGGTAGTTCTGACCCTTGTTCTCGTTTGCTTCGGTCGGCACCTGGTCACCCGCGAAAGCAGGAACGAGGTATGCCGGGTCCGGTGGCGCTGTGCTGATGTACATCGCGAGGTCATAATCCATACCTGGCAGACGCTGCTGGAAGTAGCAAGCGGCATCACAGTTGTAAGGAACAACATTGAAGCCGGCTTCCTTCAGCAACGGAATGAGGTACGCCTGGGTGTCTTCACGACGCTTGTTCTCCGTGTTGATGACCCACTGGATTTCCGGCACTGCGCCATCCTTGGCCCACATACCACTTGCATCCTTTTCCCAGCCGCCATCCTCGAGCACCTTGGCGGCATCTTCGAGGCTGTATTTGTTTCCAAAGATTCCCTCTGGGCAGTACTGACCAGGAATCATCGGACCACATGCGAGGAGCTTGCCCTCTGGTGCGATCGGGATGTAGATCTGCTGGAACAACGCATCAAGGTCGATTGACTTGTAGAAGCCTTCACGGAACGCTGCGTCGGAGAATTCACGAACGTTGCCGTTCGCGTCTTTGCCCTCGACACCCTGGTTCATGTAAATGCCTTCATAGTCACCGCCGTACTCGATGACCGTCTTCACGTTCGGGTCGGCGAGTTCATCTGCGATACCTGCATAGAACTGTGGGTAGATGAAGTCGACTTCGCCGGCCTTGAGGGCAGCAATGCCGTTCTCAACCTTCGGCACCATAACGAGCTTGCCTGAGGCCTTGCGTGGCCCCCAGTAGGCCTCGTTTGGCACATAGACGACTTGATCCTTGCTCCAGCTCTCCATCTTCCACTCGGTACCCGAGTAGTTGATCGATGTCTGGAAGTCGGCAGAAATATCGTTGCAATTTGCGACGGCCGCTTTCTTGATCAGTCCACTGAACAGACCCTTGTACGGGGCATACAGCTCGGTGAATGACACCACGACTTGCTTATCAGACTCACCAGCAGCAACAGATGAAATCTTGTCGTAGCCGGTGGTGCCGAGTGAGCCTGGTGTGTTGAGCGCCGCTTGCCACGTGCACTCGAAGTCGGCCACCGTGATGGGTGATCCGTCTTCCCACACCGCCTCGTCGACGATGTCATAGGTGATGGTCATGGCTGTTTCGCCAGTTGCTCCAGCACCTTCACTGGTTGTGTCCTCCGTGGAGCTGTCACTGTCACTGCCGCCACATGCCGACAGTGCCAGAGCAACGCCAACGGCGAAGGCAAGTGCTTTTGCACCTTTAGTCCTTCTCATTGATGTGACCTCCTGGTCGATGATCGTGAGAACCGCGGGCTCACGCCACGGCACAGACAGCCAAGAGGAAGACACGTGTTACCCCCTCCGGCGCATCCTTGCGCGTCCTTGGCTGGTCTCTCGTTCAACCAAGGCGAAGTCAGGCTAACAGCGCCAGCTGTGCCCTCTTAACAATCCGTACACCTGTGAGATACCGGCCCGACACCCGCCGGTGAGGTCAGGAAACTCAGTTGTGCAAGCGGTACTGAATGATGCGTGAAAATTCTTCTGGGTCGAGACTCGCACCGCCGACCAAGGCTCCGTCAATATCGGGCTGGGCCATGATTTCTGCTGCATTGCCAGCCTTCACAGACCCGCCGTATTGAATACGCACCTTGTCGCCCACGTCATTGCCCGAAGACACGATGACCTCTCGGCGAATGGCGGAGCACACCGATTGAGCGTCCCCAGCCGTGGCGGTCTTTCCCGTGCCGATTGCCCAGATGGGTTCGTACGCAATCACCATCGAGCCGACCTGCTCTGGCGAACGCTTCGCCACCGCAGCACGAACCTGTGACAGAACCTTGTCTTCGGTGCAACCTTGCTCGCGCTCTTCTAGTGTCTCGCCGACACAGACAATTGGGGTCATGCCCGCCGTGAAGACCGCGCTGATCTTTTTAGCCACGACTTCGTCAGTCTCTCCGAACAATTCTCGCCGTTCACTGTGTCCGACAATCACATAGCCCACACTCAGCTTCGCGAGAAACGCCGGGGACACCTCTCCGGTGAATGCACCCATTTCTTCGAAATGGCAATTCTGCGCACCAAGGATGAACCGCATGTCGTCCGACTCAATGACCGTCTGCACACTCCGAATATCTGTAAACGGTGGGTGAATGCTCACGTCGACAGATTCAAAGTCTTCCTTCGACACCATGTACGACAATTTCTGGACACACTGAATCGCTTCGAAATGATTGTGGTGCATTTTCCAATTTCCACTTATCAAAGGCTTGCGTTTCTCAACGGGCATTGGGTGCTCCTCTCAACGCGGCGAGACCGGGCAAGTCACCCAATTCAAGAAGTTCAAGTGAAGCACCCCCGCCAGTACTGACATGATCGACCTCATCATCCAGGCCGAACTGTGCAAGCGCGGCAGCACTGTCACCACCACCGACAACGGTGAACGCTTTCGTGTCAGCCATCGCATGTGCAACTGTGCGAGTTCCCGACGCAAACCGTTCGTCTTCGAACATTCCCATTGGCCCATTCCAGAAAACTGTGCGCGCTTCCATGATGACATCAGAGAACGCCGCAGCGCTTCCGGGTCCGATGTCGAGGCCCTTTGCACCCTCGGGCAATCGAACTCCGAATGTCGCGTAAGAACCTGACGCGTCAAGTCCGTTGATGTCTTCGGGGAGGTGAATCGGCTTCGAACCCTCGAGCAGCTTTCGGCACGTCGAGACATGGTCAAGTTCGCAAATGGAGTCTCCGACCGGATAGCCCTTGGCAGCGAGGAACGTGAAGCACATTCCCCCACCAATCACCAAGGCATCGACTACTTGTAGCAACGCCTCGATGACACCGAGTTTGTCACTCACTTTTGCACCACCCAGGACCGCCACAAACGGACGCTCGGGGTTCTCGCGCAAGCCTCCCAACACCTCAACCTCTCGCTGCAAGAGTCGTCCGGCTGCCGATGGCAATGTCTTCGGAGGCCCCACAATTGATGCATGCGCGCGATGTGCAGCTCCGAATGCATCGTTGACGTACGCATCGATGCCACGCACCAACTGCGCCGCAAAATCCGGGTCATTCTTTTCTTCACCTGCGTTGAAACGCAGGTTTTCGAGCAACTCCACACCTGGTGCCAACTCAGCAAGGCGTCGTCGTACTGGCTCCATTGAGTACTTCACAACCGGCGCACCTTTTGGCCGACCCAAGTGACTAGCACACACCACTGTTGCGCCCCGTTCCGTCAGCCAGTTGATGGTGGGAAGTGCGGCACGAATACGAAAATCATCAGTGATGTTTCGGGCCTCATCGGGCCCTTCCATTGGCACGTTGAAGTCTGTTCGCACGAGAACGCGCTTTCCAGACACGTCCCCTAGATCTTCAAGGGTGGGAATGCGCGGCACGTGCCGACCTCACTTCATGGCCGAGCCGACATGCAACGCAAGGTCGACAAGTCGATTCGAATAGCCCCATTCATTGTCGTACCAACCGAGGACCTTCACAAGAGAGCCCATGCTCATCGTGAGTCCACTGTCGAAGATGCAGCTGTGCGGATTTGTAACGATGTCGCTCGAGACGATCGGCGCATCGGTGTACTCGAGCACGCCTTTCAGCGGGCCGTCTGCAGCCTTCTTGAAGGCGGCATTGATCTCGTCCGCTGTCGCGGGTTTCTTCAAGTTCGCGACAAGGTCGGTGATCGAACCGGTCGGCACCGGAACGCGTAGCGCAGTGCCATCGAGCTTGCCCTTCATTGCCTCCATCACAAGACTGGTCGCACGCGCGGCACCAGTACTCGTTGGTGTGATATTGATTGCGGCTCCACGAGCACGCCGCAAATCACTGTGTGGTCCGTCAACCAGTTGCTGATCACCGGTGTAGGCATGAACAGTTGTCATGAGACCGTTCTCGACTCCGAAGTTGTCGTCAAGAACCTTCACCAATGGCACGAAACAGTTGGTGGTACAACTCGCATTGGAGACAACCTTGTGCTTCTTAGGATCGAAGTCTTGGTGGTTGACGCCGTACACGAATGTTGCATCTGCGCCGTTTGCCGGTGCGGACACAACCACAAGTGGTGCACCTGCATCAAGGTGTGCGGCAGCCTTATCACGATCAGTGAAGAAGCCGGTGCTCTCAACAACAAGATCAACGCCGAGTTTGCCCCATGGAAGGTTCTTTGGATCACGCTCGGAAAGCACTTTGAGCACACTGCCATCGACGCTGATGCCACCATCGACAGCTTCGATCTTGTTTGGCAGCACACCCAAGACTGAGTCGTACTTCAACAAGTGAGCCATCGTCGTGAGCGAACCGAGATCATTGACGGCGACGAATTCAATGTCTGCCCCTCGAGCCCGAGCAGCGCGGAAGAAATTCCGTCCGATGCGACCGAATCCGTTGATGCCAACCCGTACAGCCATTCGTCGTCCCTTCGACAGGGGGTAAACACCCCTCTAGATAACGATGTGACCCTAGTTCGTCGCCATGTCGCGGTGAGTAACTCGTGGTGCGTACCCGAGATTGCGCATTCCCGCGGCGACTGATTCGGCAAGAACAACGGACCGATGGCGACCCCCGGTACATCCGATAGCCAATGTGAAGTAGCTACGTCCTTCTTGCACATAAGCAGGTAGAACCAGTTCAAGAAGGGACAATGTTCGTTGCAAGAACTCCGTCGTGGCTGGCTGTGACATCACATATTCACGAACCGGTTCATCGACCCCCGTCATCGGGCGAAGCCGTTCGTCCCAATGGGGATTCGGAAGAAAACGAACATCGAGGACCATGTCGACATCGAGCGGTAGACCGTATTTGAAACCAAACGATGTGACCGTGACTTGCAGCACATCCTGAGATGACGTCGGTCCGAAGAGCTCAACGAGTTTCGACTTCAACTGATGAACATTGAGCCCAGTTGTGTCGATGACAAGATCAGCGGCGGCACGCACTTCCTCCAGAATCGTTCGCTCACGCTCAATGAGTGCCTCCAAACCGAGACCCTCTTCCACGAAGGGGTGTTTCCGACGCGTGGCTTCGTATCGGCTCACCAATTCCCTAGTCGATGCTTCGAGGAACATCAGCCGAACACGATGACCGGCTTTACGAAGTGATTCCAAAGATGCCAACACCGAAGTTTGTTGACGAACATTTCCCACGACGAGACATAACTGGTCGATTGCACCACCGGACTCACCAGACAGTTCAACCACCTTGTCGACGAGCACAACTGGCAAGTTGTCGACAACGAACCAACCTAGGTCCTCTAGATCGTCTGCGGCTTGAGATCGCCCAGCACCGCTGAGACCGGTGATCACGAGAATGTCGGTCATGATTTTCTCATCCGCAAATACAGCAATCGAGGAACCGTGTGCGCCAACCGATACTCAGGGGCTCGCGCTAGGAATGATTCAGGCGGCTGCGGCTCGACCATGGCCTCAATAGTAAGGCCGTGTCGGGACAATGTGTTGACGTAGACGGATAACGGACGATGAACAAAACGGATGTGCACTCCGGGCTGCACTTCTTCAATTGATTCAGTCTCCACCAGATACGCACCGATTCGCCAGTACTGCTCTGGTGGATCGATGATGTGATCGTCGATCCAGCCACTTCCTGGTGTTTGAAGCAGTGGATGATTGAGGAAGAAGCAGAACCGTCCACCTGGCTCGAGAACGCGCGCTATTTCTGCGATGGACTCTGCAAGAAGGTCAACATGCTCGAATACGAGGCACACCACAACAGTGTCGAATGACTCTCCGGCGAATGGCAAACGGTCGCTTGATGCCTGGATGTAGTCAGTTGAACTCCCACGCTGTCGTGCACTTACGAGTTGAGCAGATGTCACCTCGACCCCGACCACCTCACATCCCATGCCGGCTATGACACGCGATAGTTGCCCCTCTCCGCAGCCAATGTCCAGCACACGGCGGCGTCCAGAAGCCTCAGCTTTGAGTAGAGGGATGATTTGATCTTCGTATTCAGGATCGACACCCTCAGTGAAGTTTTCGATCCACCAGGACGCGTTGGCCTCCCACAGACGGCGATTCTCTGTTGACATCTCAGCTCTGGCTCTCTTCACTACTCGCATCTGAGTGGAAGTGAGAAAAGATCGAATCGGCAACTTTCGAAGGTAGCCACGAAAGTGCGGTCAATTGTTCACGCGTCGCCGACTTCACCGCCTTGATGTCTCCCAATTCTGCGAGCAAACGGTTCGTCCTCGTCTTTCCGAGACCGGGAATCCCATCAAGCTCGGACTCCAACATGCGCTTTCCACGCACCTCTCTATGAAACGTGTTTGCAAAGCGGTGTGCTTCGTCACGAATGCGCTGAAGCATGAAGAGAGCATCACTTCCGCGTCCGATCCGCACGGGTTCTGACCGCCCAGGTACGTACACCTCTTCGTAACGCTTTGCGAGCGACGCAACGGGAATCTCGTCTTCCAGCCCAAGCTCTGCAATCACCTGTATGGCAACTCCGAGTTGTCCCTTTCCGCCGTCGACCAAAAGCAACTGGGGCGGATATGCAAATTTTCCTGGCTTTGAGCCTTCATCGCGCGGTGTATCTCGTTCAGTGACGTACGCCTCCAAGCGTCGTCGGAGCACCTCTCCCATCGCCGCATAATCATCATTTCCTTCGACAGTGCGGACTTTGAACTTTCGATACTCGCGCTTCACTGGCAGTCCGTCCTCCATGACCACCATCGAACCCACGTAATCCTGTCCTTGAAGATGCGCCATGTCATAACACTCGATACGTAGCGGTGCCTCGGGCAGACCGAGTGCATCTTGCAGTTCAGTCAACGCTCTGCTGCGCGCATTGTGATCAGATGCTCGGCGAAGTCTGTGACGTAGAAACTCTTCTGAGGCATTTCGTGTGACCGTCGCCAGTAACTCCCGCTTGTCACCCTTTTGGGGCACACGTATGTCCACCCGCGTACCACGCAGAGATTTCAACCACTCTTCGTACACCGAGGACTCAGCAGGCAACTCGGGCACCAACACAAACTTCGGAACACCAAGTGGTGGCGGGTCGCCATACAAACTCTCGATGGTGCGTCCGACAACGCCAGCGACCGAAAGTTCCTCCACCTTGTCGAGGATGTAGCCCTTTCGCCCCAATACACGGCCCTTCCGAACGAAGAACACTTGAACTGAGGCTTCAAGTTCGTCATCGGCGACAGCGATGACGTCGAAATCTTCGTCGCGCTCACCCACCATCAGCTGTTTTTCGCTCGCCCTGCGAACTGCATGCAAACGGTCTCTGGTTCGACCAGCAATTTCATATTCCTGTGCTTCTGCCGCACGCTGCATCTTGTCTTCGAGCTCGGACACCACAGCATCGACGTCGCCCTCCAGAAACTCGCACAGTCCCGTCACCATGGCGTCATACGACTGCTTCTCCACTTCCCCCACGCACGGACCAGAGCATTTTTCGATGTGGAAGAGCAAACACGGTCGACCAAGCTTGGAGTGCTGATTGAACTTTCCGGGCGAACAGGTCCGAACGGGGAAAGTTCGCAACAACAAGTCGAGCGTGTCGCGGATCGCATAGGCATGTGCATAGGGTCCGAAGTAACGAGTTCCCTTGCGTTTAGTACCGCGCATCACCACCGCTCGCGGCCACCGTTCATCGACCGTTACTGCCAGAAACGGATAGCTCTTGTCATCGCGTAGTCGAACGTTGAATCTGGGACGATGTTGTTTGATGAGGTTGTACTCGAGCATCAATGCTTCAACTTCGTTACGAACTTCTATCCATTCCACTGTTTCAGCGGCATTGACCATGGCAACCGTGCGGGGATGAAGGTGTCGTGCATCTTGGAAGTATTGAGACACTCGAGAGCGAAGGTTGCTGGCCTTACCTACGTAGATGACGCGTCCGTGTGCATCTTTGAATTGATACGAACCAGGTGATTCGGGAATGGAGGACGGAGTCGGCTTAGCGACCACGTGCGTCTCTCTTTGCAGCATTCGCCACTTGCTTGGGCTTCTTGTCCGCCTTTGACGTTCTCTCGGCCTTTGGCTTCGTTGTTGCCTTGGTCACCGTTCCGGTAAGCATCGGCTTCAGGAAACGTCCCGTGTGGCTTCGAGTATTTCGGGCGACTTCTTCAGGTGGACCGACTGCGACAATTTCACCGCCACCGCTACCACCCTCAGGACCGAGATCGATCAACCAATCTGCAGTCTTGATGACATCGAGATTGTGTTCAATGACCAAAACGGTGTTTCCTTGATCGACAAGGCGTGACAAGACGGTCAGCAGGCGACGAACGTCTTCGAAATGAAGACCGGTTGTGGGCTCATCCAGCAGATAAATGGTGTGACCCGTGCTGCGTTTGGCTAGTTCGCTCGCAAGTTTTACCCGCTGTGCCTCGCCACCCGACAACGTTGGAGCGGACTGTCCAAGCCGCACGTAACCAAGGCCAACGTCTACCAGCGTCTGCATGTGCCGAGCGATTGCTGGCTGATTGGCAAAGAAGTCGACTGCTTCGCTGATGGGCATGTCGAGCACATCAGCGATCGTCTTTCCTTTGAATGTGATTTCGAGAGTGTCACGGTTGTATCGCGCTCCCTTACACACTTCGCAAGGCACGTACACATCAGGCAAGAAGTGCATCTCGATCTTGATAGTGCCGTCTCCAGAACAGGCTTCGCATCGACCACCCTGAACATTGAAACTGAAACGACCTGGCTGATAGCCGCGCACCTTTGCTTCGGGTGTCGCGGCGAACAGTTTTCGAATGTTGTCGAATACACCGGTGTATGTCGCGGGGTTCGACCGCGGGGTTCGACCAATCGGAGACTGATCCATGTCGATGACCTTGTCGAGCTGGTCGATACCGTCGACCGCTTTATGACGACCTGGAGCATCTTTGCTCTTGTAGATGCGCTGCATGAGCGCTGGAAGAAGAACGTCGCGTATCAGCGTGCTCTTGCCGCTACCAGACACCCCCGTCACTGCTACGAAGCATCCAAGGGGAATCTCGACATCGACGTTCTTCAGGTTGTGTTCCCTTGCCCCACGAATAACGAGAGACTCGCGGCCAGGTTGACGGCGTACCGACGGAACCGGGATCGAAGCTTTGCCGCTGATGTACTTACCGGTCACAGAGTCAGATGCCTTCGCAATTCCTTTGACCGGTCCGCTGTACACCACTTCCCCGCCGTGTTCACCGGCACCGGGACCGATGTCGACAATCCAGTCGCTCTCTTTGATGGTCTCTTCGTCGTGTTCGACAACTATGACGGTGTTGCCCAAGTCGCGAAGTCGCAGCAGTGTTTCGATGAGGCGGCGATTGTCCCGCTGATGCAAACCGATGGATGGCTCATCCAGTACATACAACGTGCCGACAAGTCCGCTACCAATTTGACTTGCTAGGCGAATTCGCTGAGCCTCGCCACCTGCCAATGTGCCCGCTGATCGAGAAAGAGTTAAATAGTCGAGACCCACGTCGAGCAAGAACCCCAAACGTGCATTGATCTCCTTTGTCACCCGCTCGGCAATCATCGCTTCGCGATCGGTCAGCTTCACCGTTGCCAAGAACTTTGCGGCATCTCCGATGGACATCTGGCAGACATCAGAAATGCTTCGGTCACCAATCGTGACAGCCAATGTCGAAGGCTTTAGGCGAGCTCCATCGCAAGCCGGACATGGCACCTCTCGCATGTACGACTCGTACTGCTCTCGCGTCCAATCACTCTCGGCCTCCTCGTGACGCCGTTTGATCCACGGAATCACTCCTTCATAGGTTGTGGAGTACTGACGCGTGCGACCGTACCTGTTGCGGTACTTCACCAATACTGAGCCGTCGACTCCGTTGAGGACAAGCTTCTGGTGCTTCGCCGACAACTTGCTCCATTTCTTGTAGAGGTCGATGCCGTGATCATCAGCGACCGAAGCAAGCATGCGAGTGAAGAACTGCGTGTGCGCAGATCGCCACGGAGCGATGGCGCCTTCACTCAGCGACATATCGGGGTCAGGAATCACGAGGTCGGCATCAACCTCGTACTTCGTACCAAGACCATCACATGTTTCGCACGCACCGAATGGCGAGTTGAACGAGAACGTTCGCGGAGCCAACTCATCGAAACTCGAGCCACACTTCGGACACGCCATGTGCTGACTAAAAGTGAGAATCTCACTCTCACCGTCGCCTTCTGGCATGAGTTCGATTTCAGCCACACCTTCTGCCAATCGCAACGCAGTCTCCAGAGAGTCGGTGAGACGTCGACCAATGTCACCCCGACGCACCAAGCGATCGACCACGATTTCGATGGTGTGCTGCTCGTAGCGAGCCAAACGTTGCTCTTGTTTCAGGAATTCGCCGATGTCGACGGTCTCACCGTCGATACGCGCGCGAGAGAATCCTTGGCCTGATAATTCCTGGAGAAGCGTGTCGTACTCCCCCTTGCGCGCCTTGACGACCGGTGCCAGAACTTGAAAACGAGTGCCTTCTGGCAAATCAAGGATGCGATCGACTATCTGCTGCGGGGTTTGTCGCTGAAGTCTGGTTCCATCGTTCGCGCAATGTTGAATACCGATGCGGGCGTACAGCAATCGCAGGTAGTCGTACACCTCCGTGATGGTGCCGACCGTCGAGCGCGGATTACGCGAGCCAGACTTCTGATCAATTGAGATTGCAGGCGACAAACCTTCAATGAGGTCGACATCTGGCTTGTCCATTTGACCGAGGAATTGCCGCGCGTAGGCCGAGAGGCTCTCCACATAGCGACGCTGTCCCTCGGCGTAGATGGTGTCGAAGGCCAAGCTGCTCTTTCCAGATCCGGAGAGACCAGTGAGCACAATGAGCTTGTCGCGCGGAAGTTCGACACTGATGTTTTTCAGGTTGTGCTCTCGCGCACCCCTTACGACAATCTTGTCCGCCACGAATGAAAGGCTACAGATGACCTATCGCGCATCACGAAGTTCGCGACGTAGTTCTCGAATTTCATCACGAAGCCGAGCCGCGTATTCGAATCGAAGGTCCGTGGCAGCCTCATGCATTTCTTCCTCCAGCGTCTGCACGAGTCGAGCAAGTTCCTGCTGTGGCAACGACTTGATCTCTTTGTCAACCTTGTCTCGTTCTCTGTTCTTCCGTTGCCCCTTGCCCGGATGTGGCGCACCATCATCTGGCCGCAAGAGGGACAAGATGTCACCCACGGCCTTTCGAATGGTTTGTGGGTTAATGCCATGTTCGAGGTTGTATTCAACTTGCATGGCACGACGCCGTTTCGTTTCAGCAATTGCGCGTTCCATCGAAGGGGTCACTTTGTCCGCATACATAATGACCTGGCCTGCCACATTTCGGGCTGCACGACCGATCATTTGAATCAAGGAAGTCTCACTTCGCAGAAATCCTTCTTTGTCCGCATCCAAGATCGCGACCAGTGACACTTCAGGCAAGTCGAGACCCTCGCGCAAGAGGTTGATACCCACCAACACGTCAAATTCGCCAAGACGCAAGGCTCGAAGAATCTCAATGCGGTTGAGTGTCTCGATATTCGAGTGGAGGTATCGAACTCGAATGCCTTGCTCAAGCAAATAGTCGGTGAGATCCTCTGCCATCTTTTTTGTCAACGTGGTGACGAGCACGCGGTCTCCGCCTTCCACCCGCTCATTGATCGCAGCGATGAGGTCGTCGATCTGCCCCTTTGTTGGTCGAACGACCACTTCAGGGTCCACCAGTCCGGTAGGTCGCACAATCTGCTCCACCACGCGGTTCGAGTGCTTCAACTCGAACTGCGCAGGAGTTGCGGACAGAAAGACACACTGGTTGATGCGCTCCATTGTTTCTTCGAAGCGAAGTGGCCTGTTGTCTCTGGCGCTCGGCAGGCGAAAGCCATGCTCTACCAACGTGTTCTTTCGAGAGCGGTCACCTTCATATTGGGCATGCAATTGGGGCACAGCCACGTGGCTTTCGTCGATGATGATCAGGTAGTCGGGTGGGAAGTAGTCCAGCAATGTGAACGGAGGGTCACCTGGTTGGCGGCCGTCAATGTGCATGGAATAGTTCTCGATGCCGTTGCAGTACCCCATCTCTTGAATCATCTCGAGGTCGTACTGGGTGCGCATTCGCAAGCGCTGTGCTTCAAGCAACTTGCCTTCGGTTTCGAACTGGGCAAGCCGCTGTTGCAATTCAGCCTCGATCCCCACGATGGCTCGTCTCATCCGTTCCTCACCCGCCACATAGTGAGTCGCCGGAAACACGATGACCTCACTCAGAGACTCAAGTTGTTCGCCGGTCAGGGGGTCAACGACAGTGATTCGGTCGACAGTGTCGCCGAACATTTCGAGACGAACAACTGACTCTTCGTAGGCCGGATGAACTTCGACCGTGTCGCCGCGAACCCGAAAATTGCCGCGTCCGAGTGTGAGGTCATTGCGGTCATATTGCAATTCGACGAGCCGCTTCAGGATGTTCCGCTGGTCGTAATCAACACCGACGTGCAGTTCCAGAAGTTGTCCGCGATATTCAGCCGGGTCCCCCATGCCATAAATACATGACACGCTCGCGACCACGATGGTGTCACGCCGTGTCAAAAGTGCAGCCGTTGCCGAATGTCTCAGACGATCGATTTCATCGTTGATTGATGAGTCTTTCTCGATGTACGTGTCACTCGAGGGTATGTACGCCTCTGGTTGGTAGTAGTCGTAATAACTGACGAAATACTCGACACGATTATTTGGGAAGAACTCGCGCATCTCTTGGGCCAACTGAGCAGCAAGGCTCTTGTTGGGGGCGAGAATGAGCGTTGGTCGTTGAACTTTCTCGATTGTCCACGCCATGGTCGCTGATTTGCCAGAGCCCGTGATGCCCAACAGCGTCATGAAGCGATCGCCGGTTTCAATGCCCTCCACGAGCTCAGAAATAGCTTTTGGTTGATCGCCGGCCGGCTCAAACTGTGACTCGACGGCGAATCGACGTTCAGGTGCAGCCATGTTCGCGAGCGTATCTGCGCCCCGACTCAGACCTCTGACCGACCGCCAGCATCGTCATCGACCACATGTGGAAGCGTCTGAGCCCATGACCACACTTCATTGACCCTGCTCTGAAGTTCGTCAAAGGAGCCAGAGTTGTCGATGACTTGATCTGCGATCGCTAGCCGTTTCTCTCGGCTTGCCTGGTTTGCCATTCGGGCGCGTGCATCATCTTCACGCATTCCACGCTGATTGACGAGGCGTTGCACCGCAATGTCTTCCGGAACATCGACCACGATGGTTCCGCACAGCCCTTTACGAGGGTTCTCTGCCAACAAAGGAATGTCGAGAATCACCACATTGTCTGTGGCTCGTTGCTCTGTGAGTCGACGTTCCAGTTCCTTGCCAACAGCCGGATGAACGATTTTGTTGAGGTCTTTCAGTGCTTCAGCATCATTGAACACAATGTCGGCCAATCGTTGACGCACGAGCGCTCCTTGGCTATCAAGCACCTCCGAACCGAACCGCTCTGCAATGACTTGCAGCAAGGGTTGACCTGGCTGTTGCAGCTCTCTGGTGATTGCGTCACCGTCGATAATGACGGCTCCCTTATCTGCAAGCAACGACGACACGGTCGACTTGCCTGAGCCAATGCCACCTGTGAGACCAACGAGAATCACGCGGCCTCCCTATTGAATCAACGAGATTGAACCGACAGGTTCTTCAACTGAAGTTTTCAGGATGCTGGCTCGGCCGGGGCCTCACCAGGCGCTGCGTCGCCGTATTCCTTGTAGTAGTCAGCCCAAGCTGCTTCACGCTCGGCATCGTCGGCGGCACCGCCGACCCAGTTGCCATGCTCGTCGACTTCGAACTGACCGCGGTACTCCTCGGCCAATTCTCCGCCTTCTGCAGCCTGCTTGATGGAGATCGAGATGCGACGACGGGCGAGGTCAAGATCGATGATCTTGACCCACAACTCTTCACCCGGTGTCACCACTTGCTCTGGTGCATCAACGTGATGTGCGGACATCTCAGAGATGTGCACGAGACCTTCGATGCCATCACCAACCTGGACAAACGCACCGAACGGTACCAACTTGGTGACGCGGCCGTAGACAAGTTGACCGACTTCGTGCGTGGACGCGAACTCCTGCCATGGGTCTTGCTGTGTGGCCTTCAACGAAAGGCTGATGCGCTCGCGGCTCATGTCGACTTCCAACACCTGCACCGTGACCTCGTCACCGACGGTGACGACTTGACTCGGGTGGTCGACGTGCTTCCACGACAACTCGGACACGTGAATGAGACCATCCATGCCTCCGAGGTCCACGAATGCACCGAAGGCGACAACGCTCGACACGACGCCCTTGCGAACTTCGCCGGGCTTCAGATTTGTGAGGAACTCGTCGCGCTGTTCTTTCTGGTTCTCCTCGAGGAATCCGCGACGTGACAGGACCACATTGTTGCGGTTCTTGTCGAGCTCGATGATCTTGGCCTGAATCGGGCGACCGATGTAGGGCTGAAGATCACGCACGCGACGCAATTCGACGAGTGATGCGGGAAGGAATCCGCGAAGACCGATGTCGACGATGAGACCACCCTTGACGACTTCGATGACAGTACCTTCGACGATTCCGTCGGCTTCCTTCACCTTTTCGATAGCACCCCATGCCTTCTCGTACTGAGCGCGCTTCTTCGAGAGAACGAGTCGTCCTTCTTTGTCTTCGAGAGTGAGAACCAAAGCCTCGATCTGCTCTCCGAGTTTTACGATTTCGTTGGGATCTACATCATTGCGAATCGACAATTCGCGCGACGGGATGACACCTTCGGTCTTGTATCCGATTTCAAGAAGAACTCCGTCACGATCGATCTTGACGACAGAGCCAGTGACGAGTTGACCTTCCTTGAGTTCCACCATCGTGCCGTCGATTGCTTCGGCGAAAGTTGTGGAGAGATCACGTTCAGTGATTTTGCGAGGGGTGTAATTGCCTTCTGCGTCGAAGGAGCCCATGGACGCAGATGCTGTGGTTGTGTCGGACAAGGAAAGGTCGCTTTCGGGATGGATAAGAGTGGTATCGGTTTGGTCTCGACTGAGCTGGTGCCACACTCAAGAGCCCAGCCGGCGGCTGGGCGTTTTAAACGCTATCACCAGATGTTCCGGACACTCCAAGGACGGAGCAGCCACGGAATACTGACCTGGCTCCACCCCGTGTATCGCCCTCACGTCAAGTCCGACCCGAGCCATGAGCAAACGCAACTCACGAGGCGTGTAGCAACCGGTCCACAAGTCAACTTCCTTCACCACACCCTCTGGAGAGCGCACCTCCGTGCGCTCATGGTTCAGACCGCGCTCAACGTCAAAGGTCGAGCCCTCCTGGTGTTTAATCACGAAATACGAGTTGAATGCTGACAGTGCCAACTGTCCACCGGGGCGGAGGGCCCGCTCAATCGAGCGCAGCACGTCTTCGTCACCGCCATCTTCCACCATCAAACCGAATGCCCCCTGACAGAGGCATATAGCGGCGTCGAATTCTTCGTCGAACGACATTGTTCGCGCGTCGGCAACTTCGAATGTCGCACCTGATGTTGCAGACTCCCGTGCGACATCGACGAACCGCGAACTGATATCAACGCCATGGACGAGGAAACCCCTTGCTGCTAGTTCGTTTGCATGTCGACCAGGACCGCATCCGACGTCGAGAATGCGTGCACCTGGTTCGAGGTCGAGCACCGAGAGAAGAAAGTCGACTTCCTGCCTTGTGCCTTTTGTGAATGAGTAGCGCAGATACGCCGCTCCCATGTGATCTGCAAGTTCTTCAAACCAGTGATCGGCGTTCACTTTGCCTCGGCCCATGAAGGTCCCCAACTGAAGTTGACCTCGAGTGGAACATTCAATGTGGCGGCCGATCTCATGATGGTAAGAACGATGTCTTCCACCTCAGATTTTTCATTCGTGGGCGCCTCGACGATGACCTCGTCATGCACCTGCAACACGAGGCGACTATTCAATTTGTGTCGCTCCAACGCCTGATCGATTCTGACCAGAGCAATCTTGAAAATGTCTGCTGCCAAACCCTGGATACCAGCGTTCATGGCTTGGCGCTCGCCCGCTTGACGAATTCGAAAATTGTCACTGCGCAATTCGGGGATGGGCCTCCGACGTCCGAACAATGTCTCGGTGTATCCGTTACGTCTTGCGTCTGTCACTGTCGCATCCATGTACGCCTTCACAGCAGGGAAGGCAGTGAAATACGCCTCAAGAATGTCGGCCGCCTCATCAACTCCGATGGACAGCCGTTGACTCAATCCGTACGCCTCCATGCCATAGGCCAACCCGTAGGAAACCATTTTTGCTTGCGAACGTTGGTCTATTGACACCTTCTTTGGGTTCACGCCAAACACGCGAGCAGCTGTCGCAGTATGTATGTCCTCCCCCGCAGTGAATGCCGCCACGAGACCGGGATCATTCGCAAGATGCGCGATGCAACGAAGCTCAATTTGGTTGTAGTCAGCCACCAAGAACTCGCGACCTTTTGCGGGCACGAATGCTTGTCTGAACACTCGACCCTCGTCAGAGCGCACAGGAATGTTGTGAAGATTCGGATGGTCACTACTGAGCCGGCCCGTTCGCGCGACCGTCTGATTGAACGTGGCATGGATGCGACCATCAGAAGCAACTTCCGCCAAGAGACCTTCGCCGTACGTGGACCTCAGCTTCTCGACTTCCCGATATCGCATGAGCGGGTCAATGAACTCTGGCCACTGGTTCCGGATCTTCTCGAGAGTTGCCGCATCCGTGCTGTATCCGGTCTTGGTTTTCTTTCCGGGGGTCAGCCCCTTGTCTTCAAAGAGGATCTCGCGCAGCTGCACTGGCGAGTTCAGATTGAACTCTCGTCCGGCGACAGCGTGCAGGGTTGCGACGAGTGCGTCGACTTCCTCGGTTAGGCGATCTCGAATGGCGCGCAACTTCTTGACATCCACACCGATTCCGGTGGCTTCCATTCGCGCCAATACCCCGACGAGCGGGTTCTCAACATCGCGATACAAGGTCGCCACACTGCTCGAGTCGAGTGACGTCTGCAGCGCGAGCGCCAACTGCGACACGACGAGCGCTTCCTTTGCAGCCGAGTCCGCAAGGGAGGGTCCGTCACCGAAGTCGAGCTGACCAGTGGCACCGTTGCCTTCCTCAACATCGATACCCAACTCCGACCTGCACACATCAGCGAATTCATATGACGACAAAGACGGGTTCAACAGATAGGCCGCAATCGCAGTGTCGATCTCCAACGAGTCGAGTCGGTTCCCCTGCTCTTCCATCCAGCGCATGAACGGCTTCGCATCATGTGCCCTCGACTTTGCGACACTCGCCAGAGCGGCACGAACGGATTCGTTCTGCATCTGTGACGCATCGAGCCACAGGACTTCTCCCGTATCTGGCGACAAGAGAACGGCAACGCCCGCCAGATCTGATGCACCCGGTCGGCCGCTCCAACGAACTGCGAGGGTTGCATTGGTCAGGTGGCCAAACAATTCGACGGCCTCTTTGACATCTGAAGTAGTCCGGACGGTGGCTTCGCTACGCGTCTCGGCTTGTGACTGCGCAGGTGATTCAACTACTGAATCTCCTTGCGTGGACCAACCCAGCTGATCAACGACATCGCTCACCCGTTTGTACATGTTCTTGAATTCAAGAAAGTCGAACAATCGCTTCGTGGACGCAAGATCCGGCTGCGGTTGCAATGCGGCGAAATCCACCTCAATGGGCACATCATTTCGCAGATACATCATGCGTGCGTTGCGCTCGACTCGGCTCCCGTGCTCTTCCAGACCTGCGCGAATCTTCGGCGTCTGTTCTGCGGCATTGGCGACTGCGGTAGCAACGGTTCCGTACTGGGTGATGAGCTTTGCTGCGGTTTTTTCACCAACTCCAGGAATGCCGTCCAAGTTGTCGCTCGAGTCACCTCGGAGCGCGGCATATTCCGGATATTGACGAGGCGTCACACCGGTACGTTCGAGGATGCCCGCCTCGTCATACAAGGCGTAATCACTGACTCCACGCTTGTTGTAGAGCACTCGAATGTGCGGATCCTTCACTAACTGATACGTGTCTCGATCACCGGTGACAACGATGACGTCGACACCTTTGGCCTCTGCACGGTGAGTAATCGTCGCGATGATGTCGTCACCCTCGAAACCTGGGGCCTCAATCCACTTGATGCCGAGCACATCGAGCAGTTCACGCACCAAACCCATCTGCTGGCGAAGAGTCTCGGGTGCTTTTTCTCTCTGTGCCTTGTACTCCGGGATGGCTTCGTGACGGAACGTCGGTTCTGGTCGATCGAAGGCCACGACGACTCCGTCGGGCTTGTGCTCTTTCACCAGTGACATCAACATCGTGGTGAACCCATACACCGCGTTCGTCGTTTGTCCGCTAGCGGTCGCCATGTCCTCAGGCAACGCAAAGAACGCGCGATACGTCAGTGAGTTTCCGTCAAGCGCGAGAATCTGCATGCTCGCCTATTCTCCCACGCCGAGTTGCACACTCGTAGTGCTGACTGCCGAGAACTAGGGATGTACTTCGCCGCTGAGAATTCGTTCGGCCACGGCCTTCATGGTGGAACGGTGATTCATGGCCGCACGCTGAATGAAGCTGAATGCATCTGATTCACTGAGTCCGTGAGTGTCAATGAGCAGGCCTTTGGCGCGGTCGATGATCTTTCGCGCCTCTAACTGTTCCCCAAGAGCATCCACTTCGCCGTTCAGAGCCATTAACTCTTTGAAGCGGCCCACAGCCACTTCGATAGCGGGAATGAGGTCACTCTTCTGGAAAGGCTTTACGAGATATGCGAGCGCACCGGCGTCGCGCGCTTCTTCGATAATTTCCCGCTGGCTGAACGCAGTGAGAATGAGCACTGCACACAGACGATCTTTTGTGATCGCGCGCGCCGCTTCGAGGCCATCGATGCCGGGCATCTTGATGTCGAGAATCGCAAGATCAGGGCGCAGCTCTCTGACTAGTTCGACAGCTTTGTCACCACGACCGGTCTCGCCGACGACTGCGTAGCCCTCTTCTTCCAGGGTCTCTTTTAGATCAAGTCGAATGATTGCTTCGTCCTCGGCGACGACAACTCGAAACGTCATGAGAGTGAATCTCCCAGAGACGAGACCTTCATGCGGTCGAGTAATTCATCAAGGCGTTGCTCAAGCTCTTGGATGGAGACAACGATGTGTTGGCGATGCTTGCGCATCGCGTCCGCATGAGCCTTCGCATCGCGGTACTCGAACGAGGCAGCCGGGGTCTCTGACACCAAGGCACGAACTTCCAACTCCTCGGCTTCGGCGTCAAGGTGACTGAGCTGATCGTCAGCGATACGCAACTCCTCGCGAAGTTCGGACAATCGACGACTCGCAGCGTGTAAACGTCGTTCAACGAGTCGCGTTCCCATCGGGAGAAGTGTAGGGAGAGCCTGGGTGCCCGAGGTGGGACTTGAACCCACACGCCCTTTCGAACAACGGATTTTGAATCCGTCGCGTCTGCCATTCCGCCACTCGGGCCAGGGCAAAAGAGCGTATCGGCAAGGCTCCTCTACCCCTCGGTAGCGCATCTGGGCCACAAAGCAAGGTCTAGGGTTGTTGTCGATGCTCGCCTTCACCTTTCCAGGTCAAGGTTCGCAGCGCCCCGGCATGGGTCGTCCCTGGCTGGACCATGAAAGCTGGGAACTCGTGGAGGAAGCCTCCGATGTGTCCGGTCGTGACGTCGCTCGCCTGCTCCTCGACGCCGATGCCGATGAGCTGAAAGACACTCGAAATGCCCAGTTGACCACCTTTGTGTCGAGCCTGATGGTGCTGGACGCTGTCGAACGACTCGGTCTCGAACCCACGACGTGCGCTGGACACAGCCTTGGGGAATACACAGCCCTCACCGCAACGGGTGCGTTGGCTTTTGATGACGGCGTCCGCCTTGTTGTCGAACGCGCAGACGCAATGCATGAAGCTGGCGCATCTTCACCTGGAACCATGTCAGCAGTCCTCGGACTCGACGACGATCAAGTTGAGATCGCATGTCGGCGCGCAGATGCCGACGTGTGGGTGGCGAACTTCAATGCACCGGGACAAGTTGTCATTGCCGGAAGCCCGTCAGGAGTTGCTGCTGCTTCTCAACATGCAAAAGAACTTGGGGCAAAGAAAGTGATGCCACTTCAAGTGAGCGGGGCATTTCATACGCCATTTATGACTGCCGCTCGAGATCGGCTGCGAGCAGCAATTGCCGATGCGTCACCGCGCGACACTGAAGTGCCTGTCATCAGCAATGTCGATGCACTCGCACATGACAAAGGTGACGAGTGGGCGTCGCTTCTGTCCGCACAGTTGTCAAGTCCAGTGCGATGGAAGCACTGCCTCCTCACCATGTCGGACATGGGCGTCACATCATTTGCCGAACTCGGGCCCGGCGGTGTTCTCACTGGCATGGCCAAGCGATCCGTGGAAAATGCGCGAACCATCAGCGTTGCCACACCTGAAGATCTCGACAAATTGTTGGAGTGGATCAACAACTCCACCCCGATCGTTGCCACACCACATGAAGGTGAGCATCTCTTCGCGCACGAACGACTGATCGTCAGTCCTGCAGCTGGTGTGTTTTCACCAGTCACAACATTGATCTCGGGCTCGATGATTGTCGTCGGCCAGGTCATCGGACAGGTCGGTGACCACGACGTACGGTCGCCCTTCGACGGACAACTTCAGTCATTCACCGCGCTAGAGGGCGAACGCGTGACATCGCGTCAACCCATTGCCTGGTTGCGCACCGAGTAAGGAACGCCAGACATGCGACGCATTCCAACATCTGCTCGCGGAGCACGCTTCATCGGCTGGGGAACAGCCCTTGGCCACGACACCGTCACCAATCACGATCTCGAACAGAAGATGGACACGTCCGACGAATGGATTCGTGAACGTACAGGCATCGAACGACGACACATCGGTGGATCGAATGTTGAGCTTTCCACCGAGAGCGGCCGTCGCGCATTAGAAATGGCCGGAGTCGACCCCTTGTCAATTGATGCACTCGTGCTTGCAACGACAACGCCAGACCGCGGTGTACCTGGTACGTCAGCAAGTGTGCAACATTCGCTCGGATTGAAATGTGGCGCATTTGATGTCAATGCCGCCTGTTCCGGTTTCGTGTATTCCCTCGTCACAGCTCACGGACTCATTGCGATGGGTGCCGAGCGAGTGTTACTTATCGGAACCGACGTCTTGTCCCGCATCACCGATTGGAATGATCGCAACACTGCCATTCTGTTTGCGGACGGTTCCGGTGCGGCAGTTCTCGAGGCAACCTCTGATTCAGGGCACCTTCTTGGCTGGGACCTCGATGCCGATGGCTCTCTCGAGAATCTGCTGTACCAAGACCACGGCGACTTCATCAAGATGGACGGCAAGGAAGTGTTCCGACGTGCCGTTCGCATCATGGTTGACAGCGCCACAAAGAGCATCGCGCATGCAGGCGTCACAAGCGACGACATCGCATTGGTCGTTCCACATCAAGCAAACATTCGCATCATCTCGGCTGCGTGCGATCGCCTGAACATGCCGCTTGAAAAAGCGGCGACGGTCATTCACGAGACTGGAAACACGTCATCTGCGTCCATTCCTCTGGCTCTCTTTGACGCTGCGAACAAGGGACGCATCAAAGAGGGCGACCTCGTTCTTTTGGTTGGGTTCGGCGCTGGCATGACGGCTGCCAGTGCAGTCATCAGGTGGACGGCACGATGAGTCGAACAGTGCTCGTGACCGGTGGTTCTCGTGGAATCGGCCTTGCCTGTGCGCGACATTTTGCAAGCCTCGGCGACAACGTTGCTGTCACGTATAACTCGTCCCCTCCTCCGGATGGTTTATTTGGAGTGAAATGTGATGTCACCAATACGGCGGAAGTGGACTCGGCGTTCTCAGCCATCGAAGAGAAGTTCGGACCAGTTCAAGTGCTCGTCGCAAATGCTGGCATCACCAAGGACACGCTGCTCTTGCGGATGTCCGAACAAGACTTCACGTCGGTGATCGATGCCAATCTGAACTCGGCGTACCGATGTTGCAAGCGCGCCGCACAAGGCATGCTTCGTGCACGTTCTGGCCGCATCATTCTGATGTCGTCGGTTGTCGGTCTACTCGGCTCTGCCGGACAAGTGAACTATGCAGCATCAAAAGCAGGTCTTGTCGGTCTTGCACGTTCGTTGGCGAGAGAGCTCGGTTCCCGCAGCATCACCGTCAACGTTGTCGCTCCCGGCCCTGTGGAGACAGACATGACTGCTGCGCTTGGAGATGACCGCGTGAAGGCACTCGTCGAGGCAGTTCCACTTCAACGAATGGCGACCCCAGAAGAAATCGCAGAAGTTGTGGCTTTTCTTGCCGGACCCGGCGCCGGCTACATCACTGGCGCAGTCATACCAGTTGATGGTGGCCTGGGCATGGGTCACTAAGACCAAAGCTCACCGCATTGGTGTGCGAAACTGAAACACCCACCAAAGGAGACCAAACAATGGACCAAGAGCTTTTCTCGCGATTCACCAAGTGCGCAGTCGACACCCTGTCCGTCGATGCATCCAAGGTCACGCCTGATGCTTCCTTTGCCGACGATCTCGATGCGGATTCGCTCGACCTAGTTGAGTTAGTCATGGCGCTTGAAGAGGAATTCGGCATTGAAGTACCTGAAGAAGAACTCGAGAACGTCAAGACCGTTGGTCAAGCGTTCGCACTTGTGACAAACAAGATCTCCTGATCACGTCATCATGCAAGGAGCCGGACACCGGGTTGCAATCACCGGATTCGGAGTTGTTGCGCCGTGCGGCATCGGCAAAGACGCTTACTGGAAGGGTCTTCACGGACCTGGCGTTACTGGCACACGGAGCGTAGAGCTCACGGATTGGGACCCACTTCCCTACTTTGACAACCCGAAAGACGCGCGTCGTGCAGATCGAGTTGAGCAATTTGCTTTGGCAGCCGCGCGAGAGGCCTTCGAACAAGCGGGCGATGTCGGTGTTGACCCGGCGCGTTTCGGCTCCATCTTTGCCACCGGAATTGGCGGGTTACACACACTCGAAGAACAAGTCATCACGCGCGTCGATAAGGGTGAGCGTCGTGTCTCGCCATTTCTTGTTCCAATGATGATGGCGAATGCATCGGGCGCGGCCATCTCCATGCGCTATGGCCTACAAGGCCCCAACGAGACAATCTGCACAGCCTGCGCTGCCTCGACCCATGCAATTGGGTACGCCGCACGACTCATCGCATGGGGGCGTTGCGACGCCGTCGCAACAGGTGGCTCGGAAGCAGCGGCAACCGCAACATCACTCGCCGGATTCGGCAACATGACAGCTTTGTCGTCCTCAGGAGCAAGCATGCCCTTTGATGCCAAACGGGACGGATTCGTCATGGGCGAAGGTGCGGCAGTTTTTATTCTCGAACGGTGGGACCTCGCAGTCGCACGAGGGGCGACGATTTTGGGTGAAGTCCTGGGCGCGGCCAGCAATGCTGATGCGCACCACATCACTGCACCATCGCCTGGTGGTGTCGGAGCAATTGCGTGCATGAAACTCGCACTCGAAGATGCGGGCCTGCAGGCTGCTGATATCGCTCACATCAACGCCCACGGAACATCAACACCGCTCAACGACGCTGCAGAAGCCGAGGCCGTACGCGCGATTTTCGGCGACAAGACAGTTCCGGTCATGAGTGGCAAGGGTGTCACCGGACACGCACTCGGTGCAGCGGGCGCGCTCGAGGCGGCGCAAGTGCTTTTGGCGTTCGAGAACAAGTCGATTCCGCCGACTGCCGGCACGACAGAAGTTGATCCTTCAATGGCGATCGACTTGGTTCATGGCGCATCCCGCGCGTGGACGCCAGGGCCCACCCTCAGCAACAACTTTGGTTTCGGTGGCCACAACGGCTCAGTGATTCTCGCCCCAAAGCGTTGACCACCTGTCTCGACTCATTCGCCATCGACACATCACTCCACTCTCCGCCGGCGCTGAAGCCACATGCGAGTAGTACGAGTCATCAACTTTGAGGAACTCTTCGTGCAACACAAAGCCGATTTTCTCGGCAATGCGGCGTGACGGAACATTCTTGGAATCATGAACTAATTCGACGGCAAGCACAGGCTTCATACCAAAAGCTGCTTCGAGCATGGTCTGCGCAGCAAGCGTCGCAATTCCACGGTTGAGGTGCTTCGCATGAACCCAATAGCCGATTTCTAAGCATCCGCGATCAGACCGAGGGTGAAGTCCGGTACTACCGACAAGATTGTCGCCAGCGAAGATTCCGAAGTTGAAATCTTTCTTGTTAGACCAATCTGACTGCCATTCGCGCACCAGCACACTTCTCTGCTCAATGGACTGGGGTTCGAACGCCACCCATGGCATCCACGGCCGCAAGTGTTCAATGCTCTCGGTCACCGCACTCACGATCATCTCTACGTCCGACGGCACATAGGCTCGGATGTCGTATTCATCCACGAGAAAATGCTCGATTGGTGTTTCGTCAAGCCACCAGGTCTCAGTAGACATGGTCAGGTATCTGCGAAGACGAACATCAACTCAAGTTCGCACGCCACGGCACCATCGACGAGCGCCTGACCGGATCCTTTCCCGGCACGGGCACTCATACGGCCCAACTCCACGACCAACTCCAGCTCGTCACCCGGCGTCACCTGTCGACGAAACCTTGCGCCATCGATGCCGCCAAACAAGGGCAGCTTTCCGACATGAGAAGGTGATGTCAACACCGCGTAAGCGCCCACTTGAGCGATGGCTTCGCACATGAGAACACCGGGCAACGTCGGCCGCCCAGGAAAATGTCCGGGGAAGAACCACTCATCGCCTGTCAGACGCCAATGACCAACCGCTCGCACTCCCGGCTCGAGCACGCTGATTCGATCAACGAAAAGAAATGGCGGACGATGCGGCAACACCTCTGAAGGTGCTGCGAACTCGCTCACGCTTTACCGAGAGCTTGGAGCAAGAACTCTGGCGTCTGCTTCGGAGAGATCTTGTACCAGGCGTGCAACACTTTGCCGTCGGCGTCAATGAGAAACGCTGACCTTTCGATACCCATGTATTCACGTCCGTACATAGATTTCTTCTTCCACACTTTGTACGCCTTGGCAACCTTGTTCTCGGTGTCGGCGAGAAGCGTGAAACCAAGCTCGTACTTGTCATCGAACTTCTTTTGCTTCTCGGGTTTGTCGGGGCTGATGCCGACTATTGCAGTGCGTCCAATGCTGTCTTTCACGTCTCGAAGTCCGCAGGATTGTTGCGTACAACCTGGCGTGTCTGCCTTCGGATAGAAGTACACGAGGACCTTCTTCTTACCCAGCTTCTTCAACGAGAACGGCTTTCCGTTCTGATCGAGAAGTTCAATGTCCGGAGCTTTGTCGCCTGTCTTCAACACGGTCACGACTTTATGCGAGGAAACCTCTGGTCCAAGCGCTGTCGAACTTCAGATACAAACTCGCCCACGGCTTCCGATCCGCCCTCCAACATGCGACGCACGACCGCGGCACCCTGAATCACGCCGTCAGCCACTTCGCTTGCCTGAACCGCTTGTTCCGCATTCGACACTCCGACACCAACCAGCACCGGTACGTCTGTGATTGCCTTCAGCCTGGCAGCAAGCTTAGTGGCGGTGTCAGCCAATGACTGCCTCTCTCCGGTTACACCCAACAGTCCGACCGAATACACAAACCCTCGTGCGCGTTGTGCAACCTTCGGCAGTCGGTCATCGGGCGCAGTTGGTGCTGCCAACATCACCGTCGCCACTCCATGTTTGTCGGCTGCATCACACCACGGTCCACTCTCCTCAAGAGGAAGATCAGGGATGATTGCACCGCACACCCCGGCATCAACCAGCGACTTGGCAAAGCGCTCATGGCCGGCATGAAAAACCGTGTTGTAGTAACACATCACGACAATCGGCACCTGAACATCAAGCGTGCGCAGTTGCTCGAAAATGCTCACGGGCGTGGCACCAGCCTCGAGCGCAAGTTGTGAAGCCTCCTGGATAACAGGCCCGTCCATCACCGGATCTGAGAACGGAATACCCACTTCAATGGCGGTGGCACCGTTTGCCGCGCACGCGCGTACGGTCTCGACCCATTGCGGCGCACCACCAGTGACGTAAGGAACGAGCGCCTTTCGACCCTCTGACCGAAGTGAACGAAGCGTGGATTCGAGCTGACCCACCTCGCTCAAATCTTGTCCCCCAAGATGTCCATCATCTGGGCGACGTCTTTGTCACCACGACCCGACAGATTCATAAGCACCGTCTTGCCCGCGAAGTTCTTGCTCTCGCGCGCGATCCAAGCGACGGCATGAGCACACTCGAGCGCGGGAATGATCCCTTCAGAGCGCGCCATCAATTGAAAGGCCGCGATGACTTCATCATCCGTGACAGTCGGATATTCGGCGCGGCCGATGGATGCAAGGTACGAATGCTCTGGCCCGACACCGGGGTAATCAAGACCGGCGCTAATCGAATGTGCCTCTTGCACTTGTCCAAACTCGTCCTGCATGAGATAGCTCTTCATGCCGTGCACCACACCGGGCTGGCCGCGTCCGACGGCTGCTCCACCAGCTGGCTCGACACCGATGAGTCGTGCATCGGTGTCCACGAATCCGGAGAAGATTCCCATCGCGTTCGAGCCGCCACCGACACATGCGACAACGAGATCGGGGTCACTGCCGTAACGCTCACGCATTTGCACTCGCGCCTCGTCACCGATGACGCGATGAAACTGCCGCACCATGTACGGATACGGATGTGGACCCATGACGGACCCGAGGCAATAGTGAGTCGATTCAACAGTTGCGACCCAATCGCGCATGGCCTCGTTCACCGCATCTTTGAGAGTTCGGCTACCTGAATGAACCGCTTCTACTTCGGCGCCCAGAAGTCGCATGCGAAACACATTCAACGCCTGCCGCTCAACATCGACTGCGCCCATGTACACCTTGCACTCAAGACCCATCAGCGCGGCAGCAGTGGCCGACGCGACACCATGCTGGCCTGCACCGGTTTCTGCGACGATGCGACGTTTTCCCATGCGCTTGGCGAGCAGAGTCTGACCGAGAACATTGTTGATCTTGTGTGAACCCGTGTGGTTCAAGTCCTCACGTTTGAGCACGAGCCGAATGCCGAGTTGACGCCCGAGGTTCTCGCATTCGGTGATGATGCTTGGCCTGCCTGCATACTCGGCAAGCACTCTGGTCAACTCTGAACGAAACGAATCATCGGCCCACGCCGCCGCGAATTCACGCTCAAGCTCTTGGCACGCTGGCACCAGAGTCTCAGGAACAAATCGTCCCCCAAATTCTCCGAATCGACCATCGGCACCGGGTGTCACGAGCATTGTCACCGAATGATTTCACCACGATTGGAGGGTGATTCCCTAACTGAATTCACTCTTCCCTATTCGTCATACCAGTCATAGGGAGATGCGTCTCGGGCCTCATGGCGTGGAAACACAACTGCACGAGCAGCCTCGATGAATTTTCGCATCGCTATCGGATCCTTCTTGCCAGGCTCTGCTTCGACGCCACTGGACAGATCCACGCCCCACGGACGTGCAACCTCAATCGCTCGAGCGACATTTGCTGCAGTCAGACCGCCAGCCACAATGAGCCGCCGTACCTCGGGCATGTCGGCCAGAAGAGTCCAGTCAAATACCTCACCACCCCCAGGATTGGGCGCATCAACAAGCACCATGTCTGTGTGAAACGAAGTCGCCCTCGACGCATCGACCGAACCAGCTGCGACTGCCTTGATCACGTGGTGAACGTGTTTCTTGACGCTGAGCACCACTTCCGGAGACTCATGACCGTGAAGTTGAGCTGCTTTCACCCCAGCTTTCTGACAGATCTCTACCACTCGCGTCGGATGCTCATCGCGAAACACGCCGACGGTCAGGGTCTCTGGAGGCAAACGACGGATGATGTCATACACCTTCTGAGGTGCGATCTGCCGTGGTGACGGAGCAAAGACAAAGCCGACAGCGTCTGCACCTAGTGCCACCGCGAGCAATGCGTCGTCTTCATTTGTGACGCCGCAGATTTTGATGAACACGCTCAGAAACTAGTCGCGCGAGTGACGCTCCTTGGGACGATCAATTCCGAAAGGGCCGTTTCCGTGTTCTCGGCTCGCACCAAATGTTCGCCCACGAGGAGCGCGTCATACCCAGCTTCGGCGAGGCTCGTCGCGTCGTCACGGCCCCTGATACCGGACTCCGCAACCCGCACGCACGCTTCTGGAATAACTGATCCCATGCGTACCGCGCGTTCATGGTCCACATCGAAGGTGACGAGGTCCCGCTGGTTCACACCTATCAACACCGCTTCACACTCCACCGCGCGGGCTACTTCGCGCTCATCGTGCACTTCCACTAACGCATCGATTCCGATGTCTCGCGCCAAGGACAGCATGTCTCGCAACTCAACTTGAGACAACACTGCAGCGATGAGAAGCACGCAGTCAGCTCCCATCAAACGCGCATCACACACGTCACGAAGATCAACCGTGAAATCCTTCCGCAAGACCGGCAAGTTGGTGGCTGCACGCGCCGTTTGAAGGTCGTTGATGGATCCACCGAAGTGTTCGCTGTCGGTGAGCACTGACATGCAACTTGCGCCAGCACTTTCGTACCGTCGAGCGAGCCCAGCGACATCAAGTGAAGGCACGAGAGCGCCCTTTGACGGCGAGCGACGCTTGACTTCTGCGATGACGGCGACGGAGTTGCCTTTCCGAAGTCGTGAAGAGAATCCGCGCGTCGGCACAAGCCGATCAGTCGCAGAAACAAGTCGCGACAGAGGTCTGCCGTCGATACTGGCTCGATGTTTGTGCCAGGCGACAATCGAATCGAGATACGTTGCCATCAAGAGTCACCACGAATTTTTCGATGCGAACGTTGACATTCGCAACGGACGTGCGAGATGTCAGAGCCCTTTGCCGGCGATGGGGCGCAGGAAATGGAACTCAGGTGCGCCGCCGAACAAAGGAGCAAGTTTTGGTCCCAATTGCTTGAACCAGTCCGCACCCATGTGCGCATCGAGGTCAGCTTGTGAGTCATACATCTCATACATCCACAGAATGTCTGGGTTCGAGGTGTCGGCATGAAGGATGTAGTACCGCGTTCCAGATTCCTGACGAACGTGGTCGAGAGCTTCCTCCATCGCAGCGGCCAATTCGTTGCCTTTTCCTGCTGCTGCTGGCAACTTCACTGCCAAGGCCACTTTGCTCATCGTGTTGTCCTTCCGTCGTGCCACCTCTTTGGCGGCGACTCTGAAACTACACCGTGTGGTTGTCTCTTCGAAGTCGAGATGAATGCGCTCGACCAGACGATTACAAGCCGAGTCGGCTGGCCACTTCTGTCTCGAGATCAGCGATGGGAACTCGCACCTGCTCTGTGGAATCGCGGTCACGAATAGTGACAGCGTTGTCTTCGAGCGAGTCAAAGTCGACCGTCACGCACAACGGCGTGCCAATTTCGTCCTGTCGGCGATAGCGCCGACCAATCGCCTGAGTTTCGTCGTACTCACACATCCAACGACGCGAGAGCTGTTGGAAGATGTCACGCGCGAGGGGTGACAACGTGTCCTTCTTGGACAACGGCAACACCGCCACTTTGTACGGCGCCAACCGCGGGTGCAACCGCAACACGGTGCGCGGTTCGTCATTCACCACATCTTCGTCGTAGGCCGCCAAGAGGAACGCGGCCATGGTGCGATTGGCGCCGGCTGCTGGCTCTACCACGTAGGGCACATAACGCTCATTCGTCGCCTGGTCGAAGAAGTCGAGCTTCTGTCCGCTGTGTGATGCGTGCTGGGAGAGGTCGAAATCGGTGCGCTGGGCAATACCTTCGAGCTCACCCCAACCCCACGGGAAGAGAAATTCCACGTCGCTGGTACCCGCGGAATAGTGGGACAACTCGTCGGCATCGTGTGCTCTGATGCGAAGCATCTCGCGCGGAATGCCGAGATTGACGTACCAGTCGAGACGCTCTTTGCACCAATACTCATACCACTGCGGTCCTTCAGCGGGAGGCACGAAAAATTCGAGTTCCATTTGTTCGAACTCGCGAGTACGGAAGATGAAGTTGCCCGGCGTGATCTCGTTTCGGAAGCTCTTGCCGACCTGTGCGATACCGAAGGGTGGCCGTTTGCGGCTCGTCTGCAACACATTCATGAAGTTCACGAACATGCCTTGGGCTGTTTCTGGACGTAGGTACACCTCAGCCCCTGCGCCCTCGATGGGGCCAGCATGAGTCTTGAACATCAAGTTGAATGCGCGTGCTTCAGTGAATTGGCAACCCTTCATCGACTGCGGGCAGTCGCGCGTATCTAAATGGTCCTGCCGAAACCGACGCTTACACACGGTGCAGTCCACGAGTGGGTCACTGAAGTTCGCCAAGTGACCACTGGCCTCGAACACCTGTGGTGGACCCAGAATGGCGGCATCGATGAGCACCGTGTCGTCGCGCATTTGCACCATGGTGCGCACCCACGCATCTTTGACATTGCGCAGCATGAGCGAACCGAGTGGGCCGTAGTCATAGGACGAGCGGAATCCGCCGTAGATCTCCGCGCTCGGGTACACGAAACCGCGACGCTTGCAGAGGTTGACGATTTGGTCGAGATCTTGTGCCGGCATGGACTGCTCAGCCTACAAGTGGCGGTCGAACACGCCGATGCTCTTGATACGGCGTTCAAGGTGAAACTCCATGGCACGCCGAGCAAGTGCGTTGACTTCATTCACCACCGGCGAATCTTCCGTCTCAAGTGCCTGAGCCAATGCCCCACCAAGAATGCGCCGCATGAGTTCCAATGCAGCAAAAGACACCGGAGTACCAGCACGGCATTGACCGCACAGCGCCCCGCCTTCCACGAAGTCGAAAGCAACCAGCTCGGCACGCTCGTCACAGCGTGCGCATGAATCGAGCACCGGGCCCGCACCATCTGCGGCGAGCACTTTCCAATAAAAGGCGCCCAGTAGAAGTGGTGACTGCTGTCGGTTCAGCTCGACGAGTGCGCGAGAGAGCAAGTCATAGAGATGTTCCACCGGCTCCCGGTCCGGTGTGAGTGTGTCGATGGCCTCCGCCATGGAGAGGCCCTGGCCTAAACGAGCAAAATCTGTTCGTAACTTTGTGTGCGTGTGCACCAATTCCACTTGCTGAATTGTGTCTAGCGATCGACCGAGGTGCAATTGGATGTCGACTGTGCTGAGTGGCTCGAGGCGCCCTCCGAAGCGAGACTTTCCCTTGCGCACACCCTTTGCAACAGCACGAACCTTTCCGTGATCGCGAGTGAGCAACACAACCACTCTGTCTGCTTCGCCAAATTTGTATGTGCGAAGGACAACCGCTTCGTCGCGATAGCTCTTCACCATTTTGAAGTCATCACGAGTCAAGTCCGCCAAAACGCCGGTTTCGGCGGGTGAAGTCATCAACGGCCAATTCCAAATCTGCAGCTGACACGTTCGTCCAACCAAGGTCAAGAAAGACCAGTTCGCTGTATGCCAATTCCCACACCAGTGACGTCGGCAATCGTGTGGGGGGACCGAGGATGACCACCAAATCTGGCTCGCGTGGACTTGGCGCCAACACGGCAGTCGCAATAGCTGCGTCATTGAGAGGTTCACCACTGTCTTTGGTTCTCAGGGCATTCAACACTCGCGCAAATCGGTTGTGACCATCAGGGTCTGGCTCAATGCAAATACTGAGCCCATCGTCAGCTTCAAGGACCCACCGCGGATGTTGACCGTCACCGATGTTCTTTATCTTTCCCAATGATGACAGCGACTCATCCATGTTCCGTGTCTCACTCAAAGACAGCGACTCCCCACCAAAGGGATACAACGTGAGCCATCGCGTACCGGCGCGAGCCACCCCAGCTGCGAGCGCATCCACTCGATCTCTCCACTGAACCGCATCAAACGCAAGCCACTCGTGCGGCGTGCCACCAGCAACGACAACATGACCCAGTTCAGCGTCGTCACGGTCGTCGAGCGAGGGACGACTCGTCGGTTTCGGCGACATAGGTGGATTCTCTCACCAGATACCAGTCACTAGGGTGACATCGCCGTGACAGATGCACTTTCGACCACTACTAAGGGCCACACGAGCCAACCACCGGTGCACATTGCTTGCATCATGGATGGCAACGGACGTTGGGCGAAGCGTCGTGGCTTGCCGCGGACCGCTGGACATACGGCAGGCGAGGAAGCCCTTGCCGCCGTCGTCAGAGCTGCGGCACAGCGAAATATCGGTTGGCTGACAGTCTTTGGTTTCTCTACTGAGAACTGGGTACGACCTCGTGCCGAGGTTCGTCACATCCTTGGGCTCCATCGCAAACTTTTCGGTCGCATCGACGAAATGAACCAGAACAATGCACGCATCAACTGGATCGGGCGACCATTCGACGAGCCAGGTGCACGTACTCCGGTGTACGTGCAACGAGCAATCCGTAAGGCCATGGCCGACACCGAACACAACACCGGGCTCGTCGTGACGGTTGCATTCGACTATGGCAGTCGAGCAGAACTTGTACGAGCTGCTCGTGCATGCAAGGACACTGACTCACCCATCGACGCAGAAACCATCGACCACAAGATGTATGCACCTGACCTTCCGCCCGTCGATGTGCTAGTGCGCACTTCCGGAGAAACGCGAATCTCAAATTTTCTTCTCTGGCAAATTAACGGGGCGGCAGTGTATTTCACGGAAAAGACATGGCCCGACTTTGACTCCGACGAACTTGACCGAGCTCTGAAACTTGTCCGCAGCAACTGAGGCAATCGCGGCACTGCGTCGCATCACTTCTCGCCTACCTTCCGCCGAAGAGCGGCAGGGGCAAGTCGACATGGTGGCAGAGGTGGCACAGGCACTTGACAAAGGTCGTCATGTGGTTGTGCAAGCAGGCACCGGTACCGGTAAGTCGCTTGGATACATCGTTCCGGTTGTCCTCAACGGCAAACGCACCGTCATTGCCACCGCAACCAAGGCTCTGCAAGATCAGTTGAACGCCAAGGACCTTCCCCTCGTGGCGGAAGAATTTCCTGGGGCATTCACATGGACCGTCCTGAAAGGTCGCAGCAACTACGTGTGTCTGCAACGACTCGATGAACAACTGAACCCGGACTCACACCTTGACTTCGACGACAACGAGCAAACAAAGAAAACCGCGCTCAAAGTAAAGGCATGGCTTCCGTCAAGCGACACGGGCGACATCGAAGAATTTCCAGGACGCCTCACCGACGAGACACGACGTCAGTTCACCGTCTCTAGTGAAGAGTGCCCAGGCGCTCGACGCTGTCCGCGTGGCAACGAGTGCCTAGCTGAAGCGGCACGACACCGAGCTGCAGCTTCAGACATCATCGTCGTGAATCTGCACCTCTATGGCCTCGACATCGCCAGCGATGGTGCAGTGTTGCCGGAACACGAAGTTGTCGTGTTCGACGAGGTTCATCAGCTTGAGTCGGTGATGAGCGATGCAGTCGGCACAGCCATTGGACCAGGTCGTCTTAAGGCGCTCGTATCAGTAGTCCGAGCCGTGTTGGTCGACAGTTCAGCTTGCGACTCGCTCGCAGGCCGAGCTGCAGTTCTTCGAACAACTTTGGTGCCACACCTCGCAACCCGTTTTCAATCCGGTCTTCCGGCAAACATTGGCAAGGCATTGGGTGACGTGCGCGGTGATGCCTCTTCAATTCTCGGAGAATTGCGTGCTGTTGACAGCACCAACGACGCACTCAAGCAAAAAGTGTTGCGCGCTCAGACACAGGTGTCGAGGCTCATCGAAAGTGTCGATATATGCCTTGCGGCGAACGACAATCAAGTTTTGTTTGTCGAGGGCACCGAGGAGCGGCCGCTGTTGCGGGTGAGTCCACTACACGTCGGCGACTTCATGAATGCCGGTGTGTGGCATAAACGCACTGCCGTGCTTACTTCGGCGACTGTGCCCCTCAGCCTTCCACAGCGAGTCGGACTACCAGACGAGGGCACGGAATCACTGTCGGTTGACAGCCCGTTCGACTATCATTCAATGTCGAAGTTGTATTGCTCACCGGAATTTCCCGACCGAAACTCCCCACAGTTCGATGAGTTCGTACATGACGAACTGGAAGCTCTCATCAATGCGGCCGGAGGCCGAACTCTCGCGCTGTTCACCAGCAACCGGGCACTTCGTCTGGCGGTTACAGCGCTACGTGAGCGCGTGAGCTTTCCCATTGTGACGCCACTCGAGACACCACGTCAGCGACTGATCGAAGAGTTCTTGTCCGATGAAGCCACGTGCATCTTTGCGTCGCAGTCGTTTTTTCAAGGTGTCGACCTTCCAGGTCGCACGTTGTCCCTCGTCGTGCTGGACAAACTTCCCTTCCCACGTCCAGATGATCCGTTGCTGGAAGCACGACGCGATGCCGTCGGGAGACGAGCTTCATTCAACATCATCGATCTTCCGATGGCAGCCACTTCACTTGCGCAAGCCGTTGGCCGCCTCATCAGAACCAACGAAGACCGTGGCGTCGTGGCCGTTCTTGACAATCGACTTGCGAATGCCGGGTACCGTCGCACGCTCATAGACGTACTGCCGCCAATGGCGCGCACTCGGCATCGAGATGAAGTGGAAGCTTTTCTACGCGACATCACGACATAACTGCGACTACGCAAGGTCGAGCCGACAGACAACAGGCCGCCAGCCTGCTGCTTCTAGTAGCCGAGGCGCTCGATTTTGTCTGGACGTCTTTGCCAGTCTTTTTCGACGGCGACATGCAATTCAAGAAATGCTCCAGCCGGCATTTGTGCGCGAACGGCCTGACCCACTTCCTTGAGCATCGCTCCACCTTTGCCGATGACCATTCCCTTTTGGCTGTCACGTTCGACAACAATCTCACAACGAACCCGAGGCCACTCCCACTCTGTGACACGGGTGGAGATGGAATACGGCAACTCGTCAGCGAACCGCTCTATCAACTGTTCGCGCACCAGTTCTGCCACCCACAGACCTTGCTCGGTGTCTGAAGCCATGTCAGGGGGAAAGTATTCCGGACCCTCGGGCATGGCTGCGCGAAGTGCTGCGACGAGCGCATCGACCCCTTCTCCGGTGCGAGCCGACAAAGGAAAGTACTCACGAGCGTTCAGCACTGAGGTTGCAGCCAACTGCTCAAGCGTCTTTTGGCGCGACACCGCGTCGACTTTGTTGATGATGACAAAGGTGCGATCCATGTGAAGCCGGTCTGCGACGAATTGATCTCCGCGACCAAACGGTTTGCTTGCGTCAATCACGAGGCACGTGATGTCGACATCGTCGATCGACTCAAGCGCTGTGGCATTCACTCGCTCACCGAGCGCAGTCACCGCCTTGTGCACCCCAGGGGTGTCGACAAAGACAATTTGCGAGTCAGCACCGTGAAGCACCCCTCGAACGCGGTGCCGCGTGGTTTGAGCTTTGTTCGACACAATGCTCACTTTTGACCCGCATATGGCGTTCACGAGGCTTGACTTGCCGACATTTGGTCGACCTACAAGAGCCACGAAACCACTGCGCACGATGTCAGGCTACCGATGTGCCCACTCAACTCTTGATGACCTGCAACACTTGACACATGGCGTCTTCTCAGTTCGGATTGGATCCGCGCAAGTGGTTCGAGCGTTCGCTTCCTCAGACACTCCAGATCGCACTTTGGCTTCTGTACATCAACGGCGCTTTCGCGCTTATCGAATATCTGGACGGCACTGACGACCTCGGCTATCTCCGCGGACGTTCTGCGCTCGGCGCCGTGGCAGGACTCATCGTCTGCGTCTTGTTCATTGGTTCTGGTTTTCTCATCGCCAACGAAAAGAGACTGGGCTACAAGGCAGCCATTGCTGCTGCGTTCTCCCCCTTCGTCATGCGAGTCTGGGCTTACTCGGACTTCGAAAGACAGATGGGTGTGAGTGTCTCACTGTGGGACAAGCTCACGGGCAATACCCTCATCGGATTCGCGTTTGATGTCGCCCTCTGTGCCCTCATCCTTCATCCCATGAGCCGGAATCACCAGCGTGTGTGGTTTCGAAAGATGAGTTGAACACCTCGCCGTGCAACAATTAAGACATGGCTAGAGACATTCAAGGGGTCGAAGGACTGAAGGCGCTTGTTGGCGAACATCTCGGTTACTCGGACTACATCACCATCGAACAAGAACGCGTGAATCTGTTTGCTGACGCAACCGGCGATCATCAGTGGATTCACATCGACGTTGAGCGTGCCAAGTCAGGCCCCTTCGGCGGACCCATTGCGCACGGCTATCTCACGCTCTCGCTCGGGCCGGTGTTGTTGCCGCAGATCTTTTCAATCAAGGGCTTTTCCATGGCAGTGAATTACGGCTGCAACAAGGTTCGCTTTCCTTCGCCCGTGCCGGTTGGTTCCAAGTTGCGAGCTGGGGTCAAACTGGCCAATGTCGAGGACATCGCCGGTGGCGTACAAGTGACCATCGAGACGACCTTCGAAGTTGAAGGGGCGTCGAAGCCCTCGTGCGTGGCGGAAAACATGTTCCGCTATTACGTGTGACCATCGAGCCACTTATCTGAAGTTCGGCATCACCTTGGTGGCGAACAACTCGATGGTCTCGGTTGACGGGTAGTCCGGGCACCAAGGAATGAAGCCGGAGCAACCGGCTTCCAAGAAGCGACTGATCTTTTCACTCACTTGGTCCGGCGTGCCCACGAACGCCTTTTCGCGCCACACGTCGAGTGGCTCTCCCGACATCGAACGGGACCCGGCTGCCACGAGCTCAGCTTCGGTCTCGCGGATGAATACCTCACTCGAGATGGTCTTTCGAATTTCTGACTCGTCGCGGCCCACCGTCTTGCAGTGCGATCTCAATATTTCGCGCTTTCGTATGAACTCATCAAGCGAAGAACCGAAGTTGGAAACATTGGCGTGTTCGGCCACGACTCGAAGTGTCAACTGTTCGCCACCGCCGCCAATCCACACCGGCGGATGCGGTTGCTGCAGAGGTTTCGGATCACAATTGGCGCGCACCAGTTTGTAGTGCCTACCGTCGTACGTGGTCTCGAGCTGTGTCCACATTGACTTCACGATTTCAACTGTCTCACGCAGCATGCCGATACGAGCCGACGGTTTCGGATACTCGTATCCGTATCCGCGATACTCGTTCTCATACCAACCAGCTCCGATACCCCACTCCACGCGACCGCCAGAGATGACATCGAGAGTCGATGTGATCTTTGCCAAGAGCCCCGGGTTGCGATAACTGTTGCATCCGACCATCTGTCCAAGCCTGATTCGGCTTGTTCGCTGACTGATCGCGGCCAAAGTTGTCCAACATTCGAACACGGCTTCATGTGCGGGTACCGGAACGTTGTGAAAATGGTCGTACACCCACAGCGAGTCGAAGCCAAGCTCTTCAGCCTTCACCGCAACCTCAACAGCAGCATTCCACTTGTTCTCTGCCCCATCAATTGAGGCCAACTCCATCTTCCAGCCTTGCGGCATGAAGACCCCAAAAAGGGGTGCGTGATCAGATTGGTAAGTCACCGGTGGCCTTCTTCGTCGATCCAGTGTCGGTGAACGCCTTGATGGTGTTCTCTGCAATCCGCATCTGGTGAATTTCGTCAGCGCCGTCAGCAAACCGCGCCCACCGTGCGTGCTGCAACATTCCTGCAAGTGGCGTGTCGGTCGAGTACCCGAGAGCTCCGTGCACTTGAATTGCTCGATCGATAATTCGGTTCAGGCTGTTCGCGACAAAATGCTTCGCCATCGACACCTCTGTGCGGAAGTCATCACCGCGATCGATCTTGTAGGCGGCATGCAACACCATCAACTTGCACTGATAAAGCTCCATCGCGGAGTCAGCAATCATCCACTGCACACCCTGCTTCTCTGCAAGCCACGACCCGTGTGAGTATCGAGTGAGCGACCTGTCGACCATCATGTTGAGCGCAGACTCTGCTTGTGCGATCCACCTCATACAGTGAGCAAGGCGTGCGGGTCCGAGTCGGTATTGACCGAGGCGATGTCCGTTACCGCGTCCACCAAGAATCTGCGAGTCGTGCACGCGCAAGTCTGTGATCACAATCTCACTGTGACCCGTTGACCCATGCATGGTCTCTACTTCACGAACATCGTTCCAACCCTCGGCAGGCAGGTCGATGAGAAAAGCGGTGTTGGCACCGCGTGAGCCTGGTGGCACATCCATCTCAGTACGTGCAATGAGAATCGCGAACTTTGCACGACGAGCACCGGAGATGAACCACTTGTGACCGTTGATGATCCACTCGTCACCATCTTTGATGGCGTGTGTCTTGATAAGTGTCGGGTCTGACCCGGCAACTTCCGGTTCTGTCATGGCGAAGCAGGACGACACCACTCCATCACACAAAGGCTTGAGGTACTTCTCCTTCTGCTCTGGTGTGGCCCAATGGTGCAGTGTGTGCATGTTTCCCTCATCGGGAGCCTGACAATTGAACACCCACGGGCCGACTCGGGTTTTCGCGGCCTCTGCCTGCACCATCGCCAGAGCAACGTGACCAAGACCCATGCCGCCCCACTCTTTCGGCATGTGCGGCAGCCACAGTCCTTCACTGTGTGCAAGTTTGCGCAACCGGATGAGTTCGGTCACATAGGCCCGGCGAGAGTCGGCATCCATCTCCTCACGGTGGCCATATGGCTCCATCGCAGGAATGATGTGGTCATCGACAAAGTCACGCACCTTCGAACGAATCGCCTCATGCTCAGGCGCCAATGTGAAATCGATCATGTCAGCCTCGAATCAGTGAATGCGTCTCGACAATCACGGAGCGCAGTTCGGCGCACCCGTGCTCTGGCACCGTAGCCTTCCGAGGGTGAGGTTCGGCAGTCGTAACCAGAGTCGCGTAAGCGACGTTTCATGGGACACCGACACCCTGCCAGAGGGCGACACCAAGTCCGCCATGGTGCGCGCAATGTTCGACGCGATTGCTCCGCGCTACGACATGGTCAATCGCATCATGACATTCAGGCTCGACGTTCGTTGGCGCAAGCGGGCCGTTCGCGAACTTCGACTTCCTCGTGGTAGCACGGTGCTCGATTTGGCCTCAGGCACGGGTGACCTATGTGTCGATCTCGCGAAAGCAGGACACAAACCACTGTCGATGGATCTTTCTTTCGGCATGCTTTCTGCCGACCGCAGCGGCTCACCGCGAGCACAGTCAGACATTCTTCAACTGCCGGTCGCGAACGGCGCCGTCGACGGAGCGATGTGTGGCTTTGCACTTCGCAACCTGGTCGACCTTGATGTGTTTTTTCGGGAGCTGGCACGAGTCGTACGACCTGGTGGTCGTATCTCACTTCTCGATGTCGGAATTCCCCACCGGCGAGTTATTCGGTTCGGAAACGACATCTACTTCGGCAAGGTGGTGCCACGCATCGGAGCACTGCTCTCTGATGGCGCCGCGTATCGATATCTTCCACGAAGCGTGTCGTACTTGCCTCCTCGAGACAAGCTCGTGCAAATGCTTCGGGACGCAGGCTTTTCCGATGCCACTCACGAGCAACTATCGGGCGGAATCACTCAGATGATGACTGGCACGAGGAACCCGTGACGCAGCGGTTGCACGTCTGCAGCCGGCCTCTGACCACAGCGCTTGATCTCAACGCGGTGTGTCGCGGTGATGGGCATCTTTTCGTGCGAGATGGAGTCGGCATTGCTGGTCGTGGAGTTGCTCTGACCTGCACACAAACCGACGTCGAGAGAGTGTTGCTCAATGTCTCCACAGTTGACAGCGATTCTGATGCGACGCGTGGCGTCGTTGCGTTCGGCGTCAAGCCGTTTTTACGTGAAGACCCGGCTCGTTTTTCAATTCCTGAAGTTCTGGTTCAGAAACGTGAAGATGGTTCACACACCGTGTCGCTGATCGGAACCGACCCCCAATTGGTGACGGAGTCTCGTCTCCTCGCAGTTGTCAATGACATGGCAACCACCAAGCCCAACCCGCCGACAGTCAACTCCTTCGCCGTGCAACCACTCACCCCAATCGACACGTACCTCGCAGCGGTGGTTTCGGCACGTAATGTCGTACGTCGCGGGGAGATTGACAAAGCGGTGATTGCACGAGACATTCAAGTGCGTTCTGCTCAGCCACTCGACGTGTACAGCATCCTCTTGCGCCTGCGCGCTTCTTTCGGGTCTAGCTACCGGTTTCTCATCGGCGGCCTACTTGGTGCATCGCCAGAGCTTCTCGTTGAGCGACAAGGTCGCACCATTCGAAGCCATCCTCTTGCAGGCACCGCGCCACGAACAGGTGATGCAACCACCGACGCCCGACTAGCTGCAGAGTTGGTTGCTAGCACAAAGAATCAGATTGAGCACCGTGTCGTCATCGACATGGTTCACGACACTCTGCTTCCTCATTGTTCATACCTGGACTGGGAACCAGAGCCTTCCATCGTCACGGTTGCAAATGTGCAACATCTTGGAACCGCTCTCGAGGGTGCACTAGTCGAGCCACCTCTCTCAGTGCTCTCATTGGTGGACATGCTCTGCCCCACTCCGGCTCTGGGCGGGCACCCAACCAAGGAAGCGATGGAACTCATCAAGAAAGTTGAGGGCATGAACCGCGGCGATTACGGCGGCGCCGTTGGTTGGATAGATGGAAATGGTGACGGTACATGGGCAGTTGCCATCAGGTGCGCTGAGTTGAGTGCAGACCGCACTCGCGCGCGCCTTTTTGCTGGTGGTGGAATCGTCGCCGACAGCGAACCGCACTCAGAACTTGCTGAGACTCAGGCAAAGTTTCAGGCGATGTTGTCCGCCATCGTGCGACCCTGACACGGGCGCGAAAGTGTCAGGCCTTGGGCCGTACTGCTGCCGATGCGATGAGAGAGTTCACGTGATCATGAGTAGCCACATTGACTGACCGATCAGTACGAGCTTCAATGAGAATTGGCCCGCGAATACCAAGTGCGTCACGCAATGTGGCAAGGTCAGCGACACGTCGATAGGCCACACCGTGCGCAGCCGCCAGATGTTCAAACGACACATCGTGCGGTGTACCGAACAGTGTTTCGAATTGATCGACGTCGAGTTCTTTTGCTTGCGGCAAGAAGCCAAAAATGGCACCGCCTGAGTTGTTCACCACCACGATGCGAAGATCTGCACGTCGACCGGCAAGATTCCACAAACCATTTGCATCATGAATGCAAGCGATGTCACCAATCAGCAGCGTCGTCGGCAATTCGCTGGCGAGAGCCACACCCACTGCGGTACTCACGACACCATCGATTCCATTCACGCCCCGGTTGGAAAAGACCGGATATTCACCGTTGACGCCGCTGTACCACTCAACGTCTCGAATTGGCATGGACGAGCTCACCACCAGCGGTCCCTGACGACATTGCATCACGCATCGCGCAATTGCCGGTTCGTTCCACGTGTCGCCAAGACCCCGCTCGAGAGCCTGCTCAGCGCGATCGGCCGCCGACTCCCAACATTCGAGCCATTCATCATTCGAGCCCTGCGCTCTGTCGTCGCCGACACGATCCGCGATCAGTCGACACGCGTCGTCGACATCAACAACGAAGTTGACGGCGCCGATGAGTTCGGGGTCAAAGAATCGGTCATCAACGCACCACTGATGCACCGGACAGGTCAACGTCTTTAACCACTGGCCGAGCACCTTCGATGCAGGCGGCTCCCCCACTCGCACCACAACAGACGGTTGCAATGCCGATGTGAACTCTTCACATCTCAGAAGACCATCGAAAGCGGCCACCACTACAGGACTGTCGTCCCGCACGCCAGAACGAATATCTGCGAGTACTGGCCAGCCCAAGTGCTCCGCAAGTTCGAGCACCGAACCAGTTGCGCCCTTACCGGCGATGAAGACTCCGTTGTTGCTCTTCTTCACAATCGATGTGAGTGACTTCACCGCTCGCCGAGTGTCTGGGTACTGAGGAGAGTTCCGCTTTTTTGTTTTTCGTTCCGGAAGTGTGCCAACCACGCCCACAAGCGGTTCACGAAACGGAAGATTGATGTGCACCGGGCCCGGCGTGAGGGAATCGACAGCAAGACTGACAGCATCATGGGCAATAGATCGCCATGTCTTGGATTGCTTTTCATCGGGAACTGACACATCGATAAAAGCCCGAACGGCCGACCCGAATAGTTGCCGTTGGTTTATTGTCTGCGGGGCACCAACACCTTGCAACTCAGGAGGGCGATCGGCCGTCATTACAATGAGGGGCACGGCGCTCTGATGACTTTCGACCACTGCGGCGTGAAAATGAGTTGCCGCGGTGCCACTCGTGCACAACAACAAGGCAGGCGAACCAGCCATGCCTGAGCCGAGAGCAGCAAACGCACAACTTCGCTCGTCATGGAACACTTCCATCGATATCCGCTTGTCTGCCCACAACGCACGAGCCATGGGGGTGCTACGCGAACCAGGTGACACAAATGCTCGAATGACGCCGAGTTCCACGAATTCGTCGACCAAGGTCGCACAGAAAGTCGCAGTCGTGTCGGCGGGGGTTGCCATGGCTCTATCGTTGCACTTATGCGGGTGGAAATCTGGTCCGACGTCGTATGTCCTTGGTGCTACATCGGAAAACGGCAATTCGAAGAGGCGCTCGCGCGCCTTCACGACGCAGGAACAGGCACTGACATCGAAGTCGTGTACCGCTCGTATCAGCTCGACCCCACCGCGCCGCCAGGTGGCTCTACTCCGGCCCGCGAGGCGTATGCACGGAAGTTTGGCGGGTACGAGCGTGCCGACCAGATCATCGGTCACGTGACACGCATCGCCGCTGACTCTGGCATCGAGTTCCGCATGGATCGTGCCATCAGGGCTAACACCATGCTCGCCCATCGGGCTCTTCACTTTGTATTGACTGAGATCGAATCGACAGCACAAGCCGCCATGAAAGAGCAGTTGCTGCGCGCCTATTTCACCGATGGCGAGAACGTAGGCGACCTAGATGTCGTCGTGTCCTGCGCCGAACGTGCTGGCATTGATGCCGATGCCTTGCGACGATGGCTCGAGTCAGACGTTGGCGTTGCCGAAGTTGTTGCAGATATCGAAGCGGCACAGATGCGCGACATCACCGGCGTACCGGCATTCGTCCTCGACGATCGGTTCCTCATACCTGGGGCACAAGACGTGGATGTGTTCGAACAATTGCTCACCAGAGCCCTCAACACACAATGAAGTTGCCTGCGTGCCGATGAAATTGGTCTTTCTTCACGGCTTCACCCAGACCGCAAAGTCTTGGGAGCAAGTCATGTCAACTTTGCCAACGGACAGTGTTGATGAAGTACGTGCCGTCGACTTACCGGGCCACGGGGACAACCCCCACGGCAATGTCTCCATCTGCGACATGGCCGACGCACTGGTGGCGCAATACGGAACAGCCGTGTACGTCGGATACTCATTCGGGGCGCGAGTTGCACTGCACATCGCAACCAGACATCCAGAGAAAGTCACGGGACTCGTCATGGTGAGCGGCTCACCCGGCATTGCTGACCCGAACGAACGCCACGCACGTGCGCAAGCAGACGACCAACTGGCCGATCACATTGAATCAGTTGCGGTCCCTACGTTTATCGACGAATGGCTAGCCAATCCACTGTTCATAGGTCTCAACACTGCAACCGCAATGAGAACCGACCGATTACGAAACACCACAAAAGGTCTCGCTGACTCTCTTCGTCACGCCGGTACAGGTCGCCAGGAATCCTTGTGGGACTACCTCAGCTCCGTGTACTGCCCCACCTTGCTCGTCACCGGCGAGCAAGACGCCAAGTTTTGTGACATTGCAACAAAGATGTCCGGCTTGCTACCCAATTGCAGATGGGTCTCAGTCGCTGACGCAGGACACACTGTTCACCTTGAACAGCCGACGCAGTTTGTGCATCTACTCACTTCATGGCTGAAGAGTACGTACGTCGTCTAAATCCGCGCGCTAGGTCCCAAGCGATAGCGCAAGCCCTACGGCATAAGACACTGCAAGCACCAGCTGCGCACGACCCACCATCTGCAACACAGCGATGAGATCACGGCCAGTCGCGCCTTGGTGCACTCGGCGACAGGCAGGGACCGCAGCAGCAACCCCTATGAGCCCGAGCAAACTCAAGGGTCCGGCGACAAACGAGCTCAAGATCACGAACGCTGCGGCGACTGCGAACAGTCCGATGAAAAACAGGCGCGTTTTCTTGTCACCGAGACGAACCGCCAATGTTCGCTTACCGGCGACAGTGTCTCCAGGGATGTCACGCAAGTTGTTGACCACGAGCAGCGCACACGCGAAACAACCGACTGCAATCGATGCGACCCATGACACCGTGGGCAGAGTTTCAGTCACAGCGAATGTGGATCCGACAGTTGCGACGATCCCAAAAAACACAAAGACGAATACTTCGCCAAGTCCCATGTAGCCGTATGGTCGTGGGCCACCGGTATAAAACCACGCAGCCACCAATGCTGCCGCTCCGACAACAAGCAACCACAGTGACGTCACGACTGCGAGCACCAAACCAGCCACTGCTGCCACACCAAGCGCCACGAATGCCGCGCGCTTCACCGCCGAAGCCGTGAATGTGCCCGACCCCACAAGTCGCATAGGTCCGACGCGTTGCGCATCTGTGCCTCTCACGCCGTCGCTGTAGTCGTTGGCGTAGTTCACACCAACTTGAAGAGCAAGACTGACGAAAGCCGCTAGCAGCAGACGCCACCAAGAAGTTGCTGCTCCTTCTTCGATGCCCACTGCACACGCAGCTCCTACGAGTACCGGAACAACGGCGGCGGGCAGAGTTCGCGGACGCGCACCCGCCAACCACAGAGACAACTTGCTTTGGGTCACGGATGCTTGGGTCGACTCGATCACCACATCAGTGTTTCACGGTCATACGATGACTGCGTGGTCGAGTTGATCTGCCTGGACATGACTCAAGGACCACATCTCGTCGATGCCATGAAGCGGGCATGGGATGAGGGACACGCGATTTTCCCGATCGACCAGCGATTGCCCGCAGCGGCAAAACGCGCTCTCATCCGAGCCGTGCAACCCACTCGCATCATCGAAGCTAACGGCGAGACGACATTGCCCGAAGGCGTCCCCGCAGAGCCAGGTGACGCTGTAGTCATCGCAACGAGTGGTAGCTCGGGACTTCCGAAGGCCGTCATACACACTCATGCTTCGCTTCTTGCCAGCGCTCGGGCCACTTCTCAACGCTTGGCGGCAACATCCGACGACGTCTGGCTCGCATGCTTGCCGGTGTCCCACATAGGCGGCTTGTCCGTCGTGACGAGATCTCTTTTGACGGGCTCGCGCGTCATCGTGCAGGCAAAGTTCACCGTGGAGGGTTACGAAGACGCCGTGCGCGAGGGTGCAACTCTCGTGTCTCTTGTTCACACGGCACTTTCGCGAGTCGATGCATCGTTGTATCGCACCGTGTTGCTCGGCGGAAGTACCGCGCCCGAGAGTCTTCCTATCAATGTCGTCACCACGTATGGCATGACCGAGACTGGCAGCGGTGTCGTCTATGACCGACGACCACTCGACGGTGTCGACATCAAGATTCAAGATGACGACATTCTCGTACGCGGTGCGATGTTGATGCGCGGCTACCGAAATGCACCATCAACGATCGACGCGGATGGATGGCTACACACTGGTGACATAGGCAGAGTGTCTTCCGACGGACAGCTTCAGGTTGCTGGTCGCCGAGGGGATCTCATCATTTCTGGTGGTGAGAACGTCTGGCCGGAACCCGTCGAGCGTGTGCTCATGACAATGAAAACTGTCAGAGACTGTGCGGTCGTGGGACTTCCCGACTCCGAATGGGGCAAGCGAGTGGTGGCACTTCTTGAGACCGACGATGCAGTAGAGATGCCACTTGAGTCGGTACGTGCAGTAGTTAAGGAGCACCTTCCTGCATATATGGCTCCGCGCGAAGTCAGATTCGGCAAGGTGCCGCGCACCGCATCAGGCAAGATCCAACGACACTTGATTGTTGAGGCACTTAGCGGTTCGCCACATGACTGAAGCACGAGATCGCCTTCCGCGCCGGTACTGGATGCAATTCTCCGCATCCGCAGTGTCGAACCTAGGCGACGGCATGAACGCGGCTGCACTTCCGCTGCTTGCCATCTTGCTCACGGACGACGCGCGGCTTATCAGTGCAGTCACGTTCAGCGCGATGTTGCCGTGGCTGGTTCTCAGCCTTCCTGCAGGCGTGTACATCGACCGATGGAACAGATCACGCGTCATCGTGACTGCAAATGTGATCAGAGCGATTGTCTATGTGGGTATCGCCTTCGGCGTCGCATCGAACACCCTCGGAATCTGGGGGCTTCTGCCGCTCTTGCTCGTCATCGGGGTCTGCGAAGTCTTCTTCGACATGTCCTCACAAGCTTTTCTTCCCTCGCTCGTCGAAGGACATCAACTACAGCGTGCAAATGGACTGCTCTATGCGATGGAGGTCGTTCTCAATTCATTTGTTGGCCTGCCCATAGGTGCATGGCTGTTCGTCGTCGCAACTGGAGTGCCTTTCGGCGTGAATGGTGCCTCCTATGCACTCGCTGCAATCATCGTGATACGCCTCTCCAAGAACTTGGCCCAGCCACCTGCAAATCCCGCGCTGCAACCCGCCAGCTTCAAGGACGACTTCACGCAAGGCATCACCTGGTTATGGCGCCACCGCCAGCTGCGCACGCTTGCACTCATGCTCGGTGTCACCAACGGGGCGCTCACGATGAGTGAGTCGATATTTGTGAAGTTCGCCTTCGAATACCTGGGCGTCGGACCCCGCGGCTACGGGCTTCTTCTCTCTGCAGTTGCTGCCGGAGCATTGCTCGGAGGTCTGGTCGGAGATCGCATCGCGGCACGACTCGGGGCAACTGGTGCGATCATTATTTCTTATGCGATCTTTGCCAGCACAGATTTTGTGCGGGCACTGTTTCCGAACATCGCCATCGTCCTGGTGATGTCCGTGACCATGGCGCTCGCTGGAACAGTGTGGAACGTCGTCACCGTCAGTTATCGACAGCGAGTAATTCCCTCACACCTCTTCGGACGAGTCAACAGTGCCTACCGATTCATCGGAACGGGGTCCATGGCAATCGGTGCGCTCATCGGTGGACAGCTCGCACACCACATCGGCCTACGCGCACCATTCTTCATCGGTGCTGGGGTCACCGCTATCGCCCTGCTTCTCGCTTTGCCCACACTTCTGAGCGACGACTTTGTATTGACCGACCCACAGCCAGCCTCTTGAACTGACTCGTTCAGGTGCTCTTTGCACCCGCTCCGCCGTCGATGACATAGGTGTCACCCGTGATCCAACTTGCCGCATCTGATGCAAGAAATGTCGCCAAGTTGGCTATGTCTTCTGGTTCTCCCAGTCGATTGGTGGGAAGCGCTGCGGCCAACTTGTCGCCCCAGTTCTCCACCAACACTCCGGCGAAATCTGTCTTCACCAGCCCAGGAGCGATACCCACCACTCGTGTCGGTCCGAGTTCTGCAGCCAATTGCCGTGTGTAATGAATGAGTGCGGCCTTCGTGAGGTTGTACACGCCAAGTCCTTGCTCAGCGCGCATGCCGCCGACTGAAGCGACGTTGATGATGACACCAGGCTTGTCTTTGAAGGCTGCACGCCAGACGGCTTGACTCCAGAACACCGGTCCTTTGAGGTTCACCTGAAAGGTCTTGTCATAACGCCCTTCGTCGACTTCCATCGTGGCCCCGAAGTAAGGGTTGGTGGCGGCATTGTTCACCAAAATATCGAGGCCACCGAATTTCTCCATGGTCTCTCGCACCACTTCATCAGCGACAGTCACATCGCCGACATTCGCCGCGCGCACAGCGACTGTTCCATTGATTCCTTCAGCGGCAGATTCGTCGATCTTGCGAGACACCATCATCACCTTGGCACCGGACTCCGCCATGGTCTTTGCCATCGCGTGACCGATACCACGCGATGCACCGGTAATGAGCGCAACTTTGCCTTCGAGAGAAATGTGCATATGCGCGACGCTAGTCGGTCGCAACGACCGGCGACACTCTGACCGCAACAATGCGACGACCCGCGACTTCCTCTGCAGCGAAGCGCCATCCACCTTGTTCGACTGATTCACCGATCGCCGGAACGTGTTCGAGCGTGCCAAAGAGAAAACCAGCAATGGTGTCCCACTCTTCATCCGGAAGCCGAGTGTCGAAATGCTCGTTGAAGTCGGTGATGCTCATCGCACCAAGTACCAGAGTGTCGCCATTTGGCATCGGACGAATCATGGTCTCGGTCTCGTCGAATTCATCGACGATTTCACCAACGAGCTCTTCAAGACAATCCTCGAGAGTGACAAGGCCAGCGATGCTTCCGTACTCATCGGCGACAATCGCCATGTGGAAGTGCTCGCGTTGCATGTCACGCATCAGTTTCGACACGGGTTTGTTCTCGGGGATGACGATTGCTCGCCGAACGACCCCTGCAACAGTTGATGCGCCATTGCCGGTGCGCACTTCGCGCATCAAGTCCTTCGTGTAGACGATGCCGACAATGTCTTCGTGGTCGTCCATTTCGCGCAATACGGGCAAACGGCTGTAGCCATCGCCCATTGCAATGTCAAGTGCCCGATCGATAGTGATGTCATGATCGACAGCAACGACGTCTGGTCGTGGCGTCATGATTTCACGCACGACAGTGTCACCGAATTCAATGATGGATTCGATGAGCTCGCGCTCTTCGTGCTCGATGACCTGTTCTTCAGCTGCAGCCTCGACGATGCCCAGCAACTCCTGCTCGCTTACGAACGGGCCTTCTTTCAAACCCTTACCGCGCACGATGATGTTGGTGAGACCGATGAGTCCGCGCGAAACCGCCTGAAGAGGTGCAAAGGAAACTATGAGATGCGTGAGACGTGATGTGCGCAGCGCAGCTCGCTCGGAGTGTTGAACCGCGTACGTCTTTGGCACTGCTTCTGCAAGCACGAAGAACACAACAACGTTCAAGGCGACACCGATGACGACGCCCGCAGTTCCGAAGAGTCGCGCAGCGACAACACCGGTCAATGTGGCCTGGACTGTCTGACATACGTTGACGGTGAGCAACAACGGGTTCACCCATCGCTCAGGGTGTGCCACCAACTTCACCAACGCTGCACCGCCTGCGGCACCCGAATCGGCCAACGCAGATGCCTTCGGCTTGCTCATCCGCGATAGCGCCATTTCGGCCACGGCAAGAAAAATGAGCACCAGCAACAACATGCCGATGGCAAAGAGCATCCAGAAATCAGCGGTTGTGGGTGCTGCAGCGATCATGACGAATGCTCCTGGGCAAAGCCTGCGGGTGCCGGACCGTTCCAATGGTGCGCAGAAAGAAGTTCAATTTCGCGCGCGCGCATCACTGCGGTGCGTTGTGGTTCATCGTGATCATGGCCGAGCACGTGAAGAATGCCGTGCACCAGCAACAGCGCGATCTCATCATCGACATCTCCTGCGTGCTCAGGTGCTTGTCGTACGGCAACTGCCGGGCAGATGACGACGTCACCAAGAATGAGTGGCGCATCGGATAAATCGTGCTCAGCTCGTGAGGGACCTCGTGTCACTGCACCAGGGCCTTGAGCACTGAAAACTTCAATGCCATCAACGGGAAAAGCCAACACATCAGTTGGCCCCGACTTCCCCATGAACTGGGTATTCATCTCACTGATGGTTGCTTCATCGACGAACAGCACGGCAAGTTCGGCTGCACCTCTGACGTTCTCAGACTGCAATGACTTGAGTGCAAGACGACGCCACCGGTCAAGATCTATTGGAACTTCGGACTGCTCGTCCACACAGAACACCTCGGGCACGCCATCTCCACCACTGCGAAGAGGCGCTCCGAGGCTCGGTTTACCTTCGACCATGTTGCGCTCAGCCTAATCCTTTTCGCGCTTCGAAGGCTTACGACCGGATGAACCCTTTTGTTCATAGGCAGCCACGATGTCGGCAACGATCCGGTGACGCACCACATCATCTCTATCGAGATGCACGAAGGACAGCCCGTCAATTCCGGTCAGGGTTCGCTCAAGACCTACCAGGCCGCTCTTGCCTGTAGGAACGTCGACTTGAGTGGCGTCACCGGTGACCACGACCTTTGATCCGAAACCAATTCGTGTGAGGAACATCTTCATCTGTTCGGGCGTGGTGTTTTGTGCTTCATCAAGAATGATGAATGAGTTGTTCAAGGTTCGCCCTCGCATGAATGCGAGTGGTGCAACTTCTACTGCTTGTCTTTCGATGAGTTTCTGAGCTGCTTCAGGTTCAACCATGTCGTAGAGAGCGTCGTACAACGGCCGCAGGTACGGGTCGATCTTTGCCATGAGGTCACCGGGCAGAAATCCGAGCCGCTCGCCTGCTTCGACGGCAGGTCTGGTGAGAATGATCCGTTGCACTTCACGAGCATTCAGTGCTTGCACTGCCATCGCAACTGCGAGCCAGCTCTTACCGGTACCGGCAGGCCCAATTCCGAATGTGATGATGTTGTCTCGAATCGCGTCGACATAGCGCTTTTGCCCAGCAGTCTTCGGACGCACACTTCGACCCCGCGCCCCCTTCAAAACGTCAGCAGTAAGCACTTCGCTTGGCCGTTGATCGGCGCGAACCATAGTGATACTTCGATCAAGTACCGCCGCATCGATTCGTTCACCACGCTGAAGAAGAAGCACCATTTCTTCGAAGAGACGACCGACCTGATGCGCACGAGGACCAGTGAGCGCCACCTCGTTACCACGCACCGACACCGTTACATCAGGAAACGCTTCCTCGATGCGACGAACATTTGCATCGCGCTGACCGAGGAGTTCAGCAAGGAGATGAGTACCAGGAACGACAACCGTGACCGAGTGTGCTGTCGTTGTCATTCCTTTGAGAGGCTACCCACTGTCTCTGCTGGTGCCAGCGGCTGCGGTGCGAAGTCCAAAGCGAAGTACCGCTGCGTGTTCAGCGGTAGCAACGTCGGCTCGGCCACCATTCGTGCCAATCGGTGGAGCAATTCGGCCGCCCCACCAGTGTCGCCAGGTTGGTTGAACTCTGGCGTGTCAAATACGAGAAGTGCGCCATCGCGAGCCTCAGCAGCGAGTGCCTGGCGCGCCAACAGCGTCATTGAACCACGGGCTTGGTACGCCGGATCGACAGTGACCCATACGACGTAGTGCACTCGACCCTCGCGCAAGTGCTCAGGAAAGTGCTTCGCAAAGTACTCGGTGCTCAGCCAACGCGTCGAGCGAATATCCGTGGATACGAGGGTCATACCCACCGGTTGGTCATCGTCCCAGATCACCCACAATCGGTTGTTCGCGCTGCGCAGTTGGTCGTCGAATTCTTCGCGCTCAAGCATCTCGTGGGTGGGTACTTCTTGGGCAACTGGCAAGTACGAACGCCGGTACATCTGCCAGAGACGCTCGATCAGCGAACGATCCGTGATTTCGCTGTGTCTTGTGACGTACATGGCGTTTGTCCGTTCAGTCGAACGAATTCGACAAAAGAACCCTCACGGGTTCGAGGCTGAGCCTCCGCCTAGTCAAATTCTAGGAGATGGTCGGGGTGCTTTCGGGGCATCCACTACGGTTCTCATGAAGTGAGAAGGTTCTTCGGGGTCCTGTCGTGGCTGATGGCCCTTGCGGGAGTTGGCGTTGCCACAACCCACTTCTTCGTTGACAATTCGATTGCTGATTCGCTGTATTTGGCTGCGACCGCGGCTCTCGGGATCTCGCTGGTGATTTCAGCGCTGTTCATACGACCAGACCCCAAAGTGTGGCCTTTCGTTCTCGCCATCGTCGCGTTCTCTGTCGCGGGTCAGCTCTTTGATGCCTCCTATGACCTGACGGAAAACCTCCACGTTCTCAGCGACGCGAGTTTCTTTCTCGTTCAGTTCGTACTCATCATCGGCCTTGTCATCGTCGTCAGCCAACGACTTGGCCATGACGCCAAAGGCGCGTTGGCAGATGGCGTCATTATCGGACTTGGCGCCTGGGTGCTGGTCTGGGTGTGGCTCCTGCAACCCACCTTCGGAGACGGATCGTCGAGTTCACTCTCAACCGCCTTTCGCGGTGCGACACTCGGGCTCAGCACTATCGTGCTCTTTCTTCTTGCGACGCTGTTCTTCAGCGACGCGGTGAAAACCACATCGGTTGTTCTCGGCGGTGCAGGCATAGCAGCCACTCTTCTTGGTGACGTGCTGTTTTCCGCGAACCTGCGAAGCGATGTTGATGTTTCGTCGTCATTATCCGATGCGCCCTATGTGCTCGGACTGTGTCTCGTCGCCGCATCATTCCTGCACCCAACCATCAGGGACATCACTGCGCCTGCAACACACAGACAAGACCCACCACTACTCACTCGTCTCATCACCACGACACTTGCGCTCGTGCTTCCCATCGCCGTCATCACAGCGACAGATGCGCGCGACACAACCGATCGTGTAGTTCGCACTGTCAGCATCGTCGTCCTTGCCGCAGCCGTCATCACACGAGTCATTCAGAGCGTGCGCGATAATGCGAAGGCGCAGGCATCGCTTCTGCGAGCTGCACGCCTTGATTCCTTGACCGGACTTCCCAATCGCAGCCTGATGCTCGAGCACATCACTCAAGCAATTCAGGATTCGTGGAAATCAAAGCGACAGCCAACTGTGCTCTTTATCGATGTTGACCGTTTCAAAAACATCAACGACAGCTTGGGCCACATGACCGGAGATGATGTTCTCTCTGCTGTGGCAAAAAGGCTCACCAACGCTGTCACCGCGACTGCAATCGTGGGGCGTATATCCGGCGATGAATTCGTCGTTCTCGACCCAGCGACGGAGACCTCTACCGAGGCGGTGCTCCTCGCAGAGAAAGTGTTGGATGCATTTCGCGAGCATATGGCTCTGCGTCAAGGTGACATGTTCGTTTCAGCCAGCATCGGCGTTGCCATGGCCGAGAACGACGAAGAGTTGTCCGCCGAAGATTTGCTCCGTCGCGCCGACACGGCCATGTACCGAGCCAAGGACGCGGGCAGAAACTGCATAGCTCTCTATGACGACTCCATGCTCGAGCGTGTGTCACAACGGTTGTCAGTTGAGACAGCGCTCTATCGCGCCCTTGACCGACGCGAATTGCGCTTGGTACACCAACCGATTCTCGATGTCGAGATTGGAATTGTGATCGGCTTCGAAGCGCTCATGCGGTGGACACGGGACGACGGCGACGTGTCGCCCGCCGAGTTCATTCCCATCGCCGAAGAAACCGGAACCATTGTGCCCATCGGTTCATGGGCAATTCTCGATGCACTCACTCATCTGCGACGCTGGATCGATAGCGGAGTTGTGGGCTCACAGACGACGATGTCGGTGAATGTGTCACCCCGACAATTGCATGACCCGAATTTTGTCTCAGTGGTCAGCGAAGCGTTGTCGCGCTCCCGCATAGCTGCCGACCAGTTGTGGTTGGAAGTGACCGAGAGCGTGATGATGACCGAGCCTGAGCAGGCACTCAGTTCTTTGCGACGTCTGGTATCGCTCGGTGTGCGCGTCGCTATCGATGACTTCGGCACGGGCTACTCGTCGTTGTCTCTGTTGCAAAAGTTTCCGATTCAGCGCATCAAGATTGATCGCGTATTCGTCAACAACTTGGCCGATGACCACAACTCACAATCACTCGTGCGCACAATTATTGCAATGGCTGAATCGCTCTCGCTCGACATCGTCGCAGAAGGCGTCGAGAATCGTGAACAGTTGCGTGCTCTCTCCTTGCTGCGCTGCCACAAGGCCCAGGGCTACCTAATCAGCCACCCAGTGTCAGTCGACGCGGTGCCCTCCACCGTGGCACACCTTGAAAATCACAGTGAATGGTCCGCATTACGACGCGGGCGGCCCAGCTGATGTCAATGTTCCGTCTGGCGCTCTAATAACCAGTTCCACTACATGATCACCTGGCGTCATCAACGTTGAGTCGATGACAGCGGTGTAGCCGTAGATACCTTCCGCTCCACTCAATTCCCCGACGACACCAGCAGCGACACCGTCGATCAACAAGATGCCCTCCGTGCCGGGCTCGAAGGCACCACTCACAATGCCGCCGTTGATTGTCACTGCGACCCGACTTCCAGGCTCCGCGGTGAGATTTATAAAGTCCTCGGGTCGACTCACGGTCCACTTGAGCACATTGTCGGTTGCGACCGGTACATCGAGGCGTTGCCCAATGAGTTTTGCTGACGCTCCAACAGCAGCGACCGTGTTGACCCCTCCGTCGGCAGAGACGACATCGTTGTAATAGGTGACTCGTCGTTGAAGATCAGCAAACGTTTCAGCAACATTTCCTCGCTTGCCAGTTGCCGTCTCGATGGGTCGTTTGTCGCGTTGAGGGCAACCTGTCGCAAGCGAGGCACCCAGAAACTCCCATGTTGTCGACACATTGAGTACATCGACCACAGTTGGCAACAAGTCAAGATTTGACGAGGCACAATCGGAGGTCTCCCCCATCTGCTGGTTCGGATACTTCACGAATGTCGGCACCTTGTAAATATCAAGCACACGATCGCGGTCCTTCAGAACAACGTTTCGCTGTTGCTTTCCCGGTACGAAGGAAATGCCGTGGTCTGCAGTGATAATCACCAACGCTTTGTCCCAGATTCCACCGTCTTTGAGCACCTTGATTGCCTGACCAATGGCGCGATCAGTGCCTATGAACTGATGCATGAACCGCTGGTAGTTGTCGCGCGTGCCGTCACCACTCTCTGGGTTGCTCGTCGTGCTGTACACCGGAATAGAGGTGATGCGCTGGTCTGGCGTCATGTACCACGGGGCGTGCGGTACCAATGCATGCACCAAGCGCAAAGCACCAAAGCCATCCTTCGTTGCCTCGACCAAATCACGCGCACCATCAACTATCGCGTTCGCCTGCCCGAGTGCACCGGTCTTCAACTGCTCCACAAATCGTGATTCGACGGCTCCGAAACCACCCCAGCCATGCTCGGTATCGGGCAAACCGCGACGTGAGTAGTACGGCAGAGTTCTCTGGCCATACACCACGAGTGCATCTTTCAGAAATGTCCACAACCGAGAGCCGGAAAAACCTGTCGCTTGCTCGGTGTTACTGCAGACGTCACTCGGGCACAAGGAAGTGACTGGCTCTGTAGCATCGACATCGATCTTGTCGCCAAGCAAAGTGAATATGTTTCTCGGATGAAGCGCAAGAAACGGACTGTCGTCTCGTTCGGGAATCTTTGATGCCATGATTCCGGGCACCGCTTGGTGAGTGAAATTCGAGATTGCCGTGTTGTCGCGATACCACGTTGCCTGTTGTGCCAACTCGGCAAAGTTTGGGAAACGATCGGCGTTGATTCGTCCGTCTGTACCGAGCAAGGCATAGAGCGGCGCTTCATCCATGACCACCATGAACACCGGAACATCCGTAAGCCCGACAGACGCCTCTGCAAACGTGGTTGAACCTGGGAAGAAGATCGGTTGAGCCTGAAGCACGAAGGTGGCGAGCACAGCAACCGCGACAATCGACAGCCAGTCGACCCACTGCCTCAACGACGCTCGGGCGGCGTAGAACCGCGCCAGTAGAAATGCAAAGACCAGACTTGCCGGGTACACGAGGTAGTCACGTTCGACTTTTAGCCATCGAAGCAACACCATTCCGAAAACGAACAGGAATAGAAACACCATGGTCATCTCGACCGCGCGGTGAACCACCGGTCCAAATCGAACACTGAATCGCTCTACTGCGGTGGCGAGAAATGCAGGCACCAACATGACGAGAATGATGAACACACCAATCTCAAGCCTTCCGACTTTTGCTGCGGAAAAGACCGTCAAGTTGGTGCCATACAAATCGAGCAATGGCTGCGACACGGCGATTGTTGCAAGTGCCAAGTACGTCACAAATCTTCGCAGTGCCACGGTGTAATGGTGGCACACATGACACAATGACCAAGTGCCAACCCCCCGTATGTGCTCGTCATTTGTGCGCGTTGCGGTGCCAGCGTTGGCGCTCTGCTTGCTCGTTGATGTGGCATCTGTTCGAGCTGTCGACACCACATCCACCTCAACCTCGACTATCCCCACCACAGTCAGCCCTGGCCCCACTTCGTCAACGACCACAACCGGGCCGTCAACGTCAGTGACGACGACTCCTACCAAGCCAGGCGCTCTCTTCATTCTCGGTGACTCGCTATGCCGCGGTGCCGAGACTTTTGGAAAGTTGTCAACCACGGTCAAAGCCACATACAAGTGGACTGCGGTCATTTCTGATTGCAAAGTGGGGCGACGTGCGCTGGATGGGCTGAGCATCCTCACGAAGACCCTCGACGCTCGATCGGATTATTCAGGAGTGGTCGTTGCCCTCGGCACCAACGACCTGCTGTCACGTCGCGAGAAGGCTTACCCAGCGTGGATCATTGAACAGATGATGTTGCGCGCAAAGGGCAAGCCAGTTCTCTGGGTGGAAGTGCAATACGGCGGCGTACATCCTGACTATGTGGGTCGCGCGCGGCGATTCAATTCGGCCCTGGCCGATGCAGCAAAGAAGTACCCAAACCTCTCGATCGCACCTTGGTTTGCGGCGTATCCATCGAAGACTCGTTCATGGGAACGTGACGGAATCCATCCGACGGTTTCTGGCTATCGCACCCGCGCCAAATTTCTTGCCAAAGAAATCAGCACATTCGCCACCTTTGTGGCGTCTCGTTCGATTCGTTGAGCACGAACTACCGTCTCTCTAGTGCGAGCAGTCATAGCCAAGAACAAGTCGGTTGAAGTTGTCGACATACCGATTCCGACAGGGCCTGGCACTCGACTTCGAGTGACCAACGCCGGCATTTGCGGAAGCGACCTCCATATTCTCGAGTGGGGCATCAACGACATCGTTCTCGGACACGAATTCGGGGGCGTCGACGATGCCGGCACGTTGTGGGCCGTTCGACCAAAAAGTTCTTGCGGAACATGCGACGCCTGCGAGCGCGATCTTGAACATCTGTGCCGGGATGCCACCAAAGACATGAATGGCATCTCGGCCCAAGGTGGACTCGCTGAAGAAATCATCGTCCCCAGTGACCGCCTCATTCCTGTTCCCTCCACTGTTCGCGCTTCCGAGGTTGGACTTGTCGAGCCTTTGGCGGTCGTGGTGCATGGACTCCGTCGAGGACAAGTTGAAGCGGGCATGAAGGCTGCGGTTGTCGGTGGTGGCAGCATTGGGCTTCTCACAGCTGCAGCCCTTCGCCATCGCGGCATTGATGTCGACGTGTACGCAAGGCACGAGCATCAGCGTCTTGCGGCGGAACGCATCGGCGCAACTGCGCATGCGAGCGATGAACGCCCGCTCGCTGTGAATGACGTGGTGTTTGACGCGGTGTGCACGCAGGACAGCTTCGAGGCTTCGATCTCGGCATGCCGACCGTCGGGCACAGTGGTCGAGTTCGGAATGTTCTGGAGCCCCGTCGCGATGTCGAATGAGGTGATGTTCAAAGAAATCACCATCGTCCCGTCGTTGTATTACAGCCACGACCACAGCCACGACGACTTTGTCGACGCTGCTCACGTTCTGGGCGACTCTCCCGACCTCGCTGACTCTGTGGTGACACACCGCTTCACTCTTGAAGAAGCAGTGGATGCATTTCGTGTCGCTGCAGATCGCAAGGCCGGCTCGATAAAGGTGCACATCAATCCATGAACACAACAACCCCCCACCGCGCTGATCGTCTCGCCGCACGACTCGGCATCGAATACAAGTGGATCGTCGCAGTGGTGTTTGTGTTGGGCTTGTTCATCGACATCATGGACACCACCATCGTCAATGTTGCGATTCCTACCCTCGCCACCGAATTCAACGTCACCGGTACCGGTATTGAATGGCTAGTGCTCGGGTACTTGTTGTCACTCGCAGTGTGGATTCCGGCATCAGGATGGATTGGCGATCGCTTCGGCGCAAAACGCACTTTCTTGTTCGCGTTGTTCGTCTTCACCGTTGCATCCGTACTGTGTGGCACTGCCAACACGCTCGGTCAAATGATTGCCTTCCGAATCTTGCAAGGTGTCGGAGGCGGAATGTTGACTCCGGTCGGCACTGCGATGCTGTTCCGTGCCTTCCCGCCGCAGGAGCGAGCGCGCGCGTCGACGGTGCTGATTGTCCCGACTGTCATCGCTCCCGCCCTCGGACCCATCGTCGGTGGACTACTGATTGACAACACATCGTGGCGATGGATCTTCTACGTGAACGTTCCCATCGGAATTGTTGGACTGGTCTTCGGTGCACTGTTTCTCGAAGAAAGCAAGGAATCGACAGCCGGAAAGTTCGACCTACCTGGGTTCCTTCTGTCCGGCATCGGGCTTGCCGGAGTGTTGTACGCATTATCGCAAGCACCAGACCACGGGTGGCTCTCACCAGCAGTGCTCCTGACTGGCCTTGGCGGCCTTGCCCTCTTTGCGCTTCTCATCACCATCGAGACGCGAATTGATGAACCGATGCTCGCGTTCCGCCTATACCGCGACCGAATGTTCCGGAACTCAAACACCATAAACACGCTGTCTTATGGCAGCTTCGCGGCGTTCCTGTTTCTTATCCCTCAGTTCTTACAGATCATGCTCGGCTATTCGGCGCTCGACAGCGGATTGACCACTTTCCCTCAAGCCCTTGGAATCATTTTGGTGAGTCGCATCGTGGGACGCGTGTATCACACCATCGGCCCACGACGCCTCGTGACGTTCGGACTTATCGCATGTTCGCTGTGCAGCCTGCCAATGGCTTTCGTTTCATTCGACGTGTCATCTTGGACCATTCGCGCTCTCATGCTTGGACGTGGGCTGTCCATGGCATTTGCTTTTGTGCCTCTTCAAGCAGCGACCTACGCGAACATCACACCGTCGGACACCGGTCGGGCAAGTGCAATTTTTTCGACACAACGCCAAGTGTCAGCCGCCCTGGGTGTTGCAATTCTGTCGACGGTGTACATCTCGCTGTCCAAACACTCCGGTGGCGATGTGACAATCGATGATCGACTCACCGGTTTCCACTGGGCCTTCTTGGGTTCAGCGATACTGATGTTCGCAGGCGGAGTTGTCGCGTATTTTGTGCTTCGAGACAGTGATGCTGCATCGACGATGCACCCACAACCCGCAAAAGTCTGAACATCTCTTCTTAGATTCGACCGAAGCAGGTCGTTGGACACGAACTACTTCGTCAAAAAGCGAGCGATTGCGCTGCGCGCTTGCTCAGTCTGCTCAGCCGCAAGCATGATGACTGGCCAAATATGAGGCATCGTCGGCACAACGTGTAGTTCATGACGAACGCCCACTCTTGACGCCTTGGTCACCAGCGCAATTGAGTCATCAACCAAGACTTCCTCTGCACCCACGAAACACAGCACTTCTGGCAAGCCGGTGAGGTCAGCGTGCAGTGGTGACGCCAATGCAGTGTCGCGTGCCAGTCCTTGCAAGTACGCCTCTGCCGCCTCGTTTGCTGCGATGCTCGAGAACATGGTGTCAGCACCATCGAAAGTTGAATAACTCTCGGCTGTCACTGTCAGATCCATCCACGGAGAAAGCAATACCAGCCCAGCCGGAAGTGGACGACCAGCGTCTCGTGCGGCGATTGCCAACGACACTGCAAGTGCTCCTCCTGCAGAGTCTCCACCGACGAAGACTGATGCGGTGGAAGCAAGTTCGTCATAGACAGCAGCAGCGTCGTGTATCGCTGCCGGAAAGGGATGTTCGGGCGCGAGACGGTAATCAGGTACAACGACAACAGTTCCCGTTCGCCGTGCAAGATCTGTCGCGTAGTTGATCCAGGTACGGGGTGTCCCCATACGGAACCCACCGCCATGCAGGTGCAAGAGCGCACGCGAAGCCATGCGTTCACCAGCAACGAGACAGTCGACTCCACCGATATTCGTGGTGATGTAGGTGCCACCATCGACAGCAGGTGTTTCGAGCGCTGCTCGCTGACGACGCTCAATGAGGTCAGCATCTGCAGATCCTCCATTGCGAAGGCCGGGCAGATTCCAGTGGTTTGCAGCACTCATCCGAAGAACACTCCGCCGTTCGGGCGCATCACTTGTCCCGTGTAAAAACGACCAGCTTCACTCATAAGAAACAGAATGGTCATCGCCATATCTTGCACTTCACCGGTGATCCCAAGTGGAGATTGTGCAGCACGTGCGGCAAGGTGTTCCCGACGTTTGGCCTCATCAAGTGAGCCGTCAGCACGCAAGTGCGTGTTGCGCACCATCGGAGTATCGACGAATCCTGGTGCAATGGCATTCACTCGAATTCCCTTCTCGCCAAGTTCCAGAGCTGCTGTTCGAGTCAATTGCATCACTGCGGCCTTCGTCATACCGTACGCAGCAAGACTGGGATATGGCATCTCACCACCAGATGAAGAAATGTTCACGATCGACCCGCCGTTCGACATCACTGACGCTGCTGCGGCAATGCCCCACAGCACACCAAGCTGATTCACAGCGATGACTTCATTGACATGATCCGGAGTGATGTCCTCAATCATTGAATAACGCAGAATGCCTGCGATATTCGCCCAACCATCCACCCGTCCATGGTCCTCTTGTGTGCGCTGAGCCACCTTCATCAGGTCGTCTCGGTTACTCACGTCTGCCACAGCAAAACTGCACGCGAGACCCTCGGCGGAAGCCATTGCTTTCGTCTCTTCCATGACATCGGCGTTGCGGTCAATGCCCACCACACGGGCACCAGCGCGGGCCAAGGTCAATGTGGTCTCCCGCCCCATACCCATCGCTGCGCCGGTGACCACTGCAACCTGCCCGTCCAGGGAAAAACGATCTTGTAACCGACGATCCATGCTCGGAACCTACCTCATTGCCCGTATAGATCGAAGAGACGTCTTTGCAATCAGGAATAACCTTTTGCGTTAGGTGACCCATGTACGCAACACTTTGGTCGGTCGGTTGGGTTTGCTCCCATACCGTCAGTCATGACGCGTGAGGGGGTCACACATGACATCAGATCGCCGCTCAACTGAGCCACGACCTGCTCTGTCCGCAGAGCGCGCTGTCGCGGTCATCAATCTTCTCGTGGCACATCCGACTGAACGCTTTCCCTTGTCAGAGATAGGTCGACGTACGAACATCAACCCTGCTTCGCTCCATGCTCTGTTGGCGGTGCTGACACGTTCAGGGTTTGTCACACGCCATCCGACATCTCGCACCTACGGAATCGGTGCCGCTCTCATTCCGATTGGTGACATTGCTCGTCAGCAATCTCCAGTTGTACAACGAGCTGTTGAGTATGCCGATGAGTTCAGTCGCAAGCGCGGCTTTGAATTGGCGGTCTCCGTACAGACTGACGCAAACATCATCATTATTGACACGGTCGGCAACGCCTCCCCCTTCGGCTATTCACTTCATGCGGGGCAAGTGATTCCACTTGCACCACCACTTGGCACCATCTTTCTCGCATGGGAAAGCGAAGAACGTGTGGAACGTTGGTTGGATCTTGCGCAACCAGCACTCAGCGCCACGGAACGAGAAGATCACTTGGCACTCCTCGATGCTGTGCGCGCTCGGGGCTATGGCGTTGCGCTCGAGTCACCTGCACGCCGCGCGCTTGGTGAGGTCATCCGAGAGCGACCGAACCGTGGTGCAGCAATCGAACTAGTGAAGGACCTCGCCCAATCTCCGTACATGCTGCGCTCGATGGAGAATGGTCGCCGATACGACGTGTCAGGAGTGTTTGCTCCCGTCTTCAATGATGCGTGCAGAGTTGAAGTAGCGATCACGGTCATCGGGCTACCCTCTGGACTCACAGCAGAAGAAATCTCGGAAGTGGCCGAGGAAGTTCGTGGAGCAGCAACAGTGATCACTAAACAAACAGGGGGTCGAATTCCGACCACTCTGAACGGAGGAAGGGACGTCGCATGAGCGCCGAAGACAACTCACCAATACCCGACTACCTAACGAAGTCTCGACTTGATGGTCGCAACTTCGTGGTGCTCGGTGGCGGACTGGGAATGGGTCGCCAAACAGTTCACGCCCTGTCACAAGCGGGTGCCGCACGAGTCATGGTCGTCGATATTGAGCAATCTCGGGCCGACAATGTGGCTGCCGAGATCTCTGGTGGACTCGGATGGAGTGGTGACATCACGAAACGCGATGAAGTCAAGCGTCTTGCGTCTGATGCAGTTGGTGCACTCGGCAGAGTTCACGGCATCGTTGACATCGTGGGTATGGCTCAATGGGCCGCACTGCTCGACTTGTCCGACTCAATGCTTGAGCGCGACCTTGATATCAACTTCCGCCACGCTTTTCTCGCCTCGCAGGAGTTTGCACGCCACATGGTGGAACAAGGTGGCGGAACGATGGTGTTTATCGCTTCTGTGAGTGGCAAGACGTCAGCGCCAATGCACGCCGGATATGGTGCTGCCAAAGCTGCATTGATGGCGTGGGTTCAATCACTGGCCGTGGAACTTGGCCCACACCAGATTCGCGCGAACGCCATTGCGCCAGGAACAATCCTGACCCCGCGAATGGAAGCAGCTTTCACGCCTGAGCAGCGTCAAGCAAACGAAGCAGTGTCCCCTCTCGGGCGCATGGGTCGTATGGAAGACATTGCCTCGACCGCATTGTTCTTGTCGTCGGACTTGTCGGCATTCATCACTGGCCGAACAATCGTGGTCGATGGTGGTGTACGAGCAAAGTTCCCGTACGGAACGCTATAGACAACATCGTCAGCCAAATGCCCTCACGGCACGCGCCTTCGTCCAGGCGCTCCGGGCGATGTCGATGTCGTGGGCGAGATCGGTCGAATCCCAGGTGAAACCCGCGCCGAGAGGTTCGAAGTCGATTCCCAACTTGCGACACGATTCCTCCTCGCCGGTCCGCCATTCTCCCGACTTGATGAACTGGAG
>Ga0194133_10000054_pt1 | contig 218596 bp, 218 predicted proteins | sample TA2KigOf40mmetaG_FD_155448 | JGI IMG/M metagenome (GOLD analysis project Ga0194133, IMG submission 155448) | Freshwater microbial communities from Lake Tanganyika, Tanzania - TA2015055 Kigoma Offshore 40m | ecosystem: Environmental > Aquatic > Freshwater > Lake | place: Tanzania: Lake... | reverse complement strand
ACCCAATCGCATAGCCGCCGTCGCAAGCCTTTATGAACAGCTCAGCAGCCTTGACCTTGTCTTGGCGCACGCCTTCGCCGTTGTAGTGCTTGAGTCCTAAGTTGGTGCACCCACGCGCATCGCCGCCATCGCACTGCTTCTGAAGGTCTTGGATCGTTTCTGCGTGCGCATCTTGCGCCGTGAATGTCAGCACTAAAAACAGCATTGATGCTATGAGGGGAAGCCGACAAGCGGTTGCGCAAAGGGACATGAGCATCCTCCAGTCATGCACAAGCGTGAGGAAATCATGTTTTACGCCTGATCTTGATCTGTCAAGGAGCGCAGGCGATGCGGCGGCTGTTCAACACACCCAGTCCAGCGGATGCGTGCTGCCAGTGCAGGTGTGAAATGGAACTTTATGGTCCAGATTTCGTTTTTAAGACCACACGATTTTCATGCCGCCGCAAGGATCTTGGTGGTAGTGCCAACACACCCGACCCGTTATTTCCTAAAGCTCTGTAGCTGTCTCACAACATCGGCGGATGGTGGAAGATTACGAGCATAAAAGCGCTCTATCTGATCTACTGAGGTTCCGCTGTTCTTTGCGAGCCAAAACACATCAACTTCACCAAGTACCAGTCGCATACAGATAGCGGTGTGCCGAAGTGAATATACCGTGTGTTTGTTGGAGCCATCGTGAGTGTTTTTTAGACCAGCCCGTTCCAACACGGCGTTGAACTGATTTTGTATTACGCGCATTGCGTGGGTCCGATTAGCGAAGTGCGGCAAGAACAGGAAATCGTTTGCCGAATGGGCTTCATATCGCCGTTTGATGCGTTGATAGACTGATACGGCAGCTGGCATCGTATGTACGCGTCGGAAACCAGTCTTCCCATCTACAACAGTGAGAATGAGCCCTTTAGGATTTGGTGGTTCAGAAATGGCAACATCACGATGACGGAGAGCATAGACTTCACTTCCAACAGGGCGCAGAAAAGAACTGACCATGAAAAGGATGAAATCATATAGTTCATCAGTAATCACGGCTCCGCGGACAGCAACCCTTTCCTCTGCCATTTTTTGCGCCGTAGATTTCAGCATTACCCATTGGTCGTCTTTTTTAGACACGAGTGGGTGGAAGTCAAAAAATGCGCGTGGGTTGTCTTTTCTTTTTACGCGCGGCATTGGAAACAGTACAGGTATAGCTTGCTCTAAGTCTGCTGTTTTCATCACCTTACTAAAACTTCCTGCGATATGATTTAGCGTTGCAGGAGCAAGAGATTTGTTCTGAAGCTGGACCCATTGCATATATTGCCGATAATCCATCTGTGTAATGTCTGCGACGGCGCGTCCAGAAAAGTATTTCACCGCGCCCCAAGTGCGGTGATTTAGATAAAAGCTTGTAACGGAAAAGAGGCGTGGGCTGATTTCACCCAACTCGCCTCGGAGTCTTTCAGCCTGAATCAGTTTATCGGCAAAATGTTGGAAGGTTTTTTCTTTAGGTGTTGTATCAAGCGAGCCCTTTGAGCCCATTGCTGAAAAAAAATCTTCAGCAACCGTGATTGCCTCAGCTCGTGTTGTAGCTTTTGTTGTCTTTACAATGCGCTTCTTTTTTGACGGCAGCCAAACACGACACCACCAGAACTTTGATGCCTTTGTTTTATAGACAGCCAGACCGCGGCGTAGGTTGACGATCTTTCCGTCAAGCGCGCCGCGAGACATCAAGCAACCTTTAGAATATTTGAAGTTGTCCCAACGCCAATCCTCAGTTGCTTGGCAATCTTGTGAAGTGAAAGACCTTTTGAGCGGAGCAAGACAACACTTGTCTTTACCGCGTCGTTTACATTTGACGGGCGACCAAGCTTCTTACCCTCAGCTTTTGCCCGAGCTAGACCCGCATTGATCCTCTCGGCGATCATTTCTCGTTCCCACGAAGCAAGAGCCGAGAAGATACCGAAGACCATCCGACCCGCTGGTGTTGCTGTATTGATGCTTTGTTGATGAAGGTAAAGGTCAACGCGAGCAGCCTGAACATCGACCAAGAATGACGATAGGTCGGCGGTGCTCCTACCCAGACGGCATATAGACCACGCCATCACGCAGTCGATCTCTTGTCGCTGGATCATCTGATGGAGTCGATTGAACGCTGGACGATCATCGCGTCCTTTGGCACCAGAAATGCCATTATCCACCAGTTCCGCCGCGATGGAATATCCCATGCGATGGGCAGCTGACCGAAGCTCAAAGAGCTGGTTCTCAACGGTTTGGGAGCTGGTGGAAACACGGGCGTAGATAGCGGCTTTTTTCATACTTGCTCTCCTGTTCCGCGATACGCAGCTAAACAGAAGTGATAGACAAGAATGATAGACTAGTCAATAACATATTGATTAATATAGAAACGTCACACACTCATAACCTGAAGGTCGCAGGTTCAAATCCTGCTCCCGCAACCAGTTCCCGCAATTTCAAAGCCCGCCTCTCGAGGCGGGCTTTTGCGTTTATAGTCGCGCACCGGTTCGCGGGGGATGACATGCGCAACATCGGAGTCGACGCCGACCGGCTGTGGGCCGCGACCATGCAAATGGGCGAGATCGGTGCCACGGCCAAGGGCGGCTGCCACCGTCTGGCGTTGACCGATGAAGATCGCCGCGCGCGCGATCTGTTCGGAGACTGGATGCGCGCGGCCGGGTGCGTCGTCACCGTCGACGCCATCGGCAATATCTTCGCCCGCCGCGAGGGCGCCGATCCGTCGCTGCCGCCGGTCATGGTCGGCAGCCATCTCGACACCGTGCCGATGGGCGGCAAGTTCGACGGGCCGGCCGGCGTCATGGCCGGCGTCGAGCTGGTGCGCGCGCTCAACGACCACGGCGTGCGCACCAAGGCGCCGGTCGAGATCGTCGCCTGGACCAACGAGGAAGGCTCGCGCTTCTCGCCCTTCACGATGGGCTCCTCGGTCTTCGCCGGACAGCTCGAGCTGAAGGACGCGCATGCCGCGCGCGACATCACCGATCCGCTGCATGGTCCGACTGTCGGCGAGGCGCTAGGCGCCATCGGCTACCAGGGCGACGCACCGGTCGGCGGCCGGCGCCCGGCCTGTTACCTCGAGATGCACATCGAGCAGGGCCCGCACATGGCCGACGAGGATCTGCAGGTCGGCATCGTCACCGGCTCGTTCCAGTCGCGCTACTTCGTCGCGACGATCACCGGCGAGCAGGCGCATGTCGGCCCCACGCCGATGGCCGGACGGCGCGACGCGCTGGTTATCACGTCAAGGCTGGTGCTGGAGATCGATCGCATCGGCCGTGCCTATGGCGCCGACGGCCGCTCCAACGCGCCGCATATCGAGCTCTTCCCCAACGTGCGCGGCGTGATCCCCGGCGTGGTCAAGCTGTCCTGCGATGTCCGCCACAGCGACGCGCGCCAGCTGCAGCGCATGGAGGAGGAACTGCGCGCCTGCGCCGCCATCGTCGCGCGCGAGAGCCGCGCCACGATCGAGCTCGAGCGCTACTACGAGTTCGGGCCGATCCATTTCCACCCCGACATGGTCGCGCTGTTGCGTCGCACGACCGCCGAGCTGGGATACCGCCATCGCGACATCCTCACCGTCGCCGGCCACGACGCGGTGCCGCTCAACACGATCTGCCCTTCGGGCATGGTCTTCGTGGCCAGCCGCGCCGGCGGCATCAGCCACAACGAGAAGGAGTCGAGCACGCGGGACGACCTCGCGGCCGGCGCCAACGTCCTGCTGCACGCCGTCCTGGCGCGCGCCGGCGTGGTCGATTGAGGAGTGCGAGACGATGAACCTGCGCAGCGAACCCGTACCCGAGGATCTCGAGGCGATCCGGCGGTGGTTCAAGCGGCTGTCCGATCACGTCCAGGCGGTCGACTACGAGGGCGCGCGGCCGATCTTCGCCGACGACATGATCGCCTTCGGCACCTTCACCGATTTCATGATCGGCCAGGACAAGGCCGAGCGCGAGCAGTGGCGCAACGTCTGGGGCACCATCCGCCGCTTCCGCTGGCGGCTCGAGGGCGTGCACGGCATCGTCTCGGCCGATCGGCTGACCGGCATCGGCATGGCGATCTTCGATTCCGACGGCTTCCTGCCCGATGGCACGACATTCGATCGCCGCGGCCGAGCCACCGTGACGTTCGCGCGATCCAGGGTCGGCGATCCCTGGGTGGCGACGCACACCCACATGTCGTTGTTCCGCGGCACGCCCGATCGCAGCCACGGTAACTTCACCGGTCCATGATCGAGCCGGAGCGGGGCTTCGCGATCGATGACGTCGCGTATCGTTGGGGCACCACGCCCGGCGACATCCCGCTCGATCGCCCACGCCCGGTTTCGAGCGCGTACCTCCACGTCGACGTGGCCTGCCGAACTGTCATGGGATTGCCGACCGCCGGCGTGACGTTGTCGGCGCCGGCGTCGGACCGGCCGGTGATGAACGTGTCCTACGCCTTGGCGCCGGCGCCAGCCGGGAGCGGCGAGCCGGCATACTGGATGGACCGCTTGCTCGAACGGTTCGGCCCGCCTGACCCGCGGGCGGAGCGGGATCGGCCGGGCGGTCTTGGCATCACCTACATAGCGGCCTGGAGCCGACCGACGATCGATATCGGTCTGTCGATCTATGACGGTGTCCGGGCGGCGGCGTTCGGTCGGTCGGCCGGGCTGCTCCGCATCCAGTGGCACGACGCGGCGGCGGCCGCGGCTCCCTACGTCGCCCAGTGGCGCGCGGCGGCGGCTGAAGTGATGCGGTCGGCGGCGTCGCTCGCGGCGTTTCACCGCTTCGACATGCCGCGAGAAATGGCGCCCGCCGGCGATCCGATCGATCCCCACCCGGCCTCGTTCGAGGATTGGCGCGCCCTGAACAGCCGCACGCTTCTCGCCACGCCGGCCTCAATCGGCGAGCGCCTGTCGGCCGCGTCGTTCGCGCTGTGGCGGTCGGCGCCCGACGGTCTTTGGGCTCTCTCCACGAGGTGGGACACGGTCGTCCTGCGGCCAGGCTCGCGCGTATCGTGGGCCGAGATCAGGCCGGCGAAGGGCGGCGGCCACAGCGGCTTGTCGGTCGATCGCCTGTCCATCGTCATGCCCTACGGCACGACGGGCATCGCCGCGGCCGCGGCGGCGTTGACGTCGCTGCCGGGCATCGCGGTCGAGAAAGTGGAAGACGACGACGCCTGATCAGCCGCCGCGATGGCGACGCTCGACATTGGCCTTGATGTTGGCCAGGCCGATCGCGGCCTCCTCGTCGATGCGCCGGATCATGTCGTCGGTCGGCGCCTTGGGACGCGCCGGGTTGATCACCGTGCGCGTGTAGCGCGTGCCATCGCCCACCGGCTCGAAGCTATAGCGCGCGACGATGCGGCCGATGAAGCTGGTGTCGGTCTCGGCCATCCATAGCTTGCCCTGCTCGGACCGCGTCACGCGCCAGTCGAGCTGGACCTCGCCGGTGCGCGTGCGCCAGCGCTCGTGGAAGGTCTCGCCGGCCACCAGCGGGCGATCGGCGGCATCGATGCGATGCGAGGCCGCCAGCCATTCCGGCCACGAGTTGGGGTTGGACACGTAGTCCATCACCGCCTTGGGCGGCGCGTCGATCAGGATGTCGTGGCTGCGCTCGAAGGCGACGGTGGCCGGAGGCGGCTCGATCGCGCCGACGCGTTCCGTGATGAGCTTGTAGGCTTCGGGCCGGCGATGGCGCGCGAAGTTGAATGTCGTCGACGTGTAGCTCTTGCCGGCGTCGAGATCGCAGCGATGCACGATCAGCTCATCGCCCTCGCCGTTGGCGCGCGCCACGACCTTGCCGCTGGGCGCGATGATCATGCTGTCGGCGACGCTGGGCACACCCTCCTCGGTGCCACCCTTGGCGACGCCCACCACCCAGGTGCCGTTCTGGTAGGCGCCGGCCTGCATCGAGAGCTGGTTGTGGAACCAGGCGTGCTCGTCGTGGTCCGGCGCGGGCGGGTTGTGGATCGGCGTATTGTAGCCCAGCATCACCATCTCGACGCCCTGCAGGCCCATGACGCGATAGGTCTCGGGCCAGCGCCGGTCGTTGCAGATGCACATGCCCATGATGCCGCCGAAGGCGCGGCTGACCGGAAAGCCGAGATCGCCGACCTCGAAATAGCGCTTCTCCAGATGCTGGAACTGGCGTTGCGGCTCGTGCTCGGCGTGGCCCGGCAGATGCACCTTGCGGTACTTGCCGACGACGCGCCCGTCGCGCTCGACGAGGATCTGGGTATTGAAGCGCCTGATACGGCCATCCTGCTCGGTGAGCTCGGCGTAGCCCAGGCTGAAGCCGATGCCCATCGCCTTGGCCTCGGTGAACAGCGGCGCCGTCTCGTTGCTGGGCATCTCGCGCTCGAAATAGGCATCGATCTCGGCCTGATCCGTCATCCACCACCGCGGGAAGAACGTGGTCAGGGTCAGCTCGGGAAACACCACCAGCTCGCAGCCCATGCGCCTGGCTTCGCGCAGATGCGCGATCAGCCGCTCGACCACGTCGCGTCGGGAGTGGCTCTTCTGGATCGGCCCCATCTGGGCGGCGCCGACAGTGAGATGACGGGGCATGGAGTTCCTCTAGCTCTGGGCCAGTTCGAGCATCAGGTCGAGCAGAATGGCGGCACCGGCCTCGATGTCGCCAGGATGAGTGAACTCCGCCACGTTGTGGCTGAGCCCCTTCACGCTCGGTACAAAGATCATGCCAGTCGGGCACAGCCGCGCCATCATCTGCGCGTCGTGGCCGGCGCCGGACGGCAGGCGCATCACGCTGCGGCCATGCGCGCGCGCCAAGTGCTCGACGCGGTCGATCATATCAGGCGCGAACTCGACCGGCTCGAAGCGCGCGAGCGTTCGGCGCTCGACGGTGCAACCCTCGGCGCGCGCGGCGTCGTCGATGAAGGCGAAGGCGCGCCGCTCGGCCTCCTTCAGCAGCGCCTCGTCGGTGTTGCGCAGATCGAGCGTGAAGCGCGCCCGGTTGGCGATGACGTTGATCAGGTTGGGCCGCAGCTCGTTGGCGCCGACCGTGGCGACCTGCGCGCCGCCCATGTCCTGGGTGAGCCGGCGCGCGAAAGTGCTGCAGAGGCCGGCGACATAGCCGGCGTCGTGGCGCAGCCGCATCGGCGTGGTGCCGGCATGCGCGGAAGTGCCGGATACGGTGACTTCCGTCCACGAGATGCCCTGCACGCCGGTGACCGCGCCGATGGTGATGCCGGCCTCCTCGAGCACGGGCCCCTGCTCGATATGCAGCTCGACATAGGCGTGCGGCCGGATCGTGCCGGGCGTCATCGAGCCGCGATAGCCGATGCGCTTCAGCTCGTCGCCGACGCGCTTGCCCTCGCCGTCGGTCGCCGCCCATGCCTCCTGCAAGGTCAGGCCGCCAGCGTGAACGAGGCTACCCATCATGTCGGGCTGGAAGCGCGCGCCCTCCTCGTTGGTGAAAAAGGCGACGCAGAGCGGCCGGCGTGTCGTGATGCCCGCGGCGTCGAGCGCGCGGCAGACCTCGAGGCCGGCGAGCACGCCGAGATTGCCGTCGAAGCGGCCTCCGGTGCGCACCGTGTCGATATGCGAGCCGGTCATGACAGGCGGGCCTTCCTCGCGCCCTGGCCGCATGGCGAAGACGTTGCCGATGGCGTCGACGTGCACGGTCAAACCCTGCGCCCGCATCCAGGACACGACGAGATCGCGACCGGCCTTGTCCTCGTCGGTGAGTGCCAGGCGTGCACAGCCGCCGCCGTCAATGGCGCCGACGTGCGCAAGATCGGCGACGGCGGTGTGCAGATGAGCGAAATCGAGCGCGGGGCCGGACATCGTCGCAGTATCGACGATAGGCGGGCCGGTCGCCTAGCGCCCGCGACGACGCACGGAGTTTGACTTCGCGCGAACCGTCGGACAGGATGCGTGAGATCACAAACTCACGGCGTCGAGAAATGACGCCGCGGACAAGCCGTTCAACAAAGGCGGCACGCAGGGGGGACTATTCGCGCCGGCATCTGCCTATCGGATCGATACAGTGGCGTTGTGGCTTAGTTGCGTTCGTCGATTTCGAGAGGGGACCTGTCGGGGTGAAGCGTCTGCCTGCGAAGTGATTGGCTTCGATCAGGGAGGCTCTGGACATGAGGAAGTTGTTGGGGATTGCTGCGCTCGCCGTGGCGGCGCTCGCCGTGGCTGTGGCGCCGGCGTCCGCGCAGGACAAGCGCGTGCGCATGCAGATGCAGTCGAACTTCGCGTCGTCGCTCGCGCTGTTGGGACCGAACGCGAACTTCACCGTCGAGCAGATTCGACGATTGTCGAATGGCTCCGTCGATATCAAGTTCTTCGAGCCGGGCGCCTTGGTGCCGCCGGGTCAGGCGTTCGACGCGGTGTCGACGGGCGCGCTCGACGCGGCTTGGGCGACCCCCGGCTTCTGGACCGGCAAGGACATCGCTTTTGCGGTCTACGCGACCGTGCCGTTCGGCCCCGGCCTCGGCGAGTACCTCGCCTGGATGAAGCACGGCGGCGGCGAGAAGGGCATGCAGGAGCTGTACGCCAAGTACAACATCCACTCCATCATGTGCCATCTCATCCCGCCCGAGGCCTCCGGCTGGTTCCGCAAGGAGATCAAGACGCTCGACGACATGAAGGGCCTGAAGATGCGTTTCTTCGGGCTGGGCGCGAACGTCATGCAGAAGCTGGGCGTGGCCACCCAGCTGCTCCAGGCGGGCGAGATCTTCCAGGCGTTGCAGCTGGGCACGATCGACGCCACTGAGTTCTCGATGCCGGTCATGGACCTGAGCCTCGGGTTCCATCAGGTCGCGAAGTTCTACTACTTCCCGGGCTGGCACCAGCAGGCGACAGTCGGTGACCTGATTATCAACAAGGCGAAGTGGGACTCGTTGTCGCCGCACCAGAAGGCGTCGATCGAAGCGGCGTGCGACCAGACCACGCTGCGCGGCATGAGCCTGGGCGAGTCGCTGCAGCCCGCCGCGCTGAAGGAGATCGAGTCCAAGGGCGTCAAGCTGATGACCTGGGGCCCCGAGTTCCTCGCGGCCTTCGAGAAGGCCTGGAAGGAAGTCGCCGAGGAGCAGGCGGCGAAGAGCCCCGAGTTCAAGAAGGCCTGGGACTCGCTCACGAAGTTTCGCGCCGAGTACTCTGTCTGGCGCGAGCGCGGCTACCTGAAGTAGCCACCGATCCGGGGGCCGGCCCAAGCGCCGGCCCCCAACGTTTCTGGCGTGGCCCGATCCGCGCTCAAGAAGGTCGTACAGGGTAGTTCGAACTCAAATTTGGGGATTGCGGCATGCGCGCGTTGCTTGGCATTAGCGACGCGATCGACAGGCTCCTTGAGCGGATCGCGTGGCTCTTCGGCTGGCTGTTCCTCGTCCTGGTCGTTGTGATCTGTTGGGACGTAATCACCCGCAAGATCGGCTTCCAGCTACCCGGGTTCGGCTCGACGCCGATCCAGGAGTTGGAGTGGCATCTGCACGGGATGTTGTTCATGTTCTGGCTCGGCTACGCCTACGTCCGCAACGTCCATGTCCGCATCGACGTCTTTACCGCCAATCGTAGCCCGCGCGCCCAGGCCTGGCTGGAGGTCTTTGGCGTGATCTTGTTCGCGATCCCCTACTGCGCCGTCGCGACCTATTTCTCCTATATCTTCGCCGAGACGTCCTGGATTCAGAACGAGCGGTCCGACGCACCCAACGGGCTGGCCTACCGCTGGATCATCAAGTCCTGCCTCGTCGCCGGACTGCTGCTGCTCGACCTCGCGGTCGCCTCGGTGCTGTTCCGCAAGCTCGCCTTCCTCTTCGGTTCACCCGACATCGCCGCCCGCGCCGCCGCGCCGGCGCCGAGCCACTGAGGGAGGCGGACCATGGAGTGGCTCGTCGACCACCTCGCGGTGCTGATGTTCCTGGTGCTCACCTTCATCATGTTCATCGGCTATCCGGTGGCGTTCGTGCTGGGCGGCGTCGCGCTGGCCTTCGGCGTGATCGGCATCATGTTCGATGTCTTCCGGCCGGCGCAGTTCGGCAGCTTGATCCCGCGCATCTGGGGTCAGGCGGTGCAGAACCCCGTGCTGATCGCGATTCCCATGTTCGTGTTCATGGGCACATTGCTGGAAAAATCCGGCGTCGCCGACGAACTGCTCAAGGCGCTGCAGGTCCTGACTCGGCGGATTCCCGGCGGCCTCGCGATGTCGGTGACGCTGATGGGCACCATCATGGCCGCCACCACCGGCATTGTCGGCGCATCGGTGATCATGCTCACCCTGATCGCGCTGCCGACGATGCTCGCGCGGGGCTACTCCAAGGAGCTGTCCGTCGGCACGATCGCGTCAGCCGGCACGCTCGGCATCCTGGTACCGCCCAGTATCATGCTGGTGATCATGGGCGACCTGCTGACGATCTCCGTCGGCACGCTCTTCACGGCCGCGATCCTGCCAGGCATCCTGCTGTCGGTCCTGTACCTGATCTATCAGGGCGTGATCGCCGCGGTGAAGCCGGAGCTGGCGCCGCCGCTCAGCGACGCCGCCGCGCCGGCCTCGCGCGCGGAATTCTGGCGCATGATCCTGCGCAGCTTCCTGCCACCCTCGTTCCTGATCTTCGTCGTGCTGGGCTCGATTTTCGGTGGTTTCGCGACCCCGACCGAGGCCGGCGGCACGGGCTGCGCCGGCGCCATCCTGCTGGCGATCTGGAACAAGCGCTTCAATATGAAGATGTTGAAGGAGGTGATCGAGAGTTCGGCGCTGACCAATGCGCTGGTGTTCTTCATCGTCTTCGGCGCGACGCTGTTCTCGTTCGTCTTCCGTGCGCTGGGCGGCGACGAGGCGGTCGAGGAACTGCTGAAGGTGCTCGGCATCGATACTGGCTGGGAAATTCTCGTGTTCGTGATGATCATCGTGTTCATCATGGGCTTCTTCTTTGACTGGATCGAGATCTGCCTCGTCGTGCTGCCGATCTTCGGGCCGCTGCTGATGAAGGCCAGTTTCGAGCCGCATCTCGCCACCAACAAGGACTTCATGATCTGGTTCGCGATCCTCGTAGCCGTGAACCTGCAGTCGGCGTTCTTGACGCCACCCTTCGGCTTCGCGCTCTTTTATATGAAGGGAACGGTGCCGCCCTCGGTCACGATGCAGCACATCTATCGCGGTATCATACCGTTCGTTGCGCTGCAGATGCTCGCGGTCGCGTTGTGCATCATCTTCCCGGAGGTCGTGCTGTGGCTACCGCGCTACTTCGGGTTCCTCGATTGAGACGCGCGGACCGGGTGTAAAGACGGCAATCGTGCGTTCCCTGCTGACCATCGCGGGACGGATCGAGTCTGTCTTGCGTGGTATCGCCGAGGCGTCGGGATGGCTGATGGTCGTCCTGATGGTGGTGATCTGCTTCGACGTGGTGACCCGCAAGTTCGGCTTCCAGATGCCGGGGCTGGGCTCGACGCGGCTGCAGGAGCTGGAGTGGCACCTGCACACCATCCTCTTCGCGATGTGGCTGGGTCACTGCTACATCCTCAACGCCCATCCCCGCGTCGACACGCTGACCGCGCACCGCAAGCTGCGCAGCCGGGCCTGGATCGAGATCGTCGGATGCCTCGCCTTCGCGCTGCCCTATATCGGCGTCGTGGCCTGGTACGGGCTCGGCTTTGTCGCCATGTCCTACGCCACCGGGGAAGGCTCGGAGGCGGTGATCGGCCTTCCGTATCGCTGGGTCATCAAGGGCCTTTTCGTGTTCGGCCTGTGGCTGGCGGTGGCCGCCGTAGTGGCCACGCTGTTGCGCCTGATCGCATTCCTGTTCGGCGGTGTCGGGCGGGGGGCGGAGCTCAACATCGATCGCGTCGTCGAGCCGATGTGAGGGTGGGCTTGGCGTCCGCGGAGTGTCCGTCGTGATGGCGTGGTTCGCGGAGAACCTGGCGCTGATCATGTTCGCGACGATGTTCGTCGTGATCTTCTGCGGCTATCCGGTGGCCTATGTGTTGGGCGGCACCGGGCTGATATTCGGCCTGATCGGCTGGAGCCTAGGCGAATTCAGCCTTGTCAAGATCAACAGCATCCTGCTGCGTATGTGGGGCGGGGTCGCGGTCGACCCGGTGCTGGTATCGCTGCCCATGTTCATCTTCATGGGCGCGATCCTCGAGCGCAGCGGCGTCGCCAAGGACATGCTCGACGCCGCGCAGGTGATGTTGCGCCGCACGCCCGGCGGTCTCGCGGTCGCGGTCATGGTGATGGGCACGATCCTCGCCGCGCCGATCGGCGTCGTCGGCGCCTCGGTGATCCTGCTGTCGCTGATCTCGCTGCCGCCGATGCTGAAGGCGGGCTACGACAAGCGCCTGTCGCTTGGCACTATCGCCTCGGCCGGTACGCTCGGCATCCTGATTCCGCCCTCAATCATGCTCGTCGTCATGGGCGAGATGCTCAACACCTCCGCCGGCGCGCTGTTCGCGGCCGCGACCATCCCCGGCTTCGTGCTGTCGGGCCTCTATCTGCTCTACATCTGGGGCGTGGCGCTCGCCAAGCCGGAATGGGCGCCCAAGATCCCGCGCGATCAGGGACCGCAAACGGCGCGCGAGACTTTCGTCGTGGTCGGGCGCGGCCTGCTGCCGATGACGACGCTGATGGTCGTGGTGCTGGGCTCGATCTTTGCCGGATGGGCGACCGCGACCGAGAGCGCCGGCGTTGGCTGCGCGGGCTCGCTGCTGATCGCGTGGATGAATGGCCGGCTCCGGCTGACGATGCTCAGGGAGTCGATCCGCGACGCCTGCCGCGCCAACGGCCTGGTGTTCATGGTGGTGCTTGGCGCCACCGGCTTCTCGCTGATCTTTCGCGAACTGGGCGGCGACGAGCTCATGCTGAGCACGCTCGAAGCGATGGGCATCGACACGCCGTGGGAGATGATGATCTTCGTGATGGTCCTCATTTTCCTGCTGGGCTTCCCGTTCGAGTGGATCGAGATCTGCCTCATCGTGCTGCCGGTCTTCGGACCGATCCTCGCCAAGATGGATTTCTCCTCGCATATCGGCCCCAACCCGGCCGCCTTCATGCCGTGGTTCGCCACGCTGGTGGCGGTCAACCTGCAGACCTCGTTCATGTCGCCGCCCTTCGGCGCGACGCTATTCTACATGAAGGGCACCGTGCCGCCGGATTGCTCCATGACCGACGTCTATCGCGGCATGTATCCGTTCCTGGCGTTGCAGGTGATCGGGCTGTTCCTGTGCCTGGCCTTCCCCGGCCTGTCGCTGTGGCTGCCGCAGATCGCCGGCCTGCTCGACTGAACGAAAGGCTTTCGCCCGTTGCGGGCGCGCGCTAGATCGCGCGTCGGAGGCATTCATGTCGCACGATTTTCCGCACCGGCCGCTCGACTTCCATCCTCTCCCGGACGCCGAGATGTTGCCTCGCGCCCGTGCCTTCGCGGACGATCTGACGCGGCGGCGGACGGTACGCGACTTCAGCGATCGTCCCGTCGATCGCGCCATCGTCGAAGCGGCGATCGACGCCGCGCGCCACGCGCCCAGTGGCGCCAACCACCAGCCCTGGCATTTCGTCGCCGTCGCCGATCCCGCCGTGAAAGCGCGGATTCGCGAGGCCGCCGAGGTCGAGGAGAAGGCCTTCTACGACGGCAAGGCCAGCGAGGAATGGCTGCGCGCCCTGAAGCCGCTGGGCACCGACTGGCGCAAGCCGTTTCTGGAGACGGCGCCGTGGCTGATCGTCGTCTTCGCCCAGCAATGGGGAAGCTGGCCGGACGGCTCGCGCAAGAAGAACTACTACGTGCCCGAGTCAGTCGGCATTGCCTGCGGCTTCCTGCTCGCGACGCTGCATCAGGCCGGGCTGGCGACCTTGACGCATACGCCCAACCCGATGGGTTTCCTCGGCCAGCTATTGGGGCGACCGAAGAACGAGAAGGCCTACATGATCATCGTCGCCGGCCACCCGGCGCCCGACGCGGTGGTGCCGCTGCACGCGCTGGCCAAGAAGCCGTTCGACGATGTCGCGACGTTCGTGTGACGGCGGCCCCTTCCACGCCATCGTGACGAGTCGCCGCGCGCCGTGCGATGGTCGCGCCGCGAGTCGCGGCGCGGAGAGCGGATCGTGGTGAAATCGGTTCTGGGTGTGATCGGCGGATCGGGTCTCTACGAACTGCCGGGTCTGAGCAATGTGCGTTGGGAGGCCGTCGCCTCGCCTTGGGGCGAACCGTCTGATCAGCTGTGCTTCGGCGAGTTCGCCGGCCTGCCCATGGTCTTCCTGCCGCGTCACGGTCGCGGCCATGTCCACGCGCCCAGCGACATCAACTACCGCGCCAATATCGACGCGCTCAAGCGCGCGGGCGTCACCGACGTGGTGTCGCTCTCCGCCGTGGGATCGCTGCGCGAGGACACGCCGCCGGGCAGTTTCGTCGTCGTCGACCAGTTCATCGACCGCAGCTTCGCACGCGCCAAGAGCTTCTTCGGCAAGGGCTGCGTCGCCCATGTCGCCTTCGGCGATCCGGTGAGCCCGAGGCTCGCCGACCGACTGGAGGCCGCGGCGCGTGGCGTCGGCGCCGACGTCCGGCGCGGCGGCACCTACATCGTGATGGAGGGGCCGCAATTCTCGACCCTGGCCGAGAGCCGGCTGTATCGGAGCTGGGGCTGCGACGTGATCGGCATGACCAACATGCCCGAGGCCAAGCTCGCGCGCGAAGCCGAGCTCTGCTACGCCACGCTCGCCATGGTCACCGACTTCGACAGCTGGCACGCGGACCACGGCACGGTCGATGTCGCCAAGATCGTCGCCGTCATGCACGCCAACGCCGACAAGGCGAAGGCGCTGGTCGCGGCGCTGGCGCGCGACTTCCCGCGCGAGCATGAGCTGTGTCCGATCGGCTCCGACAGGGCGCTGGACCACGCGATCATCACGGCGCCGGAGAAACGCGATCCGGCGCTGCTCGCCAAGCTCGACGCCGTGGCCGGTCGCGTCCTCAAACGCTGAGTCGTTTCACGTCGTCCGCCTGACTGACGAGCGCGAAATCGGCATCATCCTGTCATCCCGAGCGTAGCGAGGGATCTAGACAGCTTTCCTAGATCCCTCGCTACGCTCGGGATGACAGGTGTGTCTGACGGACCGCTCGATGCTTTACGCGGCGTGAGCCGTGGGCGAGAACGGGCCGTTGGGCAGCTCGGGCAGACGCGCCAACTCGGCGTAGAGCGCGGGGAAGTCGACCTGCGTCGCCTCGAAGAGCTGGCGGAAATCGTCGAGCACGAAGTAGGTGCGCTGCAGCTTGTCGATCTCGTAGGCGGTGCGCATCACCCGCTTCGCCTCGAACGGCAGGCGAGCCGGCACATCGGACTCGATGGCGTAGAGCGTTTCCTTGGCCGAGGAGATGATGCCGGCGCCGTAGATTTTCGGGCCCTCGGCGGTGCGGATCAGGCCGAACTCGACCGTGTACCAGTAGAGGCGGGCGAGCCGGTGGATGTTGGCGGGGCCGGCCTCGACGCCGCGCTGACCGTAGGCCTGCATGTAGTCGGCGAAGACCGGGTTGGCGAGCATCGGCACGTGGCCGAAGAAGTCATGGAACAGGTCGGGCTCGGCGAGATAGTCGAGCTCGTCGCGGCGGCGGATCCAGACGGTCACCGGAAATCGCCGCGCCGCGAGGTGGCCGTAGAATGCGTCGTCGGGAATCAGGCCGGGCACGCCGACGATGCGCCAGCCGGTGCGCTGCTCCAGCACGTCACTGGCGCGCTCGAAGTCGGGCACACGCTCGTCGATCCGCAGCGCCGCGAGACCGTCGAGGAACTCCGGGCAGGCGTGACGTTGAGCCAACAGGGTCTGGCGACGCAACAGGGTGCGCCACGTGTCGTGCTCCTCGGCGCCATAGCCGTTGGCGGGCTGCTTGACGGTCCAGTCCGTGGTCATCGCGCTGTAGTCGCCGCGGAGGCCCGCGGTATCGGGATGGAGGGGCTTCTTCATATATCCAGGATACGAATCGAGCCGTAGCGGATCCATGCAAAGTGCGTCGTGTCTTGCGTCAGAATTGGTGATAAAAGCTATAGATCGAATAGAAAATAGATGATTCCTCCATGATCGATCTCGACGACATCGACCGCCGTATCATCTCGGAACTCCAGCGCGACGGCCGGCTGGCGATCGTCGATTTAGTCGACCGCGTCGGCCTGTCCGCGACCCCCTGCCTGCGCCGGGTGAAGCGGCTGGAGGCCGACGGGCTGATCCGTCGCTACGCGGCGCTGGTCGATCCGAAGGGGCTGGGGCTGAGTACCCAGGCGCTGGTGCAGGTCTCGCTCGACGATCACTCGGAGCCGGTGGTCGAGGCCTTCGAGGCAGCGATCCGCCAGCGGCCGGAGGTGATCGCCTGCTATGCCGTGACCGGCGAGATGGACTTCCTGCTGCAGGTGCAGGTCGCCGACCTCGAGGCGTTCAGCGAGTTCGCGCTCAAGGCGCTGCTGCGCATGCCCGGAGTCCGGGGCACCAAGTCGAGCTTCATCATGCAGACGGTCAAGAGCGATCTGGCGTGGGCGCCGCTGAAATGATGCGCGCGTAGACCGGCCGGTCGATATTGCCGCCGCTCAGGATCACCGCGACCTTGCGCCCCTTCATGCGGTCGCGCTCCTGCATCAACGCCGCCAGCGGCACGGCGCCGGCGCCCTCGGCGAGCTGGTGGGTGTCGGTATAGAAGGCGCGCATCGCGTCCTCGACCTCGGCGTCGCTCACCTGCACGATGCGCTCGGCGCCCTTGACGATGATGTCCAGCGCTTCGGCCGACGGTATGCGCACCGCCACGCCGTCCGCGAAGGTGTCGGCGCTGTTGGTCTCGACCGTCTTCTTCGCCGCGAAGGACAGGGCATAGGCCGGCGCGTTGGCCGAGACGCAGCCGACGATCTTGGTCTTCAAGCCCAGCGCGTCGCGCGCGGTGATCAGGCCGCAGATACCGGAGCCCAGGCCGATCGGCGCGTAGACCGTGTCGAGATCGGGCGCGGCGCGGAACAGCTCCATGGCGTAGGTGCCGACGCCGCGCACCAGATCCAGGTGGAACGACGGCAGCATCTCCAGCCCGCGCTCGGGCGCGATGCGGACGGCTTGCTCGCGCGCGGCGTCGAAGTCGTGGCCGTGCTCGATCAGCTCGGCGCCGAAGGCGCGCATGGCGGCGTTCTTCTCGACGCTGTTGCCGTGCGGCACGAGAATCACCGCCTTGACGCCGTTGCGCGCGGCCGCGAAGGCCACGCTCTGGCCGTGATTGCCACGTGTGGCGCTGATCACGCCCTTCACATGAGATCGCTCGCGCTTCAGACGATCCATGTAGACCAGACCGCCACGGACCTTGAAGGCGCCTGTGGGCGTGTGGTTCTCGTGCTTGACCCAGACCTCGGCGCCGATGCGCCGGGCCAGCAGCGGCCAGGCGTATTGCGCTGTCGGCGGCATGGCGCCGTAAACGATGCGCTGGGCGGCCTCGTAGTCGGCGACGGTCAGCAGGGGCATGTCGGTCCTCCTGACCCACTCTCGCGAGCCGGCGATGCCGGATCAACCGCGACCTTGTCGGCAGACAAATCGGCCGCGATCCGGGTTAGGATCGTCCGCCCTGACGCCAGAAGGACCCTGTTCATGCCCATCGTTCCGCGCTCGCTCGAATTGCAGGCCGAGCTGACGCGCATCCGCCGCGACATCCACGCCCATCCCGAGCTGGCGTACGAAGAGCACCGTACCTCGGACATCGTCGCGGCCAAGCTGACGGAGTGGGGGCTGGAAGTGCATCGCGGCCTGGGCAAGACCGGCGTGGTCGGCACCCTGCGCAAGGGCAACAGCCCCAAGGCGGTCGGCCTGCGCGCCGACATGGACGCGCTGCCGATGCAGGAGACCAACGAGTTCGAGCACCGCTCCACCAACACCGGCCGCATGCACGCCTGCGGCCATGACGGCCACACCACCATGCTGCTGGGCGCCGCCAAGGTGATGGCCGAGACGCGCAATTTCGAAGGCGCGGTCCATTTCATCTTCCAGCCGGCCGAGGAAGGCGGCGGCGGCGCCAAGGCGATGATCGACGACGGGCTGTTCGAGAAATTCCCCTGCGACGCGGTGTTCGCGATCCACAACAAGCCCGGCCTGAAGCTGGGCACGATCGCCACCAAGCCCGGCCCGCTGCTGGCCGCGGCCGATCGCTGGGACATCCGCATCAAGGGCCATGGCGGGCACGCCGCGCATCCGCACCTCGCGCGCGATCCGATCGTGATCGGCTCGCAGGTCGTGATGGCGCTGCAGGGCATCGTCGCGCGCAATACCGACCCGCTCGACGCCGCCGTCGTCACCGTGGGCTTCATGAAGGGCGGCTCCGCCTACAACGTCATTCCCGGCGAGATGCATATCGGCGGCACGACGCGCACCACCACGGTCGAGAACCGCGCCATGGTCGAGCGCCGCATGCGCGAGATCTGCGCCGGCGCCGCGGCGATGCATGGCGTGGAGATCAGCGTCGAGCATCGCGCGGGCTACGGCCCGACCATCAACGACGCCGACAAGGCGCGCTTCGCCGCCGATGTCGCAGCCGAGGTGTGCGGCGAGGCCAATATCCTGCGCACGGTTAAGCCGTCGATGGGCGCCGAGGACTTCTCCTACATGCTCAACGCCGTGCCCGGCGCAATGGTGTGGCTGGGCAACGGCATCAGCGAGCAGGGCCTGCACAATCCGGGCTACGACTTCAACGACCAGGCGATTCCGTTCGGCGTCAGCTTCTTCGTGCGCGCCGCCGAACGCTTCCTGTCGAAGGACGCCTGAGAGCGGGCCGGGGGCGCGCGGCATGAGCTTCATCGCCATCTACGGCCGTGTCCTCGGGCTCCTGCGCCCGGAGTTCGGCCTCGCGCTGACCCTGGCGCTGGCCAACATAGCCGTCGCCGGCCTGCAGTTCCTCGAGCCGGTGCTGTTCGGCCGCGTCGTCGACACGCTCACCGGCTCGGCGGGGCGGCCGAAGGACGAGGTGTGGGGCGATACGCTCAGCCTGCTCGGCATCTGGATCGCCGTCGGCATCGGCGGCATCGTCGCCAACATCGTCGTGTCGCTGCACGCCGACCGCATGGCGCATCGCAACCGGCTGGCGGCCATGGCGCGCTATTTCGAGCACGTGCTGGCGCTGCCCTTCGCCTTCCACAACGCGCAGCATTCCGGCCGCCTGCTCAAGATCATGCTGCAGGGCGTCGACCATCTGTTCGGCCTGTGGCTGATGTTCTTCCGCGAGCACCTGGCGACCTTCGTGGCGATCTTCGTCATGCTGCCGCTGTCGCTGTTCATGAACTGGCGGCTGGGCCTGCTGCTGATCGGGCTGATCATCTTCTTCGCCATCACCAACGCCTGGATCGTGGCCCGCACCGACAACCTGCAGCGCGCGGTCGAGGACTATCACAGCAAGCTGGCGGGCCGCGCCGGCGACGCGCTGGGCAACGTGCATCTGATCCAGAGCTTCGTGCGCCTGTCGGCCGAGACCCGCATGCTGCACGAGACCATCCGCGAGCTGCTCTCGGTGCAGTTCCCGGTGCTCAACTGGTGGGCGCTGCTCAGCGTGCTCACGCGCGCCGCCGCGACGGTCACGACGCTCGCGATCTTCATGCTCGGCACCTGGTTGCACCTCAACGGCCAGGCCAGCGTCGGCGAGATCGTCAGCTTCATGGGCTTCGCCGCCATGCTGATCGGCCGCATGGAGCAGGCCTCGAGCTTCGTCGCCCGCATGTTCTTCCAGATGCCGGCGTTGGCCGATTTCTTCACCGTGCTGGAGACCGAGTCGACGGTGCGCGACAAGCCCAACGCCGGCACCTTGCCGCGCGTACAAGGGGCCGTCGAGTTCTCGAACGTGGCCTTCTCCTATGACGGCCGACGCCCGGCGCTGAAGGACTTCTCGCTCAAGGTCACGCCGGGCATGACGGTGGCGTTGGTCGGCCCGACCGGCGCCGGCAAGAGCACCAGCATGGCGCTGCTGCACCGCATGTGGGATCCGCAATCCGGTTCGATCCGCATCGACGGCGTCGATATCCGCGACGTGACGCTGGAAAGCCTGCGGCGCAATGTCGGCGTGGTGTTCCAGGACAACACGATGTTCTACCGCACGCTGGCGGAGAACCTGCGTGTCGGCAAACCCGACGCGACCGATGCCGAGCTGGTCGAGGCCGCCACGCTCGCCGAGGCGCATGAGTTCATCGAGCGGCAGAGCGACGGCTACAACACCCAGGTCGGCGAGCGCGGCGCCACGCTGTCGGGCGGCGAGCGCCAGCGCATCTCGATCGCCCGCGCGCTCCTGAAGAACCCGCCGATCCTGATCCTCGACGAGGCGACCAGCGCGCTCGACGCGGTGACCGAGGCGAAGATCCAGAATGCGCTGAAGACACTGATGAAGGGCCGCACCACCTTCGTCATCGCCCATCGCCTCTCCACCATCCGCGACGCCGACCTCGTGGTGGTCTTCGACCAGGGCGAGGCGGTCGAAATCGGCGGCTATCAGGAGCTGCTGGAGAGGAACGGCGCCTTCGCGCGCCTGGTGGCGACGCAGCAGGGCGGCACGCTGACCGGCACCGCGGTCCGCCAGTACATGGGCGATCCAGACGAGCCGGCGTCGTCGCCGGCCGCACCTGGCTGAGCGGTTCGCGCCGTCACGGACCCTTACGGGTCTTCGCCTCGGCGATGATCACGTCGGCGATCGCCTTGAATTCCGCCCACATCGCCGCGCCCGCGGCGATCTTGTGCGCGACGCCGCACAGCTCGTCGTACGGCCCGATGATCCAGCCATAACCCGTCGTGACACAGGCATTGAGACCTGGGTCCGGATACTCACCGGGAGCCTTGGCCTGGATGGCATTCCATAGCGCGCTGGCGAAGGGCATGACCTGCACCCTCCAGAATTGATCAGGCGCCAGTTTCTTTGGATCGCGGTCTTGGAATAAGGAAAAAGTGGACATCTGCTCATTTCTTGCTGTTGATGAGGCCAGGGACCACATGGTGTCCACATGCTTGGACCGGCGGGACTTGGCACGGCGTGGGCGCGCCAGTAGGGTCGATCTAGCCCTATGGCATGGAACATGCGAGCCGTCGGGACGAAAGACACGGGAAGCAGCGGGAGATGTCGCTTATGACAATGAGATTCGGTTTGCGGCTTGGCATGGCGGCGCTGAGCGCGACCCTGGCGTCGGCGCTGGCGATCCCGGCGCAGGCGCAGACGGCGATCAAGTTCACCCTGGACTGGGTGTTCCAAGGGCCGACCTCGCCATTCCTCGTGGCGCTGGAGAAGGGCTACTACAAGGCCGAAGGGCTCGACGTCACCATGGATCCCGGCCAGGGCTCGGCCGGCGCCGTGCAGCGCGTCGCCACCGGCGCCTATCAGATCGGCTTCGCCGACGTGAACGCGCTGATCGAGTACAACGCCAAGAATCCCGGCAAAGAGATCCTCAGCGTCTTCATGGCTTATGATTTCCCGCCCTTTGGCGTGTATGCGCTGAAGAAGAGCGGCATCAAGACGCCCAAGGACCTCGAGGGCAAGAAGCTGGGCGCGCCGGTCTTCGACGCCTCGTTCCGCCTGTTCCCGGCCTTCGCCAAGCGCCAGGGCATCGGCAAGTGGGAGCACGTGAACCTCACACCGCAGCTGCGCGAGCAGAGCCTGGTGCAGGGCTCGGTCGACTTCATCTCCGGCCACTACTTCTCCTCGATGCTCGACCTGAAGGCGCGCGGCGTGAAGTTCGACGACATCGTGGCGATGCGCTACAGCGACTTCGGCATGAACGTCTACGGCAATGGCATCATCGTCTCGCCTGAAATGGCGAACAACGAGAAGGCGGTGAAGGGCTTCATCGCCGCCACGATCAAGGGCTGGAAGGACGTCATCGCCGATCCCAAGCTCGGCATCGCCGCCGCCAAGAAGCGCGACCCGCTGATCAACGAGGAACTGGAATTGGAACGCCTGCAGCTGTCGCTGCAGACCAATATCTTCACGCCTTATGTGAAGGCCAACGGCATGGGCGACGTCGATCCGGCGCGCTTTGCGCAGTCGGTGAAGGAAGTGGCCGAGGCGTTCGGCCTGCCGACGGCGCCCGATGTGGCCAAAGTCTTCAGCAACAAGTATCTGCCGCCCAAGGCCGACCGGATGGTCGTGAAGTAGCGGCCGGGTTCATCCCATGTGATGGCACGGGGCGGCCCGCGACGGCCGCCCCGTTTCGCGACAAGCGAGGCGTATTGGGGAGCGCGATGGTGGATCAGGCATTGGTCGAGTTGCGAGGCGTGAAGCTCGCCTACGGCGTGGGGCGCGACAGCACGCTGGCCGTCGATGGCCTCGACATGCGCATCGGCAAGGGCGAGTTCGTCGCCGTGGTCGGCCCGTCGGGCTGCGGCAAGTCGACCCTGATGAAGCTGGTCACCGGCCTGCTGCCGCCGACTTCGGGCGAGATCATCGTCCATGGCCAGACGGTCACCAAGCCGATCAAGGGCGTCGGCATGGCCTTCCAGAACCCGACCTTGATGCCGTGGCGCACGACCATGGACAACGTGCTGCTGCCGATGGAGGTGGTCGAGCCGCACAAGCGCCGCTTCCGTCGCCACCGCGCGGAGTACGAGGAGCGCGCCATGAAGCTCCTGCGTACCGTCGGCCTCGCCGACTTCTCGCAGAAGTTCCCGTGGCAATTGTCGGGCGGCATGCAGCAGCGCTCCAACCTCTGCCGCGCGCTGATCCACGAGCCCGAGATCCTGATGCTCGACGAGCCGTTCGGCGCGCTCGACGCCTTCACCCGCGAGGAGTTGTGGGGCGTGATGCAGGCGCTGTGGCTCGAGCAGCGCTTCACCGCCGTGCTGGTGACGCACGATCTGCGCGAGGCGGTCTATCTCGCCGACACGGTGTACGTGATGAGCCGGCGGCCGGGAAAGATCGTCCTGGTGCAGCAGGTCGAGCTGCCCCGACCACGCACGCTCGCCAGCACCTTCGAGCCGGCCTTCGTCGATCTCGTGCACAAGCTGCGCGACCGCATCCACCTCGAGCACGCGTGAGGGCGGGCTGATGGAAAACCTCGAACGCAACCGCCTGCTGCGCCTGGCCATGCCATGGCTGGTTATGATCGTCTTCTTCGCCATATGGGAGCTGGCCTGCGTCGTCTTCGCCATCGAGGAGATCATCCTGCCGCGACCCAGCAAGGTCTTCGAGGTGATCGTCCTGCGCTTCGACATCCTGCTGAAATTCTGCCTGCAGACCCTGTGGAGCACGGTGATCGGCTTCGGGCTGGCGATCGCCGGCGGCCTGCTGCTGGGACTGGCAATCGGCGCCTCGCCTTTCGTGTACTCCGGGCTTTATCCGCTGCTGATCGCCTTCAACGCGATCCCGAAGGTGGCGATCGTGCCGATCCTGATGATCTGGGTCGGCGTCGGTTTCCTGCCGGCGATCATCACTGCCTTCGTCATCAGCTTCTTCCCGATCGTCGTCAACGTCGCCACCGGGTTGGCGACTATCGAGCCCGAGATGCGCGACGTGATGCGCAGCCTGGGCGCGACGCGCACCGAGATCCTGGTCAAGGTCGGCATCCCGCGCGCCATGCCCTATCTCTTCGCCAGCCTGAAGGTGGCGATCACCTTGGCCTTCATCGGCTCGGTCATCGCCGAGACCGTCGGCGGCAACAACGGTATTGGCTTCCTCATGCTCTCGGCCGGCGCGCGCAACGACGCGCCGACGACCTTCGCGGGCCTGTTCGCCATCGCCATCATGGGCATCCTGATGTACGCGATCTGCGCCTGGTTCGAGCGGCGCATGACGAAGTGGGCCTTCCGCGGCGAGCTGGTGAGCTGATCGTGTCGGTTCGCGTCAACGCGTAACATTGTATTGCCGCGGCTGTGCGGGTGGGCCGATCGCGTCATCATGGCCGGATGACGCTCGCTATTCGGCTGCTGGCGACGCTGCTCTTCGGCCTCGCCGCCGGCTTCTTTTTTGCCTTCGCTATCGATGTCGCGCCGGCGCTGGCGCGCGCCGAATCTTCGGCCGCGGTCGCGGTGTTCCAGCAGATCAACATCGTCGTGCGCAACGCCTGGTTCGGCGCGGTGTATTTTGGCGCGGTCGTCGTGGCCCCGCTGGCGCTGGCCTTGACCTGGCGCGATCGTCGCGCGCTCGGTTGGCGGCTCCTGCTCGCCGCTTGGCTGATCTATCTCGGTGGCGTGCAGGCACCGACTGCCGCGATCAACGTGCCGATCAACGAGGTCGTCGCGGCGTGGACACCATCGGCGCCGGCCGGCGACTGGCGTGCTTTGCTCGAGCGCTGGACGAGCTACAACACCCTGCGCACAATCGCCGCGACGCTTGCCTTCGTGGTCTCGTTGACCAGCCTCGCGTTACCGGCGGCGCGGCGCCAGTGATGTCACCCGGCGCAGGTCGTCGTCGGGAAAGTCGGGCGTGCCATAGCTGCGGAACAGCTCGATCACGCGGGCCATCTCGTCGGCGGAGAGCTGCGTGGGTTCAGTGACGGCGCGGGCGCGCAGATACATGCCGCACAGCGTCTCGACCTCGATGGCCAGCGCCAGCGCCTTCTGTGGCGTGGCGCCGGTGGCGATCAGGCCGTGGTTGGCCAGCAGGCAGGCCTTGCGCCCCTCGAGCGCGGCGAGCGCGTGGTCGGACAGCTCCTGCGTGCCGAACGTGGCGTAGGGCGTGCAACGGATCGAATCGCCGCCGGCGACCGCGACCATGTAGTGGAACGACGGCACGTCGAGGCGCAGGCAGGCCAGCGCCGTCGCGAACGAGGAATGCGCATGCACGATCGCGCCAACATCCGGCCGGGCGGCGAAAATGTCGCGATGGAAGCGCCATTCGGTCGACGGTCGATAGGAACCCGACCAGCGCCCGTCCAGCGCCATGACCGGCAAGTCGGCCGGCTTCATCGTATCGTAGGCGCGGCCGCTGGGCGTGATCAGGAAGCGTCGCGCGTCGAGCCGTGCGCTGGCGTTGCCCGACGTGCCCTGGTTGACGCCGCTGGCGTTCATCGCCCGGCAGGTGTCGACCAGCGCTCGGCGCAGGGTGGCCTCGCTCGCCATGTCACGCCGCCCAGGCATGTTCTGGAAACAGCGACAGCAGGCCGGCGGCGCTGGCCTCGCAGACGCCGCGCTCGGTAATCAGGCCGCTGATCAGCCGGGCCGGTGTGACGTCGAAGGCATAGTTCGCCACCGCCGTGCCCGCCGGCACGATCTCGACCGAGGCGATCGCGCCGTTGGCCAGTCGGCCGGTGACGCGCGAAACCTCGGCGCCGTCGCGCTGTTCGATCGGGATGTCGCGCACGCCGTCGTCCAGCGTCCAATCGATCGAGGGTGACGGGACGGCGGCGTAGAACGGCACGCCGTTGTCGCGCGCCGCCAGCGCCTTCAGGTAGGTGCCGATCTTGTTGCCGACATCGCCGCGCCGGGACGTGCGGTCGGTGCCGACGATGCACAGATCGACCATGCCGTGCTGCATCAGGTGGCCGCCCGTGTTGTCGGCGATCACGGTATGCGGCACGCCGTGCTTGCCCAGCTCCCAGGCGGTGAGGCTGGCACCTTGGTTGCGCGGGCGCGTCTCGTCGACCCAAACATGCACATCCAGCCCCTGGTCGTGCGCCATGTAGACCGGCGCCATCGCCGTGCCCCAGTCCACCGTGGCCAGCCATCCGGCGTTGCAATGGGTGAGGATGTTGACGCGTTCGCCCGGCTTCTTGCGCCGCTGGGCCACCTCGATCAGCCGCAAGCCGTGCCGGCCGATCGAAGCGCAGATCGCGACGTCGCCGGCGCAGATCTCGTCGGCGCGCGCATACGCCGCCGTGACGCGTTGGTCCGTCGGCAACGGCAATAGCAGGTGGCGCAAATCGTCGAGCGCCCAGCGCAGGTTCACAGCGGTCGGCCGCGTCGTCATCAGGCGATCGTGGGCGCGGCTCAGCATCGCGTCCGACGAGTCCTCGGCCATGGCCAGCGCCATGCCGTACCCGGCCGTGGCCCCGATCAGCGGCGCGCCACGGATAATCATGTCGCGGATCACGGCGACGGCGTCATCGAGCGTGCCCAGCGCGCGAATCTCGAAGGCGTGCGGCAGACGCGTCTGGTCGATGACCTCGACGGTGCGGCCGTCGGCCGCCAGCCAGATCGTGCGATACGGCTTGCCATCGATCCTCATGCCGCGCGCTCCACGGCGCGTGCCGTGGCCCATTCGGCGACAAGCAGGATCGCCGCCACCAGCAAACCGAAAGCCCAGATCGACAGGGTCAGCGCCATCGCCAGCGGCGTGTTGAGCATCGCCATCGCCGTCATGACCATGTGACCCAATCCGTCGCGCCCCGCGACCATGTCACAAACGACCACGAGCAGCAGAGCCATTAGGGAGGCGTGTCGCAACCCCCGTAGAACGGCTGGCGCGATGCCGGCGAGGCCGTGCGTGGTCAACACACCGAGCGTGGCCGCCGCAAAGGCGAGCGCCGCGCCGGTCGCGGCGGCACGAATTCGAGTGGCCTCACCGACACCACCCCACACGACGAGCATGGGCACCAGGCTGACGATGAGTAGCGGCGCCACGCCGCCGATCCAGAGGGCAAGGAAGCGTAGGGCGCGACCGAAACCCGGCATCGCGGCGGCAATGGCGCCGAACACGACGTAGACCGGGGCGGCGATAGCAAGCCCAATGAGCGTGGCGATGAGCGTCGCTCGCGCGGTCACGATGATCGCCGGCGCGAGAGTCGACCAGTGCTCCAACAGCGCCTCCAGGACGCGTTCGGGCGTCGGCAGGATGTGGCCGGGTTGGGCAAGGGTGTTGGACACGAACTGCCATGCGGCGACGGCGAATGCGAGAAGGACGACGCCCAGTGCCACGCCACCTGCAGGGGCGGCGGCGCCAAGTCCCGCCGCGAGCGTGGACCGCGATCGTGCGTTGCTCATGCGTCGTCACTCTCTCAAGCCGCCTGCCGTCGTGCCAGACGCGACAGGGCGAAGATCGTGCCCAAGGATAGCGTCGCCGCGACCAGCGAGGCCAGCAGCGTCACCGTGACGCCAGCGCGCTCCATCATCGTGGCGAAGACCACCGGCGCGATGGCGGTGACGACGTTCAGCGGCCACCGCAGCCAGCCCATATAGCGGCCGTACTCCGATCGCTCGAACAGCGCCAGCGGCAGGGTCGCGCGCACGACGGCTTTCAGCCCGTTGGCAATGGCGTAGAGCGCGACGATCGCGAAGCCGGCGGCGACCGTCGCGCCACCGGCCAGGCCGACCACCAGCGCGATCGGCAGCGCGGCGGCGCCGATGATGGCGGCGTTCATGGTCGACAGTCGATTGGCGAGCGCGATCTCGATCAGCCGCACGCCGATCTGGATCGGCCCCATGAAGGACGCGAGGATGACGGCTGTCGCTGGCGAATGACCCAGCTCGCGCAGGATCTCGATCAGGTACAGCGTCATGCCGGTGTAGACGATCCCGCCGGTCGATAGCCCGATCGCCAGAAGGGCGAACACCATCGGTCGGCGCACCGGCCCGGCCGAACCCGACGAGCGATCGCCCGCGGATGCGGCCGGCGTCGGGCGCGGTGGCGCCGTCGCGGGCAGGATCAGGAGGTGGATCGGCAGGCAGATCAGGATATGCAGGCCGGCGTAGAGCAGGACGGTGGTGCGCCAGCCCAGGGTCGCGTCGAGCGCGCCGCCCAGAGGCCAGAACACCGTCGAGGCCAGGCCACCCACGGTGGTCAGGAACGCCAGCGCCCGGCGCGCGCGATCACCGGCGATCTGCGCCAAGGCGATGGAGGAGATCGTGCCCATCATCATCACGCCGGCGATGCCCAGCAACAGCCAGGCGGCGAGATATGTCGCCGGACCGCGCGCGAACGACAACGTGACCAATCCGCAGGACGCCAGCACCGAGCCGGTCGCCATCAACGTGCGCGCGCCGCGGCGGTCGACCGTGCGGCCGATGCGTGGCGCCAAGAGCGCGCCGACCACGAACATGATGGTCGGGCCAGCGAAGACCACCTCGGCCGGCAGGTTCAAATCGTCGCCGATATGGCGACCCATCACCGAGGGAATGAAGAAGGTCGATCCCCAGGCGACGATCTGCGACACGCCGAGCCCGATGATGGAGACGGGTAATGAACGCGGTCTAAAGGCGGCGGTGGTCACCGCCGCAGTGTAGCGAGCGCGAATGCGCGTTCCGATCAAATACCTTCCCCCGCCAGCGCGCAGGGGCTGCGCTTCGACGCGCGGGCGGATTGCTATGGGTTTCTATGGTCCTCGCCGATGGTGCGTCGGGCCTAAGCCCTTGATGCGCTTCGCTGATGTCGTGATGGGGCGGGGCGCGCTCGTCAACCCGCTGACCGGCGAAGATCCACGGGCCGCCGACCCGCGGCGGTGCCATCGGCGCGCGGTCGACAACAACCGCGTAGGGCCGGACGCTGGCGAAGAGGGATCGGGCACACATCTGAACCGGTGTACCCTGATCATGCCGCTGTTTGCCATTTCCGCGGCTACGATGGTCGTTCGTCGTCGTTCAGCAGCGGCAAACAAGGGGTTCTTGGGGGTTCCAACCCTATGCTTCAGGCGTCTTTGGGACGCCCGCGCTCCCAGCAAGACGATTATCCAAGACGCACCTAGCCGACCGCCACCGCCACCGCGTCGATGATCGCCGCTGCGTCCAGGCGCAGCTTGCCGTAGAGATCGGGAATGTCGCCCGATTGGCCGAAGCTCTCGACGCCCAGCGGCACGACGCGATGGGGGCCGACCGAGCCCAGCCACGACAGCGTCAGCGGATGGCCGTCGAGCACCGTCACCATCCGGGCGTTACGCGACAACGGCGCCAGCAGGCGCTCGACCGGTGCGGGTTCGCGCGACAGGCGGCCCGTGGTGCGGCCCCGTTGGCGTTGGGCGGCGAGCCAGTCCTGATGTAGGCGGTCGGGCGAGGTGATCACCAGCAGGCCGGTGCCCGCGAAGTCCCTGACGACGCTCTCCCAGGCTTCCAGCGCCTCGGGCGTCACGGCGCCCATGCAGACGATGGCGAGATCGGAGTCGGGCGCCGGTTCGCGCAGCCAGTAGCCGCCGTCGATGATATCGCGCGCCAGGTCGGGGTTCAGCGTGCGCTGCGGCTGGTCGAGCGGGCGGGTCGAGAGCCGGAAGTACAGCGAGCAGCCGTCGGGCTTCTGCAGGTGCTCCAGGCCGAAGCGCAGCAGGACCGCCAGCTCGTCGACATAGGCCGGCTCGTAGCTCAGCAGGCCGGGCTGGCCGAGGCCGATCAGCGGCGACGACACCGATTGGTGCGCGCCACCTTCCGGCGCCAGCGTGACGCCCGACGGGGTGGCGACGAGGATGAAGCGCGCATCCTGGTAGCAGGCGTAGTTCAGCGCATCGAGGCCGCGGGCGATGAACGGGTCGTACAGCGTGCCGATCGGCAACAGGCGCGCGCCGAACAGCTCGTGCGACAGGCCCAGCGCCGCGAGCTGCAGGAAGAGGTTGTTCTCTGCGATGCCCAGCTCGACGTGCTGGCCGCGCGGATCGAGGCTCCAGCGCTGCGCCGAGACCACCTTGAGCTCGCGGAACACGTCCTCAGCCGCCGTGTGGGCGAACAGACCCCTGCGGTTCACCCAGCCACCGAGATTGGTCGACACGGTGACGTCGGGCGACGTCGTGACGATGCGATCGGCCAGCGGCCCACCCGACGCGGCGATCTCGTCGAGGATGCGACCGAAACCGGCCTGCGTGCTGGTCCGCTTCTCGCGCGGCGGCGGCAGTGTCTCGGGAATGGCGATGGCGGGCGCCGTCAGGCGCCGTGCGCCCTCGCGATTGAACGGCGCCCTGTCGATGAAGGCGCGCAGCTCTTTCGCGTCGGTCTCGAGGCCAGCGAAGGGCTCCCACTCGGCGCCAGCCGGCACGCCCATGCGCCCCTGCCAATCGCGCATCTGCTCGAGGTTCATCAGGCCGGCGTGATTATCCTTGTGGCCGGCGAAGGGCAGGCCATGGCCCTTGATGGTGTAGGCGATGAAGCAGGTCGGCCGGTCGTCGTCGATCGACTCGAAGGCCTCGAGCACGGCCTGCATGTCGAGGCCGGCAAGGTTGGTCATCAGCGCGTGCAGCTTTTCGTCGTCGTGCGAGTCGAGGATGTGGCGCACGCCGGGGAAGCGGTTGAGATCGCGCTTGAGCGCCTCGCGCCACGCCGCGCCGCCCTGGTAGACCAGCGCCGAGTACAGCGAGTTCGGACAGTCGTCGATCCACTTGCGCAGGTGCTCGCCGTCGGGGCCGGCGAAGGCGGCCTCAAGCTTGCGGCCGTACTTCAGGGTGACGACCCGCCAGCCGACCAGCTCGAACATCTCGGCGACGCGGCCGAACAGGCGGTCGTTGACCACCGAGTCGAGGCTCTGGCGGTTGTAGTCGATCACCCACCAGAGGTTCCGCACGTCGTGCTTCCACCCCTCGAGCAGGGCCTCGAAGACGTTGCCCTCGTCGAGCTCGGCGTCGCCGACCAGCGCGATCATGCGGCCCACGGGGCGTTCCGGCGCCAGCTTCTTCAGGCGCACGTAGTCCTGCACGATCGAGGAGAACAAGGTCATGGCGACGCCCAGCCCGACCGAGCCGGTCGAGAAATCGACGTCGTCGGTGTCCTTCGTGCGCGACGGATAGGACTGCGCGCCGCCCAGGCCGCGGAAGCGCTCGAGCTTCTCCCGCGTCTGCCGGCCGAAGAGGTACTGGATGGCGTGGAACACCGGCGAGGCGTGCGGCTTCACCGCGACACGGTCCTCGGGCCTGAGCACCGCGAAATAGAGCGCGGTCATGATCGTGGCGAGCGACGCGCACGAGGCCTGATGGCCGCCGACTTTCAGACCGTCGCGATTGGGTCTCACGTGGTTGGCGTGGTGGATCGTCCACGCCGAAAGCCACAGAACCTTGCGCTCCAATTCGCGCAGGAACCGCAGACGCTGGATCGGGGCCATGGTGGTCATGGCTAGGGCATACGCCTGCTGGCCCGGCAAGTCCTTGCGTTTGTGTTGCTGTGGCGCGTGTATAGGGTAGAATCTACCTGAAACAATGGAAAAGGCGGTATGATCTCCCTCGATGCCATCGATCGGCGCATTCTCGGCCAACTTCAGAAGGATGGCCGCATCAGCAACGCCGATCTCGCCGAACGCGTCGGCCTATCCTCCTCTCCGTGCTGGCGGCGCGTGAAGGCGCTCGAGGAGGCCGGGGTTATCAAGGGCTACGCGGCGCAGCTCGACGCGCGCGCCGTTGGCCTGTCGGTCAATGTCTTTATGAGCGTCTCGCTTAGCACCCAGGTCGAGAAATCGCTGCAAGCCTTCGAACGCGCCGCCGCCAGCCGGCCCGAGGTTATGGAGTGCTATCTGATGACCGGCGACAGCGACTACCTGCTGCGAGTCGTCGTGCCCGACCTCGACGCCTACGAGCGCTTCGTCATGGATTTCACCAAGATCCCTGGGATCGCCCAGATCCGCAGCTCCTTCGCCCTGCGTCCGGTCAAGCAGGGCGCGGCGCTGCCGCTGGTTCGGTGAGAGCAGTTTTTTCATATAGTAAGTGAACAATCACCTTATTTTCTTCACGATTCCGAGGCTAGATCCAATCCGTTCGATAGCCAGAAAGGTGGAATCATGGGTGTCATTGTAACGGTCATCGATGACTCGGACCGGGTTGGTATCGCTGCGTCCGTCACGCGCATCGGCGAGTTGTACATGACCAGTGTCGCCAACATGGTCGCCAACGTTCTTGGGTTCTTGGCCACATACACACCACCGCCGCCGTCACCGGCTGACGTGCTTGCTTATTCGCTGTCTCATGGCCGGCTGTCGGCACCCCCAATGCCGGCGGCGGGGACGACCAAGATGTCGAAGCTGAATGTGCTGGACCACGGCAACACTAGCGGACTGGAGATCGGCACCGACTGGGTGTCGACGGGGAGCTTTGCGCGCTTCCAGTCGGAGTTCGCCAGGCTGACGCCGAAGTTCGAGTCCGGCGCCTACGTTCACCTCCAGCATTGCGAAGCCGGCATGAACATCCGGCTGATGGAGATGTTCGCCGATACCTTCGGCGTGCCCGTGGTCGCCGGCCGCGGCCTGACCAATCCGGTGTATCGCGCTAACACCGGAAACTACGTGCGTGTCTACCCCGCCCGCGCGGGTAGCCGGCCGGCCTCCGACACGTTCTTCTAGGGTCCCTCAAGCCAGTAGAACCGGCACTCAGGTTCCCTTCTCCGGCGGCTTCGCCGCCGGTGCGCGGTAGCGCTCACGGGCCGCCAGTGCGTCGCGCAGCTCGAGGTCGCGCCGCGCGGCGAGCGACAGCAGGCAGCGGTCGTGCTGCGAGACGCGCTCCTCGTCGGAGACATGCGCCACGCTCCAGCCGCAGTGGCGGTCGCGATAGCTGGCCCAGGTCTCGTGCGTCTGCGGATGGGGCGTGGCGCCGCTGGTGGTCGCCTGGCGCCCGGCCTCCATGAGGCGGCCTTCGTAGAAGGCCACGGCCTTGCGCGTGAGGCAGCGATTCAGCGCCTCGCGCTCGGTGGCAAGTCCGTTGCACAGCGCGCGGACCGGCGAGGGCGCGAGAGCTGCCAGAGTCTCGGGCGGCTGCGTTGCTGGATTGGCCGGCCCGGCAACCAACGCAGCGGGTACGCGACCCTGATAGGTGTCATGCTTCTTGTCGCAGTCGGCCAGGCTCGCCAGCACGCGCTGCACTACGCGGGCCTCGCCCTCGGCGGCGATCTCAGACCGCAACCGCCCCTCGGCGTCGGCGCCGCCGACGAACTCGGCGCTGTGGGCGTGGGCGAGATAGCGCAACGCCGCTGCTGTGTCCTCGTAGCGGGTGATGCGTGAGGTCAGCGCGATGGTGCGCTGGGCCGGGACGGCGACGGACAACGCCCGGGCAGCGACGGCACAATCGCGCATGACCGCCGTGCGCCAGGTGCCGATCATATGACGCATCGCCGTCAGGCGGTTGCTGAAGCGTACCAGCATGCAGTCGCGCGCGGCGACCTCGCGGGCGGGATCGACCTCGCCCGAAGCCTCGGCCTGGCAGGCGGCGCCGGTACCGGCCGTCCAGGCCGCCTGGTCCGCGTCGAAGCGCGCGCGTTCGTCGGGCGCGATGCTGAGCCGCAGCGCGCGTGCCGATTCGTCGATGCGCTGGGAAAGCCGCGCCATGACCACGGCCGAGCACAGGATGCGTGTCGCCAGCTGGACCGGCGGTGTCGGATGCGCGCAATCGGCGGGGGTGAGCACGGGCGCCGCCGCGGTCACGGGCTGCGCCGCCGCTGGCGCAGCCAAAGTCGACACGGTGAGAAAAAGAGCGCCGAATATGGGCGGCCGGATCGATCGCATGGGCGGAATAATCGCTCTTGGTTGATTGCCAGCAGAATACCACAAACCCGCGGCCCTGTTGTAGGGTGTGGAGCGAAGAGAAAGCGCGGCGGGAGCGAAGCGGATGCTGTCCTACGACCACGGCACGTCGAGAACCAAGCTGATCGGCGAGACCATCGGCGCCTTCTTCGATCGTCAGGTCGCAGCCCACCGCGAGCGCGAGGCGCTGGTGGTGCGGCATCAGAACATCCGCTGGAACTGGGGCGAGCTGGGCCGCCGGGTCGACGATCTGGCTGCCGGCCTGCTGTCGCTGGGACTCAAGCGCGGCGAGCGGGTCGGTATCTGGTCGCCCAACAACGCGGAATGGACACTGACACAGTTCGCCACCGCCAAGGCCGGTCTGGTGCTGGTCAACGTCAATCCGGCCTATCGCCGGGCCGAGCTCGAATATGCCATGAACAAGGTCGAGTGCGGCGCGCTGATCCTGGCGCCGTCGCTGAAGACCTCGAACTACCTCGAAATCGTCGAGGACCTGGTGCGGGAGAGGAAGCTGCCGCATCTCCGCCACATCGTGCGGCTGGGCGGCGAGAAGACGCCCGGCATGCTGAACTTTCACGATGTCGCGCGTGCGGGTGGCAACGCCGAGAAGGCGGCGCTGGCCGATCTCGGCCCTAAGCTGCAGTTCGACGATCCGATCAACATCCAGTTCACGTCGGGTACCACCGGCTTCCCCAAGGGCGCGACGCTCTCGCACCACAATATCCTCAACAACGGTTTCTTCGTCGGCGAGGGTCTGAAGCTCACGCCCGAGGACCGGCTGTGCATCCCGGTGCCGCTCTACCACTGCTTCGGCATGGTGATGGGCAATCTCGGCTGCCTGACGCATGGCTCGACGATGGTCTATCCCGCCGAGGCGTTTGATCCGTTGGCCACCCTGCAGGCCTGCGCCGAGGAACGCTGCACGGCGCTCTATGGCGTGCCGACCATGTTCATCGCCCAGCTCGATCATCCGCGCTTCGCCGAGTTCGACCTGAAGAGCCTGCGCACGGGCATCATGGCCGGCTCGCCCTGCCCGATCGAGGTGATGAAGCGCGTGCAGAGCCGCATGAACATGCACGAGGTCACCATCGCCTACGGCATGACCGAGACCTCGCCGGTCTCGACGCAATGCGCCACCGACGATCCGGTGGAGCGGCGCGTATCCACGGTCGGCCAGGTGCTGCCGCATATCGAGATCAAGATCGTCGACGGCGAAGGCAAGATCGTGCCGCGCGGCGAGACCGGTGAGTTCTGCACCCGCGGCTACTCGGTGATGACCGGCTACTGGAACGACGCCGAGAAGACCGCCGAGGCGATCGACGCCGGTGGCTGGATGCATACCGGCGATCTCGCGACCATGGACGAAGAGGGCTACGTCAATATCGTCGGCCGGCTGAAGGACATGGTGATCAGGGGCGGCGAGAACGTCTATCCCCGCGAGATCGAGGAGTTCCTCTACCGCCATCCCAAGGTGCAGGACGTGCAGGTCGTGGGCGTCCCTGATACGCGGTACGGCGAGGAGGTCTGCGCCTGGATCAAGCTGCGCGACGGCGAGAGCGCGACCGACGAGGAGATCCGCGCGTTCTGCAAGGGCCAGATCGCCCACTACAAGATCCCGCGCTATGTGCGCTTTGTCGACGCTTTCCCGATGACTATCACCGGCAAGGTGCAGAAATTCATCATCCGCGACGAGGAGATCAAGCAGCGCGGCCTGGTGGCGCAGAAGACCGCCTGACGATGGAGCGCAATGTCAGCATCGACGCGTTCCGCGCGCTGGGCGCGCTGCTGGTTTTCTCGTTCCACACACGGTTTCTGATCGGCAAGGAGTTCTCGACCGGCTGGACCGGTGTGTCGCTGTTCTTCGTGCTGTCGGGATACCTGATCGGCGGCCGCCTGCTGGAACTCGCCGATCGCGAGCTGTCGCTCAAGGCGGCGCTGGCGTCGTTCTACTGGCGCCGAGTCGTTCGCATTTTCCCGGTCTACGTCGTCTTTCTGCTCGTCGTCACCGCCGTCGCCCTGATCATCCGCGATCGTGCGCTGCTCGATTCGCTGCCCTACGCCTGGACCTACACATCGAATTTCTACCACGCGTCGTCGGCTTACGTGTACGACCCGATCCTGGGGCCGACGTGGAGCCTCGCCGTCGAGGAGCAGTTCTACCTTCTGTTTCCATTCGTCGTGCTGCTGCTGGGGCGGCGCTGGTTGGCGCCCGCCCTCTACGCGATGATCGTCGCCGGCCCCGTGATCCGCTGGGTGCTGGCGATCGTCATCGATCATTGGCCGCAGTACTTCACCGACAAGCACGAGGCGGTCTATGTGGCGGGCTTCACCCACATCGACGCCTTCGCCTTCGGCGCGCTGATCAACCTGATGCCGGCGTCGCTTTGTGCCAAGCTGGGCCGCGGCCACGTCATCCTGGCCGCCACCGCCGTCGCCATCGCGCTGGGCTGGCTGACGACGGGAACCATGGCCGGCGCGCTTTGGTTCTCTCCCACCGACGCGGGCGCGCAATTGATCTGGGGCTACACCGCCGTCGACATAGTCTGCATGCTGCTTATCTGCCGCGCTGTCTCCCGGCCGACCGATTCGCTGGGTCGTGCGACCGGGCCGATGGCGGTGATCGGGCAATGGTCCTACAGCTTCTACCTGATCCACCTGCCGATCATCTTCCTGGTGTCGCGCGCCCCCCAGACCTTCGGTGTCGAGGTTCCCGGCTGGCTGCTTCTGATCGTCGCCTTCGCGCTCACCCTGGGAATCGCCCGGACGCTCTATGAGTGGGTCGAGAAGCCGGCCCTGCGCCTGCGTTCGCGCTTCGACGCTAACGCCACACAGCCTCGGCCACCTCCACGCAGCGTCGGAGCTTAGCGCGCATATCGTCCTCGCCCACGGGGTTGCCGGCGACGGTGCTGGCGAAGTCGCAGTGCGGGCTGATCGCGAGGCGGTCGAGATCGGTTTGGCGCGACGCCTCGTCGACGCGTCGGCGCAACGAGTCGACGCTCTCCAACGCCGGCAGCTTGGAACTCACCAGGCCCAGCCCGCAGCCTTTGTCGCGTGGCATCAGCCTGAGCGGGCTGAAGTCGCCGGCGCGCGGCGTGTCCTACTCCAGCAGGAAGTGATTGACCCGCACGTCGGCGGCGCGCTCGCGAAAGGCGAACTTCAGCGCGGCGGGCCGTGGCAGGCTGCCGACGTGATCGACGCGGAAGGGCGGTCGGCCGACGGCCATCGGCTGCTCAGCCAGCGAGGCCGTTGAGCGTGCCGACGACGGCAAGCTGGATATGTGCGGCGTCGACCATCTGCGAGACCGGCACGCTTTCATTGGCGGCGTGGCCCTGCGCGCCGGAGCCCGGGCCGAAATTGATGATCTCGATGTCGTCGTCGGCGAAGTAGCGGCCGTCGCTGACGCCGGTGGCGTTGAGGAACTTCGCGCGCTTGCGCAGGCGGGCGTAGATCGCCTTCTCGAAAGCGGCGACGCCCTGGCCGTTCTCCGGCGCGAAGAAGCCGTTGGTGCCGGTGAGGAACTCGACCTTGTAGCTGCCGCGCGGCTCGCCGGCGGAATCGACGACCTTCTTGAGCTCGGTGAAGGCCGCCTTGACCTTCTCGCTGGGCAGCAGGCGGCGGTCGATCTCGACCGTGCAGGCGCTGGGCACGACGTTTGTGTTGTGACCGCCGTGGAACATGCCGACATTGACCGTCGATTTCATCGCGCCCGACAGGCGGCCGGGCAGCACCTTGTCGTAGTAGGTCTGCAGCACGGCCACGAGATGCATCATGCGCAGGATGGCATTGTCGCCGGCGGCGGGGTTGCCGGCATGCGCCGCCTTGCCCTTGGTGGTGATGCGCGCCCACAGCACGCCGCGCTCGGCGACGATCAACTGGTTCTCGGTTTGCGCGCCGAGGATCAGCACATCGGGCCTCACCTTTCCCGTGGCGCGCAGATGCGCCATGCCGTCGGGGCCGAGATTCTCCTCGTCGGCGACGAAGGTGAAGACGACCTCGCCGCTGGCCGGCCCGCCGCGGCGGGCGATTTCCTCGGCGAGCCAGAGCTGCACCGCCATGCTGCCCTTGCAGTTGCCGGCGCCCAGCCCGTAGACCTTGCCGCCCTTAAGCGCCGCCTTGAACGGATCGGTGTTCCAGTTGGCGCGCTCGCCCACGCCCACCGTGTCGACATGCGCGTTGAATACGACGCTCGGGCCTTTGGCCTTGGCTTTTAGACGCGCCACGACGTTGTCGACCTTCCTGGTCTTGGTGACGGTCTCGACCTGGTAGCCGGCGGCCTTGAGGCGCTTGGCGGCATAGGCGCAGATGTCGACGCTCTCTCCCGGCGGGTAGGGGCTGGGAATCGCGATCAGGTCCGAGAGGATCGCGACGAGGCTCTTGTCGAGGTTGGACATGATTGATCCTCAGCGGTTGGCGAGGCGCACCAGCGTCTCGACCAGCACGCGGGTGCCGGCGGCGAGGTCCTGGGGTGTCGCGTTCTCGATCTCGTTGTGGCTGATGCCGCGCTCGCAGGGCACGAAGACCATGCCGGTGGGGCAGAGGCGGGCGATGTGCATGGCGTCGTGGCCGGCGCCGGAGGGCATGTCCATGTTGGACAGCTCCAGGCGTCGCGCGGCGTCGCGCACCATGTCGACGACGTCTTTGTGGAACACCGTCGGCGCCACGTCGGTGACGCGCTCGATGGTGGCGGCGCAGGGCGCCGCGTGCCGGGCGACGGCGTCGCGCAGCGTCGCCTCGTAGCGCTCCAGCGCCGCCGTCTCCGGATGGCGCATGTCGATGGTGAAGGTGACGCGGCCCGGCACGGTGTTGGGCGAGCCGGGATAGACCTCGACGCGGCCGATGGTGAAGCGCAGCGTGTCCTCGGCATCGCGGGTCGCCGCCTGCATCGCGGCCGCCATGGCCACCGCCGAGGCGAACGCGTCCTTGCGCGCCGCGCGCGGCGTGGTGCCGGCGTGCGCCTCCTCGCCGAGCACCGTGACGATGAAGCGGCGGCTGCCCTGGATACCGGTGACCACGCCGATGGTCTTGCGCGCGTCCTCCAGTCTTGGGCCCTGCTCGATATGGACCTCGACATAGCCGTCGAGCGCGTTGCCCGGGTCGCGCGCCGGCGCCGGCGCGGCCTCCAAGGTCCGCGCCAACGCGTCTTTCAGCATGACGCCGTCCCAGTCCTTCGCCTCCAGCATCGTCTGAAGGTCGTACTGACCCGCGAACACCGCGGAGCCCATGGCGCCGGGCTGGAAGCGGCTGCCTTCTTCGTTGGTCCAGGCCACCGCCTCGACCGGGCGTTTGGTCCTTACGCCGGCGTCCTCCAGCGCCTCCAGCGCCTCGAAGGCGGCGAGCACGCCGTACATGCCGTCGAAGCGGCCGCCGGTGGGCTGGCTGTCCATGTGCGAGCCGCTGAGGATCGGTCGGGCATTGGGATCGGTTCCGGCGCGGCGCACGAAGAGATTGCCGATGCCGTCAGTGGAGACCGCGAATCCGCGCGACTTTGCCCACGACATGAGCAGGCTACGCGCCGCCGCGTCTTCGGCCGACAGCGCCTGGCGATTGACGCCGCCTTTGGGCGTGCCGCCAAGCTTGGCCATGTCGGCGTGGCGTTGCCACAGGCGATCCTCCCGCACGGCTCTTGTTGCGAGATCGACGCTGTCCATGGCGTCCGCGCTCCGTCCGCTGTGATTTACCCCGTCCGTTGCTATACAGGTGACGAGGCCGCGCGACAATCAGCGGCCGTCGGAGGCGGCGATGGCGCTCAATTATCTCGCTCGAGATCTCTACGGCTACGGCCCCAAGACGCCCGACCCGCAGTGGCCCGGCGGCGCCCGTATCGCCGTCAGCTTCGTGCTGAACTACGAGGAGGGTGGTGAGAACACCGTCCTCAACGGCGATCCGGGCTCGGAGGTGTATCTGACCGAGGTGCCCGGCGGGCAGCCCTTTGTCGGCCAGCGCGATCTCAGCACCGAGTCCGTCTACGAGTATGGCTCGCGCGCCGGCTTCTGGCGCATCCTGCGCCTGTTCGCCCAGCGCAAGATCAACTTCACCTCCTGGGCGGTCGGCCGCGCGTTGGAGCTCAATCTAGCCGCCGGCCGCGCCATGATCGAGGCTGGCCACGAGGTGGCGAGTCACGGCTATCGCTGGATCAACTACAAGGACTTCGGCGAGGCGGAGGAACGCGACCATATGCACATGGCGATCCGCGCCATCGAGGCGGCCTGCGGCAAGCGGCCGGTCGGCTGGTACACCGGTCGTTTCAGCGATCACACGCTGAGGCTCGTGGTTGAAAACGGCGGCTTCCTCTATTCGAGCGATTCGTACGCCGACGACCTGCCGTACTATGTGCGCGTCGAAGGCGCGCCGCACCTGATCGTGCCGTACACACTCGACGTCAACGACATGAAGTTCGCCGTGCCGCCGGGTTTCAGCGCCGGCGAGGGCTGGTTCAACTACATGAAGGACGCCTTCGACACGCTCTACGCCGAGGGCGTGGCGGGCGCGCCCAAGATGATGTCGATCGGTCTGCACTGTCGCCTCGCCGGCCGCCCGGGACGCGCCGCCGCGTTGGCGCGCTTCATGGACCATGTGCTGAGCCACGAGCGCGTCTGGGTCGCGACCCGCGAGCAGATCGCGCGGCACTGGCTGACGGTGCATCCGCCGGGTTGAGCAGGGGGAAACGCCGACATGACCAACCAGCTCTACGACGCGCCGACGGGCACCAGCCTGGTGTTCCGCGCGCTGCGCCGCTTTCCCGACCGCACCGCCTTCGCCTGGGATGGCGGCTCACTCAGCTATGCCGGCACCCTGGCGCTGATCGGCCGCATGCAGGCGGCGATGGCGGCGGCCGGACTGAAGCACGGCACGCATATCGCGTTGCTCAGCGCCAACCGCGTCGAGGGCTGGTGCGCCGGTGTCGCCGCCGGCGCGCTCGGCCTGGTGACGACATGGCTGCATCCGCTGGGTTCAATCGACGATCATCTCGAGCAGATCGACGATGGCGATATGGATGCGCTGGTGGTTGATGTACCGGCCTACGGCGATCGCGGCGGGCACTTGGCAGCGCGGGCGTCGCGGCTGAAGACGGTTTTCACACTGGGCAAAGCGGCGTTCGGCGTCGACCTGCTCGCGGCGGCAGAGAAGGCCGGCGAGACGAGCGCGCGCGACCTCGCCAACGCCGATGACTACGCCATACTCGGCTATACCGGCGGCACCACGGGCAAGTCCAAGGGGGCGATCCGCCGGCACCGTTCGGCTGCCGCGATTACGCCCGCGATCCTCGCCGATTTCGAGCTCCCCAAGGACCCGCGCTACCTCGCCGTGGCGCCGATCACCCATGTCGCCGGCACCAAGGTGACGCCAGCGCTGACGCTGGGCGGCACGATCCATCTGATGAAGGGCTTCGACCCCGCGAAGGTCCTGGCGACTATCGAGCGCGAGCGCATCAATCTCACGCTGCTCGTGCCGACCATGATCTACGTGCTGCTCGACCACCCACAGCTCGACAAGACGGATCTATCGTCACTCGAGCTGCTGCTCTATGGCGCCTCGCCGATGTCGCCAACGCGACTGGTCGAAGGTCTAGAGCGCATCGGCCCGGTCTTCTCGCAGCTCTACGGCCAGACCGAGTGCTATCCGATCAGTGTGCTGCGCAAGGCCGATCACGACGCGAAGCGACCCGAGCTCTTCGCGTCGTGCGGTGCGCCGGTGGCCGGTGTGCAGGTCAAGCTGCTCGACGACGATCTCAGCGAGGTGGCGATGGGCCAGGCTGGCGAGATCTGCGTGCGCTCGCCTTGCACCATCGAGTCTTATTGGAAGCGGCCGGAGCAGACGGCCGAGGCGTTCAAGGGCGGCTGGCTGCACACCGGCGATATCGCGCGCGCCGACGAGCGGGGCTATCTCTACATCGTCGATCGCAAGAAAGACATGATCGTCACCGGCGGCTTCAACGTCTTCCCGCGCGAGGTCGAGGACGCGCTGACGTCGCACCCCGACGTCGCCATGGCCGCGGTGATCGGCGTCCCCGACCCGAAATGGGGCGAGGCGGTTACCGCGCTCATCGTGCGCAAGCCGGGCGGCACGGTCGAGGCCGAGGCGCTGATGCGGCTGGTCAAGGACCGCAAGGGCTCGCAGCAGGCGCCCAAGCGCGTCGAGTTCGTCGACGAACTGCCGCTGACCGCCGTCGGCAAGGTCGACAAGAAGGTGCTGCGCAGGAAGTACTGGCAGGGCAAGGACAGGATGGTGGGTTAGGAACGATGGCTCGCAATGGCGGTGACGGGAAGTTCGCGCCAGAGGCTGGGCCAGACACAGACGATTTGGGCGGCTACACAGTTAACGAGTTGCGCGCCCTGTGGGATGAAGGCATCGCCAGTGGTCCTGGCGAAAACGGCCCGATGACCGTGGAGCGTCTTCGGCAAAGGATACAGGCGAGCACAAAAAGTGCCCACCTGCCTTCGCGAAACTGAACCGCGCGTGTGTGGCGCGCTGGCGTTGATTCACTCAACCCCGCCCGACGAACGGCATCTTGGTCGCCATGACCGTCATGAACAGCATGTTGGCGTCGGGCGGCAACGTGGCGGCGTAGACAACCGCACGCGCCACGGCCTGCACGTCCATCGTCGGCTCGATGCGCGTCGATCCGTCGGGCTGCGGCACGCCGCGCGCCATGCGCTCGGTCATCGGCGTGGCGGCGTTGCCGATATCGATCTGGCTGCAGGTGATGTCGAACTCGCGGCCGTCGAGCGAGATCGCCTTGGTGAGCCCGGTGATGGCGTGCTTGGTCGCGGTATAGGGAGCGGAGCGTGGCCGGGGCGTGTGGGCCGAAATCGAGCCGTTGTTGATGATGCGTCCGCCCTGCGGCTTCTGCGCCTTCATCATGCGGATGGCTTCCTGGGCGCAGAGGAACGAGCCGGTGAGGTTGATGTCGACCACCGCCTTCCATTGCTCGTAGGTCAGGTCCTCCATCGGGATCGGCGGCGCGCCGGTGCCGGCGTTGTTGAACAGCACGTCGATGCGGCCGAGGCCTTCCTTGAGCTTGGCGAAGATCGCCTTGACCTGCTGGGGATCGCCGGCGTCGCCCTGCAGCACCAGCGCCTTGACGCCGCAGGCGCGTGCCTCGGCGGCGACGGACTCCAGCATCTCGGCGCGGCGGCCCACCAGACCAACGTCGAAGCCTTCCTTGGCCAGCGCCAGAGCGGCGGCTTTGCCGACGCCCGATCCGGCGCCTGTGACGAGGGCGACTTTAGCCATTGAGCGCTCCTTCCCCTGCTTGCGGGCCGAACCATGGGCCGAATCTCGGCGGGCGCGCAAGCGTGGCGCGCCGCTGCGCCCTAGCGGCGCTTCTGCTTGAGCTCGAAGATCGGCGTCGACATCACCGCCTCCTGGTCCCAGGGGAACAGGATCCAGGTATCCTGGCTGACCTCGGTGATGAAGGTGTCGACCATCGGCTTGCCGGCCGGTTTGGCGTAGACCGTGGCGAAGTGCGCCTTGGGCAGCATCTGGCGCACGCGCTCGGCAGTGACGCCGGTGTCGACCAGATCGTCGACGATCAGCCAGTCCTCGCCCTTGTCGGCCTCGGCCTGGGTGCCCTTGAGCACCTCGACCTTGGCGCCGCGTTTCGTCTTCTCGTAGGTCGAGCAGCAGATCGTGTCGATCAGACGCAGCTCCAGCTCGCGCGCGACGATCGCCGCCGGGACCAGGCCACCGCGGGTGATGGCGACGAGGCCTTTGTAGGGCCCCGCATCGGCCAAGCGCCAGGCCAGCGCCTTGGCGTCGCGGTGCAACTCGGTCCAGGACACCGGAAACATCTTGCTGTAGGTCGTGCCTGCGGCCATTCGGGTCCCCCTGCCGGTTCATGCCCGGGATAGCATCGCCCATGGCGGGCGCGAAAGCGGCGAATTCCGGTATGGTGGCTATTTACACGCCGGGACGAGACGCTATGGTGCGCCGCCTTGCCGGTCCGGCCGCATTGCAGCCCGAGGAGAGAAATGGATTTCGTGATGCCCGATCTGTCGAGCGGCGCCTTCTGGGCGGCGTTGGGCAAGATCATTGTGGCCGACATCATTCTCGCCGGCGACAACGCGGTGGTTATCGCGCTCGCCGCCCGCAACCTGGAGCAGCGTCATCGCAGGCCGGCGATCCTGGTCGGCAGCTTCGGCGCGATCGCCCTGCGCGTGCTGTTCGTGTTCATCGTCGGCCTGCTGCTGAGCGTGCCGTACCTGAAGCTGATCGGCGGCGTGCTGCTGCTGTGGATCGGCGTCAAGCTGCTGACCCAGGGCGACGAGAGCGACGCGCATGGCGACGGCGTCAAGGCCAGCCGCAACATGTGGGGCGCGATCTGGACCATCATCGTGGCCGACGCGGTGATGAGCCTCGACAACGCCATCGCTATCGCCGCCGCCGCCAACAACGACGGCGTACTGGTGATCCTCGGCCTGCTGATCAGCATACCGATCATCATTTACGGCAGCACCTATCTGACGGCCTTGCTACAGCGATACCCGATCCTCGTGGTGTTCGGCGGCGCGCTGCTGGGCTGGATCGGCGGCGAGGTGATGTCGAGCGACGGCAAGCCGCCGCAGGCCGCCGTGGCCCCTCCCGGCACGATCGCGTTCTGGCTCGAAGCGCGTATCCCCTACGCGCACTATGTCTGCGCCGCGGCGGGCGCCATCTTCGTCGTGGTGGTTGGCAAGTTCCTGAGCAGACGCCGGCAGGCCAAGCTCGAGAGCCAAGCGCCGGACCTCGTGGACCTCGCGCGGGACGACGCCGCCGGCGCCGACAAGCGGAAATAGGAGGATTCCATGAGCGACAAGGGCTCGATCCTCGTTCCCGTGGACGGTTCGGCCAATTCCGACCGCGCGGTGAAGCACGCCATCGACCTGGTGGCGGGCGGGTTCGCCGATATGCTGCATTTGGTGAATGTCCAGCCGCCGGTAGGCGGCGTGGTGTCGACCTTCGTCGATCGCGAGACCATCAGCGACTATCATCGCGAACACGGTGAGGCGGCGCTGCGGTCGGCTCGGCACCTCTGCGAAGCCGCCGGCGTGCGGTCCCAGGCGCACATTTTTGTCGGCCGGCCGGCCGAGATCGTCGGCGAATACGCGCGGAAGATCGCGGCCAAACAGGTCGTGCTGGGCACGCGCGGTCACTCCGGCGTGTCCGGCGTGCTCCTGGGGTCGGTGGCGCAAGCGGTCGTCGAGTACGTCGACGTACCCATCACCTTGGTGAAGTAGGCGGCGTCGGGCCGCTGCGGAGCAGGGCCATGGCCGATCTCGCGATCTGGGCGACGCAGCCGGGCAAGACGCGTGGGCGGCTGCATCGCGAGCCCGAGACGGCGACGCGCTCGCCGTTCCAGCGCGATCGCGACCGCATCATCCATTCGACCGCGTTCCGCCGGCTGAAGCACAAGACGCAGGTCTTCGTGAACCACGAAGGCGATCACTACCGCACGCGGCTCACGCATTCGCTTGAAGTGGCGCAGATCGCGCGCTCGATCGCGCGCACCCTGGCGCTCGACGAGGACCTCGCCGAGGCCTTGGCGCTGGCCCACGATCTGGGCCACACGCCGTTCGGCCATTCCGGCGAGGAAGCGCTCGACGCGGCGATGAAGGATCACGGCGGCTTCGACCACAATGCCCAGACTCTGCGGATCCTGACCAAGCTCGAGCACCGCTACGCCGAGTTCGACGGGCTGAACCTGACCTGGGAGACGCTGGAGGGCGCGGTCAAGCACAACGGCCCGCTGCTGGCCGGCGGCAAGACCCTGGCCGATCTGCCGGCGGCCATCGTCGAGTTCAGCGGTGACTGGGATCTCGACCTCGCCACCTATGCCGGCCCGGAGGCGCAGGTCGCCTCGCTGAGCGATGACATCGCCTATAACAACCACGACATCGACGACGGCCTGCGCGCCGGCCTGTTCGCGATCGAGGATCTGCTGCCGCTGCCGCTGGTCGGCGACATGTTCAAGGAGGTCCGTCGGCGTTATCCCGCGATCGAGGAGGCGCGGCTCACGCACGAGGCGATCCGGCGGCTGATCAACGTCATGGTCGAGGACGTGGTCGGCGAGACCCGCCGGCGCCTGGCCGAAGCGGCGCCGCGCGATGTCCAGGACATCCGTCATCTGGGCCGGCCGGTCGTCGCGTTCTCGCCGACGATCGCCGCGGCGAACACCGCCGTGCGCGAGTTCCTTTACGCGCGCATGTACTTCCATTGGCGCGTGCATCGCATGAAGGCGAAGGCGAGCCGCGTCGTCGGCGATCTCTTCGGCCTGCTCTTCGCCGATCCACGCTGCCTGCCCGATGAGTGGCGGGTGCGGGCGCTGGAGCATGACCAGCGTGGCCGCGCCCGCGTCGTTGCCGACTATATCGCGGGCATGACCGACAACTACGCCTTGGAGGAGCACCGACGGCTGTTCGACCCGTACACCTGAGCGTGTTATCAGGGCCGATCCGTCCGTTTCCGCAACCGTGCTTCCTCTCGAGTCCATGAACCTGTTCCGCCACATCGCCGACGAGATCGTCGGCGCGCTCCGCGCCATGGAGGCCGCTGGTGAGTTGCCGGCCGGCCTCGATCTCTCCGCCGTCACCGCCGAACCGCCGCGCGATGCCACGCACGGCGACGTCGCCACCAACGCGGCGATGGTGCTGGCCAAGGGCGCGCGCAAGAAGCCACGCGATATCGCCGACGCGCTGGCCGTGCGGCTGCGCGCTGTCGCCGGCGTCACCGAGGCGTCGGTCGCCGGCCCCGGCTTCATCAATATCCGGCTGGCCGACGATGTCTGGCGCGCGCATCTCGCGGCGCTTCTGAAGGCGGGCGCCGGCTACGGCGATTCCGACCTGGGCAAGGGGGCGAAGGTCAACGTCGAGTACGTCTCGGCCAATCCCACCGGGCCGTTGCACGTCGCGCATGCGCGCGGCGCGGTGGTCGGCGACGCACTGGCCAACCTGCTGCGCAAGGCCGGCTACGCGGTCACCAAGGAGTACTACATCAACGACGCTGGCGCGCAGGTCGATACGTTGGCACGCTCGACGTTCCTGCGCTACCGCGAGGCGCTGGGCCAGGATATCGGCGAGATCCCGGCGGGCCTCTATCCCGGCGAATATCTCAAGGAGGTCGGCGCCAAGTTCGCGCAACGTGATGGCGCGAGGTGGAAAGACCTGCCCGAGAGCGAATGGCTGGCACCGATGCGCCAATTCGCCATCGACGAGATAATGGCCGATATCCGAGCCGATCTCGATACGCTGGGCGTGCACATGGACCTCTTCACGTCCGAGCGCTCCCTGGTCGACAGCGGCGCGGTGCGGGCGGCGTTCGACGCGCTGACGAAGCAGGGCCTGATCTACCAGGGCACGCTCGAGCCGCCGAAGGGACAGAAACCCGACGATTGGGAGGAGCGCGAGCAGACGCTGTTCCGCGCCACGCAATTCGGCGACGACACCGATCGACCGCTCAAGAAGTCGGACGGCTCCTGGACCTACTTCGCCAACGACATCGCCTATCATCACGACAAGTACCGCCGCGGCTTCGCCGACATGATCGATGTCTGGGGCGCCGACCATGGCGGCTACGTCAAGCGCATGCAGGCGGCGGTGAAGGCGATCACGTCGGGCGAGGGCGCGCTCGACATCAAGCTTTGCCAGCTCGTGCGTGTGCTGAAGAACGGCGAGTTGGTGCGCATGTCCAAGCGCGCCGGCACCTTCGTCACCCTGCGCGACCTGCTCGACGAGGTCGGGCCCGACGTCGTGCGCTTCACCATGCTGATGCGGCGCAACGACGCGTCGTTCGACTTCGATCTGGTGAAGGCCACCGAGCAGTCGCGCGACAATCCGGTCTGGTACGTGCAGTACGCCCATGCCCGAACCCGCTCGGTGTTCCGGCAGGCGGCCCAGGCCAACCTGCCGGTACCGGAGGCGGCGGCGCTGGCTGCCGCCCCTCTCGCCCGACTGACCGATACCGGCGAGGTGGCCCTGATCAAGACCCTGGTGCAATGGCCCCGACAGGTCGAGGCGGCCGCACAGACGCACGAGCCGCATCATGAACCGCAAGCCGGTCTCATCCTGGCCTCGCAGTTCCACGCCCACTGGACCCGGGGTCGGGATGAGACCGGCTTGCGGTTCATTATTGAGTCTGATTCTCAATTGACCTTGGCGCGTATGGCATTGGTACAAGCGGTCGGATTCGTGATACAATCTGGATTGAAGGTGTTCGGCGTCACCCCCGCCGAGGAGATGCGTTGATGTTCCAAAAAGACCCGCTGCCGGCAAGCGGGCCCGTTGTCTATCACCCATCGCCGGCACAAGGCCCGACCGCTGATCGCCCCCCGCTGCGGTCGATATCCATGGATGAGCTCGCCGCCCGTTCGGCGGCGGCCGCCAGTTCGACCCCGTCGATGCTTATCGCCGCCGGCCGGCGCAAAGGCCTGCTGCTGACCGTGATGATCAGCATCGCCGCCGTGGCGAGCTTCGGTGGTGTCGTCTATTGGGCCCACAAGCAGGATATCGAGCGCGGCGGCGCGGGCCTGACGCCGGTGATCCCGACGCCACCGGGTCCGGCCAAGGTGCGCCCCGACGACCCCAAGGGCATGCAGGTGCCCAACCAGGACAAGGACGTCTACACGCGCGTCGATCCCAAGGCCGTACCGCCGCAGACTGAGCGGCTGCTGCCACCGCCTGCCGTGCCCACGATGCCGCCTCGCGCGCCTGTCGCCGCGGCACCGCCGCCGTCCGCCGCTCCGGTTCCCGTGCAGCCGCCCGCGCCGACGACCGGCCAGCCGCCCGCCGCGCCGCCAACCACGGCCGCGGCGCCACCGGCGCCGCCCGCCAAGCCCGATGCTGCGACGCAGCCGGTCGTGAAGGATACCGGGGCCGGCTCCCTTACCAAGCTCATCGACACGCTGGAGCCTCCGGTCGCCGCCGCCGGTGGCTATCGCGTGCAGCTCGCCGCCGATCGCTCCGAGGACGCCGCGCGTGCGATCTGGGCGCGGTTGCAGAAGTCGCACGCCGACGTGCTCGGGCAGCTCTCGATGCAGCCCGTGCGTATCGACCGTGGCGACAAGGCCGGCTGGGTCCGCGTTCAGGCCGGGCCGCTCGACGATAAGCAGGCGAAATCGGCCTGTGATCGGCTCAAGTCGCGCAACGTCGACTGCGTGATCATCCCGCCGGCGCGGTAGCGCCGGTGGCCATTCCCCGCGCGGTGGTCTTCGGCTGCGCCGGAACGGCGCTGAGCGCCGATGAACGCGGGTTCTTCCGCGACAGCGATCCGCTGGGCTTCATCCTCTTCGCCCGTAACGTCGAGGCGCCCGACCAGGTGCGCCGCCTCGTCGACTCGTTGCGCGATACGGTGGGCCGCGACGACGCGCCGGTGCTGATCGACCAGGAGGGCGGGCGCGTGCAACGACTGAGGCCGCCGCACTGGCGCCTGGCGCCGCCGGCCTCGATCTTCGGCGAGCTCTACGCCGGCGACCCGGCAGCGGCGATGATGGCCAGCCGGCTCAACGGCCGCCTGCTCGCCGCCGATCTCGCGCCGTTGGGCATCGATGTCGACTGCGCCCCGGTGCTTGATTTGCCGGTCCCCGGCGCGCATGGCGTGATCGGCGATCGCGCCTTCGCCGACACCGTGCAGGCGGTCGTGGCGCTGGGCCGCGCGCAGGCCGACGGGCTGCTCGCCGGCGGCGTGATTCCCGTCATGAAGCACCTGCCTGGTCACGGCCGCGCGCGTGCCGACAGCCATCTTGAGTTGCCGATGGTCGAGACGTCGCGTGCCGAGCTGGAGCGCACTGATTTCGCGCCGTTCCGGGCGTTGGCCGACCTGCCTTGGGCGATGACGGCGCATGTGCTGTATCGCGCCCTATCGAGCAACCAGCCGGCGACCACATCGGCGCGCGTTGTCGGTGACGTGATCCGCGGCCATATCGGCTTTGACGGCGTGCTGATCTCGGACGACCTGTCTATGAAGGCGTTGGGTGGCGGCTACGCCGAGCGCGCCCGTCAGTCGCTTGATGCCGGCTGCGATGCGGTCCTCCACTGCAATGGCGAGCTCGAGCAGATGCGTGAGATCGCCTCGGCGGTGGGTACCCTCACGCCACGAGGCGCCGCCCGCGTCGCCCGGGGTCGTGCCTTGGCCCAGGCGCGCCAAGACGGGGCGGGCCGCGATGATCTCGAGCTGTATCGCCGGCGACTAGCGGAACTGCTCGACCGACCGGTCGCCTAAAGCTCTGAATTATCATGATAATTCCCGCGACATGGGGATAAGTCGCCGGGAAAATTGACTCGCGGCGTTGGCCGCTGTTGGACTATTGGTAGTAGCCAATGACAACCGAAATCCCCACCTCTAGCGATTTCGACCAGGGCGCCCCCGATGTGCTGGCGCCCGGCGAGGGCGAGTTGATCCTCGATCTGGAGGGATACGAGGGTCCGCTCGACGTCCTGTTGACCCTTGCGCGCGATCAAAAGGTCGATTTGCGGCGCATCTCCATGGTGGCGCTGGTCGACCAGTATCTGGTGTTCGTGCAGCAGGCGCGCCGGCTGCGGCTGGAACTCGCGGCCGACTATCTCGTGATGGCCGCGTGGCTCGCCTATCTGAAGTCGCGCCTGATGCTTCCGGAGCCGCCGCAGGACGAGGAGCCGACCGGCGAGCAGATGGCCGACGCGCTGCAATGGCAGTTGCGACGGTTGGAGGCGATGCAGCAGGCCGGTGCGCGGCTGATGGCGCACCCCCGGCTGGGCGTCGATACCTTCGGCCGTGGCAAGCCCGAGGGTGCGCTGATCGTGCGCAAGTCGAAGTGGGACGTGCAGCTCTATGAGCTGCTCAAGGCCTATGGCGATCAGCAGCGGCCCAAGGACGCCGACGCTTATCACATCCGCGCCACGCAGTTCTTCTCGGTCGAGGAGGCGTTGGAGCGGCTGGAGCGCATGCTGGGTATCGCCATCGACTGGGCATCGCTCTCGGCCTTCCTGCCGCCGGGTCTCGTCGATCCGATGAAGCGACGTTCCGCCGTCGCCGCGATCTTCGTCGCGACACTGCAGCTTGCCAAGGACGGCATCGTGCAATTGCGCCAGACCGAGTCGTTCGGCCCGCTGATGCTGCGCCGCCGCGCCGGTGAAGAGGCTCCCCCGACATGACCGACCACCAGGAAACGACCGGGACCGCGGCCCTCGACGTCGTCGCCGATCCGCACGCCCAGAACCTGCGCCTGATCGAGGCGTTGCTCTTCGCCTCGGCCCAGCCGCTCGACGCTTCGACCCTGGCCGAGCGCCTGCCCGAGGACGCCGATATCGACTCGATCCTGGCCGAGCTCGCCGAGGTTTACGCCGGTCGCGGCGTGAACCTCGTGCGTGTCGCCGGGGGCTTCGTCTTCCGCACCGCGCCCGATCTGGCGCAGAAGCTGCGCATCGAGACCCAGGTGACCCGCAAGCTCTCGCGCGCCGCCGTCGAGACCCTGGCGATCATCGCCTATCACCAGCCGGTGACTCGGGCCGAGATCGAGCAGATCCGTGGCGTGGGCTTGAGCAAGGGCACGCTCGATTTCCTCTTCGAGCAGAACTGGATCCGGCCGATGGGCCGCCGCCGCGCACCAGGCAAGCCGGTGACCTGGGGCACCACCGATTTCTTCCTTGAGCATTTCGGACTCTCGGCGATCGAGGATCTGCCTGGCATGGACGAGCTCAAGGCCGCCGGCCTGCTCGATCCGCGCGCGCAGCCCAGCATCTACCGACCGGAGGAGCCAGACCTCCCGCTCACGGACGAAGGCGACGACGGGCCGGCCGAGCCGCTCGAAGCCGGCGACGACACGCCGGTCAAGGCGGCGGACTGATCGACGCCATGAGCCGCGCCGCCCTGTTGGCGATCGCGGCGGTGCTGAGCACGCCCGTTCTCGCGCAGGACGCCACGGAGCAGTGGCGCATTTGCAGCGACGAGGCGACACCGATCATATCGAGGATCAACGCGTGCACGGTCGCGATCGAAGCGCAACGTGACGCGCCGCGCAATCAAGCCAAAGCGCATTTCAACCGCGCGCGGGCACATGAGGGTGCCAACGATCTCCCCGCGGCGCTTGTCGATCTGGATCAGGCGATTCGCCTAGATCCGTCCGACGCGGATTTCTTCCTGGCGCGTGGGCGTGTCCACGGCACCGCCGAGCGATACGACCGGGCGATGGCCGACTTCGCCGAGATGGTCCGCCTGAACCCGAGAGACTATCGGGGATACCATAATCGCGGCGTGGTCCTGGCGCGGTTGGGGCGGCATGCCGAGGCTATGCGCGACCTCGATGAGGCCGTCCGTCTCGCCTTTGCCGACGTCGCGCCGCGCCTGACACGCGCCACGCTTCGCCACCAGATGCGTGACTACGCCGCGGCAATTGCCGACTACGACGAGGTGCTTCGGCTGGGTGGTGACGAAGCGGAGGTCCTGGCGCGCCGCGCCGCATGTTTCGAGGCGCTGGGACAGCATGACCGGGCGATCGATGATCTGACGCGTGCCATACGCCTCGCGCCCGCGGACGCCAATCCGTGGAACTCGCGGTGCTGGGTACGCGCCATCATCGGACAGCTCGAGCTGGCCTTGGCGGATTGCGAGGAGGCGCTTCGGCTAAAGCCCGGCGAGGCCGCCATCCTGGATAGTCGAGGGCTGGTGCACTTGAAGGCGGGCCGCAACGACGCCGCCATCGCCGACTACGATGCCGCGCTACGCATCGACGCCAGGATCGCGACGTCACTTTATGGCCGAGGCATCGCGCTTCAACGCAGCGGCGACGCGATGCGCGGCGAGGTCGACATCGTGGCGGCCAAGCTCATCCAGCCGGATATCGCTGAAGAAATGGCGCGCTTCGGCGTGAAATAGAACGACGACCCGCTTGGTCACTGACCGTTGCGCGCCGGGCTCGATTGCGATGTTGCAGTCAGTAGTAGGTTCAGGGTCAGATGTGCGTCGCGTCGAGGTTGTCGCAGGCCTGTTGGCGGCGCTGCCTGCCGCCGTGCTGGATGATCGCGAGCAGAGTTGGCAGATTTGCCTCGGCGACCAGGGCGTCAGCACTGAACACCGGGTGAAGAGCCAATGGTGGGGTGGGGGAGTTCATGCGCAGCGTAGCGGTTGGCCTGATCGGCCTCGGAGTTGTGGCTGTGGCCGGTCCCGCTTACGGGCAGAGTCCGGATCGGCTTTGCGCCTCGCGCGAGCCGGCCGTCGCCGTCGAAAATTGCTCGATCGTCATCCGCGCCGGTCGCGGTGGCCCGATAGCCCAGGCCGGGTTCCTGACCAACCGCGGGCAGGCGTACGTCAAATTGCGCCGCTACGACGAGGCGCTGCGCGACTACAACGAGGCCGTCAAGCTTCTGCCCGGCGATCCCGATGGCTACTTCCTGCGAGCGGTTCTCCACGAGAGGACCCGTCGCTACGACGAGGCAATACGCGATTACGGCGAGGCGATCAGGCTGAAGCCGGGCTACGCCGAGGCCTTCTACGGCCGGGGTAACGTGCACTCCGAGAGGAACCACCTCGCCGCCGCTGTGCGCGACTACGATGAGGCGATCAGGCTGGTGCCGGCCTTTCCCGGTGCGCTCAACAACCGGGGCATCGCGCATCACCGCCTGCGACAGCTCGACAAGGCGATCGCCGACTTCGACCGCGCGATCCAGCTCAAGCCCGATCACGCGGCTGCCTTCAGCAATCGCGGCACGGTCTATCTGGATCGTGGCTACACGGCCCGCGCGATCGAGGATTTCAGCGCGGCCCTGCGCCTGGTGCCCGATGATGAGGTCACCTTCAACAACCGTGGCGTCGCCTACAGCGAAGCGCGGCAATACGATCTGGCGATCCAGGATTTCGACCAGGCCATCCGGCTCAATCCGTCCCTCGCCAAGGCGTTTGCCGATCGCGGGCGCGCCTATCTGAGGAAGGGCGACCTCGATCAGGCGATCCTAAGCTACGATCGGGCGATTGTGCTCGATGCGCGCAACCTCCCGGCCCTGAACGATCGCGGGACGGCCTATCAGCGCAAGGGCGACCTCGACCGCGCGGTTCGCGATTTCGACCAGGCTCTGCGCATCGCGCCCGACTTCGTCGAGGCCCGGTTCAACCGGGCCGGTGTCCATATACGCGCCGGCAGGCTCGATGACGCCTTGCGCGACATGGACGAGGTGGCGCGCCTCGAGCCGGATTGGTCGGAATGCTTCGCGCGGCGCGCGCTGGTACATCTGAAGGCTGGTCGTTTCGATGCTGCAATCCGCGATGCCAATAAGGCGCTGCGCATCCGAAGCGGCAATGCGGTGGCGTTCTACGTGAGGGGCGTGGCGCGCCGGGAAAAGGGCGACGAGAACGGTGCGGACGCCGACGTCACTCAGGCGGCGCGGCAGGACGATGGCGTTGCCGCGCACATGGCCGGCTTCGGGGTTCGCGGCGACGACGGGCCGCACGACCGGACGATACGCGAAACCACCGATCGGCTACGCCAAACGCCTGCCGACGTCGAGCTCTTGAAGCGACGCGCGTTGGCCTACCAGGGCAAGGACCAGCTCGATCGTGCTATCGCCGATTTCGACGAGGCGATCCGCCTGAATCCGTCCGACGCCGGCGCCCATTTCGGCCGCGGGACGGTGAATTGGCTCAGGGCCGAGTTCGATCTGGCGATCAAGGATCTGGACGAGGCGATCCGGCTCGACTCGTCATCTGCCGAGGCTTTTCGTCAGCGCGCCCTGGTCCGCTTGGAGCTGCGACTGGAAGCCGGCGCCATCGCGGATTACGACCAGGCGATCCGCTTGAAGCCCGACTATGTCCATGGGTTGATCAGCCGAGGGCTTGCCTACGCCAACACTGGGCAGATCGAGAAGGCGATGGCCGATTTCGCCGAAGCGCTGCGCGTCGATCCGGCGAGCGCCAAGGCCCACAACAGCCGCGCGCTCACCCATGCCGCCGACGGCCAGTACGACAAGGCGCTGGTGGACCACGGCAAGGCGGTCGAGCTCAGCCCGCTCGATCCCGAAATCCTCACCGATCGCGCCTATACCCTGTTCCTCGACAACCGGCGCGATGCGGCGCTGGATGACGTGGAAGAAGCCCGCTTCCTCAACAGCACGCATGCGCGGACCTACTTCCTTCACGGGCGCATTCTCGCGGCGAAGGATTCGGCGTCGCAGGCGATCGACAGTTTCTCGACCGCGCTCAAGCTCGATCCTGATCACCGGCTTTCTCGGCTGGAGCGGGCGGAAGCGTACCGAAGCCTGCGCATGTACGCGTTCGCCCGCAGTGATTACGACGAGGTGCTCCGCCGGGACGCGTCGAACGTGGTCGCGCTCTACGGTCGTGCGTTGACCCTTGGCGCAGCCGGAGACTTCGAGCCGGCGATCGCCGACCTCGATCGGCTGATCGAGCTTCAGCCGACCCACGCCGCCGGCCTGTCGAGCCGATGCTGGTATGGGGTCATGGTGGCGCGGCTGGAGCAGGCACTGAAGGATTGCGACGAATCGCTGCGTCTGCGGCCCGGCGACTGGGACACGCTGGACAGCCGCGGCTTCGTGCATCTGCTCGCCGGCCGTAACGACGCTGCGATCGCCGACTACAATGCGGTTCTCCAATCGGCCCAGGATGTGGCCACGTCGCTGTACGGCCGAGGGGTCGCCAAGCAACGAAAGGGCGATGCGGTGGGCGCGGGGGCGGATTTCGCCGCCGCCAAGGCGCTACAGTCGGATATCGCCGAGGAAATGGCACGCTATGGCCTGCGCTAGCGCCTCTGGCATGCGGTCGCACCAGCCGCTATGAACAACGGCATGCGTTCGACCGGTTCCGCGCTGGAAATCCAGGATCTCAGCCATACCTATGACGGCCGCCGGGCGGTCGATGGCGTGTCGCTGCGCGTCGAGCCGGGCGAGGTGGTCTGCCTGCTTGGCCCGTCGGGCTGCGGCAAGACCACCGTGCTGCGTTTGGTCGCCGGGCTGGAAAAGCTGCAGGCCGGTCGCATCCTGGTCGGCGATCAGGTGGTGGCCGAGCCCGGCCGGGAGGCGCCGCCAGAGGCACGGGGGGTCGGCCTCGTGTTCCAGGACCTCGCTTTGTTCCCGCACCTCGACATCGGCACCAATGTCGGGTTCGGCTTGCGCCGCCTGTCGGCCGGCGAGCGCAACCAGCGGGTCGAGGCGCTGCTGCGCCGCCTGCACCTGGAGGGATACAGCAAAGCGTGGCCGCACCAGCTCTCGGGCGGTCAGCAGCAACGCGCGGCGCTGGCCCGGGCCATCGCCCCGGCGCCGGGCGTCGTATTGATGGATGAGCCGTTCTCCGGCCTGGACGCGCGCCTGCGCGGCGTGGTGCGCGACGAGGCGCTGCACCTGCTCAAGGCGGACCGGATGACCGCGCTGGTCGTCACCCACGACCCCGAGGAAGCCATGTTCATGGCTGACCGCATCGCCGTGATGCGGGCCGGCAAGATCGTGCAGGTCGGCCGACCCCGCGATGTCTACACCCGGCCGGCGACCGAGTTCGTCGCCGAGTTCCTGGGCGATGTGAACCGCATCGACGGCGTGACGCGCGGCGGCCGGGTCGAGACGCCGTTCGGGCCGTTGTTGGCCGATGGCTTCGCCGACGGCCAGGGGGTGCATGTGCTGATCCGGCCTGAGGCACTCAGGCTGGCCGGGGTCGCCGCCGGCCCGGGCGCCGGGCCGACGCAGGGGGCGGTCAAGGCTCGGGTGCTGGCGGCTCGGCTGCTGGGGCGGACCAGCTGGGTGCATTTTTGCCTCAATACTGACCCCACTCATCGGCACGATGCGACTGCGGCGGGAAACGAGGAGCACAGCCACTGGCACGCCCGTGTGCCGGGTCAGTTCCTGCCCGAGGAGGGGACCGAGCTGGCGGTGTCGCTCGACGCGCAACAGGCCTTCGTCTTCGCGGTCGGCGACACTACATAGGGAACGTTTGGTCAACCGGCCGCAGGGGCCATCCAAGCCGGCCGGTTGCGGCGTAAAGCCCTAAGGTGCAATAAACCGGTCAAGCTTGCGGGCGCGAAGGCCCGCGATCGCCCGGAGGAGGCGTGCAATGGGAAGCTTCAGCATTTGGCATTGGCTGATCGTTCTGGCGATCATCCTGTTGTTGTTCGGTGGGCGCGGCAAGATCTCGCAGCTCATGGGCGACTTCGGCAAGGGGCTCAGCGCCTTCAAGAAGGGCGTCTCGGGCGATAACGCCGCTGCCGACCCGAACAAGCCGGCAACCGCGCCGACGACCCCGGGCGACGATGCCAAGACGATCGGCCAGAGCACGACGGCGACCGCGTCGGCCGCGCCCTCGTCGAGCCAGCAGGCCAAGACCTGACGGCCGGCTGAGCGCGTCGGGGCCCAAGCACCATGTTCGGCATCGATAGCCCCGAACTGCTGATCATCGCCGTCGTCGCGCTCATCTTCATCGGCCCGAAAGAGCTGCCGGGGATGTTGCGCACGGTCGGCCGGTGGGTCGCCACTGCGCGCAACCTCGCTGGCGAGTTCCGCGGCCATGTCGATGACATGGTGAAGCAGGCCGATCTCGATGAGGTCAAGAAGACCATCGACAGCAACACCGTGCTTGACCTGCCCGGCGTCGATCCGCTGAAGGAGATCAAGGGTCAGGTCGACGCCGGCATCGCCGAGGCGGAGGCCGAGATGGCCAAGGCCAAGGCGGCAATCGACGCCTCGACGTCCGGCGCCGAGGCGGCGCCCCCGGTCGAGACGGCGGAGCTGGCGCCCCCAGCCTCGCCGGAACCGATCGCCGATCCGACCACGGCGCTTGAGCCTTCGGCCGTCGCCGACCCGATCGCGGTCGAGCAGCCGTCGCCGCCGCCCGAACCGCAGGTCGCCGCAGCCATGCCCAAAGCCGCCAACGAGCCCGGCCCGACGCCGGCAAAGGTCGCGGTCGGCTAAACTTCTGACCGGCGGCACCGCCGCCACGGACCATCCCGCGTGACCACGATCGACGGACCCGAAGACGACAAGCCGATGCCACTGCTCGATCACCTGATCGAGCTGCGCAAGCGGCTGATCTACGCGATCGCCGGGTTCATGCTTGTCTTCATCGCGTGCTTCTACTTCGCCAAGCCGATCTTCACCTTCCTGATCCAGCCGGCGACGGCCGATGGCTACAAGGTGATCGTGCTGGACATCTTCGAGTTCTTCTTCGTCACCGTGAAGATGTCCGCCTTCCTGTCGCTGATCGTCGGCTTCCCGCTAATCGCCACGCAGCTCTGGGCCTTCGTCGCGCCGGGTCTCTATCGCCACGAGAAGGCGGCGTTCCGCCCCTTTCTGATCGCCACGCCGTTCATGTTCTACGCCGGCTGCGCGGTCATGTACTACCTGGTCATGCCCTACGTGATCAATTTCATGCTGGCTCTTTACACGCCGCCTGAAATCGAGAAGACGCTGCGGGCCTCGGACTATCTCGAACGCGTGCTGCAGCTGGTCTTCGCCTTCGGCTTCGCCTTCGAGGTGCCGGTGCTGCTCACCCTGCTGGTACGGGTCGGTATCGTCAGCACGGCGGCGCTGAGGGCCAAGCGCCGCTACGCCATCGTCATCGCCTTCATCGTCGCGGCGATCCTGACGCCGCCCGACGTGGTCAGCCAGATCGCGCTCGCCGTGCCGCTCATCATCTTCTACGAGATCGCCATCCTGATCGGCATGGCGATCGAGAAGAAGCGCGCCGTAAAGGACGCCGCCGAGGAAAAGGCCGAGGCCGAACGATCGACCGAGGGCACGTCGCCCTCGACTTGACCGGGCCCTCGACTTGACCGGAGGTGGCGCCGCCCGCACAACAGGCGCCTGAACCCTTCACGCTCTCCCGTTCTCCCTGGCCCTCGCCATGCATGACATTCGTGTGATTCGCGACAATCCGGCCGCCTTCGACGCCGGACTCGCCCGCCGCCATCTGCCGCCCCACAGCGCCACAGTCCTGGAGATCGACCAGCGCCGCCGCGCCGCGATCACCGAGGGTGAGCAGGCGCAGGCCCGCCGCAAGGCGCTGTCGAAACAGATCGGCGCGGCGCGCGGCAAGGGCGAGTCCGCAGACGCGCTGATGGCCGAAGTGGCGGCTCTGGATGTCACCCAGAAGGCCGCCGAGGCCACCGCCACGGTGATGGAGAAGGAGCTCAACGACCTGCTCTCGGGCTTGCCCAACATCCCGTCGGACCAGACGCCCGATGGCAAGGACGAGCACGACAACGTGCCGGTGCCGTCCCGCCAGTCCGGCGCGCCGCGCAACTTCGCCTTCGAGGCCAAGGATCACGTCGCGATCGGTGAGCCGTTGGGCATGGACTTCGCCGCCGCTGCCAAGCTGAGCGGTGCGCGCTTCGTCGTGTTGCGTGGGCAGCTGGCGCGGTTGGAGCGCGCGATCGGTCAGTACATGATCGACCTGCAGACGAGAGAGAACGGCTACACCGAGATCGCGCCGCCCCTGCTCGTGCGCGACGCCGCGGTGTACGGTACCAACAATCTGCCCAAGTTCGCCGATGATCTGTTCACCGCGACGCGCACGCGCAGCCGCGAGGAGCTGCTTCACAAAGCACTGGATCACCAGACAGACGAGGACCGGCGTGCGTTGGCCGCAGGTGCCGACATCAAGGATGTCGTCGATCGCATTATCGAGCGAGCACCGACTCGGGAAGATTTCTGGCTGATCCCCACCGCCGAGGTACCGCTGACCAATCTTGTGGCCGACAGCATCCTCGACGAGAAAGAGCTACCGCTGCGTTTCACGGCGCTGACGCCCTGCTTCCGCTCCGAGGCGGGTTCGGCGGGCAAGGACACGCGCGGCATGATCCGCCAACACCAGTTCATCAAGGTCGAGCTGGTATCGATCACGACGCCAGAGCAGTCGGAAGGCGAGCATGAACGCATGACCGACTGCGCCCAGTCGGTCCTGAAGAAGCTCGACCTGCCACACCGCGTGGTCACGCTGTGCGCCGGCGACATGGGCTTCGGCGCGCGCAAGACCTACGACATCGAGGTCTGGCTGCCGGGGCAGGGGCGCTATCGCGAGATCTCGAGCTGCTCCAACACGGGCGACTTCCAGGCCCGCCGCATGGGCGCGCGCTATCGCCCGAAAGAAGCCAAGGGCAACCGCTTCGTCCATACGCTCAATGGCTCGGGCCTCGCGGTGGGCCGCACCTTGGTGGCGATCCTCGAGAACTTCCAGAACCAGGACGGCAGCGTCACGGTGCCCGAAGCGCTGCGTCCCTATATGGGCGGCGTCGACACGCTGAGGCCCGCGTGACGGGCATTGCACTACCCTTCTCCCCGCGAAGGCGGAGAGAAGGTGCCGAGCGTAGCGAGGCGGATGAGGGGCTTCGAATCCTCTCAACGACCATTGCCTTGGTTGACCAGTCGCGAAATCCCTCATCCGCCCTTCAAGCACGTTCTCCCCGCCTTCGCCGGGAGAAGGGAAGAGTTTGACCATGAACTATCCGCCACTCGATCCCGCCGATGTGCGGATCCTCGTCACCAACGATGACGGCATCAACGCGGCCGGCCTGGAGGCGCTGACCGAGATCGCCCGCGCGCTCTCCGACGACGTCTGGATCGTCGCCCCTGAGCTGAACCAGAGCGGTGTCGGCCACTCGCTGTCGCTCAGCCGGCCGCTGCGCCTGCGTGCGCTGAGCGAGCGCAAGTTCGCCATCGAGGGCACGCCGACCGATTGCGTGCTGTTCGCAACCAGGCACCTGCTGACCGACAAGCCGCCGGCGCTGGTACTCTCGGGTGTCAACCATGGCTCCAATATCGCCGACGACGTGACCTATTCCGGCACCATCGCCGGGGCGATGGAGGGCTGCCTGCTGGGCATACGCTCGATCGCGCTCAGCCAGGCCTACACGCGCGGCCATCCCGTGAAGTGGGCGACCGGCGTGCACCATGCGCCGGGCATCATCCGCGACGTGCTCTCGGTCGAGTGGTCGAAGGAAGCTTTCGTCAACATCAACTTCCCCGACGTCGTCGCCGCCTCGGTCACCGGCGTCGAGACGACGCGCCAAGGGCATCTCGGCTTCGGCGGCTTCATCGACGAGCGCGACGACCTCAGGGGCGGCAAGTACTACTGGGTCGGCTACGCGCCGGAAAACATGGAACCGCCGTTGGGCACCGACGCCGCCGCCCTGCGGGACGGCCGCATCTCGGTGACGCCGCTGCACCTCGACCTGACCCACGAGGCGATGCGGCGGCGCCTGCGCGACGCGCTGGCGCGTCGCTGAGAAGCCCGCCACGATAGCGGCATGACCACCGTCGCCAAGCAACGCCTGATCGCCGAACTGCGGCGCGGTGGCATCGACGACGAGCGCGTGCTGGCGGTGATGACGGCAATCCCGCGCGAGGTCTTCGTCTCCTCGACCTTCGTCGAGCGCGCCTACGACAACATGGCCCTGCCCATCGGCTTCGGCCAGACCATCAGCCAGCCGCTGGTGGTCGCCGCCATGACCCAGGCGCTCGATGTCGGCCCGCGCATGAAGGTGCTGGAGATCGGCACCGGCTCGGGCTACCAGGCGGCGATCCTCGCCAAGCTCTGCCGCCGCCTCTACACCATCGAGCGCTTCAAGGTGCTGGCCAAGGACGCCGAGAAGCGCCTGCTCGACCTGCGCATCCACAACGTCGTCTACCACGTCGGCGACGGCACCAAGGGTTGGCCGCCTCAGGCGCCGTTCGACCGCATCATTGTCACCGCCGCCGCCGGAGACATGCCGACGGCGCTGATCGGGCAGCTGGCGGTGGGCGGGATCATGCTGGTGCCGGTGGGCGACGATCCGGTGAACCAAACCGTCGAGCGCGTCGTGCGCACCGAGGACGGCTTCACGCGCGAGCCGATCATGCCGGTGCGTTTCGTACCCCTGGTGGGAGGCGCGCTGCCGACATTCGAGGGCTGAGGTCGTTTACCTGATGTTGCAGGTCTCGCCCTTGAGTGGAGAATAGCAGCGCTTGCCGCAGACCTTCTGGCCGACCTGGCAGACGATGTTGCCCTCGTTGCAGCTTTCACCCTTGAGCGGCGAGTAGCAGCGGCTGCCGCAGGTCTTTTGGCCGACCGAGCAGACGACGGTGGACTGCGCGCTGGCGTCGGCGATCAGCGCCATGGCGCCGAGCAAGGCAGCGGCCAGTGCCGTGGTTGACCTACGGATCATGGTTCCTCCCCTCTGTGCGCGATGCGATCAGTCGGCGACAGAGTAGCGCGAATCGCGATGGGATGACATGCAGGTCGGGCCCTCGGCGTTGCTTGCGAAGCGGGTCGACGACGAGGACGACGGACGCCACGCTTGCAGGCGATCGTCGGGCGCCCGCAGACTGACGCGCGAACATGGATCGGGAGGACACCATGAAGCTCGGCCTCTACATGGCCACGCAGTGGCGTGAGGGCGCTGATCTCGGGCCGGAACTCGCCAACCTGATCGAGCAGGTGAAGGTGGCGCGCGCCAGCGGGCTGAAGTCGCTGATGGTCGGCCAGCATTTCGTGTCGAAGCCGCTGCAGATGTTCCAGGCCATGCCGCTGCTGGCGCGGCTCGCCGCAGATGCGGAGGGCATGGAGATCGGGCCGGGTCTGCTGCTGTTGCCTCTGCTCAATCCCGTGGTGGTGGCGGAGGAGACGGCGACGCTCGACTGGCTGACCGGCGGCAGAGCGATCGTCGGGCTGGGGCTGGGCTATCGCCAGGAGGAGTTCGACTCCATCGGCGTGCCGTTCAAGGAGCGCGTGCCGCGCTTCGTCGAGGGCGTCGAGGTGATCCGCAAGATGTGGCGCGATCCCGTGGTCGAGCACCGGGGACGCTTCCATACCGTCAGCGGCGTGCAGGCGAGCGTGCGGCCCAAGCGACCGGGCGGGCCGCCGATCTGGATGGCGGGCGATGTCGAGGTGCCGGTGAAGCGCGCGGCCAAGCTGGCCGATGCCTGGATGCCGTCGCCGCTGGTCAGCCAATCCTCGGTGGGCCGGCTGGGCAAGCTGTTCCGCGAGACGCGCGCGGCCGAAGGGCTGCCGCCGGCGACGGAGTTCCCCGTCATTCGCGAATGCCATGTCGGCGGCTTCGAGGAGGTACGCGAGCCGCTGTTCTTCAAGTATCAGGCCTATGCCAGTTGGGGCGGCGCCAGCGGCTTCGTGCCGGCCGACCGCATCCGCCAGGACTTTGACAAGTTCGCTGCCGATCGCTTCATCATCGGCTCGCCCGACGAGGTGGTCGACCAGATCGGCCAGTACGGCGAGGCCACCGGCAGCAACCATCTGCTGCTACGCGTGCAATGGCCCGGGCTGGGTCAGAAGATGGTTCTGCGCACGCTGGAGCGGTTGGGCCGCGTGGTGGAGAAGATCGGCTGATCGTCAGTCCGCCGCGGCGCGCTCCTCGGTGAGCGACGGCATGATCTCGGCCGCGAAGGCGCGCAACGAGGCGACGTTGGCGCCGGGATCGACCAGCAGCACGTTGCCGACGCCGCCGTCGCGCAGGATGCGCAATCGTGTGACGATCTCGGCCGGCGTGCCCAGCAGCGGCGCGTCGTCTTCCTCGGGCGCCACCAGCTTGCCGCCGCCGCGCGCCAGATCGCCGATCGTGCGCACGACGCGGGCGCGTGTCTCGTAGGCCGCCTGGCGTTCGGCGTCGTTGCGCGCGATCTGCAGGGCGCGCGCTGCGGCGATCATCGAGGAGTCGTACGGCCTGCCGATGCGCGCGCACTCCTCGCGGAACAACGCGACGCGTTCGATGGTGAGCGCCACCGAGCCCAGCTGGTCGAGCAGCAGATTGTAGCCCTCGCGCGCGGCCCTTCGGATCGAGTCCGGGCTGCCGGCGGCGAGCCACAGCGGCGGATGCGGGCGCTGCAGTGGCGCCGGCTCGACCACGATGTCGTCGAACGACCACCGCTTGCCCCGGTGCGAGAAGCGGCCGGGGCTGGTCCACGCCTTGCGGATCACCTCGATCGCCTCGTCGAAGCGCTCGGTCGCCTCGTCCATGGCAATGCGGAAGCCAGCGAATTCCGAGGCGCGATAGCCCTTGCCGACACCGAGATCGAGTCGACCACCCGACAGCAGATCGAGCGTCGCGGCCTGCTCGGCCAGCAGCACCGGATTGTGCCAGGGCAGCACGACCACGGCGGTGCCCAGGCGGATGCTGCGGGTGCGCGCGGCGAGATAGGCCAGCAGGGTCAACGACGCCGAGAGCTGGCCCACGCCGGTGAAGTGGTGCTCGACGAGGAAGACGCTGCGGAAGCCCAGCCGCTCGGCCTCGACGACGTAGTTGATGAAGTCGTCATAGGCCTGGCTGTCGCCCGAACCATCGTCGCGCCGCTGGGTGCGCGCCCCGCCGAACAGACCGAATCGCATGCCCGACCTCCCGATGGTCGAGCATAGAGCTTCAGGTACCGAAGCGCACCCGGCCCTGCGCGTCGATCGGCCAGGCTGGATTCCAGGCGATCTCCCAGGCGTGCTCGTCCGGATCGGCGACCAGCCCGCGCATGCCGCCATGCGGCGGTTCCGACGCCGGTCTGAGGATCCGCCCGCCAAACTTCGCGAGATGGTCGAGGATGGGCTGTACCTGGCCGCGGCTCTCGACGCTGTGCGCCAGTGTGAAGCCCGCCGACTTCACCGGCGAGCTGCGCTTCGTCTCCTCGTCGAGCGCCGTTCTGAGCCATGTCGAGAAGACCAGGCCGTTCATCTGATAGAAGACGATGTGTGGTGCCTCGAATACCGGCTTCCAGCCGAATCCGTCGACGTAGAAGCGGCGCGAGCGCGCGAGATCGTCGACGCCTAGCGTGACCAATGAGATGAGCTGTCGCATGTTCATGACCCTGCCGTTCATCGGCGCGGGATGCGCCGACTACAGTCGTGGGACGGGGCGCCAGTAGCGGCGCTCGACAGGATCTCCGCACATCGCGAGGACGCCCGGCTGAACCACACGGGCATGCGTGCCTTTTCCGACAGTGCTAGGGTAGGGTTGTGCCGGTGGATGCGCAAGCTAGGGTACTGCGTATGAGTCTTGCCTTTCCCATCTACTCACGCGGCGAGCGAATCGCCGACGCCGTCGTCCACGTCGCCGGCGTGGGCTGCGCGGTGATCGCCGGCATCGTGCTGCTGGCGGTCGCGGTGCCGGGCGGCGCGGCTCAGCTCGCGGCGCTCGGCCTTTATGTCTTCGGCGTGGTCGCCGGCTTTGGCTTCTCCGCCGCGTACAACCTCGTGTCCTGGCCGCGCGCGAAGGCGATCCTGCGGCGCTTCGACCATGCCGCGATCTTTCTGATGATTGCCGGTAGCTACACGCCCTTCGCCGCGATCGCCATCGGTGGCCTGTGGGGCGCCGTGCTGCTGAGCGCCGTCTGGGTCGTGGCGCTATGCGGCGTGGCGATGAAGCTCGCTTTGCCGGGCCGCTTCGAACGCGTCTCGATCGTGCTCTACCTGATGCTGGGCTGGGCGGTCCTTCCGATGATGGGGCCGGTGGTCGAAGCGCTGTCGGGCGCCAGCCTGGTGCTGCTGCTCGTCGGCGGCGGTCTCTATAGCCTGGGCGTGGTGTTCCACCTCTGGCACCGGCTACCCTATCACAACGCCATCTGGCACGGCTTCGTGCTCGCCGCCGCGGTTTGCCACTACATCGCAGTGATGCGCGACGGCGCGCTCCGGTACTAGCCCAGTATGCCCGCGCGCATCCGCTTCTACATCGATTTCAAGAGTCCCTACGCCTATCTCGCCAAGGACCCGGCGCGCGATCTCGCGCGCGAGACCGGGGCCATGATCGAGTGGCTGCCCTACACGCTCGACATCCCGGCCTATCTCGGCAGCGCCAAGGTCGACGGCTCGGGCGATGTGCTGGAGGAAAGCCGCAACGCGCATCAATGGCGGCGCGTGAAGTACAGCTACATGGATTGCCGGCGCGAGGCCAATCGGCGCGGCCTGGTGATCCGCGGCACGCGGAAGATCTTCGATTCCTCATTGGCGCATATCGGTCTGCTATGGGCCAAGCGGCAAGGCGAGGCGATCGAGGCGCGCTATGTCGACGTCACGTACGAGCGCTTCTGGATGCGCGCGCTCGACATCGAGAATCCCGATGTCGTGGCCGCGACCCTGAGCGAATGCGGCGCCGATGTCGCCGGCTTCGCCGCGTGGCTCGGCGGCGAAGGGCGCGCCGAATTGCGGCGCCTGCAACGCGAGGCCGAAGCCGTCGGTGTGTTCGGCGTGCCCAGCTTCCTGTTCGACGACGGCGATCTCTACTGGGGCCGCGAACACATCCCCTATGTGCGCGAGCGCCTTATTGCACCGCTGTCATCCCGAGCGTAGCGAGGGCGCCGGCGTCGACACCATGCAGTCCACGCACAAGCTGATGTTCGCCGCCATGCAAAAGGGCACCGCCATCGAGCGCATGGACGCCCGCATCTCCCACATGGAGGCCATGCTCGAGGCCATGAAGGCGGTCAAGCCGGCGACCGAGACCCTCTACAACGCCCTCACCGCCGAACAGAAGCAACTCGCCGACCAGTCGATCGGCATGGATTGCGGCGCGATGTGACCAAGGGGACGCGGCGGTCGCGACGGGCCGGCGCGCCCCGCACTCCTCAACTAGCCGTCGGCATCGCGAGATCAACGACTTTCGCGGGCGCAAGATCTGCGACGACCTCGATGATCCTGGGCCCTGGCCGGCCGATTTGCGCCCATCCCGCCCGATCCGCGTTCAGCGGTTCGGTGTTCGCCTTTGGGCGGAAGGGAAGCCGATGCAGACCCCGGCGTTTCCCGGAACGCGGCGACCTGCTATGCTTGTCCGGCAGAATCACGTCGGGGGAGAGTGCAGAGTGGCGGCCATCGACGAAGCGAAGAAGATACTGGACGATTTCGAGAAGTCGCCGGGCTCGGGGTCTTGGCCGCATCTGAAGAGCGCGGACATCATCAGCGGCGCCCGCGCCCGCCTCGATGATCCCGGCAAGATCCGCCAGGGTGCGGCCAGCCTGTGCGGCCCGGCCTCGCTGCTGTTCTGCCTGATCCTCAACGATCCCAAGGCCTATGCTTGGTACGTCACCCATCTCTGGACCAACGGCTCGGCCAAGATCGGCACCCTCGACGTGAAACCGGGCCTGTCCCTGCGCACCTACGATCCGCCGGCCAGCAAGATCGCGCCGGTCGATTGGATGACCCTCGCCAGCATCCGCGACTCCGAGAACGCCGTGCTCAGCTATGACAGCGTCGATGTCGCCGCCGGCGGCATCACCATGCCCGGGACCTTGTCGGGCTGGCTCAGCAAGGTGGGAATCGGCTCGGGCAAGAATGTCACCAACGTGGTCTTCACCAAGGGCAAGTCCGACATCGAGGAAGCCGAGAAGCTGAGCGCCACCATGAACCATGTCTGCCTGTTCATCAACGCGGACATGCTGGATTCGGCGAAGCAGGACAACAAATCGGTCATCCCCAACCACTGGGTGGTGTTGAGCGGCCCGGTCTCGTTCCTCGACAAGGACCGCATCGTGTTCACCGTCTTCACCTGGGGCAATGGCTCGCGCTCCGTGCCCACCACTGGCGACCTCTCGCTGTCGAGCTTCCTCAAGAACTTCTATGGCTTCGTGTCGGCGCCCGCCAAGTCCACGTACAACGCCTCTCGGCCGCGCCCGCGCTGACGGGGCGGACGGCTTTGCTGTCTGCGCCGGCGCCCTCGCTACGCTCGGGATGATATATCGAGTGCGCCGCGCATCACGCCGGTTCGGCGTCTCGCTTGGCCCACATCGCGCGGAACGCCGGGCGCGCCTGGCAGGCGGCGAGCCATGCCTTCACGGCAGGCGCGGCGTCGAACAGCTCGGGTGCGACGCTGGCATAGCGGACGCACTCCGCGAGGTTGATATCGGCGACGGTGAAGCGCTGGCCGACCAGGTAGCCGCCATGCGCCGCCAGATGCCGGTCGAGCACGGCGAACGGGGCCCGCAAGGCGGTGATCGCGGCCTGTGCCACGGCCTCGTCCTTGGGCCCGTTGGGATTGCCGGTGCGATGATAGAGCACCTGGATGGAGTGGGGCTCGATCTCGGTCACCGCCCACAGGCTCCACATGCCGATCTGGCCGTCCTCCGCGAGATTGGCGGCGGCGAGCGGGCCGCCATGCTTACGCGCGAGGTAGAGGTTGATCGCCAGCGACTCGTGCAGCACCAGGCCGTCGTCGTCCATCGTCGGCACGTGGCCGTTCGGGTTGATCTTCAGGAAGTCGGGTGAGCGGGTGTGCAGCAAGGTCGGGCCGCTGGGCTGGCGATAGTGCTGGATCACCGGCACCACGCGGTAGGGCACGCCCAGCTCTTCGAGCAGCCAGACATTTCGCGAGGCGCGCGAGCGGTAGACGCCGTAAATCGTGAGCATACGAGTGGACTCCCTGATGCGGATGCGGAGAGAAGCGCGTTCGCGGCCTGTGCGCAACGCTTCCGCGCGTTTAGTCCGGGCGCGCGCCCTCGTGGCGCAACAGCCAGGCCTTTCGGTGTAGGCCACCACCGTAGCGGATCAACGAGCCGTCAGCCCCCACCAGCCGGTGACAGGGAATGACCACGGCAATCGGATTGGCGCCGTTTGCGGCGCCCACGGCTCGTTGTGCGGTGGGCCGGCCGATGCGGGCGGCGAGTTGGGCGTAGGTCGAAGACTGGCCGGTGGGGATGTCGCGTAAAGCGTCCCACACCGCGCGCTGGAAGCTCGTCCCGACCGGCGCGCAGGGGATGTCGTCGATGGCGGCCAGATCGCCGGCGAAGTAGGCATCGAGAGCATCGGCGATGCCGGGCGGGGCGGTCGCGGCGTCCGTGCGCGCGGCCGCGCCATAACCCAGGCGGAGAAAGCGCGCCAAGCGGTCGGCGTGGTCGGCGAACTCCAGCGCGCGCAACCGTCCCGGCTCGTCGAACACGAGCACCGCCTCGCCGATCGGCGTGGCGCGCGATCCCCGGAGCAGGCGGACCGGCGCGTCCACCGCGCGGCGATCAGCCCTGGTCGAGGAAGCTGCGCAGCAGGCGGCTGCGGCTGGGATGCTTCAGCTTGCGCAGCGCCTTGGCCTCGATCTGGCGGATGCGCTCGCGGGTGACCGAGAACTGCTGACCGACCTCTTCCAGGGTGTGGTCGGTGTTCATGCCGATGCCGAAGCGCATGCGCAGCACGCGCTCCTCGCGGGCGGTCAGCGTGGCCAGCACCTTGGTCGTGGTCTCGCGCAGGTTCGACTGGATCGCCGCGTCGAGCGGGATCACGGCGTTCTTGTCCTCGATGAAATCGCCGAGATGCGAATCCTCCTCGTCGCCGATCGGCGTTTCGAGGCTGATCGGCTCCTTGGCGATCTTCAGGACCTTGCGCACCTTCTCCAGCGGCATGCCGAGCTTCTCGGCCAGCTCCTCCGGCGTGGGCTCGCGACCGATCTCGTGCAGCATCTGGCGCGAGGTGCGCACCAGCTTGTTGATCGTCTCGATCATGTGCACGGGGATGCGGATGGTGCGCGCCTGGTCGGCGATCGAGCGGGTGATCGCCTGCCGGATCCACCACGTGGCGTAGGTCGAGAACTTGTAGCCGCGGCGGTACTCGAACTTATCGACCGCCTTCATCAGGCCGATGTTGCCTTCCTGGATCAGGTCGAGGAACTGCAGGCCGCGGTTGGTGTACTTCTTGGCGATCGAGATCACGAGGCGCAGGTTGGCCTCGACCATCTCCTTCTTCGCCCGTGTCGCCTCGCGCTCGCCCTCCTGCACGGTGCGCACGATGCGGCGCAGCTCGCTGATCGGCAGCCCCGAGGAGGCCGACAGCGCGCCGATCTCGCCGCGGATCATGGTGATGTCGGCGCCGCGCCGCTTGGCGAGCTCCTTCCAGCCCTTGTTGGGCAGCTTCTGCACCTTCTCGAGCCAGTTGGGATCGAGCTCGTGGCCGATATAGGCGCCGAGGAACTCCTCGCGCTTGATCTTCACCGACTCGGCCAGGCGGAAGATCTTGCCTTCCTGCTGCGCCAGCTTGCGGTTCATGTCGTAGAGCTGGTCGCGCAGCTGCTCGATGCGGCCGTTGTTGATGTGGATGGTCCGCACCAGCTCGACGATCTTCTTGCGATAGTGCTCGTACTTGCGCTCGAACTCGTCCGACGGCTTGTGGCCGCGCTGCAGGGTCGACAGCCGGCGGTTCTGCACCTTCGACATGTCGCCATAGGTCTTGGCGATCTTCGACAGCGTCTTGAGAACCTCGGGCTTGAGCTTCTCCTCCATCGCCGACAGCGAGACGTTGGCCTCCTCGTCGCTCTGCTCCTCCTCGCCGGGCGCCGCGCCGTCGCCGCCCTCGGCGGTCGCCTCGACGGGCTTGGGCGCCGGCTTGGGCATCGACGGCGGACGCTGCGGTGTCGGAATGGAGGGGCGCGGTCCCGGTGGGATGACGCCGTTGGCGTCGGCCTTGGCTGCGGCCGCGTCGGGGCCGCCACCATAGGTCGCCTCGAGATCGATGACGTCGCGCAGCAGCATGCGGTTGTCGTTGAGCGCGTCGCGCCACTCGAGCAGCGCCGTGATGGTCAGCGGGCTCTCGCAGATCGCGCCGATCATCTTCTCCTGGCCGGCCTCGATGCGCTTGGCGATGGCGATCTCGCCCTCGCGGCTGAGCAGCTCGACCGAGCCCATCTCGCGCAGATACATGCGCACCGGATCGTCGGTGCGGCCGTAGTCCTCTTCCTCCTCGACCTCCGAGGCGGCGACGGCGACCTTGCCGTCGGTGGCCGCCGGCTTCTCCTCGGCGACGTCCTCGGTCTCTTCGCTGTCGACCAGGTTGATCCCCATCTCGGAGATCATCGCCATGGTGTCCTCGATCTGCTCCGAGGTGACCTCCTCGGCCGGCAGAGCGGCGGAGAGCTCATCGACCGTGACGTAGCCGCGCTCCTTGCCCTTCTGCAGCAGCTTCTTCAGCCCCGCACCGAGGGTATCGAGCAGCGGCGAATCGATCGGGTCTTCGGGCTTCTCGGTCGTTTCGGGGGCGGTTGCCAGCTTGGTCGCCATCGGCGCGACACCTTCCCTATGCGGCGCGGTTCCGGGGCGGGTTTTGCGACCCGTCGAGGCGGGCCGGTCGCAAACCTGGGAACAAGCGCCTGAAAAAGACAATAAAACCCGTCGCGCGGGGGTGCGACAGGTACCCCTACCTTATAGACTCTGCCTCTCTGCGCGGCCAGCGAAAACCGGCCCGCCGCTCGCAAGGCAGGTAGATCGACTAGCCGCCGCCGCTGCCCGTACGGGCGCTCCGGATGGACTGGTGGCGCAGGGCCTGCAGGCGGTCCCAGTTGGCCTCGCTCGGGTCGCTGGCGAAGCTCGCCTCAGCCGCCCGTAATTCCGAGACCTCCGCGAACGCCAGCCGGTGGCTCTCGGCCTCCCGCCGCCAGCGCTCCCGGGCTGCGGCCTCGGGCTCCGACGGGCCAAAACCTCTAATCGCATCCTGACGAAGAGCCTCGGCGGTGGCGGTCAATCCAGCCAAACCTAGATGGCGAGCGATTGCCACCGCTTCAAGCGCCGCGACGTCCTCGCCAGGGCCCGGATGATCGACTTCGGCGGCGGCCTCGAGCAGGGCCGCCCGTAGCCGCTCTCGCTCGTTTCCGGTAAGCGGCAAAGCGGCCAGTTCCTCGGCCAGTACCTCCAGCCAGGCTGGATGCAGCAGCAGCGCGCCCAGCAACAGCCCTTCCCGGCGGCCGGGGTCGAGATCGTGGCCGGCTGTCGCGAGCGCGGCGCCTTTGCGAAACCAGGCGACGTCCTCCAGCGACGGCTCGCGCCGGATCGGGCGATCCAGGAAGCGTTGCCGCCGCTGTCCGCCGGCGATGCCCGGTCCAGCCAAGCGTCCGGTCGATCGGAAGCGCGGCCAGGCGGCGTCGAAGCGCTGGTCGAGCTCGTTCCGGTACTGCTCGCGCACCGCCGGATCGGAAATTGTGGCGGCGCGCTGGCGCAGGGCAGCGCGGATAGCGGCGCGGCGCTCGGGGGTCTCGTCCGGCTGGCCGACCGTTTCGATCTCCCAAACCACATCGACCAGCGGCCGGGCGGCCTTGAGCGCCGCGTCGAAGGCGGCCGGTCCGCCTTTGCGGATCAGGCTGTCGGGATCCTCGCCGGGCGGCAGGCTGACGAAACGCAGGCTCTTGCCCGGTGCCAGCAGCGGCAGTGCGCGTTCCGCCGCGCGTTGGGCGGCGCGTTTGCCCGCATTGTCGCCGTCGAAACAGAGATAGGGCTCGTCCGCCATGCGCCAGATCAGGGCGAGCTGGCCCTCTGTCAGCGCCGTGCCCAGGGGCGCGACTGCCCCGTCGAAACCGGCGACGTGGAGGGCGATGACGTCCATGTACCCCTCGGCAACGACGACCGGCCTGTCCTTGGCGGCGGCCTCGCGCGCGAGGTGCAGGCAGTAGAGGTTGTCGCCCTTGTGGAAAAGCGGCGTCTCCGGCGAGTTCAGGTACTTCGGCTCGCCCTGGCCGATGACGCGCCCCCCGAAGGCGATCACCCGGCCGCGCCGGTCGTGGATCGGGAACATCACCCGGCCGCGGAACCTGTCGTAGGGCGCGCGGCCACCTTCGTCGGGCCGGATCACCAGCCCGCAATCCACCATCTGCTGCTCGGTGACATCGTCGCGCTTCAATGCGACCTGCAATGCTTCTCTATTGTCCGGAGCGAAGCCGAGCTGGAACCGCTCGATCGCGTCGTCCGACAGCCCGCGGCCACGGAGATAGTCGAGCCCGACCCTGCCGCCCGGCATCCGCAGCTGCGTCTCGAACCAGCGCGCCGCCATCGACGCGACGGTGTGCAGGGTCGCGGCGGCCTGGGCGCGCTCGCGCTCCTGCGGCGTCGCCACGGGCACCGCCAGCCCGACATCGTGCGCCAGCTTCTCGACGGCATCGGGAAACGTCAGGCCCTCGATCCGCATGGTGAAGCCGATCGCATCGCCATGCGCACCGCAGCCGAAGCAGTGGAAGAAAGCCTTCTGGTCGTTGACCCAGAAGCTCGGCGTCTTCTCGTTGTGGAACGGGCAAAGCCCCGCGTACTCGCGCCCCTTGCGCTTGAGCGCGACCTTCCGCCCGATCACCTCTGACAGGGTGATCCGGTTTCGCAGTTCCTCGACGAACTCCGGCGGGAAAGCCATACCTCAGCATACCGCCGAATAGCGGCAGCCCAAGGGCGCTTGCCTATGGATAGCGGGGACTTATCCGTTTAGCCGCCCAGCGCCTTCTTCGCGGCGGCGGAGGCCGCGGCGAAGTCCATCTGGCCGGCGTAGTTGGCCTTGAGCCAGGCCATCAGCGGACCCATGCCCTTGATGCCCGAGGCGCCGGTCTCGGCGATACCCTTGGCAATCACCGCGTCGATCCCCGACGCGTCGAGCTGTTGGGGCATGAACTTGCGGATCACCGCGATCTCGGCCAGCTCCTTGTCGGCGAGGTCCTGGCGGTTGCCCTGCTGGTAGGCGGCGACGCTCTCCTGGCGCTGCTTAACCATGCCCGAAAGCATCTGCAGGAGCTCGGCGTCGGCCACGCCGTCCTTGTTGCCCTTGGCGCGCGCCTCGATATCCCACTCCTTCATACGGGCGATCATCAGGCGGATGGTGGAAACGCTCGCCATGTCCTTGGCGCGCATGGCGTCTTTCAGCGCTTCGGTGAAGCGGTCGCGCAACATCGTTGCCTCTTTGGCGGAGCGGGAAAGAGGCAAAATAGCCGCAGCGGTCAGCACGGGCAATTGAAATAACATGTTGAAAAGAAAGCGATTTTGGAAATTCCCAGGGGTTGACGCGGTGCCGGCCGGTCATTACAAGACGCCGAATTTTGCGCCTGCCCGAACCCCCGCGAGTCGGCGCCTACGCGATCGGACACAAACCCATGTCCCAACCTTCCTCCACCGGCGCCGTTCCGGGCGCCGCGACTCGGGTCGCGCCTGCGCAGCCCCAAGGCGCCACGGCGGCGCTCGTGCTAGCCGATGGCTCCGTGTTCTGGGGTCGCGGTGTCGGTGCCGCCGGCGACGTGGTGGGTGAGGTCTGCTTCAATACCTCGATGACCGGCTACCAGGAGATCATCACCGATCCCAGCTACGCCGGGCAGATCATCACCTTCACCTTCCCGCACATCGGCAACGTCGGCACCAACGACGAGGACATCGAGACCATCACGCCGGCGGCGCGCGGTGTCGTGCTGCGCGAGGACATCACCGATCCAGCCAACTGGCGTTCGGCGCGTCATCTCGACGCCTGGCTGAAATCGCACAACCTCCCCGGTGTCTGCGGTGTCGACACGCGCCAGGTGACGCGGCGCATCCGCGACGGCGGCCCGCCCAACGGCGTCGTGGCCCATCGGCCCGACGGCACGTTCGACATTCCCGCGCTGGTGAAGAAGGCGGTGGACTGGCCGGGCCTCGAAGGCATGGACCTCGCGCGCGAGGTCAGCACGCGCCAGAGCTACGGCTGGGATGAGTCGGTGTGGGCGCTGGGCAAGGGCTACGGCAAGCAGACCAACGCCAAGTACCATGTCGTCGCCGTCGACTACGGCGCCAAGCGCAACATCCTGCGCTGCCTCGCCAATGCCGGTTGCAAGGTCACAGTGGTTCCGGCGACCGCGACGGCCGAGGACATCCTGCGCCACAAGCCTGACGGCGTGTTCCTGTCCAACGGCCCCGGCGATCCGGCGGCGACCGGGAAGTACGCCGTACCGGCGATCCGGGGCGTGCTCGACGCCAGTGTGCCGACGTTCGGCATCTGCCTGGGTCACCAGATGCTGGCTCTCGCCGTCGGCGGCAAGACTGCGAAGATGGCGCGCGGCCATCGCGGCGCCAATCAGCCGGTGAAGGATCTCACGACCGGCAAGGTCGAGATCACCTCGCAGAATCACGGCTTCTGTGTGCTGCCGGAATCGCTTCCGCTGAACGCCGAGGTCACGCATGTCTCGCTGTTCGACGGCGTCAACGAAGGCCTGCGCCTGACCGACAAGCCGGCCTTCTCGGTGCAGTACCATCCTGAGGCCTCACCGGGCCCTGAAGACAGCCACTACCTGTTCGACCGTTTCGTCGATCTGATCGCGGCCAACAGCAAGAAGAAGGGCTGAGACGGACGATGCCCAAACGCACCGACATCAAGTCCATCCTCGTCATCGGCGCCGGGCCGATCGTGATCGGTCAGGCCTGCGAGTTCGATTACTCCGGCGTGCAGGCGTGCAAGGCGCTGAAGGCCGAAGGCTACCGGGTGATCCTGGTGAACTCCAATCCGGCGACGATCATGACCGATCCCGGTCTCGCCGATGCCACCTATATCGAGCCGATCACGCCGGACATGGTGGCGCGCATCATCGCCAAGGAGAAGCCGGACGCGCTGCTGCCCACCATGGGCGGACAGACCGCCCTCAATACGGCGATGGCGTTGCATCGCGAGGGACGGCTGGAGAAGCTCGGCGTCGAGCTGATCGGCGCCAATGCTGAGGCCATCGACAAGGCCGAGGATCGGCTGCAGTTCCGTGACGCCATGACCAAGATCGGGCTCGAGTCGCCCAAAAGCCAGGTCGTGCACAATCGCGAGGAGGCGACCCGGGCTTTGGAGTTCGTCGGCCTGCCGGCGATCATTCGCCCGTCGTTCACGCTGGGCGGAACCGGCGGCGGCATCGCCTACAACAGGGACGAGTATTTCGAGATCGTGCAAGGCGGTCTCGAGGCCTCGCCGACCACCGAGGTGTTGGTCGAGGAGTCGGTGCTCGGCTGGAAAGAGTACGAGATGGAGGTCGTGCGCGATCGCCACGACAACTGCATCATCGTCTGCTCGATCGAGAACGTCGATCCGATGGGCATCCACACCGGCGATTCGGTCACCGTCGCGCCGGCGCTGACGCTCACCGACAAGGAATACCAGATCATGCGCAACGCCTCGATCGCGTGCCTGCGCGAGATCGGGGTCGATACCGGCGGCTCCAACGTGCAGTTCGCCGTGAATCCCGCCGATGGCCGCATGGTCGTGATCGAGATGAACCCGCGGGTGTCGCGCTCCTCGGCGCTGGCGTCGAAGGCCACCGGCTTTCCCATCGCCAAGGTCGCCGCGCGCCTGGCGGTGGGCTACACGCTCGACGAGCTGGTCAACGACATCACCGGCACGCCGGCCTCTTTCGAGCCGACGATCGACTACGTCGTCACCAAGATCCCCCGCTTCGCCTTCGAGAAGTTCCCGGGCGCCGAACCGTATCTCACGACCTCGATGAAGAGTGTCGGTGAGGCGATGTCAATCGGCCGCAACTTCCAGGAGTCGCTGCAGAAGGCGCTGCGCTCGATGGAGACCGGCCTCACCGGTCTCAACGAGATCGAAATCCCCGGCGCGCCGACGAAATCGGCGGTGCACGCCGCGCTGTCGCGGCCGACACCGGATCGCGTGCTGACCATCGCGCAGGCCTTCCGCTACGGGTTCACAGTCGAGGAGGTGGGCGCGGCCTGCCGCTACGAGCCGTGGTTCCTTCGCCAGATCGAGCAGCTGGTGAAGACCGAGGAGCAGGTACGCAAGGACGGTCTGCCGAAGGACCGGCAGGGCCTGCTGCGCCTGAAGAAGATGGGCTTCTCCGACGAGCGTCTGGCCGAACTGGCCGGCGGCGCGATGAAGGGCGGCGACGTTACCGCGCGGCGCATCGAGCTCGACGTGCGGCCGGTCTACAAGCGTATCGACACCTGCGCCGCCGAGTTCGCCTCGCGCACGCCCTACCTCTACTCCTGCTACGAGGGCGACGGCGTGCAGGCGCCAGAGTGCGAGGCCGAGGTTAGCGATCGTCGCAAGGTCATCATCCTCGGTGGCGGCCCCAACCGGATCGGCCAGGGTATCGAGTTCGACTATTGCTGCGTGCACGCGGCCTATGCGCTGCGCGACGCCGGGTTCGAGACCATCATGGTCAATTGCAACCCGGAGACCGTGTCGACCGACTACGATACCAGCGATCGGCTGTACTTCGAGCCGCTTACCGTCGAGGACGTGGTCGAGCTGGTGCGCAAGGAGCAGAGCAAAGGCGTGCTGCTGGGCCTGATCGTGCAGTTCGGCGGCCAGACGCCGCTGAAGCTCGCCAAGCCGCTGGAGGCCGCCGGCATCCCGATCCTCGGCACCTCGCCGGACGCCATCGACCTCGCCGAGGACCGCGACCGCTTCAAGAGATTGCTGGAGAAGCTGCAGCTCAAGCAGCCGCAGAACGGCATCGCCTATTCGATCGAGCAGTCGCGCCTGGTCGCGGCCGATGTCGGCCTGCCGCTGGTCGTGCGGCCGTCCTATGTGCTGGGCGGCCGCGCCATGGCGATCATCCACGACGAGACGCGGCTCAACGACTACCTGTTCGGCGTGCTGCCGGAGATGGTGCCGCCCGACATCAAGGCGCGCTATCCCAACGACAAGACCGGCCAGATCAACACGGTGCTGGGCAAGAACCCACTGTTGTTCGACCGCTACCTGCGCGACGCGATCGAGGTCGATGTCGACGCGCTGGCCGACAAGGACGGCAATGTCTTCGTCGCCGGTATCATGGAGCATATCGAGGAAGCCGGCGTGCATTCCGGCGATTCGGCCTGCTCGCTGCCGCCATACTCGCTGCCGGCCGAGGTCGTGGCCGACATCGAGCGCCAGACCGTCGCGTTAGCCAAGTCGCTGGGCGTCGTCGGCCTGATGAACGTGCAGTACGCGGTCAAGGAGACCGTGGTTTACATTCTTGAGGTCAATCCGCGCGCCAGCCGCACGGTGCCGTTCGTCGCCAAGGCCACAGGCCTGCCGATCGCCAAGTACGCCTCGCGCCTGATGGCCGGCGAGAAGCTGGGCGATCTCGATCTGCGCGAGGCCACCATCGGCCGCCACGTCGCGGTCAAGGAAGCGGTGTTCCCCTTCGCGCGCTTCCCCGGTGTCGATGTCACGCTTGGACCGGAGATGCGCTCGACCGGCGAGGTGATGGGCATCGACAGCGATTTCGGCCGCGCCTTCGCCAAGTCGCAGCTCGGCGGCGGCACCAAGGTGCCGACGGAGGGCACCGTGTTCGTCTCGGTGCGCGACGGCGACAAACAGGGCGTGGTCGAGGCCGCGCGCACCCTGCGCGATCTGGGCTTCCGTATCGTCGCGACCGGCGGCACGGCGGATTATCTGAGCGCGCGCGGCGTCGAGGCGACGCGCATCAACAAGGTTTCGGAAGGCCGCCCGCACATCGTCGACCTGATGAAGGACGGCGGTGTGCACCTCGTGTTCAACACGACGGAGGGCGTGCAGTCGACGGCCGACAGCTTCAGCCTGCGGCGCACCGCGCTGATGAACAAGATCCCATACTACACGACAGCGGCCGGAGCCCGGGCCGCAGTTGCCGGCATCAGCGCGCTCAAGGCCGGGCCTTTGGACGTCGCCCCGCTGCAGTCCTATTTCGGGCGATCTTTCTGACGGGGCCGCCAGGCCGGCGCCCCCTTGTCGCGGGTTGGCCGGGAACCCAAATCCCTATATGATCCGCCGAGCCGGCTCCCTCAGCCGGCCGTTTCTTTTTGGCAGGGAAGCGATGGATAAGGTCCCGATGACGCCCAACGGGTTCAAGGCTCTGGAAGACGAGCTGAAGAACCTCAAATCCGTGGAACGCCCGAACATCATCAAGGCGATCTCGGAGGCGCGCGCGCATGGCGACCTGTCGGAGAACGCCGAGTATGCCGCGGCGCGCGAGCGCCAGGGCTTCATCGAGGGCCGCATCAGCGAGATCGAGGACGTGATCGCGCGCGCCGAGGTCATCGACATCAGCAAGCTCTCGGGCAAGACCGCCAAGTTCGGCGCCACGGTGAAGCTGGCCGACGAGGATACCGACGAGCAGGTTCGCTATCAGATCGTCGGCCCCTTCGAGGCCGACCTGTCGAAGGGCAAGATCTCGATCACCGCGCCGCTGGGCCGCGCCCTGATCGGCAAAGGCGTGGGCGACTCGGTCGAGGTCCAGACGCCCAGCGGGACGAAGTCCTACGAAGTCGTCACGGTCAAGTTCAAGTAGCGCCGGCTTCGCCCGCCCCATTAAGCTGCCGCCCAACGACGGCTTGATAGGGGAAACGCCATGACTCGCGGTGCGCTCGCGCGCTTCAAGGTGCTCGATCTAACGCGCGTGCGCGCCGGGCCGACCTGCGTGCGCCATCTCGCCGACTGGGGCGCCGACGTCATCAAGGTCGAGATGCCGCCGGGCGTCGCCGACAGCGACATGGGCGGGCCGCGTCACGGCCCCGACTTCTGGAACCTGCATCGCAACAAGCGCAGCCTGACACTCAACCTCAAGGAGCCCGAGGCGGTCGAGATCTTCAAGAGGCTCGTCGCGCAGACCGACGTGGTGGTCGAGAACTATCGGCCCGACGTGAAGCATCGCCTGGGCATCGACTATGAGACGCTGAGCAAGATCAACAAGCGGCTGATCTACGCCAGCATCTCCGGCTTCGGCCAGGATGGGCCCAAGGCGCTGCTTCCGGGTTTCGACCAGGTGGCGCAGGGCATGGGCGGGCTGATGTCAATCACCGGCCTGCCGGGCCAGGGGCCAGTGCGCGCCGGCATCCCGATCGCCGATCTGTCGGCCGGCAACTACGCCGCGATGGGCATCCTGATCGCGTTGCTGGAGCGCGAAGTGTCGGGCGAGGGGCAGTGGGTGCAGACCTCGCTCCTGCAGGCGCAGATCGCCATGCTCGACTTCCAGGCGGCGCGCTGGCTGGTGGCGGGCGAGGTGCCCAAGCAGGCGGGCAACGATCACCCGACCGGCATTCCAACCGGCGTGTTTCCGACCAGCGACGGCAACATCAACATCGCCTCCGCCGGCCAGCACATCTGGAAGCGCCTGTGCGAGTGCATGGACGCCAAGGCGCTGCTCGACAATCCCGATTACGCCAACGCCGAGGCGCGCTCGAAGAACCGCGCCAAGCTCAATGCCGAGCTTTCGACCTATACCAAGAAGTTCACCAGTGCCGCGCTGATCGACAAGCTGAGCGCAGCCAGCGTGCCGTGCGGGCCGATCTACGACATCGGCGAGATGTTTAGCGATCCTCAGGTGCAGCACGTGAAGATCGCGACGCCGCTGAAGCATCCCACGCGCGGCGATGTCAACGTGGTGAACCAGGCGATGTCGCTGTCGCGTACGCCCAGCGTCGTCGATCGGCCGACGGCGGAGCAGGGCGCGCATACCGACGAAATCCTCAGGGGTCTCGGCTACGATCAGGCGAAGATCGCTGATTTCCGCGCCCGCAAGGTGGTGTGAGGAGACGAGAGATGGATACCGGCACGCCCAAGATGATCGCGCGCAGGGAAAACGGCATCGGCTGGATGATCTTCAACCAGCCGGAGAAGCGCAACGCCGTGTCCTACGACATGTGGCTGGCGATCCCGCGCATCATGGAGAGTTTCGAGAACGACCCCGCTGTGCGCGTGATCGTGCTGACGGGTGCCGGCGACAAGGCGTTCATCTCAGGGGCCGATATCTCGGAGTTCGAGGAGAAGCGCGGCACGCCCGACGCCATCGCCGTCTACAACGCCGCCGGCGACAGGGCGAACGCCGCGCTGATCGGCGCCACCAAGCCGACCATGTCGATGATCCGCGGCTTCTGCGTCGGCGGCGGGCTGGCGACGGCGTTGACCACCGACCTGCGGATCTGCGCCGACGATTCGCGCTTCGCCGTGCCGGCCGCCAAGCTTGGATTGGGCTACGCCTATCCCGGCATCAAGCGGCTCTCCGATATCGTCGGCCCGTCCTTCGCTAAGGAGATCTTCTTCACCGGCCGCCTGTTCTCCTGCGAGGAGGCGCGGATGATGGGTCTGGTCAATCGCGTCGTGCCGGTCGCCGAGCTGGAGAAATATGTCACCGACTATGCCGGCATGATCGCCGCCAACGCGCCGCTGACGGTGAAGGCGGCGAAGATGGCGATCAACGCCGCGGTGACCGACCCGGGCAAGCGCGACTTCGCGGCGATCGACGCGGCGATCGATACCTGCTTCGCCAGCGAGGACTACAAGGAAGGCCGCCGCGCCTTCATGGAGAAGCGCAAGCCCGCGTTCCAGGGGCGCTGATCAGGTCAACAGCGGTTCGAGGCCGAGCACGACGGCCACGACGATGAAGGGCAGGGCGAGGCCGATGATCTCCTTGGTCACCGGCCGCTTCTTCGCCAGGCCGACGAAGAACAGCACGCCATTCACGCCGACCGAGGCCAACGAGGCGATGAACCACAGCACCAAGCCGATCATGTGACCGCCGCCGCGATCGGGTCCCTGCGCCCCGCTGGTCGATTCCAGCCAGATCGCGAGCAGCACGGCCAGGGCGGTGAAGACCAGGTAGGCGATGTTGCGCCGGCCGAAGGCCTCGAGCGCGGCGGACATCGAGGGAGGCCTACTCGATGGCGATCGGCACGCCGGGTTGGTACTTGGCGGTACGGAAGACCATCAGCGACTTCACATGGCTTACATTGGGCGCCGATGTGAGCTGCGTCGTCAGGAACTTTTGATAGTGGTCCCAGTCCTCGGCGACGATCTTCACCAGGAAGTCGGCTTCGCCGGCGAGCATGTGGCATTCGCGCACGTTGGGCCAGCTGCCCATCAAGGTCTCGAACGCCTTGAGGTCGGCCTCGGCCTGGCTGTTGAGTCCGACCAGCGCGAAGACCGTGACGGTGTAGCCCAGCGCCTCCGGCGCGACGTCGGCGTGATAGCCGCGGATGATGTTGGCCTTTTCCAGCGCTCTTACGCGCCGCAGGCAAGGCGGCGCGGAGATGCCGGCGCGCTTGGCGAGGTCGACGTTCGTCATGCGTCCGTCAGCCTGCAAGTCGGACAGGATGTGGCGATCAATCTTGTCGAGCTTGGCCCGGTTCGGCATTGCGATCTATCTCCCGTAGGCCCGGGTTCTAGGGCACAAGCCGGGGGATAGGCAATAAAATTACCACCTTTTTTGGGGTTGTGTATTATTCTCGCTTTTGCACGAGGATTCCTCACTCGAAATGATCTGGTCCCTGTGGCCTTTGTCGAGCTATGCGGCTAAATCGAGAGGTCTGGATGGCGCATAGCTCGTCTATCGACGGCGTATGCATTGCGCTCATCCAATAACCTATGCGCGGAAGGCAGGGGCCGTAGGATGTCCACGACCCATCACAGCAAGGTTCTCATCCTCGGCTCGGGTCCGGCGGGCTACACGGCGGCGGTCTATGCGGCGCGCGCGAACCTCAAGCCGCTGCTGATCCAGGGCATGCAGCCCGGCGGCCAGATGACCATCACCACCGATGTCGAGAACTACCCGGGCTTCGCCGAGGTCATCCAGGGCCCATGGCTCATGGAGCAGATGCAGAAGCAGGCCGAGCATGTTGGCACCACGATGGTGTTCGACACCATCGTCAAGGTCGACCTCTCGCGCCGTCCCTTCGTCTGCGTGGGCGATTCCGGCGACACCTATATCGGCGAAACGTTGATCGTCTGCACCGGTGCCTCGGCGCGCTGGCTCGGCCTGGAGTCGGAGCTGACCTTCCGCGGCGGCGGCGTCTCCGCCTGCGCCACCTGCGACGGCTTCTTCTTCCGCGGCAAGGAAGTGGTGATCGTCGGCGGCGGCAACACCGCGGTCGAGGAGGCGATCTACCTCACCAACCACGCCACCAAGGTCACCTTGATCCACCGCCGCGATTCGCTTCGCGCCGAGAAGATCATGCAGGAGCGGCTGTTCCGTAATCCGAAGATCGTTCCGCTGTGGAATCACACGGTCGAGGAGATTCTGGGCGAGACCAAGCCGCATCCGCTGGTCACCGGCGTGCGCGTGCGTGACGTCAAGAGCGGCGCCACCAAGGTGCTGCCGACCGATGGCGTCTTCGTCGCCATCGGCCATACGCCGAACACCGAGCTGTTCAAGGGCCAGCTCGACCTCGACGGCGACGGCTATCTCCTGACCCGGCCGGGGTCGACGGCCACCAGGATCGCCGGCGTCTACGCCGCGGGCGATGTGCAGGACAAGATTTACCGCCAAGCGGTGACCGCGGCCGGCACCGGCTGCATGGCGGCGCTCGAGGCGGAGAAGTTTCTGGCGGCGCACGAGGTGCCGGCGGCGCAAGCGGCCGAGTGACCGGCTTGCGAAAAGGATAAGCGGAGCGTCGGAGAAACCGGCGTCCTCGGAGAAACGCACAGGGAGCGGACGGAGACGGGGCCGTGATGGACTGGGACAAGCTGCGCATCTTCCACGCCGTGGCGGATGCGGGAAGCTTCACGCATGCGGGCGATCAGCTGAAGCTCAGCCAGTCGGCGATCAGCCGGCAGATCGGCGCGCTCGAAGAGCAGCTCGGCGTGATGCTGTTCCATCGTCACGCGCGCGGTCTGATCCTCACCGAGCAGGGCGAACTGCTCTATCGCACGGCGCGCGAGATGGCCGGCAAGGTCAACACCGCCGAAGGCCTGCTGCGCGCCAACCAGGACAAGCCGGCGGGCCGGCTGAAGATCACCTCGGCGGTCGGCTTCGGTTCGACATGGCTCACCGGGCACATGCACGAGTTCATCGAGGCCTATCCCGAGATCGACGTGTCGCTGGTGCTGAGCGACAACGACCTCGACCTCGGCATGCGCGAGGCCGATGTCGGCCTGCGTCTCGTCGCGCCGCGCCAGCCCGGCCTGATCCAGCGCCATCTGATGACGGTGCAGTCGCATGTCTACGCGTCGGAGAGCTACGTCCAGAAGTACGGCAAGCCGGAGAAGGCGGCCGATCTCGACAAGCACCGCCTGATCATCTTCGGCGAGGACGCGCGCGCACCGGTGCAGGACGTCAACTGGCTGCTGCAGCAGGGCAACCCTGACGGGAATCCGCGCAAGGTCGTGCTGCGTGTCAACAACACCTACGGCATCTTCCGCGCCGTCGAGAACGGCCTCGGCATCGCCTCTCTGCCCGATTACCTCGCGCGTCAGTCGACCAAGCTCGTGCCGGTGCTGCCCGAGCTGGACAAGCGTTCGACCGACGTCTTCTTCACCTATCCCGAGGAACTCCGGCACTCCAAGCGCATCGCGGTGTTCCGCGACTTCCTGCTGCGCAAGGTCGTGGAGATGCGGCAGTGAACATTGTCGTGATTGTCAGCGTCTGATCAGAGCGTGGAGCCACGACTTTTTTCCAAAGAACTGCGGACCCCGCATGGCTGGCTTGACCAATTTCCCCATACGTAAACCAGCCGGATCGCCTATCTCCTGAATATGCCTAAAGGGCGCTATGGCGTTGAGTTGGTAGTGTCTTTTGCGCATGGGCCTGAAGCCTCGCTTTGGGCAGGGATCTTAGGATCCTACGTCTCCCAGACGTGAAGCCTCCCTGTTTGACTTTCGGCCCGTGCGATTGCGCGGGCCGATTTTTTTTGGTGCGTGATCGCCGGCGCCGGCTGACGCGATGGTTGTGGCGCGTCCGCCGTCGAAGACGCGTCGGATCGTTCGGGCTCAGCCCAGGCCGCGGCCGCAGTGCTTGCCGTTCGACAGGTACGGCCAGTACAGCGCATGGGCGCGATAGAAGTTCTCGCAGTAGTTCGGGTCGCGCAGATAGATGCCGTCGCCGGTGCGGATGGCGAGGAAGTGGTCGGCCATCTTTACGCCGGGGTTCTTCTCGGCCGACAGGAAGTCGTCCTGGCAGCCGTGCTGGAGCTTCGACACCAGGAAGGTGTTCATCGCGCGCACCAGATCGCGCGCCTCCGGCGACCAGCGGCCGCGCGGCGCGCCGGGCTCCAGCGCCGAGATGTAGATCTTGGCGTAGCCGCCGCCGGTGGAGCGCCAGACGCTCATCATGTCGTAGTCGGATACCATCAGCCCGGATTTGCCGAACACCGTGCCGCTGTCGTTGGTCTTGGTTTTGGTGGCGAAGGTCTTGGCCGGCAAGGTGCCATGGAAGGCACGCGCCGAGGGCTTGGGACAGCGGAAGATGATCAGCAGCTTCTCGCTCGTGGTGAAGCGGCGCAGGTTCATGATGTCGCGGGCATCCATGCCAGAATCGCGCGACAGGATCAGGTCGAGCCCGTCGGCGCCGGCCGCCTTGGCCTCGTGCTCCTTGCTGCGCGCCAGATCAGCCAACCCCGCGGGGCTCATGTTGAGTCCAGACATATCCCCAGCCCATTAAATGATTCAGCGCTCACTTTATCATGACTTGGATCGGAATGCTACCTCGTGCATTGTGCCTCGGTAGCGGCGGCGGAACGACCGCAAAGGCGCAGGGGGTGTTCGATGGTTACAAGACGCGGGTGGCTCGCAGCGGCGGGTGGATGGGCGGCGCTCGCCGCGACCGGTTCGGGCGCGCGGGCTCAAGCCTGGCCGGCCAAACCGATCACCTTGATCGTGCCCTATCCGCCGGGCGGCCTGAACGACGTGGTGGCGCGTGCCTTCGCCGAAAAGCTCACGCAGTTGCTGGGCGTAGCGGTGATCGTCGACAACAAGGCGGGTGCGGCGACGACGGTCGCCTCGAACCTGGTCGCCAAGGCCCCACCCGATGGCTACACGATCTATGGCGGCGGCACCTCGCTGGTGATCAACCCGACTTTACAGGGCAACGTCCAATACCATCCCTTCGACAGCTTCGAGCCGGTGTCGTTGATGTCGGTGACGCCGTTCATCCTGCAGGTCCACTCGGCCGTGCCGGCCAAGGACGTGAAGGAACTGATCGCGCTCATCCGAGCCAATCCGGGCAAGTACAACATCGCCACCTCGGGCATCGGCGCCACCAACTTCATGCTGGCCGAGCTGTTCAAGGACATGGCCAAGCTGGACATGACCGTCGTGCCCTATCGCGGCGGCGCGCCGGCGGCGCAGGATCTCGGTGCCGGCATCGCGCAGATGATGTTCTCCGCCTCGCTCGAGGCCGCGCCGCTCCTGGCGCGCGGTGCCACGCGTCCGCTGGCGATCAGCAGCGCCAAGCGCTCGCCGGCCTTCCCCGATTTGCCAACGATGGAGGAGGCGACTGGTCTGACGGGCTTCGCCGCCGAGTTCTGGCAGTGCCTGGTGGTGCCCAAGGGAACGCCCAAGCCGATCATCGACAGGCTGCAGGCGGCGATCGCCGCGGTCGTCGCCGACAAGGAGATAAAGGAGCGATTCGCCAAGCAAGGCGTCGATCTTGTCGCGTCGACGCCGAAGGAACTGCACGAGCTGATGGTGCGCGAGGAGAAGCGCTGGAGCACGCTGATCCGCGAGAAGGGCATCAAGCCGGAATGAGCGTCGCAGGCCGTCGCAACGCTTTCGACGCCGGGGAGATCCTCGACGCCATCCTCGAGTGGGTGCGCGTCGAGAGCCCGACCTACGACGCGGGCGCGGTCAATCGCATGATGGACGCCGCCGAGGCCGAGATGCGCGCGCTCGGCGCGGCCATCGAGCGCGAACCCGGCCGCGACGGCTACGGCGACACGCTGACGGCACGATTTCGCGGACGGCGCGACGGGCCGGGCGTGCTGGTGCTCGGCCACCTCGACACGGTGCATCCCGTGGGCACGATCGATGGCCGGTTGCCGGTACGGCGCGACGGCGATCGTGTCTACGGTCCCGGGATCTTCGACATGAAGGGCGGCATGCGCCTGGCGACCTACGCCCTGGCGCAAACGCTGCGGCAGAGCGGCGCGCCGGAGTTGCCTGTCACGGTGATGTTCGTGCCCGACGAAGAGGTCGGCAGCCCCTCGACGCGGGCGCGAATCGAGGCCGAGGCGCGGGCGCACCGCTACGTGCTGGTGCCGGAACCGGGGCGGCCCGGCAATACCGTGGTCACGGGCCGGCACGCCTTCCAGCGCTTCACCGTCGTCACGCACGGCCGGCCGGCGCATGCCGGCGCGACCAACCGCGACGGCCGCAGCGCCATCCGTGCGATGGCTCGCCTGATCGAGGAGATCGAGTCGAAGTCGGATTTCGCGCGCGGTGTCACCTACAGCGTGGGGGTCGTGGCCGGCGGCCAGTGGGTCAACGTCATCCCCATCGAATGTCGCGCCCAGGTGCTCGCCGTGGCGCCGGACGAGGCCGCGTTCGACGAGGTCGCGGCGACGATGATGGCGCTATCAGGCGAGCGCGACGGCGTGCGGATCGAAGTCGAGCGCGGACCTGTGCGGCCGCTGTTCCGCGCCCATCCCGGCACCATGGACCTCTATGGCCGGGCGCGGGCGATCGCCGCCGATCTTGGCGTCGACTTGCGGCACGGCCAATTCGGCGGCGGCAGCGACGGCAACTTCACCGGTGCGCTCGGCATCGCCACCTTGGATGGGTTGGGGGTGCTGGGCGGTGGCGCCCATACCCACGAGGAGCACCTGCTGGTCTCCAGCCTCGAGGGCCGCGCCCGGCTGCTGGCGGGGCTGTTCGAGACTCTCGGGCGGGACGGCTGAGCGTCGTCTTGCGCGAGCACGCCGGGCTCAAATCTCGCCGTCGTGCTCGCCGATCTTCGGCACCACCGCCGGGAAGCCGGCGCGCTGCCCGTCGAACGACACCGGCAGCGCGTGCAGCAGCGAGGGCAGCTCGCCGTAGGGCCGCAGGTACATGCCCAGCGCCTTGGTGTGCTCGAGCGCCACGACCTCGGGAATGGCGTTGATCGGCCCGCAGGGCACACCGACAGCCTGCAGCTTCGCCGCCCAGTTCTCCTTGGTGTCGCGCTTCATGATCTCGCCGATCATGTCGAGCAGCATCTGACGATGCGCCGAGCGCTCCTTGTTGGTGAGGAAGCGCGGATCGGTGACCCACTCGGCCTTGCCCAGGACCTCCGCGAACTTCGCCCACAGTCGGTCGTTGCCGGGTGTCACCATCAAGAGGCCATTGCTGGTCTCGAAGGCCTGGTAGGGCGTCAGCGTGATGTGCCCGGTGCTCTGGCGCGGCGGCACGTTGCCGGTGGTCGAGAACGACGCAACGTGAGTCGACACCCACATCAGCCCGCTCTCGAACAGCGAGGTGCTGACGATCGCGCCCTTGCCGGTACGCGCTTTCTGCAGCAACGCGCCCAGGATGCCGATGGCCGTCCACATGCCGGTGCTGAGATCGATGATCGATACGCCGATGCGCGAGGCCGGCCCCGACGGATCGCCGTTGACGCTCACAAGTCCGGCTTCCGCCTGGATCAGCGGCTCGTAGCCCGGCCGCATCTTCCACGGGCCGGTATGGCCGAAGGCGCTGAGATCGGCATAGACCAGGCCCGGGAACTGCGCGGTCATCGTCTTGCCGTCGATACCGAACTTCTCGGTCACGCCGGCGCGCAGATTGTGCACGAAGGCGTCGGCCGAGCCGATCAGGTCGATCAGCTTCCGCTTCTGCGCGGAGTCGTTGAGGTCGATGGTTATCGACTTCTTGCCACGATTGAGGCCGACGAAGTTTACGCCCTCGCCGGCGATGAACGGTGGCCCCCATTTACGGGCGTCGTCGCCTTCGGGCTTCTCGACCTTGATCACCTCGGCGCCCATGAAGGCGAGGATTTGGCCGCAGTAAGGACCGGCGAGGTTCTGGCCGAACTCGACCACCTTCACGCCGTTGAGCACGCCGGGGATCATGAAGACTCCATCGTCTCCCTCTCCCCGCTCGTGGGGAGAGGGAATGAAAAACTACCGCACGCTCGCGCCGAGGATCTCACGCGCAACCAGCACGCGCTGGACCTCGCTGGGGCCTTCGCCGATGCGGCGAATGCGCATCTCACGGTACCAGCGTTCGAGCGGCAGGTCCTTGGTCATGCCCATGCCACCATGAATCTGCATCGAGCGGTCGACGACGCGGCCGCCGCTTTCCGAGGCGATCAGCTTGCACAAGGCCGCTTCGGTACGGAAGGGAATGCCTCGGCGCGCGCGCTCGGCGGCCTCCAGCGTGAAGTAGCGCGCGGTGCGGATGTCGATCTCGTTGTCGACCAGCATCCACTGGATCGCTTGGCGATCCGATAGCCGCGTGCCGAAGGTCTCCCGCAACTTCGACCACTCCACGGCCATCTCGTGCGCGGCGATCGCCACGCCGATGCAGGCGGCGGCGTAGGGGATGCGCTGGCGGGTGAGGCGATCGTTGGCGACCGCGAAGCCGCCGTTGACCGTGCCGAGTACCTGCGCGTCCGACACCCAGCAGTCCTTGAACTCCAGTTCGGTGGCGTAGCTCGAGGAGCGCAAGGTGTGCACGACGCGGCGCACATGGAAGCCCGGCGTGTCGGAATCGACGATGAAGCAGGTGATGCCGCCGCGTCCCTTGGCGGCGTCGGTTCGGGCGAAGACGATGCCGTACTGCGCGCGGTCGGCCCCTGAGATGAAGATTTTCGAGCCGTTGAGCACCCAGCCCTGCTCTTTGCGCTCGGCCCGCGTCTTGATCGCGCGTGCCGGGTCGCTGCCACCGGATGGTTCGGTCAGGCCGAAGAACGGCTTCTTCTCGCCGCGCAGGGTCGGATAGAGATAGCGTTCTTTCTGATCGTCATTGGCCTCGAAGATCTGCGCCAGGCCGGCCCCGCCGAAGGCGCCGTAGCAGGGCACGTAGAGGCCGGCGCGATGCTGCGACATCTCGATGGCGAGCAGGGTGCGGGTGACGATATCGATATCGGGGCCGCCGAACTCGACCGGGATGTCGATGCCATAAAGCCCCATCGCCTTGGTCTTCTGCACCAGCCGCGCGTAGTCCTCGGGCGCCAGCTCCGAGGCATCGGGATCGAGCTTGGCCTCGAGGGGGATGATCTCGGTACGTACGAAGCGGCGCACCATATCGATCAGCATCTGCTGTTCGGATGACGGTTCGAAATCCATGGGTCGTCCTCTACGTCATACCGAGCGCAGCGAGGGATCTCCAGCCGACGGGAGCTCCGTTTCGACGAGATCCCGCGCTGCGCTCGCGATGACGGGTTTGGGGTAACATGTCTTAGCGCGGGCTGAGGTGGCCGAGGCGCGGCGGCGGGTCCTTGGCGTTCTCGCGCGGCAACGCGCCGAAATCGGCCTGATGCAGCATCAGCAATTCCTGATAGCGCGTCGTGTATTGCATGTTGACCTCGACGCGGAAGCGATGGCCGGCGCCCAGCGCCTCGAGCTCCTTGAGCAGCTCGCTACGCAGGCCGAAGGGCGCGCGGCCACCGGCGAAGCCGATCTTGACGATCGTGCCCTGGGCGTCGGCGATCTGATAGACGCCGAGCTGTCCCGGCAGCTTCTTGATCGCCGCCTCGGTCATGTCGGTGAACGGCTTGCTGGGACGCAGCTCCATGGTCAGCGTCCCTTGAAGGCGGCCTTGCGCTTCTCCAGCCGCGCCTTCATGCCTTCCTGCGCGTCCTGGCTCTTCATCGCCGCCTGCACCAACGCATCGACGTCGTCGTGCGGAATGTTGTCGCGCAGCTGAAGCTGCCGCACCGTCAGCGCCTTCATCGCCTTGAGCGACAGCGGCGCGTTGGCGGCGAGTCGGTCGATGACCTTGCTCGCTTCCGCCTCGAGCGCGTCAGGCGCGACGCAGCGCGCGATCAGGCCCAGCGCGTGCAGCTTGGTCGCGGGCAGCGGATCGCCCAGCAGCAGCATCTCGCGCGTCGTCACCGGCCCCAGCACTTCCATCAGCTTCTTGGCCAGGAACCAGTTGGGTGCCAGGCCGACCTGGGCCAACGACATGCCGAAGCGCGCCGTCGAGGACGCGATAACGAGGTCGCAATGCAGCGCCAGCTCGTTGCCGCCGGCGATGGCGTCGCCCTGCACCACGGCGACGACCGGCAGCGGCGTCAGCTCGATGGCGCGCAGCATCGTCTCGATGCCGCTGGCGCTGCCCGAGCCGATGGTCTCGCGCCGTTCGCTCATGTCGAGGCCGGAGCAGAACACGGTGCCCTTGCCGCGGATCACCAACACGCGATCTTCTGGCGCCACCGGCGCGGTGAGCACCTCGCGCAGCTCGTTCAGCATGACGCTGTCGAGCGCATTCTTCTTCTCGGGCCGATTCATCCAGATCGTGGTGATCGGTCCGCTCTTCTCGATGATCAGCCGCTGCATGTCGGGCGCCGCTCCCTGAGATCCTCGTTGCTTGGCCGCGAGGATAGCAGCGCAAGCGCCCTCGTCGAGGGGCCAGCCCTAGCCGGCATGCCGCATGGCGGCTATGTCGCCTTGCGCCGCGCCGCGATCAGAAACCGTAATGCATCATCTCCCGGTCGATGTCGGGTTGCATGAAGCGGGCCGACGCGAAATCGGCGCGCGACCCCTCGACATCGCCTTTGCGTGCCTTCGCCACGCCGCGGCCATAGAACATCGGCGCGTACTGCTCGATCGACAAAGCGTCGGAGAACCCGGCGATCGCCTCGTCGAGGCGCCCCGCCTTGAGGTGCACGATGGCGCGGCTGTAGATCGCCTGTGGATTGCGGGGGCTCAGGGTCAAGGTCCGCTCGCAGGCGTCCATCGCCTGTTCCAGGTGGCCGAGAATCGCCCCAGCGATGCAGATCCCCGACAGCGCGCTGGGATTGGCGGGTGCCAGGCGCTTGGCCTCGGTGTAGTCGCGAAACGCGCCGGCGAAATCGCCGGTGTTGAAACGGCTCGCCGCGCGGTTTGTCCAGGCGAGAACCATCGATGGATCGATGCGCAGCGCCCGGTCGTAGTCCTGGATCGCGCGTGCGTGATCCTGCCTGGCGGCGTAGGCGCCGCCGCGACGAACCAGCGCGAAGGCGTTGTTTGGCTGCGCGCGCAGCGCCGCTTCATAGTCCTGCATGCCGCGATCGATGTCGCCGGAGCGCTCATAGGCGTAGCCACGACCGAGCAGCGCCAGAACGTTCGGAGGATTGCGCCGGATCGCCTCGCTGAATTGATCGATCGCCTGCGGCCATTGCCGCTTCTGCTCGTAGGCGATTCCCCTGTTGTGAAACGCGGTGGCCGTGCCGACTGGGTTTTCGCGGCCCGACTCGATGACGATCGTGCACGAACGGAGGCGCTCGTCCGGGCCGACGCCCTCCTTGCCGGTGCATCTGCGCCAGTGCTGCTCGTAGTCCTGCGCCACCACCGTAAGCGGCACGACCACCGACACCGCGGCGGCGATGGTGAGGGTGATCGCGACACTGGCGCGCATGCTCGCGGGCTCCGCAAACCCTGGAGCGGTGAGTTCACATCAAATGGGGCGAAGGATCAATTGTCACTCCGGCTCGATGCCGGCGTCCTTGATCATCTTGGCCCATTTCGTCGTCTCGGCCTTCACGAAGTCGCCGAAGGCGGCGAGGCCGATCACCGAGACTTCCATGCGGCCCTGCGTCATGGTCTGGCCGGTCTTCTCGTCCTTCATCGCCTCGACGACGAGATCGTGCAGCGCCTTCTGGATCGGCGCCGGCGTCGCGGCTGGCGCGAAGACGGCTAGCCAGTATGTCAGCTCGTAGCCCGGCACGGTCTCGGCGATCGCCGGCAGGTCGGGTGCGATCTTGGTGCGCGTGGCACCGGTGACGCCCAGCCCGCGCACTTTGTCGGCGCGGATCTGGGTCAGGCCCTGCGGCAGGTCGGGAAACATCACCTGCACCTGGCCGGCGATCAGGTCGCGCACCGCCTCGGGACTCGATTTGTAGGGCACGCGCTCGATCTTCACCCCGGCGAGCTGGTTGAACTGCTCGGCCGACAGGCGCTGCGAGGAGCTGGCCTCGGCGTAGTTGAGCTTGCCGGGATTGGCCTTGGCGTAGGCGATCAGCTCGGCCGTGGTCTTTGCCGGCACGTCGGGATGGACCACCAGCACGTTGACGCCCACCACCACGCGCGCGATCGGCGCGAAATCCTTGGCCGGATCGTAGCTGAGCTTCTTGTACAGCGAGACGTTGGCGGCGTGGGTCGAGTTGGTACCCATCAGCAGGGTGTAGCCGTCGGCCGGCGCGGTCGCGACGGTCTGCGCGCCGAGCTGGCCGCCGGCGCCAGGCTTGTTGTCGATGATCACCGGCTGCTTGGTGAGCTCGGTCAGCTTCGCGCCCAGCCCGCGCGCGGTGAGGTCGGTGGCGCTGCCGGCGGCGAAGGGCACGACGATGCGGATCGGCTTGCTGGGATAGGCGTCCTGCGCACGCGCGATGGATTGCGTGATCAGCGTGGCGGTGCCGAGCGCCAGCGCGTGGCGACGGGAAAGGCGGCTCATGAAAGCTCCTGCGGTTCTGCCCGGCCGGATACATACCGGACGGGCGGAACGACGCAAGGCGGCGGCCTTGTCGCGGGAACACTCCCTTCCTCCGCCAGCGGGGGAAGGGAGGGGCTACTTGTAGAGCTTCTCGCCCTGCAGGTCGGTGTACAGCGCGGCAACGAACTCGGTGTAGCCGTTGTACATCAGGGTCGGAATGCGCTCCTCGCTGCCCAGCGGCTTCTCGGTCGCCTGGCTCCAGCGCGGATGCGCGACGTTGGGATTGACGTTGGCCCAGAAGCCGTATTCGTCGGGGCCCATCTTCTCCCAGAACGACACCGGCCGCTTGTCGCTGAACTCGAAGTGGTTGATCGACTTCACGTGCTTGAAGCCGTACTTCCACGGCGTCGCCAGCCGCAGCGGCGCACCGTTCTGCGCCGGCAGCGCCTTGCCGTAGAGGCCGGTGGCGATGAACGACAGCTCGTTGCGCGCCTCAGCCATGGTCAGCCCCTCGGTATAGGGCCAAGGGTAGTAGAATTCGCGCTGCTTCGGGAACATGCGCGGATCGGCCAGGGTACGCATGACCACGTATTTCGCGCCCGACAGCGGCTTGGCGAGATCGATCAGCGCCGACAGCGCGAAGCCGGTGTAGGGCACGTTCATCGACCAGGTCTCGACGCAGCGATGGCGATAGAGCCGCTCCTCGAGCGGCATCTTGGCCAAGAGGTCGTCGACGCCAATCTCGATCGGCTTCTCGACCATGCCGTCGATCTTGACCGTCCACGGCCGGGTCTTCAGGCTGCTTTGCGCCATCTGCCAGATGTTCTTGCTGTCGCCGAACTCGTAGAAATTGTTGTAGGTCGTCGCCAGCTTCTCCGGCGTGAGCGGCCGGTCGAGCTTGTAGCGCTCGTTGCGCGGCGCGCCCTGCGCGCGGGCGAGCGACGGCAGCGCCAGGCCGATACCGGCCATGCCCATGCCGGCCAACAGCGCGCGGCGGTTGAGATAGACGGCCTCCGGTGTGGCGGCGCTCTCTGGCAGTTCCCAGCCGCGCCTGCGCTTGATCAGCATGACAAGTGGCTCCGTCCTGACGTTCGACGCATTGTGCGCACTCTACGGGCTCGTGAACTGGCGACGCCAACCAAGTCGGCTCATTTCGACGTGACCGAGGCCCGTTCGGCGACATGCGGTCCGTCGACCGCGCGGCGCAGATCCTCGCGCAGGCCCAGCGCGATGAAGGTCTCGGCGACCAGGAACATCGGTCCGATGAAGGCTTGGAAGAGGTTGTCGACCAGCGCCGGTCTGCGCCCTTCGTAGGCATGGCCGACGAACTGGAAAACCCAGCCGCCGACGAAGAGCGCGGCAAAGACGATCCACACCGAAGTGGCGCTGGTGTGAGCCGCCAGCCATTCGGCAGCCCACCACATCGGCGCGACGATCAGCGCCATGGCGAGTCCGACGCCGACATCGAGGGCGATCCAGCCGAGCAGCGCCAGCGCGCCCACCAGCAGCGCGCCTGAGACCACGACGCCACCGATACGCAGGCGCCACAGCGCCAGCGCGACCAGCAACGACAGGACAATAGCGGGGATGCCGATGAAATGCGTCGCCTTATTGCGCGCGTCGCGGTGGTACGCGGCATAGATGGCGAGCTGGCGCCCGAAAAAGCGGCCGGTCATAGGCGCATGATACTCCCTCCCCCCGCGAGCGGGGAGAGGGAGCGAGATCCGGGATCTAGGCTGTCGTGCCGGTCACCTCAAGCAGCTTCGGCCACATCTTCTCCTTGTAGCCGGCGTTGCCCGTGACGGTGAGGACGATCTTCTTGTCGATCGCGAGGATGAAGCGCGGGGTGGCACTGCCGCGCTGCGCACCTTCATCGCTCATCTGGAATTCGGTGAGAACCCACCGGGCTTCGGCTGGCCAACTGTCTTCCTTGAGCATCAACGAGCCATTGGCCGGGTACACGACGTGGAAGTCGAGCTTCTTGAACGCCGCGGAAGCCCTGAGTTCAGGTTCGGACTGGGCACGCCAGATCTTGCAGCCGCCTCAAAGCTCGTGGCCGGCGAAGACGAAGGTCGGGCGCGACGCCTGAGCGGCGGCGGTCCCGACCAGCGCCGGCGCGGTGGCCAGCGCGAGGCCGCTCTTGACGAGCAGCCGACGGGTGAACATGCGAAACACTCCCTTGTTGCCAGTCACCCGGTAAACGGATGACGCAGCGCAATATTCCCCGAAAAGGCGGAGGCGCGCCAGCCGTGGCCAGCGCGCCTCTCGGGGTCGTGATCCAGCCTCAGCCGCGGGTGCCGGCGCGGGCCTTGGCCTGCTCGATGGCTTTGTCGGCTGAGCGTCCGCTCACCTCCTGCAGGTGGTCGAACTCGGCCCGGTAGGTGCCAACGCCCTGGGTCTGCGAGCGGATATCGATGATCAGCCCGTCCATCTCGGCCTCGGGCACCAGGGCGGTGACCTCATCCCAGCCCGCCCAGCCCTCGCGCGCGTCGAAGCCCAGGATCTGCCCGCGTCTTCCCGAGAGGATGCGCTGCATGCGCGCAGTGGCCTCGTTGGGCGCGGCGATGGTGACCTTGAGGATCGGCTCGAGCAGCACCGGATCGCATTTCGGCAGGCCTTCCTGCATCGCCATGCGGGCGGCGGTCTTGAACGACATCTCCGAGCTGTCGACGGCGTGGAAGCCGCCGTCGTAGAGCGTCACCGACATGTCGACGACCTGGTGGCCCATCGGCCCGTGCTTGATCGCCTCGATGACGCCTTCCTCGACCGCCGGGATGAAGTTGCGCGGCACCGAGCCGCCCACCACCTTGTCGATGAACTGGAAGCCCGAGCCGCGCGGCAAAGCGTGGATCTCGACCTTGATGTCGGCGAACTGGCCGTGGCCGCCGGTCTGCCGCTTGTAGCGGGCATGCTGCTGCGTGCCCTTGCGGATCGTCTCCTTGTAGGCGACCGCCGGTGGCGCGGTGTCGAGCGGCAGGTTGTAGCGCCCGGCCAGCTTGTCGAGCGCCACCTTCAGGTGCATCTCGCCCTGGCCGAGCAGCACATACTCCGCCGTCTCGTGGCGATGCTCGACCGACAGCGACGGATCCTCGTCGATCAGCTTGTGCAGTGCCGCCGACAGCTTGACCTCGTCGTTGCGGTTCTTGGCCTTGACGGCGAAGGCGTAGACCGCCGGTTCCGGCGCCGGCCGGTCGGCGGCCGGCGCGATGCCGCTGTTCGACAGTATCAGGCCGGCCGAAAGCTCGTCGATCTTGGCGATGGCGACCACGTCGCCGGGCTGCGCCTGGGCAATCTTCTCGAATTTCTGCCCGGCGGGTTTGAACAGGCCGCCGACGCGATGGCCGCCGATCGTCTGGCCATCGGAGAGCGTGCCGGCCCAAACGCGGCTGAGCGAGAGCTTGCCGGCATGGCCGTGATGCAGCGCCTTGAAGCACTCCGCCACCACGCCATTGTTCAGCGCCAGGCCGCGGCGCTTGGCGGTGGCCGTGGCGAAGGGCGTGTCGTGGCGCAGCGCTTTGAGCAGGCGGCGCACGCCGTGCTCGCGCTCGCCGGCGCCCAGCAGCACCGGCGCGATCAGGGCCGCGCCGAACTCGTCGTGCAGGTCGCGGTAGATCAGCGACTTCTCCGGCGCCACGTCCTCGATCAGCTGCTCGAGCAAGGTATCGTCGTACTCGGCCAGCGCCTCCAGCATCTCGCGGCGCGCCTCGGCCTCGCGCGGCAGCACCTCGGCCGGCATCTCGATCAGGTCGGAGGCGGCGCTGCTCTTGTACCGATAGGCGCGCTCGCTCACGAGATCGACATAGCCCGTCGTCTCCTCGCCGCCGCCGGTGACGGCACGACGGATCGGCACCTGGCGCAGCACCAGCTTGCGCGGCGAGACCGTCTGCAGCTCGGCCAGCAGGTCGCGCACGCGGATCTGCGCGGTGTCCATCTTGTTGACGAACAGGATGTGCGGGATCTGCCGGTCCTCGAGCGCCTTGAAGATCGGCGCCAGCGCCACGGCGCGCTCGGGCTGCGGCTCACACACCACGACGGCGGCGTCGCACACCGAGAGCGCGGCCAGCGCGTCCTGGCGGAACTCGATCGAGCCGGGGCAGTCGAGGATGGTCCAGGTGTCGCCGGCATACTCGAAGGTGACGGAATTGATCTCGGTGCCCATGCTGCGCTTGCGCGCCTCCGGGCTGTTGTCGCCGATCGACGTGCCGTCGCGCGTCGAGCCCTTGCGCGCGATGGCGCCGGTGGCGAAGAGCAGGTTTTCCAGCAGGGTCGTCTTGCCGGACAGATAGGGGCCCACCAGGGCGACGACGCGTTGCGCGCCGCCGCCCGCGCGTTCTCTGCCTGTGTCGGAAACGGTTGTAGCCGCCATGTAACAGCCCTCCCTTACGCGAGACGAGCGGAATGCTCGTCCGTGTCTTCCCGGTCGGAACCGGGCGGGAGGGCCCTGCACAAGGCCCGCTATCGGCCCCGCGTCCGTGCGCGTCGATGACGCCACTTATTGGGGCCGCGGAGGGCCCCGGACGTCGTGGTGGAGACCGGCGCGTCGCGAACGCGGAGTAGACCCGCTGCGCCGACGTCGGGGCGACCTGACGGAGGAATGCTGCGCCGGGAATCGCGCCGCTGTCAACGCGCCGGCCGGTGGATCACGGGGCCCGAAGCGGGCGGGTTGATCAGCCGTTCAGCGCGGCTGGCCTCCGTCCGGGACATCGGGCTGATCCGTGTCGGCGAGGTCCGGCTGGTCGGCTTCCGATGGGTCGAGCTGGTCGGTTTCAACCTGCGACTCGACCTCGTCATCCGCCGCGACAGAGTCTTCCCGGCCGGCCAAGGCCTCGGCGCGTTTCTTGCCCGAGGCGTCGCGGGCTGCTTTCTGGCGCGCCTTCTCGACCGCGGCGTTGAGATCGCGCAGGCTGCACAGGCCCAAGGTGATCGGATCGCGCTGCTTGATGTTGGTGCTGTTCCAGTGCGTGCGGTCTCGGATCGCCTGGATGGTGCTCTTGGTCGAGCCGATCAGCTTGGCGATCTGCGAATCCTGCAACTCCGGATGGTTCTTGAGCAGCCAGGCGATGGCGTCCGGCCGGTCCTGGCGCTTGGCCACCGGTGTATAGCGTGGGCCGCCGGCGCGGGTCACCGGCTGCGGCCGGTTGTGCACCTGCAGGCGCAGATGCGCGGCCGGATCGGCCTCGCAGCGCGCGATCTCCTCCTTGGTCAGCTCGCCATTGGCCACGGGATCGCGCCCCACCATGCCGATCGCCACCTCGCCATCGGCGATGGCCTGGACCTCGAGATCGTGCAGGCCGCAGAACTCCGAGATCTGCGTGAACGAAAGCGTCGTGTTGTCGACCAGCCAGACGGCGGTGGCCTTGGGCATCAGGGGCGTAGCCATGACGGATCCTCTGCGGTTCCGGTCCCGGACGGCGCCCGCGTCCGCACGGCACCACCCACCAGAAATGTAAGAAATTCCATTGGTTATATAGGGATTGGACGCCTCGGGGTAAAGCCGGATCAAGGTGCGGCGGACCGGGAATCAAGGATTATCCGGCATATTTTGTGCTACGCGGCGACCACATGGCGGTATGCGTCGGCAACATACATAGGCGATGGGATGGCTAAACGGGACCTGCCGCGAGAACTTGGACTTTGGGCGTTGCTTGCCACCATGGAACCGCTGGATAGCGGCTTGCCGGAGATCGACGATCCTGTACCGGCGCCGGAGCTGCCGTTCCGCCCTAGGACGCCCTCAAGTGCTCGAGCAACCGACGGGCTTGGACCGGCAGGGCGGAGGGCCGGCGCACGCAGATCCTGAGCTGGCGCACTGACCAGTCGTCACGCATCCGCACAGCCCGAATCGCCATCGAGCGCCGGCAGCGACTAGCGGCGGTTTGCGGCACAACCGCCAGCCCGGCGCCGTCCTCGACCAGGCGACAGATGGCGTCGAAGCCGGTCAGCCGGACCCGCAGCCGCATCGGCTTGCCCAGCCGCGCGGCATGGCGGCCGAGGTGGGATTGCAGGGCGCTGCCGTGGCTCAGGCCGACGAGGTCGTGATCGAGCGCCTCGGCGAACCAGACCTGCCTGGCACGGGCGAGGGGGTGCCTGACCGGGACGACCAGCACCAGCCGATCCTCGCGAAATGGATGCGTCTCCAGCCCCGCCGTCGGCGGCGGATCGGCGACGATGCCAATATCGGCCTGGCCGCCGGCGATGGCCTCGACGATATCCGGGCTCTCGCGCTCCTCCAGCTCGATATCGACCGTCGGATGACGGGCGAGGAAGGCGGCCAGGCTGCCGGGCAGGTGCTCGGAGATCGCCGCCGTGTTCGACAGCACGCGCACGCGGCCCTTCAGTCCGCGCGCGTGGGCGCCGAGCTCGCCCTTCATGCGCTCGAACTGCGCCAGCATCAGCCGCGCGTGCTCCAGCAGCGCCAACCCGGCCGCGGTGGGCCGCGCGCCGCGCCGGTCGCGATGCAGCAACGGCACGCCGAGCGTCTCCTCCATCGCCTTCACGCGCTCACTGGCCGAGGGTAACGCCAACCCCGCGCGCTCGGCGCCGTGCGTCAGGCTGCCGGCCTCGGCGACGTTCAGGAACAGGCGGAGATCGGCGAGGTCGAAGCGCATTCGGAGTTTCCGAAGATCGAGTCCGTAGCGTCCAGATTGTCGACGTGCGCCATGCGGGTCAAGCTGCCGGCACGATGGATCTCACCCTCGTCTGGATCGCGCTGATCTTCCTGCCCGCCGGCCTCGCCAAGGGCGTGATCGGGCTCGGCCTGCCGACGATCGGCATGGGATTGCTGGCGCTGCTGATGGCGCCGGCCGAGGCGGCGGCGGTGCTGGCCCTGCCGTCGCTGGTGACCAATGTCTGGCAGATGCTCGTCGGTGGGCGGCTGACGGCGCTCATCCGCCGCCTGTGGCCGATGATGCTGGGCGTCTGCCTCGGCACATGGGCCGGTGCCGGGCTGATGACCGGATTGTCGGCGCGCTACGCCACGATCGCGCTCGGCGTCGCCTTGATGCTCTATGCGATCGCCGGCCTGACCGCGTTCCGCTTCAGCGTGCGCGCGCGCCTCGAGCCGATCCTCTCGCCGGCTATCGGCGCCATCACGGGCGTGATCACCGCCGGCACCGGCGTCTTCGTGATCCCCGCCGTGCCGTATCTGCAGGGCATCGGCCTGGACAGGGACGAGCTGGTACAGGCGCTCGGCCTGTCCTTCACCGTCTCGACGGTCGCACTCGCGGTCTCGCTCGCCGCCAGCGGCGTGTTCGCGCCTGGCATGATCGCGCCGACGCTGGTCGCGCTGGGCGTGTCGCTGCTCGGCATGTGGCTCGGCCAGGCCTTGCGCGAGCGATTGAGCGCTGTCGTCTTCCGGCGCTGTTTCTTCGTCGGCCTGCTGCTGCTGGGCGCGTGGCTCGCCGTCAAATGGTGAGCATCACCTTGCCGACATGATCCGCGCGCTCCAGCTCGGCGTGCGCGGCGGCGGCTTGCGCCAGCGGGAAGGTCTTGTGGATCACCGGCTTGATCCTGCCCGACGCCAACAGCGGCCAGGCTTTGTCACGCAGGCCGGCGGCCATGCGGCCCTTGGCCTCGATGCTCTGCGGTCTGAGCGTCGAGCCGGTGACGGTCAGGTGCTTCATCATCAAGAGTGCAGCGTTGATCGTCGACATCGCGCCGATCTGCGTGGCGATGATCACCAGCCGGCCGTCGGGCTTCAAGAGCTCGATATCCTTGCCGAGATAGTCGCCGCCGACCATGTCGAGTACGACGTCGACGCCCTTCACCTTGGCCTTGGCTTCGGCCGCCCAGTCGTTGTCCTTGTAGAGGATGGCGTGGTCGGCGCCGAGCGCCGTCACCGCTTTGGCCTTCTCGGCGTTGCGCACGGTGGTGACGACCGTGCAGCCGAAAGCCTTGGCGAGCTGGATCGCGGTGGTGCCGATGCCGCTGGCGCCGCCATGGATCAGGATCGACTCGCCGGATTTCAGTTGCCCGCGCTCGAAGACGTTGTGCCAAACGGTGAAGTAGGTCTCCGGCAGCGCCGCGGCGTGCAGCATGTCGAAGCCCTGGGGCGGCGGCAGGCATTGCGGCGCCGGCACGCGCACGTATTCGGCGTAGGCGCCGCCCGGCGTCAGCGCGCAGACCGGGTCGCCGATGCTCCAGCCGCTGACGCCAGCGCCGATCGCCGCGATGGTGCCGGCGCATTCCAGGCCGGGCAGGTCGGATGCGCCAGGCGGCGGCGGGTAGAGGCCGGCGCGCTGGGCGATGTCGGGGCGGTTGACGCCCGATGCGGCAACCTTGATCAGCACCTCGCCATCGCTCGGCACGGGCGTCGGCCGCGTCGCGGGCTTCAGCACCTCGGGTCCGCCTGGCGTGCTGATCTCGACGCAATTCATGGTCTGGGGCAGGGGGCTCATGCTGCGGCGCTCCGCGTGGGTTCCAGTGTCAGGGTACGCCTGCTATAGCGGGGGCGGCAGCGGCGGACAATCGGCGGGAGGTCGTCATGGCGCGCGAGGACGAGGATCTCGAACCGAGGAACCGCAAGCCCAAGCCGAAGGACCTCTCCGGCCTGTCGATCGAGGAGTTGCGCGATTACATCGCCGACATGAAGGCCGAGATCGCCCGCGCCGAGGAGACCATCAAGGCCAAGCAGAGCCACGCCTCGGCGGCGGCGCTGTTCTTCAAGAAGAGTTAGGCAGAGGAAACGTCCGGACTGTTTCGTCTGGAGAGAGAGATCATGTCCCTATCCGGCAAGACCGCCATCATCACCGGCTCGACCAGCGGGATCGGCCTGGCCATCGCCCGCGCGCTCGGCAACGAGGGCGCCAACGTCATGCTCAACGGCTTCGGCGATCCCGCCGCGATCGCCAGGGTGAAGGCCGAGATCGCCGCCGCCAATGCCGGCCGCGTCGACTACCACGGCGCCGACATGAGCAAGCCGGCCGAGATCGCCGACCTCGTCGCCAAGACCAACGCGACGTTCGGCTCGGTCGACATTGTGGTCAACAACGCCGGCATCCAGTTCGTGGCGCCGGTCGAGAAATTCCCGACCGAGAAGTGGGACGCGATCATCGCCATCAACCTGTCGAGCGCCTTCCACACCATCCACCACGCCCTGCCGCTGATGAAGGCGCGCAAGTGGGGCCGCATCATCAATATCTCCAGCGCACATGGCCTGGTCGCCTCGGCCGAGAAGACCGCCTATGTCGCGGCCAAGCACGGCATCCTGGGCCTGACCAAGTCCGTCGCCCTCGAAGCGTCGAACACCGGCGTGACCTGCAACGCGATCTGCCCGGGCTGGGTGCTGACACCGCTGGTGCAGCAGCAGATCGACGCGCGCGCCAAGGCGCAGGGCGTCACGGTGAAACAGGCCAACGACGCGCTGCTGGGCGAGAAGCAGCCGCAGCTTCAGTTCACCACGCCCGAGCAGATCGCCGCGCTGGCGGTGTTCCTGTGCTCCGACGCGGCGTCGAACATGCAGGGCACGCAACTCGTCAGCGACGGCGGATGGACGGCGCAGTAGCGCCTAGTCCCGGAACACCGGCTTCAGCTCGACTTCGATCAGATCGAGCCGCGCCGTGTCTGCCACCGTCTTGGTCTGCGCCGTCAACATCAGGTGCATCGGCAGGCGGCGCACTGCGGCGCCGTCCTCGTTGAAGGTCTCGCTGATCCAGCCGGAATCGGTGGCGAAGCGGATGGTGCGGATGCCGCCGCGGCCGGGGCTCACATGGTTCGACAGGTCGAGGCTGCGCGCGTCGCCGCCGATATCGGCGATGAGCAGCACGCGCCCGCCGTCGCTGCGGCTGACATAGGCCGTGATGGTGACGTCGAAGCCCTGCAGCGTGCGTCCGCGCGGCGTGGCGAAGGGCTGGTAGGGCGCGATGGTGAGCGTCTGCGAGCGGCCGCCGATGCCGGATGTCACGGCGGCGCGCACGTTGGTGGCGCTGCACACCAAGCCGAGCGCTTTGGGCGTGCACAGCAGGCGCACCGGGATGCCGTCGGCGGCGTCGCCGCGCGCGGCGACTTGTTGTGCGGGGGATGGGGAGACGGTCGCCACCAGCAGCGCCAGCGCGACCGGACCTATTCGGCCGATCAGGGACATAGAGGGGGCCCTCCATATTCTTATCGCGGCGCTTTGAGCGCCTTGCCGCCCGAATATCCATCGCACGGGGCGGAACGGCAGGAATCATACGCCTGTTTTGACGAAATCCGAAGTTCAATGCGGCGACTCGGGCGGCTACTGTCCGGCTGAGACCGCCGGGGAGCCGCTGTATGGCCGACGCCAATTTCCTGAAGTTCGACACGCTGGCGCTGCATGCCGGCCAGCGGCCCGATCCGGTGACCGGCGCGCGCGCCGTGCCGATCTACCAGTCGACCTCCTACGTCTTCCGCGACGTCGAGCACGCCGCCAGCCTGTTCAACCTCGAGGTCGGCGGCCACATCTACAGCCGCATCTCCAACCCCACCGTGGCGGTGCTCGAGGAGCGGCTGGCCGCGCTCGAAGGCGGCGTCGGCGCGCTGGCGGTGGCCAGCGGCCAGGCGGCCTTGCACATCGCCATCGCCACCCTGATGGGGCAGGGCGGCCACATCGTCGCCTCGGCCTCGATCTATGGCGGCAGTCGCAACATGCTGGGCCTGACCCTGCCGCGCTTCGGCATCACCACGACCTTCGTCGATCCGCGCGATGTCGAGGCGTTCCGCAAGGAGATCACGCCCGCCACGCGGCTGATCTTCGGCGAGACCATCGGCAATCCCGGCGGCGAGGTCCTCGACATCCCGCGCGTCGCCGACATCGCGCATGCCGCCGGCCTGCCGCTGATGATCGACAGTACCTTCGCGTCTCCGTATCTCTGCAACCCGATCGCGCACGGCGCCGACATCGTCATGCACTCCGCCACCAAGTTCATCGGCGGCCACGGCATCGCGATCGCCGGCGCGCTGATCGATGGCGGCCGCTTCGACTGGGAGAAATCGGGCAAGTTCCCGACGCTCACCGAACCCTATGCCGGCTATCACGGCATCGATTTCTGGGACGAGTTCGGCCCCAACGCCTTCATCATGCGCGCCCGCGCCGAGGGCCTGCGCGATTTTGGCCCGGCGCTGTCACCGCAGAACGCGTTCTATCTGCTGCAGGGCCTCGAGACCTTGCCGCTGCGCATGCGCCAGCACGTCGAGAACGCGCGCAAGGTCGCGGCCTTCCTCGCCGCGCAGCCCGGCGTCGTGCGCGTGCTCTATCCGGATCTGCCGAACCACCCCGACCATGCGCTGGCACAGAAGCTGCTGCCCAAAGGTGCCGGCGCGATCTTCAGCTTCGACATCAAAGGCGGCCGCGAGGCCGGCAAGACGTTCATCGAGCGGCTGAAGCTCTTCTCGCACCTCGCCAATGTCGGCGACGCCAAGTCGCTGGTGATCCACCCCGCTTCGACGACGCACGCGCAGCTCAGCGCCCAGCAGCTCGAAGCGGCGGGCATCGGCGAGGGCATGATCCGGCTGTCGGTCGGCCTCGAGGATGTCGGTGACCTGACCGAGGATCTCGGCCAGGCGCTCAAGGCCTCGCAGCGCTAGACGGGAGACGCGCCATGCATTTCACCGTCGACGGCCAGCGTATCAACGCCACCACGGGCGGTCGTCCGTTCGATCCGGCCAAGCCCGTGGTGCTCTTTGTCCACGGCGCGGGCTTCGACCGCACGTGCTGGAACCTCCAGACGCGCTACTTCGCGCATCACGGCCGCGCCGTGCTCGCGGTCGACCTGCCGGGTCACGGCGAGTCCGAGGGCACGCCGCTTCCCACCATCGAGGCGATGGCCGACTGGGTGCCGAAGCTGCTCGACGCCGCCGGTGCACGGCAGGCGGCGATTGTCGGCCACTCCATGGGCGCGATGATCGCGGTGCAGGCGGCGGCGCGGCATCCCGATCGCGTACGCGCGCTGGCGCTGTGCGGCGTGGCGGCGGCGATGCCGGTGCATCCTGACATGCTCGAATCGGCGAAAGCCGGCACGGCCAAGGTGCGCGAGCTGATGACCTTCTGGGGCGTCGGCCGCTCGCTGCAGCTGAGCGGCATGAGCGTGCCCGGCCTGTGGCTGACGCGCACGGCGCTGGCGATCCTCGAACGCAACCGGCCGGGCGTCATCAGCAACGACCTCGAGGCCTGCAACGCGCACAAGACGCTGGCCGAGGCCGGGAAGTCGGTGAAGTGCCCGACCCTGCTCGTGCTCGGCGACGGTGATCTGATGACACCGGTGCGTAACGCCAAGGCGCTGGCCGAGGCGATCGCCGGCAGCCGCAGCGAGATCATCGGCGACAGCGGCCATTTCATGATGATCGAACGCCCCGACGAGACGCTCGCGGCGCTCAAGACGATCGTCTGATACAATTGCGTGAACACGACGACCCAGGAGGGAACCCATGTCGACAGCCACCGCCGAAGCACTGCCCCCCGGCTACAAGGTCAAGCCGTGGTCGCCGCCGGACAAGATCACCGGCGCGATGCTGGTCGAGGCGACGCAGACGCTGAACGAGCAGCTGCGCCTGCGCACCCTGCCGATCGGCATGAAGCTGTTCGAGACCCCCGAGGAGATGGACAAGATCAAGGGCCTGCGCCGTCCCACCGAGGGCTACAAGTTCACCATGTGCCAGATGGTGACGCAGTCGCGTTGGCACGGCTTCACCCTGGGTATCACCGTCGACAATACACGCGGTGGAAACTGCGGCGGCGTGATCGGGCTCAACCATCCCGGCGAAGGATTCCTGTCGGGCGATCACATGAACGGCGTGTGGTTCGGCAACAAGGAGGCCGCGCGCCAGCACCAGGCGACCATGCCGCGCGTGCCGCACGGCCGCTACAATGGCCTCGTGGTCGCGCCGCTGCGCTCGGCACGGCTCGATCCGCCCGATGTCTGCCTGTTCTACGGCACGCCCGGCCAGATGATCTATTTCATCAACGGCCTGCAGTTCCATCGCTACAAGCGCTACGACTTCACCGTGACCGGCGAGAGCGCCTGCTCGGACTCCTGGGGCCGCGCGCTGTCGACGCGGCAGACCTCGTTGTCGCTGCCGTGCTACGCCGAGCGGCGCTATGGCGGCGTCGCCGACGACGAGCTGCTGATGGCCTGCCCGCCGGACGAGTTCTTGCGCGCCGTCGAGGGCATGAACCAGCTGGCCAAGAACGGCCTGCGCTATCCCTTCCCGCCGTTCAGCCCGCAGGTCGATCCGGCCGCCGGCATGGCCAAGAGCTACGGCTGATGGCGGTCGTTCCTTTTCCGCGCACCAGGAAAGGGGACGCGCCCGCGCCGTCGCCGCCGCCGCGGGCGCCGCACACCAACGAGAACGAGGTCGAGGCGCCCATGCGCCTCTTCGTCGTCGCCGAGCCCGTGCTGCTGCCCGAGGACCGCGCGCGCCTCGTGAACTTGCGCGCGCAACACCACCGCGCCGAGGCCGATCTGATCGGCCCGCACTTCACGCTGGTCTTTGGCGTCGAACCCGCATGGCGTGATGCGCTCGCCGCGACGGTCGAGCGCGTGGCCTCGTCGGTGCGGCCGTTCTGGTTCGTCCTGCAACGCCTGCGCGTCGACGCGCCGCCGCGCAGCGGCCGCGCCTGGCTCTACGCCGAGCCGCACGAGGGCGCCGAGGAGCTGAGCGCGCTGCATGAGATGCTGGCGGAGTCGCTACCCAAAGCCGAGGGCGCGCCGGCCTTCGAGCCGCATCTGACGCTGGGCATGTTCACCAACGGCATCGACGCCGAACGTGTGGCGCAGATCGCCGAGCGCCAGACCGTGCCGATGCACGGCCGCGTCGAGTCGCTGCGCCTGATCGAAACCGACAAGCGCACCTTGAGCGAGATCGCCTCGCATCAGTTCAGCTAAGACGCACCAATACCTTCCCCGAGGGGAAGGTAGATTTGAAACTGATGAGCACCGCGATGACCGAGTCCGTTCCACCCGTCCGCTTCGACACCAAGATCGCCGTGGTGGTGCGGTCCGATCTCGAGGTCTGGCAGAAGCTCAACGTCACGGCCTTCCTCAGCGGCGGCGTCGCCGCGTCGTTCCCGGAGTGCATCGGCGAGCCCTACGAGGACGGCGACGCCACGCGCTATCGCCGCCTGATCGGCCAGCCGATCCTGATCTACGGTGCCGACGGTGCGGCGCTGTCACGCGCGCTCGACCGTGCGCTCTCGCGCGGCGTGGAGCCGGCAATCTACACGCGCGAGATGTTTGCCACCGGCCACGACGCCGCCAACCGCGCCGCGGTCAAGGCGGTCGAGCGTGCCAAGCTCGACCTCGTCGGCCTCGCGCTACGCGCCGAGCGCAAGGTCGCCGACAAGATCCTTGACGGGCTGAAGTTCCATCCGTGACCGGGAGCGCCGGCGTCCCGCCGGCTCTTCTCATGATGCCGTTGGAACGCCGGTACTCTCAGCAGAGCGCTCACGATCGGCTGCGTAGGCAAGTGCGGCGAGGATGTCGCCGAGCTTGCCCGGTTCGATCGTGATGCGGCCTTTTCAGTCGATCACGCGTATCAATTCATGCTTTCCCCCCGCCAGCAGGGGAGGTAAGCGTCGCCTACGGCACCAGCACCGCGCGGCCCATGATCAGGCCCTTGCGCAGATCCTGCAGGGCGTCGTTGGCCTGATCCAGCCCGCGCGTCGTGACCGGCACGGGGCTGACCTTGCCATCGCGCACCAGGGCCATCATTTCGGCCATCTCGGCGGGCGTGCCGGTGACCGAGCCCATGAAGGCGGCGCCGGTGAAGGCGAACATCGGCAACGGCGTGCTGAAGGTGCCGCCGAACAGGCCGACGACGATCAGCCTTCCGCCGCGCGCCAGCGCACGCTGGCCGAACTGCGCCGAGGACTCGGCGCCGACGAAATCGATCGCCGCGCCGACGCCGGTGCCGCCGGTGAGGTCCATGATCTGCTTGCGCGCTTCCTTCTCGCGCGGATCGAGCGCCGCCGATGCGCCGTACTTCAAAGCGAGTTCGCGCTTCTTCGGGTCGATGTCGGCGACGATCGGATCGCGGCCCATGACGGCGCGCGCCAGCTGCACGCCCATCAAGCCCACGCCTCCCGCGCCGATGATCAGGATCGGCTTGCCGATGTCGTGGCCTTGCGCCTTCTTCACGGCGCCGAAGGCGGTGATGCCCGAGCAGGCGTAGAGGCAGGCGAGCTCGGTCGGCACGGAGCCGTAGTCGAACAGGTACTTCGGATGCGGGCAGAGCGCGTGCGTGGCGAAGCCGCCATCGGCGTTGACGCCCATGGCGCGCGGTGTGCCGCAGAGATTCTCCTGACCGTTGGCGCAATGCCAGCACTTGCCACAGCCGATCCAGGGATAGACCACGGCCCTCTGACCCACCGTCGCGCCCTTGGCGTCGGGACCCACGGCCTCGACCACGCCGACGATCTCGTGGCCCATGATGCGCGGCGGGTTCATGGTCTTGGCGGTCGAGTACTTGTTGCCGCCGCCCATGTCGAAATAGCCTTCCCACAGATGCACGTCGCTGTGGCAGACGCCCGCCGCCGTGATGCGCACCAGCACCTCGGTGCCCTTGGGCACCGGCGTCGGTTCCTCGACCTTCTGCATCGGCTGGCCGAATTCGACGACCTTGTAGCTTTTCATGACACGCGTTCCCTCGATGGCTTCAGGGCACGAGTGTAGGCCGAACCATGGGCGCGCCAAAAGAGGCGCCGCGATGTCCCGCGACGCCTCTTTCGATCGGCCCGGCGGGTCCGACGCGTTCGTTTTCCCGCCACCTCGGTGATGGCAAGCGCGGCGGCGCTCGATCCGCGGCCGGGAGGCAAGCCGCGCGCCGAGTCGTGTCTTGACCCACGTCAAGGCGCGGGCGGCGCCTGTCGCCGAGAGTTTGCGCGGTGGCGGTGCGCATCCGCGATGATCGGACGCTCGAGAGAGGCTGTGACGACATGCGATCCATTCTGGTGGCGCTCGACGCCACGCCGTCCTCGGACCAGGCGCAATCCGTCGCGCTGTCCGAGGCGGTGCGACGCAAGGCTCGGCTGTCGGCGGTCACGGCGATCGACCTGAGCGATATCGAGGGCGAGGAGCTCGACCCGACCGCCGCCGCGACGGTCGCGTATGATCGCTTCAAGCACCGCGATTCGGTCATGACCGCGCGTCGCGCGCGGTTCGCCGGTATCGGCGAGGCGTTCACGCGGCGGGCGGCCGCCGCGGGTCTGGACGCGGCCGTGACGACGGTCGAAGGCAATGTCCGTCGCGGCATCCTGCGCATGCTCGAGTCCCAGGACCTGCTAGTGATCGGCCGCGACGCCGAATTCCACTTCGAGGCGAGCGGCGAGCTGACGCCGACCGTCGAGTTGCTGATCGCCCAGAGCGCGCGGCCGACGCTGGTGACCGGCCCGACCGCGCCGTCGAGCGGCCCGATCATCGTCGCCTACGACGGCAGCGCTGCCTCGGGACGGGCGCTGCATATCGCGTCGCTGCTCGGGCTGTTCGATGGCGAGGCGGTGCGGGTTCTCTCGACCATGCCGCATGGCGAGAACGCCCGGCTCGCAACCAGGCGGGCCTGTGGCCTGCTCGAACTCTACGGGCTCGCCGCCGAGCCCAACGCGATCACCTCGGGCGAGGATCCCGCCACGGTCGTGCTGCGCGAGGTCGCCGACCAGGGCGCGCGCATGCTGGTCATGGGCGCGTACGGCAATCGCGGCTGGCGCGAGGCGCTGTTCGGCTCCTGCACCAGGCGTCTGCTCAACGCCTCGCCGGTGCCGTTGTTCATCCATCACTGATGGCGGCGAGGCGCGCCAAAAGAGGCGCCGCGGTTGTCCACGACGCCTCCTCCTTGGCTTGGCCGAGCAGGAAGGGGAGAAAAGCTACTCGGCGGCCTGCAGGGCGGGACGGGCCGGCTGGCCACCGCTCACAGCGATCACCCGCGGCTTCTTCTCCTCGGGCACCTCGCGCACCAGGGCGATGTGCAGCAGGCCGTTCTCCAGGGTCGCGTCGGTCACGCGCACATGATCGGCGACCTCGAAGCGGCGCTCGAAGGCGCGCGCGGCGATGCCGCGATGCAGGAACGCGGCCGGCTCGTCCTTGGCGGCGATCTTGCCCGAGACCTTCAGCGCGTTCTCCTGCTGGACGATCTCGATGTCCTGGGCGGTGAAGCCGGCGACCGCGAGCGTGATGCGGTAGCCGTTCTCGCCGACCTTCTCGATATTGTAGGGCGGGTAGCCGTTGCCACCCATGTCGCTGTTCACGGAGTCCAGAAGCTGGAAGACGCGGTCGAAGCCGACGGTCGAGCGGAACAGCGGGGAAAAGTCATAGGCACGCATATGGAACACCCTCCAGGTGAGCGATGTGACGGTCAGTAGCCCCCTGGGTGTCGCCACCCGTGGCGGGCCGTTTCTCGCCGCCCCGTCATGGGCCCGGCGATACCCCTGAGATAGGAGGGAGACCGCCGGCTTCAAGGGGGTGATTCCGGGCTAGGATGGGCGACCACAGGGAGTGACGCGGCGTGGTCGGTTTCATCCTCTTCGTCTTGCATATCGGCTGGCTGGCGCTGGCCTTCTTCACCTTCGTGAACTGGCGCCGGCTGAAGGACGTCGAGGCGACACGCGAGGTGCCGATCGCCAACGTGCAGCCGGGAGAGGTTGCGACCATCCGCGGCCGCACCGCTTTCCACGGCGAGCCGCGCGAGAGCGTGATGGGGCGCGCGCCGGCGGTCTGGTACAGCTGGTCGATCGAGCGACACGCCGGCGACAGAGAGCGCGTCGGCGTCAGTAGCGCCATGGGCTGGAACTCGTTGGCTGGCTTTACCTCGGTCGAGCCCATCGCGCTGACCGACGACGCCGGCAATCGCATCCTGTTCTTCCCGATGAGCGCCGAGGTCGGCCACAGCAACGGGGGCCAGTGGAATGCCGATCTGCTCGATACGCTCAGCGCGACGACGCGCGACAGGATCCTGAGCGGCATCGGCGCGATCACGGCGTTCGCTGGCATGGGCGAGTTGCGCTTCAGCGAGCGATGGCTGCGCCCCGGCGTCGAGTGTTTCGTGGTCGGCCGGGTCGACAAGCCTGGTCCCGAGCATGGCCCCGGTATCGGGCCGGAGGTGAAGGGTTGCATCACGGAGGGCGGCTTTCGCGAGCTCCGGCTCGAGCTCGGCGCACCGAAGACCGCGACCGAGGATCTGCGCAGCCAGATGACCGCCACCGCGATCGGCACCGTGGTGATGTTCATCATCGCCGTGATCGGCTCGATCCTCGCCTAGCCGGCCGGCCATCCCGGACTTGCCGGTCGGCGAAGCGGCGGCCACTATCGTGGTCGTTGGGGAGTGTCGAGACCATGAGCCTTATCACGCGCCGTACCGCCCTGATCGGGGCTGCCGCTTTGCCGCTCGCCACGCCGGCGATCGCGCAGTCGAAGTTTCCGGAGCGCACCATCAGATTGATCGTGCCCTGGGCGCCGGGCGGGCCGGCCGATATCGGCCTGCGTATCCTGGGCGAATCGGCGTCGAAGAAGCTCGGCCAGACCGTCGTGATCGAGAACAAGGCCGGCGCCTCTGGCATCCTGGGCGCCATGGCGCTGCAGAGCGAGAAGCCCGACGGCCACGTCATATCGCAGATGCATATGAGCGTGCTGCGCCAGCCTCTGCTCAACAAGCAGCTGACCTATCATCCGATCAACGACCTCAGCTACATCCTGCAGATCACCGGCTTTGTCATGGGCGTGGTGGTCCGGGCGGACGCGCCCTGGAAGACGCTGCCGGAGCTCCTTGCCCATGCGAAGGCCAACCCCGGCAAGCTGAACTGGGGCACGCTGGGCATCGGCTCCTCGCAGCACCTGGCGATGGAGCGTGTCGGCATGGCCCAGGGCGGCTTGAGCTGGACGCACGCGCCCTACCGCGGCACGGCCGACACGATGCGCGCGCTGCTCGGTGGCGAGATTGATTTCGCCTCGGAGTCGTCGGGTTGGGCGCCGATGGTCAGCGCCGGCCAGCTGCGCCTGCTGGCGGTGTTCACCGCCACGCGCATCAAGCGCTTCCCCGAGGTGCCGACGGTGCGCGAGTTGGGCGTTGACGTCGTCGTCGAGTCGCCCGGCGGCCTGGTCGGGCCCAAGGGCATGGACGCGGGTGTCGTGAAGATCCTCGGCGAGGCCTTCAAGGCGGCGGCACAGGAGCCGGCGCATCTGGAGTTCCTCGACAAGGTCGACCAGCCGCTGCTGCTCAAGGATGGCCCCGAGTACCGCGACTACATGGCGAAGACGTTCGACGAGGAGCGCGAGCTCCTGCGCAAGCTGAACCTGCTGCCGGCGTAACTGTCATCCCTCGCTCCGCTCGGGATGACACCAGGGAGGATTGCCATGACCGACACGATCCCCGTCCTCGATCTCGCGCCGCTGCGCGCCAATGAGCCTGGTGCGCTGGAGACGCTCGGCGCCCAGCTGCGGCACGCCTTCACCGAAATCGGCTTCTACTTCGTCAAGGGCCATGGCGTGCCGCAATCCCTGCTCGACGCCACCTTCGCCGAGGCGGCGCGCTTCCACGCCCAGCCGCTCGAGTCCAAGACGGCGATGAAGATCGACGAGCACAATATCGGCTACATGCCGATGCGCGGCGCCACCGCGCGCTACAACCTCGTCGGCGACACGCCGGTGCTGCCCAATGTCAACGAAGCGGTGTTCTTCAAGCGCGAGCTGCCGGCCGATCACGTCGACGTGCTGGCCAAGGCGCGCTTCCGCGGCCGCAACCGCTGGCCCGCGCTGCCGGGCTTCCGCGAGCAGATCCTCGCGACCTGCGACGCCTTCGAGCGGCTCGCCCTGTCGCTGCTGCCGATCTACGCCCGCGCCCTCGACCGGCCGGCCGACTACTTCGCCCGCTTCTTCGTCGATCCGATGTACACGCTGCGCATGTCGCACTACCCGCAGCAGAGCCCGACGGCGCCCAACAACGAGTTCGGCATCGCGCCGCATCTCGACACCAGCTTCATGACCATCCTGGCGCAGAACAGGATCCCCGGCCTGTCGCTGCGCCTGCCCGACGGACGCTGGATCGACGCGCCGGCGCCCGAGGGCGCGCTCCTCGTCAATGGCGGCATGATGCTGCGCCGCTGGACCGACGGCCGATTCCTGGCGACGCCACACCGCGTGATCAACCGCTCCGGCCAGGAGCGCTACGCGATTCCGTTCTTCTTCGACTGCAACTACCGCGCGGTGATGACGCCGATCACATCAGACGGCGGCGCAGGCAAGGAGCCGCCGTTCACCTACGCCGAGTTCATGACGACCTACCAGCAGGCGAACTTCCACCACGCACAGGTGGATGGGAAGAAGCTGGAGCTGCAGGGGGCGTGAAGCAACCGGGCTGTCGTTCTTCGCTGCGCCCAGGACGACGGTAGAGAGCCTTTCAGCTCCACTCCCTACTTCAACGTTGCGATATAGGCCGCGAGGTCGGCGGCCTCGGCGCGGGTGAGCGCCATGTCGGGCATCTTGGGGTGCGGGTCGAGCAGGAAGAACGCGACCGTGCGCTCGCTGAAATCGGGGCGGCGCGCGATGACCGGGAAGGGCGGCGCTTCGGCCACGGTGCCGGTCTGCTTCTCGGACACGACGTGACAGGCCGAGCACCAGCGTCGCGCCAGGCGCTCGCCGTTGTTCGGGTCGGCGGCGAGGGCGGGCTCGCTTGGCCATGCCATCAAAGCCAAGGTCAGGATCAGGAACGCCAAGGTCAGGATCAGGGAACGTTTCATCGGTCTCGCCCGCGCGCGGTCGTTCGAACGACAATGATGGCGCGCGGGTCGGTCGCGCGCTTTGATCCGGATCAAGCTTTCGTCGACGCCGTCGCATAGGAGCGTTTCGCGTCGATCGCGCGAGCGCGCCGCTCACGGTCTTGATCGCGCGGGTGGTCCACCCAAATCGATACGTAAGAGCCGCGCTCACTCCCTGAGCGCGTGGGTGAGGAGACAGGACATGGCGAGCGAGATCAGGAAATCCGAAACCGTCGGCACGCCGGCGCCGCGCTATCGCGACCCGTTCGCCGAGATGCGCTCGGAGATGGACCGCGTGTTCGACGCCTTCCTCGGCCGCGGCTTCCTCGGCCGGCCGAGCGTACCGAGCCTGCCCAGCGCGATGGCCCAGCCGCTGGTCGCGCCCGACATCGACATCCGCGAGAACGACAAGGAGATCGTGCTCGAGGCCGAGCTGCCGGGCATCGACGAGAAGGACGTCGCCGTCGTGGTCAAGAATGGCGTGCTGTCGCTGAAGGGCGAGAAGAAGGTCGAGCGCGACGAGAAGAAGGACGCCTGGCACCTCTCGGAGCGCAGCTATGGCGCCTTCCAGCGCACCTTCCAATTACCCGACGGCATCGACGAGGACGCCATCAAGGCGAGCTTCGAGAAAGGCGTGCTGCGCATCGCCATGCCGAAGATCCCGGAGAAGACGCCGGCCGAGAAGAAGATCGAGATCGGCAACGGGCAGCGTTAAGGCACGGCTTCTCCCTCTCCCCGCAAGCGGGGAGAGGGAGAGTCGCGGGTTGCGTACGGCGGTCGTGCGTCACTTGACGCAGCCCCTCACCCCAACCCTCTCCCCGCTTGCGGGGAGAGGGCGGAAGAGGCTGCGGCGCCCTTCATCACTTCGCCGGTGAAGGTGCCGGTCGACCGGCCGTTCTCCATCGTCACCGCGCCGTTGACGATGGTGGCGCGGATGCCTTCGGCTTTCTGCACCAGGCGGCGAGCGCCGCCGGGCAGGTCGTTTTCGACCCTGGGCAGGCACGGCCGCACGCGGTCGGCCTCGAACAGCACCACGTCGGCCTTGTAGCCCGGCTTCAGCAGCCCGCGGTCCTTCAGCTCGAACGCCTCGGCGATGTCGCGCGTCATCTTGCGCACGGCGTGCTCCAGGGTGAAGGCGCCGCGCTTGTTGACCCAGTAATGCAGGAAATGCGTCTGCAGGCAGGCGCCCATTTCCTGCGCCGAATGCGCGCCGGCGTCGGAGAAGGTCGCCAGGGTCGTGTCGCGCTTGAGCATGCCCAGCACGTCCTCGCGATCCTCGTTGACCACCGGCCAGACGAAGATCTGGTCGGGATCCGCCAGCGCCAGCTCGATCATGGTCTCAACGGGATGCGTGCCACGAACACGCGACAGCTCGGCCACGGTCGGATCGTCCCAGTCCATGCTCTTCAACGCAAAGAGCTGCTCGTAGTCGGGCTTGCGCGGATCGAGCGTGGCGGCACCACCACCCTGCAGCACGTTGTCCTTGGGCTTCATCCGCTGTTCGGCCTCGACCAGCGCGCGCCGCCGCGCGGGATCGCGCAGCATCTGGAGCTGTTCGGGCAGCGGCCGCTCGCGCACCAGCTTCCACTCCGGCAGCACGTCGAAGGGCAGGTAGGATTTCAGCGAGTAGATCGCGTTGATCGAGCGCGTGCTGACCTGGCCGAACATGCGGCCGCCGGCGCGGTTGGTATCCTCGATGACCTGGGCCTGGGTGCGCCACGACGCCGGATCGTCGCCCTGGCGCGTGCTGATGAGGCCGAACATGATCGTGCGCTTGTAGGCCAGCGCCAGGCGCTTGAGCTCGTCGAGCATGGCGACGTTGCTGGCGTGGCTGCGCACGTCGGAGCCGACCTGGAAGATGCCGGTGCCCAGCGCGGCCATCGACGCCACGATGCGCTCGAGCTCGTGCCACGACGCCTGCCGGCTGGCCACCGGCTGGCCCTCGGGCGTCAGATGGGTGTGGGCGCGCGAGGTCGACACGCCGATGGCGCCGGCGCGCATCGCCTCCTGCGCCATCGCCGCCATGGTGGCGATCTCCTCGTCGGTCGCTTCATCGGAAAGCGCGCGGCGGCCCATGACGTACATGCGCAGCGCCGAGTGGCCGACATACATCGCGTAGTTCAGCGCCTTGGGCCGGCGCTCGACCGCCTGCAGATACTCGGCGAAGGACTCCCAGGTCCAGTCCATGCCGGCGGCCATCGCCGCGGCAGGGATGTCCTCCACGTAGGACAGGCAGTTGGCGTACCACTGCCGATCGGCCGGCTTGCATGGCGCCAGCGTGAAGCCGCAATTGCTCATCACGACAGAGGTCACGCCGTTGTAGCAGGACGACGTGCCTGGCGCGTCCCACATCACCTGCGCGTCCATGTGGGTGTGGCCGTCGATGAAGCCGGGCGCCACGATCAGCCCGTCGGCGTCGATCGTGCGCCGCGCCGTGTCGCTCAGGCGTCCAACGGCTGTGATGCGTCCATCGACGATGCCGACATCGGCGGTGATACGGGCGGCGCCCGACCCGTCGATCACGGTGCCGCCGCGAATCAGAAGATCGAGCATCGAGAACCTCCCGCCGATATCGTCTTTCTCCCTCTCCCCGCATTGCGGGGGAGAGGGAGTCATAGAGAGCGTAGTCGTTTCGCGCGCGGAGTCGATGGCGTTCGTGGCGCGACGCTAGCAGCGCCTTGCCCGAAGACGCCAGCGGCGCGTCGCGATCAGCCGGCGGCGGCCAGCATGTAGGCGGCGTCGATCACCAACTGCCGGGCTTTGCGCTCGTCGGACGAATAGGCGGCCGCCTCGAATTCCTCGCCGATCTCGCCGATTTCGTGCTCGGGATTGGCGGTGCCCCGGGCGTGGAGCCAATGCGTCAGCTCGTGCAGCGTCACCAACTCGAAGGCCGCACGCGTGTCGTTGAGGTTGACCATGGCCTCGAGGCCCTTGAACAACCGCGCATTGAACGTGATCGAATTGCCGAGGGCGATGGTCATGGCGTCGACCCGCTCGACCGCCTTCGTCTTGGGGTTAAGCTTCTTCATGATCGGCAGGACGAGGGCCGTAGGGCCGCCGCCGGGCCTCAGCGCCATCTTGCCGATGAGTTCGTAGTTAAAGAGCTTGCCCTTGGGAACCTGCCGTCTCCCGCCATTGGTCGCCGCGGTCATGATGTAGGCGTTCAGCAAGGGCTTGTTGTCGACCACCTTGGGCAGCTCGTTCTTCAGGTAGTGCAGGAGCCTCGGGAACTTGATGAAGTACGTCTCGCTGGCGATGATCATGTTCGGCTCCCACGCAGGGACGCGTAGCTGATCGCGACGATCGTCGGTCCAGTGTACGCATGCCCGGCCGCGCCACAACCGTCGCTCGCGCGATCTTGTTGCCCGCGACGTGCAAAGTGCGCACCACCTCAAGCGCTGCCTTCGGTGTCGATGCGCAGCAGCATCTCCCGGAAGAAGCTGAAGTCGTCGAACCATCCGGCGCGCGTCAGCGGGTGGGTGGCGGCGACGCGCAGCGCGGTGTCGCCGAGCCGGGGCGAGGCGGGCGCGGTCTTCCAGGCTTCCATGAGCGGATGCCGCCACATCTCGGCCAGCGCGCCCAGGCGCAGCAGGATGCGCTCGGGCAGCGCAGGGTCGTACCCGAAAGTGTCGTCGAGCATCTCCAGCATCAGCGCGCGCAGGCGCTTAGGGTCTTGGTGCGTGACGCCGTAAAGCAGCGCGTGGCCTTCGAGGAATTCCTCTTCGAGCACGGGCGCGTGCGGATCATCGGGGGGTGGATGATGGGGGTGTGTCACGGGATAATCCGTCGGCTTGGCGCGAGGGTTGAGGCGCGAAGCGCAAGCGCGGCGACGATGGCGCAGGCGTTGTCTGAGGGCATAGGGACCTACCAGGGGCGTCGTTCCTGATGGGTCTTATTTTTAACTATTTTACGAAATTATCAATAAAAAATATGACGCCCGTTATCCCGGGGTGATCGCCAGTAGTGGGTCAGCTGTCTTCGGGCCGCGCCGCTCCAGCGGCGCTCCAGATGCGTCGCTGGAGCGGCGCGGCCCAAATGGCACGAAAACGGCAGCCTGGCCGCGCGCACCCCAACCCCTCGAGGGCCGCATGCTACACCCCGTGATACCGCACCACCGTCCAATCAAACGCCGGCTGGAATCCCACCGCGCTATACGCCGCGATCGAGGCCGGCTGTTCCTTCTCGGCCAGCAGGCAGGCCTTGCTGACGCCGTCGCGCCCGGCGTCGCGCACGATGCCGGCGACGACGGCCTTGGCGTAGTCGCGCCCGCGCATGTCGGGCGGCACGTAGACCGCGCCGATGTTCACGCAGTCGTCGAGCTTCGCCGTGGCGGCGGCGTAGGCCACCGGCTTGTCGCCCACCGTGACCACCATGCCCTGCCGCAGATCATGCGCGCGGCGCACCCAGTTGCGCGCCTCGAGATCGCTCTCCTCGCCGCGCGCGATGCCGAACACCTCCTCGCGGAAGGCGGCGTGCCAGTCGCCGAGCAGCGGCAGCTCCTCGCCCATCGGCGGGCGGAAGTCGACGCCGGCGGCGCCCAGCACATCGGGGGCGCGCAAGGTCTCGGCGCTCGCGGTCATTACGACGCAGTCGTGGCGCTGCAGGATCGGCCGGTCGCGCAGCCACAGATGCGACAGCGTCTTCTCGACCTGCGCCGTGGGGCCGGCGACCTCGCTGAAGTCGCGCGGCGCGGCGGCGGCCAGCACGTCGAGCACCTCGGTGGCGCGCTCGGGCAGCTGCAAGAGCACGCGACCGCCGGCGAAGATCGCCGCCGCGGCCAGCACGCGCTGCGTGTCGGTGTCGGGATCGTCCTCGACCGCGCCCACCCAGGTGCCCTGATAGGCGCGGCCGTCGTCGACCAGCCCGCCCTGGCGCAGATTGAAGCGCAGGAAGATGTGCGTATCGGGCCGGCTGGCGAGGAAGGCGTCGAGCATGTCCTCGTCGCCCTCGCGCAGCACGCGGCAGCGCACGTCCTTGGGCGTGGGCTCGCTGTCGGCGTCGTCGGCGATTGGCTTGGCGCCGGCGACATCCTTGCCCATGTCGAAGCGCACGCCGGTCTGGATCGTGGGCTTGGATTGCTTCTCGTCGGCCATGCGAGTCTCCCCTCGGCGTTATGCGCCATGGTGACCGATCCGCGTGCCGGTTCAAACTGTCTTTCGCGTCGCGCGGCGCCATGCTGACATCGCGCCATGACACCCACCGTCTTCCGCAAGCTCGCGCTCTCGATGCCGGGCGCCGTCGAGGGCGCGCATGGCGGCCACGCCGATTTCCGCGCCGGCACCGGCGGCAAGGTTTTCGCCAGCCTTGGTTATCCAGATGACGCCTGGGCCGTGGTCAAGCTCGCGCCCGAGCAGCAGGAGATGCTGGTGGCGAGCGCGCCTGACGTGTTCGTGCCGGTGAAAGGCACCTGGGGCCTGCGCGGCAACACCCAACTGCGGTTGGCGACCGCCGACACCACGACGGCGAAGAGCGCGCTGACGATGGCGTGGCAGGGTGTGACGGCGAAGAAGGAAGTCCCCACTCCCCGCAAGCGGGGAGAGGGCGGGGCCCGTCGGGCGTAGCGCGACGGGAGGGTGAAGGGCTGGTGCAGGTTGCGCTGGCCGGTTCAACCTTCGACAGCCCCTCACCCCGACCCACTCCCCGCAAGCGGGGAGAGGGAGACGGATCAGAACCGCGCGATGCCCCAGTCGCCGACGGCGCTGAAGCCCAGCGCGCCATAGGCGCGTTGCGCGGCGACGTTGGCGACGTCGGTGAACAGCACGGCGCGGCGGGCGCCGCTTTCGCGCGCCTTGAGCAGGCTGCCGGCCACCGCGGCGCGCGCCAGCCCGCGGGCGCGGGCGAAGGGCGGCGTGTAGACGCCGCCGACCTGCACCACGTCGGGCAGCGCCGCGTTGAAGCCGCTATAGGCCAGCATGCGGCCATCGGCCTCGACGACGAAGCCGCGCTTCTCGCGCAGCGCCGCGTCGAGATCGCCCGCCGCCTCCTCGAAGGTCGCGGGACCGCGCGAGAGCTTGAAGGTGTCGACGAGGAACTCCATGCGCCACGCTGTCAGCATGGGCACGTCGTCCGCCGCGATGGCGCGCACGCCGATCTCGCCCAAGCGCAGCGGCTCAGGCACGCGCAACGCCTCGAGTGGCAGGCCGTAAAGGATCTCGCGCGCGCAGCGCCGCACGGCGCGGCCGTTGATGCGGGGATGCATCAGGGTCGCGGTCACCTGGTCCCAATCGCCGACCGCGCCGTTGACCGGCAGCGGCGAGGCGTCGAGCAGGGCGTCGAGCAGCGGCCGGAAATCGCGCGCGATATCGCCGACCAGCGGCAGCAGGAAGCCGTTCCAGTAATGCGCGATCACGCCGCTCAGCCGCGCGCCGTCGAAGGCGCCGGCGAACATGCCGCCATAGCGCTGGCCGCTCCAGCCGGCGCCGGCGCGCGCCAGGTTGGACCGCTGCATCAAGGAGCGGTCGGGCGCGTGCTCGAAGAAGGCACTGAGCTGGCGTTCGTCGCCGACGCCGAGGATCCGGATGCTGGACATGACGGTCTCCGCTTGGGGCTGGAGGCCATCGCCGGGCGGGGTTCCCAAAAACGCGAACGCCCGGCGAGTGGCCGGGCGTTTGTCGATATCCCCGCTGGGGGACTATCTGTCGGGGGCTACTTCTTGCCGCCGCCCGAACGCCCGAGTGCGCCGAATTTTTCGTTGAATCGCGACACGCGACCGCCGCGATCGACCATCTTGCTGACGCCGGTCCACGCCGGATGCGTCTTGGGGTCGATATCGAGGCGCAAGGTCCCGCCCGGCTCGCCATAGGTCGAGCGGGTCTTGAACGAGCTGCCGTCGGTCATCACGACGGTAAGCTCGTGGTAGGACGGGTGAATCTTCTCTTTCACGGGGCGATCTCCGGACGCGAGCGGCGCCTTATATAGGAGAGGGTCGGCGGGGGCAAGCGGGGTGGAAAAGGAGCGGATTCGCCTGGAATCAGCTGCGAAAAACCCCGGGGATCCTGGGCCAGAGATCCTGGGAATGTCTCGACGCATTATCCTGACCGTCCACCTCGACCGAGAGCTGGCCGACTTCGTGGCGACGCGGGTCAGCGACAGACGCGCCGACGCCTATATCCGCGATCTGATCCGCCGCGACGGGGAGCGGGTGGAGGGCGAAGCGTTCGACCGATCGAAGGTCGAGGTGGCCCGAGCCTTCGCCGCGACCTCGGTTCGCTTGTTGACCACCACATCGCCTGCTATAGGCGGCGGCAATCGTTGAAAATCAACGCGCTGGGCGACGGATTCACGAAGACCATGGACACCGCCTTCGACAGTGCCGCGACCCGCTTCCTGGCGGCGCTGACCAGCGCCTTCGAAGATGCGCTGCCGGCGGCCGAGGTCGACCTGGAGGGCGGCGTGCTGACCGTCGAGCTGGAAGGCGGCGGCACCTACGTGATCAACAAGCACGCGCCGACGCGGCAGATCTGGCTGTCCTCGCCGGCCTCTGGTGCCACGCATTTCGCGCGCGACCAGGGCTCGGACCGCTGGATCGACACGCGCGGCGGGCGCGACCTCGCGCGCCTGCTCACCGACGAGATCCGCGCCGCCACCGGCGCCGAGCTGGCGTTGGGCTGAGCGCGCGATGGCTGACGCAACGCCCGCGCCCGCCCGGCGCGACCTGAAGCCGCTGCGTTTCCTGTGGCCTTTCCTGCGGCCTTATCGCGGGCGCGTGGTCTGCGCGCTGGTGGCGCTGTTCGTCGCCGCCACCACGGTGCTCGCCTTCGGCGCCTGCCTGCGCGCGCTGATCGATCGCGGCTTCGCCGCCGGCCGGCCCGAGGTGCTCGACTACGCGCTGGCATCGCTGCTCGCCGCCGTCGTCGTGCTGGCCTTCGCCTCCGCCGCGCGCTTCTACTTCGTCTCATGGCTCGGCGAGCGCGTCGTCGCCGATATCCGCAAGGCCGCTTTCGCGCACATCGTGCGGCTGAGCCCCGCCTGGTTCGAGACCGCGCGCACCGGCGACGTGATGAGCCGGCTGTCGTCGGACACCACCTTGATCGACCAGGTGGTGGGCTCGACCGTCTCGGTCGCGATCCGCAATTCGCTGATGTTTGTCGGCGGCCTGGCGATGCTGCTGATCACCAGCCCGCGTCTGACCGCGCTGGCGCTGCTGGTCGTGCCGCTGGCGGTGGTGCCGATCATCGTGCTGGGACGGCGCGTGCGCAAACTGTCGCGGTTGAGCCAGGAGCGCATCGCCGACCTGCTGTCTTTCGCTGGCGAGCGCGTCGACGCGGTGCGCACGGTACAGGCCTTCGCGCATGAGCGACGCGAGACCTCGCGCTTCGCGCAATTGGTCGAGGCGTCGTTCGGCACGGCCCGCGCGCGCATCCTGCAGCGTGCGGTGCTGACCTCGATCGTGATCTTCCTGGTCTTCGGCGCGGTCGGCATCTTGCTGTGGATCGGCGGCCACGACGTACTCAGCGGCCGCATCAGCGCCGGCGATCTGTCGGCCTTCGTGTTCTACGCCGTCGTCGTCGCCGCCTCGGCCGGTGCGATCTCCGAGGTGATCGGCGACCTGCAGCGCGCCGCCGGCGCCGCCGAGCGCATCGCCGAGCTGCTCGCCGAGCGCTCGCCGGTCGAGGATCCCGTTTCGCCTGTGCCGCTGCCGTCGCCGGCGCGCGGCGCGGTGAGCTTCAGCGACGTCACCTTCCGCTATCCGGCGCGGCCCGAGACCTCGGCGCTGCACGGCTTCTCGCTCGACATCGCGCCGGGCGAGACGGTGGCGCTGGTCGGCCCCTCGGGCGCCGGCAAGACCACGGTGTTCAGCCTTCTGCTGCGCTTCTACGACCCGCAGACCGGCGCGATCCGCGTCGACGGCAGCGACATCCGCACGGTCACGCGCAGCGATCTGCGCGCGCGCCTCGCGATCGTGCCGCAGGAGCCGGTGCTGTTCTCGGCTAGCGCCATGGATAACATCCGCTATGGCCGACCCGAGGCGAGCGACGCCGAGGTGCGCGCCGCGGCCGAGGCGGCGCAGGCGGCGTCCTTCCTCGAGAAGCTGCCGCAGGGCTACGACACGTTACTCGGCGAGCGCGGCGTGCGCCTGTCGGGCGGCCAGCGCCAGCGCGTCGCCATCGCCCGCGCCATCCTGCGCGATCCCGCCATCCTGCTGCTCGATGAGGCCACCTCCTCGCTCGACGCCGAGAACGAGCTCGCGGTGCAGACCGCTTTGGATCGCCTGACCAAGCAGCGCACCACGCTGATCGTGGCGCATCGGTTGGCGACGGTGCTCAAAGCTGACCGCATCGCCGTGATGGAGAACGGTCGCGTCGTCGACATGGGCACCCATCGCGAGCTCGCCGCGCGCGGCGGCCTCTATGCCCGCCTGGCCGAGCTGCAGTTCGACCGCGCCGCAGAGTAGCTTTTTTTGGGCCGCGCCGCTCCAGCAGCGCTCATGATGCGTCGCTGGAGCGGCGCGGCCCGAACTGCGAAATGACTTCAGAAGTAATTGTGCGAGCCTCGCCCGGCATGGTCATCTGCGTCGCCAACCGCAGAGGACTGCCATGCCTGTGATGACCGCCGCCGACCTCAACGCCCGCATGACGGGCACGCTCGCCGCGACCCTGGGACTCGTGGTCGTCGAGGCGTCGCCCGAGCGCGTCGTCGGCGAGTTCACGGTGAAGCCCGAGCTGACCACGATCGGCGGCACGATCCACGGCGGCACGTTGATGGCGGTGGCCGACACCGTGGGCGCGATGGGCGCGGTGCTCAACCTGCCCGACGGCGCCGGCACGACGACGCTCGAGTCCAAGACCAACTTCTTTGCCGGCTGCAAGGCGGGCAAGGTCCGCGCCATATGCGATCGCCTGCACGCCGGCCGCCGCACCAGCGTCTGGCAGACCCGCCTCTACGACGAGAACGGCCGCATGCTGACGCAGACCACGCAGACGCAGATGGTGTTGCTGCCGACGTGATGTCTTCCTTCCTCTCCCCGCGCGCGGGGAGAGGGAATCACCGACTCGTCAGCTTCAGCTCGATGCGCCGGTTCTTCGCGCGGCTCGCCGCGTCGGTGCCGGGGACCAGCGGTTTGTGCTCGGCGTGGCCGGCGGCGACCAGGCGATTGGGCGGGATGCCGTTGGCTTCGAGCACGCGCACGACGGCGATGGCGCGCGCCGTCGACAGCTCCCAGTTGGAGCGGAATTGCGGTGTGTTGATCGGGATCGCGTCGGTGTGGCCGTCGATCTGCAGCACCCAGTCGACATCGGAGGGGATGCGCTCGGTGATCTCCCGCAGGCGTCGGGCGAAATCGGCCAGCTGCTGCTCGCCTTCCTCACGCAGCGCCGCCTGCGCCGCATCGAACAGCACCTCGGACTGGAAGACGAAGCGGTCGCCGACGATGGTGACGTCGCGGCGCCCCGCCAGCGCCTCGCGCAGCTTGCCGAAGAACTCCGAGCGGTAGCGCGATAGTTCCTCGACCTTGCTGGCCAGCGCGCGGTTCAAGCGCGTGCCGAGATCGACGATCTGCGCGTTCTGGTCCTTGAGCTGCCGATCCCTGATGTCGAGCAGGTCGCCCAGCCGGGCCATCTCCTTCTTGATGGCGGCGATCTCGGCGGTCAGCCGCACGACCGCCGCCTTCTGCTCGGCGCTAAGCTTCTGCTCGGCCGACAGGTCGTCCCACAGCTTGCCCCTCTCGTTGTTGGCCGCGGCCATCGCCGCCGACAGGCGCGTGAGCTCGAGGCGCTGCCGCTCGATCTCGGCCTTCAACGCGTCAGCCATCTTCTGGTCGTCGACCAGCTGCGCCTTGGCGCGATCCTCGATGTCCTTCAACCGACCGGCCAGCCGCTCGCGCTCCTCCAGCAGCCTGGCCAGCTCCGTCCGCAGCGTCTCGCGGTCGGTGGTCATGCTGGCGATACGGCGCTGCAGATCCTCGATCTCGGCCTGCGACTTGGCGGCCGCGGCGCCCGCCGCGTCGAGGCGGCGTCTGAGCTCGTCGGCTTCGCCCTGCGACTTGCTCGCCGCGGCCGCGGCGGCGTCGCGCTCGCGCACGAAGCCCTCGACGCTCGACTGCAGCTGGTCGCGCTCGCGGATTGCGCCGGCGAGCTGCCCCTGCAGCTGGTCGCGCTCGCGGCCCAGCGCGGCGATGCGCGCCTCGGCGTCGCGCAACTGGCCCGCCAGCTGGTCGCGCGCCGTCGCCGTGTCGCGCAGCTGCGTGCCCAGGGCGCTCAAGCGGCGATCGAGGTCGGCGGATTTGGCGCGCTCGACATTGAGCACGTCGCCCAGCGCGGCAAGCTGGGCGTTGAGCTTGTCGATGGCGCTGTCGCGGTCCGACACGGCCGAGCCCAGTGCCATCTGGCCGACGGCGTAGAACGACAGCAGGAAGACGAAGGCCATCAGCAGGCTGGCCAGGGCGTCGACATAGCCGGGCCAGGTGTAGTCGGCGTGGGCGCCGCCGCGGCGACGGCCGGCGATGCTGGCCATGGCGGCTCAGGCCTTGTCGGCTGGCGGCATGATCCGCTCGCCGGCGGTCAACGGGCGCTGATCGGCGGGCGGCGGCGCGGCGCCGCGCGAGGAGGCCAGGGTGCGCGCCAGCAGCTTGAACTCGCCGCGCAGCTCGTCGGCGAGTGCCGTGCGTCCCCGCACCGTTTCCTCGAGCAGGCGCGCCATGTAGGCCTCGAGATTGCGCAGATGCGCGCGCGTCGGATCGTCAGCCGCCTGCGCCAGCGACTGCTCGGCGAGCTTGGTGGTCAGGCCGCGCAATTCCACGGCGTTCTCGGCCAGCCGCGCCAGCAATTGTTGTTGCTGCCGCAAAGTCTCCGACAGGGTCGACAGCCGCTCGATGAGCTGGGTGACGGCGGCGCCGGTGTTCTCGCGATTCTCCTCGGAGCGCAGGAGTGTGCGCTGCAGCTTGTCGATGTTCTCCGCGCTCTGCTCGAGCAGCGCCTCGACATAGGCCGGAATCGTGCCGTCGCCGTCGACCGACAGCGTGCCGCCGCTCACCCTGGTATGCGTCGAGAGCCAGTCCTCGAGCTCGCGGAAGAAACGGTTGTTGGCCTGGCCGGCCTGCAATTCGAGGAAGCCCAGCACCAGCGAGCCGGAGAGGCCGAACAGCGAGGCGCCGAAGGCCGTGCCCATGCCGCGTAGCGGCCCTTCGATGCCGGCCTTGAGACGCGCGAACATCTGCGCCGCGTCGCCGCTGGAGACCTGCAGGTTGGCGATCGCCTCGCCGACCGAACTGATGGTCTCGAGCAGGCCCCAGAAAGTACCGAGCAGGCCGAGGAAGATCAGCAGGCCGATGGCGTAGCGCGATGTCTCGCGCGACTCGTCAAGTCGCGCGCCGATGCCCTCGAGCATCGAGCGCATGGCGACGGGCGACAGCGCCAGCCGCTTGTCGGCGCGCTCCCGCAGCATCGCCGCCATCGGCGCCAGCAGGCGCAGGTCGGAGCCGTCGGTGGCGGGAACCTCGTCGCGCTGAATGCTCTCGAGCCAGCGCACCTCGGGCCCCAGCATCCAGACCTGGCGCGCGATGTAGAGGATGCCCAGCACCAGCACCAGCAGGATGGCGCCGTTGAGCAGCATGTTGTGCTGGAAGATGCGGATCAGCTCGACGCGCAACAGCCAGGCGCCCGCGCCGACGGCGAGCAGGAAGACGAGGATGCGCAGAAGATAGAGGCGGGGGCGCGTCATCGCCGGGTCCCTGGAATCTTGAATTCCTTCTCTCCGCGCGGGCGGGGAGAAGGTGCCGAGCGCCAGCGGGGCGGACGGGGGGCGTGCTCGCGCGACGACAAACGCTGTCGCTGTCGAGACTCAGTGGGGCGCCTCATCCGCCCTTCGGGCACCTTCTCCCCGCCTGCGCGGGAAGAAGGGACGTGCGGCGCTTCCATGTGCGATCACCCTGCGGCTCACCGGGGGTATAGACGGATAGTGTGGCGAGATCACGTTCCAGTGCCGCTGACCGCGTCGACCCGGTCGGCTGGGCCGCCATCGGCCGAAGCGCCCAGAGCCTGCACGTCCAGCCGCTCGCGCGCCACGCCCTTGTCGATCAGGTAGGCGCGTACCGCCAGCCCGCGGGCCAGCGACAGGCGTCGCGTCTCGGGGCCGCCGCCGCCGGAGCTGTAGGCTTTCAACGTTATCTTGCGCGCGGGATCGGCGATCATGTCGGCGGCCAGTCGATCGAGCGCCGCGCGCGCCTCGGCCGAGAGCGCGGGCGAGTTGGCCTCGAAGGTGACGCGCGTGGCGCCAACGACGGACGGTCTGGCGGGGGCCGGGGGCGGCGGGATCACAGCGGCGGTCTGGCCGGGCCGCTCGACCGCGACGGCCGGCGCCGGTTTCGGTGGCTCAGGCGGCTGAGCGGCGACAGGCGCAGGGGGTGGTGCCGGCTTGGGCGATTCGGGCGGCGCGGCGACCACGAGCGGTGCTGCAGGCGCCGGCTTCGGTGGCTCAGGTGGTCGGGCGATGGCGGGGGCCGGCTTGGGCGGCTCCGGCGGTGCGGCGGCCGCGGCTGGCGCTACGGGCGCCGGTTTTGGCGCGACTACGGGTGCGGGCGCTGGCGCCGGCTTCGCGGCGGCCGTCTGCGTGGGGCGTTCGACGACGACGGCTGGCGCCGGCTTGGCGGCGGGCGGCGGATTGGTGATGCGCGGCGTCGGGCTTGGCGCTGGCGGCGGGCTGTCCGTCGTGCCGCCGTTGGCACCCTGGGCGGGCGCCGGAGCGGCGGCCACCGATGTGCGCGGTGGTGCCGCAGGTCGCGCGGCGCCAGAACGGCGCGGCGCGTAAGGCACGGTGCCGAACGGCCCGGACGCGCCCACTGGGTTGCCGGTCTCGGGGATCGACAGCAGGCGGCTGCGAATCGGCCCCGAAGGAGGCGGCGGCAGACTGGCGCCGGGATCGGCGGCCCGGGGCGGGGCGGGCGGCGCGTAGAAGCCCGGTGCGCCGCCACCCGGTGCGACGCCACCCGGCTGCTGCTGTCGCCAGGGATTATAGGCGCCGACCTGGCCAGCGGGCGCCTGACCGGCGGCTGGTGCGCGCGGTCCGGTGGGCGGGTAGGCGGGTGGATAAGGCGCCACCGGCGGCGCGCCATACGCGCGTCCCGTGGTCTGGCCGGGGCCGGCCTGGGTGTAGGGGTTGTAAGCGCCCACCACGCTCGTGCCATAGCCGGGCTGCTGGGCCATGGCCGGCGGCGACACGATGGCGAGGCCTGCGAGAAGCGGCAGGACGACGCGACGCCGCGCCAGGATCGGAGAGGTCATGTTAGTCGCCATGCTGAGCCGCCGCAGGGAATCGCGTCGACTGGCCCCGGAGTTCGCGCACACTACCCTGTCGCCCATCGCGTCTCAACCGCGAGCCCGGTTGTCCCCAACGCGGCGCGGGATAACACGCTAGGCCGAGGGCGCCAGCAGCTCGACGACGGGATCGCGCAGCGGCGGGTTGATGGCGAGGATCGTGGGGCCGCCCAGCGCGTAGGGCCGGCCGGCGATATCGGAGATCACGCCGCCGGCCTCGCGCACGATCAGCGTGCCGGCCGCGACGTCCCACGGCGAGAGGTCGAACTCCCAGAAGCCGTCGAAGCGCGCCGCCGCCACCCAGCACAGATCGAGCGCGGCGGCGCCGAAGCGGCGCACGCCCGAGGTCTTGGCCATCACGGCGCGCAGGCTCTCGGTGAAACGCGCGTGGTCGCCACGCTCCTGGTAGGGAATGCCAGTGGCCATCAGCGCGCCGCCGAGCTGACGGCGGCCCGAGACGCGCAGGCGTCGCCCGCGGGCGGACGGCGTCTCCAGGAAAGCGCCGGAGCCCTTCTCGGCGTAGAACAGATCGTCGTTGGCCGGATTGTAGACCAGGCCGGCGACGACCTCGCCCTCGCGCTCCAGCGCGATGGAGATGGCGAAATGCGGCACGCCGTGCATGAAGTTGGTGGTGCCGTCGAGCGGATCGACGATCCAGCGATACTCGCCCGCGCCCTTGGTCTCGCCGCCTTCCTCGCCCAGGAAGCCGAAGCTCGGCCGGCCATGCAGGAGATGCTCGCGCAAGACTTGTTCGGCGCGCAGATCGGCGTGGCTGACGAAATCGCCCGGGCCCTTCTCGCTGAACTGCAGGTGCTCGACCTCGCCGAAGTCGCGCTTCAGCCCCTTGCCGGCGGCGAAGGCGGCGCGCTGCATAATGGTCATCAGCGGCGAGCGCGGCGCCTGGCTGGCGCGCGGTAGCGGCGCGGAGCGCTCGCGGATCGGACCCGCGGGCGCGCGGCCCACACGCGCCACCGGCCGGTCGCCGCCCTTGGTCGGTGGCCGTGTCATCGCAAACGTTCCTCTTCATCGGGACCGCCGGCGGTCCCAGGAAAGCCACTAATCCTTGGCGCGTTCCATGTACTCGCCGGTCTCGGTGTTGACCACGATGCGCGTGCCGGCGCCGACATGCGGCGGCACCATGACGCGCACGCCGTTCTCCAGCACCGCCGGCTTGTAGGACGACGAGGCCGTCTGGCCCTTCACCACCGCGTCGGCCTCGACGATCTTGAGCGTCACCGACTTCGGAATCTCGATGCCCACAGGCGTGGTCTCGTGCATCGAGACGACCACTTCCATGCCGTCCTGGAGAAACGGCGCGCGCTCGGCGCCGATCATCTCCTCGGTCATGGTGAACTGCTCGTAGGAGTCCTTGTTCATGAAGTGGAAGCCGTCGCCGTCCTTGTAGAGGTACGTGCAGTCGTGCGCGTCGATGCGCACCAGCTCGACGGTCTCGCCGGAGCGGTAGCGCTCCTGCAGCTTGTTGCCTTCCTTCAGCGCGCGCGCCTCCAGGGTGACGAAGGCGCCACCCTTGCCGGGGTTGACGTGCTGCACCTTCATCGCGGCGTAGAGGCGACCGTTGACGTCGATGACGTTGCCGGCGCGGATGGTGTTGATGGGCACTTTCATGGCGATCCGACCGAAGCTCGATGGCAAAAACACGGCCGGGGGCGAACGCCGCCCCCGGAAAGCGCGCGGAACCTATCAGAGCGGGTACGGGGGGGCAACCTGCCTCAGGCGGCCTTTTCAGGGCCTTTCTCGCCTTGGGCGGCGCTGGTCACACGGGTACCGTTACTGACGATCTCGGCGTCCCACGGGCCGGGGAAGCGGCCGCTGCCGGTCTTCTCGCGGGTGAAGACGTTGGAGTCGACCGGCCACTCGGCGCGCGGCATCTCGTAGAACACCTCGACGCCGTTGCCGTCGGGGTCGCGCATGTAGATCCCGAGCGAGATGCCGTGGTCGATGACGCGGTCGATCGGTTGTCCCTCGGCCTTGATCCTCCGGTAGAACTCCTTGAGGTCGTCGAGGCTTTCGAGGCGCCAGGCCATGTGGTTGAGGCCCACCTGGCCCTTCTGCTGCAGCGGCGCGTCCTCGCCGACCTGCATCAGCGCCACCTCGTGCGACTGCTCCTCGTCGGCCGACAGAAAGGCGGCCCAGCCTGGCCGGTACTCGTAGACGTGCAGGCCGAGCAGATCCTCGTACCATTTCTTCGACCGCTCGACGTTGCGGACATAGACATTGACGTGCTGCAGGTACATCGGGCGCTTCGCCATGGTGTCCTCCCGCCTTCTTCAGTCGCAAGTCGCAGCCTAGCGCGCCTCTGTCCCTGTCGCCACGCACGAAGCGGCGGGATGACCCGCGGCGGCTCAGCGCGATCCACCGCCGCGTCGGGTCGAGGCGATGGCGACGGCCGCCGTGGCGGTGAGCATCAGCCCGGCGACAACGATCAGCGCCGTCGACAGCGACGCCGCGGTCAGCAGTGCGCTGGCGAAGATGACGCCGGTGGAGTTCGCGGTGCGTTGCAGGGCGAAGACCTCCGCGCGTCTGTGCGGCGGCGCCAGCGCATCCAGCGCCAGCGAGTAGTGGGTCGCCAGCGGTGCCAGGACGGCGCCGATGAGAACAGTGCCGACGATGGTCGCCGTCACGCCGATATTGGCGGCCGCGAGCGTCGCGCCCAGCGTCATGACCAGGAGCTGGGCGACAACGACCGCGTGGCTCGCCATGCGGTTGCGCACGCTGACCCAGATCCCGCCCGCGACCGAGGCGACGCATAGAGGTACGGTGAACAGGATCGCGAGAGCCGGCTCGTGGCCGAAGTTCAGCGCCAGCGAGACGGCGCCAATCTCGATCGCCGCGACGGTGGCGCCGCCGGCGCCGGCGCAGAGCAGCCACAGCGCCATCGAGCGGTTGAGGACCGAACCTTCGGCAGGGCGCGGTTCGTCGCTATCGGGCGAGGCGACATGCGGGACGAGCAGCGCCGGCGCCGCGCCGATGGCGGCGAGCGCCAGCACGGCGAAGACCGGCGAGATCGTGCCCAGGCCGGAGGCCGCCACCGGCGCCAGCACGAAGACCGTTTCATTGAGCGTGGCGGCGATGCCCAGCGCGCGCGGCAGGCGCGATGCGGGCGCGAGCTGGGTGAGCAGCGCGCGCAGCTGCCCAAAGGCCGCGCCATTGACCGATCCCGCGATCGCCGCCAGCGCGACGAGCCACGCGAAGGCCGCGCCGTGGTGCGCGAGCAAGGCCACGCTCACCAGGGCGACAGTGCGGATGACCACCAGCAGCCGCACCGCCGTCGCCAAGGGCAGCTTGCGGGCGAGCCGAACGATGGGGACGGCGCCGATCACCTGCGCCAGCGTCATCGCGAGCATCATGGCCGCGCCGCCACGGGCGTCGCCGGTGAGGCTCAAGGCGACCAGCGCGAAGGCGATCGGCCCCGCCGCCTGCGGCACGCCGAAGGCGGCGGACGAGACGAACCAGCGGATCAGCGGCGCTCGGGTGGATGTCATGGTGATAGGGGCGTCGCGCGGCAGGAGAAGACCACCACGATGCGCTCTTCGGATCGGCCCACCCTTCGTGAGTCACCCGCTGTGGTGGACCGCGACCTGCGCTGGCGCGGGCTACGCCGCCTTCTTGAGCCGGAAATCGTATGTCAGCTTGCCGCGGTCCTGGTCGCCGAAGTCGCGGATCAGCGATTCCTTCACGCCGAACACCACGTCGCTGTCGAGGTACTTGTCGCCGCGCACGAAGAGATGGGTGATGACCTGGCGGTGGCCCGGCGCCTGGACCCAGAAGTGCAGATGGCCCGGTCGCCAGGGATGGCGGCCCATCTTGCGCAGCACGTCGCCGACCGGTCCATCGTCGGGGATCGGGTAGCAGGCGGGCAGCACGGTCTCGAACCAGAAGCGGCCCGAGGCGTCGCTCTTCAGCCGTCCCCGCAGGTTGTGCGCCTCGCCGTCGCCGATCTGCGAATCGTAGCCGCCCTCGGGCGAAGCCTGCCAGCAATCGATCTGCGCGCCCTCGATCGGCTTGCCGTCCTCCGACAGCACGCGGCAATCGACATCGACGCGCTTGCCGGCGATGCCGGGCGAGATGTCGCCGCCGTTCTTGATGATCGGCGGGTTCTCGCGGAAGAACGGGCCGAGCACGGTCGATTCCGTCGTATTGCCGGCGGTAGGGTTGGCGATGGCGTCGACCAGCATCGAGACGCCCATGGTGTCGGACAGCAGGATGAACTCCTGCCGCTTGTCGTCGCACCACTTGCCCGTTTCGGTGAGGAACTGGATGCCTTTCAACCATTCCTCTGGCGTCAGCCTGGTCTCGCGCACGAAGGCGTGCATGTGACGGATCAGGCTGCTCATCACCTCCCGCAGGCGTGGATCGCAATCCTTGCCCATGCGCGCGACGACTTCCGCGGTGAGGTTCGCCTCGGTGAAGTTGTGCATCGCCCTCTCCCTCACATCAGCGTGCAGGCGTCGTCGAAATCGAGACGCGGGCTACGCGCGAAGATCTTGGTCGGATCGCCGTAGCCGATATTGCACAGGAAGTTCGACTTGAAGCGGCCGTCGGGGAAGAAGGTCTTGTCGACCACCGCGTTGTCGAAGCCGCTCATGGCGCCGATGTCGAGGCCCAGCGCGCGCGCGGCGATGATCAGGTAGGCGCCCTGCAGGGTGCCGTTGCGGATCGCCGTCGGCATCGCCGCCGGCGTGCCCTTGAACCAGTTGATGGCGTCCTGGTTGTGCGGGAACTGGCGCGGCAGGTTCTCGTAAAACTGCGTGTCGTAGGCGACCAGCACGGTGACCGGCGCCTCCATGGTCTTGGCGGTGTTGCCCTCCGACAGCGCTGGCCGGAGCTTCTCCTTGCCCTCCTTGGTGCGGATGAAGACGAAGCGCGCCGGCTGCGAGTTGGCCGAGGTCGGGCCCATCTTGACGATGTCGTAGATGGCGCGGATCTGCGCGTCGCTCACCGGCTTGGGCAGCCAGCCGTTCTGCGTGCGGGCGCTGCGGAACAGCAGGTCGAGGGCTTTGTCATCGAGCATGGCGGGCGAACTCCGGAAGCGGTGAAGCGGCGCGATTGTCGGCCGGATGACGCGTCCAAGCCAAGCGCCTAATCCATGCCGTAGCTCGCGGCGTCGAGGCGAAAGAGGAGTCCTCGCCAGTCGCGCACGCCGGTATCGTGCCGGTAACGATTGGCGTCGGCGACCTCGCGGTACAGCGCCATCGCCGCGCGATCGTCGAGCGCCTGGACGTCGCAACACAAATGCTCGGCCATCAGATCGCAGCGCAGCCGGCACGCGATCTCAGGGTCATGGAACGAGCAATTCATCTCGGTGCTGCCTTCGAGCGAGAAGGCGTGCAGGTTGCACGAGCCTATGGTCGCCCAGACATCGTCGACGATCATCACCTTGTCGTGGACGTAGATGCCGTAGGGCGTGCCCTTCGCGTCATGGCCCTGGATGCCGGCGAGCCGGAAATTCGGGTAGCGGTCGAGCGCGCCGAGCTGCGCGAACAGCGCCTGCCGTTCGCCGCGGCGGCGCGCCTCGCGCACGAAGGGCTCGACCTCGGCCGGCACCAGCATGTTGACGTCGACACCGCGCTTCAACGCCGCTTCGAGCCGCTCAGCCACGGCGACGATCGGCACCGACTGGTTCTCGATGTAGATCGTGCGCCGCGCCGCCTCGATGGCGCGCAGGTACTGGTCGAGGATCGACCGCTCGCCACCCGCGATGTCGAACGGCCGTCCCTCGGGCGTCGCCGCGCCGTCGCGGTAGCGGCCGGCATGCACCGTGCGCTGAATCTGCACCAGCGCGCGGCCGCGCGGCACCGAAAGGCTGGTCGGAAAGGCCAGCTGGTCGTCGCCGGTATGGCCCCAATGGCCATCCTCGACGTCGCGCTCGCTGGCCTCGTTCCAGCGCTGCGTGAAATTGTGGTGCACGTCGGTGGCGGCGGGGCCTTCGATCTCGAGGTAGAGGTCGTGGCGCTGGCCGGGGCCGGGATGGCCCGGCACGCTGTCGCCGCGCAGGGTCATGTTCACGCCGCCGACGAAGGCGATCTCGCAGTCGCGGCCGGCGTCGATCAGCCAGCTCTTCTGATGCTGGCAATAGGCGTCGTGCGCGCGATCCCAACGCGCGCGCCAGCGCGTGCCGCGCGCGCCGAGGAACTCGCGGTCGAGCGCCGTGCCGCGGAAGGCGGTGACGTTGCCCTCCAGCGTATTGGGCCGCCAGAAGATCACCCGCACGTCCAGCCCACGCGCGGCCGCGCGATCCAGCACGTCGAAGAACGAGCCGCGCGCGTCGGGCATGCGGAAGTCGATGGTGGCGAAGGCGGCGCAGATCCACACGCTGTGACGCGCGCGCTCGACCGCCTCGCAGATGCGCCGGAACACCGGCGTGCCGTCGATCAGCGGCTTGAGCGCGTTGCCGGCGCGCACGGGATAGGAGCCGGACTCGACGAAGGGAACGTGGCTCATGGTGCCTAGAATGCTTCGTCGAAGGCCGAGCGCCGCTTCGCGCTCGGCCGCGGCGGCGGCGTGAAGCCCAGTGCCAGCTGAGTCTTGCGCGGCAGCCTGGCGGCAATCACCTGGTGGGCACGACGCAGATAGGCCTTGAGCATCTCGTCGTCCTGCGCTTCGGGCTCGGCGACCGCCACCCAGCGGGCGCGCGCCAGATAGGGGCAGGGGCGGAAGCCCGGCGCGTCCTTGAGCGATTCATAATGCGCGTCGTCGGCCTTGAACCACGCTTCGCGCCGTTTTTTGTCGCGCGGCGGCAGCATGCAGAACATCTTGCCGCCGACCTTGAAGACGATGACGCCTTCCCACTGCACGATGCGCGTCGCCTTGGGCAGCTTGCGGCAGAAGCGATCGATCGTCGCGCCGTCCATCCTGAGATTCCTGTCGTGAGAGCCGGCGGGAGAATGGTTCGATTCGCACGCGCCGTCGAGCGCGGCCTCGCGAGTAGAGGCTCCCCATCTGCCAGGAGGCGGGGAGAGGGAGGAAGTGTTAGCGTCGCGCCCATGAGCGGGGAGATCACTGGCGCGCCCGACTGGCGGCCCGACCGGCTAGGCCGAAAGCTGCCGTCGCTGCTGGCGCGCGGCCGAATCCTGACGGCGCTACGAGCGTGGTTCGCGGCCGAGGCTTTCGTCGAGGTCGAGACGCCTGTTCTGCAGATCTCGCCCGGCATGGAGGTGCATCTGCGCGCCTTCATGAGCGAGCTGGTGGCGCCCGACGATTCGCGCCGGCGACTCTACCTGCACACCTCGCCGGAATTCGCGATGAAGAAGCTGCTGGCCGGCGGCGTGCCTCGGCTCTTCCAGTTCGCGCGTGTCTTTCGCAACGGCGAGCGCTCGGACCTGCATCATCCCGAGTTCACCATGCTCGAATGGTACCGGTCGGGCGCGACCTACATCGATCTGATGGGCGATTGCGAGGCGTTGCTGCGCGAAGCCGCGAAGGCGGCCGGCGCGACGCGTCTGTCGTGGCGCGGTACCGAGTGCGATGTCGGTCGTCCGTTCGAGCGGCTGACGGTGGCGGAGGCATTCCGCCGGCACGCCGGCATCGACCTGCTGGCCACGGCGCCAGATCCGCATGCGCCCGATGCGGCGCTGTTGTCGCGCGCCGCGCGCGCGATCGGCGTCCGCACGACCGATGCCGACACCTGGGAGGACGTGTTCTTCCGCGTCATGCTGGAGCGCATCGAGAGCAAGCTTGGCTTCGGCCGACCGACCATCCTGTGCGACTACCCGGTGTCGATGGCGGCGCTGTCGCGGCCCAAGGCCAGCGATCCGCGCCTGGCCGAGCGCTTCGAGCTCTATGCCTGCGGTGTCGAGCTGGCCAACGCCTTCGGCGAGCTGACCGACGCCGCCGTGCAGCGTGCGCGCTTCGAGACCGACATGGCGCTCAAGGAGAGGCTCTACGGCGAGCGCTACCCGATCGACGAGGATTTCCTCGCGGCGCTGGAGCACGGCCTGCCGGAGTGCGCCGGCATCGCGCTGGGCTTCGATAGGCTGGTGATGCTCTGCCTCGGCGCGCCACGCATCGAGGACGTGCTGTGGCTGCCGGTGGCGCGGTAGCGGGACCGCTGGCGATCCCATTCAGACCACATACAGATCGCAGTATCTGTTGTGCGTCAGCGGCGCGTCGCCGGCGCGGGCGGTCACGGTGTTCGCGCCTGCGGGCTTGCCGAGTTTGGCGGCGCCGGGCGTGCCGACGCGCAGCCGGGCAGGGTCGATGCCGGCGTTGATCAGGATGTCGCGCATGGTGCGCGCGCGGCGCTGGCTCAAGCCCTCGTTGAATTGCGGGCCGCCCTTGGCGTCGGTGTGGCACTCGATCATCACGGGACGGCGCCGATCCTCGCCACGCAGCAGCGCCGCTTCGCGCGCGAAGCGATGCGCCGCCTCGACATGCCCGCGATAGCCCAGCGCGCTGGTGCGCTCGAAGGTGACGCGGGTGAGCAGCAGGCGTCCGCCGCCGGAGTCGCCCGGGCCACCCGAAACACATCCGATCATGAGCGCGCAGAGCAGGGGAAGCATCAGCGCGCGCATGGCGATCACCGCGCCAGCTCGTCGAAGATCTTGTTGAACGCCCGCACCGCCTCGGTCGGGCCACCGGGATGGCCCCACACGCCGTTGGCCACGGCGAGGAAGTCGGCGCCGGCCTCGACAACCGGTCGGCAATTGTCCGCGGTGATGCCGCCGATGGCGACCGAGGGCACGGTCATCATCTCGTCCCACCATTCGAGGATGTCGAGCGCCGCCGGCGTCGTCACCGTCTTGGTCGAGGAGCTGAAGAAGGCGCCGAAGGCGACGTAGTCGGCGCCGGCTTCGGCCGCTTCCATCGCCAGATGACGAGAGGCCTTGCAAGTGACGCCGACGATGCGGTCGGGTCCGAGGATCCGGCGCGCCTCGGCATACGGCGTGTCCTCCTGCCCGACATGCACGCCGTCGCAATCGAGCTTCAGCGCCAGATCGGGCCGGTCGTTCATGATCAGCGACACGTCGCGCTGCTGGCAGATCGGCCGCAGGATATCGGCGGCGCGCGCGATGGCGTCGTCGCTGACGTCTTTCAGCCTGAGCTGCAGCACCGCCACGTCGCCGCCGTCGAGCGCGGCGCGCAGCTCCTGCGCGAAAACCTGGGGATGCGGCAGCGCCGGCGGCGTGATCAGGTAGAGTCGGCAGCGCTGCGCTTGGTTGCTCACATCTTGCCTTGGTAGATCGCGATGATCTTGTCGAGCATGTCGAGCGCCTCGGCGCGCGGGCGCTGGAAGGTGTTGCGGCCGATGATCGAGCCGTTGGCGCCACCATCGCGCAGGCCGCGGATCTCGTTGAACAGGCCGTCGAGGTCCTTGGCCTCGCCGCCCGAGAAGACGACGATGCGGCGGTTGTTGAAGGTCGCCTGCATCACATGGGCGATGCGCTTGTCCAGGGACGAGATGTCGACCTTGGCCTTCTCGTAGGCGGCCTTGGCCTCGGGCTGCCACAGCACGTTGGTCGGCGGCTTGACCTTGATGATGTGCGCGCCGAGCAGGGCGGCGATGTGCGCGGCGTAGGCGCAGACATCCATCGCCGTCTCGCCCGCCTTGTCGAGCTTGCCGCCGCGCGGGTAGGACCACATGACGACGGCGAGGCCGTACGACTTGGCCTCCGCCGACATCTCGCGGATCTCCTCCATCATCTCGTACTGGTCTTCCGAGCCGGGATAGATGGTGAAGCCGATCGCCGAGCAGCCGAGCTTCAGCGCGTCCTTGACCGAGGCGGTCACCGCCTGGTCCTTGTTGGTCGACAGCGAGTTGGCGCTGTTGACCTTCAGGATGGTCGGGATCGCACCGGCGAAGCTGTCGGCGCCCGCCTCCAGCGGACCCAGCGGCGCGGCGTAGGCGTTCAGCCCGGCGTCGACGGCGAGCTGGCAGTGGTAGTGCGGGTCGTAGGCGTCGGGGTTGGGCGCGAAGGAGCGCGCCGGGCCGTGCTCGAAGCCCTGGTCGACCGGCAGGATCACCATCTTGCCCGTGCCACCCAGCTTGCCGTGCATCAGCATGCGGGCGAGGTTGCCCTTGGTGCCGGGGTTGTCGCTCTCGTAGTTGTCGAGGATCTTCTTGACGGTACGGGTGATCTTCACGGCTTCCCTCCTGGGGCGCCCCTGGAGGCGCCGGTCGCGGCGTTTCTAGCGAGCGTGGCCGTCGTTGTAAACGCGCGCCGCTCTGTCATCCTGAGCGAAGCGAGGGGTCACAGAAGAGCGAGTTACTCGTTCAGCCCCTTGCCCGGATACGGATGCGTCTTGATCCAGTGACGCGCGATGTCGACGCGGCGGGTCACCCAGACGTCCTTGTGCTTCATCACGTGGTCGAGGAAGCGCTGCAGCGCCCAGGCGCGCGCGGGATGGCCCATGATACGCATGTGCAGGCCGACACTCATCATCTTGGGCGCTGTGGCGCCCTCGGCGTAGAGCATGTCGAAGCCGCCCTGGATGAAAGCCAGCCAGTCGGCGGTGGAACCGATATTGCCCAGGAGCTTGGTGTCGTTGTTGGTGATTGTGTAGGGGATCACCAGATGCGGCTTGCCGGTGACCGTGGTCCAGTAGGGCAGCTCATCGTTGTAGGTCTCGGAGTCGTAGAGGAAGCCACCTTCCTCGACCAGCAGGCGCCGCGTGTTGACGCTGGGCGCATAGCGCGAATACCAGCCATAGGGCCGCTCGCCAGTCATGCGCTTGATCGACTCGACGGCCTTGCGGATATGCTCGCGCTCCTCGGCCTCGCTCAGCAGGAAGTGCTTCACCCAGCGCCAGCCATGGCTGCAGACGTCGTAGCCGGCCTCTTTGATCGCCGCCGCCGCCGGCGGATTGCGCTCCAGCGCCAGCGCGCAGCCGTACACCGTCATCGGCAGGCCGCGCTCCTGGAACAGCCGGTGCAGGCGCCAGAAGCCGACGCGGCTGCCGAACTCGAACATCGCCTCGCCGCCGAGGTCGCGACCGCGCACGTCGGCCGCCGAGGTGCTGGCCTCGGTCAGCGCCGTCTCGGTGAAGCCCTCGCCGTCCTGCATCGAGGCTTCCGAGCCTTCCTCGTAGTTGACGACGAAGTTGATCGCCAGCCGCGCGCCGTTGGGCCATCGCGGATTGGGCGGCTTGCCGGCGTAGCCCACGAAGTCGCGCTTGGATTCCCAGGTCATCGTGCGGTCTCCTGGCTAGTCATCCACCGTGACGGTGAAGGGCGGCACCTTGACGAATTCTTCGTCGGTCGGTCCGCCGTCGCGCCACATGAAGATCGCGAAGCGCGCCGCGCGGTCGAACACGGTGAGCCCGTGATGCCAAGTGTTGGCGCGATAGGTTACGCCCTGGCTTGCCCCGGCGACGAACGCCACCGCTTTGGTCGCATCCGGTCCGCCGGTGGTGGCATGTGGGCAGACCACGATCAGCCAGCGCGATACGTCGAGCGGCACGAAAGTCTGCGAGGAGAATTCGTGGCGCTCGAAGAGGTCGCTATGCAGGACAGGTTGCTCAAGCGCCACCCGATGGGAGAGCGAGAAGCTGGGCCGCGCGCCCGGACGGCCATTCGTCAGCGCATCCTCGAAATAAGCGCGGCCTGGTTCTCGTGGCGGCGTCAGCACCTCGCCGTAGGGCGCGAAGGCCTCCGGTGTCAGCGGACGCGCGCGCAGTCGCATCGCCGCTAGCTCTCGCGGCCGGCGAGCAATGCCTGGCAGGCCGCAAGGGGATCGCGGCTATGGATCAGGTCGAGAAGAGCTTGCGGCCGCTCGATCAGTCGCGCGTCGTGACGCTGGGCGATATCCATCAGCCGCGTTGCGGCCACCGCATTGCCGGCGAAGGCCACGATCTTCAATCCGACACGGAAAGCGGCCATGGCGTGGCCCGGCGCGCCGTCGCAATCGAGCACGATCTCCGCGTCGACGTCGGCGAAAAGCTCCTGCGCGCGCTCGACGATCGCCGCCCAGAACGCCGCGCCATGCGTGTAGGAAGCGCCGGCCGGGCTGATCAGCATGACGGCGGCCTTGGCCCCCTGCGCAGCCTGGAGCGCCGCCGAGACATGCTTCCAGCCGTGCACCACGATCACCGTGCGGCGCGGCTCCTCGCCGCGCCACGTCGTCGTCGCGACGCGCCGCGACGTGCTCGCCGCCACGATCTTCGGCCGGGCCGCCGGCGCCGGCTTGGCGCGCGCGGGCTGCTTGCTCTTCATCCCCCTACGATGAAGCGGTTTGGGCGCGAGGGGAAGAGGCCCCGACGGCCTCAGCCCAGCTTGCCCATGGCGACGGCGGTGTCGCTCATGCGGTTGGAGAAGCCCCACTCGTTGTCGTACCAGCTCATGACGCGCACCAGGGTGCCGTCCATCACCTTGGTCTGGTCCATGTGGAAGACCGAGGAGTGCGGGTCGTGGTTGAAGTCGACCGACACGTTGGGCGCCTCGGTCCAGCCCAGGATGCCCTTGAGCTGGTTGGCGGCGGCGCGCTTGATCGCCTCGTTGACCTCTTTGGCGCTGGTCTGTTTTTTTGCGACAAACTTGAAATCGACGACCGAGACGTTGGGCGTCGGCACGCGGATCGCCACGCCGTCGAGCTTGCCGTTGAGCTCCGGCAGCACCAGGCCCACGGCCTTGGCGGCGCCGGTCGAGGTCGGGATCATCGACAGGTTCGCCGCGCGCGCCCGGTAGAGGTCCTTGTGCATCGTGTCGAGGGTCGGCTGGTCGCCGGTATAGGCGTGGATCGTGGTCATGAAGCCCTTCTCGATGCCGATCGCATCGTTGAGGACCTTCGCGACCGGCGCCAGGCAGTTCGTCGTGCACGAGGCGTTCGACACGACGACGTGGTCCTTGGTCAGCTTGTCGTGGTTGACGCCGTAGACCACGGTCATGTCGGAATTCTCGCCCGGCGCCGAGATCAGCACGCGCTTGGCGCCGGCCGTCAGATGCGCCGAGGCCTTGTCCTTGGCGGTGAAGATGCCGGTGCACTCCAGCGCCACGTCGACGCCGAGTTCTTTCCACGGCAGCTTCGCGGGATCGCGCTCGGCCGTGACCTTGATCTTGCCGCGGCCGACATCGATCGTGTCGCCGGCGACCTTGACCTCGCCCGGGAAGCGGCCGTGCACCGAGTCGAAGCGGAACAGGTGGGCGTTGGTCTCGACTGGACCGAGATCGTTGATACCGACGACCTCGATGTCCTTGCGGCCCGATTCGATGATCGCGCGCAGCACGTTGCGGCCGATGCGGCCGAAGCCGTTGATGCCGACACGGACAGCCATGGTAATCCCTCCGTCTTGTCCAGTTACGCCTTGCCGGCGAGCGCGTCGCGCGCCGCGGCGGCGATGGCTTCCGGCGTGATGCCGAAATGCTTGTAGAGATCGTTCGCCTTGCCCGAGGCGCCGAAGCCGCTCATGCCGACGAAGCGACCGCGCCGGCCCAGCCAGCGCTCCCAGCCGAAGCCGCTCGCCGCCTCGCAGGCGACGCGCGCGGTGCCGTGCTTGCCCAGGATATCGACCTGATACGCGTCGGGCTGTTTCGCGAACAGCTCCCACGAAGGCATCGATACGACAGCGGCGCCGACACCCTCCTTGGCCAGCAGGTCGCGCGCCGCGAGCGCGATCGAGACCTCCGAGCCCGAGGCGATCAGGCGCGCCGGGTCGGCGGGCGAGCCGGCGAGGATATAGGCGCCCTTGGCCGAGCGGTTCTCGGCCACGCCACCGCAGATCGTCGGCAGGTTCTGGCGGGTGAGCGCGATGACGCTGGGAGTCTCGATCGAGCGCAGCGCCAGGTCCCAGCACTCCGCCGTCTCAATCGCGTCGGCCGGGCGGAAGACCTGCAGGTTGGGGATCGCGCGGAGCGCGGCGAGATGTTCGACCGGCTGGTGCGTCGGCCCGTCCTCGCCCAGGCCGATCGAGTCGTGGGTCATCACATAGATCACGCGCAGGCCCATCAGCGCCGACAGCCGGATCGAGGGCCGGCAGTAATCGGTGAAGACCAGGAAGGTGCCGCCGTAGGGGATCGCGCCGCCGTGCAGGGCGATGCCGTTCATCGCCGCCGCCATCGCGTGCTCGCGGATGCCGTAGAAGACGTAGCGGCCGTCCCACGCGCCCTTCTGCAGCGGCTTGAGCGTCGCAGTGCGGGTATTGTTCGAGCCGGTCAGGTCGGCCGAGCCGCCGATCGTTTCGGGCAACAGCGGGTTGATCACCTCGAGCGCTTCCTGGCTCGACTTACGCGTCGCCCAGGATGGCTTTTCGCTGGACACCTTGGTCTTGAACGCGGCCAGCGCGCCGTCGAGGGCGGCGGGTAGCGCGCCGGACTGGCGGCGATCCCATTCCAAGCGGTCGGCCGCCGCCATCGCGCCCAGCCGCGCTTGCCAGGCCTTGTGCGCGGTGGCGCCGCGTGCGCCCGATGCGCGCCAGGCGGCTAGAACACCGTCCGGGATCACGAACGGCGCGTGTGGCCAGCCGAGCTTGGCGCGCGCGCCCTCGATCTCCTCCTTGCCCAGCGGCGCACCGTGCGTGGCGGCGGTGCCGGCCTTCTTGGGCGCGCCGTAGCCGATCACGGTACGGCAGGCAATCATCGAGGGCTTGTCGGTGACCGCCTTGGCCAAGGTCATCGCCCGTTCGATCTGGTCGGGGTCGTGACCGTCGACGCGCTGCACGTGCCAGCCCGCGGCGGCGAAGCGCATCAGATGGTCTTCCGAGGTCGACAGCGAAGTCGCGCCGTCGATCGAGATGCCGTTGTCGTCGAACAGCACGATCAGCCGACCCAGGCCGAGATGGCCGGCCAAGGTGACCGCCTCCTGGCCGATACCCTCCATCAGGCAGCCGTCGCCGGCGATCACCCAGGTGTGGTGATCGACCACCGCGTCGCCGAAACGCGCCGCCAGCGAACGCTCGGCGATCGCCATGCCCACCGCGTTACCCAGGCCCTGGCCAAGCGGGCCGGTCGTGGTCTCGATGCCGGCGGCGTGGCCGTACTCGGGATGGCCGGCGGTGCGCGAACCGACTTGGCGGAAACGCTTGAGTTCCTCCAGGGTCATGTCGGCGTAGCCGGTGAGGTGGAGCAGCGCGTAGAGCAGCATCGAGCCATGGCCGGCCGACAGCACGAAGCGGTCCCGGTCGGGCCAATGCGGATCGGCGGCGTCGAATTTCAGGAACTTCGAGAACAGCACCGTGGCGACATCGGCCATGCCCATGGGCATGCCGGGATGGCCGGAATCGGCCTGCTGCACCGCATCCATGGCCAGCGCCCGGATAGCGTTCGCCAGATCGCTGTGGGCGATGGCTTGCGAGCCTGGGGCGGCGGCGGTCGAGACGGTCATGATCGGGGTTTCTGCGGGCGCGAGAGGCGGGAATCGGCCGGTTTGCCTGAGGGCGCGCACCATGCCGAGGGGTCCGCGTGGCGTCAATGCGCGCCATGTGCCGTTTGCCCTGCGTCGCGAAATGGAGCCGACGCCGCTACAGGGTCTTGAGACGGCGGCGTTTTTCGCCTACTTTTTGCTGTCATGATTACGTCGATGAATTGTGGAAAAACAACCAGATATTGCGTGTAGATTGCCTAGTGCCCGCGAGATATTGACGGTCAGCCTGCATGCGCCCATTGTAGCGGCATGCTGGAACAGGCGCCGGGCGAGTCCCACGAGAAAGAATTGCAGATGACAACGAAGCTCGACGAAGCCAAGGGCCTCGACGAGGCCAAGGGCAAGGTCAACAACGCGCTCAGCCGGCTCGAGAAGATGATCGAGCAGCGGCTGCGCGAGGAAACCGCGCGGGCCGACGAGCTGGCTGCCAAGCTTTCGGCGCTGGAAACCCAGCACGAGGAGCTCAAGCGCGTCGCCACCGATGTCGAGGCGCGACTCGAACGCGCCATGACGCACATCCGCAGTCTCTTGACGGCCGACCAGCGTTGACCGCTCCAGCCGCCTGCTCCACACTGGCGGCCAATAACAACGACTGATCCCCCCTCCAAGAACGAATGTGAGTGCAGGCCATGCCGCACGTGTCCGTCCGTATCAACGCCCGTCAGTATGAGATCGCTTGCGCCGAGGGCGAGGAGGAGCGTTTGCTGGCGCTCGCCACCGACCTCGACGCCTGCGTCCTGGAACTGCGCAAGCAGACCGCCGGCGCGCCCGAGATCAAGCTGATGGTGCTCGGTGCCCTGATGATGGCCGACAAGGCGCGCGAAGCCGCCGGTCGCGTCGAGCGGGCCGAGATGGAAGCCGCCCGCGCGCGCGACGAGCTGCGCGCCCTGCGCCAGGAGCTCGAGACCAGCCGCGCCGAGGTCGCGACGCGGCGCACGGCGCAGCCCGAGGTTCGGCTGGAGGATCTGTTCTCCGGTCTCGAAACCCGAATCGACGGTCTCGCGCGCAAGGTCGCGGCCGCCTGACGGGAATGTTGTAGTGGGACCGGCCGATCCCTACATTGGGGTCGGGGCGGAGTGCTGCGCGGTGCGTGGGCCGCAAAAACCCTGGGGCCAATGCTCTCCTCTAGGGAGCTGTTCCTGGTCTTGACCCTGGTCTTGACCACACGGCGCCCACCTGCGTTTGCAGGCCACAGAGGTTAAGCCGGGCCTTCACGGCCATCGTGGCGCCGCCCCACCTTGCTCTTTCCCGTGACGTGACCGACGAACCTCTGCTCCAGCTCAAGCGCGACCTGCGCCGCGACATGATCGTCCGACGCGCGGCGATCAGCGACGGCGTGCGCGCGCAGGCGGCCGACGCGTTGGTCCGCATCTGGCGACGCGAGCGGCCGGTGCCGGCGCGCGAGGCGCACGGGCCGGCGCCGACGATCTCCGCCTTCTGGCCGATGGGCGAGGAGATCGACATCCGTCCGCTGCTACGGGCGCTACACGAGGACGGTCATCCGCTCTGCCTGCCGCGCACGCCCAAGCGTGGCGAGGCGTTGACATTCCACGCCTGGCGGCCGGGCGACAAGCTGGAGCGCGGGCCGATGGGCACCTCACAGCCGCCGGCGGCGGCGACCGTGGTCGAGCCCGACGCGCTGATCGTGCCGCTGCTCGCAGCCGATCCTGCGGGCTTTCGTCTGGGCTATGGCGGCGGCTACTACGACCGCACGCTGACACGCCTGCGCTCGCGGCGCGCCGTCACCGCCGTCGGTGTCTGCTTCGACGCCCAGCGCGTCGAACGCGTGCCGACCGGTCCCGGTGACGCAAGGCTGGACTTCCTTTTGACCGAGCGTGCGCTGCTCGCCTTCGCCTGAAGCTGCGCTAAGCTGCCGCCCCGAAGAAGGGGAGAGACGCAGATGACGACCGGCAAACCGAGCGCGCCGCTGGGCAACGTGGTGGCGCCGCTCGACGAGTGGCTCGCGAAGCAGGCCCGGGAAGAGATCCTCGAACCTGATCTGCCGATCGTCGATCCGCACCATCACCTGTGGGATCGCGCCAACCATCGCTACCTGCTCGACGAGCTGCTGGCCGACACCGGCTCGGGCCACAACGTCGTCGCCACCGTTTTCGTCGACTGCATGGCGTTTTATCGCGGCGGCGGCCCGCGCGAGATGAAGCCGGTGGGCGAGACCGAGTTCGCCAACGGCGTCGCGGCGATGAGCGCCAGCGGCGTCTATGGCAAGACGCGTGCCTGCGCCGCCATCGTCAGCCACGCCGATCTCACCCTGGGCGCCAAGGCGCGCGCCGTGCTGGAAGCGCAGATCGCCGCCGGCAACGGCCGCTTCCGTGGTATCCGCCACGCGGCGGGCTGGGACGCGAGCCCCGACATCCGCAACAGCCACACCAATCCGCCCCAAGGCCTCTACGCCGATAAGACCTTCCGCGAGGGCTTCGCCCAGCTGGCGCCGCTTGGCATTTCGTTCGAAGCCTGGCAGTACCATCCGCAGCTGCGCGAAGTGATCGATTTGGCGCGTGCCTTTCCCGACACCTCGATCATCCTCAACCATTGTGGCGGGCCGCTGGGCATCGGCCCCTATGCCAACCAGACGCCGGCCGTCTATGCGCGGTGGCGCAAGGATATCGCCGAGCTGGCGACGTGCCGGAACGTCACGGTGAAGCTGGGTGGGCTGGGCATGAAGGTCGGCGTCTTCGACCATTTCGATCGCCCGGTGCCGCCGACCTCGCGCGAGATCGCCGAGGCCTGGAAGCCGTGGATCGAGCACTGCGTCGAGAGCTTTGGCGAAGCGCGCTGCATGTTCGAGAGCAACTTCCCGGTCGACAAGGTCTCGACCGGCTACGCCGTCCTGTGGAACGCCTTCAAGCGACTCGCCTCGGGCGCCTCGGCGGCGGAGAAGACGGCGCTGTTCAGCGGCACCGCCGCGCGCGTCTATCGCATCGATTGACCGGCGTGGTGCCGGGATGGTGAACTGAGTTGAGTTGCCCGGGTCCACCTCGATGGTTTGGCATCGGTGCTTCGATCATGGAGGCGGCGATGCCGAGGATATTCCTGCTTTTTGTGTTGCTCCTGGCGCCGCTGGCCGCCGCCGCGTCGGGACCCCGCATTGTCGCCACGCCCAGCGCACATAGCGTCGCGGACACGGTGAGCAAGATCGAGGCTACGGCCAAGGCGCGCGGATTGACGATCTTCGCGCGTGTCGACCATTCGGGCGAGGCCAAAGCGGCCGGCCTCGACATGCCGCCGACGCAGCTGCTGGTGCTGGGCAACCCCAAAGCCGGCACGCCGTTGATGCTGGCCAAGCCATCGCTGGCCATCGACCTGCCGCTCAAGATTCTCGTCTGGCAGGACGCCGCCGGCAAGGTCTGGGCCGGCTACAACGATCCCGCGTTCCTGAAGGAGCGCCACGGGCTGACCGACGAGCAGGCCAAGCCGCTGGGCGCGGTGGGCGGCCTGATCGAGGCGGCGCTGAAGTAAGCGCTTCCGTCGCGCCTGATGTGGTGATGAACTGCGCTTCGTTCGCCATTCGGACGATCGAGGAACCACCGCTATGAGCATCTACGAGCTGCGCGTCTATCGCTGCGTGCCCGGCCGCCTGCCGGCGCTGCTGAAGCGCTTCGACACCATCACGCTGAAGTTGTGGGAGAAGCACGGCATCAAGCAGGCCGGCTTCTGGACAGTGCTGGTCGGCGAGTCGAACCAGGATCTCTATTACCTGCTCGAATGGGACTCGCTGGCCGACCGCGAGACCAAGTGGAACAAGTTCGCGTCCGATCCCGAGTGGCTCGCCAAGCGCGCCGAGACCGAGAAGGACGGTGCGATCGTCGCCAACGTCGCCAACCAGTTCCTGGCGCCGACCAGCTTCTCGTCGGTGAAGTGACACTTGGGGTCATCCCCGGGGTCGTCCGCGGCCCCTGGTGCGAAGCGAAGGATCTCCCGCGACAGGGGGATTCCTCGCTACGCTCGGAATGACGGCGAGCTGCCGGTCAATGCCCGCTGATCTTGCCCGTCGTCGCCGGGGCGTAGGTCAGCCGGTCGACATAGGCGATGCCGATCGCCGAGACGATGAAGGTCAGGTGGATGATGGTCTGCCACATCACGGCGGACTCGGTGAAGTTGGCCTTCGGTCCGCCGATGGCGCCCGCCTCGATGAAGGTGCGCAGCAGGTGGATCGAGGAGATGCCGATGATCGCCATCGCCAGCTTGATCTTCAACACGCTGGCGTTGACGTGGCTCAGCCATTCCGGCTGGTCGGGATGGCCCTCCAGTCGCATGCGCGATACGAACGTCTCGTAGCCGCCGACGATCACCATGATCAGCAGGTTGGAGATCATCACCACGTCGATCAGCCCGAGCACGATCAGCATGATCTCCTGCTCGGTGATCTTCATCGCCGTGGCCACCAAGTGCCACAGCTCCTTGATGAACAGGAACACGTAGACGCACTGCGCGACGATCAGGCCGAGATAGAGCGGCAGCTGCAGCCAGCGCGAACTGAAGATCAGCGCCGGCAGGATGGCGAGGCGGGGGCGGTCGTGTTGCGGGTCGGCCATGGAATCCGTCGAGGGTTGGTCGCGGCGCAACATCGTGGCTGGCACCGGCGATTTCAAGACGGATATCCGTGGTCAGAAAAAGAACCCCGAGGTCAGGAAATGGTAAGTGCCGATGGCGACGATGCCGGCCAGAATGGCGTAGTGGACGGCGCGATTGCCCCAGATCGTCTCTCGCTTCGACAGCTTCCAGGCGATCATCGCCGCCATCACGATGGCCACCGGGCCGGCGACCAGCGCGCCATAGTCGAGCGTGACGTCCTCGACGACGACGCCGTTGACCGTGCGCTTGGATGAGGTGGTGAAGCCGATCAGGTAGGTCCCCAGGGCTACGGCGAGCGCGACCCACTTGCCCTCCATATAGCTCATCACCTGGTCGTAGATGCTCGACATTCCCGGCGCCTCCTGTCTCTGACGGTAGTCTTGTCCAACAGTGGCGGCTTGTCATCGGTCGCGGACTGCGCGAGCCTGTCGCCATGACGCCGACCATCGTCCCCCGCGACCCCGCCCGCCCCGACTTCGCCGGTGAAGTCCGGGGCATCGACCTGCGTAAGAAGCTGATGCCGGACGAGGTGTCGGCGGTCGCCGCGGGCATGGACCACTACGCCGTGCTCGTGTTCCGCGATCAGGACATCGACGACGAGCAGCAGCTCGCCTTCAGCCGCAATTTCGGGCCGATGGAGACGGCGACCGGCGACATCGCCAGGCCGGAGGATCGTCGGCTCAGCATGGATGTCAACGACATCTCCAACCTCGACAAGCACGGCAACGTGCTGGCGCGCGACGATCGCAAGCGGCTGTTCAGCCTCGGCAACATGCTCTGGCACTCCGACTCCTCGTTCAAGGCGACGCCGGCCAAGTATTCAGCGCTCTCGGCGCGCGTGATCCCGGACAGCGGTGGCGACACCGAGTTCGCCGACATGCGCGCGGCCTGGGATACGCTCGATCAGGAGACCAGGGATCTGGTGCGCGACATGGTGACGGCGCACAGCCAGATCTTCTCGCGCGGCATCCTGGGTTTCACCGACTTCACCGACGAGGAGCGCGTGAAGTGGGCGCCGGTGCGCCAGCGTCTGGTGCGCCGTCACGAGTCGAGCGGCCGGCTGTCGCTCTACCTCTCCGCCCATATCGGCGGCATCGAGGGCTGGCCGGTGCCCGAGGCGCGCGCGCTGATCCGCGATCTCAGCGAGCACGCCACGCAGCGCCAGTTCGTCTACACCCATGTCTGGCGGCCGCACGATCTGGTGATGTGGGATAACCGCGCGACGATGCATCGCGCGCGGCGCTATGACGCCACCAAGGTGCGCGACATGCACCGCACGACCAACGCCGACAGCGCGCCGACGCTCGAGCAGGCCGGCCCGTAACCGTCGTGGTTCGTCGTCATTTTCCCTGGGCCCGCCTGCCCGACGACGAGCTGCTGAAGCTCAGGCTGAAGGACCTCAAGGTCCGCGTCGACGGCACCTGGCTGGAGGATTGCCTCGCCGAGCTGCACGGTGAGCTCGAGCAGCGCGGCATCGCCATAAAGCCGCACGCCTGGATCTCTGACGAGTGGTTCAGCCCCGACACCACGCCGGGCATCGCCGTCCCTTTCTATCTCGCCCATCCCAGGCTGATGCGCCTCGAGCGGCGCAAGATCATCGACGTCGAGGGCGGCACGATCCCGGAATGCATGAAGATCCTCCGGCACGAGGCGGGACACGTCGTGCGGCATGCCTATCAGCTCAACCGCCGGCGCCGCTGGCAGGAGCTGTTCGGTCCGTCGACCACGCGCTACCCGAAATATTACCGGCCCAATCCGGCGAGCAAGAACTACGTCCAGCATCTGCGCCTGTGGTACGCGCAGAGCCACCCCGACGAGGATTTCGCCGAGACCTTCGCCGTATGGCTGCGCCCGCGCTCGGACTGGCGGCGGCGCTACGCCGACTGGCCGGCGCTCAGGAAGCTCGAATACGTCGACGAGCTGATGCAGGCGATCGCCGGCGAACGGCCGCTGCTGACCAAGCGCCTGAAGGTCGACGCGCTGAGCGGCAACACGCGTACGCTGGAGGAGCACTACCGCGACAAGCAGGCGCGCTACGTCGTGGACACGCCCAAGACCTACGACCGGGACCTCACGCGCATCTTCTCCAGCGACCCGCGCCACGCGCGCTCGCCGGCGGCGTCGAGCTTCATCCGCCATCATCGCGCCGAGATCCGCCAGCTTGTGGCCAAGTGGACCGGCGAATACCAGCTGACGCTCGACGCCGTGCTCGACGCCATGATCGACCGCTGCCGCGAGCTGGGGCTGCGCGCGGTGGGCTCGCAGTCCAAGCTCAAGACGGACTTCACCGTGCTGCTGACCGCGCGCGCCGTGCACTCGCTCTACAGCCCCTCCCGCCGCGAATGGATCGCGATGTGACGGGATGTCTTCAATCGCGCCATCCTGAGCGGAGCGACGCGCGGCGTCGCGCGGTCGAAGGATCTTGTCTCCATGAACGGGGCCTCGGGTGTCGAGGCAAGGCCCTTCGCTTCGCCCAGGGCGACGGAGTTGCGTCATGAAACGCCTGCGCATCATTGTCCTGATGCATCCCGATCTGGTGCCGCCGGATAAGCTCGATGGCGTCGATCGCGAGACCGCGCCGTGGAAGACCGAGTACGACGTGGTCAGCACGCTGCGCGCGGCCGGCCACGACGTGAAGGCGCTGGGCGTGCAGCACGAGCTGCGGCCGATCCGCGACGCCACCGACTCCTTCAAGCCGCACGTCGTGTTCAACCTGCTGGAGCAGTTCCACGGCGAGACGGCCTACGACCAGAACGTCGCCTCCTATCTCGAGCTGGCGCGGGTGCCCTACACCGGCTGCAATCCGCGTGGCTTGATGATCGCGCGCGGCAAGGACTTGTCGAAGAAGCTGCTGACCTACCACCGCATCCCGGTACCGGCCTTCGCCGTCTTCCCGCGCGATCGCAAGGTCAAGCGGCCCAAGCGGCTCGAGCTGCCGCTGATCGTCAAGAGCTTGAGCGAGGACGCCTCGGTCGGCATCGCCCAGGCCTCGGTGGTCGACAGCGATGAGAAGCTGGCCGAGCGCGTCGCCTTCATCCACGAACGCATCGGCACCGACGCCATCGCCGAGCAGTACATCGAAGGCCGCGAGCTCTATGTCGGCGTACTGGGTGGCGGCGGGCGCCTGCATGTGCTGCCGGTATGGGAGATGGAATTCGGCGACCTGCCGGCCGGCGCCATCAACATCGCGACCGCCAAGGTGAAGTTCGATCCCAAGTACCAGCGGCGCCGCGGCATCGTGCAGGGCCCCGCGAAGGATCTCACCCCGGAGCAGACGCAGCGCATCCAGCGCATCGTCAAGCGCATCTGCCGCGTGCTGGTGCTCGACGGCTACGTGCGCATCGATTTCCGGCTGAGCGCGGCGGGCGTACCGTACTTCATCGAGGCCAACCCCAACCCCGAGATCGCGCTCGGCGAGGAATTCGCCGATGCGGCGAAGCACGGTGGGATGCCGTACCCGGCGCTGCTGCAACGCATCGTGGCGCTAGGCATGCGCCGCGGCATCGCGGTGGGAACCTAGGAGTACCGCATGCTCACGCTCTACTTCTGTCCTGGCACCAGCTCGATGGCGCCGCATATCGCGCTGCACGAGATCGGCGCGCCGTTCGAGACCCGCGCGATCTCGCTGCGCCAGAAGACCAACCGCACGCCCGAGTACCTCGCGCTCAATCCCGAGGGCAAGGTGCCGACCTTGATGATCGATGGCCGGCCGCTGACCGAGGTCGCTGCGATCCTGTTCTATCTCGCCCGGCGCTATCCCGACGCCAATCTGCTGCCGAGGGACGACATCGAGGCCGAGGCGCAGGTGGTGTCGTGGATGTCGTTCATCGCCGCCACGGTCCACCCCGCGCGGCGGCAGGGCCTGGAGCATGCGCGCGGTGTTTATTCCGTGGTCGACAAACGGCTCGGCGCGCGCACCTGGGCGGTGGGCGATCGCTTCTCGATCGCCGACATCCATCTCTTCCGCCTGTTCTGGCGCTTCAGCACATCGCTCAACCCCGAGCCGGGTGAGTTCCCGAACCTCGTCGCGCACTTCGACCGCGTGATGGCACGGCCGGCGGTGAAGAAGACGATCGAGGTCGAATCGGCGGTCGGCTACGAGCTTTAGACTTGAGGTTGCGGGCATGGTGGCCGACGTTTCCGCCGCGCGCCGAGCATACGCCGAGGACCTCGCGCGTCGCGGACCGATCACGCACACGCCGGCCCTGACGGCGGCCTTCGCGACGGTGCCGCGCGAGCGGTTCCTCGGCGCCGGTCCGTGGCGGATCATCGCGCCGCGCCGCGCCGGCAACGAGGTGTTCACCACGCCCGACGCCGATCCCGCGCAGCTCTATCGCGACGTGCTGGTCACCATCGACGCCGCGCGCGGCATCAATAACGGGCAGCCCAGCTTGTGGGCTCGGGCGTTCGACCGGCTTGGTCTTAGGCCTGGCGCGCGTGTCCTACACGTCGCGGCGGGAACCGGCTACTACAGCGCCATCCTCGCCGAGACGGTCGGCCCGACCGGCCGCGTCGTCGCTGTCGAGTACGAGGCCGATCTCGCCGAGCGGGCTCGCGCCAATCTCGAGCCGTGGCCGCAGGTCGCGGTCGTGCATGGCGATGGGCGTACGCACGATCCCGGTTTCGACGTCGATTGCATCGCGGTTTGCGCCGGCTCGACCCATCCCGCGCCGCTATGGCTCGATCGACTGGCCGATGGCGGCGTGCTGGTGATGCCGCTGACTGGCCGCTATGGCTGGGGCTTCATGCTGCGCGTCGAGCGGCGCGGCGGGACGTTCGCGGCGTCATCGGTGAGCGGCGTCGGCATCTACCCCTGCGCCGGCGGTCGTGACAGCGCGGCCGAAGGCAAGCTGCAGATGGCGCTCGACGGGTTGACGGGCAACACGCCGCCGATCACGGCGCTGCATCGCGGCGCGCCGGATACGAGCGGTCATCCGCGCATCTGGTATGCTGGACCGGGCTTCTGGCTCGAGGAGACGACATGAGACGCGTTCTGTTCTTCCTGCTGCTGTTCATCGCGGCGCCGGCTGTAGCCCAACCGGTGCGGCTGTACGACAACGCGTTGTCGTTCGATCTGCCGCCAGGCTTCCGGCCGATGACCGCCGCGGATATGGCGAAGAAGTATCCGTCTCAGCAGCCGCCGCAGCATGGTTATACCGACAGCGACAATCTCAGCGTGACAATCGTGGCGACGCGCAACGTCAATCCAGCCCACACGCCCGATAAGCTCAAGACCTTCGGCGAGACGGTCCAACGCAGCATTGGCGGGCGCACCGGGATCACGATGCATCGCCACGGCGTGATCACCATCGGTGCCGCCGAGTGGTACGCGCTGGACTTCGCCGCGCAGACGGCCGACGAGCCGGTCGAGAACCGCCTGCGGATCGGCGTCCGGCAAGGCTACGTCGTCGTCTTTTCGGTCAACGCCGTGACGCGCCTGTTCGCGCGGCGCGAGGCGGAGCTGCAGCGTGTGCTGGAGTCGCTGAAGCTCGACTGATCAGCCGGCGCCGCCGCCCATCGCCTTGGCCAGAGAGGCGTGGAAATCGTGCAGCCCCGGCTCGTTGCGGCCGAAGACGACGTGGTCCTGCGCGCCGCTGTGGAAGCCCTGCTGGATGGTGCGCGCCATCGGGAAGTCCTCGACCTGCACGGTGCCGCGCAGGATCTGCCAGTTCTTCTCCCACTTCTCGCGATCGGCCGGGCGCACCTCGCGCTCCGGGCTGATCAGCCAGGTGCGCACGATACAACGGTTGGGATCGGCGCCGTCGGGCACCGCCGTCCAGAACTCGACGTGGTCGCGCTGCCACACGACGATGGCGTTGGGAAACACGCGGTGGATGCCGACGATGTGGTCGCCGAGCTGGCGCTGCTCGATCGGCAGGTGGCGCACCGCGTCGTAACTCTTGCGCGGCGCCACGAACCTGCCGTGCCTGCCGAGCTGGTCGTAGATGCCGCCGCGGCCCTCGATGAAGCGGCCTACGGTTTTGTTGTGCAGATGCGGCACGTGGTAGAGCTCGAGGAAGGTGTCGACGACGAGCTTCCAGTTGAGCTGCTCGGGGTACTTCTCGAACCGGAAGACGCCGCCCTCGGCGATTTTCATTTCGGCCAGTACCGCGTTCATCGGCCCTAGGAAGGCCTCGATGTCGATCGCGCCGCCGTCGATCGGGCCGAGCCACACCAGCCCGTGGCGCTCGGCGACGGGCAGCGGCACCAGCGCGCGGCTGGCGCGGTCGATGCCGGTGAAGGCCTCCTGCTGCGGAATGTGGCGCAGGCTGCCGTCGCTGCCATAGACCCAGGAATGGAACTTGCAGGTGAAGGTGGCCTTGTGGCCGGCCTCCTCGTCGACCACGCGGCAGCCGCGGTGGCGGCAGACATTGTGGAAGGCGGCGAGGGCGCCATCGGCCTGGCGCACGATCAGGGCGGAGACGCCGTCGATATCGACGGTGCGGAAGTCGCCGGGGCGGGCCAGCTCGGCCGAGGCGGCGACGATCAGCGGCTGGCGGCGGAACAGCAGGCCGCGCTCGCGCCTCAGATGCTCGGCGTCGATGTAGTGCGACACCGGCTGACGGTACTCGCTGTCGGCCATCATCGTCGTATTGGCCGCCAGCAATCCGGCGATCTGCTCGCCCAGCCGGCGTTCGGTCGCGACGTCCATAAAACTCTCCTCCGCTGGCCGCATGATGACGCAGGCCGGGCCGGCAGGGCAATATGGTGGGCTGGAAGGCGACGGAGGAACGAGCTCGATGAAAGTGTTGTTCTGCGGCGATATCGTCGGGCGCAGCGGGCGAGATGTGGTGCTGCGCGAGGTGCCGCGGCTGCGCGCGACCCTCGGCCTCGATTTCGTCGTGGTCAACGGGGAGAACTCGGCCGCCGGCTTTGGCATCACCGCCAAGATCTGCGCCGAGCTCCATGCCGGCGGCGTCGACGTGATCACCGGTGGAAACCATTCCTGGGACCAGAAGGAGGTCATGGCGCATATCGCGCAGGACAAGCGATTGCTGCGGCCGATCAACTTCCCGCCCGGCACGCCGGGCTGGGGCGCCAATGTCTACGACGCCGCCAAGCGCCAGAAGGTGCTCGTGATCAACGTGATGTGCCGGCTGTTCATGGACGCGCTCGACGATCCCTTCCGCGCGCTCGACGCCGAGTTGGCCAAGCACCGGCTGAAGGGCACGGCGGATTTCATCCTGGTCGACGTCCATGGCGAGGCGACGAGCGAGAAGCAGTCGATCGGCCATTTCCTCGACGGCCGTGTCAGCGCGGTGGTCGGCACGCACAGCCACGTCCCCACAGCCGATTCCTGGATTCTGCCTGGCGGCACGGCCTATCAGACCGACGCCGGCATGTGCGGCGATTACGACTCGGTGATCGGAATGAAAAAGGAGATCGCCGTGCAGCGCTTCATCCGCAAGATTCCGGGCGAGCGCCTGGCGCCGGCGGAGGCTGAGGGCACGCTGTGCGGCGTGTTGATCGAGAGCGACGACACCACAGGCCTGGCCCGCTCTATCCAGCCCGTGCGCATCGGTGGACGGCTGCCAGCGACCGTCATCGGCGCGCCATGATCGGGGTTTAGGCGTCGATCGTGAAATGAGCGGATACTTCGGACACGATCCGTTCCGATTTCTCCACCAGTTGTAGGTGATCAGGGGCGCCGATCACTATATCCGGTATGGTGGAGACTCTTGTTGACGTGACCCGAAAAAGAATCAAAAGTCATTGTTATTGAACGGTTTTTTCTTAAATCGTTCGCCGAATTTCCCAGTTAGAGGGGGCGTCGGAACCAAGGTTCCGACGTTTTTTAGGCGGGGGTCTCTGACCCCCGCCCTTTTTTTGTTTTCAACGCCAAGCTGTGGAAAAACCTAGGGGATATCCACCACGACGTGGCCGATCTTGCTGCCGTCCTCGACGGTGCGATGGGCTTCGGCGGTCTTCGCCAGCGACACGCGCGCGGCGACATTGAACAGCGCGTTGCCGTTCGCGACCCAGCGTTCGATGTCACGGAAGCACTGCGCGCGCTGAAGCGGCGTGATGGTGTAGACCAGCACCGGCCGCAGCACGACGTTCTTCACGATCGAGGCGAAGAACGGCAGATCGGCGGTGGGCGCCTTCGAGCCGTAATAGGCCAGCACACCCTCCGGCTTCAGCATCGCCAGGTCCATCAGCAGGTTCTCGCCCAGCTCGACCTCGACGATGCGATCCACGCCACGACCGCCTGTGATCGCCTTCACGCGCTCCGCGACGTTCTCGCCGCGATAGTTGATGACGTGATGCGCGCCCGCGGCACGGGCGTGCGCCACCTTGGCCTCGCCGCTCACCGTGGCGATAACCTCGGCGCCGGCCCAGCGCGCGAGCTGCACGGCGTAGTGGCCGACGACACCCGCGCCGCCCGAGACCAGCACGGTCTGCCCGGTGGGCGAGCCGTCGGCGAACAGGCAGCGATGCGCGGTCATCACCGGGATGCCCAGGCATGCGCCCTGCGCGTCGTCGAGCCCCCGGGGCAACGGCACCGCGAACTCGGCGGGCAGCGCGCAGAGTTCCGCCGCCGTGCCGCCGGCGCGCAGATAGGCGGCGTTGAACACCCAGACGCGCTCGCCGACGCGCGAGGCGGGCACGCCCGCACCGACGGCGACGATCTCGCCCGCGCCATCGCTGTGCGGCACCTGTCGTTTGAGCGTCATCTTCGCGCGCAACCCCATGCGACTCTTCACGTCGGACGGATTGACCGCCGAGCTGCGCATGCGCACCACGACCTCGCCCGTAGCAGGCGTGGGATCGGGCATGTCACCGACCACCAACACCTCGTCGGCCGGCCCATTGCGCTCGTACCAGCATGCTTTCATCGCTTCACTCCTCCCGCGACCAGGGCCCGCGCCTTGGCGCGGATCTCCTCGTCGGCACGGCTCGCGTCGCCGCTGTCGAAAGGCGGTTGTGGGTCGTATTCGATGGCGAGTTGCATCCCGCGCGCCGTCGTCTCGTCCGTGAGTTCGGCGGCGAGCGTCAGCGCCATATCGATGCCGGCGGAGACGCCGGCGGCGGTGATCACCTTGCCGTCGCGCACGACGCGCGCGTTGGCCGGCGTGGCGCCGAACTTCTCCAGCGACTTCATCGCCCCCCAATGCGTCGTGGCGCGCTTGCCCGCGAGCAACCCGGCGGCGCCCAGGATCATCGCGCCGGTGCAGACCGAGGTCGTCCAGCGCGTCGTGGCGTCGATCGCGCGCACCCAATCGAGCGTGCACGCGTCACTGAGCTGCGGCAGCACTTTGGTGGTGCCAGGCACGACCAGCACGTCGGCCGCGGCGACCTGGGTGAACGGCAGCGTGTCGTCGAAGACCAAGCCGGTATCGGTCCGTACCCGTGCGCCGAAGCGGCTGGCGGCCACGGCCTGGACTCCCGGCAGGCGCCAGAGCACTTCCCACGGCCCGATGGCGTCGAGCGTGGTCATGTCGTCGTAGAACAGGAAGGCGATGCGCATGGCCGCCTCCGATATGCTAGAAAGCGCCACTAGGCAACCAACCAAGCAAGCATCCCTCGAACCATGGCCGGCCATTCACAGTTCAAGAACATCATGCACCGCAAGGGCGCTCAGGACGCCAAGCGGGCCAAGGTCTTCACCAAGCTTCTGCGCGAGATCACCACGGCAGCCAAGCAGGGGCTGCCCGACCCGGCGGCCAATCCGCGCCTGCGCGCCGCCGTGATCGCCGCGCGCGCCGGCAACATGACGCGCGACACCATCGAGCGCGCCATCAAGCGCGCCTCGGGTGTCGGCGGCGAGGCCGACTACGTGGAGATGCGCTACGAGGGCTACGGCCCGGGCGGCGTGGCGCTGATCGTCGAGGCGCTGACCGACAACCGAAACCGTACCGCGTCGGACGTGCGCTCGACCTTCACCAAGTACGGCGGCAACATGGGCGAGAGCAACAGCGTCTCCTTCATGTTCGACCGCGTGGGCGAGTTCAAATTCCCGCTCACCGTCGGTGGCGCCGACGACGTGATGGAGAAGGCGATCGAGGCCGGCGCCGAGGACGTGCAGAGCGTCGAGGGCGAGGAGGGCTATCACGAGATCACCTGCGCCCAGGACGATTTCGCCGCCGTGCGCGAGGCGCTCGAGAAGTCGCTCGGCCAGCCGAGCAGCGCCAAGATCGTCTGGCGGCCCAAGACCACGGCGCCGATCGAGGGCGAGCAGGCGCAGAGCCTGTTCAAACTGATCGAGCAGCTCGAGGACAACGACGACGTGCAGAACGTCTACGCCAATTTCGAGATGTCCGACGCCACCATGGCGAGCCTGGCAGGGTAGGGACGTCCTCCATGCGCCTGATCGGTCTCGACCCTGGACTGCGCAACACCGGCTGGGGTGTGATCGAGTCGGAGGGCAGCCGTCTGCGTTTCGTGGCCTGTGGCGTCGTGCACTCCGACGACGCGCTGTCCCTGGCCGAGCGGCTGTGCCAGCTCTTCGATGGCGTGAGCGACGCGATCCGGGAGTGGCGACCGGTGGAAGCGGCGGTCGAGGAGACCTTCGTCAACAAGAACCCCAACTCGACGCTCAAGCTCGGCCAGGCGCGCGGCGCGGTGCTGATGGCGCCGGCCAAGCTCGGGTTGGCGGTGATCGAGTACGGCGCCAACCACATCAAGAAATCCGTGGTCGGTGTCGGCCACGCCGAGAAGCAGCAGGTCGAGCTGATGGTCTCGCGCCTGCTGCCCGGTGTGAGCGCCACCGCCGACGCCGCCGATGCGCTCGCCGTCGCGATCTGCCACGCCCATCACCGCCGCACCGGCCGCAAGTGGGTCGAGGGCAAGGTGCAGGCCGGCGCCGAAGGCGGCGAGGTCGGCGCGGTACGTGGCGGACGCGTCGGCGCGGGCCGCGGCAAGAGCGGCTTGCGCGGCTCGCAAGCCGAATGGGAGCGCGCCATGCTGGCACGGGCGACCAAAAGATGATCGGCAGGCTGCGCGGCACCATCGAGCAGGTTGAAGAGGATGCCTGCGTCGTCGACGTCAACGGCGTGGGCTACGTCGTGCATGCCTCTGCGCGCACCCTGCGCGAACTCTCTCCGGGCGTCGAAGCTCGGCTGCTGGTCGAGACCGTGGTGCGCGAGGACGCGATCCTGCTCTACGGCTTCATCGCCGGGTCCGAGCGCGACTGGTTCCGCATCCTCACCACAGTGCAAGGCGTCGGTGCCAAGGTGGCGTTGTCGCTGCTTTCCACGCTGGCGCCCGACGAACTCGCCTCGGCCATCGTCGCGCAGGACAAGGCCTCGCTGAACCGCGCGGCGGGCGTCGGCCCCAAACTCGCCGCGCGCCTGACTACCGAGCTCAAGGACAAGGCCACGCAATGGGGCGCGATCCCCGGCGCGCGCGCCACGACCGCACCGAAGGCTGACTCGCCCGTGTCCGCGCCCTCCGCCAACGAAGACGCGATCTCCGCCCTGGTCAATCTCGGCTACAAGCGCATGGAAGCCTTCGGCGCCATCGCCCGCGTCGCCCAGCGCCTGGGCGCCGACGCCAAGATCGACGCGCTCATCCGCGAGGGGCTGCGCGAACTGGCGCGTTGATTACTCTCTCCTCCTCGGGAGAGCGATTGCATATCACTGGACTGTCTTTGTCCTACCTTTCCCCTCCGGGGGAAGGTAGTGGCGCTCGGAACGGCGTGGTAAAGAGCACCTGACTGAACCCTCCGCCCTGCCGTCCGGGGCCAATCGCGTCGAAACGACCGCATCAGATGACCGCCAAGGATTCCGACCGCCTGATCTCCCGCGCCAAGGGCGAGGAAGACGCCGCAGAGCTGAAGCTGCGGCCGCAGGCGCTCGACGATTTCGTCGGCCAGAAGCAGGTGCGCGAGAACCTCAAGGTGTTCATCTCCGCCGCCCGCGCGCGTGGCGAGCCGCTCGACCACACGCTGTTTCATGGGCCGCCGGGCCTAGGCAAGACGACCTTGTCGCAGATCGTGGCGAAGGAGATGGGCGCGGGCTTTCGCGCCACGTCGGGGCCGGTGATCGCCAAGGCCGGCGACCTCGCCTCGATGCTGACCAATCTCGAGCGCGGCGACGTCTTCTTCATCGACGAGATCCATCGCCTCAATCCCGCGGTCGAGGAGATCCTCTATTCTGCGATGGAGGACTTCCAGCTCGACATCATGATCGGCGAGGGACCGGCAGCGCGCTCGGTGCGCATCGATCTGCCGCCGTTCACCTTGGTCGGCGCCACGACGCGTTCGGGCCTGATGACCACGCCCTTGCGCGAGCGCTTCGGCATTCCGATGCGCATGGATTTCTATACCGCCGACGAGCTCGAGACGATCGTGCGCCGCGCCGCGCGCGTGCTGAAGATCGAGATGAACGACGATGGCGCCGCCGAGATCGCCAAGCGCAGCCGCGGCACGCCGCGCGTCGCCAACCGCCTGCTGCGCCGCGTGCGCGACTTCGCCTCGGTCGCCGATCACGGCGTCGTCACCGCCAAGATCGCCGACGCGGCGCTCAAGCGACTCGAGGTCGACGCGCTGGGCCTCGACCTGATGGACCGGCGCTATCTGGGCTGCATCGCCGAGAAATACGGCGGCGGGCCGGTGGGCGTCGAGACCTTGTCGGCGGCGCTGTCGGAGGAGCGCGACGTCATCGAGGACGTGATCGAGCCATACCTCATGCAGCTCGGCCTGCTGATGCGCACGCCGCGCGGGCGCATGCTGGCCGAAGGTGGCTGGAAGCATATCGGCCTGCCTGTGCCCAAGACGACACGCACGCAGCTCGACCTGCTGGATCGCGAGACCGAGTCGTGAGCGGTCTGTCATCCCGGGCGCAGCGAGGGATCTATCCTTTGCAGCCTGGATCCCTCGCTGCGCTCGGGATGACAGGACGGGCGGGCGCGATATGACCGCCAAGGCCCATATCCTGCCGCTGCGCGTCTACTACGAGGACACCGACGCCGCCGGCGTCGTCTATCACGCCAACTACCTGCGCTTTATGGAGCGCGGGCGCGCCGAGTTCCTGCGCGAGCTTGGCCACGATCTCACAGCGCTGCGCGCGGGCAGCGGCATCAACTGGGCGGTGAAGCGGCTCGCCATCGAGTACATCGCGCCCGGACGGCTCGACGATGCGCTGCTGGTGGTGACCACGGTTGAGGCGTTGCGCGGCGCGTCGGTCGATCTGCGCCAGCAGGTGAAGCGCGGCGACACGATGTTGACCGATTCGACGCTGACACTGGTGTGCATGAATGAAGCGGGCCGTCCGGTTCGCCTGCCGTCCGACGCACGGCGGGCGCTCGGTGAGCGAACGACCGCGGATCGCGACGACGTGACGCCCGATTGATCAACAAAAACAACGCGGTGTTGCCGAAATGCAACGGGCGGCGCCGCCAAGGTGCCATATTCTGCCGCTAACCCCTCTCTCCCTCTTGGAGCTCGCATGGATCCGGTGATCTTTCTCGCGCAGGTGACGCCGGCACCGGCGCCCGCGCCCGTTCCCTCGGTACCGCTCACCCCGCCGCCCGGCACTGGCGCGGCCGCCACCGCGTTCGGCGGCCAGGCGATCGACGTCAGCTTCGTCGGCATGTTCATGCACGCCCATATCGTCGTGCAGATCGTGATGATCATGTTGCTGCTCGCCTCGGTGTGGTGCTGGGCGATCATCTTCGAGAAGACCATCCGGCTGCGCGCGCTGCGCAAGAAGGCCGACGAATTCGAGAACACGTTCTGGTCGGGCGTTTCACTCGACGACCTCTACGATCGTGTCGGCGCCAAGCCCAGCGATCCGCTGGGCAGCGTCTTTGCCTCGGCGATGCGGGAGTGGCGCCGCACCTTGTCGAAAGGCCTCGCGCAATCGGCGGCGACGCGCGCCAATCTGCGCGCGCGTATCGAGCAGGTGATGACCGTCACCGTGCAGCGCGAGATGGAGGCCATCGAGAAACGCATGACCTTCCTCGCCTCGACCGGCGCGGCGGCGCCCTTCGTCGGCCTGTTCGGCACGGTGTGGGGCATCATGACCGCCTTCCAGGGCATCGCGATCTCCAAGAACACCTCGCTCGCGGTCGTGGCGCCGGGCATCGCCGAGGCGCTGTTCGCGACGGCCCTGGGACTCGTCGCGGCGATCCCCGCGGTGCTCGCCTACAACAAGATCAGCAGCGATATCGGGCGCTTTGGCCAACGACTCGAGAATTTCGCCGTCGAGTTTGGCACCATACTCTCGCGTCAGCTCGAGGAGGCCGCCTGATGGCCATCTCGATGTCTGGCGGCAGTGGCGGCATGCGTGGCGGCAGGATGCGCCGGCGCATGTACACGCCGATGTCGGAGATCAACGTCACGCCCTTCGTCGACGTCATGCTGGTGCTGCTGATCATCTTCATGGTCGCCGCGCCGCTGATGAATGTCGGCGTGCCCGTCGATCTGCCCAAGACCAGCGCCGACCCGATCACCGGCCAGGACGAGCCGCTGGTGGTCACCATCGACGCCAAGGGCGAGATCTATCTCGGCGAGACCAAGTACAGCGCCGACGACCTCGTGGCCAAGCTGCGCGCGGTGCAAAAAGAGAAGCCAGACCAGCGTGTCTTCGTGCGCGGCGACAAGGCGATCAACTACGGCAAGGTGATGGAGATCCTGGGCGTGCTGCGCGCCGCCGGTTTCCCCAAGGCCGGCCTGGTCGGCGACCTGTCGACGCCGCCGGCCGGCGGTGCGCCCGCGGGTGGCGCGTCGGCACCGGCCAAGCCGCCCGTACCGGCTGCGGCGCCGGCCAAGAAGTGATCGCGCGAGGGTGAGACCCGGCGATGAACGGACGCGGCAGCGGCACAGGCGACATCGGCACACCGGCCATCGTGTCGGCGAGCCTGCATGTCGTTGTGCTGGCGTTCGCTATCTTCGGTCTGCCGAGCTTCACCAAGCCGCTCGTTGAGCAGCCGGCGGAGGTCGAGATCATCGACGCCTCGGAGATCGGCAAGCACAGCGCCGCGCCCAAGGTCGCGCCGCCCACGCCTCAGGACAAGGCCCTGCCGCAGAAGGACGAGCCGACGCCGCCGACGCCCATGAAGTCGCCGGATCCGGCCGCTGCGCCACCGCCGCCCACGCCGCCCAAGCCGCAGCTCGCCGACGCGCTGCCGCCACCACCGCCGCCGCCGCCTCCGCCGACGATCCCCAAGGTCGAGACGCCCAAGCCGCCGGAGCCGCCGAAGGTGCCGGATCCGCCAAAGGTCGCCGACGCGGAGCCGCTGAAGCCCAAGCCGCCGGAGCCACCCAAGCCCGAGCCCAAGCCGCCCGAGCCACCGCCGCCTCAGCCCAAGCCACCTGAGCCGCCGAAGCCGAAGCCACCGGAGCCGCCGAAACCACCGGCGCCGCCCAAGCCGCCGCCGCCCGCGCCCAAGCCCAAGGCGCAGTCGCTCGACGACATCCTCGCCGACGCCTCGAAGACGCCGGCGCCACCGACCCCCAATATCGATCGTCGCAACGCACCGGTCGGCCGCTCCGATCCGCAGGCCAAGCCCAACCCGCAGCCGCCGGCGCGCGGGCCGCAGACGGCCAGCGTTAACGCGCCCAAGCTGACCCAGAGCGAGGAATGGGCGGTGGTGCAGAAGATCCGGCCGTGCTGGAACCCGCCGCTGGGGGCTAAGGACGCTGACAAGCTGGCCATCGAGATCGCCGGTTCGATCGGCCGCGACGGTCGCGTGCTGGAGGCCAAGATCGTCGACGAGAGCCGCATGCGCGACAGCTTCTACGCCGCCGCCGCCAACGCAGCCCTGCGCGCCACGCTCAACCCGCGCTGCCAGCCCTGGCCGCTGCCGCCCGAGAAGTACGAGACGTGGAAAACCTTCCGCTTCACCTTCGATCCCCGGTTTTTCTGACGCCGATGATCGCCTATGAAGACCATGCGACCTGAGCCAATGAGGAGCGCGATGAGCCCCCGAACGACGCTTCGCACCCTGCTGACCGCCGTGCTGGCACTGCTGATCGCGCTGCCAGCCGCGGCCGAACTGCGCCTGCGCATCACGCCCGGCGCCAATCCACCGCCGATGCCGATCGCCATCACCGATTTCGTCGGCGATCCAGCGGGCGCGCAGATCTCGCAGGTGATCGCCGCCGACCTCGAACGCTCCGGCCTGTTCCGCATCGTCGACAAGGGCGCCTTCATCGAGAAGATCACCGATCCCAACCGCGCGCCACGTTTCGCCGACTGGCGCCAGATCGGCGCCGACGCGCTGGTCGTGGGCTCGGCCAACATGACCGCCGACGGCCGCCTGCAGGTCGCCTTCCGGCTGTGGGACGTAGCCGCCGGCACGCAGGCCGCGGGCTTGAGCTACTTCACCCAGCCGCAGCACTGGCGCCGCGTCGCGCACATCATCGCCGACCAGATCTTCAAGACCATCACCGGCGAGGAGGGCTTCTTCGATACCCGCGTCGTCTACGTCGCCGAAAGCGGCCCGGGCAACGCCCGCGTCAAGCGGCTCGCGATCATGGACCAGGACGGCGCCAACAACCGCTTCCTCACCGACGGCCGCTCGCTGGTGCTCACGCCGCGCTTCTCGCCGACGCTGCAGGAGATCGTCTACATGTCCTATCAGGGCGGCTCGCCGCGCGTGTACATCATGAACGTCGACAGCGCGCGTCAGGAGCTGCTGGGCAACTTCCCCGGCATGACCTTCGCGCCGCGCTTCTCACCCGACGGCAACCGCGTGGTGATGAGCCTGGAGCGCGACGGCAACTCCGACATCTATGTGATGGACGTGCGCTCGCGCTCGATCAACCGGCTCACCAACCATCCCGCGATCGACACCTCGCCGAGCTTCTCGCCCGAAGGCGACAAGATCGTCTTCAACTCCGATCGTGGCGGCAGCCAGCAGATCTATGTCATGAGCGCCGGCGGCGGCGAGCCGACCCGTGTCAGCTTCGGCACCGGCCGCTACACGACGCCGGTATGGTCGCCGCGCGGCGACTACATCGCCTTTACCAAGCAGGATGGTGGCAGCTTCTCGATCGGCGTCATGCGGCCCGACGGCAGCGGCGAGCGCGTGCTGGCGACCAGCTATCTCGACGAGGGCCCGACCTGGGCGCCCAATGGCCGCTATCTGATGTTCTTCCGCCAGGCGCCCAACGCGCGCGGTCAGGCCGGCGCGGTGCGCCTGTTCATGGTCGATATCACGGGCCAGAACCTGCGGCCTGTCCCAACCGCCGGCGATGCCTCCGATCCCGCCTGGTCGCCGCTTATTCCACAATAGGGCAGAACTATGGCAATTGAGGCAAGATAGTGGCATCTTGAAACAGTACCCGCTCCGGACTAGATGCTGCCCGGGGTGTGGCGCGTAGTTCGAGTCACATGAGGAAGGCGTGGGTAAGACGGTTACCCATTTTAACTGACCGTCCCAAGCGTGAAGAGACGTGGCGGCGCCCCCGCTGTCGCGCAGGAGAGAAAACAATGCGATTGAAGATGCTCGGCGCCGTCGGCGTCATCCTGCTTGCAGCGGCTTGCACCAACCCAGACCGCCCCGACACCGCGGCCACTGGCCGGGCGGCGCCCGGTTCGGTCGCCGAGTTCCAGCAGGTGGTCGGCGATCGCGTGTTCTTCGACCTCGATAGCTCGCAGTTGCGCCCCGACGCGCGCGAGACGCTGACCAAGCAGGCCACCTGGCTGAAGCAGTACACCAACTACGCCGTCACCGTGGAAGGCCATGCCGACGAGCGCGGCACGCGCGAGTACAACTTGGCGCTGGGCGCCCGCCGCGCCCAGACGATCTCCAGCTACCTCGCCGCGCAGGGCCTGCCGGCCACCCGTATGAAGACCATCAGCTACGGCAAGGAGCGCCCCGAAGTGGTCGGCTCCGACGAAGGCGCCTGGTCGCGCAACCGCCGCGGCGTGACCACGCTGCAATAGTCGCTCGCGCGACTCCGGATAGCGCCGGCTGGCACACGCCAGCCGGCGTCTTTCGTTTCTTGAGGCCGCGCCGCTGACACGACGCGGCGCCAACGGCGAAAGCCACGAGGCGGGCGAGCCCGCGCCACGCTTTCGGCGCAGTTGCCTGCGAGCGTGCGGCCATGGATAGTTCGGGTATCGAATGGGCGCGCCGATCCCCCTGGCGCGGCCTCGCGCGACGGAGCGATCGGATGTCGAGGTGGCTCGCGGCGGGCCTTCTGGCCCTGCCGCTGATGGTCGGCGCCGCCGGCCTCGCCGCGGCGCAAAGCGGCCGCGGCCAATACTACGACGACCGTCTCAACGAGATGGAACGGCTGCTGACCCAGCAGACCGGACAGATCGAGCGGCTGCAGCGCCAGATCCAGCAGCTCAACCAGACCATCGAGAAGATGCAGACGGATTACGACTACCGCCTGCAGCAGGTCGAAGGTGGCCGGGGCGGTGCCCGCCCCCCCGCGCCACGCCCGGTGGCCGGCCCGCCGCCGGGCGGTGAGCCGGGCGGCCCGCGCAACCTCGCCCCGCCCGGTCCGCAGACCGCCGCCGCGCCGCCACAGCCGGGCGGCGGGGTACCGTTGAACCCGCCGGCGATGGGCGGGCCGGAGAGCGCCTACAACGAGGCGCTCGATCTGATGGGGCGCAACGACTACGCCGGCGCCGAACGCGCGCTGCGCGGCTTCATCCAGCGCTATCCGCAGCACGCCCTGACCGGCAACGCGCAATACTGGCTGGGCGAGACCCATTACGCTCGCAAGGACTACAATGGCGCCGCCTCGGCCTTCGCCGTGGCCTACAAGACCTATCCGCGCAGCCCCAAGGCGCCCGACAGCCTGCTCAAGCTCGGCATGTCGCTGCAGGCCCAGGGCAAGACGGAGCAGGCATGCACGGTCTATGGCCAGCTCAACCAGCTCTTCCCCAACTCGGCCGATATCATCAAACGCCGCGTCGCCGCCGAGCGCCAGCGCAGCAATTGCGGTTGAGTTTCCCTTCCCTCGGGGAAAGGTAACGCCTTGGCGGCGGGCCGGCCGTCCCGCATGATGCGGCGATGGCCGGGGCAAAGACGAGAATCGAGGACGACGAGCCGCCTGTCGGCGCGGTGGAATTCGCCGCGCTGATGCGGCCGTTCGAGCCGTTCGAAGGGCGCCCGCGCTTGGCCGTGGCGGTGTCCGGCGGGCGCGACTCGCTGGCGTTGGCGCTCTTGGCGCGCGAATGGGTGCGTCAGCGCGGCGGCGAGCTGGTGGCGCTGGTGGTCGACCATGCGCTGCGTCCCGAGAGCGCGGCCGAAGCCGAGCAGGTGCGCCTGAGCCTGGCGTCGATCGGCATCGAGGCCCATGTCTTCCGCCTGCGCTGGCAGCGCCGACCGAGTTCGGGCCTGCAGGAGGCGGCGCGGGCGCGGCGCTATCGCATCCTGCGTGACTGGTGCGGCGAGCAGGGCGTGCTGCATCTGCTGTTGGCGCATCAGGCCGACGACCAGGCGGAGACTTATGTGCTGCGTAAGGAACGCGACAGCGGTCCCGACGGGCTGGCCGGCATGTCGGCCTGCGTCGAGTTCCCCGAGGTGCGCGTGCTGCGGCCTTTGCTGCCGGTGCCGCGCGCGCGGCTGTCGGCGACGCTGAAGGCGCGGCGCCAGCCCTGGATCGACGATCCGAGCAACCAGGATCCGGCCTATCGCCGCGCCCGGCTGCGCATCGAGGGCCTGCCGTCGCCGCGCGACTCGCTGTTGCGACGCGTCGACCAGGCGGCCGCCAAGCGGGTGATCAACGAACGCGCCGTCGCTGAGGCCCTGATCGATCTGGCCCAGCCGCATCCCCTGGGCGCGGTGTTCGTCGATCCCCAGGCGCTGCGCGCTTTGCCCAAGGCGGTGGCGGCGAACGCCCTGTCGCGCATTGTCGCCATGGTGTCGGGGGGCGAACACGAGCCGCGCGGCGAGCGGCTGGTGGCCGCGCTCGAGCATCTGCGTGCCAACGCCCCCAAGGCCGGCAGGGCGTCGGCTGAGCCGCCCCCGGGCACGACGGTCGGCGGCTGTCGTATCGTCTGGCGCGGCAACCAGTGGCTGGTGGCGCGCGAGGCCGCCTCGATCCACGATCGCGCCGAGTGGCGCGGCGATTCGTCGATGGAGTGGGATGGGCGCTTCCTGGTCGGCGAGCGCATCCCGGCCGGCGGCGGGCTGTCGCTGACCGATGAATGGACCGGCCGGCACGGCGTGCCCGGCAGGGGCTGGCAGACCGAGGCCATCCTCAGGCTCTATCCGCTGTCGGTGAGCCAGAACCTCAAGCGGGCGCGGCTGCCGTCGGTGATCGCCAATGCCTATCCCCTGGCGCCGCTGGCCGAGCCCGATGTGGCGCGCTGGCGGCCGGCCGCCGAGGCCGCGTGGCCGGCGACCACAGGCCTGTCGGTGATCCTCGCGGGCTCGCCCGCGGTGCGCTGGGACGAGCGGGTGGTGCCCCTGGTGCTGCGCGGGGCGGCCGCCGCCCTGGTCCAGCCGGTACTGCCCGGGGCCGGTCAGGGCGCCGCGGCACCCCCGATTGCGCTCTCTAAATTCCTGCCCGTCGCGGTGTTTCGCCCGCGCCGGCCGCTGCTGGGCGCATTGTTTTTTCCTTGTTTTGCCGCCGACGAAGCCCAATTAGTGAAGCGATAGCGGAACTTCCCGAGCAACGGACGAACGTCACCCCATGTTCAATCGCAATGCGGCCCTTTGGGTCGTGATCGCGCTGCTGCTGGTACTGCTCTACACCGTCTTCCAGGGCGGCGTGGGGCGCAGCGGCATGTCGCAGATCTCCTACTCCGACTTCCTGAAGTCGGTCGATGCCGGGCAGGTCGCCTCGGTCAAGATCCTGAGCGGCCAGAACGGTGCCACGATCACCGGCACCTTCCGCGACAGCGCCCGCGGCGCGGGCGGGTTCACCAGCTACGCGCCCAATGACGGTCGGCTGGTCGAGCGGCTCGAGGGCAAGGTCGACCGCATCGAAGCGGGCCCTGCCGAGGAGACGGTCAATCTCGGCGGCATGCTGGTGAACTGGCTGCCGCTGCTGATCCTGGTCGGCGTCTACATCTTCTTCATGCGACAGATGCAGGGTGGCGGCGGCCGCGGCGGTGCCATGGGCTTCGGCAAGAGCCGCGCGCGGCTGCTGACCGAGAAGCACGGGCGGGTCACCTTCGACGACGTCGCCGGCATCGACGAGGCCAAGGGCGAGCTCGAGGAGATCGTCGACTTCCTCAAGGACCCGCAGAAATTCCAGCGCCTGGGCGGCAAGATCCCCAAGGGCTGCCTGCTGGTCGGCCCGCCGGGCACTGGCAAGACCTTGCTGGCGCGCGCCATCGCCGGCGAAGCCAACGTGCCGTTCTTCACCATCTCCGGCTCGGACTTCGTCGAGATGTTCGTCGGCGTCGGCGCCTCGCGCGTGCGCGACATGTTCGAGCAGGCCAAGAAGAACGCGCCCTGCATCATCTTCATCGACGAGATCGACGCCGTCGGCCGTCACCGCGGCGCTGGCCTCGGCGGCGGCAACGACGAGCGCGAGCAGACGTTGAACCAGCTGCTGGTCGAGATGGACGGCTTCGAGGCCAACGAGGGCGTGATCCTGATCGCCGCCACCAACCGGCCCGACGTGCTCGATCCGGCGCTGCTGCGGCCCGGCCGCTTCGACCGCCAGGTCGTGGTGCCCAATCCCGACATCGGCGGGCGCGAGAAGATCCTCAAGGTCCACCTGCGCAAGGTGCCGATCGCGCCCGACGTCGATCCCCGCGTCGTCGCCCGCGGCACGCCGGGCTTCTCCGGCGCCGATCTCGCCAACCTGATCAACGAGGCCGCGTTGCGCGCCGCCCGCCTGGGCAAACGCCTGGTGACGATGATCGACCTCGAATACGCCAAGGACAAGGTGCTGATGGGCACCGAGCGCCGCTCGATGGCGATGACCGAGGAGGAAAAGCGGCTGACTGCGTATCACGAGGCCGGCCACGCGCTGGTCGCGCTGCATGTGCCGAAGGCTGATCCGCTGCACAAGGTGACGATCATCCCGCGCGGCCGCGCTCTGGGCGTGACCATGCAGCTGCCGGAGCGCGATTCGCTCAGCTACAGCAAGCTGTTCATGGAATCGCGGCTGGCGATCGTGTTTGGTGGCCGCGTCGCTGAGCAGATCGTCTTCGGCGAGGAGAATGTCACCACGGGCGCCGCTTCCGACATCCAGCAGGCGACGCAGATGGCGCGCGCCATGATCACCGCCTATGGCATGTCGGATAAGCTGGGTCGCGTGCGCTACCAGGCCAACGAGCAGGAGGTTTTCCTCGGCCACTCGGTGACCCAGACGCAGAACATCTCCGAAGCCACGGCGCAGATCATCGACGACGAAGTGCGTCGCCTGATCGAGGAAGGCGAGACCAAGGCGCGAACCATCCTGACCGAGCACCGCACCGATCTCGAGGCCTTGGCCAGGGGCTTGCTCGAATACGAGACGCTCTCCGGGGAAGAGGTCAACGCACTGCTGCGTGGCGAGAAGATCGTGCGCGATGACCCTGGCGCGCCCAGCGGCACGCCCGGCACCAAGCCGCGGCGCGCCTCGGTGCCGACCAGCGGCCCGACCCCGCCACGCGACGCCGGCGATCCGGCGCCTCAGCCGGGGGCGTGACTCGCCCCGTCGTCCTGAGCGCGGCGAAGGACTGGGCGATCGAAGAAACAGGGAATGGCGGCGCCGGATGATCTCCGGCGCCGCTTGCGCTTGACCCCATCGCCGCGAGGTCCTTCGCCGCGCTCAGGACGACAAGACGGCTTCAGCGTCGCCAGTCGGCATCGAGCGTCACGGCGTGGTTGAGCGGGCCGTGGCCGGCGCCGAAGCCGGGCGCGGTCTCGATGGCGCGGCGCACGTAGTCGCGGGCGCGGGCGACGGCATCGGCGAGCGCCATGCCCTGCGCCAGGCCGCAGGCGATCGCCGAGGCGAGGGTGCAGCCGGTGCCGTGTGTGTGCTTGGTCGGCACGCGGCGATGGGTGAAGCGTTGCACGCCCGTCGACGTAACGAGCAGGTCGACGACCTCGCTGGCGTCCTCGTTGAGATGGCCGCCCTTCATCAGCGCCGCGCGCGGGCCCATGGCGATCAGCGCCGCGCCGGCGGCGCGCATGTCGTCCTCGTCCTTGATCGGGAAGCCGACCAGCACCGCGGCCTCCGGCGCGTTGGGCGTTACGATGGTGGCCAGAGGCAGCAGCTGGGCGATCAATGTGCGTTCGGCCGCTTCCTGCAGCAGGCGATGGCCGCCCTTGGCGACCATGACCGGGTCGACCACCAGCGGCTTCTCGGCGGCGTGGCGCGCGATCGACTCGGCCACCGTCACGATGACGTCGGGCGAGGCCAGCATGCCGGTCTTCAGCGCGTCGGCACCGAGGTCCGTCAGCACGACCTCCATCTGCTGCGCGACGAAGGCCGGCTCGACTCCGACCACGCCATGGACGCCCAACGTGTTCTGCGCCGTTAGCGCGGTGATCGCGGTCATGGCGAAGCCGTCCAGCGCCGTCACCGCCTTGATGTCGGCCTGGATGCCGGCGCCGCCGCCTGAATCCGAGCCGGCGACGATCAGCACGCGTCCCTTCATGAGCGTTCTCCTTGGCGGCTGTCATGGGCCATCGCCCGGCCGAAATCCAGCCCCCGCTATCGGCCCCAGTCGAAGCCGCTCACATACGTGTCGAGCCTGGCCAACGCCGCCCTACGCTCGGCCGGCGCGATGAAGGCGGCGATGAAGCCGTTGCGCACGAGGGAAACGATCTCCTCGGCCGTAAGGCCGAGCGCGCGCTGGCATTCGACGAGGTTGTCGCTGACATAGCCGCGAAAGTAGGAGGGGTCGTCGGAATTGACCGTTACGTGCAGGCCGGCGTCCATCAGCTTCTTGAGCGGGTGGGCCGAGAGCGACGGCACGCCCTTGAGGCGCAGGTTGGAGATCGGGCACACGGTGAGCGGGATATCGAGCTCGGCCATCTCGCGCATGAGCTCGGGGTCATCGACGCAGGCCACGCCGTGATCGACGCGATCGACGCCCAGCAATTCGACGGCCTCGCGCACGTAGGACGCCGGGCCCTCCTCGCCGGCATGGATCGTGATCCGCAGTCCCTCGCGCCGGCACGCCCGGAAGAAGCGGCGGAACTTGGACGGCGGATTACCTTTCTCGGCGCCGCCCATGCCGATACCGAGGATGCGTCCAAACCAGGGGCGCACCTGCTCGAGAAGATCGAGCGCATCCTGTTCCGTTCGGTGACGCTGGGCGCTGACGATCAACCCGCAGCTGATGCCGTCTTCCGCCCGGGCGTCGTCCATCGCCTCGAGCGTGCTGTCGAGCACCGCCGCGATGGCGACGCCCTTGTCCGTGAAGCTCTGCGGCCCGAGAAAGACCTCGGCGCGAATCACGTTCTCGGCGTGCGCCGCGCGCAGATAGGCGCGCGTCATCTCGTAGAAGTCCGCTTCCTCGACGAGGACCTGGCAGCCTTCGTAATAGAGGTCGAGAAATGACTGGAGATCCTGGAACTCGTAGGCGGCGCGCAGCTCCTGCGCGGTCTTCCAGCGCAGCCGCCGCTTGTTGCGCTCGCCCAGGCGGATCAGCACCTCCGGCTCGAGGCTGCCCTCGAGATGCATGTGCAGGTCGGTCTTGGGCATGCCGCGAATGAACGCTTCCATGCGATCCATATCGTTGTCCTTTCGACGCGCCGGCTAGAGTGTCCGCACGCGGTCGTGCGCGACAAGGTCAAAGTCCATGGGCTCGCGTCCGCGATGCCGCATTGGCTTGGCCCGCGCGCGGGCGTACCTTGCGCCGATGGCACGGAAGCTTTTCGGAACCGACGGCGTGCGCGGGCGCGCCAATTTCGAGCCGATGACGGCGGAGACGGCGCTGCGTCTGGGCATGGCGGCGGGCGCGCGCTTTGTGCGCGGCGAGCATCGCCATCTCGTGCTGATCGGTAAGGACACGCGGCTCAGCGGCTACATGATCGAGCAGGCGCTGACCGCCGGCTTCCTGTCGATCGGCATGGACGTGCTGCTGGTCGGCCCGCTGCCGACGCCGGCCGTCGGCCATCTGACGCGCTCGATGCGCGCCGATCTCGGCGTGGTGATCTCCGCTTCACACAACCCGTTCCACGACAACGGCGTGAAGTTCTTCGGCCCCGACGGCTTCAAGCTCAGCGACGAGATCGAGAGCGAGATCGAGGCCATCATGGAGTCCGATCCCGCGACCCGTCGCGCGCCGTCCGAGCGCATCGGCCGCGCGCGGCGCATCGAGGACGCCGGCGGCCGCTATATCGAGGCGGTGAAGTCGACCGTGCCGCGCGGCATGGAGCTCGACGGGCTGAAGATCGTCGTCGATTGCGCCCACGGCGCGGCCTATCGCGTGGCGCCGCGCGTGCTGATGGAGCTGGGCGCCACGGTGATTCCGCTGGGCGTCGCGCCCAATGGCGTGAACATCAACGACGGCTGCGGCTCGACCCATCCGCAAGCCGTGATCGACGCGGTGGTCAGGGAAGGCGCCCATCTCGGCGTCGCGCTCGACGGCGACGCCGATCGCCTGGTGCTGGTCGACGAGCGCGGCGCGCTGGTCGACGGCGACCAGATCATGGCGACCATCGCGGCGACCTGGCACGAGGAGGGCCGGCTGACCGGCGGCGGCATCGTCGGCACGGTGATGTCCAATCTCGGTCTCGAGCGCTTCCTCGCCGGCCGCGGATTGAAGCTTGAGCGCACGGCGGTAGGCGACCGCTACGTGCTCGAGCGCATGCGGGTGGCCGGCTACAATTTCGGCGGCGAGCAGTCCGGTCATCTGATCATGACCGACATCATGACCACCGGCGACGGGCTGGTCGCGGCGCTGCAGGTGCTGGCCGCCGTGATGCGCGCGGGCAAGCCGGTGTCGGAGGTCTGCCGTCGATTCGATCCGGTGCCGCAACTGCTGCGCAACGTGCGCCTGCCGCCCGATGTCAGCGCGCGGCGCGTGCTCGACCTCTCGCATGTGGTACGCGCCATCCTCGAGGCCGACGCCGCGCTGGGCGAAGGCGGCCGCGTGCTGGTGCGTCCGTCCGGCACCGAGCCGCTGATCCGCGTCATGGCCGAGGGCGACGACGCGGCGCGGGTCGAGCGCACTGTCGCCGGCCTGTGCGACACCATCGCCGCTGCCGCGCCGGTCGCCGCTGAGTAGGAGATCGTGATGATCCGCCGCTGCGCCGCGCTCGCTCTTCTGTTCAGCATCGCGCTGGCCGGCGGCGTGCGTGCCGCCGATTGCCCGACACCGATCGCGCGCGACGATGGCTGGGCGGTGGCGGTGCCGCAATCCATGGGCCTCGACGGCGACGTGCTCTGCGCGATGGTCGACCGTCTGCGTAACTGGCCCGACGCCAACGTGCACGGCGTCGTTGTGGCGCGATCGGGCAAGCTCGTCTTCGAGCGATACTTCACCGGCGCCGACGAAATCTGGGGCCGCTCTCAGGGCGAGGTGAAGTTCGACGCCGAGACACGCCACGATCTGCGCTCGGTCAGCAAGAGCCTGACCTCGCTGCTCGTCGGCCTGGCGATCCAGCGTGGCAAGATCGCCGGCGTCGACGAGTCGGTGATGAAGTTCTTCCCCGAGCATGCCGATCTCGATACGCCCGAGCGTCGGCGCATCACCCTGCGTCACCTGCTGACCATGTCGATGGGCGTGGCGTGGGACGAGACCGTCCCCTACAGTAATCCGGCCAACAGCGAGATCCGCATGATCACGGCCGCCGATGGCGAGCGCTTTGCGCTGGAGCAGCCGATCGTCGCGCCGCCGGGACGCGTCTACAACTACAGCGGCGGCGCGACCGCGCTGCTCGGCGCCGTCATCCGCAAGACCACCGGCCAGCCGCTCGACCGATTCGCGCGCGAGGCGCTGCTGGCGCCGCTGGGCATCACCGACTTCGAATGGCTCGGTGTTCCGGGCAAGCCGCCGGCCGCTGCCTCGGGCGCGCGCATGCGGCCGCGCGACATGCTGAAGCTCGGCCAGGTCGTGCTGGCGAAGGGCCAGTGGAACGGCCGCGAGGTCGTGCCCGCGGCATGGATCGCGGAGTCGACCAGCGGGCACATCACTGGCGCTGGAATCTACTTCTATGGGTACCAGTGGTGGCTCGGACGTAGCCTTGTCGATCGCCGCGAGGTCAAGTGGGTCGCGGGCTTCGGCTGGGGCGGCCAGCGCCTCTTCATCGTTCCTGAATTCGACTTGGTCGTGGCGACGACGGCCGGTATGTACCGCAATCCGCAGCAGGGCGCCGTGATCGGCGAGATCCTGAACCAGTACGTGCTGCGCGCGGTGAAGTAGGTCACCTACGCATCGTCGATCGCGCTCAGTGCGGCGACTGTCTTCAGCGCCTGCACCGTCTCGCGCACGTCGTGCACGCGCAGGATCGCCGCACCACGCCGCGCGGCCTCGAGTGCCAGCGCCAGCGAGCCGCCCAAGCGCTTCGCCGGGTCGGGCTCGCCGCTGACATGGCCGACGAAATTCTTGCGCGAGGCGCCGATCATCACGGGATGGCCGAGCGCCGCCAGCTCGGGGATGCCGGCGATCAGCCGCAGATTCTGGTCGGGATCGTAGCCCTCGGTCGGCAGCTTGCCGAAGCCTACTCCAGGGTCGACGGCGATATTCTTGGTCGCGATGCCTGAGGCGAGGCATTCGGCGACGCGACGCGCGAGGAAGTCGCGCACGTCGGCGACCACATCGGTGTAGGCCTCGCCGCGGTAGCGGTCGGCCGCCGTGCCGCGGCGATGCATCAGGATCACGCCGCAACCGCGACTGGCGACCAGCCGCAGTGAGGCGCGATCGTCGCGCAGCGCCGAGGTGTCATTGACGATGCGCGCGCCGGCGTCGAGCGCGGCGGCCATCACTTCGGCACGGCGCGAGTCGATCGAGACCGGCACCGCTTGGCGCGTGAGCCCCGTGACGATCGGCAGGATGCGGCGAATTTCCTCGCGGACCGAGACCTCGCTGGCGCCCGGCCGCGTCGACTCGCCGCCGACGTCGATGAAGTCGGCACCGTCCTCGATCATCTGCAGCGCGTCGGCGATGGCGCGACCCGGATCGAGCCGCAGGCCGCCATCTGAAAAGGAATCCGGCGTGGCATTGATCACGCCCATCACCCACGGCCGGTCCGCGTGCGCCGAGACACCGGCGAAGGGCGGATAGGCGGGGCGACGCGGCGCGGTCATCGGCGGGGCGCCATCAGGCGACCTCTTCCAGCACGATCTCGTGCGTGACGTCGGCCGATTTGCGGATCATCGCCGTGGCCGAGCAGTACTTCTCGTCGCTCAGCGCCACCGCGCGCTCGACGAGCGCGCGGTTGAGCTTCTTGCCGCGCACGCGGTAGACCAGCTTCACTTTGTTGAACACCTTCGGATGATCCTCGGCGCGCTCGGCCTCGAGCTCGACGATGATATCCCGTACGTCCTGGCGCTGCTTGCGCAGCATCGAGGCGACGTCGATGGCGGTGCAGCCGCCCATGCCGATCAGCACCATCTCCATCGGCCGCGCCGCGAGGTTGCGGCCGCCGACATCGGGCGAGCCGTCCATGGTGATGGTGTGGCCGCTGCCCGACTCGGCCGTGAACAGCGCGTCCTGGACCCAGGTGATGCGGGCGGTGGTGGCCATGTGGGTACTCTTTGCGACAAAAGGGCGATCAGAGTCGGCGGATGCCGAAGATCACCGGGACGTTGAACGAGGCGCGCTCCGCACCCAGCGCGCGGGGCAGCGGCGGGTAGGGCGCGGCGCGGCGCGCCATGTCGATGGTCGCGGCGTCGAGGTCGGGATAGCCGCTGCCCTGGGCGATGAAGGCGTCGAGCAGGCGGCCGTCGGCGGCGATGGTGACGCGCAGCACGACGCGGCCCTGCTCGCCGCGATCGCGCGCGCCCACGGGATAGAAGCGCACCCGGTCGATGGCGCGGAACAGCAGGCTGGCGTAGTTCGCTTCCTCGGCGCTGCCGGTCGAGGAGCCGGCCGGCGTGGTCCGGCTGGGCGCCAGGCCGGCGACATCGCGCAAATCGACCGAGCGCTGCATCGTGGGCCGGGGCGGCACGGGCGGCGCGGCGGCCTGGGTCGAGGGCGGCGGGGCCGGCGGCGTCGGTGCGGGCGCCGGCGGCTTGGCCGGTGTCGCGACCGGCTTGGGCGCGGGCGTCGGCTTGGCGGGCTCGGCCTTGGGCGCGGTCTGAAGGTCGGCGGTCCTGGGCTCGGTGGCCGGCAGCGGCAGGGCGACCGAAGGCTGCACGCGCGGCGTCCAGGCGTCGGCCGTGGTCGGCACCGGCGGCGGTGCCGGCGGCATCGGCATGGCGTCGAAAGAGGGCGGCTGGGTCGGCCGGTGCGGCGCCGTCACCGGGTCGGTGGCCGGCTGGTCGGCCGGCTCGGTCGGCGCGCGCGCGTCGGGATCCTGCAGCACGTCGGGCCGGGGTGCGCCGTCGGGCGCCTGCCGGGCGCTCCCGTCGGGGCGGCCGGCCACGTCCTCGGCCAGCACGATCTCGAACAGGTCGGCGGGCGGCTTCGCCTCCTCCGGCGGCTCGTGCAGCATCAGGGCGTAGAAGGCGCCGGCGATCAGCGCATGGGCGGTGACGGCGGCGATCAGGCCCAGGACGGGGAAGCCCGACGGCGCCGTCGGCAGGGCGGCCGACGAGGCGACCTCGGCCGCGTCGGGCACGGCGGCGGCGATGGTCGGGTCGGGCGACAACGGCTCCTCGGGCGTCGCCGGCGGGGGCGCCAGCGATAAGACCGGGTCGAGCCGAGCCTCGGGGGCGGAAGCCATGGCCCAAGATAGGCGGTCCGGGGTGGCGAAAACAGGGCGAAGCGCCACGACTTGGCGGCGTGTCGTCACAGGCCCGGTGAAGAGGGCGCGCGGCTCACTGCTTCTCGATGCCGGCGATCTCGACGTAGCGCCGCCATTTCTCGCGCTCGGCCCGGGAGAACGCCGCGCACTCGTCCAGGGTCATCGCCTGGGGCGTGAAGCCGAAGCTCTCCAGCCGGTCCTTGACCTCGGGCGAGAGGATCGCGGCGTTGATCAGCGTGTTGAGCCGCTCGCAGATCGGCCTGGGCGTCGCCGCCGGCAGGGCCATGCCGAGGAAGCCGGTGAGTTCGAAGCCGGGATAGAACTCGGCGATCGCCGGCACGTCGGGCCGCTTGTCCCAGCGCTTGGGCCGCGTCACGCCCAGCGGCCGCAGCTGGCCCTGGTTGACGTGGCTGGCGCCCGCGGTCGTGTCGACGAACATCGCCTGGATCTGCCCGCCCATGATGTCGTTGAAGCAATTGCCGATCGCCTTGTAGGGCACCGCCGTCATCTCGATGCCGGCCATGCGCTGCAACAGCGCGCCCGGCACCTGGCTCGAGGCGTTGAAGTGGCCATAGAAGATCTTGCCCGGGTTGGCCTTGGCGTGGGCGACGAACTCCGGCAGCGTCTTGTAAGGCGCGTCGGGCCGTACCAGCAGATAGGCGCCGCTCGAGCCGAACACGCCGCACACCGTGAAGTCCTTCTCCGGGTCGTAGGGCAGCGTCTTGAACATCGCCACGTTGGCGGAGTTCGTGGAGGTCGTGCACAGCAGGATGGTGTAGCCGTCGGGCGCTGCGTTCTTCACCGCCTCGGTGCCGATGATGCCGTTGGCGCCGGGCTTGGTCTCGACCACGACCGACTGGCCGGTGGCCTTCTCGATTTGGGCGCCGACCAGACGCGAGGTGATGTCGCCCGAGCCGCCGGGGGCGAAGGGCACGATCACGCGGATCAGCTTGGTGGGCCAGGCTTGCGCGGTGGCGGGAAAGCTGAGGCCGATGGGGGAGACGGCGAGGGCGGACGCGAACTGACGGCGACGCATGGTGGTTGGTTCCGAATGTGCGACGATGCGATGGCCGCGAGCCTAGAGCGCAGGACGACCACGTCAACCGACGACCGATTTCCTTTCTGCCTGTGAGTGGACAATGGTCGGGATACGAAGTTGGGACCGATCTACCTACGACCATCATACGCCGCAGGCGCGCTGATCATACCACCACCCGCTGCCCCACGACCTGCACCGACAGCAACTGCGCCAGCACCTCGACCCCCCGCTTCATGTCCTTGCGATCCGCGATGTTGCCCAGGCAGAGCCGCACCGCGTGCGGTGCCTCGGCGCGGCCGCTGACGAAGGCGTCGGCCGGGGTGACGCGTACGCCCAGCGCCTCGGCTTCGGACGCGAAGTCGCGGGCGCGCCAGGGTTCGGGCAGCGTGAGCCAGGCGTGGAAGCAGGCGGCGGGCAGGAAGAGCTTGGCGCGGCGCGGGTCGTCGGCCGGTGGGCGTGACACCGCGGCGGTGGGCGTCGAGACGGCGCCGCTGGATAGGCGCGCGATCGGCGTGCCGATCTCGACCAGCCGCAGCCCCTCACCCCGACCCTCTCCCCGCTTGCGGGGAGAGGGGGGAACAACGGCGCCGGTATCGACGTCGACGCCGGCGTTGGCGAAGATCTGCACCGCGATCTCCTGCCGCTTGCGCGCTTCCTCGCGCTTGCGGCGCAGCAGCTCGTCGAGCGTGCCGTCCTCGATCCAGCGCGCGGCGATCTCCGCCATCATCGGCGCCGCGGTCCAGCTCGCCGCCGCCATCGCGGCGCTCAGCCGTCCCAGCAGGCGCGGCGGCGCATGCATGAAGCCGATGCGCAGGCCAGGCGCGCCCATCTTGGAGAGGCCCGCGAGATGGATGGTCTGCTCCGGCGCGAAAGCGGCCAGCGGCGGCGGCGCGTCGAGCGGGAAGTAGCCGTAGACGTCGTCCTCGACCGTCGGCAGGTCGTGCTGCCTGACGATCTCGGCCAGGCGCCGACGGCGCGTCTCGCTGATGGTGCGGCCGGTGGGGTTGTGCTGCGTCGGCACGATGTAGAAGGCGCGCGCGTCGCCGGTGCGGCAGGCGGCTTCGAGCGCCTCGGGCCGCGGGCCGTCGGCGTCGCAGGCCACCGGCTTCAGGCGCAGCCGCATCAGTCGCGCGAGCGAGACGATGCCGGGATAGGTGAGGTCCTCGACCAGCACCGCGTCGCCCGGTGCCGCGAGCGCGGCGAGCGCGATCATCAGCGCGTGCTGCGTGCCGGCGGCGATCAGCACGCGCGACGGATCGAGCGCCGGCCGCTCGGGCTTGGGCAGCATCTGGTAGCGGCGGTTGAGCAGAGCGGCGCCGGCGTCACGATGGCGCGGCACGCCCAGCCGTCCCGTGAACTCCAGCAGCGAGGCCATGTCGTTGCCGCTGGCGATGGCGCGCAGGGTCTCGCGCATCTTTTCGTCCTCGCCCGCCGGCGAGGGCCAGTTCATGGCGAGATCGATGACGTTGCTCGTTGGCGCGTCGGTGCGCGCGCGCGGATCGCCCGTCGGGTTGGCGATCGAGCGCGGCGCCACCGGCTCGGGATAGGGCAGCGCTGGCGGGCGCACGAAGCTGCCGCGGCCGACCTCGCCATGGATCAGCCCGCGCCGCTCGGCCTCGGCATAGGCGCGCGTGATCGTGCCCACCGTGCAGCCCAGATCCCAGGCGAGGTCGCGATGGGTCGGCAGGCGCGTGTGCGGCTCGAGCTTGCCCGAGGCGATGTCGGCGGCCAGCTGGTTGGCGATGGTCAGGTAGAGCGGCGTGGTGGCGCCTTCGACCACCGGCTTCCAGCTCGGGCGCTGCTTGCGGATTGTCATGGTGACAATTTCCAAAGTGTGGGGCGAGTGTCGCGATTGGCAGCGTTTTATTCGATGGATCGAATAGGGACAATGGCTGCGGACAATCGAATTGTCTCCACCCCGCCTCGCTGTCATCCCGAGCGGAGCGAGGGATCCAGGCTGAACCTGGATCCCTCGCTCCGCTCGGGATGACAGCGGCGCTCGCAACGACAGGGAGATTCAATCCACTGAGGAAGCGCTTTAGTGTGGCCGCCATGACCGACGCGGCCCGTCCACCGAACCCAACGCCGAAATCCCTGCTGCTCGGCCTGATCGGCGCGCCGATCGCGAGTTCCGCCGCGCCGCATATGCACCAGAGCGCCGGCGCCGCGTTGGGCCTGCGCACGCACTACCAGCTGATCGAGCGCGCCGGCGCGCATCGCGGCGATCTGCGGGCCATGCTCGATGGTGTGCGGCTGCTGGGCTTCGCCGGCGTCAACGTCACCTTTCCCTACAAGGAGGCGGTTGTGCCGCTGCTCGATGCGCTGTCACAGGGCATCGCCGAACTGGGTGCAGTCAACACCGTGGTGGTCGGCCGCGATCACAGGCTGACCGGCCACAACACTGACTCGACCGGCTTCGGCCGCGCGCTGCGCGAGGTGATCGGCGACGTATCAGGTGGCCCCGTGGCGCTGATCGGCGCCGGCGGCGTGGGCCGCGCCATCGGCTTCGCGCTCGCCGGCATGAAGGTGCCTGAATTGCGCATCTTCGATCGCGAGAAGGCCAAGGCCGAGGCGCTGGTGGCGGCGCTCGGCGGTCGTCTGTCCGCGACCGTCGTGGCCTCTGTGGACAAGGCGCTCGACGGCGCCGCTGGCGTGATCAACGGCACGCCGATCGGCATGCTGCCCGATACCGGCTGCCCCGTGCCGGTCGCGGCGCTCAAGCCCACGATGTGGGTCGCCGACGTGGTCTACACGCCGCTATGGACACCGCTCTTGCTCGCGGCGCGCGAGCGCGGCTGCCGCGTGATGACCGGCCGCGAGCTCTGCGTCTTCCAGGCCTGCGACGCCTTCCACCTGTTCACCGGGCTCGACGCGCCGGTGGGCGTGATCGGCGAAGCCTTCGACCAGATCATGCGCCGCCGCGCCGGCGTGCGTGAGGTGTGAGGCCCCGTCACCGGGCAGGTTTGGGCGCGGTCTTGCTCTTCGCCATGCCCGACTGATCAGAGTCCATGTCAGGCACGTTCCACTTGAACGCCTTGGGGGTGGGCGCGTCCTTGCCAATCGGCTTGGCGGGACCGGACGCCTTGTTTTCGGCCAAGGCCGCGGGCCCCGCCAGGATCGCGACCGCGGTGATGGCGGTCAGCAACGCACGCGATGATCTCGACATCGGATACTCCATGGCTCACTTGACAAGGATACTACGTACCCGGCGGTGAGATCATCCCCTCGGCGACCAGGGCATCGCATATGGTCTCAAGAGGCTGGCGGCGCCGGTGGGCGTGATCGGCGAAGCCTTCGACCAGATCATGCGCCGCCGCGCCGGTGTTCGTGAGGTGTGAGCCTGCTCCCTCTCCCCGCCTGCGGGGAGGGGGCCGGGGGGGGGGGCTGCCGCAGGTGACGCACCATGCCGTGCGCAACCTGCGGCAGCCCCTCGCCCTCCCATCGCGCTGCGCGCGACGGGTCCCTCCCTCTCCCCGCTCGCGGAGAGAGGGCCCTAATACGCCGCCTCGAGCAGTCGCAGCGCGTCGGCGACCTGGTCTTCGGCGGAGCGCATGCCGGCGTTGGCGTTGAAGTTCTTCACCGTCTCGGCGGCGATGTTCTTCAGGTCGTCACGCGGGATCTCGAGCTGGCGCAGGTTCGTCGGCATGCCCATCTTGGCGTAGAGCGCTTCGAGCCAGTCGGCGACAGCGTGCGCGGCCAACTTACCGTCCATGCCGTCGCGCCATACGCCGACCGCCTGCGCGACCTTGCGCGCCGACGGCAGCGGGATCGACTCGGACAGACGGATGCGCGAGGCCTGCAGCACGCAGGTCGACTCGCCCTGGCCGACATGCGGGTAGCGCACGTGCAGCGACGTCGAGACCGCGTAGTTGCCGGAGAACGGGCCGCCGCGGAACCGCCGCAGCCCGTCATCCTCCGACCGGTTCTGCAGGAAGGCGGCGATGCACAGGTCGATGCGCGGCGGCGCGGTGGCCGGCTGCTCGGCGAGCTTGGGATAGGCGTTGAAGGCGATGTGGAAGGCGTGGTGTTCGTCGGCCTCGGCCAGCGGGTTCATGTCGACCTGCGCCATGGCGCCGATGAGTCCGGCGAATACCGTCGTGCTGGTCGAGCGCATCACGTCGTGCGGCGTCCCCAGCAGCACCTCCTCGTCGATGAACAGCGCCTGCGGTCGCGTCTTGGGGTCGAAATACTCCATGCGGTGATCGAGATCGGGATTCTTCAGGCCGGTGCCGGCGCGGTTCATGGCGCTGGTCGGCGTGGTCGGGATGTTGATGATCGGCGGCTTGGGCGCCATCAGCCGCGGGCTGTAGGCCGGCTTGCCCTCGGGGTACTGCGTCATGATCTTGAATGGATCGCCCGCCTCGGCCATGAAGATCGCCACCGCGCGCACCGCCACGATGACGCTGCCGCCGCCCACCGCGATCAACAGGTCGGCGCCGGAAGCGACCGCCGCCTGCTTGGCGGCCAGCACAGAGGCGTAGGTCGAGTCCTTCTCGATGCCGTCGAACACGCCGGCATACAGCGGCCCCAGCGCCGCCTCGATACGGCGCACGGTGCTGGTCCTGCGGTTGATTGAAGGCGAGCAGATCACGAAGGCGCGCTTGGCGCCCGCGCGATCGACCGCCTCCTTGATGCCCAGCTCGATGGCCTGGCGGCCGCAATGCAGGCGCCATGAGAATCCCGCCGCCCTGAATCCCGCTTCGCTCATCGTCTTCCTCGTTGCCGCATCAGGCATCCTGCCGATAGGGTCCGTCATCGCGCCCGGGGAGGCCAGCATGTCCGCGTCGCCCAGCCTGGTGATCCGCAACGGTACCATCGTCGATGGCTCCGGCGGCGAGCCCTACGAAGCCGATCTTGCCATCGCCTCGGGAAAAATCTCGGCGATCGGCGGCGCCATTCCGCTGGGCGAGGAGGAGATCGACGCGCGCGGCAAGCTGGTCACGCCGGGCTTCGTCGACCTGCACACGCATTACGACGCGCAGGTGACGTGGAGCGAGCGGCTGTCGCCCTCGACCTGGAACGGTGTGACCACGGTGCTGTGCGGCAATTGCGGCGTCGGCTTCGCGCCCTGTCACGAGGATCAGCACGCGATGCTGATCAACCTGATGGAGGGCGTCGAGGACATCCCGGAGGTCGTGCTGAGCGAAGGCCTGCCGTGGAACTGGCACAGCTTCCCGGATTATCTCGACGCCATCGCGCAGCGCCGCTACGACGCCGATGTCGCCTTCCAGGTGCCGCACGCGGCGTTGCGCGTCTATGTCATGGGCCAGCGCGGCGCCGATCGCGAGCCGGCGACGGAGCAGGATCGCCAGCGTATGGCCCAGCTCACCGCCGAGGGTCTGCGCGCCGGCGCGCTGGGCTTCTCCACTTCGCGCACGCTCAACCACCGTTCGGCCGATGGTCGGCACATTCCGACCCTGCGTGCCGAAGAAGCCGAGCTGACGGCGATCGCGCATGCGATGCGTGACGTCGGTACCGGCTGGATGCAGATCGTCTCTGATTTCGAGACCGATGGCGAGATCGAGCTGTTCCGCCGCCTGGCCAACGAGTCCCGGCGGCCGGTGACGATCAGCCTGCTGCAATCCGACGCCAAGCCGGACAACTGGCGCGCGCTGCTCGACCGCATCGCCGAGGCCAACGCCGAGGGGCTGCGCATCACCGGCCAGATCCGCTCGCGACCGACCAGCGTGCTGCTGGGCTTCGAGCTGTCGCAGAATCCGTTCATGGGCCGGCCGAGCTACAAGAAGATCGCGCATCTGCCGTTCCAGGAGCGGCTGGTGCATCTCAACGATCCGGCCTTCCGCGCGCGGGTGCTGGGCGAGGCTTTCGAGGGCAGTTCGCGCGGCCGTCGCGTCGAGCGCTGGGACCGCATGTACCCGCTGGGCGATCCGCCGGATTACGAGCCGACGGCGGAGAAGAGCGTCGCCGCGCGCGCGGCGCGCGAAGGCCGCGCGCCGGAGAAGGTCGCCTATGACCTGCTGATGGAGCGGAGCGGGAAGGGCATTCTCTATCTGCCGGTGACCAACTACGCTGGCGGCAATCTCGACGTCGTGCGCGACATGATCGCCGATCCGCACACCTTGCTCGGCCTTGGCGACGGCGGCGCCCATGTCGGCATCATGTGCGACGCCACCGCGACCAGCTACACCATCACCCACTGGACGCGCGATCGCGGCCGCGGATCGCTGTTCCCGGTGTCGTGGATCATCAAGCGCCTGACCGCCGACAACGCGACCGCGATCGGGCTGAACGATCGCGGCCTGTTGCGTACTGGCATGAAGGCCGACCTCAACATCCTCGACTACGACGCGCTGCGGCTGCGCAGCCCGGAGATCGTCTACGATCTGCCGGCGGGCGGAAAACGCCTGGTGCAACGCACCGAAGGCTTCGACGCCACCATCGTCTGCGGCGAAGTCGTCTACCGCGACGGCGAAGCCACCGGCGCGCTGCCGGGGCGGCTGATCCGCTCGCTGTCATCCCGAGCGTAGCGAGGGATCAGCCTAGATCCCTCGCTACGCTCGGGATGACAGAGAGAGCGTTACACCACGCAGCCGTGATGCGCTGACGACACAAGCTTCACGTACTTGTCGTGCACCGAGCCGGGGCGGATGCGTGTCGAGAGGTCGGGCGCGCGCCATTCCTTCATGCGTCGCGCGATCTCGTCGTCGGACAGCGCGACGTTGAGCGTGCGGTTCTTTGGGTCGATGACGATGGTGTCGCCGTCGCGCACCGCGGCGATCGGCCCGCCGCGCGCGGCTTCCGGCGAGATGTGGCCGATCAGGATGCCGTGCGAGACGCCGGAGAAACGGCCGTCGGTGATCAGCGCGACGTCCTCGCCCAGGCCGCGGCCCTGGAGCTGGATGGTGAGCATCACCATCTCGGGCATGCCCGGCCCGCCGACCGGGCCGACATTGCGCACGACGATCACGGTGCCGGGCTTGATCTCGCCGGCGCGGATCGCCTTCATCGTGTCGGCTTCGGAATCGAAGACGCGCGCCGTGCCGCGGAACTCGCCCTTGTCCAAGGTCTTGCCGGAGAGCTTCAGCACGCAGCTCTCCGGCGCGATGTTGCCGCGCAAGACGCTGATATGGTTGTTCGGCGCCGCGATCGGCTTGCCGACCGGGAAGACGATGTCCTGCTTGGGAAGCTGATCGAGCGTCGGCACGGTGGCGAGGTTCTCGGCCAGGGTCTTGCCGGTGACCGTCATCACGTCGCCGTGCAGGAAGCCGTTGCGCAGCAGTTCCTTCATCACCACGGGCACGCCGCCGATGGCGTGCAGGCTGGTCATGGCGAAGGGACCATGCGGCTGCAGATTGGCGATCAGCGGCACGCGCTCGCCGATCTGCTGGATACGCTCGATGGTGATCGGCACGCCGGCCTGGCGCGCGATGGCCAGCATGTGCAGGTACATATTGGTCGAGCCGCCCATGGCGTAGACGGTCGTGATCGCGTTCTCGAAGGCGCGCTCGGTCATGATGTCGCGCGGACGGATGTTCTTCTCGATCAGCCGGTACAGCGCCTCCACCGACGCCCTGGCCTGCGCCCGCACATCTGCATGCATGTCGCTCTTGGCGTCGTAGTCGGCGGGATGCGAGGCGCCGTGCGGCAGCATCATGCCGATCGATTCGGCCACCGTGCTCATGGTGTTGGCGGTGAACATCGCACCGCAGGTGCCGCTGCCCGGCATCACGTTGCGCTCCAGCTCGAGCAGCTGGTCGGCGGAGATGCGGCCGGTCTCCTGCGCCGCGCGGCCCTCGGCGTAGTCCATGATGGTGATGTTGGTGCCCTTGCTGGCGAAGGGCTCGAACGACACCTTCCCGGGCGACGACGTGCCGGGATAGAGCACGAGGCCGAAGGCGTTGGTGCGCGCCAGCGGCATCAGCGCGGCGGCGCCGGTCTTGTCGCAGCCGGAGATCACGATCATCGCGTCGCCGTGATGGGCGTAGTGGCCGATCTCGAAGCAGTCGGCCACGACATCGCGCGACACGAGGCTGTAGCCGGCGGTCGGCGTGCCTTGCGTCAGCGCGTCCGACACCGCCGGCGCGCCCACGATCAAGCCCTGGCCGCCGCGCTCGCCCAGCAGCTCTATCAGCAGGTCGCCGAGGCTGCGCACCCGGTTGTTGCAGCGATGCGCGTTGGTGTAGGCGGCGGCGATGGTGACCACGGCGCTGGTGTTCGCCGTCTTGTCCGGGTCGAAGCCGGCGGCGCGCAACTCGACGCGCGATCTCTTCCAGTAGGTGCTGCTGTCCTGCATGACGCATCCGCCCTTGAGGTGACTCGTGTGTGGCCGCGTATCGTGGCACGCTCGGCGCCCGGGAGGAAACCACCATGCCGTTCTACGAGCGAGGCGCCGTCCGTATCCACTACGAGGAGGCGGGGTCGGGCTTTCCGCTGCTGATCATTCCCGGCGGCGGCCTGAACTCGGTCATCAACAATCTGAAGACCAGCGCGCCCTATAACGCCGTCGAGGAGTTCAAGGATCGCTACAGCTGCATCGTCGCCGATCTGCGCAACGCCAAGGACGGGCAATCCTCGGGACCGCTGGAGATCGACCGGCCCTGGGATGCCTATACCGACGACCATCTCGGGCTGATGGACCATCTCGGCATCGACAAGTTCGCGGTCAATGGCTACTGCATCGGCGGCCCGTTCTCCTGGAACTTGATGCGGCGCGCGCCGGATCGCGTGGTCGCCGCCGTGCTGACCCAGCCCAGCGGCCATCGGCCGGAGATGCCCGACCAGTTCTACACCAACAACATGGGCGCGTGGGGCCCGGCGCTCGTTCAGCGGCAACCCGCGATCACCATGGAGATGGTGAGTGCGTTCCTGAACAAGATGTACCGTTCGCCCGGCGACTTCGTCTTCACCGTGAGCCGCGACTTCGTGCGCGCCTGCCAGACGCCGGTGCTCGTGCTGCCCGACGACATCCCGCCGCATCCCCTCGCGGTGGCGATGGAGATGGTGCGGCTGGCGCCAAGATCGGAGGTGAGCCTCTACCCGTGGAAAGAGCCGCCTGAAATGATCCGCGTGGTCTTGCGTCAGGTGCGCACCTTCCTGCGCGCGCATCTGCCGGCCTCGTAGCGAACGCAACCCTTCGATGCGGCCGGCGACGTTGCCGGGCGCAGGTGCGCGCGGTAAACGGACGTTCATATGACCTGGAGAACCCGCGATGCCTGATGCCTCGACCCTTCCCGGTGGTGGTGGTTCCTCGACCCGGCTCGATGTCGCGATCGTCGGCGGTGGGTTGGCCGGTCTCTACGCCATCCATCGCCTGCGCGGGCTGGGCTTCACGGTGCGCGCCTACGAGCAGGGCTCGGGCATTGGCGGCACCTGGTTCTGGAACCGCTATCCAGGCGCGCGGTGCGATGTCGAGAGCCTCGAATACTCGTACTCGTTCTCCGAGGAGCTGCAGCAGGAGTGGAAGTGGCCGGAGCGCTACGGCACCCAACCGGAGATCCTGCGCTACATCAACCACGTCGCCGACCGCTTCGATTTGCGCCGTGACGTGCAGCTCAACACCCGCATCAAGTCGGCGGTGTTCGATTCGCGCGCCGGCGAATGGACGCTGACCACGGCGCAGGGCGAGACGATCCGCGCGCGCCACTGCGTGATGGCGGCGGGCAACCTCTCGACGCCGCGCGTACCCGACTTCAAGGGCATCGGCGACTTCAAGGGTAAGTGGTACCACTCCGGCCTGTGGCCGCACGAGGGCGTGGACTTCAGCGGCAAGCGCGTGGGCGTGATCGGCACCGGCTCGTCTGGTGTGCAGATGATCCCGATCATCGCCAGGCAGGCCAAGCACCTCACGGTGTTCCAGCGCACGGCGAATTTCAGCCTGCCGGCCAACAACATGCCGATGGATGCGCAGAAGGAGATCAGGCACAAGGCGGAGTACGCGGCGCGCCGCCGCGCCGCCTACGACACGCCCTTCGCCATCGGCGGCCATCCCAAGCCGACCAAGCCGGCGCTGGACGTGGCCGACGCCGAACGCCGCGCCGCCTATGAGGCGAAGTGGCAGGAAGGCGGCAGCATCAGCTTCCTCTACGCCTACACCGACCTGCTGGTGAACAAGCAGTCCAACGACACGGCCTCCGAGTTCGTGCGCGAGAAAATCCGCGGCATCGTCAAGGACCAGCGCACCGCCGAGCTGCTGGCGCCCAAGGATCATCCCATCGGCACCAAGCGGCTGTGCCTCGATACGAACTATTACGAGACCTACAATCGCGACAACGTCGCGCTCGTCGACGTGCGCAGCGATCCGGTCGCCGAGATCACGCCCACGGGCGTTCGCCTGAAGAGCGGCGTCGCCTACGAGCTCGACGCCATCGTCTTCGCCACCGGCTTCGACGCCATGACCGGCGCGCTGCGCGAGATCGACATTCGTACGACCGACGGCGCGGTGCTCGCTGATCATTGGGAAGGCGGGCCCCTGACCTATCTCGGGCTGATGGTGTCGGGCTTCCCCAACATGTTCGTCATCACCGGGCCCGGCAGCCCCGGCGTGAAGACGCAGATGATCGCCTCGATCGAGCAGCACACCGACTGGATCGCCGAGTGCCTCAAGCACATGCGCGACAAGGGCCTCGATCGCGTCGAGCCGACGGCCGAAGCGGAGCTGGCCTGGGTCCAGCACGTCAACGCCGTGGCCGACAGCACGCTCTATCCACTGGCGAACTCCTGGTATGTCGGCGCCAACATCCCCGGCAAGCCGCGCGTGTTCATGCCCTATGTCGGCGGCTTCGACCGCTACAAGAAACGCTGCGACGAGGTCGCCGCGAAGGGCTACGAGGGGTTTACGTTCGGTCGACAGGTGGCATCGGCCGCGGCGGAGTGAAGAGTCCTCGCTTCGTTCGACCCGACGCCTAACGCCAGGCGAAAACCGGCTGGTCGAAATGATCGACGCGGGTGGCGCGGTCTTCCAGCGCCACTTCGCGGAACTGATAGAGCATCGCCGCGGTGGGCGCGTTGATCTCGGTGTTCATCAGCGGGATCGGCAGGCGGATCACTGGCCGGTCGCTTTCGGGGATGTTGAAGATCTCCGGCGAGTCCGGGCGGCGCAGCTCGCTGAGCGGGATGCGGTAGAGCCTGTCGACCTCGGCCGGGTTGGGCCTGACCACGGTGTCGCGCGGCGTCCACACGACGATGGGCGAGATCAGATAGCCGGAGCGCGTCGGGTAGGGGTCGAGATGGCCCAGCACCGCGTCGCCGCCCAGGCTGACGCCCAGCTCCTCGTCGAGCTCGCGCAGCGCGGTCTGCTCGATGGTCTCGCCGGGATCGACCCGACCGCCGGGCAGTGCGAGCTGGCCGGAATGGGCGCGCAGCTTGGGCGCGCGGCGCGTCAGCAGGAAGGCGGCGTCGTCGGGCCCGCCCCAATCGTCGGCGGGGTCCTGGCGCAGCGCGACGCAGATCGCCACCGCCGCCTGCTTCAGGCTGGCGGTGTCGTCGCGGCGCTTCCGCTCGAAGCCGGCGAGGCGGGCGCGGATCGTCTCGCGCAGATCGTTATCGAAACGCATGCGCCACAGTGTAGGCGGCGGCACTGGAAGGTGTCGACCGACACGGACCGCAGGGCGGTCCCGCACGGCCGGGCCGACGCGTCAGCCGCGGTAGAGCAGGTGGTGCAGCTCGAAATGTCCCTGCAGGCCCTGGACCGAGTGCCTGAAGTTGGCGCCGCCGGGCAGGGGGTCCATGCCATAAAGATCGCACTGTAACAGCGTTTTGGGATCGCCGCTGATTCCGCTGATAACGATGGCGTGGAATTCGTGCATGCCGGCGCCGCGATCAAGCTTCCGGCCCAGCGCGATCGCGGGGCCGCGTGCGATCGCGGTCGCGAAAACTTCGGCTTTGGCCACCGCCATGCCTACTGTCGGAAAATTCCTGGGGCGGCTCAAGCGGGCGAAGCCGTACCCCGTCGCCAGGCTCCCTGGCCCTTCGGCAATATCCAGTGAGCCGGCGTTGTCGCCGAAAATCGCGGTACGCACATGCCGGGTTCGCGCTTCCACGACGACCTGTTGGACGAGCGCTTCCGAGTCGGCGCCGCGCCGGCCCGTCACCATGGCGATGCAGGCGGCCCAACAACGCGGCGACCCCGGCCGTTGTGGGACATAATGGACTTGGTGGCGGATATTGATGCTGGTCATGGATCGTTCATCAGTCTAGAAATGAGCGACCAATCTCAATACATCAAGAGCTGCGGCGTCTCAACGGCGCCTGTGGCTAGAAACTCAACGCCTTGGCCTGCGTCACGCCCTCCAGCGCGGCGAGTCTCGTGAGCAGGTCGGGCGAGATCGCCGAGTCGACCGAGACCAACGCGATCGCCTCGCCGCCCGGCTTGTCGCGGCCGAGATGGAAGGTGGCGATGTTGACCTTGGAGTCGCCGAGCAGTGCGCCGAGACGGCCGATGAAGCCCGGCTTGTCCTCGTTGGTGATGTAGAGCATGTGCGGCGAGAACTCGCCCTCGATCTCGATGCCCTTGATGTTCACCAGCCTGGGCTTCGACCCACCGAACAAGGTACCCGACACCGCGCGTGTGCGCCGCTCGGTGGTGACTGTCACGGTGATCTTGGTCTGGTAGTCGCTGTCGCGCTCGTGCTTGACCTCGGCGACATCGACGCCGCGCTCGCGCGCGATGATTGGCGCGTTGACCATGTTGACCGCCTCGAGCTGCGGGCGCAGCAGGCCGGTCAGCACTGCCTGAGTCAGCGGCTTGACGTTGAGCGCCGCCACGGCGCCCTCGTACTCGACGCTGATCGCCTTGATGCCGGTCTCGGTGAGCTGGCCGGCGAAGGAGCCGAGATTCTCGGCCAGCTTCAGGTAAGGCGCGAGCCGCGGCGCGTCCTCGGCCGAGACGTTGGGCATGTTGAGCGAGTTCACCACCGCGCCGGTGTTGAGATAATCGCTCATCTGCTCGGCGACCTGCAGCGCCACATTCTCCTGCGCTTCCAGCGTGGAGGCGCCCAGATGCGGCGTGCAGACGAGGTTCGGCGCGCCGAACAGCACGTTGTCCTTGGCCGGCTCCTCGACGAAGACGTCGAAGCCGGCGCCGGCGATATGACCGGAGATCAGCAGATCACGCACCGCCAGCTCGTCGACCAGGCCGCCGCGCGCGCAGTTGATGATGCGCACGCCCTTCTTGGTCTTCATCAGCCGCTCGCGGCTCAGAATGTTCTTGGTCTGCTCGGTGAGCGGCGTATGCACCGAGATGAAATCGGCGCGCGTCGTCAGCTCGTCGAGCGTGACCTTCTCCACGCCCAGCTCCGTGGCACGGTCCTCGGAGAGGAAGGGGTCGAAGGCGATCACCCGCATCCGCAGGCCGATGGCGCGCTCCGCGACGATCGAGCCGATATTGCCGCAGCCGATCAGCCCCAGGGTCTTGAAGCTGAGCTCGACGCCCATGAAGCGGTTCTTCTCCCACTTGCCGGCCTGGGTGCTGGCGTTGGCGTCCGGCACCTGGCGCGCCACCGCGAACATCAGGGCGATGGCGTGCTCGGCGGTGGTGATGGCGTTGCCGAAGGGCGTGTTCATGACGACCACGCCATGGGCGGTGGCCGACTTGATGTCGACATTGTCGACGCCGATGCCGGCGCGGCCCACGACCTTCAGCTTTTTCGCCACCGCCAGCACCTCGGCGGTGACCTTGGTGGCGCTACGGATGGCGAGGCCGTCGTAGTCGCCGACGACCTCGCGCAGCTCGGCCGGCTTGAGGCCGATCTTCACGTCGACGTCGATGCCGCGCTCGCGGAAGATTTCGGCGGCGCGCGGCGACAGATCATCGGAGATGAGAACCTTGGGCATGGTTCAACGCTCCCGTACGAGGAGGAATGAGAGGGGATGGGTCAAATGCGGTGGAAAACTCAGGCGGCCTTGGCGCCGAATTCTTTCTCGATCTCGGCGTAGGCCCAGTCGAGCCACGGCACCAGCGCTTCGAGATCCGCCGTGTCGACCGTGGCACCGCACCAGATGCGCAGGCCCGGCGGCGCGTCGCGGTAGTGGCCAAGGTCGTAGCCGGCGTTCTCGGCCTCGAGCATGTCGGCCATCTTCTTGGCCGCCGCCGCCTGCTTGGTCTCGTCGAGCGCGGTGAACCACGGCGCCACGATGTTGATGCACACCGAGGTGTTTGAGCGCGTCGCCGGCACCTTGGCGAGGAAATCGGCCCAAGGCCGCGCGGCGACGAATCTCTCCATCACGGCGAGGTTGGCGTTGGAGCGCCCCATCAGGCCCTTGAGCCCGCCGACCTTCTCGCCCCAGACCAGGCCATCGATCGCGTCCTCGACCGCAAGCATCGAGGGCGTGTTGATCGTCTCGCCCTTGAAGATGCCCTCGCTCAATTTGCCGCCGGAGGTCATGCGGAACAGCTTGGGCAGCGGCCAGGGCGGCGTGTAGGTCGTCAGCCGCTCGACCGCGCGCGGCGAGAGCACGAGCATGCCGTGCGCGCCTTCGCCGCCCATCACCTTCTGCCAGCTCCAGGTCACGACATCGAGCTTGGCCCAGGGCAGGTCCTGCGCGAACACCGCCGAAGTCGCGTCGCAGATGGAAAGGCCTGTGCGGTCGTCGGCGATCCAGTTCCCGTCGGGCACACGCACGCCCGACGTCGTGCCGTTCCAGGTGAAGACGACGTCGTGGCTCCAATCGACCTGCTTGAGATCGGGCAGCGCGCCATAGGGCGCCTTCAGAACGCGCGCTTCCTTGAGCTTGAGCTGCTTGATGATGTCGGTGGCCCAGCCTTCGCCGAAGCTTTCCCACACCAGCACATCGACCGGGCGCGCGCCCAGCATCGACCACAGAGTCATCTCGACCGCGCCGGTGTCGGAGGCGGGCACAATGCCGATGCGATGATCGGCGGGAATGCCCAGCACCTTGCGCGTGCGGTCGATGACCTCCGCGAGCTTCTTCTTGCCGAGCTTGGAGCGATGGGAGCGGCCGATGGCGGCGTCGAGCAGGGCTTGCGGCGTCCAACCGGGGCGCTTGGCGCACGGACCGGAGGAAAAATCAGGACGCAGCGGACGAGCGTTCGGCTTCATAGACAGCTCTCCCTTCCAGAAGAGAAGCGCTCCGGTGGGGGAGCGTGGCCCGGGGTCTGGATAGGGGTTGTCTACCCGCGCCGTCAACGGCGTTGGCGTCGCAGCTTGTGTCGCTTGTCGCGCTCGTCGGCTAGTCGCCTGCATCTTCCTTCTCGCCGCCTGCGCGGGGAGAAGGACAGAAAGCTAATCCGCCGCGTCGGCGACGCGCGCCTTGAGGTGGCGCGCGAGCTGGCGATCGTGCCGGCTCATCGCCGACAATCCGCCGACCACTTCCGGCCATGGGCGCCAGCGCGGCTGGGCGCCAAGGATCTGGTCGCCCATCACCGTCACGCGCTCGATCACCCGCTCGCCGACGAAGTCGTTGACCACGTAGTGCTGGGTGAAGCGGTTATCCCACATGCCGATCGTGCCTGATGTCCAGTGGTAGCGCACCGTGAAGGCCGGCTGCTGCACCCAGCGGGTGAGGTAGGCGAGGAAATAGTCGCTTTCCGGGCCGCTCATCTCGACGATGCGGCGCGTGAAGTGCTCGTTGACATAGAGCGCCTTGCGGCCGCTCTCGCGATCGACGCGCACCACGGGATGGATGGCCATGCGATCCGCCCGGTCGTGCGGATGCGCGTCGTGCAGTGCGCTCAGCCCGTCGCAGAGCTCTTTCAGCGGTGGTGACAGGCCGTCATAGGCGGCGGCCAGGTTGGCCCACATGGTGTCGCCGCCGACCTCCGGGCACTGTTTCATGTTGAGGATCGACATCAGCGCCGGTCGGTCGAGGAAGGTCAGGTCGGTGTGCCATTCGTCGGCGATGCCGCCCTGGCTCGCCGCCAGCCGGAACAGCTCGGGATGGTCCTTGGGCGTGCGATCCTTCAGGTTCGGATGGCCTTCGAGGACGCCGAAATGCCGGCCGAAGGCGATCTGATCCTCGGCGCTCATGAACTGGCCGGGGAAGAACAGGACCATGTGCTCGTGCAGCAATCGGCGGATGTCGGCCGCCTCGCCCGCATCGGCCGTGGCCAAGGTCAGGCCGGTCACCTCCGCGCCCAGCGCCGCCGAGAGGCGCTTCACCTGCCAGTTGCGCGTCGCCATGGATCCTCCTTGCCGGCCGCTGGCCGTGGCGGGAGTTTAGCGCGGCCGAGACGATTTGGAACATGCGCGTTGACGCCGGGCGTTGCGTCACCATCTATGCAAGTGCGCCTGTTCGCGGCGCTGGAGGAACGATGTCTCCCGATCGGGTGTGGCAGGTGTTCCAGGGTATCGGCCTGGCGTGGACGGCGGTGGAGATGGGCCGCGCCGGCACGAGCAGCGCGCGGCGCAAGTCGGTCCGGCCGCTGGCGGTCGAGAGCGTTGCGCAGGCCGGCAGCTGGGCTGCCGGCGCGGCGGGCTTCAAAGCCGGTGGCAAGCTGGGCGCCATTGTCGGGATCAAGACCGGGCCCGGCATGCTGGTGACAGCCGCAGTGGGCGCCTGCATCGGCGGCTTGGCCGGCTATGTCGGCGCCAAGCGTGTCGCCGACGCCACGCTGCCGGATGATCTCGGCGTGTCGGTGGCGCCGTTGCGCACCTATCTCGCGCGCTTCCGTCGGACCGCGTTCGACTAGCCAGACCCCCGCGCTGGGCGCAACTGGACAAGCCGTTCGAACGCCTCGGCTATCATACGGTACTTGACGCCGTTGACCGTGGCCTCGCGGTACCAGTTCACTATGTCGCCCCAGGGATCGTTCACTTTCGCCAGCCCGGCAACGAAGGCAACAACCGTGCCGACCTGGACTAGGCCGGACGCGGCGTACCAGCCGCCCACGCCGAGCACGACGGCGACACCGACGTGATGCATGAGGTTCATCAGGAAGTTCATGGTGAACTTCAGCTTGTAGATGCCCATGTTGAGCGTGAAGACGACTTCCATCCGCTGCGCTTGGGTCGCCGCGTGGCGTCGCCCATGGTCGGGGTCGATCAGGCCGGAGCTGACCTCCCGCAGCGCCTCTACCCGCGACGTGACTCGCCGGTTGATGGCGCGCTGCATCAGCGGGACGAAGATCAGCTGTGGCGAGAAGACGAGGAGGCTTACCAGCGCGATCTCGGGCTGGAGGTGGATCATATAGGCGAAGACGCTAAGAAGGATGCCGCCCTGCAACAAGGGTTCCGACGTGCTGATGCCGACAAAACTGCCAATAGGTTCGACCTCCGACAGGATGAGCGACACTTCGATGCCCTGGAGATCGGCGGAGGGGGAATCCGAGGCGCCGTTGGCGGCGCCGTGGATTGTCATGCGAAGATGTCGAACCGAGCTTTCGCTGACCCAGCCGCGATAGATGTTCATCGCAAGCTTGCACGCGCCTTCGGCTAGGGCGACGCCAGCATAGCCGAGTGCCAGCCAGACGATGGAGTTCAACGCGCCGGTGTGGACGGCGTCGTTGACGATACGACGCTGGATCTCGAGCGGAATCGTGTTGAGCAAGAACACGACGACCGACAAGGCCGCCAGGGTGATTTGGTGCCGGCCGCTGAAGCGCAGAATGTAGCCGAGGATGGTCGACGGCAGGGCATGGCAGCAATCGTGGTCGAGTGTCGGCGAAGAGCCTGGCTGCTCCATGGGCAGGTCAACCCTGTGTGGCGTGGCGTCTGTAGAACTGGCGTTTGACGATTTCGGCGAGCAGCAGATAGGCCAGCGTTAAGCCCGCCAGCGCTGCCAGGTACTCGGGCGGCAGAGGCACGAAGCCTAGCCAGGCACCAACCGGCGTGAATGGCAGCGCGATCGCCACCATGAGCACGAGAAGCGAGCTTGCCAGGAGCAGCGGATGTGGCCGGTCGGCGAACGGGTTGCCGCGCGTTCGGATGACGAAGATGACTAGGATCTGCGTTGCCAGGGACTCGACGAACCAGCCGGTCTGGAAGAGGGCCTCGCCGGCCTGGAAGACCCAGATCAGTAGCCCGAAAGTCAGGAAATCGAACAGGGAGCTGACCGGCCCCAGCGTCACCATGAAATCGCGGATGAACGTCATGTCCCAGCGGTGTGGCCGCGCCAGGGCATCGGCGTCCACGTCGTCGAACGGGATAGCGATCTCCGACACGTCGTAAAGTAGATTGTTGAGCAGGATTTGGATCGGCAGCATCGGCAGGAACGGCAGCAGCAGCGCGGCGCCGGCCATCGAGAACATATTGCCGAAGTTCGAACTGGTACCCATCATGATGTACTTCATGATGTTGGCGAAGGTGCGCCGCCCTTCGCGTACTCCGCGCGCAAGCACGCCGAGGTCCTTCTCCAGCAGGATCAGGCTGGCGGCGTCCTTGGCCACGTCGACGGCGCTGTCGACGGAGATGCCGACATCGGCGGTGTGCAACGCCGACGCGTCGTTGATGCCGTCGCCGAGGAAGCCCACGGTGTGGTCGCGGCGCTTGAGCGCCAGCAGGACGCGGGTCTTCTGTGCCGGCGTGACGCGGCAAAACAATGTGACCTCCTGGGCACGGGCGGCAAGAGCGTCATCGTCGAGACGACCGATCTCGGTGCCGGTCAGAACCTCGGTCGCGACGATCCCGAGATCCTGGCAGACGCGGCGAGTGACGAACTCGTTGTCGCCGGTCACGACCTTGACGCGGATTCCCAGTCGCTGCAGGGCGCGCACCGCGTCGCCGGCGCTCGCCTTCGGCGGATCCAGGAAGGCGGCGAAACCGGCGAAGACGAGCGACGTCTCGTCGTCGACCGCGGCGTGCGACCTGTCCGGTTCCATGACGCGCCAGGCGATGCCGAGCAGGCGGTAGCCTTCGCCGCTCATCCGCTCGAAGACGTCGTGCGCCTGCGCCATCGCCGCGGCGTCGAGCGGCAATGGCCGCCCGGGTTCGTCGGGTTCGTAGCGGTCGCAGAGGCGCAGCACGTCTTCGGGGGCGCCCTTGACGATTAACCGTCGTTCGCCCTGGCGTTCCAGGAGCACCGAGACGCGCCGGCGGTCGAAGCCGAACGGCACCTCGTCGATCTTCGTCCAGCCATCGTCCGCCGGGCCCGCCTTCTCGAGGATGGCGTCGTCGAGCGGGCTGCGCAGCCCGGTCTCGAAATGGCTGTTGAGCCATGCCAGCTCGAGAACGCGCTGGCTGTCCTTGCCGGTCAGCGAGACCTCGCGGATCAGCCTGATCCGTGCCTCGGTCAGGGTGCCCGTCTTGTCGCTGCACAGAATGTCCATGGCGCCTAGGTCGTGGATCGCCGCCAGTCGCTTGACGATCACGCGCTGGCCGGCGAGCCGCAGGGCGCCACGGGCCAAGGTCACGGACACAACCATCGGCAGCAGCTCCGGCGTCAATCCCACCGCCAGCGCGATCGCGAATAGAAAGGAGTCGAGAACCGGCCGATGGAGGAGGATGTTCGCCAGCAACGCGAACAGCGCCAGCAGGATAGTCAGGCGCATGATCAGCGTGCCGAATCGGTAGGTCCCGCGCTCCAGCGCTGCGGGTGGCGGCTCGCGCCGCAGGGTGCCGGCGATACGGCCGAGCTCTGTGCGGGCGCCGGTGGCGACGACGAGAAGTCTGGCCGAGCCGCTCATTACCGAGCTACCCATGAAGGCGGCGTTGCTCGCCGCCGTGAGATCCGCGCCGGCGGTGCCTTCGCCGGGCCGTTTCTCGCCGGGATATGGCTCGCCAGTCAGCGCCGCCTCATTGACGAAGAAGTCACGCGCCTCAAGCACACGGCCGTCGGCCGGCACGAGGTCGCCCGCCGCCAGAAGCACAATGTCGCCGGGCACAATCTCCTCGGCCGGGACCGTCACCTCCCGGCCGCCGCGGCGCACGCGTTCCATGAGAGCCACGGAAGCTCTCAGCCCGTCGGCCGCCTTTTCCGCGCCATGCTCCTGGAGGCTGTCGACCAGCACGCTCAGCGCCACTATCAGCGAGATGATCGCGAAGCTCGGTATATCGCCGGTGACCGCCGCGACCGCCGCGGCGCTGAGCAGAATGAGCACCAGCGGATTTCGCAGCCGCTGCAGCATCCGCATCGGCACGCTGAACCGTCGCTTGGCCTGCAGGACATTGCGCCCGAAGCGATCGAGCCGCCTAGCAGCTTCGTCGGGCGTCAAGCCGTCGATCGTACAGTCCAAGGTCGCAAGAAGATCTGCGGTCGGCCGAACCCAGAAGCTTCCCTGGTCTTGTCCCGGGTGATCGGCACGACTGGTCACGCGGTCCTCCGATCCGAGCATCATGCTCATCGTTGCCTGTGTCGTACGGACCTGCGACGATGACCTTGACCTCAATCAAGGCCGGGGCTTTGCCGGCGTTGTTCGGGCTAACGTTTGCAAGACGTCACGCGCTGCGGCCGGCCCGGGCGAGGCGCACGCCTCGCAACTTGCCCTGCGCGGGAGAGCGTCTGCGATGTCTGACTATCCGATTCATCGTCCCGGCATGGAGGGTGGTCTGTGGGCCGCGACGGCGGCGGCTGCGCCCGACTTGCCGAGCCTCGACGGAGAGCTGACCGCCGACGTCGTCGTGGTCGGCGGCGGCTTCACCGGCTTGTCGACGGCGCTGCACACCGCCGAGCGCGGCTTGTCGGTGGCGCTGCTCGAAGCCGACCAGATCGGCAGCGGCGCCTCGGGCCGCAATGGCGGTCAGGTGATCCCCGGTCTGAAGATGGATCCTGGCGAGTTGCGGCGCGATTTCGGCCAGGACATGGGCGGTCGCATCGTCAGGCTGTCCGGCGCCGCCGCCGATCTGGTGTTCGACCTGATCAAGCGTCACGCGATGGATTGTCCGGCCCATCAGGGCGGCTGGATTCAGGGCGCGCATTCCAAGATCGCGCTGACGAGCGTGCTGGCGCGCGCCCGGGAATGGCAACAGGAGGGTGCGCCGGCCGACATCTTCGACAAGAAGACGATCGCCCAGGAGACCGGCCACGATTTCTACGAGGGCGGCTGGATCGATCGCCGCGCCGGCCAGGTCAATCCGCTGGCCTATGCGCGCGGCCTCGCGCGCGCCGCGGTCAAAGCCGGCGCGCGGCTCTTCGTGCGCTCGCGTGCGACCGGCATCGAGAAAGATGGCGACGGCTGGCGCGTGAAGACGGCGGCGGGGTCGGTGCGCGCCGGCCAGGTGGCGCTGTGCACGGATGCCTATAGCGACGATCTGTGGCCCGGGTTGCGCACGGCGCAGGTGCCGGTCAAGAGCGTGCAGATCGCCACGGCGCCGCTGGGCCACAACGTGCGCAAGCGCATCCTGCCGGGCGGCGCGGTCGTCTCGGAGACGCGCAAGCTCGCGGTCTATTACCGCCTCGACGCCGATGGCCGCCTGCTGATGGGCGGGCGCGGCCCGATGAGCGAGCATGTCGGCAACGCGACGCTCGATACCTTGGTGCGGACGGTGCGGCGGCTGTGGCCGTTCCTCGACTCGACGCCGTACGAGTATGGCTGGTCGGGCACGGTCGGCCTCACGCTCGACCATATGCCGCATCTCTGCCGCCTGGCGCCGGGCGTGATCACCGGCCTCGGCTATAACGGCCGCGGCGTGGCGATGACCACGGCGATGGGCACCGTGCTGGCGAAGGCGCTCTCCGGCACACCCGACGCCGATCTCGACTTGCCGCTGAGCGACCTGCCGAAGGTGCCGCTGTTCGAGATCCGCCAGCCCTTCATCGCGCTCGCCATCCAGTACCACCGCCTGCGCGACGCGATGGGCCTGCCCGGATAGGCACTGGCGCTCGGTCGCCGGATCGACCATGTAGAGACGATGATGAAGGTTCTGTCCTATCTGTTCCTGATCCTCGCCGGCCTGTCGATGCTGGGCGCGCTGGCCTCGATCTTCGTCGGCATGGCGGGGATGAGTGGCGGCGGGCTGGAGCATGCGCGCCGCGGCAACCGCTTCATGTGGTGGCGCGTGCGCCTGCAGCTCGCGGCGATCGTGTTCATCATCCTCTGGTACCTCACCAGCCGCGCCGCCTGACGGATCGCCGCCATGGTTCAACTCACCCGCATCTACACGCGCGGCGGCGACAAGGGCAAAACCTCGCTCGGCACCGGCAAGCGCGTCGCCAAGCACGACCTGCGCGTCGCGGCCTTCGGCGTGGTCGACGAGGCCAACGCAACGATCGGCCTGGTGCGCCTGCATGCGCCGTCGCCCGAAATCGACGCGATGCTGAGCCGCATCCAGAACGATCTCTTCGATCTCGGCGCCGATCTGTGCACGCCCGACGACGGCACCAAGGTCGAGTGGGAACCGCTGCGTATCGTCGCCAGCCAGGTCGAGCGGCTGGAGAAGGAGATCGACGCGCTCAACGCCGAGCTCAAGCCGCTCAACTCGTTCGTGCTGCCCGGCGGCAGCGCGGCGGCGGCGTATCTGCATCTGTCACGGACTGTGACGCGGCGCGCGGAGCGCGAGATGACGGCGCTGGCCGAGCGCGAGCCAGTCAACGCCGAGGCCATCCGCTACATCAACCGTCTGTCGGATCTGCTCTTCGTGCTGTCGCGCCACGTCAACGATCGCGGCGCGAAGGATGTGTTATGGGTGCCCGGCGCGAATCGCTGATCTTGCGCGCCAAGACCGCAACCGGTTGATTCGCAAGCGCTTTCACGCAATGGAATGGCTTGTGTGCAGTGCCGCATCGGCTTGACAGGCCGCCTTCAGGCGACCTACACCCACGCCTTCGCAAGGAAAATCCCGAGGGCCAACGACAAATGAAGGTGCTGGTCGCGGTCAAGCGCGTGATCGACTACAACGTCAAGATCCGCGTCAAGGCCGACAAGACGGGCGTCGAGACGGCGAACGTCAAGATGTCGATGAATCCTTTCGATGAGATCGCCGTGGAAGAGGCGATCCGCATGAAGGAGAAAGGCAAGGCGACCGAGGTGATCGCCTTCAGCGCCGGTCCGGCCCAGTGCCAGGAAACTATTCGCACTGCTCTGGCCATGGGCGCCGACCGCGGTGTGCACGTGCTGAGCGACGCCGAGCTGCAGCCGCTGGCCGTGGCCAAGCTGATGAAGGCCGTGGTCGACAAGGAACAGCCCGGCTTGGTCATCGTCGGCAAGCAGGCGATCGACGACGACAGCAACCAGACCGGCCAGATGCTGGCCGCGCTGCTCGGCTGGTCGCAGGGCACCTTCGCCAACAAGCTGGAGATCGGTGAGGGCGTCGCGGTCAAACGCGAGGTCGACGGCGGCCTCGAGAACGTCATGCTCAAGCTGCCGGCGGTGATCACCACCGATCTGCGGCTGAACGAACCGCGCTACGCCTCGCTGCCCAACATCATGAAGGCGAAGAAGAAGCCGATCGAGCAGCTCACGTCGGAGGCGCTGGGCGTCGACGTCGCGCCGCGCCTGAAGACCTTGAAGGTCGAGGAGCCGCCGACGCGCAAGGCCGGCATCAAGGTCAAGACCGTGGCCGAGCTGGTCGAGAAGCTCAAGAACGAGGCGGGAGTTATCTGAGATGAGCGTCCTCGTTGTCGCCGCGCATGACGGCAAGACCGTCCGCGCCAATGTCGCCAACGCCGTCGCCGCCGCGACGCAGATCGGTGGCGACGTCCATGTCCTGGTCGCGGGCAGCGGTGCCGGCGACGCCGCCAAGGAGGCCGCCGCGATCGCGGGCGTCGCCAAGGTGCTACAGGCCGAGGACGCGGCCTACGCCAACTGGATGGCCGAGGATGTCGCGGCCCTGGTGGTGAAGCTGGCACCCGGCTACGGCCACATCGTCATGGCCGCCGACAATGTCGGCAAGAACCTTATGCCGCGCGTCGCCGCCCTGCTCGACGTCGCGCAGGTCTCGGAGGCGATCCAGATCGTCTCGCCCGACACCTTCGTGCGGCCGATCTACGCCGGCAACGCCATGGCCACGGTGCAGTCGACCGACAAGATCAAGGTCGTCACCGTGCGGCCGACCAACTTCAAGGCCGCCGCCGGCGGTGGCTCGGCCGCGATCGAGCAGATCGGCGGCGCAGGCAGCGCCGGGTTGTCGAACTATGTCGGCGCGGAAATCTCCAAGTCGGAGCGGCCAGAGCTGACCAGCGCAAAGATCGTGGTTTCTGGCGGCCGCGGCCTGGCCTCGGGCGAGAACTTCAAGATGCTCGAAACCTTGGCCGACAAGCTCGGCGCCGGCCTCGGCGCCAGCCGCGCGGCGGTCGACGCGGGCTACGTGCCCAACGACTACCAGGTCGGCCAGACCGGCAAGGTGGTGGCGCCCGACCTGTACATCGCCATCGGCATTTCCGGCGCCATCCAGCATCTCGCCGGCATGAAGGACAGCAAGACGATCGTCGCCATCAACAAGGACGAGGAGGCGCCGATCTTCCAGGTCGCCGACTACGGCATTGTCGGTGACCTGTTCCAGATCGTGCCCGAGCTGACGGCGGCCATCGAAAAGAAGTGAGTCCGGCGCGTGGGCGATCCTGTAGGATCGCCCCGGGCCTTTTCAGGGGTAAGACAGGATGATCCAGCGGATCGGCGTCATCGGCGCTGGCCAGATGGGTGGCGGCATCGCGCATGTCTGCGCGCTCAAGGGCCTGCAGGTGAAGCTGCTCGACGTCAACCAGTTGGCGCTCGAGAAGGCGCTCGACGCGTTGAACGTCAACATGGACCGGCAGATCGGCCGCGGGCTGATCAAGCCGGACGATAAGGATGCCGCCCTGCGCCGCATCCAGATCGGCACCGACTACGCCCTGCTCGGCGATTGCGACCTGGTGATCGAGGCGGCCACCGAGAATGAGGCGGTCAAGCGCGAGATCTTCAAGAAGGTCTGCCCGCTGGTGCCGCCGACGACCCTGCTGGCGACCAACACCTCGTCGATCTCGGTGACGCGGCTGGCGTCGACCACCGACCGGCCCGGCAAGTTCATGGGCATGCACTTCATGAACCCGGTGCCGATGATGCGCCTGGTCGAGCTGATCCGCGGCATCGCCACCGAGGAGGAGACGTTCCGGGCCATCCGCGACCTGACGATCCGCCTCGACAAGACGCCGGCCAACGCCGAGGACTTCCCGGCCTTCATCGTCAACCGCATCCTGCTGCCGATGATCAACGAGGCGGTCTACGCGCTCTACGAGGGCGTCGGCACCGTCGAGTCGATCGACACGGCGATGAAGCTGGGCGCCAACCATCCGATGGGCCCGCTCGAGCTCGCCGATTTCATCGGGCTGGATACGTGCCTGTCGGTGATGCAGGTGCTGTACGAGGGGCTGGCGGACTCCAAGTACCGTCCGTGCCCGCTACTGGTGAAGTACGTCGAGGCCGGCTGGATCGGCCGCAAGGTCAAGCGCGGATTCTACGACTACTCCGGCGAACGCCCGGTGCCGACGCGCTGATGTTTTTCCTTCTCCCCGCCTTCGCGGGAGAAGGGCACAATCAGCCAATCAGCTCCTGCGCGGCGGCGACGATGCGCACCAGGCTGCCGGACTCGCCGCGCTGGTTGATCGCCTCGGCGATGCGCAGCGCGCGGGCCGGTGGCTCGCCCTGGACCAGTTCGCGTAACGCGCGCGAGGCCTGTGCCGGCGAGTTCAGCCGGCGGCGCGCGTGCACCGAGACGCCCAGCCGGTCGATCGTGCCGGCGCTGACCTCCTGATCGGCGACCTCCGGCCACAGCATCTGCGGGCGGCCCGCGCCCATCGCCGCGGCGAGCGTCGCGGCGCCGCCGTGATGGACGATCACATGCGCGCCGCGCGTCACCTCGGCCAGCGGCGGCGGCCGGTCGAAGACATGCACCTTGCGCTCGGCAAGATACTGGCGGATCTCCGGCGTGGCCCGCTTGACGTAGGCGGCGCCCGGCAGTCCGCACTCGACCAGCGACTGCAGGATCATGCGCAGCTGCGGATGGCTCGCCGAGAGATAGGCGTAGAACGAAGGCGGGCCCGTCGGCCCGATCGGCGGCGGGATCGAGTCGAGCGGCCCGCAATCCGGCTGGCCGCGGAAGCCGGCGTAGGGATCGGTCTCGGCGAACGCCGTCACGAAATGGCGCGTGCCGCCGATGATCGCGGGCACCGAGTCGGCGATCACGCCTCCGAGCCGCTGTTGCGCCGAGCGCACGGCCTCGGCGATCTTCTCGGGCGGCGCGAAACGTTGCGCGGCCGGATCGAAGATCGGGAACTCGCGCTGATCGGGCGGCGGCATGATGTAGCCGTGGCCCATGGCGATCACGGGAACGCGGCCATAGGCGGCCAGCGTCGCCACCGGCGCATACTCGGCGACGATCAACACCGGCTGCAGCGCGAGGAACAGCATGTGCCAGGCGTGCGCCAGCCGGAACAGGTGCTCGGCGTTGGCGAAGTTGTTGACCGCCAGCAGGTCGGCGTAGCTGCCGGGCACGAATCTGGGCTGCGTCGGATGCAGCATGCCCACCGCCATCGGCGCCTGCATCACGATCCATGACCGGCGCGCGAAGAAGTCGGCCGTGCCGACGAGATCGCGCACCACGAAGACCGGTTCGTGGCCTTCCGCCTCCATCGCCGTGGCGACCTGCGACAGGCGGTCGACATAGCCGACGCCGACGCCCAGCTCCCAGGCGAAAAGGACGCGCGCCATCGCCGGCTTCGGCTCAGTTCTCGTCGAGCAGATGGCGGATCAACGCGACCGCCTCGGGCGTGTCCCACTCGGCCTCGCCCGCCAGGCGGCCGACCTCGCGGCCCTTCTTGTCGACCAGGATCGAGGTCGGCAGCACCAGCACGTCGAGCTTGCCGTACGCCGCGCGCTTGTCGTCGAGATAGACGTCGAGCGCGGTGAGTTCCTTGTCGCGGATGAACGGCGCCACCTTGGCGCGCGTCGGCCCGTCGAGCGACAGGGCCAGCACCGCGAACCTCTCCTTGCCGATCGTCGTGGCGAGCTTGTTCAGGCTGGGCATCTCCTTGACGCAGGGGATGCACCATGTGGCCCAGAAATTGATCAGCACGACCTTGCCCTTGAACGTGTCGTAGCCGGCATCGGCGCCGTCGAGGGCCTTGAACGACAAGTCCGGGATCGCCGCGCGCGGCGCCTTCAGCTCGAACTTGGCGATCGAGCCGGACACCGGCGGCTTGGCGATTTCGGCGGAAGCGACGCCGCCTATCGCGACAAGCGCGACAATCGCCGGCGCCAAGCGGCGCAGGACGGGGAGGCGGAGGGAAAAGAACTGTGCCATAAGCGCCATCCTACGTTGTTTCGATGGGAAAATCATGGCTGCGCGCAAGCAAGGCGGGGGCAAGGCCGGCAACCGGATGTGGGGCGGTCGCTACAAGATGGGCCCGGCGGAGATCATGGAGAAGATCAACGCCTCCATCGGCTTCGACAAGCGCCTCTACGCCCAGGACATCGCCGGCTCGCTGGCCCACTGCGACATGCTGGTGGCGCGGAAGATCATCACCGCGGCCGACGGTCGCGCGATCAAGCGTGGCCTGAAGCAGGTCAAGGCCGAGATCGAGAGCGGCAGGTTCAAGTTCTCGACCAAGCTCGAGGACATCCATCTCAACGTCGAATCGCGGCTGACCGAGATCATCGGCCCGGCCGGCGGTCGCCTGCACACGGCGCGCTCGCGCAACGACCAGGTCGCGCTCGACGTGCGGCTGTGGGTGCGCGACACGATCGACCGCGTCGAGCCGATGCTGGCCGATTTGCAGGCCGCCTTGATCGATCGGGCGCAAGAGCATGCGGCGACGATCATGCCCGGCTTCACGCACTTGCAGACCGCGCAGCCGATCACATTCGGTCACCATCTCTTGGCCTATGTCGAGATGTTCGGGCGCGATCGCGGCCGCCTGGCCGATTGCCGCGCCCGGCTCAACGTCTCGCCGCTGGGCGCCGCGGCGCTCGCCGGCTCGCCGCATCCCATCGATCCGCGCAAGACGGCCAGGGCGCTGGGTTTCGACGGTCCGATGGCCAATTCGCTCGATGCGGTCTCGGATCGCGATTACGTCGTGGAGTTCGTCGCCGCGGCCTCGCTGACGGCGGTACATCTGTCGCGCCTGTCCGAGGAGATCGTGATCTGGTGCAGCGCGCCGTTCCGCTTCATCAGCCTGTCGGATGCTTTCACGACCGGCAGCTCGATCATGCCGCAGAAGCGCAACCCCGACGCGGCCGAGCTGGCGCGCGGCAAGGTCGGCCGCATCGTCGGCGCCTTCGTGGCGCTGTGCACGATGATGAAGGGCCTGCCGCTGACCTACGGCAAGGACATGCAGGAGGACAAGGAACCGCTATTCGACGCCGCCGATTCGCTGGAGCTGTGTGTCGCCGCGATGGCCGGCATGGTGCGCGACCTGAAGGCCAATCCCGAGCGCATGCGCGCGGTGGCGGCGGCCGATTACTCGGTGGCGACCGACCTCGCTGACTGGCTGGTGCGTAAGCTCGGCCTGCCGTTCCGCCAGGCGCATCACGTCACCGGCGCGCTGGTGGCGATGGCCGCCGAGAAGGACGTGCCGCTCGACGGCCTGACGTTGCAGCAGATGCGGACGATCGAGCCCAAGATCACCCGCGATGTCTTCAAGGTGCTGACCGTCGAAGCCTCGGTCGCCGCGCGCAAGAGCCTGGGCGGCACCGCCCCGGCCAACGTCGCGCGCGCCGTCGCCGACGCGCGCAAGCGCTTCGCGCGATGACGCGTGGCGCTGTCTTCCTCCCTCTCTCCGCTCGCGGGGAGAGGGGACACATGCGATAGCCGCACGATGATACGGCGCGCGCTCATGTTGGGGCTGATCGCTTCGCTCGCCGCCTGCGGGCGCAAGAGCGATCCACTGCCGCCCAGCGGCCCCGATACGCCGAGACGAACCTATCCGCCGCAGAGTGAACTCAGTCCTTCTCCCCGCCTTCGCGAGGAGACGGGAACACAAACAAGGATATGACAATGACAGGCTTCGCCTATCGCGACGGCGAGATGCATGCCGAGGGCGTGGCGCTGTCGCGCATCGCGCGCGAGGTCGGCACGCCGGTCTATGTCTATTCGTCGGCGATGCTGCGCGCCAACTATCGCGCCTTCGCCGACGCGATGAAGGGGCTGGACGCCGAGGTGCACTACGCCGTGAAGGCCAACAGTAACCTCGCGGTGATCCGCACCTTCGCCAGGCTGGGCGCCGGTGCCGACATCGTCTCGGAAGGTGAGATGCGCCGCGCGCTGGCCGCCGGCGTGCCGGCCGACCGCATCGTCTTCTCCGGCGTCGGCAAGAAGGTCTCCGAGCTGCGCGCCGCGCTTGAAGTGGGCATCCGCCAAATCAACGTCGAGAGCCGCCACGAGCTCGACATGCTCGACGGCGTCGCCGGCGCGATGGGCAAGCGCACCGACATCGCGATCCGCATCAATCCTGATGTCGACCCCAACACCCACGCCAAGATCACGACAGGCAAGAAGGGCAACAAGTTCGGCATCGACATCGATCTCGCGCGCGAGGCCTTCGCCTACGCCGCCGGCAAGCCCAACCTCAACGTGCTGGGCGTCGCCATCCACATCGGCTCGCAGATCACCGACATGGAGCCTTACCGGCATGCGATCCGCCGCGTCAGGGAGTTCGTCGGCCAGCTGCGCGCCGACGGCCTCGACATCACGCGCTTCGACGTCGGCGGCGGCCTGGGCATCACCTATCGGAATGAGACGCCGGTGCCGATCGACGCCTTCGTCGGCATGGTGCGCCAGGAGACCGGCAACATGGGCTGCGCCCTGAGCTTCGAGCCCGGCCGGCGGCTGGTGGGCGACGCCGGCGTGCTGCTGGGCGAAGTGATTCTGGTCAAGCCCGGCGTGGCACGCACCTTCGTGATCGTCGACGCGGCCATGAACGACCTCATCCGGCCGACCCTCTACGAGGCCTGGCACGACATCGTGCCGGCCCGCCAACCCGCTGCGAACGCTGAGGAAATCGTGACCGACATCGTCGGTCCGATCTGCGAATCAGGCGATTTCTTGGCGCAGAAGCGCACAATGACGCCACTGGCCGCCGGGGACCTGGTGGTGGTAAAATCCGCTGGCGCCTACGGGGCGGTGATGTCGTCGACCTACAACACGCGACCTCTCGTTCCGGAGACACTGGTGGACGGTGATCGCTATGCTGTCGTCCGGCCGCGCCAAACGTATGAGCAGTTGATAGGGGCCGACCGCGTGCCCGCGTGGTTGGAGTAGTGCGTAACCGGATGAGGGGTTAATGCCCGTTCTCCCGCAGCCGTCGATCGCTCCAGCCAGCCTCGACCGCCGCATCGCCATCGCCCGCGCCGCACTGGCGTGGGAGGCCCTGTGGCCCCGCCTGATCACCCCGTTGTGCTTTGTCGCGCTGTTCCTGGCGGCGGCGCATCTCGACGTCTTCCGCGGCCTGGAGGCCTGGACCCACACAGCGTTGCTGGCCGGCTGCGCCGCCGCGCTGATCGGGCTCACCTGGTTCGCCTTCCGCGGCTTCTGCTGGCCCGATCGGGCCGCCGCCGAGCGCCGCCTGGAGATCGACAGCGGCGTGCCGCACCGGCCGATCCAGGCGATCGAGGACACGATCGCGATTGGCGAGGGCGATCCCTTCGCCAAGGCGATGTGGGACGCCCATCGCCGCCGCGAGGCTGAGCGCCTGGCCGCGCTGCGCAATACCGCGCCGCGCTCCGACGTGCCGCGCCGCGATCCGCGCGCGCTGCGCCTGGTGCCGCTGCTCGGCCTGATCGTCGCCCTGGTCGCCGCTGGCGGCTGGCGCGGCGATCGCATGGCCGCGGCTTTCACGCCGGCTTTCCCGCCGCCGCCGCCGCTGGTCGTCGAGCTGTGGATCTCGCCGCCGGCCTATACGCGCAAGGCGCCGATCTATCTCGACACCCAGGACGCCCAGCGCGTGCTGCGCGTGCCGGCGGGCAGCAAGGTGGCCGGCTTCATCGACAACGTCGCGGAGGGCCGCGAGGCTGTGCTGCGCATCGGCGGCAAGGATACGCCCTTCGCCGCCGTCGGGCCGGGCCGTCACCAGGTCGACGCCGCGATCGAGGGCGGCGACACCTTGACCGTGCTGGTCAATGGCCGCGAACGCGCGACATGGAAGATGCGGCTGGTGCCCGATTCGCCGCCGACCGTCGAGTTCACGCGCGATCCCGCGAGCACCGACCGGCGCGAGTTCCGTATCGATTACGTCGCCGGCGACGATTACGGCGTCACCGCGCTGAAGGCGCGCCTGCGCCTGCACGGCAGCGAGCGCAAGGGCCTGCTGGCCGACGAGGAGCCGGAGTGGGTCACTCTCGAGCTGCCGATGGTCGCCGCCAACCCGGCGCGCATCGACGACTCGATCCGCCAGGATCTGACGCCGCATCCATGGGCCGGCCTCAAGGTCCTCGTCCAGCTCGAAGCCCAGGACGGCGCCGAGCAGACCGGCGTGTCCAAGCCCGCGATCGTGCATCTGCCGGAACGGCGCTTCTCGCATCCCGTGGCGCGCGCCATCATCGAGCTGCGCAAGAACCTCTCGCGCGACAATTCGGCCAACACCCGCCAACTGGCGTCGCGCGGCCTGCTGATCATCGGCAACGCGCCGCAGGCCTTCAAGGGCGACACCGTCGTCATCCTCGGCCTGCGCGTCGCGGCCGGCCGCCTGCGCAACGACAAGACCGGCAGCGACGTCGCCGAAGTCCAGCGCCTGATGTGGGAGCTGGCGCTGCGCATCGAGGAGAACCGCTCGACCGACGCCGAGCGCGAGTTCCGCGAGGCCCAGCGCGAGCTGAAGGACGCGCTGGAGCGCCAGGCGCCCGATCCGGAGATCGAGCGGCTGATCCGCCAGCTCCAGGAAGCCATGGACCGGATGATGCGCGAGTTCGAGGAGCGCATGAAGGACCCGGCCGAGCGCGAGAAGGCCGAGCGCGAGCAGCAGGACATGGACCCCGACCAGTCGGTCGACTCGCAGGACATGCAGGACCTCATGGACCGCGCGCGCGAGATGGCGCGCAACGGCCAGCGCGACGAGGCCAAGCGCATGCTCGAGGAGATGCTGCGTCAGATGGAGAACATGCGGCCGATGCTGTCCGACAAGGGCCAGCAGGGCCGCCAGCGCCAGCAGCAGGGCCAGCGCCAGCAGGGCCAGGGCCAGCAGGGCCGCAGCGACATGAATCAGCTCGACCGCATGACGCGCGAGCAGAACCGCCAGCTCGGCGAGACCGAGCGCCAGCAGCGCGGCCAGCAGCAGGGCCAGCAGGGACAGCGCGGCCAGCAGGGCCAGCGCCAGCCCGGCCAGCAGCAGCCGGGCCAGGGACAGCCCGGACAGGGACAGCCCGGACAGGGACAGCCGGGCCAGCAGGGCCAGCCCAGCCCGGGCGAAATGGGCCGCCAGCAGGGCGACCTGCGCCGTCAGCTCGGCGACTTCATGCAGCGTCACGCTGATCGCGGCGGCGACCTGCCGGGATCGCTCGGCCAGGCCGAACGCTCGATGCGCGACGCCGAGGAGGCGCTGCGCCGCGGCGACCTGGGCGACGCCTCGCGCGCCCAGCGCCGCGCGCTGGAACAGCTGCAGCAGGGCATGAGCGACCTCGCCGAGCAGCTCCAGGCCGGGCCGGGCAACCAGCAGGACCGGGGCCGCGTCGAGGACCGCAAGGAAGCCAACGACCGCGATCCGCTCGGCCGCTCCGAGGGCAACTACGGCGGCGCCGTCGACACCGACGCCGACAAGGTGCCCGACCGCCTCGACCGTCAGCGTGCCCGCGATATCCTCGAGGAACTGCGCCGCCGCGCCGGCGAAACGCAGCGGCCGAAGGAGGAGCTGGAATACATCGACCGGCTACTCAGGCAGTTCTAGGACGCGATCACAGCGTCATCAGCGACGGCCCGCCGATCATCGGCGGGCCGTTTTCAATTGCGGCTATGCGTTCCCGTACCGCGCGTCTGAGGAGTCCCTTACCACGGGGCGACGCTGCCCGGCGGCGGCGCGTGACGATCATCACAGTTCCGTATCGCCCCTCAGCAGCCGCTGCGCGACGGTGCGGTTCAGGATCTCGTTGGTACCATCGGCGACGTTGACGATGCGCAGCGCGTGCCAGGCGTGGTGCAGGCCAAGCTCGTTGGTGAAGCCCATGGCGCCGTGGGTCTGCATCGCGCGGTCGACGGCGCGGTAGCCGACCTGCACCGAATAGGCCTTGGCCATCGACAGCTCCTTGACCGCCGGCTCGCCCTTGTCGAGCAACGCGGCGGCATTCAGGCCCATCAGATGCGCGGCGTGCAGCTCCATGGCGCTCTCGGCGAGCGGGAAGGTGACGCCCTGGTACTCGGCGATCTTCTGGCCGAACGCCTGGCGCGTCTTGGCGTAGTCCAGCGCCTGCTCCAGCGCCCAGCGGCCGTAGCCGACGGCGCGCGCCGAGTTGTAGATGCGCCCCAGCGACACGCCGTATAGCGCCGCCGCGAAACCATTGCCGAGCTCGCCGACCAGCTGCCAGGGTTCGACCCGCACGTCCTCCAGTCTAAGCTCGGCTTCGTCGCCGCCGATATGGCCGAACAGCTTGATCACCCGTTGCACTTCAAATCCCGGCGACGCGGTGGGCACCAGGAACGCCGAGATGCCGCCGGCGCGCCGCGCGGCGCGCTCGCCGTCGGTCACGGCGAAGACGACGCAGTAGTCGGCGACCGGCGCGTTGGACGTCCAGATCTTGCGGCCGGTGATGCGCCAGCCCTGGTTGTCGACGACGGCGCGTGTCGCGATGGCGGCCGCATCGGAGCCGGCGCCGGGCTCCGACAGGCCGAAGCACATCGAGGCCTCGCCGGCCATCAGCGGCGCCAGGATGCGTTCACGCGCCTCTGCGGTGACCTTCTCCAGCAGGCGGCTGGGACCGAAGGCCCAGTGGCTGACGGCGTAAAGCATGAGCCAGTTTTGTGGCCCGCACAGATGGAACAACGCTTCCCAGCCGGCGTAGTAGGCCAGGTGCCCCAGGCCGCCGCCGCCCAGCGCCTCGGGCACGCACATGTTGTAGTAACCGGCCTTGGCCGCGGCACGTCGCACCTCGCCGATCAGGCCCTTGAGCGCGTCGGAGAAGCGGCCGTCCTCGCGGTATAGCCGGCGCGGATCCTCGAACAGATCGCGATGCCGTTCGTGTCGCGGCAGGATTTCGGCGCGGGCGAAGCGCAACAGCCCGTCGCGCGCGGCGCGGACGTCGTCGGGCAGCTCCCAGGCGATGGCGGACATGGTCGTTCCTTCCGTCAAGATCGCAGCGTTGGGCGCGAACTCTCGCATAAAAGGCCATCGGCCTCACCCCGAGAAGGCCGACGACGCGGACAGTCGAGGCGCGCGACGGCGTCAGTCTTGCCTTATCGCGTGGTTGCCCGCGACGTTCGCCGCGCGCTCCTCTTGTCGCGCCTGGGCTGGCTTTCAGTGTCAGGGGGCGTTCCTGCGTTTCTTGGTCGGGTGGCGACGCGCCTGCGCCGCCAGCTGGCTGGGCACGGTCCGTCGCGGCGGAACAACGCAAGAACGCAAGCCTGGCACGGAACCGAGATGTGTCAGGCTTGCGTTGTTCCGATCGGTGCGGAAAGCCTCCTCGGCGGATGCGGTTCCGCGACAGCGCGATCGCAAGAAGCGCAACCGCGCGAGCTTTCTGGCGCGTGCCGAATGGCGACGATCGGGCGAGGCGCGCGCCAGCGGCCCAGCCGGCGTCGCCAGTCTCAGTCCCCGGTTTCGACCACCCCGATATACGACAACCCGCGATGCCGCCCGGCGTGGTCGAGCCCATAGCCGACCAGGAATTCGTCGGGCACCGAGAAGCCGACGAAATCGGCTTCCAGCGCGACCAGCCGGCGCGAGGGCTTGTCGAGCAGGGCGCAGAGCTTAACCGCGCGCGCGCCGCGGTCGAGCAGGAGCTGGCGCGCCGCCGTGAGCGTGCGGCCGGTGTCGAGGATGTCGTCGACCAGCAGTACGTCCTTGCCCTCGATCGACATCGCCAGGTCGCGCACGATGCGCACCTGGCCCGACGACTCCGTGCCGGCGCCGTAGCTCGAGAGCGTGATGAAATCGAGCGGCCAGTCGGCGCCGGCGCGGGCGAGCGCGCGGATCAGGTCGGCAGCGAAGACGAAACTGCCTGTGAGTACCGGCACGACCATGGTGTCGTCGCTCATAGCTTCGCAGATGTCACGCGCCATGTCCTCGATGCGCGCGGCGATCTCGGCCGAGGAGATGCGGACGGCGATCTCCGGGCGCGCGCTCATGCTCAGCTCAGCGGCTCGACCGCGACGTCGACATCCAGCGCGCCCGGCGGCGGATCGTCGACCTGCTGGCGGAAGGGGGGGCGGCCGAGCGGCGCGATCTTGTCGGGCTTCAGCTCGTAGACCCGCTCGCCGATCGGCTGGCGATCCTTGTCCTTGAAGGTGAAGCGGATCCGCCGGGGCGTCACCTCGGCGGTGCTGGTGTTGACGATGTCGCCGGTGGCGAGGATGGCGCGGACGCCAGGCACGGCCTCGATGTTCACCTTGTCCAACATCAGAGCCGGGACCGCCGATGGCGGCGGCGGAGCGGGCGGCTTGGTCGGCGGGGTCGGCTTGGCCGTCGGCGCGGCCGGTGGCGGCGCCTGCTTAGTGCCCGAGAGCTGATCGCGCAGCGCGTAGCCCACACCGCTAACGACGCCGACCAGGATCAGCAAGCCGAGCGCGATCTTGAGCCAGGTCGGAATGCCGCGCTCGGGCGGGATGGCCGGCAGCGAGGCCGGCTCGTCGTGATTCTGCGGCCGGATGATGAAGTCCGGCACTGGTCGCGTGTCGGTCAGCACCTGCTCCTCCGGCTCCGCCGCAGCGTGCGCCATCCATCGGTGGCCGCAGCGGAAGCACTGCACAGTGCGGCCCTTGGGCCCGATCGCCGCCGGGTCGACCAAATAACGCGCCGAGCAGTTCGGACAGACGATTTGCATCGCGAGTGGATACCGGATTTAGTGGTGTCCAAATCCTAGTTCACCATCTGTTGTCGCACAAGCGATACGAGGCCGAACCTGTGGGACGATTGGTGCTGCTTGACCGTGACGGCGTGATCAACGTCGACCGACCCGACTCGGTGAAGAGCCCGGACGAGCTCGCGCTGATCCCAGGATCGGCGGCGGCCGTCGCTCGTCTGAATGTCGCGAAAATCCGGGTCGCCGTGGTCACCAACCAAGCGGTGGTCGGCCGCGGTGTGATCTCCGCCCGCCAGCTCGACGCCATCCACGAGCGGCTGGCCCAGATGCTGGCGCGTGAGGGCGCGCGGCTCGACGCGCTGTTCGTCTGCACCGATCCGCCCGGCGCTCCCTCGCCGCGGCGCAAGCCCCGGCCGGGCATGCTGATCGAGGCGTTGCGGCGTTTTTCGGCCGAGCCGGTCACGACGCCGATGATCGGCGACGCTCTGAGCGATCTCGAAGCCGCCCACGCGGCCGGCTGCCCGCGCGTGCTGGTGCGCACCGGCAAGGGTGTGGCTAGCCAGGCCGCCGGCATCCCCGCCACGTTACTGCCGGTGGCGGTCCACGCCGACCTGGCGGCGGCGGTGGACGCCCTGCTGGCCGAAGGCTAGGAGGCAGAGCCATGTGGCTGGGCTCACTCCTGTTCAACGCGGGCTTCTATGCCATCAGCGCGGCGCTGGCGGTCATTGGCCTGCCGGTGCTCTTGCTGCCGCGCGGCGCGGTGATCGTCTGGTCGCGCATATGGTGCCGCGCGGTGCTGGGCTGGCTGGTGCTGACTACGGGCCTGCGCCACCGCGTGGTCGGCCGCGAGCACCTGCCGGCCGGCCCCTACATCCTCGCCATCAAGCATCAATCGACCTGGGAGACCCTGGCCGCCAACCTGGAGTTCCCCAACTGCGCCTTCGTGCTCAAGCGCGAGCTGATGTGGATCCCGGTGGTCGGCTGGATGATGTGGCGGGCCGGCAATGTCGGCATCGACCGCGCCGCCGGCGCCAAGGCGCTGCGCGCCATCCTGCGCGACACGCGCCGCGCGCTCGACGATGGGCGCCCCGTCGTGATCTTCCCCGAGGGCACGCGCACGCCGCCCGGCTCGACGCGGCCCTATCAGCCCGGCGTGGCGGCGTTGTACAGCCAGCTCAAGGTCCCGGTCGTGCCGGTGGCGCTGAACTCCGGCGTCTTCTGGGGCCGCCGCACCTTCTTGAAGAAGCCGGGCACGATCACTTTGCGGATCCTGCCACCGATCCAGCCCGGCCTGTCGCGTGGCGCCTTCATGGATCTGCTGCGCGAACGCATCGAGGGCGCCACCGCCGACCTATCAGTGGCCGTGAAAAACCCTGGGGACAAGGTGAATACCCCTTGAATGAACAACCGGTTAGCCTGTGCCACCCTGTGGGCAAGCCGGTGCGTCAAAACTGGAACGGAGCACGAACGAGCGATTGACCGTCGCGACCGCTGAGCCTAGGTAGAGGGTCGGAGAGACCCATGGCCGATCGGCCGCTGCCACCCCAGGATCTGGCGACCCGGATCTGGGACATGAAGTACCGCCTCAAGGCCCAGGACGGGACGCCGCTCGATGTCTCGGTCGAAGACACGTGGCGGCGCATCGCCACGGCGCTTGCGGCCAACGAGCGCGACCCCGCGCGCTGGGCCGAGCGCTTCTACGGCGCGCTGGCCGATTTCCGCTTCCTGACCGCCGGTCGCATCCTCGCCGGCTCGGGCACCAACCGCGACGTGACGCTGTTCAACTGCTTCGTCATGGGCGCGATCCCCGACAGCATGGCCGGTATCTTCGAGCATCTACGCGAGGCGGCGCTGACGATGCAGCAGGGCGGCGGCATCGGCTACGACTTCTCGACCCTCAGGCCCAAAGGCGCGCCGGTGCACGGCGTCGGCGCCGACGCATCCGGCCCGCTCAGCTTCATGGACGTGTGGGACTCGATGTGCCGCACGATCATGAGCGCAGGCTCGCGCCGCGGCGCGATGATGGCGACCTTGCGCTGCGATCATCCCGACATCGAGGATTTCGTCGACGCCAAGCGCGACCCGGCGCGGCTGCGCAACTTCAACCTCTCGGTGCTTGCGACCGACGCCTTCATGAAGGCCGTCGCCGACGATTCCGACTGGCCATTGCTCTTCGGCGGTCGCGTCTTGCGCACCGTCAAGGCGCGCGCGCTGTGGGACCGAATCATGCGCGCGACCTACGACGTCGCCGAGCCGGGCGTGATCTTCATCGACCGCATCAACCGCGCCAACAACCTGGCCTATTGCGAGACAATCAGCTCAACCAATCCGTGTGGCGAGCAACCGCTGCCGCCCTACGGCGCGTGCCTGCTGGGCTCGATCAATCTCGCGCGGCTGGTGAACAAGCCGTTCGAACCGGACGCGGCGCTCGACATGGCGGCGCTGGAAGAGATCGTGCCGCTGGCGGTGCGCATGCTCGACAACGCCATCGACGTCTCGCGCTTCCCGCTGCCGGCGCAGGCCGAGGAGGCGAAGAACAAGCGGCGCATGGGGCTCGGCGTCACTGGCCTGGCCGACGCGCTGATCATGTGCGGCGCGCGCTACGGCTCACCCGAGGCGGTGGCGCTGACGAGGCAATGGCTGGGCGCGTTGCGGCGCTTCTCCTACATGGCCTCGAGCGATCTCGCGGCGGAGAAGGGCTCGTTCCCGCTGTTCAATCAGGCGCGCTATCTTCAGGGCGAGACGCCGCGCGCGCTCGACGAGGACGTGCGCGCCTCGATCGCGCGTTACGGCATGCGCAACGCGCTGCTGAACTCGATCGCGCCCACCGGCACGATCTCGCTGCTCGCCGACAATGTCTCGTCCGGCATCGAGCCGGTTTTCGCCTTCACGCATGAACGTGCGGTGCTGCTGCCCGATGGCTCCAAGCGCGTCGAGGAGGCGTCGAACTACGCCTGGCGCCTGTATCGTCACCTGAAGGGAGCTGACGCCGTACCGACCGAGGCCTTCGTCGACGCCCAGACCTTGCCGCCGCAGGCGCATCTGGCGATGCAGGCGGCGGCGCAGGAATTCGTCGACAGCTCGATCTCCAAGACCATCAACCTGCCCGAGGCGATCTCCTTCGAGGCGTTCAAGGACGTCTATGTCGAGGCCTATCGCCTGGGCTGCAAGGGCTGCACGACCTACAGGCCCAACAAGGTCACCGGCTCGGTGCTGTCGACGACGAGCGCGCCGGCGGTCGTCCCGCCCGCGCCGCCGAAGGCCGAGGGCGGCGTGGTCTACATTGCCCAGCCGCTCGACCGGCCGCAGGAGCTGCCGGGCCTGACCTACAAGATCAAATGGCCGGGCAGCGACCACGCGATCTACATCACCATCAACGACATCGTGCAGGATGGCCGTCGCCGGCCCTTCGAGATCTTCATCAACTCCAAGAACATGGAGCACTACGCCTGGACCGTGGCGCTCACGCGCATGATCTCCGCCGTGTTCCGCCGCGGCGGCGACGTGTCATTCGTGGTCGAGGAGCTCAAGGCGGTGTTCGATCCGCGCGGCGGTCAGTGGATGGAGGGGCGCTACGTGCCATCGCTGCTGGCCGCGATCGGCCAGGTGATCGAGCGCCACCTGATCGATATCGGCTTCCTCAGGCTCGAGGACGGACCGCTGGCGCGCGATCCGCACGCGACGCGCTCCCAGGCGACGGCGGGCGGAACGGCGATTGCACCGTCGATCGATACGGAAGCCGCGGCCGTGCTGGGCCAATGCCCGCGCTGCGGCGCCGCCGCGCTGACGCATCGCGACGGCTGCGATCTCTGCTTCAACTGCGGCTACTCGCGCTGCGGCTGATCGTCAGAACTCCCGGCGGATGATGAAGCCGTTGGTGACGCTGTCCATGCCGATGCGCGGGTAGTACGTCATCGGGTCGGGCGCCGAGAGCAGCAACAGCATCGCCTGAGGGCCGATGATGCGCTTGGTTTCGTAGAGCAGCGCCTTGCCGACGCCGCGTCCTTGACAGGCTGTGTCGACGGCGAGGTCCGACAGATAGCAGCAATAGGCGAAATCGGTCAGCGAACGCGCGACGCCGATCAGCGCACCGCCGCCATCGCGCGCGGTGAGCACGAGATTGGCGTGACGCAACATCTCGGTGAGGCGGCCGACATCGTCGAGAGGCCGGCGGATCGTCGACTTGCGCAGTACGTCGGCGAACTCCTGCACGCCGAGACGACCTTCCTCTCGGGCGATGGTGATGCCCCGGGGCGGCGTGGCCTCCTGCGAGAAGTCGCGGGCGACGACGCCCTCCGGCGCTCTCACCGAGCGAGGCTCCGCTTTGGCCTGTGCGATATGCGCGCGGGCGCGCCAGAAGTCGCTCCAATTGTCGACGACCTGCGGCTCAGTCTGGCCCATCGCGTAGGCGGGCGAGAGCAGGGGCGAGACTTTCGAGACGCGGATGACGACGAAGCGGCGAACGGGCGGCTGTCGCCCGGCGCCGTCGAGATTGGCGCCGCGGCCGCGGAACAAAGCGGCCAGCGACTCGAACTCCGCGCCGCCATCGACGACGCGCGCGGTGCCGGCGAGCCGCCAGCCCTTGCGCCGGATCGGGTCGACGCTATTGGCCTCGACCGCCGGCCGCGCCGCGATATTGGCCAGCGTGCGCGGCGAGGCCAGATCGCAGAAAGCGACGTGGTCGTCGTCGACGGTCGCGAGCGTCGCCTTGGGTGAGAGGTTGGGCGTGCCGTCGTCGTTGACGCTGGCGACATAGGCCATGCGCTCGCTGTCGATCTCGCGTCGGATCGTATCGGACATCATGCCCATGGCTCGCCTCGTCGCCTCGACCGCAGACGACACGCTACAGACAGGCGTGCTCGCCACCCTCGGTGAAATCGTCGCGATTGTGCGCGTCGGTCAAGCGAACGGATCGGCATCCTTTAGGGCTGGCGTGCGCGCGATGACATCGACGACCTGGCTCATCGAATGCGCCTCGCTGATACCCAACCCGGCGTCGATTTTACGCACGAGGCCGATATGGTTGCCGATCTTGCTGACCGGGTCGTTCAGCAAGCGGTAGTTCACCCCGTCGTTGCGTCGGCGTGCCATTGTCGTCCGCACCATCGTTACCGGCTTGGTGAAGTCGAAATGCGCCAGAAACCAGTTTGCGCCCATCGCCGGCGCATTGAAGGTCACGAAAGGCAGGTCGAGTGGGGTGGGGCACGGTTTCCTGAGACAGCGCACTGCGCTACCGATCGTAAAGACGGAGGTAGAGCATGGACGGAAATAATGGGCTGGAACCGGGTGTGACGGAGGCCACGGCGG